>ERZ773044.8-NODE-8-length-195398-cov-54.9334_pt1 | contig 195398 bp, 170 predicted proteins | sample MGYA00511897_ERZ773044 | MGnify/ENA primary metagenome ERZ773044 (study PRJEB29015, sample SAMEA2738116) | human oral metagenome | biome: human oral; feature: human-associated habitat; material: saliva | place: China | collected 2170 ...
TAAATATAAATATAATTTTTTTAAAATAAATTACTCATTCAAATAAAAAAAAGGTAAAAGTCTTAGACTTTTACCTTTTTACATTTATCTTATATTAATTAGCGTTTGATGTTGTAGAATGCTAATTCACCTGGGTATACAGCTGTTGCATCTAATTCATCTTCAATACGTAATAATTGGTTGTATTTAGCAATACGGTCTGTACGGCTAAGAGAACCTGTTTTAATTTGTCCAGCGTTAGTAGCAACTGCGATATCTGAGATTGTTGAATCTTCAGTTTCTCCAGAACGGTGAGAAATAACAGCTGTGTAACGAGCACGTTTAGCCATTTCGATAGCGTTTAGAGTTTCAGTTAAAGTACCGATTTGGTTAACTTTAATTAGGATTGAGTTACCAACACCTTGTGCGATACCTTGTGATAATTTCTTAGTGTTAGTTACGAATAAATCGTCCCCTACTAATTGTACACGGTCACCGATACGGTCTGTAAGTAATTTCCATCCTTCCCAGTCGTTTTCATCCATACCATCTTCGATAGTGATGATTGGGTATTTGTTTACTAATTCTTCTAAGTAATCAACTTGCTCTGCTGAAGTACGAACTGCTCCACCTTCACCTTCGAATTTAGCGTAGTTGTATACTCCGTTTTCGTAGAATTCAGATGACGCACAGTCGAATCCTAAGAATACATCTTTACCTGGTTCTAATCCAGCGGCTTTAATTGCAGAAAGAATAGTTTCAACTGCATCTTCAGTTCCTTCGAATGTTGGAGCGAATCCACCTTCGTCACCTACTGCAGTAGATAAACCACGGTTGTGTAATAATTTAGCTAAGTTGTGGAATACTTCAGCTCCCCAACGTAAAGCTTCTTTAAATGTAGGTGCTCCTACTGGTAAGATCATGAACTCTTGGAATGCGATTGGAGCATCTGAGTGAGATCCACCGTTTACGATGTTCATCATTGGAGTTGGTAATTCTTTAGAGTTTGTTCCTCCTAAGTATCTGTATAGAGGTACTCCTAAAGAATCAGCTGCAGCGTGTGCTACTGCTAAAGATACACCTAAGATAGCGTTAGCTCCTAGGCGTCCTTTGTTTTCAGTTCCATCTAATTCGATCATAGCGTAGTCAATTCCTACTTGATCAAATACGTCGAATTTACCTTCTAATAATGGTGCAATTTCTTCATTAACGTTAGTTACAGCTTTAGTTACACCTTTACCTAAGTAACGACCTTTGTCTCCATCACGTAATTCAACTGCTTCGTATTGTCCAGTTGATGCTCCTGATGGTACTAGTGCGCGTCCAAACGCTCCTGATTCAGTTGTTACTTCAACTTCTACAGTTGGGTTACCACGTGAATCTAAAACTTCTCTTGCATATACTTCTGCGATTATATCAAATGTTTTTGCTAACATTAATTTTCTCCTCGTTGTTTAATTTATATTTCTATTATACTACAATTTTTTAAAAATTGCTAAACCTAATCTAATTTTCCGCCTTCTAAAAGAGCTAAGAATGATTCTGGTTGTAAAGCAGCTCCACCTACTAATGCTCCATCTACGTCTGGGCATGATAGATATTCTTTTACATTTTCAGGTTTAACTGAACCACCGTATTGAATACGAACTTTTTCAGCAACTTCTTTACCATAAAGTCCTTCAACTACATCACGAACAGCTTTACACATTTTTTGTGCATCTTCTTTAGTAGCTGATTTCCCAGTTCCGATAGCCCAAATTGGTTCGTAAGCGATAACTGTTGATGCTACTTGTTCAGCTGTTAAATCAGCTAACGCTCCTTTTACTTGAGCTCCTACGAATTCAGCAGCTTTACCTGCTTCATAAGTTTCAAGTGTTTCACCACAGCAGATGATTGGTAATAAACCATTCGCAAAAATAGCTTTTGCTTTTTTGTTAATATCTTCATCTGTTTCGTGGAAATATTCACGACGTTCTGAGTGACCGATTACTACATAATTAACTCCCATTTCAGCTAATACTTTTGGTGAAGTTTCACCTGTATAAGCTCCAGAATTTTCAAAGTAACAGTTTTGAGCTGCAACTTTTAATCCTGTTCCTTCAGCAGCACTAAGTAATGTACTTAAGTCTACAGCTGGAGCTGCAATACCAGCTTCAACTTTATCTGCTGATGGTAATTTCCCAGCGATAGCTTCAACAAAAGCTTTAGTTTCTTCTGGGTTTTTATTCATTTTCCAGTTTCCTGCGATAAATGGTAATCTTGACATAATGTTACTCTCCTTGAGTTTAAAAATTATTTATTTGATAATGAATCAATTCCTGGTAATACTTTTCCTTCTAGGTATTCTAGAGAAGCTCCCCCACCTGTAGAAATGTGTGAGAATTTTTCTGCATATCCTAAAGAAATAGCTGCTGTTGCACTATCTCCACCACCAATAATAGTAGTAGCTCCTTCTAAGTGAGCGATAGCTTCACATACACCAATTGTACCTTTTGCAAAGTTTGGCATTTCGAACACACCCATTGGTCCGTTCCAAATTACAGTTTTTGCTCCCTCAAGAGTGTTTTTGAATAATTCAACTGTTTTAGGACCGATATCTAATCCTTCTTCATCAGGCTGAATATCCCCTTCAGCAACACGGCTAGGTGCATCATTTGAAAACTCTTTAGCTACAACTGTATCGATTGGTAATACTAATTTATCACCAGCTTTTGCCATAAGTTCACGAGCGTATTCAACTTTATCGTCTTCACAAAGTGAAATTCCGATTTCTTTACCTTGTGCTTTCATGAAAGTATAAGCCATACCTCCACCGATGATTACTTTATCAGCTTTATCTAATAAGTTTTCAATTACTGCAATTTTATCAGAAACTTTTGCTCCACCTAAAATTGCAACAAGTGGTCTTTCTGGGTTATCAACTGCTCCACCGATAAATTTAATTTCTTTATCTACTAGGAATCCAGAAGCAGAGTTTCCTTCACCAATGTTAGATGCAATACCTACGTTTGAAGCGTGAGCACGGTGAGCTGTACCGAATGCATCGTTTACATATACATCACCTAAAGAAGCCCAATATTTAGCAAGTTCTGGATCATTTTTAGATTCTTTTTTACCATCTACATCTTCGAAACGAGTGTTTTCGAACATTAAGATTTCACCTTCATTTAATCCTTTTACCGCTGCTTCTAATTCAGCTCCGCGAGTTTCAGCTACGAATTTTACTTCTTTACCTAATAGTTCTGATAATCTTTTAGCAACTGGCGCTAAACTTTTTGAAGCTTTATCAGCTTCTTCTTTAACACGTCCTAAGTGAGAGAACGCTACTACTTTAGCTCCTTGATTTAAAGCATACTCAATAGTTGGTAATGCTGCAGTAATACGATTATCGTTTGTAATTACACCATCTTTTAAAGGCACGTTGAAATCAACACGCATTAAGACAGTTTTCCCTTGTAAGTTACCTAAGTCTTTAATAGATTTCTTCATGGAAAGCTCCTTTTAAATATTTTTGGAATATATGAGACAAGATATAAGTCAAAATCAACTTATATCTTATCTACTCTTATTTATTACCTAATTAGATTATTTGATTAATCCTGCAAAGTATTTTAATGTTCTTACTAATTGAGCAGTGTAAGACATTTCGTTGTCGTACCAAGATACAACTTTAACTAATTGTTTGTCACCAACTGTGATAACTTTTGTTTGAGTTGCATCGAATAATGATCCGTAAGAAATTCCTACGATATCAGAAGATACGATTGGGTCTACGTTGTAACCGAATGATTCGTTAGCAGCAGCTTCCATAGCAGCATTAACTTCTTCAGCTGTAACAGTTTTTTCTACTACTGCTACTAATTCAGTTAATGATCCTGTTGGTACAGGTACACGTTGAGCAGCTCCATCTAATTTACCGCTTAATTCTGGGATTACTAATCCGATTGCTTTAGCAGCACCAGTTGTGTTAGGTACGATGTTAGCAGCTGCAGCACGAGCACGACGTAAGTCTCCTTTAGGGTGTGGAGCATCTAGTGTATTTTGGTCACCAGTGTATCCGTGGATAGTTGTCATTAATCCTTCAACTACTGTGAAGTTATCGTGTAATGCTTTAGCCATTGGCGCTAAACAGTTAGTAGTACATGAAGCACCAGAGATAACTGTTTCAGTTCCATCTAAGATTTCGTGGTTTACGTTGTAAACTACAGTTTTAACGTCGTTTCCACCTGGAGCAGAGATTACAACTTTTTTAGCTCCTGCTTTAATGTGAGCTTCAGCTTTTTCTTTAGAAGTGAAGAAACCAGTACATTCTAATACTACGTCTACTCCTAATTCTCCCCATGGTAATTCAGCTGGGTTTGGATTAGCGAAAGCTTTAATTTCTTTACCGTTTACTACGATGCTTCCTTCTGCTGCAGATGCTTCTCCGTCAAAACGACCTTGAGTTGTATCGTATTTTAATAAGTGAACTAGTTGAGCAACTGGTGTTAAGTCGTTAATTGCTACTACTTCGATCCCTTCTACGTTTTGGATTCTTCTTAATGCTAGACGTCCGATACGTCCAAATCCGTTAATTGCTACTTTTACTGTCATTTTTTAGTTCCTCCTAAAAATTTTTATTAACTTTTTTTATTATTTTTTTGCAAATAGCCTCGTCAATAATCAGTGTTGCATTCGCCGGGTTAGTGTTTAGATAACTATATACCGCATCAGCTTTTGCCTCTCCACCAACTATCGTAAAGACATTATCAATGCCATTAACATCTTTAAAACTCATACCTATAGTAGAGGTTTTAAATATCTCTCTGCCGTTCTCATCGAAATAACTTCCAAATGATTCACTAACAGCTTTTTTCTCATTTAACACTTCTAAAACTTCTTTAGACGACTTACGTCTTTCTGCCATTTCAAAAGCATTTCCTATACTATGGATAATTATGGATGTTTTTTCTATAACATCAAGCGCATTTTTTACGACAGGCTCTTTTACAAGTTCCTCTAATGCTTTTTGTCCTATATTATCTGGTGCGTGTAACAATTGATATGCATGACCTGAATTTTTAGCCATTTTAGATGCTATATCATTTGCTTGATACTCAGTCTCCACGACAGATAAACCACCTCTTATCGGTGTTATAGTAACATTCTTTCCATAACCAAATGTTGCATTTGTTTTGCCGGCAATGTAGTACATTGTACTTCCTCCGCTGACTCCAATTACGCAATCTTTAGTTATTTTAGCATTAACCTTATCCAAAAGTAGGCTTGTCATTTCTTCTCTAGTGGCTTCATTATTAATAAAGTCACCAGCAACTATATGAACTTGTTTTAATGAAAAATGATTTTTTATAAAACTTCTTTCTTTTGTAAAGACATCGTTTATAACCGCTTCTTTTATCTCTAAAAGAAGAATCTCTCCTTTTTCAGTAACACTCATCCCTGTAGCGTTTTTTGTAATCAGCCCTAACTTGGATAAAACTTCACATTCTGTACGTAATTGCCTTTCTGTCATATTGATAAAATTCAATAATGTTTTTCGACCAACAGGTTGATTAACTTTAATTGTAACCAACAGTTCATATCTATTATTAAATTTCATAAACATTTCAGGTACGAGTCTACTTTGCATATGTAACAAATGTAAAATATCCATCTTAAGTTTCCCCTATAGAATTGAAAATTTATTTATGGACACCTTTTGTCCAGTTAGGTCGTTTTTCGACCAACTTATTTTAAAAAAATAAACTTTCTGATTAAAATTATAGCAAAGACTTAACAAAAAATCAAGCCCTTGCAGAAAGATTTTAATCAAAAAATCCATTTTTTATTTCAAGATTGTTAGTAATTCAATTTGAATTATGAAATAAAATACAAATATCATTTCATATTCTTTGTAATCTATTGGTAACTCAGAGATGTATTGACTAGGATAATTTACTTCAATATCTTTTTTCAAGTCAGCGACGTTAATATTATCAAAATTGTATCTAGCAAGTAAGTTCTCTAATTCACTATCACTATAATAGAATATTTTCTTAACTTTTGAAGAAAATAAACTATCAGCAAGTGTAATATTCTCTAATACAGATAATACTGATTGTAAATCGTGCGCTGCTTTATTAGAATTTTCCGAAATAATACTGTATAACTTTTTCAATAATAGTCTCGGGATTTTATATTTTAATTCTAAAACTTCAAAATCTACTTCTTCTGTTTTTTCAATATTATTTTGTTTTTTCACTGTTTTAGATTTAACTACTTGATTAGCATTCTTATCAACAAAAACTACTAATTTATCAGCTATATCTAATATTTCATCTTTATTAAACTCAGTTTCCCTATCTAAGTTTTTTAATGTTTTTTCTTGATCTAATTTTTGGTAAGGTCGCTTAAATTTATTTTCATCTAATAGATAAAAACCTCTATACGACTTATGATATTTAAATTTCAATTTTACACCTCTATCCTAATTTTAATCTTTTAATATACTACCATAATTGCAAAAAATATTCAACCTTCTATGCATGTTAGTATCAATTCTATCAATTACTAGAACAACTCTCGTAACTTATCAAATGGTATACCCGCCTCTAATAATATCATTAATTTAATTCTAGCTTTTTGACCACTTAGTCCTGTTGTAAAAATAACCCCATCTTGTTGGAATCTTTTTCCTCCACCTTCATAATCATAAACATCCTGAGTTACACCATTAAAAGCTCGAGAAACAAAAACAACAGGAATATTATTTTCAATACAGTTTCTAATTGCTGGAACAGTTTTTGGAGGTAAGTTTCCTGCTCCTAAAGCTTCTATTACTAGTCCATCCGCTCCTAAATTACATACAGCATTAATTAACTCTCCATCCATTCCAGCATAGGCTTTTAATAGATACACTCTTTTTTCTGTAGTACTAACATTATAATGCTCTTTCTTAATCAATTTTTGGAAATATATAACTTTATTTTTTGATACAAGGCCTATTGGACCGAATGTTGGGGTTTGAAATGTAGCAACATTGGTTGTATGGGTCTTTGTAACATAGGTCGCTGTATGGACTTCATCATTCATCACTACTAAAACTCCCTTATCAGCACTTTCATCATCAGTAGCAACTACTAAAGAGCTTCTAAGATTGGCTAGCCCATCTGCTCCTATTTCATTACTTGAACGCATAGCTCCAGTTATAACAATTGGAAGATTTACATCAAGAGTTAACTCTAAATAATAGGCCGTCTCTTCTAGTGTATCTGTACCATGAGTAACTACTACACCATCATACCCCTCTTCCACAGCTTCTTCTATTCTATTTTTAATCCCTAACATTTCGCGTTCTGTTATTTGAGGAGAGGCAAGGTGATATAAATCTTCTACATATAGATCTGCAATATATGAAAATATATTACCACCTACTCCAATTGGATTAGTCTCTGTAGGAGCGACTTTACCAGTTTTTTGGTCCTCACTCATAGAGATAGTGCCACCAGTATTTAGTATTAGTATTTTTTTCAACTTAAGTACCCCTCTCTAATTTCTTAGATTATCATATCCATTAACTACTAAATCAACTTTTCCATTCTCAGGATTAATAACCAACCCATGAACAGGAACATCTTTTGGAATCAATGGATGTTTCGTTATCATATTTACGTCATGAGCCACACTCTCGTTAACATCATCAAATCCATGTAACCATGAACTCAAATCAAGGCCTGAATACTGCAGAATTTCTAAAGTTTCCTTACCTACACCTCTACTCTGCATTTTTTCCATAATTAAACTTGTATCAATATTTTGCATACCACAATCGTGATGTCCCATAACGATAATTTCATCAGCCTTTAACATATAGACAGCTATTATTAAACTCCTCATAATAGAACCATATGGATGAGTTAATATTGCCCCAGCGTTTTTTACTACTTTTACATCTCCAGAAGACAAGTTTAAAGATTTTGTTGAAAGTTCAACTAATCTCGTATCCATGCATGTAAACATTACAACTCTTTTAGCCGGGTATTTATCCTCAGTTTTATATTTTTGATATTCTTCAAATTTCACAAAATATTCGTTATATTCTAACATTGAATCTAAAAGTCTCATTAATTGCTCCTTTTCAAAATCTTTATTTCTGTATATCTTTTAATTATACTACACTTAACACGTATCGTAAACTTTGTAAACTTGTTTAATAATATTTAAAACAAAAAAATGTATTGTATGAGATTTCACTCATACAATACATTTAATTATCTATTTAACCCAATTAACAAGTTCGTCAGCTTCTTTAGGACCTTTTGAACCTTGTTCATAAGTATATAATGGAGAACCTTGTTCTTCATATTTAGCAATTAGTTCATTAACAAATGTCCAAGAAGCTACGATTTGGTTCCATTGTGAGAATAATGCTCTATCTTCTCTGAAGCAAGCATCTAATAGTCTTTCATAAGCTTCTGGGGTATTTATTATATTTTCTAAAATACAACTTTGACAGAAGTCTAAAGAAATAGGTTGTAATTCTTGTTCAGTTCCTGGTTTTTTAGCATTAAATTGGAAATACACACCTTCTTCAGGCTGAATTTTTATTATTAATACATTACCTGGAGATGATCCAACTGCTTTAAATTGAACTACTACTTGAGTTTCTCTTTTCTCTAGTTTTTTACCCGTTCTTATAAAGAATGGTACACCTTCCCAACGCTCATTATCAACGAATAATTTTAGCGCTGCATAAGTTTCTGTCTTAGAATCGGCTGGGATATTTTCCTCTTGAAGATACCCTTCATATTGTCCCATCACTAAACTTTCGTGAACATCCTCAATCGGTTTAAGTGAAGCAAGAAGATTATATTGACTTTCGTGGATACCTCGGCTTCCTAATTCTTTTGGTTCTTCCATCGCTACTAGCGATAACACTTGTAATAAATGGTTTTGAACCATATCTTTTAAAGCACCGCTCTTGTCATAGTAACTCGCTCTTGTTCCAACTCCAACTGTTTCAGCAGCAGTAATTTGAACATTTTCGATAAAGTCTTTATTCCAAATACCTTTGAAGATTATATTTTCAAAACGTAAAGAAAGGATGTTTTGAATCATTTCTTTACCTAAATAATGGTCAATATGATAAATTTCATTTTCATCAAAGAATTTTGCTAACTCAGCATTTAGTAATCCAGCTTTTTCTAAATTCTCTCCGAATGGTTTCTCAATAATAACTTTCGCATTATTTTCAGAACAATGTTTTTTAAGTCCGTTCGTAATAGTTATGAAGAACGAAGGCGCCACTGCAAAGTAATATACATGATTTTGAATACCTTGTTCAGCATAGAACTTTTGTAACATTTCATAGTCATCTTCGTTTGTCATATCCATTTTGAAATAAATAATTCTCTTAGCATATGCATCGAATTGTTCATCATCAAATTTTGTACGAGCATATTCTTTAACCCATGTACGAGCAATATCAATATAATCTGATTGTGTGTATGCTCTACGACCTATCACAACAATCTTAAAATCATCGGCTAATTTACCTAATGCGTTTAGGTTATATAATGCAGGTAACAGTTTTCTATACGTTAAGTCTCCTGTACCTCCAAAAAGTGTTATAGCTGTTTTATTTTCCATTGTTTCCAACCCAGTCATAGTGATAACTTCCTTCTTTATCAGTTCTTTCAAAAGTATGTGCTCCAAAATAATCACGTTGTGCTTGAATTAAGTTAGCACCACTGTTCGCTGTAGTGTAGATATCTAAGTATGAAATTGCAGATGTCATAGCACTTAGTGGTAATCTATTTGTGATTGCTAATGTAGCAACTTCACGTAAACTATCTTGTCTTGTTTCGATTACTTCTTTGAAGAATGGATCAAAAATTAAGTTTTCTAATTTTGGATTATTTTGGTATGCTTCGATAATATTTTGTAAGATTTTCGCTTGAATAATACATCCTCCACGGAAAATTTTAGCAATTTGTGAATAATCGAAAGTCCAGTTGTATTCTTTTTCAGCAGCTTGTAGTAATTTAAATCCTTGTGCATAAGATACAATTTTCGAAATAAATAATGCATCTTTTACAATATTTTTTAATCTTTCTTTATCCTCTACAACTGCGTAAGGTTTACGAGTAAATTCTTGTTCAGCACGAACACGTTCTTCTTTAAGATTTGACATATATCTTCCATTTAAGGCAGCTGTAATAACTGATACATCAATTCCTAAATCAATAGCTTGCTCATTAGTCCATTTCCCTGTACCTTTTTGTTGAGATTTATCTAAGATTTTATCTACTAAGTAGCTTCCATCTTCTTCTTTAACTTTGAAGATATTTGCAGTGATTTCAATTAGATAAGATTCTAATTCACCTTTATTCCACTCTTCAAAAGTTTCTTGTAATTCTTCATTAGTAAATCCACCTAAGTGTTTAAGAACTTTGTAAGCTTCAGAGATTAATTGCATATCTCCATACTCAATACCATTGTGGACCATTTTCACATAGTGACCTGCTCCACCAGTTGAAGTGTAGCTACAGCAAGGAACACCGTTCACTTTAGCAGCAATAGCTTCTAAAATTGGACGAATTTCTTCATATGCTTTTTCATCTCCACCAGGCATTAAAGCAGGACCAAATCTTGCACCTTCTTCTCCTCCTGATACACCAACACCAAAGTAGTTGATTCCTTTTTCTAATAATAAGTCGTATCTTCTTTGAGTATCTTTGAAGAAAGAGTTTCCTCCATCGATAATAATATCACCTTTTTCTAGTAGAGGTGTTAATTGTTCTATTAAACTGTCAACAGCAAACCCAGCTTTAACCATTAAAACAACTTTTCTAGGTTTTTCTAGACCGTCAATTAGCTCTTGTAGTGAGTATCTTCCTACTATATTTTTGTGTGGATGCTCCTCTAGCATTTTATCAACAACTGTTGTTGTTCTATTAAATACCGCAACTTTGAATCCATTGTCCGCGATATTTAAAGCTAAGTTACTTCCCATTACTGATAAACCAATAACTCCTATATTCTGTTTCATTAATGAACCTCCTAATTATTTCTTACCTAAGATTATACCACTAAACATATTGAATATGGAAATAATTTTGCTCAAGAAAATTTTTTCTTATTATTTACTTTAGTTACTTAATGTATTAAATATTAAATTTAACATTAATCTGTAACAAGTACAAAAATTTATTTTTTGAAATTTAATAACTATATTTCTTTATGTATGCGTTTTATTTGCTATATTACAGATGTTTATATTTTTTAGTTTTTTTACCATCCTTATTAATTGACACTTATTTTTAAAAATATACATATACAATTTTTTTATTAAAATTATTAAAAACAACCTTTAAATATATAAATATATATCAAAAACTAAAACAAAACACTTGATTTATACTTTTTCATAATATATAATGTTAGCAAGTAATGGTAACGTTTACTTATTAAAAAAGAAAAAGGAGAACTAAACTATGAGTGAAGTTAAAGTTTTAAAAAATTTTATCAATGGGGAATTCGAAAATAATTCAAATTATGATTATCTTGACGTGCTAAATCCGTCAACAGAAGAAGTTATCGCAAAAGTACCTTCTTCTTCAAAAGAAGATGTAGACCGCGCTATCGATATCGCTGAAGTTGCACAACGTGATTGGGAGAAATTACCGGCTGTCGAAAGAGGAGCATACCTAAGAAAAATTGCGGATCGTATTCGTGAACGCGAACCAGAAATTACACAAACTATTGTTAACGAAGGTGGTAAGACTTTCGATTTAGCTAAGGTTGAAGTACTATTCACTGCTGATTATTTAGATTATATGGCTGAGTGGGCTAGAAGATATGAAGGGGAAATTATTCAAAGTGATAGAAAAGATGAACACATCTTCCTATTCAAACGCCCTCACGGAGTAACTACTGGTATCTTACCTTGGAACTTCCCATTCTTCTTAATCGCTAGAAAAGCTGCACCAGCTTTACTTACAGGTAATACAATCGTTATTAAACCTAGCCAATTAACACCAATTAACGCTGATATTTTCGCTGAAATCTGTGTGGAAGTAGGACTTCCTAAAGGAGTTCTTCACATTGTTCACGGTCGTGGATCTGTAGTCGGAAATAGATTAGCTTCTAACCCTAAAGTTGGATTAGTAAGCTTAACAGGTAGCTTAACAGCTGGACAAGAAGTTATGAAAGCTGCAGCTGAAAACATTACTAACGTTTCTCTAGAACTTGGAGGAAAAGCACCAGCTATCGTGTTTAAAGATGCAGATTTAAACCTTGCTGCTAAAGCAATCGTAGCTTCACGTGTAATTAACTCTGGACAAGTATGTAACTGTGCTGAAAGAGTATATGTACACGAAGATGTTAAAGATGAATTCGAAAAATTATTATTCGCTGAACTTGATAAAGTTAAATTTGGTGACCCTAATAAAGAAGGTGGAGTAGATTACGGACCACTTATTGAAAAACGTGCTTTAGATACTGTTGCTGAAAAAGTTGCTTACGCAGTTAAACAAGGTGCTACTCTATCTTACGGTGGAACTCGTGATGAAAATCAAGTTGGATACTTCTTCGGACCAACTGTCTTAACTGATGTAACTAACGAAATGAACATCATGAAAGAAGAAACATTCGGACCTGTAATCCCAATCGCTACATTCAAAACTTTAGAAGAAGTATTAGAATACGCTAACGATTCAGAATACGGATTAACTTCATCAGTTTATACTACTAACTTAAACACTGCATTCAAAGCAGTTAATGGTCTAAAATTCGGTGAAACATACATCAACCGTGAAAACTTCGAAGCAATGCAAGGATTCCACGCTGGACGTCGTAAATCTGGTATCGGTGGAGCAGACGGTAAGCACGGTTTAGAAGAATACTTAACTACTCAAGTTGTTTACATGCAATTAGATAACGAATAAAAATTGAAAAAACAGATTCTAGATTTCTAGAGTCTGTTTTTTTATACTTTAATAAACTGACCTTCTCTTAATAACAGTTATAAGTCCCTCTAATATTTATTACTATTATCGAAAATATCTTCTCCATTTTCACGTTATACTCATTACTTCATCTAAATATCTTCAACTTCTACCTAAATAATCTTTAATTTCAACAAGCAAGGTTATTACCACAACTAGTTAATAAGTGAATATAAAAGTCAATTATATTAAAAAATTCAGAATGTATCTTTTAATATATGCATAATTTTTCATCACTTTTCATTCACAAATTCATAACTTTTTCAAAAAAATAATTGACAGATTTTCAGATAAATGTTAAGATTTTAACAACAATTATAAAAAGGAGCTACTCACTAATGAAAAATACAATTTTAACTAGTAACAGAGAATACTTTTTCGTGCCATTTTAGCAGCACTTATATCTCATAGCATTGTAGATATAAGTGCAACGATGTCTACAATGGCTAGTTAAGTTTGTTTTTCGGCCATTGGTAAAAATACTAAATGGCCTTGAGTATCATATTATTTATGTTTAAAAAGCTATTTAGTATTTTCTAAATAGCTTTTACTTTTTTAAAAAAAATTTAATTCAGGAGGAAAATTTTATGTCAGACAATTCAAAATGGAGTTCGAAAATAGGTTTCATACTTGCTTCTGCGGGTTCTGCAATAGGACTGGGTGCAGTGTGGAAGTTTCCTTATATGACCGCAGCTAATGGTGGGGGTGGATTCTTACTAGTCTTCCTTATCTTCACATTATTAATTGGTTTACCACTCCTACTAGCTGAATTCGTACTAGGTCGTGGTGCTGGTGTTTCAGCAATTAGAACTTTCGGTAAATTAGGAAAAAATAAAAAATACAATGTTATTGGTTATATCGGTGGATTTGCCCTATTCATCTTACTATCATTCTATAGTGTTATCGGTGGATGGATTCTAGTATATCTTGGTATTTCAATCGCAGATGCTCTTGGTATTCACTCTACTGCTGATCATGCAACTCTTTTCGTTAGTATCATCTCTAATACTTGGATTGCATTAGGAGCACAAGCATTATTCATCTTATTGAATATTTACATAGTATCTCGTGGGGTACAAAAAGGTATTGAAAAAGCATCAAAAATTATGATGCCATTATTATTCATTATCTTCTTAGTAATTATCGCAAGATCATTAACATTACCTAACGCTATGAGTGGGGTTACGTATTTCTTAAAACCAGATTTTTCTAAAATCACTAGTTCTGGTATTTTATTCGCATTAGGACAATCATTCTTCGCATTATCAATCGGGGTTACAGCTATGCTTACATATGCTTCTTATCTTGATAGAAGAACTAATCTTGTTCAATCTGGTATCTCAGTTGTTTTAATGAACATTGCAGTTTCAGTAATGGCTGGATTAGCAATTTTCCCTGCGATGAGTTCATTCGGTATGGAGTCTGAAGGTGGACCAAGTCTATTATTCATCGTACTACCTCAATTATTTAATAATATGGCATTCGGTAAAATTTTCTATATCTTATTCTTAATATTATTCTTATTCGCTACTATTACTTCATCAGTAGTAATGTTAGAAATTAATGTAGGAAATATAACTAATCAGAGAAACACTAACCGTACTAAATTTAGTGTAATTATCGGAATCTTAACTTTCATCGTTGGAATTCCTTCTGCATTATCTTATGGTTCACTATCTAATACATTAATATTTGGAAAAACAATTTTCGATTTAATGGATTTCTTAGTTTCTAATATTCTAATGCCACTTGGTTGTCTTGCATTATCAATATTCACAGGATATGTACTTGATAAAAAAGTAGCTCTAGAGCAATTACACATCGATGAAAATAAAAAATCAAGCTTGGTATTATTTAAAGTATGGCTATTCTTACTAAGATATGTACTTCCAATTATCATCTTTATCGTTTGTCTATCGCAATTTTTATAATAAATCAAACAAAACTATCACATCATATATTTTATATTTTGTGATAGTTTTTATTTTTTATCATTGACAAGCGTTTTCATTAGTGTTAATATTAAGTCATGAATTAAATATTTCTTCGGGGTCGGGTGAAAGTCCCAACCGGCGGTGACTAGTTTACTAGAAGTCCGTGAGCGCAAGCTGATCTGGTGAGATTCCAGAACCGACAGTATAGTCTGGATGGGAGAAGAAATTAATAGTATTAGGATAAAAATACCTAATAATTATTGAAAATATTTTTATAGCCTATAGTGTATCTAAAAGCACTAAGGTCTATTAATCAGATATAAAACTAACCATCAATCCCGATTAAATTTGACATTCAAATGTAATTGGGATTTTTATTATTTAGAAAGGAGTTGATAATATGCACGAGTATTTTATGAAACTTGCTCTTCTTGAAGCTAAGCGTGGCGCTAAATACACACATACTAACCCTTTAGTAGGAGCAATTATTGTAAAAGATAATGAAATTATCGCAAGAGGTTCGCATCTTCGTTACGGCTGTGAACACGCTGAAAAAAATGCAATTTCTACTTGCAAAACTCCTGAAAAATTATTTAATTCAACGCTTTATGTCACTTTAGAACCTTGTAACCATAAAGGTAAACAGCCACCTTGTACGAATTCCATTATAGAAATGGGTATCTCTAAGGTAGTTGTTGCCCAATTAGATCCTAATCCTATCGTCAGCGGAAAAGGAATCAAATATTTACAAGACAATGGTATAGAAGTAATAACCGGTGTCCTTGAAAAAGAGGCTTATAATTTAAACTACGCTTATAATCTATTTCATACAGAAAATAGGCCTTACGTAGTCTTAAAACAAGCCACTAGTCTAGATGGCAAACTAGCCTTTACCAATGAGAGGACTCAAATTACCGATAAAGAAGTTTATGATTTCGTCAGAAATGAAAGAGATAGTTATCAAGCAATTTTAGTAGGAGCAAAAACTGTGTTAATAGACAATCCTAAGTTAACTGGAGCTAATACATCATTGTTCTCGCCAAAAAGAATTATCTTAGATGCTGAAGGCTCTATCTTTGAACATAGTGATCTTAACTTATTTAGCAACAGTTCATCTGAAGTTATAGTTTTCACAAGAGTTAAATACGATAACTTACCTTCGCATGTGACTCTAATTACCCCTAAAGAATTCAGCATAAAGGAAATTCTATCCGAAATTACCAAACTCGGTATTCAATCGGTTTATGTTGAAGGCGGACCTAGTATTCATGATCAATTTTTAGCTAGTGGTTATTGGGATGAAGTCGTAACCTATATCTCACCTATTCTTTTAGGAGGGAACAACACTTCAGCATTCACTAGCGATAGGATAACAAATGAAAAAATACAACTTCACAATACCAAGATTACTAAACTTGGCGAAGATATACGTATCTCAGGAAGGAGAGTTTCTAAATGTTTACAGGATTAATAAAAGAACAAGGAAAAATAGTAAAAATTATTAAATCTAGTCATAGTATAAAACTGACTATTCAAGCGAGTAAGAATTTACTAGAAACATACAAAATTGGTGATAGTATGGCAGTAAACGGTGTATGTCTAACATGTGTTCAAAAAAGTTCATCGCAGTTTACTGTAGATATTATGCCAGAGACTTATAAAAGAACCACATTTAAAGATTTAAAAATAAATGATGCTGTCAACTTAGAACCTGCAATGGGGCATTCAGACAGATTTGAAGGTCATATAGTTTCTGGACACAGTGATGGTTTAGCACAGTTAGCAGCAAGACAAAAAGATGAAAATGCCATTCTACTTACTTTTTCATATCCTAATAAATTCCAAGGTGAAATAATTAACCAAGGATCTATTACAATTAATGGGATAAGTTTAACAGTAGTAACTTGTGATGACAACAAATTTACAGTGTCGCTAATCCCACATACAGCTAAACATACGAATTTAGAAAAATTAAAAATTGGTGATAGCGTAAATATAGAGACAGATATATTAGCAAAATATATTAAAGCTCAATTAAAACTATTTGGAGGAAAATTTAATGATTAATAACGTAAGAAAAGCAATAGAAGATTTAAAAGATGGAAAATTAATCGTTCTTATCGACGATGATGACAGAGAGGCTGAAGGAGATTTAGTAGGCTTAGCAGAACTTGTTACTGGAGAAACTGTTAATTTTATGGCAAAACACGCTCGTGGTTTAATCTGTGCACCAGTTTCAACAGAGATTGCAAAAAGATTAAATCTACACTCTATGCTAGATAAAAATACAGATCCACATCAGACTGCGTTTACGGTCAGCGTTGACTATAAAACATCAACTACGGGAATCTCTGCTTTTGAAAGAGCAACAACTATAAAAGAATTAGCAAACGCAAATTCTAAACCCGAAGATTTCAATAGACCTGGTCACATGTTCCCTCTTATAGGTCGTGACGGTGGCATCAAGGTTCGTCGCGGTCACACGGAAGCAAGTTTAGATTTAGCAAGATTAGCTAATAGCACAGAAGCCACATACATCTGTGAAATTATGAATGAAGATGGAACTATGGCTAGAAGAGATGACTTGTATGAATTCGCTAAAAAATGGAATTTAACAGTTGTTGATTTAGATGAACTAACACGTTTTTTGTCATTTGAAGATAGCGTTAAAGTAAAATTACCTACAGAATTTGGTGATTTTGATTTACAATTATTTGAAGATGAATTTAATAAAGAACACCTGATCATCAGTAAAGGTGATTTAACTTCTGAAGAACCTTTATTAATACGCGTTCACTCAGAATGCTTAACTGGAGATGTATTCACTTCTCATAGATGTGACTGTGGTGAACAACTACACGCAGCTCTTCAAAAAATTTCCGACTTAGGTCGCGGAGCCGTTCTTTATCTACGTCAAGAAGGACGAGGAATAGGATTAAGAAATAAACTTCTTGCCTATCAACTACAAGAACAAGGTGTGGATACTTACGAAGCTAATGTGCAGCTGGGATTCGCTCCTGATGAAAGAGATTATACTATCGCCGTAGACATACTTGACTACTTAGGAATTAAATCGGTAAAACTTCTTACGAATAACCCTGATAAAGTAGAGCAACTAAACTCTTTAGGAATAAATGTCGTAGACCGTGTTCCAATAAATATAAAACCACAAAAAGAAAATAAATACTATTTAGAAACAAAAAAAATCAAATTCAATCACTTTTTAGATATATAAGGAGAATATAATTATGACAACATTTGAAGGAAAATTTATAGGTAAAGATATTAAAGTAGCAATCGTAGTAGCTCGTTTTAACGAATTTATTACTTCTAAATTGTTAGGAGGAGCAAAAGATACACTTATTAGAAACGAAGTAAAAGAAGAAAACATCGATGTATACTGGGTTCCAGGAGCATTTGAAATTCCATTTATCACTAAAAAATTAGTAGCTACAAATAAATACGATGGAGTTATTACATTAGGAAGTGTTATTCGTGGAAGTACTAGTCACTACGATCTAGTTTGCAATGAGGTAGCAAAAGGTGTTGGTCACATTAGTCTTAATAGTGATATTCCTGTTATGTTCGGAGTTATAACTACTGAAGATATCGATCAAGCTATTGAAAGAGCGGGATCAAAAGCAGGAAACAAAGGTAGCGACTGTGCTCAAGGTCTTCTTGAAATGATAGATTTAACTAAACAAATTTAGTAAATAAACAAAGGTAGGAACTTGAATTTCAAGTTCCTACCTTCTTTATTATTCATATTATTTAGAATAGTTTGGACTTTCTTTTGTAATTTGTACATCATGTGGGTGAGATTCGATTAATCCTGCACCTGTCATACGAACAAATTGTGAGTTTTCACGAAGTGCACGTAAATCACGTGAACCTGTATAACCCATACCTGCACGTAATCCTCCGATGATTTGATAAATTGTTTCAGAAACAGCACCTTTATAAGGTGTACGTCCTTCGATTCCTTCTGGAACTAATTTTTTACCATCTTCTTGGAAGTAACGGTCTTTAGATCCTTTTTCCATTGCAGAAATTGATCCCATTCCACGGTACGCTTTAAATGTTCTACCTTGGAAGATTTCTAATTCACCTGGTGACTCTTCACAACCAGCAAGCATAGATCCTAACATTACAGCATGTCCTCCAGCTGCGATAGCTTTTACTACATCACCAGTATATTTAATACCACCATCAGCGATGATTGTTTTTCCTAATTCACGAGCTACTGTCGCACAATCATAGATAGCTGTTATTTGTGGTACCCCTACCCCTGCTACTACACGCGTAGTACAGATTGATCCAGGTCCAATACCAACTTTAACAACATCTGCTCCTGCTTCGAATAAATCACGAGCAGCTTCTCCTGTTGCAACGTTACCTGCAATAATATCTAAGTCAGGATAGTTAGTTCTTAATGTTTTAACGGCGTCTAATACTCCTTTAGAGTGTCCGTGAGCTGTATCAACTACGATAGCATCTACTCCCGCAGCTACTAATGCATCTACACGTTCAACTGTATCGTTTGTAATTCCAACAGATCCAGCTACTAATAAACGTCCCTTAGCATCTTTTGCTGAGTTAGGGTATTTAGCTAATTTCTCAATATCTTTAATTGTAATTAATCCTGTTAATTTTCCTTCTTCATCAGTTAAGATTAACTTCTCAATTTTGTGACTACGTAAAATTTCACTAGCTTCTTCTAAAGTAGTTTTTTCTGGAGCCGTAATAAGGTGCTCTTTAGTCATTACATCACTAATTTTAATATCGAAATCAGTTAAGAATCTCATATCACGGTTAGTGATGATCCCTACTACTTTCATGTCTTTTTCATTGTTTACAATAGGTACACCTGAAATTCTGTATTGTTGCATTAAGTTTTCTGCTTCATATACTAAGCTGTCTGGTGTAAGGAAGAAAGGATCAGTTATTACTCCACTTTCTGAACGTTTAACTTTTCTTACTTGCTCAGCTTGTTCTTCAATACTCATATTTTTGTGGATAACCCCTAGACCCCCTTCACGAGCCATTGCAATCGCCATTTTGTGTTCTGTTACTGTATCCATTGCAGCTGAAATAACAGGTACTGATAATTTGATTTTCTCCGTTAAACTAACTTTTAAATCAACCTTCTTAGGTAAGATATCACTTTTTGCTGGTACTAATAGTACATCATCAAATGTTAAACCTTCTTTTTGAAATTTATTTTCCCACATTTTATTAAAATCCTTTCTTATTTTTCATCATCAGATATATTAAATTTAACTTCATTATTCTCAAGAGAAGCAATTCTACATAAAGAACAAACATTTACATTTCTCTCGTCTAATAATTTTCTACCATCTTGGAAACTTTTCTCAACTAGAATACCTACACCTACTGTTTCGGCACCAGCCTTTTCCACTATTTCCATAAGACCTAGAGTAGCTTGCCCATTAGCAAGGAAATCATCGACTATAAGAACTTTATCATCTTTATTAATGAATTTCTCAGAAACTACTATAGTATTAGTTATATTTTTAGTATAGCTATGAACTTCTGCAGTATACACATCATTATTTTTCAAAGTAGACGGTTTACTCTTTTTAGCAAATACCATCGGCACTTTAAATAAATTAGCAACCATAATTGCTGGTGCAATACCACTTGCCTCGATTGTTAAAATCTTCGTTACCTTCTCTTTTTTAAAATACTCGTAAAAAGATTCTGCCATTTTCATCATTAAACCAGCATCGATTTGATGGTTTAAAAATGAATCAACTTTAAGGACATTATTATCATAAACTTTACCATCGGTAATAACCATTTCTCTTAGTAGTTCCATAACTCCTCCTATATAAACTTTGAGTAATTTTACTTATGATACCAAACTTTCATTGAAAATTCAAGAGCCTAATGAAATGTTATTCATTAAGGCTCTTTATTCATAATATTATTTTAAATTGTCTAATAACTCAGTTATTTCATTTTGGGAAAAATGATATTTTTCTTTACAAAATGCACAAACTAATTCTGTTGTCTCTTGTTTTGCAATATCTTCTAATTCTTCTTTCCCTAATGTTACCAAAGCATCAGCATAACGTTCTTTAGAACATGTACATTTGAACTCAACATCATTCTTATGTAAGATACGATAGTTTTCTTCTCCACCAAAGATAATATTCGCAATTTCTTCAGGTGTTTTCCCTTCATGAATAAGCGTAGAAATAGGTTTAATATTACTAATTGCTTTTTCAATCTTAGTTATCGTCTCATTAGTAGCATTCGGAAGAACTTGTAGAATGAATCCACCTGCAGCTATAACAGAATTGTCAGTTTCTACTAATACTCCTAAAGACACTGCAGAAGGTACTTGTTCACTAGCTGCAAAGTAATATGTGAAGTCTTCAGCAATTTCTCCTGATACTATCGGAGATGTAGTAGTATACTTTTCATTTAATCCTAAATCACGTACTACAGTAATGTTCCCAGCACCTACTACTCCTTTTACATCAAGTTTCCCTTGTGAATTACTTGGAATATGAACTTGCATATTTTTCGCGTATGCTGTAGTTTCTCCAAGTTCATTCGATGAAGCGTATATAGTTCCTACAGGTCCATCTCCACGCACAGCTACATCAATTCTATCTCCACTCTTAAGCATAGCTCCCATCATAGTAGTAACCGTAGCAGTACGTCCTACCGCTGCAATCGCAGTTGGATATGCATCGTGTCTTTGTCTAATTTCTTCTACTAAATCTGTAGTTTTTGTCACAAAAAATCTAATTTCATCATTAAAGGCTAATCCTCTAATTAAATAATCTTTCATTAAAATTTATTCCTTTCAAATTCTTATACTTCTAAAAATTTCTTACGATTTTCTATTATACATTTAATTTCTATTATTGTCTATTTATTTCAATGACAATTAACGCTAACTCGACTATCTCTTCTCTTATTTATTATTATAATTTCTGATAAACTCTTGCATTTCAGCTATACTATCAGTAAATAATGTTCTTTCTCTATCTTCTTTAGTTAAAAATCCTTCTTCAACCATCTTATCAAAATATTGTTCTAGAAAATCATAGTATCCATCAATATTCATTAAAATACATGGTGCATCTTTTTTACCTACTCGAACCCATGAAATCACCTGTGATATTTCTTCTAGTGTTCCAGGACCACCTGGTAAAGCAACAAATACATCACCTAAATCAACAAGCTTTTCCTTTCTTACAGACATGTCATCAACAATTATAAACTCAGTAATTCCAGTATGACTGATCTCTCTATCTACTAAAAATTGAGGCATTATACCAATAACTTCACTATTATTTTCTAAGACAGTATCAGCAATAATACCCATTAGACCTACTTTGCCTCCACCGTAAACTAGTGTATGATTATTATTGGCTATCCACTTTCCAAGTTCTTTAGCATTTTCTTTATATGCTTCATTTCTACCATTACTGGCTCCGCAAAAAACAGTAATTTTCATATTAACTAATCTCCTTTATCAAACCATAATAACATCTTAGTTTTTCCCACAGTCGATATAAAGGATTTACCTCCAAAAATAGAGTGGTAAATCCTTAGTATATAGAAAGTATTAATAATTATTATTTCTCTCTATTCATTTTATATAATTCAATAATACCTTTCAATGTTAACTCTTCATCAACTATATCTACTACATCACTGTATTTAGCTATAAATTTAGATAGACCACCCGTTAATACTACTTTATAATCTTTATCTAAATCTCGTTTCAGATGCTTAATAATATTTTCGAACTGTCCTAAGAAACCATAGAATAATCCCGCTTGCATCTGACTAGTTGTATCTAAGCCTAATGAAGTACTTACAGCTTCAAATTCTACTCTCGGTAACTTAGCAGCTCTTGAATATAAAGCTTCTGCACTAATATTCATACCTGGACAAATAATCCCTCCACGGTAATTCATATCTTCATCTACACAATCAAAAGTTGTCGCCGTTCCAAAGTCTACTACAATAGCAGGTAAATAAGAACTAACTTTCGCACCGACGATATCAACGACACGATCCGCTCCAAGTTTACTACTGTATGGTTCTGGTACTTTTATTCCTGTATTAATTTCCGCTGAAACTACAACTGGTTCTTTTTCAAAATATTTTTTACTCAGTAGCTCTAGAGCAAACATCATCTTTGGAACAACGCTTGAAATAACTACCCCATCAAAATCTTCAAACTTTATCCCTTTATCAATGAAGAAATTTCGAATAATAACATAAAGTTCATCTTCAGTTTTAGTATTGTCTGTAGCGATACGCCAAGAATGAATCATCTTATAATCACTACCAAATACTCCAAGTACAATATTCGTATTTCCAACATCTAATGCAAAAATCATTTACAATCTCCTATGATTAACTTATTTTAAGAATGATTATATTATACCACAATTATTCTAATGCAAATAGTAAAATACAAATATATTATAGTCAATAAATTAAACTACTGACAAAATTAAAAAAATTGTTGACTAATATACTAGCCAACAATCTTTTTATTATTATCTTCTTGATAACGACTCTCTATATTTAAGAGGTGTCATTTTCACTAGAGTTTTGAATATTCTAATGAAGTAACTTGTATCAAAGTATCCAATATAATCAGCTACTTCTGAAATTGAAAAATCAGTATTCGCTAATAAGTAACAAGCGTTAGAAATACGTTTGTCGTGGATATAATCTACAATACTAATCCCCATATCTTTATTAAAGATTGAAGATAAATAACTCTTATTAACACCTAAGTAATCACTCACGTTATCTAAGCTGATTTTTTCAGAAATACGATCATTAATATATGCTATACAGTTACGAACTACAGCTTGTTTATCTTTGTATTTATTTCTATCTACAAGTAAACAGTAACTTCTAATAACGTCTTCTGATAAATCGTAGTTATCAAGTTTGTTTTTAATTTTAACCCATAATTCTTCAATTCCTAGGTAATCATCATTATGTTGTTCTAAAGCATAACGTAATAAATCATTCATATTATATGATTTTCTACGACGAACATTAACACCCTGTTCTATATGATTTTCTTCTACTCCATGGTTTCTATGACGAAGATCAAACAACATATTCACACGAGAAATATTTCCATCTACTACAGCTTCTAATATTTCACGTTTAAACTTAACTTCACTCTCTAAAATACCGTTTAAATACGTATTCTTTCTTGAAGATGCTCTTCTTACATTTTTGACACTAGAGTCTTCTATTAAAACTATCGCATCTAAGAAATCAACATTTTCATCTTCAACTAATAATTCGATTAAGTAGTTGAACTTTTTGCGTGGTGTAATTGGTAATGAAAAATATACATCACAAATTAATTCATTAATACTTGCTCCATATTTAGTTAGAGATTCTTGGAATAATTTTGTTGGTATCAAGTACTCTAAAAATGGAGTAATTAAGTAGAACTCTTCTTCATTTTCACTCGGAATAAATAAACAAGAAATTCCTAATCCACTTTGACATTTCACTAACTTACCAGCTTTTAATCCTTCTTTTACTTTCGGTAAATTTCTCTTAATAAATCTACTAAAAATACTGCTTAATTGTTCTTCCCCTAAATTAAGTCGGATTTCTTCATCCGTATATTTATAAGTTAATACATCTCCATTTAAATCTAAAATATCCTTAATTCGCTCAATTTTCTTTAATGAACTTCTCATCTTATCTACCTCCTAACAACTTTTAATTTTAATCTATTGTAATATCGCGTCTTGCATTTACAATATATGAAATTGTAAAGAATACAACACTATATGCTACTAACATAATAATTAATGCATTTGCATTATCAAACTTAAAGAATTCTTTTACAGTCTGACGCCCTGCTTCACTTGCATAATATGACCTAAATAACGGTACATCAAACATGTGATATTTTGCCCATGAGAATTTTGAAACTGCAAATATTGTTAAAGCTTGAATTAATCCAGTTCCTAAAAGTGACAACATAACTAATACTAATGATAGAATTTGTGTTTTAAATACTACACAAACTAGTACTACCATAGCCACGAAGAAAATAAACACTGCTAAGTCTGCTAAATTCGTAATAATTAATTGTTTAGCAACTGTTCTACCAAAATACCCTTCTTCAATAGTATCATTCAAGTGATTTAAACCTACTTTTCTATCGAAAAATACATAATATTTTGTTAAAAAGTCAAATACTGTTCCTACTACTAAAAATATAATATAGTTAATGAATGCTAAAACTATTTTCGCAGTAAGTATTGCAGAACGAGATTTTGGTTTTATATATAAAAATTTAATTGTTCCTTTTGAATACTCTTGAGACAAGTTATTAGCTAACATAATTAGTGAGAATACCGTCGCTAACGTAACAGAAACCACTGTTAGCCCACTTAATATTTTCACAGCATCAATTCCATCTTCAAACTGTCTTTTTGTAAAATAACTATTTAATAAAATAATCCCAAACGATAGTAAGAAGTATAACCATGTAGTTTTCTTTTTATAATCTTTTATAAACTCATTTATTAGTAATTTCATTATTTTCTCTCCCCTCCTGTAATTTGTAGGAATCGATCCTCTAATGATGTATGTAGTTCACGAATTGTATCTAATTCTACATTGTTATTAACTAGATATGTAATAATACGAGCTTTCTCTTCACGATCAAGATTTTCAAATACAAATCCATCATTAGTTAACTCATATCTAACACCTAATTCTCTCACTAATATTTCTGTTTTTTCTACATCATGTGTTCTTATTAATGTTTTAATAATTTCATCTGCTACTAGGTTTTCTAGTTTATCATCTGCAATAATTTTACCTTTTTCGATTACGATAACTCTATCACAAACTTTTTCAATTTCATCTAGTAAGTGCGATGAAATCAAGATTGATACTCCAGTTGCTGCGATTTCTTTAAGTTTGTTACGGAAGTCTTGAACTCCTTGTGGATCTAAACCATTTACAGGTTCATCAAGAATTAGCACCTTAGGGTCATTAAGTAATGCTTGAGCTAATCCTAAACGTTGACGCATACCTAGAGAATAAGTTTTAACTTTCTTTCTAATAACCTTTTTTAGTCCAACGAATTCTACTAACTCTTTCATACGTGCTCTTGTGACTTTTTTACCACAAACACGAGCAATTTGTTTCAAGTTAGACCATCCAGACATATAGTTATAAAACTCAGGTGTTTCAATCATCGCTCCAACTTCTTTAAGCATAGCAGTTTTACCTAAACCTAAAGGTTTCTCAAAGCAATAAACATCCCCTTTAGTCGTTTTAGTTAATCCTACCATCATTCTCATTATAGTAGTTTTACCACTTCCATTTGGCCCTAGTAATCCGATAATTTCACCTTCGCGCATGTCAAAAGTGATATCCTCAACTATTGTTTTTAATCCGATACGTTTTTTAAGTCCTAAAACCTCTAATACAACTGGACTTTCTTCCACTTCTTCTTTTTTAACTTCTTTTGCTTGTTCATTCTCAATTGCATGAACTAACTCATTTCTATCTAATACAACTGTTTCTGCATGAACATCTGTCTCTTCCGTAACAGTAGGCATAATTACCGTCTCTTCTAATTTCTCCTGTCCATCATGCACTTTTCTAGTATAAGTAGATGAGTTTTCTATATCTACCTGTTTTCTAATCTTTTCTAGTAAACTTGAGTAATCATCTGATTTTTTACTATTTTTTCCCAATTCATCATTACTTAATATATCTTTATTTTTTTCTGAATTTGTCATTATTTGTAGAAGATTCCTTTCTTATAAATTTTCTTTTATATTATATCATATTTATACTATTATTTCCATTAAATAATGAATAATTATTTTTTATTTTACTACTTTATCTATTAACATATTACAAACCATTATTTAAGATTTTTTTATTTATATGATTGCCTTTAAATTGTGAAAGTTTGAAAACCATCTACATCAACATCTACTATTTTTTCACCTATTTATATTTTCTTAAAATTTTGATTATACTTGTACATACATTATTATAAAAATTCTAAAAATTTATACATAACATTCAGCTTTTTATCATAAGTTTATTTGTTATTAAAATCCATATTTGTTTTTATAATAACTTTTATAAATAATAAACTATTAAATTTATTATTACAGATATAATATACTTTTTTTCATTTACATAACCTTATATATCCAAAATACTATTATCAAATTAAAATTACATTTGAATTTATGATATAATATAAATCGAGGTGAAGATACTTTGAAAAAAGAACTTAGAAAAAAATTTATTATTGAAAGAAACAATTTAACTAAAGAATACAGAAATAATGCAACTGCTGAAATACTCTCTAAACTTGAAAACAACGAATTATTTATGTCTGCAGAAAAAATATTTATTTTCATAGGTTTCAGCAGCGAAATAGCTACCTTGCCGTTTATAAATAAATGGATTAGTAAAAAGCAGATCTTTGTACCGAAGATTGATAACAAAATTATGAATCTAGTGCATATAACATCTATAGAGGACTTAGCTCCAGGGCATTTTGGAGTACTAGAACCAAATAGTTGTAACTATTATACTGGTAATATTGATTTAGTAATTACTCCTTCTATAGTATTCGATAAAAATGGATATCGTCTTGGGTATGGAAAAGGGTACTATGATAAATATTTTGCAACAAATAAGAATAAGGCTAGCATCGGTTTAACATATGATAAGCTTCTTCAAGAAAAAGTCCCTACTGATCAATTTGATAAAAAGGTAGACATTATAATAACAGAGGAGCAAACATTAATAATTAATGAAAAATATAATAGTAACGACTAGCGTAAAAACAACATTTGAGCTAAATACTAAAGCACAAAATCTTGCCAACGAATTAAATTTAAAATATATTATAAGAAATAAAAAAACAATTAAACAATTGCTAGAAGATGCTCAAGGTGTACTTGTTGTATACAAAAATAAACTAAGTTATTTCGAAAACGATTCAGAATTTTTCTTTCACTTAGATACAACAGCATTAAAAATAAAAAATTCGGACAATGAACCTCTAGTTGAGATAATTGGTAAAGAAAAACAAAAAGTTCTAGATTGTACTATGGGACTTGCTGGAGACAGCATTCTCCTAAGCTACTACGGCCACAATGTTACCTCTCTAGAAAAAAATAATATTATACATCTCATTACAAGTAATGGACTAAAACACTACGTTTCCCCTAACGAAAAGATAAACAAAGCGATGAGAAAGATTATAACTTATAACTTTGATTGTATAGATTATTTAAAGAAAACTCCTGACAATGCATTCGATATAATATACTTTGATCCGATGTTTTCACATGACATAGCTGAATCGAATAATCTTTCTGGAATAACTCCTCTTGCTGATGATCATTTCTCATATGATGAATTTCTAAAAGAAGCCTATCGAGTTGCAAAATATAAGATTATTGTTAAAGCCCACTTTAGGGACAATATATTTGAAAAATACAATTTCACAAGAATAATTAGAAAAAACACTAAATTTCATTTCGGATTCCTAGATATAAATCAAAAAACCAAAAACTAAGCTTTAAAGCTTAATTTTTGGTTTTTCGTTCTTCATTTCTTTTACAGCTTGATAACCATCATATCCTGTGATTTCTTTGAAATCACGATACAAAGAATTTTCTTCAGACTTAGCTCGAACTACACTCTTAAAGTCTTTGTATGCAGCTTTAAACTCTGATAGTTCTACTCCCGATAAATAACATTCTTCCACTAAATCTAAAAACTTAATAATAATTGTTATCTCATCTGTATTATATAGTGTATAATCTATTGGATAATTAAATTCCATACTCTTACCTACTCAAATGTATAACCAACACCGCGAACAGTTCTTAGGTTTTTATCATAACCAATTTTTCGTAACTCTTTTCTTAACCCTGAGATATAAACTTCGATAGCGTTAATTGTTGTTTCTGAATCAACACCCCACACACGATCAAATATTTCTTCTTTTTCTAGTACGATATTATTATTGATTACAAAGAATGATAATAATTCAAGATATTTTCCTTTAATTGTATCTAATGTTCCACCATTTGATGATACTAATTCATTTTTAAGATCTAATACTAAATCTTTGTATGTAATTTCATGTTCACCTTTTAGGTTACTTTCACGTTGAAGTAAGTTCGACATTGTTGTCAGTAAAAGAGAAGCATCCGCTACACGTGGTAGATATTCCGTCACTCTATGCTTCATAACTCTAGCCTTTTCTTCAGTTGATTCTGCTATAGTCAGAATAATTACCGGCATTTTATGTTCGTTGACTTCTCGAATATAATCAAGTAGGTCTACTCCGCCCATACCCGGTAGAATACTATCAGCTATTACAAAATCATACTTATTTTTATCAACAAGTTTTTGTCCATCTAATCCATTATAACAAACATCCGCATCAAACTTCTCTGAAATTGCAGCTTTTAATGATGCAGCTAATAATTTGTCATCTTCTACAATAAGTGCTCTAAGCATCAATAACTCCTCCTTTTATTTTTTATTTATCTAAATAATTATTTTATATCTTTTCTAAAAAAAATACAACTAAAAACTACAATATTTTTCACTATTTTTTCATTATAAGAAAATATATAATACTTGAAATTAATATTCCCACTAAAGCTCCACTACTATCAATTAATACATCAACAATATTTCCATCTCTACCTAGCACAAAAGTTTGATGAAATTCATCACTTGAGGCATAGATAACAGAAAACAAGAAACATAATATGCCAGTTTTTTTAAAATCTTTTATCCTGTCATTTTCTATAAATAAATTCGATAAATATGAAAATGAGAAGAATCCCAGAGCTATATATTCACTAAAGTGACCTAATTTTCTTATGATTAAGTCATTAGAAATCTTAGATGATTCTTCTCCAGGTTGACTAGAAAATAAAAATATCACCAGACAAACTAAAATTAACATTATTAATGAAAAGTATTTCTTATATAAAAGTTTAATAAAAATTTCTCCTTAGTATTTATTTTAATATTTTTTTCCTACTTTCTATATTACCATATAATTTTAATAAATAGTAATATTTGTAAGTAAAATAACCAAGAAAATACTTTTCACATTCTACTAACCATCTAAAAAACACAATATTTTCTTCAAATTACACATACAGTGAAATTTATTAATATTTATTATAAACAGAAATTTAATTTCATAAAACTTTAAACTTCCTATCTCTAAACTTTTTCCAACAAAAATATAAAATATTATGATATAATTATAGTAAACGAATTCAAATAATGGAGGTCTATTATGCCACGTATAGTTGCTAGAGGATTTAAAAAAGAAGATTTAAAAAAAGTTAGTGCTGAGCTTTTCGATACTATTGCTGAAATAATCGAAAGACCACGTGAAGCTTTCACATTAGATTTAGTTGAAAGTGTTGCTATTCTTGATGGAGAAGAAATCAGTAGAGCAAACCTTGAAATCGGATGGGTTCACCGCCCTGTAGAGATTTGCGAAAAAGTTGCTAATGCTGTTAATGAACTATTCAAGCCACTTGGTTACGAAACTGTAATGATTTCATTTAAAGATATTGACTTAGCATACGAATTTGTATTCAAAAAATAATTATTAAAAAAGGAGTGATTTAAAAATCTAGATTCAGTTAAATCTGATTTTCTAAATCACTCCTTTATTTTTTATCCTTTTACTTGAGTTTCATACATTTTTTTGTAACTTCCCCCAAGAGCCAATAATTGTTCGTGTGTTCCACTTTCAATTACCCTCCCTTTTCTAAGGACATAAATCATATCAGCATTTTTTATCGTTGATAATCTATGAGCTATTATAAGTGTTGTTCGTCCTTGTTTTAATTCTTCTATGGCTCGACTAACATTTTGTTCTGTTTCACTATCAATATTGGCCGTCGATTCATCAAGAATCAGAATCTTAGGATCTTTAGCCAAGGCTCTAGCTAAACAGATAAGTTGCTTCTCACCTGTAGAAAAATTATTTCCACCTACTTCTACTCTTGAATCCAACGAGCGATTTTCTAATATGAAATCTCCTCCAACTCGAGATAAGGCCTCTCTGGCAATTTTTTCATCATTTGAAGTAGTAATATTTTCGAGTAAAGTACCTTCAAATAAAAATGAATCTTGAAGTACTATAGCAGTTTTTTCTCTTAGGTATTCCTTACTATAATCATTTATATTTCTACCATTGATTAAGACATTACCTTTAGTCGCACTATAGAACTTAACAATTAGATTCATTATAGTACTCTTACCGCTTCCCGTATGTCCTACAAAGGCTACAGTTTGATTTTCTTTAATTTCAAGATTTAAATCACGAAGCACATAAAAATCATCTTTATAAGAAAAATACACATCTTCGAATTTAATATTTCCTCGGAAATCATCCTTAATAATATCTTTATGATTATCTTCCTCAACTTCTAACTTAAGTATCTCTTGAATATTTATAGCTGCACCTTGCGCTCTTATATAATTAGAAATCCCCATCGTAAAGTCAGCGATTCTATAAATTATATCGGTAGTATAATTTATAAATAGATAGACCATTCCCAATGTAATGCCATAAACATTATTAAAGTGTGAATACGAATAGTAATAAACAATACCTATGAAGATTACAATTCTAAATACTCCTGTTATATTATGCAGTAATAGGCTATCTACTAGATTTAATTTTTTCCAATATTTATAACGCTCTTCATTATGCTTATTCCAATCTTCAATACTTTCTTTCTCTTTATTAAAAGCTTTGATGATTTCTAAATTTTGATAATTTTCATTTATTATCCCATTACTTTGTGAAAATTTACGTCTGTATCCTTTAATACTATCTATAGATAACTTGTTATAAATTTTTAAAACTACAAATATTACTGGGAATAATGCTAGCATAAATAATCCAAAACGTACATCTACATAAAATAGAACAGCATAAGAAAAAATAATCTTAAGTGCAATTATTAAGATCTGTACAAATGTCGAAACGAAAAATGTTCTAATTTGGTTAACATCACTAGTTATCCTAGATACTACCGATCCAGCCGGCATATTATCAAAATACTTAATAGGTAGGCTTTGTATATGGTCATATACCTGCATCTGAATTCTAACGTAAACCTCATTAGCACCTTTTACTAAGTATATATTTCTAATATAGTTAGATATTCCTGAACATAGTAGTATAAGTCCATAGCCAGCTACTACCACCAATGATTTTAGAATTATCTGACGTATTAAATCTCCAGTTATACCATCAAACACTTTCGACAACACATATACACCAGCAACACCTAACCCTACATTTAATAGAGAAAAGACAAATCCTATTATATAAGATCTCTTTGCTTCTTTCATATAAGGAAGAAATTGAAATAACGGATTTTTATTCTTCATCATCTTCTACCTCCTTATTTTGATACTCATCTAGTTGTCTATACCAAGGGCATTTCTCAAGAAGCTCATCATGCGTTCCGAAATTTAATATTTTACCATTATCTAATACAACAATTTTATCAGCATGTCTTACCGCAGAAATTCTATGGGCTACTATTATATTAGTCTTACCTTCACGGGTTTTCTTAATATTTTCAATAATAGTTTTTTCAGTATTAGAGTCTACTGCACTTAAGCTGTCATCGAGTATTAAGATTTCAGGATTAGATAACAACGCTCTCGCTATACCAAGACGTTGTTTTTGACCGCCAGATAAAGATAAACCATTCTCTCCCACAAGAGTATCAATACCGTCTTTAAATCTACTAATATCCTTTTTAATATCAGCTTGTTCCAAAACTTCTTCTAATCTATCCTCTAAATCATATCTATAAAACAACACATTTTCTCTTATAGATTTTGAGAACAACTGATATTCTTGTGGTGCGTACCCTATTTTTTCTCTAACAGAATAATCATAATATCGCTCAATCCCCTTACCATCAAGAAGAAGAGTATTTTCCTCTATCGGATATAGTCGAAGTAGTTGCTTGATAAATGTCGTTTTCCCACTACCAGTTTTTCCTACTACACCTATAGTTTCACCTTTATTAATGATAAAATTAATATCCTCTAGTACATGATTATTATCCTCATAACTAAAATTAAAATCTTTGAATTCAATACTACTATTAAATTCAAAATTACTTTCAGCTAAGTCATTATTAACATCCGCTTTTTTATCAGAGATTTCTAGAATTCTTTTTGTAGCTTGACGAACTTCAATAATCATAATAACTAACTCAGATAAAGCAATATACGGCCACTGAATCATACCTATAACTACGCAGACTGAGATTAACTCTCCTAATGTCATCATCCCTAAACTAATAAAATAAAATCCACAAGCTACAGCTATAACATAACTTGTCGCTAACGATACTGTATTAAGTGGTTGATAGACAAGAGTTTTCTTCATGTATTCTTCATTACTTCTAGCATAGCTTCTAAGTTTTCCTACAAAACTATTTCTCACTTTATCTAGCAAGCTATAAGCCCTAATTACACGAATACCTTTAACATTTTCTAAAGTCTCTTCTGTAATTTCATCCATGGTTTTCGCCATCTCATTATAGTATTTTTCCTGTACCTTACGTCTTCCAACTAAATAAATAGTTTGAATAATCAAAGGTATATGAATCAGCAATAAATAAATTAAACTAGATTTGTTAAATATAAGAACACTTATAAATAAATTGTAAATTATTCCATCAAAAATTAATAAAATACCATAACCAAAAAGTGGCGCAATATAATTCGTAATATCATTCGTCGATCTACTAATAACTTCTCCAATACTAAATTTATTAAAAAATACTGGAGTATGCCTATAAATATCATATTGAATATCATAGGTCATATCTTTAATAACTTTATCATATCCTATAAATGTATAGTATTCTTTAAAGAAATAAACAATATACAGTGCTATTCCAGCTAAAATAATTCTTAGAATTTCATTAACTACACCAGCAAAATCAATATTTCCGCTTGCTATACCATCAACTATATAACTTAACCTATCAGTTGGGTATAACGTAAAATAATAAGACGCAATAGAAACTATTAGTGCAATTATTATGCGTTTTTTATCTCTATAAACAAGACTTGCTATTTTGTTAAATATTTGCTTATTATTTATCAGTTTGTCCATCTTTCACCCTCCTTTTTTCATCTATTGAACTACATTTTAATAATTATAACATATTTAAACACTTAATTTTATTAAAAAGTAAATAAAATAGGAATAACTAAAAATTCTTATTTCCCAGTTATTCCTATTTGTTTTTGGAATATATATAATTATACCATATAATTAATTTCGACTTACTCTACTTAACTACAGGAAGCAACTCAAAAATCACGATTTCATGAAGAAACAAGATTTTGTCAAGTCACTTTCCGCCATGGTTTACTAGTTCTTTTATGAACTTTTTTAAATTTTAGAACTTTTGGGGCACCCTTAAATTTAAAACATCGGATTCTTAGTTATTTTTCTTTTTTAAACTCCGCTATTGCATCCTTCGCAAGTTTATCAACAACCTCATTAAGTTCTACACCTGTATGCGCCTTAACTTTTACAAAATTAACCTTCACTACTGTTTTTACCTTATTATAAAATTTTACATAATCCTGTGTATACGGTAAGTTCGCCTGCCAATCTCCAGTTGCCCAAGATTCTATTCCTTGATAGTCATAAAATAAAGTGATCTCTTTGATTTTTCTATCTACTGCGTACCACATGACATACTTGGCTGCTTCTAATTCTCCAGCAACATTGTGTAATTGAGCATAATCTTCTCTATTTCCAGCATGTTTGAACTCATATTTTTTATCGCCATCTACTATAACTACACCAGAACCATAAATACCTAGTATTCTATCAAAACTTCCATCTATATATGCATACACACCATCAACAGCTTCCACATTCTCAATCTTTTCTTCATTACCGTTTACGAACTCTTCTGCTTCTTCTAAAGTTTTAAAACTTTTGTATATCGCGCCCTTAAAACCTGTAACCTGTTCTTTACACTCATCCCATGTTGAAAATATTCCAGTTTTTTTACCTTTTCTTACCGCATAAAATTTAGTCATCATATTCTCCTTACAAAAATATTTACTCTAAAATTATACTACATAGAAAATATTAAGTAAAATTTTCAAAAGAAAATCTAAAATAAACTAAGAAAAATTATTTTTTTAGTTTAGACACATTTTTAAAATAAGAAAAAACTACAAACAAACCTATACAAGTGGAACTTTAATTTTTTTACTAAATAATAAAAATACTAAATTTAAAATATTATTTCAAATCAGCAAGTATAATTTTTATTAAGTGAAAAAATTTTATTTTATTTTTAATATAAAAGATACTGATAATCTATTTCAATTAAAACGTTTTTTGTGTTATAGTATAGATGTCTATTATTTTTTAAAGGTTGGTTTAATAGCCTTTATGTAAACGGAAGTAAAAGGTTTAATTTATATTTAAACAACCTTAGAAAATTAATATTAGAATAAATTATTATATTATAAGTAAAAGGAGAAATTCCATGAAAACAAATAAATTATTAAAATCAAGTATGAGTGTTGCATTAGTACTTACTATATCTTCTATCACAGCTCAAGCTTGGCCAACAAATAGCAATATAGCAAAAGCTGATTTCGGAGATACTGCGGCCAGTCAACAAACTAAGACTGAGCTAAATGAAATAATAAATAAAATTTTTAACGATCAGTCTATCACAAATAGATACTTAGGAACTACTTTTTTCCACAAAACTTCTAACTTTCCTTATTACCATGTAACATTTGAAAATCACCAAGTTCCAGATGATGTTATTGACACTACCCCTTGGTATAACATGTGGAGTGAAGCTGCTGCAGCAAAAGCAAAACTTGATGCTAATTCATATACAGAAAAAACTGCACAGAATGCAATAAACACTTTAAAATATTATATTCAACTTTATAACTTTGATGTGAATCATGATTTAAAAGGTGACGGTTTTTACACTACTACCGACTTTAAAACTCCAACAATGGTAACTGTATCTAGCGATGGCCAACAAGACTTTTATAAAAAAGTAGTTGATAATAAAGAAGAAATTAAAAACCTATTTAAAGAATCTTTAGTAGGTATCTATAAACAAGGGCAAGATATTGAAATTAATCTTGTTGCTAATCCTGATAAAGTTAGTAAAATTACAAGCTTTGTTGTTAATAAAGTTTCTGGTTTAGATACAAGCGTTAAACTAGGACCTTCTGCTGAAGACCAACGCATTATCGCTTTCAACGTTCCTGGAGAATTAAAAGCTGAGCAATTGGTAGTATCTAACATGACTTATTTAGATAAAAACGGGAATAAACAACAAACAGGTCCATTTGCATTAGATATAAATTACTCAGCTGCTAAAAAAAGTAACGAAGCTATCCCTAAATATAGAGAAAAATTAGACGAAAAAATTCAAAATTGGATTGACCGTGGTAATAAGGTTAATGAATGGCTACTGACAAAAGAGAATACTTCAGACACAACTTCAGACTTCTCACAAAGAGCTAAGATTACAGAAGCTGTAACAAAACTACAAGAATTGAAACGTTCAGATAGCGCTAACTACGATAAACTTTATGAAATTTCTACACCTATTCATGAAATGGAAGACATTGCAACATTAAGAGAAGTACTAGATATTAAAGTTGCAAAACTATTAGAATTCTTTGACCTTTATAACGAAAAAACATACACAAAAGAAAGTATAGAAAACTACAAAAATTATATTAAAAGTGTTCCTGCGTTGAAAAATACAAGAAACATAAAAGAATTAGTTCAACTAATAAAAGACTTCGATAATGCAAACTTCACATACTTAAGATACAATACTACAGAACTAAAAAGAATAATAGATATCGCTGATAGAAAAATAAAAAGTGAATATGAACCTGTAAGCCTTGAAAAATTTGAACAAGCTCTAAACCACGCTAAAGACTGGATTAACCAAACAAACAGCTATAATCCTCAAATTAATGAGACATCAGATCTTGTTAAACAATTAACTGAAGCGATAAATAATCTTACTACAAAAGACGGTCGAAAAGGAGAACCTGTTCCTGCGGCTCCTGTTGAAAACACTACTAAGCCAGCTGAACCGTATAATGTAACTGCAAAATTTGTTGAAAGAGGTAGTGATAAACCTATTAAAACAAGATACAGTCGTGATTTAACCGAACTTATAAAAAATGTAGAAGTTCACGAATTAGGAAACGGTAAAAACGAAATTATACTAACATTAGAACCAAAAATCATGGGAGGAGCTATCGACTTCGCTCTAGCCGATACTTTCAAATACAACAGCCTAGGAAATACAGATGCAAATGCTGAAGTAATAGAAACAAAAAATATTGGAGGGCGTGATTACCCTACTAAATTAAAACTTACAGTTGATGCAACTAAGAAAAATATTGAAATAGCTCTTCTAGGAAACTTTAACTTTAAAGACTCATTCTCATTAGGAAAAGACGGAATCGATAACTTTACAAAACCAACAGACTTATATATTGATTACTCTACAAAACTAGAAGCTAAAAAAGAATCACCTCTAAAAGCTTCTTTAAGAGATAAAGTTAATTACTATACAAGCAATTCAGTACAAGATAACTATAAAGATTTAAAACCAGTGTTCAAAACTTCATTCAATCAATTAATTACTAAAGCTCAGCAACTTCTAAGTAGCGATTCATTAACTAAAGACGAAGTAGATAACATTATAAACAAACTATTAGATGAAACTACTAAATTAGATTCATTAGCTAACCTTTATAAATCACTGCAAAACGCAAAAAATCAGTATGAAAATGATTGGAAAAACAACACTCACTTTACTAATGAAAGTAAAGCACTAGTTAAAGAAAAATTAGCTGCTGTTGAAAGTAAAATAAACGCCCTTGAACCAGTCGATATAGAAGGTAAAAAAGAAACTTACTCAAATGAGTTCGACAAAGAAGGAACTGTGACAGTATACAAAAAACTAGATGAACTTACAGGAGAAGTTCAACATTTAGGTGACTATCTTCGCATCAATACTGAAGAACTTTCAGGAGAAATCAAAAAAGCTGAAGAAGCTTACAACAATTTCAACAAAATTACTCAATCAAAACTTAAACTTAAACAATTAATTGATGAGGCAAAAGCGTATGTTGCTAATGCTAAATTAACTCCTGAATCTCCTGATACAGATGATCAAGTTAATACAGATTTAACAGATTACTACAAAGAACAATTCAAATTCGCTATAGAAGACTTAAATAGTTCTCAAAATTCTGGAGCAGAACAAGTTTCAGCTAAAGAGCAGCTTAAGAAAAAAATAGCTGAAGTCGAGTTAATAAAACAAGGTAAAAAAGAACCAGCAGCCTTTGTTACTTTAACAAATGAGCTATCAAAAGCTAAAGAATTATTAAATAATGATACTTCTACTGAAGAAGAGTTGCTAGCTGAATTAAATAAACTTAACAACGCTGTAAATACATTTAATAATTCTGCTGATTTAGCTCAAAACCAACCAAGTAACCCATCAGAATCTCCTTCTACAGATTCTAATAATAAAGTTCAATTAGAAGGCTCATTATTAAAACAAGATTTAACTAGCCCTTCTATGGCAAATGGAATAATTAAAAATGTGTATCTAGTAACTGAAAACGGAAAAAATTACTTAGAATTAGACCTTGTCCCTATGAATAATGGAACAACTAACGTTGCCGTTATGAGTAAACTTACATACTTCGACGGAACTACCGAAAAAGATGTCCAAGTTTTAAAAGAAGATACTGCTGATGTTACTTATAATAATGTGACTAATTCTTATAAATATCCTTCAAAAATTAGAATACCTATCGAAGGAAAACCATCTACAATAAAACTTAACACTTTTGCAAGCAGTACATTATTCGGTACTGATAAACATGAAAATATAGCTGTATTATCTGTAAAATATCCTAAAGAAAATGCTGTTATCACTGCAGATAAAAAACAACTAAACGCACTATTCGGAGCTACAACAAGTAAATACTATGATAGTTGGAATAATGTATTTAAAAACGCAAATGTGAGCCAAGACATGGCGGTAATCAAAAACTTTGGTAACAAAATCAACGCAGCACAAAATGTTTTAAAAAATAATAATGCAAGCACCGAAGAAATTTCTACTGCATTTACTGAACTATCAGATTTAAAAAATCAATATGATTTACTTATTCAACTAAGAACTTCAAATGCTGAAGCTGTAGCAAACTTCAATTCTGATAAAGATAGCAAAAACTATAGTGAAGAAAGCATCAACGCTGTTGATAACTATCTTCAAGGAAAAATAGATAAACTAGAAGACTTAGTGCACAACAACCCTAAATCTAATGAAATCTTGAAATTATTTAACGATGTTCAAACATACTATAACCTTCTTAGATATGATACTTCGAAACTAGACACAGCTGTTAAATCAGCTCAAGACAAACTAGCTGCAAGTAATTATTCAGATGAGTCTAAAAATAATTTAACTACAGCTATTACTAAAGCAACTGAATTCATAAACAAAGCTAAAGAAACAAGAAATCTAGAAGACACTCGTTCTAGTTTATTAAAAGAAATCGAAGATGCAGTCAATGGATTAAAAGAAGCTCCTGCTCCTGAAGTAAATAAACCAAGTGACAACACTGATGCATCTAATAATGAGACTAATAAACCTAACGATAAAGTTGATAATCCAACTAACGGCGAAGTTAACAAACCTAATGATAAAGTTGATAATCCAACTAATAGCGAAGGCAACAAACCTAACGATAAAGTTGATAACCCTACTAACAACGAAGTTAACAAACCTAACGATAAAGTTGATAATCCAACTAACAGCGAAGGCAACAAACCTAACGATAAAGTTGATAATCCAACTAACAGCGAAGTTAACAAACCTAATGATAAAGTAGATAATCCAACTAACAACGAAGTTAACAAACCTAACGATAAAGTTGATAACCCTACTAACAACGAAGGCAACAAGCCTAACGATAAAGTTGATAACCCTACTAACAGCGAAGGCAACAAACCTAACGATAAAGTTGATAATCCTACTAACAGCGAAGGCAACAAACCTAACGATAAAGTTGATAACCCTACTAACAACGAAGGTAACAAACCTGTTGAAAATACTAATGATGAAGTTACTAAAAAATTTGCTACTGAAAGAGCAAACCTTCTTTTACCTTTAGAAACAGCTAAAATCCTAGTTAGCGATGACAAAGATAAAGAAGAAATTAATAAAGAAGCATACGCTAAACTAAAAGAAGCTACTGAAAAAGCTCAAAAAGTGTATGATGAAGAAAAATCTATAGATAAAATTTTAGAAGAAAAATCTAACATAGATAAAGCATTAGAAGAATATACTAAACATAAAAATGATAAAGAAACTGTCCCAGGAAATAACAACCCTGAAGATAAACCTACTCCGGATAATAAACCTAATAATAATTCAAGCAATAATGGAACTGTAGATAATACAAAACCAAGCGACAATTCTAATAGTAGCACGGCTGATAATGGTACAAATAACTCTCCAAATAATACTAATAACAGTTCTACCGAAGTAAAACCTGGAACTAGTGAAAACACAGGAAATAACAAACCTGAAGATAAACCTACTCCAGATAATAAACCTGATAATAATTCAAGCAATAATGGAACTGTAGACAATACAAAACCTAGCGACAATTCTAATAGTAGCACGGCTGATAATGGTACAAATAACTCTTCAAATAATACTAATAACAGTTCTACTGAAGTAAATCCTGGAACTAGTGAAAACACAGGAAATAACAAACCTGAAGATAAACCTACTCCAGATAATAAACCTGATAATAATTCAAGCAATAATGGAACTGTAGACAATACAAAACCTAGCGACAATTCTAATAGTAGCACGGCTGATAATGGTACAAATAACTCTTCAAATAATACTAATAACAGTTCTACTGAAGTAAATCCTGGAACTAGTGAAAACACAGGAAATAACAAACCTGAAGATAAACCTACTCCAGATAATAAACCTGATAATAATTCAAGCAATAATGGAACTGTAGACAATACAAAACCTAGCGACAATTCTAATAGTAGCACGGCTGATAATGGTACAAATAACTCTTCAAATAATACTAATAACAGTTCTACTGAAGTAAAACCTGGAACTAGTGAAAACACAGGGAATAACAAACCTCAAGATAAACCTACTCCGGATAATAAGCCCGAAGATAAACCTACTCTGGATAATAAACCTAATAATTCAAGCAATAATGGAACTGTAGACAATATAAAACCAAGCGACAATTCTAATAGTAGCACAACTAATGATAGTGCAAATAACCCTTCAAATAATGCTAATAATAGCTCTACTGAAGTAAAACCAGGAACTAGTGAAAACACAGGAAATAACAAACCTGAAGATAAACCTGCCCCAGATAATAAACCTAATAATAATTCAAATCCAGGAAGCACTAACACAAACAACAACGTAACCCCATCTGAAGATATAATAAACAATATATTCTCAAATGATGCTTTAGGAGTTAAAGTTACTTTAACTGATAAAACAAATGCAACAAAACTTTCTGCAACTCCTGTAGAAGATAAAGCTTTGGCAAATTCAGTTCTAGAAAAATTAAATTTACCTGCAAACAATCAAATCAGAATATTAGATTTAAAACTACTAGACAAAAATAATAAGGTTGTTGATTCAAACTCAAACCGTACTGTAGCTATAGTTCTAAAAGAGGATGAAAAAGATGTAGCTGTTTATCACATAAAAGATAACGGAGAACTAGAGCTTATGAAGTCAACTATAAAAGATGGAAAAGTAATATTTGAAATAGATCACTTCAGTAAATTTGCAATAGTTACTAATAAGCCTAAACAAAATAACAAACAAACTTCTCCTACAGTGCAAAATAACCAACCTACTCAAATTACACCATTAAGCAATAGTGTAGCATCAAGTATCAACAATTCAAAATTAGGAAAACACTTAGCTAAAACTGGACTATCAAATAATAATTTAGCTTCATTAGCTGCTATCGGATTAGTATTAAGTAGTGCACTTATACTTAGAAGAAGAAAAAATAAATAATAATATTATTTCTAAATAAATATTAAATAAACTAATTAAAAGAGGGATAATTTTGAAACTTAATTTCTAAAATTTTCCTCTTTTAAATTATATACAATAGATATCTATAATAAATAATTACTGAATGAAAATAACAGAAAATTTTTGAAAATATCGTGGTATAAAAAAACTCCTATTTATTGAATTTTTATCAGTTTTGGTGTAAAATTGAATTGCTTATGAAAAAAAATATAAAGGAAATTTTTTATTTTATAAAGACAACTTAGGAGATATTATAATGAGTAAATATCATTTTATAGGTATTAAAGGTTCTGGAATGAGCTCTCTTGCACAAATTGCTTATGATATGGGCAATGAAGTACAAGGCTCAGATGAAGAAACATACTTTTTTACACAAGAAAAATTAGAACAAAGAAACATCCCAATGTACTACTATGGGGCTGAAAATATTAAAGAAGGATATGAAGTAATTTTAGGAAATGCGTTTGATGAAACTCATGTTGAATATAGACGTGCAAAAGAACTAGGATTAAAAACATACACTTACTCCCAATTTCTTGGTAAACTGCTTTCTGAGATTCCTTCTATAGCAGTTACTGGAGCACATGGGAAAACTACTACAACTACAATGACTAGTAACATATTTAAGCACAGCCATGTTATATCATACTTAATCGGTGATGGAACTGGGCATGGGGAAAAACATTCTGAATTTATGATAGCTGAGGCATGTGAGTACTACAGACACTTTTTAGCATATCATCCTGATTACGCTATTGTTACTAATATTGATTTCGATCATCCTGATTATTTCAATGATGAACACGATATGTTCGATGCATTCCAAAGCTTTGTGAATCAAGTTAAAAATACAGTAGTAATCTGCGGTGATGATCGCTTAGCTTCACAACTTAAACCTGCAAATGCTAAAACTATTAAATATGGTTTTAATGAAGGAAATGATTATCAAATCAAAAATGTTCAAACTACACCTGAACATAGTAAATTCGACATATACAAAGACTCAGAATTACTTGGAACTTTCACTATGGCGGTATTCGGATTACACGATATTTCTAACGCAACAGCTGCTATCGCTTTAGCTGATATAAATGGTATAAGTGTTGAAAAAATTCAAGAATCACTTGATTTATATAAACCTGCTGAAAGAAGATTTAGCGAACACAAAATTGGAAACAATGTAATTGTCGACGACTATGCTCACCACCCAAGTGAAATTAAAGCAACTATAGACAGTGCACGTAGAAAATACGAAGGAAAAGAAGTTATCGCTATTTTCCAACCTCATACATATACACGTACAGCTAAATTCTTAAGTGAATTTGCTGAAAGCTTAGAAACTGCTGATAAAGTATTTCTTTGTCCAATCTTCGCGTCAGTACGTGAGAAAGAAAAAATTGTTGGAATCGAAGATTTACAAAAAGTAACTAAAGGCGCTCAAATAATAAATAGTGAAAATGATTTTGATAAACTTAACTTTGACAATAGTGTATTCCTATTTATGGGAGCTGGTAACATCAATAAACTTTGTCATAAATTTATCGAACAAAAATCAAAATAATTTAGTTGTATTATAGTCAATATTAAAATATAATTGATTATAAGGACTTATAAAGGAGGAAACATTATGTTAGATATAAACTGGTTAATTTTAGCTTATGCTGGAATCTTTTTAGCGGGAGTAGGAGTATTAATCCTATGCATAAGCGCTGCAATCACACTTGGAACTGTTAGAAAATCACTAACTATTGCTACTGAATGTGTAGAAGATGTAACAAACATTGCAGAAGATGCACTAAGTCTTGCAAAAGATCTTAATGAAACAGTTAAAAAAGTAGAAGGTAACTTAGAGCCAATTATGGCAGAAACTAATATTTTATTACAAAATACAAATATTCTAGCAGAAGATTTACAAGTTAAATCTGAAAAACTAGATCCACTATTTAATTCTGCAGAAGGATTAGCGACATCTATCAATGGATTACAATCATCTGTAGATAACATGAAATCTAATGTTACTGGATTCAAGAAAAATACAGATCAAAAAATTGAAAATCTTTCTGAAAAAGTAGAAGAAAACAAAGCTAAAGCATCTAACCTACTTAACAAATTCTTAAAGAAAGATAAAGTTGAATAAGAAAAATAGAATTTTAATTGTAACAAAATAACCTTTAACAAGTAGTATACAATTAATAAAAATATTTATAGGAGCAACACAAAATCATTAATTTGTGCTGCTCCTCTTTTGTTACTAACTAACTCTTACCTATTATCATTTAATTTTATATTTATCTCTCGTATACTCTTTTTAATACTCAAATACCTGGCTATTCCTATTAAAATATAAACTATAGTGGCTGTAATCAGCATTAAAATTAAGGTAGTAAAGCTACTAAACCATTTCAAATAATAACCCGCTAATACGAGTGGTAACATAATAAGAAAATAATGAGATACAAATACTATTACTATATTATCATTTAACTTACTTTGAAATACTTTACCAGCTAATCCTTGTAATATACCTAAAATAGCGTATACTAAGGTTTGAATTAATACTGCCATATTTAAATTATCAAAACTCTGAATAAACAATGGTATACCAGGATAAAACTTACCACTTAAAATACTGAATATTAAATTAATAACATTTCCTACTCCTATCCCTAACAACATAAATATTACAATTTTTTGAAATAATTTCATTTTAATACCTCCTATAACCCCAATTTAACCTTAAATGCTTTTAACATTCTACGTGATACATAACTTATATCTGAATTTTTATAATTTATAATTATTGTTCCTCTTAATCCTAAATCTAAGCTATGAATATATTTAATATTAGCTATTTCACTTTGAGATATTTTTATAAAATCCTTAGTTAACATACTCTGCACTTCATATAATTTTTTCCTAATAATAAATCTACCCTCAACTGTAACTACATATACTTTTCTATCTTCAACATATACCCTTATAATATCCTCCGTATTTAATAAACGTACTTTACCATCTAAAACTCCTATAAAGTAATCTTCCTTATTTTCTATATAATTGACTAAATTTTGAATTTCATTATCCACTTTATTTGCCGATATAGTGACTATTGTTTCTTCAAATTTCTTATCTATATTTAATTCAACTTTCATATTTTTATCTCCTTTCATAATTATATTTTATATAATAATTATTTAAAAATCTATAGATAATGTATATTCGGTTAGCTATCTTGTTTATTCGGTAAATTATATACTAATTACAAATACAGTATATTTTACTTAACAAATACATCAATTATTTTTTAAAAAATATAAATAATTTATAAAAATATATTCAAATAATATGACAATTAAAATTAAAATTAGAATACGTTTACTTAATTTTTTTTTTATTTTTTGTAACTTTTTACTTGATTTTATTTTAATTTTGATATATTATACTGAGGTATTTAAAAATTTATAGAAGGAGAAATATTTTTTATGTTAAACGAATTTAAAAAATTTGCATTTAAAGGTAACGTATTAGACCTAGCTATCGGGGTTATCATGGGGGCTGCTTTCGGTAAAATCGTTAGTTCATTAGTAACTGACATTATGATGCCACTTATCGCTCTTGTATTCCCAGCTAAACCAGACTTCACAAACTTAGCATGGCAAGGTATCAAATACGGTAACTTCATCCAAATCACTATCGACTTCTTAATTACTGCAATCGCAATCTTCGTATTCGTTAAAGCTATTAACACTGCTAAAGATAAAATGTCTAAAGAAGAAGCTAAAGAAGAAGAAACTCCAGAAGTTGATGCTAAAGAAGAACTTCTTAAAGAAATCCGTGATCTATTAAAAAAATAATAGATTAAAATTTTAAGGTCTGACAATGTCGGACCTTTTCTTTTACTCTAATGAAGAATCCCTTGGAAATAATTATCTCCAAGGGATTCTTTTCTATATAGATTTAGCAATTTTTATTTTTCACTAATATTTGAAATTACTCTTCCTCATTATTACGACGTTTTATTGCTGCAAATAGACCTACAATCGCTAATCCTACCCCTGCTAATTCACTGTTATTTTGTGATTGACCTGTATTAGCTAAACGTTTAGTTGCAATATTAGAAGTATTTTCTCTGAAGTTCGAACGAATTTCTGACTCATTATTTACTCTTCCGACATATTTCGGTAAGTCTGGCTGAATTTCTGAGTCTCCATTCACTCCTCCACTAAATTCTGGTGAGTCTGGCTGAACTTCGGGTTCTCCATTTACTCCTCCACTAAATTCTGGTAACGCTGGGTGCTCTTCTGGTTCTCCATTTACTCCTCCACTAAATTCTGGTAACGCTGGTTGTTCTTCTGGATCTCCATTTACTCCTCCATTGAATTCTGGTAACGTTGGTTGTTCTTCTGGATCTCCATTTACTCCTCCGTTAAATTCTGGTAACGTTGGTCGTTCTTCCGGGTCCCCGTTTACTCCTCCGTTAAATTCTGGTAACGCTGATTGTTCTTCTGGATCTCCATTTACTCCTCCGTAAAACTCTAGTAACGCTGGTCGTTCTTCTAGATCTCCATTTACCCCTCTGTTAAACTCTGGTAACGTTGGTTGTTCTTCTGGATCTCCATTTACTCCTCCATTGAATTCTGGTAACGTTGGTTGTTCTTCTGGGTCTCCATTTACTCCTCCGTTAAATTCTGGTAACGTTGGGTGCTCTTCTGGTTCTCCATTTACTCCTCCACTAAATTCTGGTAGCGTTGAGTGCTCTTCTGGTTCTCCTTTTGCAGTTTGTATATTAACTATAATTTTTACATCTACCTCATCCGTAGTATTATCTGGATAAGTTATTGTTATTTTCGCAGAAACAGTTCCTGGAGTATCAGTATTAGGAATTATTCCATCCTTCCACTCTATTCTTGTTCCCTCTGGTAACTCGCGCACATTCTCTATGCTATCATTTACATTCGGAATGTCTCCATTTGTAATAGTTTGAGCTTTCGGTTGTGGGTTGTAATCGTCTTTTTGTGGCGTTACTTCTACGGTTACCGTAACTTCTTCTGTACTGTTGTCTGGGTATGTGATTAATACTTTTCCTGTCTTACTTCCTGGCGTTGTATTTGTATCTGGTTTTTCTACCCATGTGTACGTTGTTCCACTTGGTAATCCATTTGTGTTGATACTTCCTTGTGCGCTTGGATCACTTCCGTGTTTTGCGGTTTGTCCTGGCTGTTTAGCTGTCGGATTGTATGTATCTTTTTGTTCTTTTACCGTGATCGGTACTTCGACTTCGTCTACTGTTCCATCTGGATACGTTACTAACGCTACTGTCGGATGACTTCCTGGTGTGTTGACTACTGGTGTTTCTTTCCATGCGATTGTCGTTCCACTTGGTAATCCTGTTTTGTCTACACTGTCTTCTGCGTTTGGTACTGTTCCATTGTCCACTGTTTGTGGTTTTGGTTGTGGATTGTAATCATCTTTTTGTGGCGTTACTTCGACCGTTACCGTAACTTCTTCTGTACTGTTGTCTGGGTATGTTATTAATACTTTTCCTGGTTTACTTCCTGGTGTTGTATTTGTATCTGGTTTTTCTACCCATGTGTACGTTGTTCCACTTGGTAAGCCCTCTTTGTTGATACTTCCTTCTGCGCTTGGGTCACTTCCGTGTTTTGCGGTTTGTCCTGGCTGTTTCGCAGTTGGTGTGAATGTGTCACTTTGTTTCTTAACTGTGATTGGTACTTCAACTTCATCTACTGTTCCATCTGGATATGTTACTAACGCTACTGTTGGATGACTTCCTGGTGTGCTTACATCTGGATTTGTCTTCCATGTTACTTTAGTTCCGCTTGGTAGATCTGTTTTGTCTACACTGTCTTCTGCGTTTGGTACTGTTCCATTGTCTACTGTTTGTGGTTTTGGTTGTGGGTTGTAATCGTCTTTTTGTGGCGTTACTTCGACTGTTACCGTAACTTCTTCTGTACTGTTGTCTGGGTATGTGATTAATACTTTTCCTGGTTTACTTCCTGGTGTTGTATTTGTATCTGGTTTTTCTACCCATGTGTACGTTGTTCCACTTGGTAAGCCCTCTTTGTTGATACTTCCTTCTGCGCTTGGGTCACTTCCGTGTTTTGCGGTTTGTCCTGGCTGTTTCGCAGTTGGTGTGAATGTGTCACTTTGTTTCTTAACTGTGATTGGTACTTCAACTTCATCTACTGTTCCATCTGGATATGTTACTAACGCTACTGTTGGATGACTTCCTGGTGTGTTCACTACTGGTGTTTCTTTCCATGTAACTCTTGTACCTTCTGGTAAGCCTGTTTTGTCTACACTGCCTTCTGCGTTTGGTACTGTTCCATTGTCCACTGTTTGTGGTTTTGGTTGTGGGTTGTATTTTCCTCGCATTGACGAAACTGTTATATTTACTAATTTTGAAATAGAATTTCCTGCTTTATCTCTAGCTATTATCGTTACTCCATACGTTATACTATCAGATTCAATTTTCGGTACTTCTTGTACACCTTCCTTGAAAACAATTGTTCCAGTAGATTTATCAAAAGTTAAGAATGATGGCATATTGTTTACTTCAATCGTAGCAATTCCACTTCCATTTGCATTATCTTCTGCTTCAATTTTCATCACAGGTAAAGTTTTATCTAATGCCGTCATTTCCCAGTTTGTATTTTCCGCTGGTGTTTGGATTGTTGGATTTGTAACATCTTTTACTTTCAATGGAATCGTAACATCTTGTTCTGAACCATCTATATATGTTACTTTGGCTTGAATTATTTGATCCCCATATGTTGTCGTATTAATTGGTGATTTTGATTCTACTTTTGAGATTTTTGCATTACCGTTCTCACCTTGTGCATTAGTCGCATTAACTGCTCCTTTTAACATATCGGATGTTACTTCTTCATTTTGATTTACTTCAATTTGTGTTCCAGTCGCTGTAAATTCTTCGCTTACTTTTCTTACAGTTACATTTACTGTAACTACATCTTTTGAACCATCTGGATAAGTGATTTCTACTTCACCAGTTGTTGAACCTGGTGTTTTAACTACCGGCGGTGTTTTCCATGTCACAGTCGTCCCATCTGGCAATTCTTGTTTATTTACACTATCTTCTGGATTTGGTACTTGCCCGTAGTTTACCGTTTGATCGTTTGGTTGTGGATTAGTCTTCGCACTTATTGAAGATATTGTAATTTTCGCAGTTCTTTCACTTATATTACCTGCATTGTCTTCCACACGGATATTCAAATTAAATTCTTTACTTGGAGTATTTTCTGTTAGTTTTTCTACTTCTTGTTTTCCTGTTTTAAATTTAATAGTGTTAGTTGCACTATCATATTCTAGATAATCGGGTAATCCTGTTACAGTGACAGTTTTAATTCCACTTCCATTTACATTATCTTCTGCCCTTACCTCCATATTTGGTAAAGTTTTATCTAATGCCGTCATTTCCCAGTTTGTATTTCCTGTTGGAGCTGTAATGGTTGGCGGCGTTACGTCTTTGACTTTTAATGGAATTGTTACTTCTTTCGTTGTTCCATCTTTAAATGTTACTGTCGCAGTAATATTTTTATTTCCATAGTTAGCCGTGCTAATCTCTGCTTTTGGTTCTACTTTTGAAATCTTATCTGTTCCGTCTTCATTTCCTACTTTTGATGTAGCCGTTACTTTTGCTTTTAATTCATCATTTGTTACTTGAGAGTTCTGGTTTACTTCAATTTGCTCTCCTGCAACATCGTACTCATCATTAAGTGCACTAACATTTACCGTAACATTAACAGTATCTTTACTACCATCAGGATATGTAACAGTCACCACTCCCACTTTATCCCCAGGACCTTGGGTCGTACTTGGTTTTATTTCCCATATATAATTTGTTCCTGCAGGTAAATCAGATTTGTTAATACTCGCTCCCGCATCTAATTCTTCTCCATAACTTACCGTTTGTTTCTCTGGATTTGGAACTGCATCATATTTTGTAGTCATTGATTTTACAGTGATTGTAACATTTGTTATCGTTTCATTCCCTGCGTTATCTACTACCGTTATCGTTACATTATGAGGCTCTACATCTGTTCCTTCTGGTAAGCTCGGTACTGATGTTACTCCTGCTTTGAATTGAATCTGCTTAGTTGATTCATTGTATTCTAGGAAGTTTGGTAAGTTTGTCACAGTTGTTGTCTTAACTCCACTTCCTCCAGTGTTATCTTCACTTATTACTGAGATATTAAGATTCGTTCCTTCAACTGCAATTAAATCCCAATTTTGTCCATTAGTTGGCGTCTGAATTGTCGGAGCTGTGACATCTTTTACTTCAAGTGGAATTGTTACATCTTTTGTTGTTCCATCTTTGAATGTTACTGTCGCTTCGATATTTGTTTCACCATAAGCTGCTGTGCTTACTTGTGCTTTTGGTTCTACAGTTAAAATCTTATCTGTTCCACTTATGTTTCCTTCATTCGATGTCGCTGTTACTTTTGCTTTTAGGTCATCATTTGTTACTGGTGTGTTTTGATTCACTTCGATAAGTGAGCCAGTTACTTCATATTCTGAGCTTAGTTCTTTTACATTTACTTTTACATTTACTGTATCTTTTGAACCGTCTTTATATGTTACTTCTACTACTCCATCTTTCTCACCTGGTGTTGTTGTTACTGGTGTTGTCTTCCAAGTGTAACTTGTTCCTTCTGGTAAACCTGAAGTATTCACACTTGTTGCTGCATCTGGAGTTACTCCGTAACTTACTGTTTGTTTTTCAGAGTTTGGAACTGCATCGTATTTCGTTGTCATTGATTTCACAGTGATTGTTACATTTATTGGTGTTTTATTTCCTGCGTTATCTTCTACTTCTATCGTAACATTGTGAGATTGTACATCTGTTCCTTCTGGTAGACTTGGTACTTGCGTTACTCCAGTTTTCAACTTAATTGTCTTAGTTGCTTCATCATACACCAAGAAGTCTGGTAGACCTGTCACAGTCGTTGACTTAACTCCACTTCCTCCTGCGTTATCTTCACTTGTTACGGCTATGTTTGGATCTTGTCCTTCTACTGCGATTAAGTCCCAATTTTGTCCGTTTGTTGGTGCTTGGATTGTTGGTTTTGTTACGTCTTTAACTTTTAGTGGAATTGTTACATCTTTTGTTGTTCCGTCTTTAAATGTTACTGTTGCACTAATATTTTGGTCACCATAGTTTACCGTACTGATTGGTGATTTAGGTACTACTGTTGAAATCTTATCAGTTCCACTTATGCTTCCTTCTTTTGATGTAGCTGTTACTTTGGCTTTTAAGTCATCGTTTGTTACCGGAGTGTTTTGATTTACTTCGATTTCAGTAGCTGTAACATTATACTCATCACTAAGTTTATTTACATTGACTTTTACACTTACTGTGTCTTTCGAACCGTCTTTATACGTTACTTCTACTACTCCGTCTTTCTCACCTGGTGTGTTTGTATCTGGTGTTGTTGTCCAAGCATAATTAGTTCCTTCTGGTAAATTCGTTTTATCTACGCTTATTGCTGCATCTGGAGTTACTCCGTAACTTACTGTTTGTTTGTCTGAATTTGGAACTGCATTATATTTCGTAGTCATTGATTTCACAGTGATTGTTACTTGTGTACTTGTTTTGTTCCCTGCGTTATCTTCTACTTCGATTGTTATGTTATGCGCTTGTACATCTGTTCCTTCTGGTAAGCTTGGTACTTGCGTTACTCCTTCTTTGAATTGAACCTTTTTAGTTGATTCATTGTATTCTAGGAAGTTTGGTAAACCTGTTACCGTTATCGACTTAACTCCACTTCCTCCTGCGTTATCTTCACTTGTTACGGCTATATTTGGATCTTGTCCTTCTACTGCGATTAAGTCCCAATTTTGTCCGTTTGTTGGTGCTTGAATTGTTGGTTTTGTTACGTCTTTAACTTTCAATGGAATTGTGACGTCTTTTGTTGTCCCATCTTTGAAGGTTACTGTCGCTTCGATATTTGTTTCACCGTATGCAGCTGTACTTACTTGTGCTTTCGGTTCTACTTTTGCAATTTTGTCAGTTCCACTTACGTTTCCTTCTTTTGATGTAGCTGTTACTTTGGATTTTAAGTCATCGTTTGTTACCGGAGTGTTTTGATTTACTTCGATTTCAGTAGCTGTAACATTATACTCATCACTAAGTTTATTTACATTGACTTTTACATTTACTGTATCTTTTGAACCATCTTTATACGTTACTTCTACAACACCATCGTTCTCTCCGGGTGTGTTTGTATCTGGCGTTGTCTTCCAAGTGTAACTTGTTCCTTCTGGTAAGTTCGTTTTATCTACACTTGTTGCTGCATCTGGAGTCGCTCCGTAACTTACTGTTTGTTTGTCTGAATTTGGAACTGCATCGTATTTCGTAGTCATTGACTTCACAGTAATCGTTACTTGTGTACTCGTTTCATTCCCTGCGTTATCTACTACTGTTATCGTTACATTATGAGGCTCTACATCTGTTCCTTCTGGTAGACTCGGTACCGATGTTATTCCTGCTTTGAACTGAATCGTCTTAGTTACTTCATTGTATTCTAAGAAATCTGGTAAGCCTGTTACTGTTGTAGATTTAACTCCACTTCCTCCAGCGTTATCCTCACTCGTTACAGCAATATTTGGATTTTCTCCTTCTACTGCGATTAAATCCCAATTCTGTCCATTAGTTGGCGTCTGAATTGTTGGAGCTGTGACATCTTTTACTTCAAGTGGAATTGTTACTGTATCTGTTGTATCATCAAGATACGTTACAGTTGCAGTAATTTCTTTCCCTCCTACCTCAGTAGTACTAATTGTACCAACTGTAGTAACAGTTTTAACCTTAATATTCCCATTATTACTTATTGTTACAGCAGATTTTAAATCTTCACTCGATACAGTATCATTTTGATTTTTAACAATTTTTGTAACTGTTGGTTCATATTCATCAGCTAACCCACGTACACTTACAGTCACATTTATCGTATCTTTTGAGCCGTCTGGATATGTAACAGTTACTACTCCTGCTTTATCCCCAGGACCTTCTGTTGTACTTGGTTTTGTTTCCCATGTATAAGTTGTCCCTGTAGGTAAACCAGATTTGTTAATACTCGCTCCCGCATCTAATTCTTCTCCATAACTTACGGTTTGTTTTTGTTCATTCGCAGTTGCTTCATATTTCGTAGTCATTGACTTCACAGTAATCGTTACTTGTGTACTCGTTTCGTTCCCTGCGTTATCTACTACCGTAATCTTCACATTATGCGGCTGTACATCTGTTCCTTCTGGTAAGCTCGGTACTGATGTTACTCCTGCTTTGAATTGAATCTTTTTAGTTGATTCATTGTATTCTAGAAAGTCTGGTAAGTTTGTCACAGTTGTTGTCTTAACTCCACTTCCTCCTGTGTTATCTTCACTTGTCACAGAAATATTTGGATTTGTTCCTTCTAATGCGATTAAGTCCCAGTTTTGCCCATTTGTTGGTGTTTGGATTGTTGGTGGTGTTACGTCTTTAACTTTTAACGGAATCGTAACATCTTGTTCTGAACCATCAATATATGTTACTTTGGCTTGAATTGTTTGATCTCCATATGTTGTTGTATTGACTGGTGATTTTGATTCTACTTTTGAGATTTTTGCATTACCGTTCTCGCCTTGTGCATTAGTCGCATTAACTGCTCTTTTTAACATATCAGATGTTACTTCTTCATTTTGATTTACTTCGATTTGTGTTCCAGTCGCTGTAAATTCTTCGCTTACTTTTCTTACAGTTACATTTACTGTAATTACATCTTTCGATCCATCTGGATATGTAATTTCCACTTCTCCAGTTGTTGAACCTGGTGTATTAACTACTGGCGGTGTTTTCCATGTCACCGTTGTTCCTTCTGGTAAGCCTTGTTTATTTACACTATCTTCTGGATTTGGTACTTGTCCGTAGTTTACCGTTTGATCTTCTGGTTGTGGATTAGCCTTTGTGCTTATTGAAGATACTGTAATTTTTGCAGCTCTTTCACTAACATTTCCTGCATTATCTTCTACACGAATATTCAAATTAAATTCTTTACTTGGAGTATTTTCTGGTAGTTTTTCTACTTCTCGTTTCCCTGATTTGAATTTAATTGAGTTAGTTGCACTATCGTATTCTAAGTAATCAGGAAGTCCTTCTACACTTACTGTTTTCACTCCACTTCCGTTCGCATTATCTTCTGCCCTTACTTCCATATTTGGTAAAGTTTTATCTAATGCCGTCATTTCCCAGTTTGTATTTTCTATTGGAGCTTGAATAGTAGGTGGAGTCACGTCTTTGACTTTCAATGGAATTGTAACGTCTTTTGTTGTTCCATCTTTGAATGTTACTGTCGCTTCGATATTTGTTTCACCATATGCAGCTGTACTTACTTGTGCTTTAGGTTCTACTTTTGAAATCTTGTCAGTTCCATTAATATTTCCTACTTTTGATGTCGCTGTTACTTTGGCTTTTAAGTCATCGTTCGATACTGGATCATTTTGATTTACTTCAATTAGCGATCCAACTATGTCGTATTCTGAGCTTAGCTCTTTTACAGTTACTTTTACTTTTACTGTATCTTTTGAACCATCTTTATACGTTACTTCTACAACTCCGTCTTTTTCTCCAGGTGTATTTGTATCTGGAGTTGTTGTCCATTTGTACTTAGTCCCTTCTGGTAAACCAGACTTATCAATACTCGCTTCTGCATCTGGTGTGTCACCATAACTTACTGTTTGTTTTTGTAAGTCTGCAGTTGCTTCATATTTTGTAGTCATCGATTTCACGGTAATTGTAACATTTGTTGTCGCTTCATTCCCTGCGTTATCTACTACTGTTATCGATACATTATGCGGCTCTACATCTGTTCCTTCTGGTAAGCTTGGTACTGATGTTACTCCTTCTTTGAATTGAATCTTTTTAGTTGATTCATTATATTCTAGGAAGTCTGGTAATCCTGTTACCGTTGTTGTCTTGACTCCACTTCCTCCAGTGTTATCTTCACTTATTACGGCTATATTTGGATCTTGTCCTTCTACTGCGATTAAGTCCCAATTTTGTCCGTTTGTTGGTCCTTGGATTGTTGGTTTCGTTACGTCTTTGACTTTTAACGGAATTGTGACATCTTTTGTTGTTCCATCTTTGAAGGTTACTGTCGCAGTAATATTCTGGTCTCCATAGTTAGCCGTGCTAATCTCTACTTTTGGTTCTACTTTTGCGATTTTGTCTGTTCCGTCTACATTTCCTACTTTCGATTCCGCTATTACTTTGGCTTTTAAATCATCGTTTGTTACTGGAGTATTTTGATTTACTTCAATTAACGATCCAACTACGTCGTATTCTGAGCTTAGCTCTTTTACAGTTACTTTTACATTTACTGTATCTTTTGAACCATCTTTATACTTTACTTCTACAACTCCATCTTTTTCTCCAGGTATTGTTGTTTCTGGTTTTGTTTTCCAAACGTAACTAGTTCCTTCTGGTAAGTTAGTTTTGTTTACACTTGCTCCGGCATCTGGAGTTTCTCCGTAACTTACTGTTTGTTTTTCTGGGGTTGCTGTTGCTTCGTATTTCGTAGTCATTGATTTCACAGTGATTGTTATGTTTGTTGTCGCTTCATTCCCTGCATTATCTACTACCGTAATTGTAATATTGTGTCTTTCCTCATCTGTTCCTTCTGGTAAGCTCGGTACTGATGTTGCTCCTGCTTTGAATTGAATCTTTTTAGTTGATTCATTGTATTCTAGGAAGTCTGGTAATCCTGTTACCGTCGTTGATTTAACTCCACTTCCTCCGACATTATCCTCGCTTGTTACGGCTATATTTGGATCTTGTCCTTCTACTGCGATTAAGTCCCAATTCTGTCCATTAGTTGGCGTCTGAATTGTCGGAGCTGTGACATCTTTTACTTCAAGTGGAATTGTTACTGTATCTGTTGTATCATCAAGATACGTTACAGTTGCAGTAATTTCTTTCCCTCCTACCTCAGTAGTACTAATTGTACCAACTGTAGTAACAGTTTTAACCTTAATATTCCCATTATTACTTATTGTTACAGCAGATTTTAAATCTTCACTCGATACAGTATCATTTTGATTTTTAACAATTTTTGTAACTGTTGGTTCATATTCATCAGCTAACCCACGTACACTTACAGTAACATTTACCGTATCTTTTGAGCCATCTGGATATGTAACAGTTACTACTCCTGCTTTATCCCCAGGTCCTTCGGTCGTACTTGGTTTTGTTTCCCATGTATAAGTTGTTCCTACAGGTAACCCAGATTTATTAATACTCGCTCCCGCATCTAATTCTTCTCCATAACTTACTGTTTGTTTTTGTTCATTTGGAGTTACTTCATATTTTGTAGTCATTGATTTCACAGTGATTGTTACTTGCGTACTTGTTTTGTTTCCTGCGTTATCTTCTACTTCGATTGTTATATTATGCGGTTGTACATCTGTTCCTTCTGGTAAGCTCGGTACTTGAGTTACTCCAGTTTTAAACTTAATTGTCTTAGTTGCTTCATCATATGCTAAGAAGCTCGGTAATCCTGTTACCGTTGTTGATTTGATGCCACTTCCTCCTGTGTTATCCTCGCTTGTTACGGTTATATTTGGATCTTGTCCTTCTACTGCGATTAAGTCCCAATTTTGTCCGTTTGTTGGTGCTTGGATTGTTGGTTTCGTTACGTCTTTAACTTTCAATGGAATTGTGACATCTTTTGTTGTTCCGTCTTTGAATGTTACTGTCGTACTAATAGTTTGATCTCCATAGTTAGCTGTACTGATTGGTGATTTAGGTACTACTGTTGAAATCTTATCAGTTTCATCAATATTTCCTACTTTTGATGTAGCCGTTACTTTTGCTTTTAATTCATCGTTTGTTACTGGTGTGTTTTGATTTACTTCAATTAACGATCCAACTACATCATATTCTGAGCTTAATTCTTTCACAGTTACCATGACATTAACAACATCTTTACTTCCGTCAGGATATGTAACAGTTACTACTCCTGCTTTATCTCCAGGACCTTCTGTCGTACTTGGAACTGTTGTCCATGTGTATGTTGTTCCTTCAGGTAAGTTAGTTTTGTCTACACTTGTTCCTGCATCTGGTGTTGCTCCATAACTTACTGTTTGTTTTTGTGAATTTGCTGTTGCTTCATATTTCGTAGTCATCGATTTTACGGTAATTGTAACATTTGTTGTTGTTTCATTCCCTGCGTTATCTTCTACTTCTATCGTTATATTATGCGGTTGTATATCTGTTCCTTCTGGTAAACTTGGTACTTGAGTTACTCCTGCTTTAAATTGAATCTTTTTAGTTGATTCATTGTATTCTAGGAAGTTTGGTAAGCCTGTTACCGTTGTTGATTTGACGCCACTTCCTCCAGTGTTATCCTCGCTTGTTACTGCGATATTTGGGTCTTGTCCTTCTACTGCAATTAAGTCCCAATTTTGTCCGTTTGTTGGTGCTTGGATTGTTGGTTTTGTTACGTCTTTAACTTTCAATTGAATCGTAACATCTTGTTCTGAACCATCTATATATGTTACTTTTGCTTGAATTGTTTGATTTCCATATGTTGCTGTATTAATCGCTGCTTTTGATTCTACTTTTGTGATTTTCGCATTACCGTTCTCACCTTGTACGTTAGTCGCATTAACTGCTCCTTTTAACATTTCAGATGTTACTTCTTCACTTTGATTTACTTCAATTTGCGTTCCAGTCGCTGTAAATTCTTCGCTTACTTTTTTAACAGTTACATTTACTGTAATTATATCTTTTGAACCATCCGGATAAGTGATTTCTACTTCTCCAGTTGTTGTACCTGGTGTGTTAACTACCGGCGGTGTTTTCCATGTCATCGTTGTTCCATCTGGTAATCCTTGTTTATTTACACTATCTTCTGGATTTGGTACTTGTCCGTAGTTTACCGTTTGATTTTTTGATTGCGGATTAGTCTTTGTGCTTATTGAAGATACTGTAATTTTTGCAGCTCTTTTACTAACATTTCCTGCATTGTCTTCCACACGAATGTTCAAATTAAATTCTTTACTTGGAGTATTTTCTAGTAGTTTTTCTACTTCTTGTTTTCCTGCTTTGAATTTAATTGAATTAGTTGCACTATCATATTCTAAGTAATCCGGAAGTCCTTCTACACTTACTGTTTTTACTCCACTTCCATTCGCATTGTCTTCTGCCCTTACCTCCATATTTGGTAAAGTTTTATCTAATGCCGTCATTTCCCAGTTTGTATTTTCTATTGGAGCTTGAATAGTAGGTGGAGTCACATCTTTGACTTCAAGAGGGATTGTTACCATATCTGTTGTATCATCAAGATACGTTACAGTTGCATTAATTGTTTTATCACCAAATTCTGTAGTACTAATTTCATTTACAGGCGTTACAGACTTCACCTTACTAGCACCATTGTTACTAATTGTCACTGCTGCTTTTAGTTCATCATTTGATACTAAGTCATTTTGATTTTTGACTATTTTATCACCTGTTGGTTCATATTCATCACTTAACTTACGAACTTTTACAGTCACAGTTACTTCGTCCATAGAATCATCTGGATAAGTAACTGTCACTACTCCTGTTTTATCTCCAGGTTTATTCGTATCTGGTGTTGATTTCCATGTGTATTGTACACCATCTGGTAATCCCACTGTATTTACACTTGTTTTCGGATTAGGTGTTTCTCCATGACTAACTTCTTGAATAGTTGTATTCGCTTGTGAATCATATTTTTCAGCCATAGATATTTGTCTTATTTGAAATGTTCTTTCACTACTATTTCCAGCATTATCTTCCACTCGTAATGTTACAGTTTTTGTAGTACGATTAATTCCAGATAATTTTGGAACCTCTCTAACTCCATCTTGGAAAACAATACTATTTGTTGCTTTGTCAAATTTCAAGAAACTTGGTAAATTAATTGGAACGATACTTTTTACTCCGCTTCCTCCAGAATTATCAGAAGTTTCAACTCTAATCGGAGGTAATGTTTTATCTAACGATGTTATTTCCCATAGTTGTCCTTCTGTTGGTGTTTGGATTGTCGGAGCTATGACATCTTTTACTTCAAGTGGAATTGTCACCTTATCTGTCGTACCATCAAGGTATGTTACAGTCGCATTTATAGTTTGTGTACCTGCATTTGTAGTACTGATATTTCCAACAGGAGTAACAGATTTCACTTTACTATTACCATTGTTACTAATTGTCACTGCTGCTTTCAAATCATCATTTGTTACAGTAGCATTTTGATTTTTGACTATTTTAGTACCTGTTGGTTCATATTCGTCACTTAGTTTGCGCACATCCACAGTTACATCAACCAAATCTGTAGATCCATCTGGATATGTCACAATTACTACCCCAGTCTTTTCACCAGGACCAGTAGTTGTGTTAGGAATTGTTCTCCAAGTATACTTTGTCCCTGTAGGTAATCCATTTTTATTAATACTTGTTTCTGTGTTCGGCGTTTGACCATAACTTACAGTTTGTTTTTGTGGATTAGCTGTTGCAGTATATTTCGTAGTCATTGACTTAACAGTAATTGTTACTTGTCTTCGACTAGAATTATTCGAATTATCTGTTACTTGGATATTAACATTATACGTTTTACTATCTTGTCCATCAGGTAGTTTCGTTACCTCTTGAACACCATTTTTAAACTTGATTGTCTTAGTTGCATTATCATAAACTAAGAAATCTGGTAATCCAGTTACTGTTGTTGATTTAATTCCAGTTCCACCAGTATTATCTTCAGATGCTAATTTTATTGATGGTAATGTTCTGTCTAACGCAATTAAATCCCAATTTTGTCTGTCTGTCGGTGTTTGAATCGTTGGTGCCGTAATGTCTTTTACTTCCAGTGGAATTGATACAAAGTCTGTCGTACCATCAATATATGTTACAGTCGCATTTATAGTTTGTATCCCTGCATTCGTAGTACTGATATTTCCAACAGAGGTAACAGATCTCACTTTACTATTACCATTGTTATTGATTGTTACAGCTGCTTTTAAATCATTGTTAGATACTGAATCATTCTGATTTTTAACTATTTTAGTAGCTGTTGGTTCATGTTCATCACTTAACTTACGCACCTTTACAGTTACATTTACAGTATCTGTTGAGCCATCTGGATAAGTAACCTTCACTACTCCCTCTTTATTCCCAGGAGTATTTGTATCAGGTTTTCTTTCCCATTTATACTGAGTATTGGCTGGTAAACCTGTTGTACTTATACTTGTACCTGGATCAGGTGTTTGAGCATGACTTACTTCTTGTATTTTAGGATTAGCAACTGCAGTGTATTTTTGCGTTTGAGATTGAATATTAAAAGTAATATTTTTAGTCGCAGTATTCCCTTTTCTATCCACTGCTTTAACAGTTACTTGAATACTAGATTTACCATTTTGGAAGTTGTTAGGTATAACTCCATTAATCTCTATTTTCGATGTTTTAGGGTTATAAAATAATGGATTTGGAAGATTTTCAACCGTTATAGGATTTCCATCTTTAAGCCCTACTCCTTTATTATTATCCTGTGCAGAAATATTTATCTCACTTGGCAATCCTTCTAATCTTGTTAATAATACTGAATCTGGCGCTGTAATAGTTGGATTAATATTGTCCACTATTTCTACCGGGATTCTTACAGTTTTCATCAAATGATTACCACGAAGAATCTCGATTTCTTTATACTGCACACCTGCAGCAGAAGTATCTACAGTCGATGAACTGCCTTTCCAACGAACTGTAAATTCTCCTGGAAGTGCTGAATTATCTGAAACAGTAATATAATTTCTTGCATCTCCTAGTTGACCAGATTGATTCTGATTAATTTTCTTATCTTGTTTTCCTATAAAGTCTAAAACTGTATAAGGAGTTGTTATATCTTTTGTTGCTCCATTTTCATAAGTTGTTGTTACTACAACGTTTCTTGTTCCAACTTGTTGCAAATTAAATGGTGTTTTATAAGTTACTTGAGCAGTTGTCGGTACTTCATTTCCTGTTTTAGAACGTACTAACCCTCTTGGATTTGTATATAATTCTTTAGAATCACCAAAATAAGCTGTTAAACTCGAATGTTTTGCTTCCACATCATTTGTCGCATTTGTTTGAATAGTTTTTGGATTAAATCCATCTTTAAAGTGGATTGTCATTGTTGTTCCATCAGCTGAAACTTCAGCATGATCAAAGTCACTTTTATGGCCTGAAGGTTTCATAACATCGGGATGTTCTGTTTTAAATTTCTCAATTAATGCTGTTTTTTCATTTTCAGTTAAATGGCGAACATCATCTACATATGTCTGTGATAAATCCTTCACTGTATTACGCTCACTTTGCGGTTTAATAATAAAGGTAAATGTATAAGGTTTTAACTGATTTGGAGCTACTCTTGTATTAGATGCAATATGAACCTCATATCTACCAGGTTGAACTATCGCCCCTTCTCCTACAACACCTCTAATAGCAGCATTAGTTATAGGATTATTTATTTCAGTTCTTCCATGCTCTATTTCACGTCCTTTTGCCTTCCCTGCCTGCTTGTCCCAATAGGCAACTTGCATTTTCAAACCTTTTATCGGAGAATTACCCGTAAAACCAACAGTTACTATATAATACGGTGTTACATCTTCTACTATTTTTCCACGAACATATGTAGTGAACTTTCTCTCATTTCCTACTCTTTCACCTTTTATTTCAACTAAACTCCAAATTTCATCCGAATTATAGTAAACAGCGGTATTTCCATTTTCTATAAGATTACCATTTCTTCTGTTTTCTTTATGGGTGTAGACTACTCCTCTAAACCCACTCTCTCCATTTTTATCAATAACTTTTCCATTTCGTGGATCGCGTCTTCCCGAATTAGCACGAGTAACTCTATTAGCTACTCTATTTCGAAGATAAATTGCTTCATTTAATAGTTTTTGAATACTTTCTTCGCTATTATTATCAGTAGTTGGAAGTTTCTCAATAGTGCTAACTAGTTCTTTTTCTGAATCACTAAATTCATAGTTTATTCCGCTAGCTAAACTATTGATTTCTTTTACAATATTAGTTGCTTTAGTTATTTTCTCATTATATCTTCTAGCAACATCTTCTGTATTATTTACTTGTTGTTTTTCTTTGGTATCTTTTTCAGAATTTGATTTATCATCTTTTTCTTTAATTTCTGATTTTTTATCTTCCCTGGGTTTATCCTCTAATTTCTCGAATACTTCTTTTAAAAGTTTTACTTCTTTATCGATTTCTTCTTGAGTTATTTCTTTATTATCCAGAGCTTTTTCCGCACGTGACAAAACAATATTAAGCTCTTTTACAGATTTTTCAGTTTTCTTACTGATATCTGTATTCTTAATCTTATCTACTAATTCTTTAAGAGATTTTTTGTTAACTTCTTTTTTCTCAAGCGTTTTTTCTTCATCTTCAGTTAAAACAGCAGTATCTTCAACCTTATCTCTAGAACTTTCTACTTGTTTTTCCCCTTGTAAAGTTGGATTCTCAATTGTTGTTTTTTTATTGACTATATGGGGCACCTTATCTTGTTTAGCGGCTGCTTCTAATTCACTTATTTCTTTTGCATATGTTACTTGTGGGCCATTAACACTTACTCCCCCAACAACAAAAAATAACGAACAACCAAAAAGGATGTGTTTCCCCTTTTTCACCATACGCCAATTTTTTTGTTGGAGTCCATGTCTATTAAATAACATTTTCTCTCTCCTTATATTTCTCATGTAAAATTTATTATGATAAATACATTATATACCTTTACCTTTAACTATTCAATACTTTCATATTATTTTAAAGTGAATTTTAAGTAAAAATAAGAGTGTGAATAATAGTAAAATTTAATAAGTCTAGACAATATTACGTATACATTTAACACATTAATAAAAAATATTTCAATTATTAAATCACTAAATATCAGATTAAAATATAAGATATAATATATCATTATTTTTAAATTTTTTCTCATTGCTTTTACTCTAGTTTACATAATTTCGCTTTGTGAAATTTTCTTATCTATCATATAAAATAAATAAAAAGTTAGTTCTGTAATATGACCTACTTTAATATTCGAGAGACGTTTTCTCTCATTAAAGAAATCATACATTACAAAACTAACTTTCTATATTTTCTATTAAGTTTTTATTTATTTACAACATTCGCAGATGTACCAGTTGTAACTACTTCTACAGCCGCTTCTAATCCACCCTCTACAAGGTTTTGAATTGCAGTTTCTGTATAAAACGCTGTATGTGGAGTATAAATTACATCATCACGATCTATTAGAGTTTGTAATAATTCATCATCAAACTCTTTTCCTTCAAAGTTTTTCGGAACATATTTACCTTCATTTTCATAAACATCTAACCCTGCACCAAGAAGTTTTCCGCTGTCTAAAGCACGTAAAACCGCTTTAGTATCAACTAACATACCACGAGCAGCATTTAGCAAGATTGAATTATCTTTCATCTTAGCAAGAAATTCATCATTTACCATATGGTTATATTCTTTAATAGCTGGCATATGAATAGTAATGATATCAGAATTCGCTATTAAATCATCTAAATTCTCAACATAGTCTAGAACTTCTTTTGCCGCTTCATTTTGGTACACGTCATAACCTAAAACTTTAGATCCTAAAGCACTGAATAATCGAGCAGCTTGAGTACCGATTCTTCCAGTACCTATAACACCTACTGTTAAAGTTCTAAGTTCACGTGATAATATTCCTGGATTCCAAGAAAAATTATGTTTTTCTAAATTACGTTGAATTTTATTTGTATTTCTACCAATACGTAATGCAGAAGTTAGTACATGCTCAGCAATTGCATTTGGTGAATATGATGGTACATTCGTCATTTTAATTCCAAACTCAGACATTAATTCTAAATCATAAATATCAAAACCAGCTGAACGAGTTGCAAATACCTTGATACCTTGTTCGTGAGCATATTCATATACATCGCTCTCGAAAGGTTTATTTTGTGCTAAAACTACACCTTGTTTCCCTTCTAATAAGTGTTTATTAGCAGATGAAAGTTCCTCTGTATAAACATCAATTTCAACCTCAGGGTGAGCATTTTTCCAACTTTCTAATGCACTTTTTTCATCTTCTCTTAAATTAAAAAATACTAATTTCATATCTTTTCCTCCTTAGACAAAGTACTAGTTCATCTTTATTCTAGTAAACTTTTAATAAAATCAATATAACTAATTTTACCATAAAAATTAATTTACTAAAACTATTTTATTTTCATTTTTCAAAAATTTCCTTAATAATTTCTAACAATTCATCATTATTTTTCGCTATTTTATAAATATTAACATTCTCGGGTGATTTTCGCTTATAACGATTTATCCAAATCGCTTTCCAGCCTGCATTATTCGCTCCAACTATATCATTTTCCAACGAATCTCCTATATAGTATAGGGAATCATTAGGAAGTTTTAATTTTTCTTGCATAATTTCAAATATTTTAACATCTGGTTTATTTATACTATAATCACCTGAAACAATAATATTTTCTTTATCAATCCATCTTTCAACACCTAATGCTTTTACCTTAGACCATTGATGTTCACTTGGTCCATTAGTAATAATTCCTAGCTTTACATTATTCTCTTTCGCTAGTTCTAAAATACTTATAGTTATATTAGACATTTGTAATTTTTGCTGATTCTTTTTATATTCTTTTTGCATATTTAGTGCCTGTTCATCAGTTAGAAAGACACCTAAGTCTCTGGCCGCTTCTTGAATTCTATAAATATGATATTCATCCATAGTCATCTCACCATTTCGAGATGCTTCAAATTTCACATCACTATAATATCGACTCAAAAGATAAAATTGTTCCATGTCAATATCTATATCAAATAGACTCTTATATGCATTCTCAAATGGAACTATCTGTTCATACAACGTATCATCCACATCAAAAACAAGACCAATCATTTTATTCTCCTTATATTAAAATCAACTCAATATCATTATAATTACTAGGCTTCGCTTGTAGGCTCTTTAATTATTTATTGAGTTGATTCTAAAAATTATTTCATTAGTTTCTCTATTTTATTTTTTGCTTCTTCTAGCGTTTCACTATTTTCTATCTTCTCTAAAACTAACTTTAGAAGTATCTCTTTATAATCCATAAACTGTTCATCTGTCATACCTTCTATATTATTCATATTATCCATACTGTTCTCCATTTCTAAACATGTTTATCTTTATTAACTATTATATCATATCAACAATTTTATTACTAACATCTAATAATTTAATAACCTCTCCTAGATTCTTAACTATTTTATGAGCTTTTTCTTTACATACTTCATCTGGTTCAAACATATCTGGAACCATAATAACTTTAGCCCCTGCTTCACTTCCTGCAATTACACCCGCCTTAGAATCTTCAAGAACTAAGCAGTCTTCAGGTCTTACACCTAAACGCTCTGCAGCTAATAAAAACACATCCGGTGCTGGTTTCCCATTTTTCACCTCTGCACCACTAGCAAACTCATCTATATATTTCACAAGACCTGTTTTTTCCATATTGTTTGTTATGTGATTCATATTAGAAGACGAAGCCACCGCAACCTTATAATTATTATCTTTTAGGTATATTAACAATTCCTCTATAAATGGCATTTTCTTAGGTCCTGTCGTAAACAATATATCCTCTATATATTTATAATGATCATCAACTAATTGCTTTCCACTAACATTAGAATCTTTAAAATAATTTTCCCAAAATTCATAAATACTCTTTGTAGTAAAACCCAATACTAAAAGAGTCTCTTCTCTAGTCATCTCATATCCTTGCTTTTTCGCACTATGAATAAATGCTTCTGTTGCCAAACTCTCGGTATCAACCATTAATCCATCCATATCAAATAACACTGCTTTTATACTCATGTTTATACCCTTCACTTTTTCTTTTATATTTTTCATCTGAATTATACTTTATAATCTTTAAATTATTATATCATACTTATAATTTCATAGGAAAATGTTTCTTCAGCAGTATTATTAATCCAAAATAATAAAAATATAATTGTCGATATCTATTATCCACATTAATAAAAGTTAAAATATTACATTACTTTTAAAATCAATGTATTAAGCGTGTTAAAGTTTAAAAACAACAATAATAGTTTACTTTTTATTTCACTTTTTATTTGAAAAAATTTTATTTTTAGTATATTATATATAGACGTAGTTAAACTACAATCATTTAAAACAAAATCAAAGAGGTTAAAATTTATGAAAACAGCTTTTGTGTGCGATTCAGCATTACAAATTAATAAAAATTTTGCAAATAACAATCCAATTACAGTTATCCCTGTTGAAGTTCGTCTTGACGATGAGATTTTCGAGGATAATGTAACTATAACGCCTGATGAATTTTATGAAAGAATACATAACGGACAAAAACCTAGTACAAGCCAACCTGCAGTAGGTAAAATTCTAAGCGTTTATGAAGAACTAAAACAACAAGGAGTAGAACGTATCGTTGCCTTTAGCGTCTCTTCTAAATTATCAGGAACATATTCTTCTTTCGTTCAAGCTAAAGAACTTATCGATGACATCGAAATCAAGATAATCGATACTCTTCAAATAGCAAGAATGGTAGGAATAGCTATTGAAAAAATTATTAAAGAATTCGAAGCAGGAAGTCTAACATTTGAAAATATAGAGAATAGATATTTAGAACTTTCACAGCAACATAATGTTCTTGTAACAGTTGAAACTATGGAATATTTATACGCAGGAGGTAGACTTACTAAAGCTCAGTTTGTTCTATCAAACCTACTAAATATTCTTCCTATTATTACTATTAAAGACGGAGTTCTTGCAGTAAGTGGTAAACATAGAGGAATGAATAAAGTTCTTTCAAAAATGTGTGAAGAAATAAAAGAAAAAAATCCAAAGAGTTTATTTATTCTTTATACAACAGATGAATTATTAGAAAAAGCAATGACATCGATTAAAAAAACTTTCGGGGACATCGAAGTAGAAACAGAAATCGTATCACCTGTAATTGGATCTCACGCAGGACCTAAAGCTATCGCAATAGGATATTTAGGTTACGACAAATAAAACACAAAAACACCTTAGAATTAGATTAAAAACTAATCCTAAGGTATTTATATATTAAGCGTGACTCCAATCCATGATGTCAAAAAATCAAATTTGTCGAATCAATCCCATTTTTTCTTAAACTATTTTAAAATTTGTATCTGCTAATGCAGCTTGAAGATCTTCTTTTGAAGCACCACCCTCAACTTCAATAGTTTTTTCTTGGATATTGATTTCAACGTTGTCAACATTGTCTAATTTTGATAATTTTTCTTTAACTGCGGCGACACAACCACCACATTTTACGCCTTCGATACTATATTCATTTTTCATGATTAATCCTTCTTTCTTTTTATTAATTTAATTTTACTCTTTTTAATCTTAAAGCATTTAATACTACAGATATAGAACTAAAACTCATTGCAGCTCCAGCTAACATTGGATTTAACAATGGCCCACCGAATATGTAGAATACACCCATCGCAAAAGGAATACCTATAACATTGTAGAAAAATGCCCAAAATAGATTTTCTTTAATATTTTTTATAGTTTTTTTACTTAAAACTATAGCATTAACAACAGAGTTTAAATCAGGTTTCATCAACACTACATCTGCAGCATCGATTGCTACATCTGTTCCTGTTCCTACTGCTATTCCGACTTCTGCTTGTACTAGTGCTGGTGCATCATTAATACCATCACCAACCATAGCTACTTTTTTACCTTGAGCTTGAAGTTTTTTGATTTCATTTGCTTTATCCTCTGGTAGAACTTCACTAACAACTTTATCTATTGATAATTGTTCTGCAATTACTTGAGCAGTTTTTCTATTATCCCCAGTTAACATAACTACTTCTAAGCCCAAGCTATGTAATCTTTCAACAGTTTCTAAACTACTTGCTTTTATTTGATCGGCTACAGCTATAATCCCAGCAAGTTCAGAGTCTACAGCTATAAATAATGGTGTTTTTCCTTCTGAAGCATATTTCTCTGCTTTTTCGACTGAATCTTTTATAACAATATTATTTTCCAACATTAATTTCTCATTACCGATAAATACTGACTTTCCATCAACTGTTGATGAAATACCTAATCCTGTTAATGAACTGAAATCTTTAACTTCTAATAGCTCTATATTTCTATTTTTAGCTTCATCTACGATTGCTAAACCTAATGGATGTTCTGAAAGATATTCTACACTCGCTGCAAGTTGCAAAAGAACTTCTTCAGATAAATTATTAAATGTCATTATATCGGTTACTGAAATTTTACCTTCTGTTAATGTTCCAGTTTTATCAAAAACAACAGTATCAACTTCTTTAGCTAACTGCAAAGCTTCTGAACTTTTTATTAAAATACCGTGTTCAGCTCCCTTACCTGTACCAACCATTATAGCTGTAGGTGTAGCTAAACCTAAGGCACAAGGACAAGCAATAACAAGCACTGCGATAATAATTTTTAGAGAGAAACTCCAAGATGCATCTCCAACAAAGTACCATAAAATTCCAGCTATTAGTGCTAAAACAATAACAATAGGAACAAATACTCCTGAAATTTTATCAGCAAGTTTTGCGATCGGAGCTTTAGAATTTTGAGCATCTTCAACAAGTTTAATAATCTGTGATAAAGTAGTGTCTTTACCAACTTTGGTAACTTTCATCTTGAAGACACCTGTTTTATTAATACTAGCACCAACAACTTTACTATTTATTTCTTTTTCTACTGGGATACTTTCCCCTGTTAACATTGATTCATCTACAGTTGAGCGTCCCTCAATTACTACTCCATCAAGAGGTACTTTTTCACCAGGACGAACAAGAAGTATATCACCTGTAGATATTTCATCTATCGCTACTATGTGTTCTTCTCCATTTTTAATTAAATTTGCTGTTTTCGGCACCAACCCTATCAGCTTACTAATAGCATTTGTAGTACGATTTTTAGATACTCCTTCAAGGTATTTACCTAGTGTAATCAACGTTAAAATCACTGCAGCTGACTCATAGTACAAATGCATGGCTGCGTGTTCATCACCAGAATACACTAAAACCGTTGAATAAATACTGTATAAAAATGCTGCTCCAGCTCCTAATGCTACTAGAGAATCCATATTAGGTTTTCTTCTAAGAAGAGCTCTAATTCCTACACTAAAGAATTTTCTACCAAAATACAAAACAGGTAACACTAGAATTAGTTGCACTGTTGAAAATAGTTTTGGACTTCCCATTGGACTTAAACTTTCTAACGTAGGTAATCCCACCATCTCGGCCATCGCTATGTATAATACAGGCAATGTAAATATAGCTGAATAAATAAATCTTTTCCAAATACCGTCAATTTCTTGTTGTTTTTTCTCAGCTTGATCATCAACCGAATTATCTATTTCTAATTTTGCTTTATAGCCCGCTTCTTCTACTTTTCTCTCAATCTCAGCTACACTTAATGTTTCTTTATCGAATTTTACTACCATCTTCTCAGTAGCAAAATTTACAACTACTTCTTCTATTCCATCTAAAGATGAAATCGTATCTTCTATATTTTTCGCGCACGTTGCACAACTCATTCCTTCTAATATGAAAGTTCTCTCTTCTATACTAGAAATATAAGTAAGCTTATATCCTAATTTTTCTACAATCTTTTCTACTTCAGTTCTATCTATTCCTTCTCCTCTAGAAAGAGTAAGCTTACTTGTTGCAAGGTTTACATTGACATCTGATAAATTATCAACTTGTTTTAAACTTTCTTCAATATGCGCTGCACAGGAAGCACAGCTCATCCCTTCAATTAAATATGTTTCATTTTTTACCATATATTAATCACACCTATCTGATAAATATTTTTATCTGTCTACATTTGTAGTCTTTATTGTAAATTAAGTATACTACCACCTAAAATTATTGTCAACAATATTTTAAATAATCAATAACAGCTATCATTATGATATAGGGAGTGACTCAAAAATCGTGATTTCGTAGAAATCGATTTTGTCGAGTCACCCCCGCACAGTTTATTAGATATCTAAAAAGCTTTTATAAAGCGAATTTAGATATCAATAAACCACTGCGTCTATGAGTTTTCTTGTAAACTTTGCCAAATTTTAGGACCTTTTTTGTCGACCCCAGCTGATTTTCTAAGATTTAATTTAAAATTTAAAGCTATAGATTTATTAAAACCTACAGCTTTTTACAATATTAATTTTTACTTTCTAGTTTTTCATTCATCTGGCGACGTAATTTTGAAAAATCTTCTTTTACCACTACAGTATCGGCAATAAAGTCATGAAGTCCTTTTTTCTTATTAGTAAAAGAAACAGCTAAATACGGTAGATAAACTAAAAATATCGTTAATAATCTACCAACTAGCTCACGATAAACTACATCTGCGAAACTTAACTTTTCCCCTTTATTAGTCTCTACTTTTATCTTCATAATCATCTTACCTAAGGTTTGAGAGAAGAAGTAAGTCATAGCTATAAAGTAAGTAAACATAACAATAACATAACTTAAAGACTCTTCTCCTAAAATAGGAAAATCTAGTTGCTTATTCAAAAGTCCAAAACTAAAAGTATTTAATAAGCTAGCTATTGCATAAATAACTATCATATCGATTAAATATGCAGCAAATCTAGTCCAGAAGCCTGCATAAAAATTTTTAGAAAGTATTATATAATCTTCTAATGAGGTTGGTAATGAAAAATCTTTTTTGAATTTTTCTTGCGCTTCTTTAGTATCTTCATGCTCTTTAACAAATTCTTCATTCTGTGCAACATCATTCAGAGCTTCTGTAGTACCTCCGTTAAGAAGCGGATCATATGAAGGTGTATTATTATTTAAATCGTTGTTCATTTAAATCCCCTCCCTATCCTAAGTAGCTACGCTCAACTTTATTTGAATTTACTTCACTATTTAATTCAGAGATAAAACTTTTTGTTGTTGCTTTTACAAATCTAGAGATTAAACTTTCTGTAGTTTTATCAGCTCTTAACTCGATTACAGTAGGGTTAGATAATTCTTTTTCTTCTTTTATTAAATCAATAAGTTCATCTTCAGTACCTACTTTATCAGCTAGCTTATTCGCTACTGCTTGAGTGCCAGTGTACGTTCTACCATCCGCAAGTTTCTTAACTTCATCTTCACTTAGATGTCTACCTTCAGCTATAGCTTTAACAAATCTTTCGTACGCTTCTTTGTTTTGCTCTTGTAATATTTTTCGAGTTGATTCTGGTAAGTCCTCTGTTAAGCCACCTACTGCTTTTTGTTCTCCAGAACGGATAGTTTCTTGTTTAATTCCGTGATCGTTTAAGAATTTTTGAGCAGATACATAACTCATAATTACTCCAAGAGAACCAGTAGTAGTTTCAGTATTCACGAAGATTTTCTTAGCTGGCGTAGATACGTAGTATCCTCCTGAAGCGGCTGTTTTCTTCATTGAAACATAAACATCTTTACCACTATTCTTAAGAGCATTGTACAATTCTGCAGTCTCATAAACACCACCACCTGGTGAATTTACAGATAATAATATAGCTTTAACATTAGGGTTACCTTTGGCTTCTTTAATTTGATTTAAAACCGAACCTCTTGAATAAGTATTCGTCATCTCTGCATTAATTTCACCATCTATAGAAATTTTTTGAATAACTTCGCTGCTACTACCTTTTTTCAAAGTTAATTTAGTAACACTTTGTTCTTGCAAGAACTCTGTTAAATATCCATTCAATTCTGAATCATCTTTTTTACTGTTGTTACTTGATATAATAGTTCCTTTAATCAACGAAAATACCACAAGAACTATAACAATAACAGTTGATATTAATCTTTTATTCTTAAAATTCATAATTTTTCCTCCGAAACTCTATTATAATATTTTTTGTAAAAAGCCAGCGACAAACAACACTTTAGCCATCTGTCCCTAGCTTTAAATTTACTCACCTTTAACTATTTTTTCGAATCCTTCTTGTAGATAAACATTTGCAGTTCTCTTGAAGTATAAGTATTTCTTATCATTACCTTGGTTTTGTTCAGTTACCAGTACTATCGGCTCACCATTTAAAATTGTAAAGTAATATAAATGAGATGCTGGACCTACTACATTTTCTATATCAGAATATACAGCAACTATATTATATACATCTTTCTGGTTTCCTTCTGGTGACCACTTCATGCTGACTAATTTGTCACCTTCTAGTACTAGACGTGCTTGTCCAACTTTTTCTGTATCTCCTGGAAGATTTAATCCATAGTAATTAACTTTATTATCAATCGTATATTCCTTATAATTTTGATTTAAAGTTTTTTCCCATTCTTTCACATACTTATGAAGTTTATCACTTTTTTCTTTATTCCAAAGAGTATTACTTGTAGCTTTTTTCTCTTCTTTTTTAGAGCTATTTTCTTCAGATAAGCCAGTTACTGTAAGAGTACGTTTAAAACTACCAGAAAGTTTTAACCCTTTCTTCTCAGCTTCCTCTTTATCAAGAGTTATCTCTACATCAACTTTACTTCCATTTTCCAAGTTTTCTTTTGGCGAATATTTCACCTCAGGTTTTCTTAAGAATTTCTTGATGTTTTCATCAGCATCTTTAACTTCCGGAACTTCCGTAATATTAACATCAACCTTACCATTTCGGTTAGTTCCATAAGCAGCTAATTCAACTTTATACTGATCAATGTGAACTACTTTTGAATCTTTATTGTAGAATTTGAAATAATAGATACCAGTAGCAATTATACATACTAAAAGTAATGCGACTAGGTAACCCAGTTTAGATTTTTTCTTTTTAGGTTCTTCATTAATACTATTTTCATCACTTCTAACATTATCGTCAACTAAACTACTATTATTTCCTTGGAAATTATTACTTTGATTATTAAATGGGACAAAGTTATCACCTTGATTGTATTGCTCGTTATTTATGTTATTACTTGAATAACTATTATCTTCTACATAATTTCCATCTTGATCATAATAACCAGTTATAATAAAGAAACCATTTGTATCATAATACCCGGCTGGAGTTAGGTCGTTATTAGAAGTATAATAGTCACCAGGTATAAAATTTCCATCTTGATCATAGTAGCCACCTTGAATAAAATTGCCATTTTCATCATAATATCCACCTTGGATAAAATTGCCATCTTGATCATAGTAGCCACCTTGGATAAAATTGCCATTTTCATCATAATAACCATTTTGATTGTTATTCATTTGATTATTTTGATTATTATTTCTATTTTTCATAACTCCCTCTCCTATTCTGCATAAGTTTTCGATACGAACTTGTTATATCGTTTCATAAATGCAAGTTCCGCCGTTCCTGTTTGTCCATGCCTATTTTTAGCAATAATTACCTCAATAGTAGAGACATCACTTGTTTCTTGAGGTTCATTTTCATCAGCATCTTCACTTCTATAGTAGTCACCACGGTATAAGAATGAAACGATATCAGCGTCTTGCTCAATACTTCCCGATTCCCTAAGGTCACTCATCATAGGTCGTTTATCTTGCCTAGATTCAACATTACGTGATAACTGAGATAGGGCTATTACAGGGCATTCTAACTCCCTCGCCATCTGTTTTAAACTACGAGATATTTCAGATACCTCTTGTTGTCTATTATCTGTTCTCTTACTTCCTTGCAGAAGTTGTAGATAATCAATAACCACTAAATCTAAACCATGTTCAGCTTTTAATAACTTACATTTCGCTTTTACTTCATTTACTTTAATAAAAGCACTATCCTCAATAAAGACATTCTTCTGATTTAAGAAATGAACCGCTGTTTCCAGTTTCATAAGGTCATCATTATCAAGATTTCCTCGTTTAATTTTTTCAGAATCTATCATTCCCTCACTACAAATCATCCTAGAAACAAGCTGATCCGCACCCATCTCTAGCGAGAATAATGCGACTGTTCTTTTCTCATCTTCAGAACGAGGATTTTTTCCAGCAATATTTAGCGCAATATTTAGCGCAAATGCTGTTTTCCCCATCGCAGGACGCGCTGCAAGGATAATTAAATCCCCCTTACCAAAACCTACAAGCTTATCTAGAGCTCCATATCCAGTTGGGACAGCTACATTTTCACCTTCCCCTGCCATACGAGCTAAAATCTCTTTAAATACTTCTTCAGTAACATCTTTCATGTTCTTAAATTGAGATGTCTTGGCACGCTCCATAGCACGTTCAACTTGATCGAATAAAGTTGCCGTTAAAGAGTCAATATCAGCATTTCCTTGATTCATCTCTTCAGTACTACTTAATAAAGCAGCACGAATTTCTCTGTAAATAGAATATCTTTTTACTAAATTCGCATAATGCATTATATTTCTAGAACTCGGAGTAATATCATATAAGTCCACTATATATAATGAGGCATCCATGTTTCTGAATGCCCCACTATTATTTATTTCCTCAAAAATTGTAGTGGTGTCAGGTATTATTTCCATTTCGTCTAAACGTAAAATAGCACTGTAAATATCTTTATTTCGTTCATCATAGAAGTCTTCAGCATCAACAGTCGCCTTTACTTCTACTAATTTCTCAGGCTCTTGCATTAGAGCCCCTAATAACGATTGTTCTGCCATAACGACAGAATCTATATGATATTTCATATTATCACCTTCAACTTATTTACTATTGTTCCACCACGTGAACTTTAATTGTTCCTTCTACTTGAGAATGTAGTTTAATTTTAACGTTTGTGTAACCTAAAGATTGAATACCGTGTGGTAAATCAATTTTTTTCTTATCGACTTTTAGGTCATGTTGTTTCTTAAGTTCTTCAACAATTTGTTTAGAAGATACTGATCCGAATAGTCTTCCACCTTCTCCAGATTTAACTTTAATAGTTACTTCTAAACCTTCTAGTTGTTTCGCAAGTAAGTTAGCTTGAACTAATTCTTCTTGTTTATCTTTTTCAACACGTTTTTGTTGTCCTTTTAGTGTTGCCATATTAGCGTTTGTTGCTGCTACAGCTTTCTTGTTAGTTATTAAGAATTTTGCATATCCATCAGCAATTTCCTTAACATCTCCTTTTTTACCTTTTCCTTTAACGTCTTCTAAAAATATAACTTTCATTATAATTTCTCCTTTTTTCTATAATTTATTTTAAGATGTTATTTTATCAATAGCATCATTTAAACGTTCTAACGCTTCATCTAAGTTAATCCCCTCAATCTGAGTTGCTGCATTAGCAAGATGACCTCCGCCACCAAGCTCTTCCATAATAAGTTGAACATTTATATTACCTAATGATCTTGCTGAAATACCTACTTTACCTTCTTCTAGATATCCTATAGCGAAACTACATTCAATACCTTTAAGAGTCAGAAGTAAATCGGCACTTTGAGCAAGCATAACATTTGTATAATATTTATCTTCAGGGGCTTTTGCCATAATGATTTCTGGGGACTTCTGAATAGAATTATTAATTATTTCTACCCTATTCATGAAATTCTCAAATGGTTCTTTTAGAATCGTTTTAACTCTTATTGGATCTGCTCCATTACTACGTAAATATGCAGCTGCATCAAACGTTCTAGATCCCGTTCTTACAGAAAAGTTCTGAGTATCTACTACTATTCCTCCAAGCATGATAGTTGCTGCAATAGGAGAGATTTTTTCAATCTTAGTTTGATACTCTATTAGCTCTGCGATTAATTCAGATGCAGATGAAGCATACGGTTCAATATAAGTTAACAATGGATTCGTAATTATATCTTCTCCACGTCTATGATGATCGATTATAACTTTTTTATTAGCTTTAGATAATATAGCTGCATCAATTACACGTGAGGCATCGGAAGTATCTACAACAATTAAAGTGGTCTGAGGAGTCATAAGCTCCCATGCTTCATCACTGTCTACAAATACTCTCGATAATTGTTCATCATGACTATCTATTTCAAACATCACTTTTTTAATAGTCTCATCACGATCACTTTCATTTAAGATAATATAGCACTCTTTACCCAAAAACTTAGAGAAGGTATATATACCTACACATGCCCCAACAGCATCGAAATCAGGTCGTTTATGTCCCATTACAATTATCTTATCACTATCACTTACAATATCAGCCAACGCATTAGAAACAACACGTGCCTTAATTCTAGTACGTTTTTCCTGTGGATTAGTTTTACCACCATAAAATCTAATCGTACCATCAACATCCTTCATGGCAACCTGATCTCCTCCACGACCTAACGCTAGGTCTAGTGAACTCTTCGCAAGTTCTCCTAACTCTGGTAAGAAATCTGTCCCCATACCTACACCTATACTTAAAGTAATCGGTGCATCGAACTCCTCTTTTAGATTTCTAATAGTATCTAAAATCTGGAATTTTTCTTTTTCGATTTTCTTTAAATCTTTAACATTTAAAAGTCCGATAAATCTATCTTCATCTATTCTTTTTAGATAGATACTATTCTTTTTGGCCCAATCTGTTAAAGTAATAACTATTGTCGCATCTAATCTACTTGCAACTTCGTCATCTAAAGAATCATATACATCTTCATAATTATCAAGACTCAAATTAAGTATAATCGGACGAGTATCTCTAAATCTTTGCATTACTACTTTACTTTCTGTAATATCAAAGAAATATATATACCCACTATCTTTTTGGTAATTTACTTTATAGTGTTTACCAAAAATTTCAAACTGATTATCTACAGGAGTCTCAAGATCAAACAACTCCTCAATCTCAGGCATAAGTTCTACAATATTCATGCCCTTGATATCTTCAACTTTAATATTCTTGTATATAAAATTGTTAGCCCACTCTATATTCTTATCTTCATCAATTACGATTATTCCTATAGGGAACTTATTGATACCTTTTTCGGAAGAATCTTTAATTCTATTAGTCAGTTTGCTAATGTATCGCTCTGTTTGTTCAACGGCTTTTTTCTTCTGAGTGTTATAAAGAATGAAAATAAGTAAGCCCATTAATAAGTATACTATTAAGCTGTAAATACTAAACATACCGCTTAGAATTGCACCTACTAAAAATGCAGTTATTATAATTAACTCATACTTTTTCTTATCGCTCATGCTTATCTCCCCCTCTTCATAATAATGTATCCTTCTCTTAACTTGAATACACTGTCAACAAATCCTAGTAATTCAAAGATAGGACTAAAAATCACCATCAACAAGACTAATATAGGTTTACCTATAGTTGATTTTGATTTTTGCTCTACAAAGAAGAATGCAGTAAACAATCCATTTAAAATAAATGCTAACGACAATATCCCTGTTATATTTTGGAATAAAATATTCCAAAAACTATATGTATTGCTTCCAGCTTCCATTTCAACAAGGAAAGTTATTATAGTAACTACAATATATGTATACGCACTTTTTGAACTAACCATTATGCGACTAAACTTTGGAAATACTGGAATAATAACAAATTCTCTAGCTAACATCGATAATGTATAATGTATCAATACTAAACTATATACAAGTAACATGATGAATAATGTTACAGGGAATGATTTTTGCATATTTGAAAAACTTTCTAAAACTAAGTTTTTATCAACCCCTTGATTCATCTCTACCATAGAATTAACATAAGTATTAATAAACTCCAATATTTGCTTACTATCAATAACTATTTTTCCAATTTTTATCGATATAAATATATACAAGGCTATACCTGAAAATATTACCGTAGTTGCTGCTGCAACTAAAAATATTTTCGAACCTCGCAATAATATAGTTTTATAAATTATATATGCTATAACCATGTGTATAACATACCAAACTATCATACTAGGAGAGGCAACTACAGATAACATCGCACCCCCAGTAATAATTAATGGGAGATAATATCTTAATCCTTTTGCACCAAGTACATATGTAAGTGGAAATACAGAAAGGAATGCTGCCAAAATTTCAAAATTCACTAACGATCCTATCACCGTTAACAGTAAATAAATAGCTGAATTAGTTAAAACCTTTGAATTACTCGGCTGTTTGAAGAAAAATTTATTCTTCATTAACTTCTCAATTTCTTTCGCTAAAACATCTGAAATGTTATTACTCAAATTAACACTCCTTTTTTATTTTTATAATACCTTCACATAGCATTCTTTACTATATAGGTATCTTTATTATTATACCAAATTTCAACGTTTTTTAAAAGGAAAATAGAAAAAATACAAATATCAAACTAGAATAAAACAAACAAATAAAATTCACTTTAAAAACAAGATTTTTCAATAATTTTTTTCATGGTAAATACTTTTTATAATTGACAAAAAGCATTATAAAATTTATGATATTTATATAGAGGATACAATTAATTTTGTATTTATTACTAATGTATTAATTTTTACATTTATTAAATTTACAGAAAGGCATATTTTTTATGAAGAAATATATTATTACTATTGCTACTGTTACTTTAGTAGTATTAATTTTAGCATTAGGTGGTTATTATTATCTAACTAAAGATGATAAATCTACTACACCTAGTCAAACTACTCAAAAAGATAATACAAAATCTTCTACTACTAAAGAAAACAATAAGACAAATAAAAACAGCGAAGATACTCCGTCAACTAACGGAAAAACTCCAGAAACTGTTACTCAACCGACTGTTATCAATGGTATTGTGCTAGCTAACAAAAAACACCCACTACCAGCTAACTATAACCCTGGAGAAGATCCTACAGCACGCCAAAAAGTCAATAAATTAATTAGTGATGCTCAAGCATTAGGATTAAACGTCTCTAATCAAGTTTCTGGTTTTAGAGCTTACGATACACAGGCCGGACTTTACAACAACTATGTTGCTTCACACGGTAAACAAGAAGCTGATAGATTCTCAGCACGACCTGGATATAGCGAGCACCAAACTGGATTAGTTTTTGATCTTATTGATAATCAAGGACAACTTTTAGGAGCTGAAGGAACTAATGAAAGTAGTAAAAAAGCTGCTACTTGGTTAGATAAAAACGCTCATAAATACGGCTTTATCGTTAGATATAAACCAGAATTCGTAGATAAAACTGGCTATATGGAAGAAAGTTGGCACATTCGCTATGTAGGAGAAGACGTAGCTAAAACAATTTATGAAAGAAATATTTCACTAGAAGAGTACCTTAATACTCCTGGTGGAGACTATGCAAACTAAAATATTATAAATAAAAGGAGAAATTAATGAATAGAAATAATCAAGGTCCAAATAACCAAAATTATAATAATCAAAACTACAACAATCAAAATTTTGATAACACTCAATACAACAATCAAGGATATGATCAACAGTATCAAAATACTCAATATCAAAACTTTGATCAACAACAAAACTATAATAATCAACAGCAGAATTACAACAATCAACCTAACTATAACGTTCCTCCTATGTACATGGAAGAACCTAAAGAAAAGAAAAAAAGTATCCTTCCAGTTGTCTTGACAGCAATCGTTACATTCGTTGTTCTAGTAGTAGCCTTATACTTTGGATATAACAAATTCCTTAAAAAAGAAAATGTTGTTGACTTAGCTACTTACGAAGTTAATTTTGTTACATATGGTGCAGAGGGTGAAGGAAAACCTGAAGTTGATATTAAGAAAATTCCAGAAGTTGCAAATTCTAGCGCAGAAATTTCTAATTTATTATCAAATCCAGACATTTCATACAGTAAACAAAGTAATTTAAAAAATGGTGATAAAGTTGAAGTTACTATTACTCTAAATAAAAATACTTTAAATAAATTAAAACTAAAAACAACAGGAGAATTCAAACGCACATTCACCGTTAACGGATTAAATGAAAAAGCTAAAGAAAAAGAAACTATTATCGTAAAAGAAGGTTCATCTAGTTCTTCAAGCTCTTCAAACGAAAGAAGCCATAGCATTAGTGGACGTACAGCTTATGTAAAACCATCTGTCGGGGTTAATCTAAGAAGTGACAAAAATGACACTAGTAGAATAATAACATCAATAAAAGGTGGTGCGGCTGTTACAATAAGATCTCTTGAAACTAATTCAGATGGTGAATCTTGGGCTTATGTTGATTACGGAAGCTACACAGGATACATTCGTGGAGATTTAATCGGCGGATAATAAAAAACAGAATATAAAAAAAAGTTGACTCACAAAATTGTGAATCAACTTTTTTTAATTATCTCTAACTTTTAATTTAACCATAAACATACTTATTAAAGTTATCCCTATAACAATTAGGAAAATAGATTTACTTTGTGTGAAACCAAGTAAGCCATTCTTAATATGTTTACCTATCCAAACATACACATAATCTCCGTAATAGATACCTAATGCGAAGAACGCTTGGTAAATCCCCATACTTACATTACGATATTCTCTATCGAAATATTGCATAGCAAGGGAAATAAGTGCATTATAAGCACCACCATATCCTAATCCATTTAAAATATAACTAAAATAAATAACATACGGGTTATTAACATATAACGCTATAATATAGAACGCTAATGAACATCCTAGTAAGAATAATAGAGTTTTTTGAATACCCCATTTTCTCGTAAAGTACACTCCAACAAGAACTCCAGCAATTAGCTGAGGTACTGCGAAAACTGCATCCATATATGCTAGCATTAACGGCGTCATATTCAGTTCTGTTTTACCGTAAGTAATCATGTTTGCTCCACTTGTGGCAAACTTTATAAATGAAAGCAATAATGCTATTAAACAAATATAGATAAAACTCTTATGTTTAATTACTACCTTCACCTTATCAAATGAAAAATCACTATCGACAGGACGATAATCCTTCATCATAAATGATAATATAAACGTAATTACTGCGATAATACCTGCTACTATCCACATATAGTCAAAATGTTTGTATGTATTCATAGTAAAGACATATTGTATCGGTGCTGCGATAAATTCAGCTAATAACGGTGCAACAGATAGTATCGATACTGATACCGCTGCCTTATCTCTAGAAAAAGTTTCTGAGAAAATAACATTGAACAAAGCAAGCATTGTAGCACTTATCCCTAATGATAATGAAGATAAGTACAGAGTAATATAGCTACCGTTAAACGCCACTAAAAATGACGTTACTATTAATAAGAATAGTGAAATTTGAACGAATATTTTACGTCTTTTGAAAATATCGCTCGCTAAAAACATCGGCAACCTTACTATTAAACTCATAAGTCCATATCCGGCTGCTATTTGAGCTGCGAGTACCGGCGTTAAAGAAAGTCCTCCTTGCTCTATCGGCGTAACCGCGTATAACTTTCTATAAGCACGTATAATACTTATCGCAGACCAGAATAAAACTAATATCCAAAATATAATAATTTGATCCTTATTTAATTCGAATTTCTTAGATAAAAAGATTACTAGAATTAGAATTAATGCGATCATTATAAATGAAAATAAAATTTTTGTTTTAACCATCTCCTAACTATGTAATTTTTATAAAATGTCGAATCAAAAGTAGTATAACCATGTTTAAAATTCAACTTAAACATTATACCACAAAATCATATGTTGTTAAGAAAAATATACTCAAATTATTTGTTAGATTACTTTCGATAACGTTAAAAAACTTATTTTTATATTCGGATAGGCTTCTTTTATAGTTTTAGCACATCCTAATAAAGTATTTCCGCTCGTATATATATCATCTATTATCAAAACAGATTCAATACTTCCTAGAATCATTTCATCGCTTAAAAGATAATACCTATTCTCCTTTCTTTCTTTATGAAGTTTAGACTGTTTCTTTCTATAATCACAACTAAGAATTTTCTTGTAGTTCACATCACATAACTTACAAACTTGTTCAATATGATCAAACCCGCGAATAATCTCACGAATCTCGTTTGCTGGGACAATCGTCACCAAATCAAAATTATTTAAAGAAAAAAACTTATCTAGAAGGTTTTTAAATTTTACTGCACAAGCCACATCTCCGAAATATTTTATAGAATAGATTTCATCTTTTAAAAATTCGTAGTCAGCAAAATAATACAAAGTATATTCTCCTACTTCCAGAACATTTATATCAATATGCTCCCTACATCTAGTACAAAGATAAAAATCCTCTTTTTTTGCAAATAATGTATCAAACCCCAACTTCTTTTTTGTTTCTAAACTACAAAAACTACACTTCATATCTTACCTCCTATTCAACTTTCTGTATTTCGCAAGATTATTCATATACTCAATCTCTTTAATAGCAGCCTTCATATCCCTACTTATACTATCCGATAAAAATACAACATCACCAGAATTATCATAGTCCTTTCTACCTACCCTGCCCGATATCTGAATTAATGCAGACTTCGTGAAATTTATATGCTTGGCATCGAAAACAACTACATCTAAATAGTCAAAAGTCACACCACGTTCTAATATAGTTGTCGTAATAAGAATATCTAGTTCTCTATTATAGAATTTCTGTATTTTCTCACTTCTATTTTCATCTCCACTATAGACGAAATCTATCATTATTTCCTCGGAAATATATTTTTTTAAATACAACACCGCCGTCTCACACATACCTATTTCAGGCACAAATATCAATATTCGTCTATCTTTTTTCAATTTTTCTTTAATAAACTTAGCTATAAAGTATGATTTTTTAGAAAAATCGAATACGTCAGGCTTATCAATTTTTATTTTCGGAACAGGTAATAAATATCTGTGATACCTTATAGGGATTTTTATAACTTCATCAACACTGGATTTCACTAATTCAGAAGGTGTTGCTGAAAGAAATACAAGCACACCATCATCTTTCAAACTTGTTTTAGCACCATTTTCTAAACATTCATCACCAGAATACGGAAAAGCATCGACCTCATCAATAATAACAATATCAAAGTAATTGTAATACTTAACAAGTTGATGAGTAGTCATAATATAGAAATTCGAATCTCCAAAAGTCTTTTCCTCACCATGCAAAACACTCATTGGATAGCCACTAAAATCACGCACAAATCGTTCGGATAATTCTTTGACTACATCTCTTCTTGGAATTGCTAAGCATATATTCTTATTATCGAGGATTGCACGATATATAGCATCATAAACTATTTCTGTCTTACCCGCCCCGCAAACAGCCCAGATTAAAGTACTCTTCGCACTTTCTATGTTCTCCACTAAAGTCTTACTTGCCATTTCCTGAACATCACTTAACTCAACACTTGGTTCTTCCAGTACTTTTAAATCTAAAACTGGTATATTTATATGAAACTTTATAAAATAATCATCACTTCTACCAAAATTTATACATCTTCTACAATATGTAACTTTCTGGTTTTTATTAATAAATGTAAAAAATTGTTGCTGATCTTTATTATCACATTGAAAACAGTGAAACTTACCTTTATCTTCATTTACTGAGTATAATTTACTTATATATTGACAATTATCTAAACAATGAAGTTTAATATTCATTTTTAGTAATTTGGATATAGATAAAAGCAGTCCATTATACCTCCTTAAAAAAGTTAAATCACTCTCTTTTAGAGTATAGACTGCCCCCGTCGTTATTTCATTATATATTTCATCAAAATCTGAATTGATTTCTCCAAAATCATCATAGCTCTTTTTAATTTTTCTATAATTTATATTCTTGTCATTATTACTCATTTTTGAGTAATAAACTATATAAATTGCTTCTATAAATTCACAGTATTCCCTAAAAAACATTTTCTATTACCCCTTATCTGTAAATTCTTATAAAAATTATTTTCAGTAAATTTCCTCATTTAGTTAACATTTTAAGCTTCTAATATTCCTAGTTAACTACATAACATCTATATTTAATTTTATTTTAACAAAAATATATTTATAAAGCAAAATAAATGTATATTTTATAAAAGTGACATTTTTATGCAAACTATGTTGCTAACGTTATCAAAAAGTGGTATAATAAAATTATAAAAAAAGGGGGAACCCCCTATAAAGTAGCTAAGCTGCTTTATGAAAGGAGTGCTTTAAAATGTTAAGATATCAAGTACGAGGAGAAAATTTAGAAATTACTCAAGCTATTAGAGAGTATGTTGAAAATAAAGTTTCTAAATTAGAAAAATACTTTGCTGACAGTTTAGAAGCAAACGTTTACGCTAATGCTAAAGTATATAAAAATAATAAGAAAAAAATCGAGATAACTGTTCCTCTTAAAGGAGTTACACTTCGAGCTGAAGAAACTAACGATGATTTATACGCTGCTGTCGATTTAGTTGTTGACAAACTTGAACGCCAAATGAGAAAACACAAAACTAAAATCAATAGAAAAGGTCGTGAAAAAGGATTCGCTGAAGAAAACATCCTTACTAGCGAGTTAGAAGAAGCTGAAGAAGCTACTTTAGATCTTGGCAAAGTTAAACAACTTAAAGTTGAATCAATGACAAGAGAAGAAGCTGTATTCCAAATGGAACTTCTAGGACACGATTTCTTCGCATTCTTAGATAACACTACAAATGAAATTTCTGTAGTATATAAACGCCATGACACTGGATATGGAGTATTAGAAATTTCTAAATAATTAATATTGAGTTTAAATACAATCAACCATCTTCCGTAGGTGGTTGATTTTTCTTTCCAAATACAATAAAATTAAATTAAAGAAATAAAATAGGTATAGAGTACTCTAGAAAAATATTTTAAGAATAGACTAAATTTATTGTATTCAATTAGTTTCTATAACTATATATAATACCCTTTAGGAGGATTTTTATGACTAAAAAAGTTGCTTTATTCGTTGAAAATGGAAGTGAAGAATTAGAGTTAATTGCACCACTAGACATACTACGTCGTGCTAATATTCACGTTGATCTAATCTCTGCAAACAACGAAGATTATATAACTAGCTCACATGATGTAAAAATAATAGTGGATAAAAAAATTGATGATATCGATAATATTCTTGATTATGATGCAATAGTAATCCCAGGTGGAATGCCTGGTAGCACCTTACTTCGTGATAATGAGAAAATAATTAAATTTTACCAAGAAATGTATAATGCTAATAAATTGGTTGCTGCCATCTGTGCTGCTCCTATCGTACTAAGTAAAGCAGGGATTCTAGAAGATAAAGAAGTAACTTCTTATCCAGGATTCGATAAGGAAATAAACTGCAAAATATACAATAACGAAAAAGCGGTAATCGTTGATAAGAATGTAATCACTGCTCAAGGTCCTGCCGTAGCTATTCTATTCGGTTACGAAATCGTTAATTATCTACTTCAAGATGACACTGCACAAAACATTAGTAATGGTATGCTAGTTCCAGTATTAAAAAATAACTTATAAAACACATCAAATAAAGACCTCAGATTTAAATGTCTGAGGCCTTTTCACTATTTCATTATTTTGTTAATTCTTCTAACTCTTTCATCGCAGCTACCACAACTTCTGGGGTACAAACATCAACAGCAAGTTTAAATGTTTCTTTTTCACTAGCTGCAAATTCAGCAATTTTTTGCATTTTTTCTTCTACATCTTCTGTTACATTAACACAAGCTAAATTATAAGCTAAATCATTAGCTTTATAGAACGGAACAAGTTTCTCAACTTCTTCTCTTTTTCCTTCAGCAAGTAATTGAACTAAGATACCATAAGATACTTTTGTTCCATGCAACACAGAGTGTGTTTCTTTAACTAAACTCATACCATTGTGCACTGCGTGAGCTCCTGCCATACGTCCATAGTGAACACCGAAGCATCCAACACATCCTGAGATAGCAAATACTGTGTCTACAGCATTTTTGAAGCTTTCAGTTACTTCACCTTTTTCCATAGCTTCCAATGCACCATTAGCATCACTAAGAAGAACATCACGAGTAATTTTAGCTGCTTCTAATCCCATTCTTACAAAAGGATCATTAAACTTGTTATTTCTCTCTACTAATACTACTGCTTCATACCATTTAGCTAAAGTATCTCCAATTCCCGCTACGAAATATTCTTTTGGTGATTCTAATAATAAGTCTAAGTCTGCGACACAAGCATAAGCTGTACGTTTAAAATATGCAACCTCTCTAAATGTGTGATCTGGGTGATAAACTGCTGCTACTGGCGCATATGGTGCACAAGTTGCGATTACAGTTGGTACTGTCATATACTCAACATTTAAGTTTTGCGCTACTCCTTTAGCAGTATCGATAACACGTCCTCCACCTACTCCAAGAACGACGTCAACACCTTCTCCATATTCATCAGCAATACGTTGCATATCCTCAAAAGATGCCGAACCATCATATTTAGCTACCCTAAATTCTCTATTACCTTTATAAAACTTCGTAAACGCTGCGTAAGATTTTTCTCCAGTAACAATCAAAGGAGTCTTAAAACCTTCTAATCTATTATCAAGTGCAGACAATGCCCCACTTCCTGAAATATATTCACTTACCCCTGGTCTTGCCACATTTGCTAATTCAAACATTTTACATCTCTCCTTTGTTGTTAAATTTATAATTTTATTGTTTAAATAAGATTATATCATTTCAGAAAATTAAAATCAATAGTAAATTAACACCTTTTCATTTTCTGATAATTTAAAAAGAATCTATTCAGAAATAATTTATAAACATCTAAAATTGAAAAATCAAGATAATCGATGAAGAAAATTATTATCATCTTAATTACCTTGATCTTTATGTTATTTCGGGAAAAATATAGTCCCCTCTTTCTTAGTCTGCCCTTTAGTTATAGACTCCACTATAGTACTAGCTTTTTCTAAGGCCACTATATCACCATTTAATTTTTCAATTAATATCTTTCTACCTTTATATGGACTATAAACACTCGCTTCTATATTCTCAATTTTTAAATAATAGCGCTCATCCAAACTATTTTCCTTAAGCATATTTTTTATCTGCGCTAAATTTTCTTCATTATAATCTACATACTCGAATAAATTTCTGTTTTGTAATCTTCTTGCTAAATCAGCAGCAATTTTATCTTCTTTATCTTGAATAAGAGCACAACAATATAATAGTGAATTTTCATCTAGTTTAAAATATTCATCTACACTAACTTCAGATTTCTCTAAAAATGGAATCAACACCTTCATATCTTCAAAATAATCTTTATCTACTTTGAAAATATCCTTCAATCTATTAAATAGTTGAATAAATACCGCCTCATAACTTCTAGCTACAGGATGATAATAAACTTGCCAATACATCTGATATCTCGCCATAATATAGTCTTCTACACTATGAATACCAGTATATTTAACGACAATCACCTTTCTTCCCTCAGGTGTTTTTCTTACACGCATTGTACGTAATATTCTTTCAAGATCAAACTGTCCATAACTAGTGGCTGTAAAATAAGAATCACGTAATAAATAATCCATCCTATCAGCATCTAGTTGACCTGAAACAATCTGATTAAGTATATCATTTTCATGAGTATGTTGAATAATAGAGACTATATCTTGTGGCAATTTTTCTGAAACAGCTCTTAAAATAGCATTAAGTTCTGTATTACCTAATATTATTTTTGCTGTATATTCCTCGTGACTATGATTAGTTACATGTTCAAAAGCATGAGAAAACGGACCATGCCCTACATCATGCAATAATCCAGCAAGCATCACACAAACTTTCTCATACTCTGTTAGTTCAACACAAAGCGACTTAACCTCTGTAACCATTCTCCTAACAATCTCATAAACACCTAACGAGTGAGAAAACCTAGAATGTTCAGCCGTTGGATAAACTTGAAAATCTCCCCCTAATTGTCTTATACGGCGTAATCTTTGAAACTCCTTACTATCAAGACAATTCCAAATTACTTCATAATGAATATGAATATAGCTATGTACTGGATCTTTTAATACTTTAGTCTCATCTAAACTCTTTAATTCCATCACTTTTCCCCCTATTACAATCTAAAATTTTTACTATATTTCTCTTTTATTATATCAAAGCACAAAAAAAAGACAAGCCTAAGCTCATCTTTTTCACTCTTATTCTTATTTTTCGTCTACTACGTATGGTAAAAGTGCCATGTGTCTAGCTCTTTTAATTGCTGTAGTTAACATTCTTTGGTACTTAGCTGAAGTACCTGTTACACGACGTGGTAAGATTTTTCCACGTTCAGAAATGAATTTTTTAAGTAATTCTACATCTTTGTAGTCGATAAATTCTACGTTATTTTTAGTGAAATAACATACTTTTTTACGACGACGCATGTTGTTACGACGATTGTTAGTTACTGCCATTGTGCATGTCCTCCTATGTAATTTTAGTCTTCTTTAAACGGATTTACTACATCCTGCATGAAGTCATCATCTAAGTTACTTGGGAAGTTTTCCCCAAAATCAGAGAATGATGAACTGTCATTAATAAAATCTTGCATAGCTGAATTAGCTTGTCCAAAGTTTTGATTAGTATTGTTGTTATAATAATTTTGATTATTGTTATTATACGCTGGTTGTGATTGAGGTTGATTAAAACTCATTGAGTCAAAACCATTGTTTTGTCTACTATGTGAGCTATTTTTAGATTCAAGGAATTGAACAGTCTCTGCTACTACTTCAGTAACATAAACTGTGTTTCCATCTTTACCTGGATAATTTCTAGTCTGTATTCTACCTTCAACAGAAATCAGACTTCCACGTCCTAAGAAACGTGCCATATTTTCTGCTTGCTTTCTGAAAGCTACACAGTTAATAAAGTCTGCTTGTCTTTGACCATTTTGGTCAGTGAATGTTCTGTTTACAGCTACTGAGAAATAAAGCATTGGAATATTCGAACTAGAATATCTCAATTCTGGATCTTTAGTTAATCTACCTACTAATACTACACGATTTACCATAGTATTTCACCCCTTATTTTTCTAATCTTACTACCATGTGACGGATGATGTCATCGCTAATTTTTGCTAAACGATCGAATTCTTTTGTAGACGCATCTGTTGCTGAAGTTAATTCTACTACATAGTAGTAAGCATCACTGAAGTCTTCGATTTCATAAGCAAGGCGTTTTTTACCTAAATCTTTAACTTCTACTGCTTCTGCACCTTCTGAAAGAATATTTACGAATCTATCAACCACAGCTTTTTTAGCTTCTTCATCGATACGTGGTTGAACAGCAAACATTACTTCATATTTTCTCATGTGTGTGTTACCTCCTTTTGGTCTTTGCGACTCTCTAATCTATTAGAGAGTAAGGAGTAATAAAATTACTCTAGCGACTATTATATCAAGTATAAAAATAAAAATCAACTAATAACTATATATTTTTATAATAATTTTTCTTACTGAAATTCACCTAGTTTCTCTTATTTATATATTGTTAGTATAATATACTATAATTTATAATAGCTATTATACAAAATGATTAATTTTTCGTATTCACTATATATTATTTTTGAATAACTTCCATTTCTTGAATTTCCTGTATTATAGCCTTCTATAGAATGTTTTTCATAATTTAGAAATCCCATAAGCTCGGCTTCTAATACTGTATTTATAGCTTTTTCTACTTTAGCTCTAAATATTTCTGAAATATCTTCTCCTTTTAGTAGTGCATTTACTAATTTTGTATTATTATTATTCATGAGAGATTCCTTTCGTAATGAGTTGTGGTTAACTTTATTTTATACCTAGGAGTCTCTTTTTTCTATGTCTTTTTCAACTTCTCTTGACTTTTCTGTTTACACAAAATATTATACACTATCTTGTCAACACCAAATATTAATTATTTTTAATTTTTTCGCCAAGCTGAAATTAATTTTTAAAATGCTGATGTTAAAGCTTTTTTAATCCGTTTTCAATATTGGCGAAATTCATTTTGCCTACTTTAATATTGTTAGTTGACTAGGCAGAATATATAATGAGTTCATATAAACAATTAGAAAGGTGTAAAATATTATGTCTAAAGAAAAATTACAAACTGTAGATCCAGTTGAAGAAGTAAATACGTTAGTATCAAAAGCATTGGTTGCTTTAGATGAATTCAAAAAGATTGAAGATCAAGAAAAAATTGATGCAATAGTTCAAGCTGCAGCCGTAGCTGCACTTGAAGCACATGGTCCTTTAGCTGTAGCTGCAGTTGAAGAAACTGGTCGTGGAGTTGTTGAAGATAAAGCTACCAAAAACTTATATGCATGTGAATATATCGTAAATTATATGCGTGGACTAAAAACTGTTGGAGTAGTAGAAAAAAATGATGTAGATGGACTTACAGCTATAGCTGAACCTGTTGGTGTTGTTTGCGGTATTGTTCCAACAACTAACCCAACTTCAACAACAATTTTCAAATCTCTAATCTGTTTAAAAACACGTAACCCAATCGTATTCAGTTTCCACCCATCTGCTAATGAGTGTTCTAAACAAGCGGCACGTATCGTTCGTGATGCAGCAGTTAAAGCTGGGGCTCCTGAAAACTGTATCCAATTCATTGAAAAACCATCTATGGAAGGAACTCATGCACTCATGAATCACGATGGAGTAGCTACTATCCTTGCTACTGGTGGTAGTGCAATGGTTCGCGCAGCATATTCTTGTGGAAAACCTGCTTTAGGTGTTGGTCCTGGTAACGTACCTGCTTATGTACACAAAGATGCTAAACTAAAACAAGCTGTTAACGACATCGTATTGAGTAAAGCATTCGACAATGGTATGATTTGTGCCAGTGAACAAGCTGCAATCGTTGATAAAGAATTATACGATGAATTCGTTAAACTTATGAAATCTCACAGAGTTCACTTCGTAACTAAAAAAGAAAAAACTCTTCTAGAAAACTTACTATTCGGTGTAGAAGCAAACTCTAAAAACTGCAGTGGAGCTAAGTTAAACTCTGTAATCGTAGGTAAACCTGCTACAGAAATTGCTAAATTAGCTGGTTTTGAAGTGCCAAAAGGAACTGTAATTCTAGCTGCTGAATGTAGCGAAGTTGGAGAAAAAGAACCACTTACTCGTGAAAAACTATCTCCAGTATTAGCTGTATTAAAATCTAGTAGCACAAAAGATGGTATTGAAAAAGCTAGACAAATGGTTGAATTCAACGGTCTAGGACACTCTGCAGCAATCCACACTCAAAACGAAGAAGTTGCTAAAGAATTTGGTAAAGTAGTTCGTGCTTGTCGTGTAATTTGGAACTCACCTTCTACATTCGGAGGAATCGGGGATGTTTACAACGCATTTATCCCATCTCTAACTCTTGGATGTGGTAGCTATGGACGTAACTCAGTATCTGGTAACGTAAATGCTATTAACTTACTAAACATCAAATTAATCGGACGTAGAAACAACAACATGCAATGGTTCAAATTACCTCCAAAAGTTTACTTCGAACCAAACGCTATCAAATACCTAAGTGAAATGGAGGGTTTAGAAAGAGTAATAATCGTAACTGATGAGTCTATGGTTAAACTTGGATTTGCAGGACGCATCATCGATCAACTAAATCGTAATAAAAATAAAGTTCAATATGAAGTCTTCGCTGGAGTAGAACCAAACCCAGATATCACAACTGTAAAACGCGGATTAGAAATTATGAACACTTTCAAACCTAATGCTATCGTAGCTCTAGGTGGTGGGTCTCCAATTGACGCAGCTAAAATCATGTGGTTATTCTACGAAAGACCAGATGCAGACTTCAAAGAACTTGTTCAAAAATTCGCAGATATCAGAAAACGTACTGTAAAATTCCCTCACTTAGGACAAAAAGCTACATTCATCGCTGTTCCAACAACTTCTGGTACAGGTAGTGAAGTTACACCTTTCGCAGTAATCTCTGATAAAGAAAATGATAAAAAATATCCTCTAGCAGACTATGCTATCACTCCACACGTAGCAATCGTTGACCCAGTACTAGTTCAAACAGTACCAGCCAGGCCAACAGCTGCAACAGGTATGGACGTACTTACTCACGCAACTGAAGCATATACTTCTATACTTGCTAACGATTATACTGACGGATTAGCACTCCGTGCAATCAAACTTGTATTCGAAAACTTAGAAAAATCTGTTAAAGAATTTGACAAAGACGCTAGAGAAAAAATGCACAATGCTTCTTGTTTAGCAGGTATGGCTTTCGCTAACGCATTCTTAGGAATTTCTCACTCAATGGCTCATAAAATCGGAGGTAAATTCCACACTATCCACGGTGAAACAAACGCAACATTATTACCATACGTAATCAAATACAACGGTACTCGTCCAGGTAAAGTGGCTCTATGGCCTAAATACGAACACTATCAAGCTGATGAAAGATTCCAAGATATCGCTCGTATGCTAGGGTTAAAAGCTGATACTCCTGAACAAGCAGTTGATTCTTATGCTCAAGCGGTATTCGAACTTGGTAAACGTGTAGGAACTCCAATGTCCTTCAGAGACCATGGTGTAGATTACGAAGCATTCAAAGCAGCTCTACCTACTTTAGCAATGGATGCATATGAAGATCAATGTACTCCAGCTAACCCAAGATTAGCTCTGATCAAAGATATGGAAGGTATCATGGAAGCAGCTTGGTTCGGATTCGATGAGAAAAAATTCGTAGAAAATCAATAAGCTATTCATTCAAATAACTAAATATTAGACTAATACTTCCTTTCATCCAAGAAGTAATGAATAGAAACATCCCCTTAGAAAAATCTAAGGGGATTTCTTATTACTCTTTAACTCTAAATGAATATACTAAAACTAAAATTAATAGTATTAATAAGCTATATAGTGCAAACAATGCACCAATAGCATTAGCGAAAAATAATATAACCGTTGTTCCTATTGGTACTGAAATAGTAATAATAGTACTAAAAATACTATATATTGACGTTTGTTTCTCCTCAGGAACTGATTGTAAAATCAATGCATCTAGTTTTGGATTCGATATCCCTGCGAAGTAACCTATTATTACAGTTAAAATAACAAGGATAAATTTATTTTGAAGTAGCAATAGATTTCCTACATACATAATGAATAAAATTATTTCTAATATAGCATTATTTTTCAAACTCATATTTTTATAAAAACTAATTTGATAGACTCCTCCGGCAATTGTACTGAGTACTTCCACAATTTCTAGTAAAGTGATCGTATAAGCAACATTACCAAATAGTAAGCTATCATTTTTTACTAGAATTACTAAAAGTAAGGCGAACATCGCAGATGAATAAAAATTCATTCCTAAAAATAGTATAACAAAATTATATATTTTCTTTATTTCACGAAGTATTTTAAAGTTTTCAATAGTATCCTTTAAAAATCTTTTAATACTCACCTTATCTGTATTCTTAACTTTAAAACTGCCAATCTCTGCTTTCATCGCATTTTTATATTTTGCGAGTATTAAAAATGCTATTAAAAATAGTACTGCATTCAACATACCAAAATATGAATAGTTATAACTTAAAAGACCTAGAATAAATACACCTGCAGCCTTCCCACCAAGTGAGATTGTATTATTTATGGAACTGATAAATGCCAGTGCTTCGCTAAGTTGTTCTTTACGTACCAATCTAGTGTTTATCGACATTGATAAATAGCTATTATAACCACCTAGAATATCCGCAACTACATTTACAAATACTAATACAATAAAAATCCACCATTGTACTCCATAAATACATACTAAGGCGAATAATGAAAATAATAAAAACTGATAAAATCTAGTAGATAGTATTATGTTGTACTTATCTTTTGTCTGATCTGCAAAATATCCTAGGATAAATGAGATAACATAAGGTAAGGTTGTGGCTATTGACACTATACTCACAGCTAATTCGGGATTCGGTAAACTCGTTGCATAAATAATAAACGCAATATCAAATAGCGTCCTACCAGCATTTCCAAAAGCCAATGAAATAGTGAATAACCTATAGAGTTTATTTTTCAAGAAAATATTCATAGAATATCACCTCCTGTATTAGCTCTATTTTACATTAATACGATTAAATTTTCAATATATTATATAGTTTTTTTTGAAAATTTAAACCATTTATCGTAAAACTCCAATTTTCTCTCGATTAAAAAAAGAGTAACTAAATAAAATGTTAATTTCTACGAACTCAAATTCATCTTAGTTACTCTCTGTTTATATATATTTCTTATATCCTATCCCTCGTGAAATATTCATACATATCTTCACGAATTGGAGTCTGTATTTTATAGAAGAATTGGATTACTGTATCTCCGCTTCTTTCTCTAGCTACTAATTTAGGTTCTCCTATCGTCTTCATCTCACCTAAGAAGTAAAATATTCGAGCTCCATCTTTATCATCTTTATTTTTTCTCATAAATAGATAGATTTTCGTTTCATCATTATAGAAATAGTCGCACTCTTTCGATTCTAAATTCCTTCTCGGCTTCGACATCGAAGTAAAACCATTATCCGGTAAAAATCCATGCGTATAATCACGATTAAATGAATTTTCATCAATGTCGTAATTAATAAATACCGGTAAAGTCTTCGTTCTTTCATCGTACTTATAACCACCTATAGCTAGCGGCACGTAGTTTATTCCCCATGAGAATAATTTACAAATATCCTCAAAACTATATTTCTCGTACAATATAAAATTAGTATCTTTGTATAAATTATCTTTGTAATATTTATTATATCTGTAAATTCCATAGTCTACTAAATCTAATAATAATTCTCTAAAAATCTCTGATTGCAACTGTTCTTCAAATTCTTTAGACATTCTTATCTCAGCAACATTCTCATCTAAGAATATACAATCATGAAACTTCTTCTTAGTGACACTACTAGTTACGAAATTGTTTGTAAGTATCTTTCTACTAACATCCAGCTCATAATCTGCAATAAACTTATTATAATCTTTCAACATAATTTCTTCAAAAGCTATAAGAACATTACGCTTCTTATCATCTAATAACAAGCGTAAAATTATAAGTTCTTCTATCTTTTTACTCAAGATTAGATTAGTAGAGACAAAATTCAACATATTTTCTGCAGTCTTTGTCAGCTTTCCACTATATTTAAACTGTTTATCCTTCTTAGATAAGAATGAATAATAACTTCCAGCTACTTCGAAAATTTTTCTAATGTCAATTGCATCATAGTTTTCAAAGTCTGAATAAGTAGGTATTCTACCAATTTTATTTTTTAACTTATTATATTCATCAGTAACAAATAGCCACGTATTTAACTTTACATTGTCTATCGCGCTATATATTCTTTGTTTAGAGATTTCATCAAAATGAATAGTTGATGTCCCTGGAATATACCTAGTTCCCTGAGATAAAAACTTCCTTACGGTATCTTTGTCATAACTATTATCTCCAGATAGAGCCGCAGGTATTAAAAAGTTATTTTTATAATTGGCGATAAAATCTATTATTACCACGAACTCCTTATCCGCAGATTTTCTCAAGCCTCGACCTAGCTGTTGAATAAAGATAATAGAACTTTGCGTAGGTCTTAACATAATTACCTGATTAACCTCAGGAATATCTACACCTTCATTGAAAATATCTACAGTAAATATATAATCCAATTGCTCTCCATTATTCGCAACTAACTTAGCAATCTCTTGTTCGCGTCTCTCCTGACTATCTTCACCAGTCAGACTAGTAGTATTATAACCTCGTGCATTAAACTCTTCACTAAGCACCTTAGCTTCTTGTTTCGATGAACAGAAAACTAGACCTTTTACTCTATCTCCTGAATAGCCATAATAATTAATCTTACTTATAATATGCTCGACACGTTCACTAGACACTAAATTTAAAAAATCGCTCAGTTCATCAATAACCTTACCATCAACTTCTAGATCACTAATTCCGAAGTAATGAAACGGACATAATAATGAATTCTCCATCGCTTCTTTTAAGCGAACCTCATAAACAATATTATTGTTAAATAATTCATAAATATTAAAACTATCAGTTCTATCAGGACTCGCCGTCATCCCTAGATAAAATGTCGGTTTGAAATAATCCATCAATCTAAGATAACTGTCAGCTCCTGCCCTATGTACCTCATCTATTATAATTTCGTTAAAATGAGTATCACTAAAACTCTTAAAAACATCCTCTTTAGACATAGTTTGAACTGTAGAAAAAATAAAATCCGCTTCTATATTTTTCTCCTTACCTGTAAGTAAACCGTAGCTACGACTAGTTCCAAAAATAGCCTTGAACGTCTCCAGCGCCTGACGAGCAATCTGTTCTCTATGAACGATAAACAACAATCTCTTAGCACCTATACTCTTCATCGCAAAAGCTGCCGCAAATGTCTTACCAGTTCCTGTCGCAGAAATAAGAAGACCCTTGTTATCTTGATTACGAAGTTTTTCGAAATTTTCTATAAAACTCCTTTGCATCTTATTCGGTTTAATTTCCTCGGAAATAATTTTTTTAGTAATAGTCTCAATCTTATTACTAGCGAATTCTTCGACATACTTATCTTCTATTTCAGAATACGACTTAGATTTTACCCACAATCCATTAAACTCATCTAAAACATTATCAATTAAAGTCCTATCTCCCTCAATAAAGGTATTCCATTCTTTATTTATCGTCAGTGCCGCACTAGTTAAGTTCGAGCTTCCCATCAGTACTTTCCATGAGTCACCGCATCTAAATAAATAACCTTTAGTATGGAATCCATGTTTATTTTCTACACAATCATAAATCTTTAGAGAAATATTTCTGAAATTAGACAATTTCTCTAATACTTTAGGAGTATTAAAATATAAATAATTCGTCGTTAAAATTTTTCCACGGATGTTTTTTTCTTCTAAATTCTTCAAAGTTTGAAGTAAACTCGTTAAACCACTTTCTGAAATAAATGCCACGCTGAAAATAAATTCATCACACATTTCTAATTCACTCTCAAGTGTACTAAGAACTTTCTTTGCTTCTAAATGATTATTATAAACAAATGTATTCTTCATTTTAACCTCCTTCTGTTAGATTAGCCATTAATTATTTCATATGTCATTAAGGCTTCTTTCATAACTTTTACATTATGAACACGTACCATTCTAGCTCCTCGTTTCACCGCTTCTAATGATAAAGTCGCACTTACTATGTCTCTATCTTTCGGATTACTATTACCACCTAGTACATAATCTGTAGTTCTCTTTCTACTTACAGCATATAAGATTTCACAACCTAGCGAATTAAGTAACTCTAGTTTTCGTGTAATTTCTAAATTAGCTTCTGCAGTTTTACCGAATCCCATTCCAGGATCGACGATAATATTTTCTTTTTTCACACCTGCATTTAAACAAATATCAACACTCTCACCTAGTTCACGTACAACTTGCTCAATCTCTTGCCCTTCTTCTACACCACCATTGTGCATAATAAATATTGGAATATCATGTTTAGCAGCTACTTCTGCCATATTACTTCCTTTTGCTCCATTTACATCGTTCAGTACATCTACCCCTGCCTCAATCATGTATTCAGCAACATTAGGCTTATACGTGTCGACACTAAAGCACACATCAGGGAATGTTTTTCTTAAAGTTGGAAAGACGCTTTGTAATCTAGCCAGTTCATCTTCTTCACTGACTACTGTCGAACCTGGACCAGTTGATTCAGCACCGATGTCAATAATATCAGCACCTTCAGCTACCATCTTACGAACACCTTCTATCGCAGCTTCTATATCGTAAAAATCTCCCCCATCTGAAAAAGAATCAGGAGTAAAGTTCAATATTCCCATAATTAAATATTTTTTTTCATTTAATAATTGTTTTAATTTATTCATTCTGTCACCTTATCATTTTATTTTACATACCTTACTATTATATCACGTGACTATTGTGTTTGCAGTAAAAAAAGAAGCAACCCTAAAATCTTAATTTTAGAATTACTTCTTAATTTTGTTGATTGGGAGTGACTTCCCAACTTTCTATTCACTCTGTTTCTTCAACGAACGAATAACTGGTTCTTTTCTAAATGCATAATATAGCTGAATAGCCATTATACACCATAGAATAGGTTCTACGAGTATTACACCTAGGTATCCTGTACTTGGTATTATAAATATCACAAAGAATATTTTCCCAAGCATTTCTATAATACTAGAAAGAAGTGGCATCATCTTTTGACCTAAACCTTGCAAGGCATGTCTTAGTATTACTAGTATACTTAATGCAGGATAAAATGCAGAACTAATTTTTAGATATAATGAAGCTTGGGAAATTAATTCTTCATCATTACTTCCCGTGACAAGTTCATTTAGATATGGACTAGCAAAAAATAATACAATACTAATAAAAATTGACCAAGTAATCGCAATAATCGTCGCTTGTCGAAGCCCTTCAACAATACGTCTATATTGTCTCGCACCAAAATTCTGCGATGTAAAGGTTGTGACAGTCGCGTTCATAGCTATTATTGGAAGAAGTGAAAGTATCATTATTCTTCTAGCACTTGTCTGAGCACTGATAATCGTTGAACCTAAGGCATTAATCGATGTTTGTAAAATTACAGTTCCAATTGAAACAACAGAAAACATAAGCCCCATAGAAATACCCTGCCCCAATAGATCAACATAAAGTTTTTTATTCCATGTAAAATGTTTTTTAGATGGGATTAAAAACGGAGTTTTTCTACGAATATAAATAAAACATAATACTGCAGAAATACCCTGTGAAATGATAGTTGCTACCCCTGCCGAGCGCACACCCATATGTAAATATGCAATGAAATATATATCTAATACAGTGTTAATAATTGCTGCAAAAATTAAAAAATATAATGCAGCCTTACTATCTCCAACTGCCCGAAGTAGTCCCGCACATAAATTATACGCAAGAGTAACACCTACAAATACTACTATAAGATAAATATACTCATAAGACTGGTCAATAACATTACTAGGTGTTCCAAGTATTTCCAGCAAAGGATATAAGGTGAAATTACCTAATACGGCAATTATAATACTCAACATCCCACCTATAACAAACATAGCCGCTACAGCACTCTTTAACTTTTCATAGTTTCCTGCACCATAATAACGGGCAATAACTATACCCATACCATTTCCTGTACCTAATGCAAAACCAACTAGAAGCTCAAATATCGCAACAGTAGCTCCAACAGCAGCAAGGGATTCTTCTCCAAGAAATCTACCAACAATCATAATATCCACCGTATTATAGAGTTGCTGAAAAATATTTGCTATCATAATCGGTATTGCAAAAGTAATCATCGCCCGTAAAATCGGACCTTCTAATAAATTTACTGATGTTTTTTTCATAACTAATATTATAACACTTTGAATTAAAGTTTCAAGAAATAACCTGAAAACTATCTTGAAAATGGAGAAAGGGACTGATAAAGTAATCAGTCCCATATATTATGAAAAAAAATATTATTAAGTTTTGTTATATTTATATTATATAACCCGAACCTTATATAAACTTAAAGCTATAATTAAAATGAAATTAAAATTGAAAAATTTTCTTTGTAACTAGTTTCGCAACTTATCGATACAAATAATCTATACATTAAATCTTAGCAGCTTCTAAAATTACCCCTAAAATGGAGAAGGGCTCATCGAAAGATGAGCCATATATTATGAAAAAAATATTATTAAGTTTTGGTATGTTTACATTATATAACCTAAACCTTATGTAAACTTAAAACTATAATTAAAATGTAATTAAAGTTGAAAAACTTTGAAAATTATTCCCAGAAATGGAGAAGGGCTCATCTTTCGATGAGCCACATATTATGAAAAAAAAATATTATTAAGTTTTGTTATATTTATATTATATCCAACTTACCTTATACGAACTTTAGACTATAATTAAAATGTAATTAAAGTTGAAAAGTTATGAAAGTTTTCCCCAGAAAAGGAGAAAGGCCCACCTTTCGATGGACCATTTATATTATGAAAAAAAATATTATTAAGTTTTGTTATGTTTATATTATATCCCACTTACCTTACACGAACTTTAGACTATAATTAAAATGTAATTAAAGTTGAAAAGTTTTGAAAATTTTCCCTAGAAATGGAGAAAGGCTCATCTTCCGATGAGCCATATATTATGAAAAAATATTATTAAGTTTTGTTATATTTATATTATATCCCACTTACCTTATATGAACTTTAGACTATAATTAAAATGAAACTAAAGTTATTATTTTTCATATTTAATTTTAATAGTACCCTATAAATCTACTAATCAGTATACCCACAGCTGACTCGACAAAATCACGATTTTCGAGTCACTCCTATCTTATTTTTGATTTTAACTTAAATCCCTTTATCAAAATTATATCCTTTACAATTCATCTTTATCATTATAAAATTAAATGTATATTATTAGAAATGTTGGTGTTTATTTATGAATTTGAATTGTAAAATAAAATTTGAGAACTATTTAAAAGAAAATAATCTAGAAGATAAAAATAACATATTGGAACTTTTCAGTCAGTTGACTTTAGAACAACTTGCTGAAAAACTTCTAACTTTATATGAAGATGAAATTGTAAACTACGCAATTGAGCGTGTTTGTGAAGAACTTCTTATTACTTCATCTTATAAAATAGAACGTACTGGGATGAAACTAGGCCTTCACAGAATGGAACATATTCTTGAACTTTTCGATCACCCTGAAAAAGTTCTTAAAGTAATCCATGTTGCTGGTACTAACGGTAAAGGTTCTACTTGTTCTTATTTAAAAGATGTCTTAAAAACTAAGTATAGAGTTGGATTATACACAAGTCCTGGTATGCTGAGTTTTAACGATAGAATTCGTGTTAACGATGATTTTATTTCATATAAGGAAGCTTATCGTTTATTCAAATTAGTTCAAGAGACTTACGACAAAAACAATCCAGATCCAAGTGACAAACTATCATTCTTTGAAATCATCACAGGTGTAGCTCTATTATACTTTAGAGAGCAAAAAACAGATTTCGTTATTATGGAAGTTGGTCTTGGTGGGAGATATGACGGAACAAATATTTTCAAAGAAAAAGTATTATCAATTATTACAAAAATCGGCCTAGATCATACAGCTATTCTTGGAGATACTCTTGAAAAAATTGCCTATGAAAAAGGTGGAATTATCCAAGAAAATGATAATATTCTAATTTACCCTGCTTCTGAAAGTGTCGTAAATGTAATAAAAGACATTTGTCAGGATAAAAATGCTAGCTTAAGCATACTAAACGAGAATGATATTGTTGTGAAGAAGGTCGAACCTAGAGGTAACGAATTTTCATACAAAGGTGTAGATTATTCTACAAAAATGGTCGGTGCTCACCAAACTTTTAATGCATCTTTAGCTTTAGAAGCATTATCTAACCTGAAAAAACGTGGTATTATCGATATAAAAGATGACGTTATAAAAGAAGCTCTAAGTAAATCAGTTTGGGTAGGTCGTTTAGAATGGATTCGTGAAAATATTCTTCTAGACGGTGCGCACAACAATGATGGTATTGATAGTCTAGTGGCATACCTAGATAAGCAAAAATTCCCTAAATTGAAAATTCTACTTGGTATTCTGGAAGATAAAGACTATAAAGATATGATTGAAAAATTAAAAACTATCCCTGCTGAATTCTCAGCAACAAAAGTTCCAATCGAGATTAAAGAATCCAATCTTGATAATCTAGTTCAAAGTTTTGGTGATACTCATGTTGCTAAATATGAGAATTATGAAGTTGCTTTAAACAATATTATTCCGAATCTAAAAGATGATGAAACTCTTCTAATCACAGGTTCACTTTATCTTATCTCAGCGGTAAGAGGTGAAATATTAGAGAAATATTAAAAAATTGAAAATCCAGAAGGTAACTTAAAAGTTAGCTCTGGATTTTATTTACTATAAATATACTTTTAAAACTTTGCGGTATATCTTTTACTAAAATTTATAGAATTTCCTCGTTTTCTTTCTCCTTCAACTTTGATAAATATGACAGAGCCATTCCCTTCATATATTCATTACTTTCCAACATAAAAATAGTTATAGCCTTATTACATGAATCTATGGCACTATCTATTAATTTCTGCTCTTCAAATAATTTTGATTGTAAAAAATAATTATCGCCTAACATATAAAACGATTTAGCATTAAGAGATCTTGAGATAGCCAGCGCATTCCACTTAGTGGCCTCGTCTAGCTGTTGCATCATTCCGTAAATCCTTGATACTGAATAATAGAAAGGTTGTTCAAATCTTGTTCCTTTAATAATATCAAGATAAGGTAATACCAATTCATAATATTTCTTAGAACTTAAAAAATCTTCTCTTTCTGAATAAAAATTCCCCAAAGTATTACAAATTTTACAAAATAAAAGAGAACCTATTTCAACTTTTTCACTAAGAGATTCCAACTTTTCTATAGCAACATCTAGTTTGCGTTCTATTTGATACAGCAAAATAGATTCTAACCACTCTACATGTAATAATTCTTCTTTATTTAATGATTCTAAATTTATAGACTTCACCAAAACTGATAAAGTTTTATAGTCTCTTTTTACTAACATTTCTTCTAACTCATAGAAATCAAATGACAAATCTTTTACATTCGTCATATCTAAAGAAAATAGATCTGCTACATCTTCCATTGGTATACAAAGCTTTTTTATAATTTTAAAAAATATATCAACTGATGGAGTTATTTCTCCTTTCTCTATTCTACTAATAATAGTTTGCGTGCATATTCCTTCTGCCAAAACCTTCTGTGACAACTTTAACTCTTTACGTTTTGTTTTAATTAAATTAGCTAATCTAGTTTTCATTATAACTCCTAAGTATATACTATTATATTTCCATTAGAAATATAATAACACAAACTCTCATATTATACAATCTTTCTTTTAAAAAAATAATCTTTTACGCATATTCTATATTATAAAATAATACTTAAGTTTTATAATATATGCTTATTTTAATATTTTTGTTGACTTTTTCTTTATCTAATGCTAATATTGTTTTAACATATAAAACGAGGTGGTTACTTATGATAAATAATATATTTTTTGCAAACTACTGCAAATATTCGTTAGTAGAATACCCTATTTCAAATAAAAGATTAAGTATTTCAAATAGAAATTTCGAAAAATTAGAAATCCCAAATACTATTGATAAAGATTGTAAATATTGTTCAAAGGTGAATCATAATGACTAATTTATTAAAGAAAAATATTTTAGTGTATTACATTTCAATAGTACTGATTTCATTAACAAAAGCATTACCTCACTCTATTTTAACTTTAATATTATTCGAAAAGGGATTAACTATTGCTAATATAGCAGTTGTTCAAGCTATGTATAGTTTAGCTATATTATTATTTGAAATTCCGAGTGGATTGTGGGCTGACTTATATTCTCGTAAACAACTATATATTCTATCGAACATCATGTTATTGATAATGTGTCTTTTAATTTATTACAGTCATAATTATTATTTCATTTGTTTTATATGGTTCTTATATGGCCTATCTGAGTCAATTAATAGCGGTACAATAGAAGCAACAATTATTAATGATATAAAAAAAGAAAATAATTCTAAGTTACACATTAATAGTTTTATAAAATTATCTAACCAATTTTCCTTAGTAGCGGTGATTATTGGTAGTCTATTAGGATCATATTTATATTTTAATTATGGCTTGAAATTTTATTTTCTATCGATTGTTCTTTGTTTCTTATCTATATTAATGATATCTATCTTTTTTGAAGAATATAATACACCAATACTTAAGGACAACTCTTCTCTTAAACAACAGATAAAAGTTAGTATATATGAACTTAAAAAATCTAGAGAATTAAAATTACTTTTTATTCTAAGTATAGTAAATCAAGTGTTTTTCCAAACTCACTTTCAACTATGGCAAGCATTATTCTTAGAAAAAGGTTGGAATAGTAACAAACTATATATTCTATATATATTATTTCAAATATTAGCAATATTAGCCTATTCTGTTCCGATTCTGAATTTTAATAATGGACAAAATTACCTAAAATTCTTACTAATATTTTCTATCGTACCACCATTATTTTTGCATGTATCCAATATTTATGTGGTCCTACTCCTTTATACATATAGTGTCTTGGTTTTCACAGTTATTGAATATATACTAGCTAATAGTTTTGCAAATAAAGTAACAACTCAAAACATTAGCTCGTTAACTTCAATGAAATCGAGCCTCTCAAGGATATCAGCAATACTCGTCTTAGTATCTTCTAGTTATTTTTTAAACATATATTCTGTTCAATATATCGTTACTTTTAATTTTCTACTTTCTCTAATATTACTAATAGGTATTTCTATCTTTTATAAAATCAAAAATAAGTAGAAAATAATAGACAAATCTTACACAACAAAAGAACCAGCATCTCTGCCGGTTCTTTTTTGCTATTCATAGTTTTCTATAAAATGTTTTATCGCCGCTGCAAAATCTTCTACTACATGCGTAGCTTGATCTTTTACTTCTTGTGGCGCGCGGTTCATACAGTATGAAATATCTGCTACTTTAAACATATCCACGTCATTCCCTGAGTCTCCTAAAGCTATTACTCTATCATACCCTGAACTGATAGTTTCAATACCGCTAGCTTTAGAAATATTTTTTGCTGTGATTTCCATACGTGTTGAACCAGATTTATAAATTTCTACTTCTGGAAATTTCTCTTTCATTACATCGTAATGATAATCTAATTGTTCTTTTGTTGGTCTTACATTTATTTTATAGATTGTTTTTCCTTTTAATATTTCAAAAGGATTTTCAACACAAACAAGCTCCATGTTCCACAATCTATCTTTTTTCTCATGATCAAAATTACCGATACGTTGCTTCCCATCTAAAGCATCAAATATTAATTTGCTTCCTTTTAGATATTCGAATATTCCAGTTAAATCTTTAGTAGGAATGTATTTTTCAAAAAGAACTTCATCTTGTCTTGTTACGACCGCTCCGTTAAACCCTATCATGTGTGTAACATCCATATCATTACCTTCGGCAATGTATTTGATTTCTTCAACAGAACGCCCAGTCGCAACTGAGAAATCCCCGCAATTTTTAGCATCATGATACGCTTTTAAATCTTCTTTTTCGACGAATACTGAATTTTTTACAAATGTTCCGTCTAAGTCTGTAACAAACAAATTCTTCATGAAACTATTCCTCCATACCAAGCATATCTTGGATTTCCATTTTTAATACATTAGCATGAGATCCATAAATTGATTGCATTTGCATATCACTTTCTGCAAATCCCATAGCTCCAAGTTTTGTAGTAATACGCTCTTGATCTACTACACTCTTATCTTTTACATTAATTCTTAAACGAGTTATACAAGCATCTACAGCTTCAATGTTATCTGGACCACCATGTGCTTTAATTAACTCAGTTGCTTGTTTTCTAATTCCTTCTGGAGTTTTTTGTACTGTTTCCATTACTTCATCATCACCAGCAGCAACGTCTACTGATTTTGGTGCTTCTTCTTTACCAATTGTAGCAATTTCTACACCAAGTTTAGCACGAGCTTCGTGTTTGTTAGATAAGCGAACTTCATCACTATCCTCACGACCGGGTGTTTTAAGGTCAAATTTAACAATCATAAATCTAAACACGATGTAGTAGATGAAGAAATAAACCACACCTACGATTGGTACTAACCACCAAGATGTTTTAGGACCTTGAAGTACTCCGTAGATTACCCAGTTAATAAATCCGTGTCCAGTTGGAGTAGCAACCCCAGCTCCTAGCATGTGCATTACGAATAATGCTGAACCAGCTAAGAATGCGTGTACTACATAAAGAATTGGCGCTACGAATAAGAATGTAAATTCGATTGGTTCTGTGATTCCCGTTAAGAATGAAGTACCAGCAGCGGCAAATAATAATGAACCTACAACTTTACGTTTTTTCTCATCAGCTGTTTTATACATTGCATAAGCTGCACCAGAAAGACCGAACATGAAGTAAACGAATTTACCACCGTTGAATCTTGTAATACTTGGATCTACGTGTTGAACATTTGGATCAGCTAATGAAGCTAAGTAAGCATTGATTGTACCAACTACACGTTGTCCCCCAATTTCCCAAGCTCCACCTAATTCTGTTGTACGAACTGGCCAGTTTAAACCGTGGTGAAGACCGAATGGTAATAATGCTCTTTCTACTAAACCATACAGGAACGTTCCAATAGGTCCTGATTTAAGGATGAAGATTGATAATACACTGATACCTTTTTGTACTGGAGGCCATACGAAGAATAATCCAGTAGCTACTGCTGACATAATTACGATAGTTGCGATAGGTACGAAACGTGGTCCACTGAAGAATCCAATAACTGTTGGTAATTGAACTTTGACAGCCCACTTATGAACGAAGTATACCACTATACCTACGATAATACCACCAAATACACTAAGGTCCATTGTTTGAATACCAAGTACTTTTGTCTGCATGGCATTAGATAATGCTAATTTTGCTTCATTACTTGATAATTTACTAGTATCTACTAATTTGTGACTTTGTACTAATAGGAAGTTAAGTACATAATGTAATACGATAAATCCTAGTAGACCAGAAAGTGCAGCAGAACCTTTTTCACGTTTTGCTAAACCTACAGCAACCCCAACTGCAAAAATAATCGGTAAGTTATTGAATGCTGTATCCCCTAATACAATTAGGAATTTCATAATAAATTGAATAATGTCATTTTTTAACATTGGGAACATTTTTAGTGTGTTTGAATTACTGAAGGCTGTCCCGATCCCTTTAATAATCCCTGCACCCGGAAGTACAGATACCGGTAATAAGAACGAACGTCCGAATTGCTCAAAAGCAGAGACGAATTTATTTTTTTTCTTTGCCATTACCTTTTCTCCTTTTATTATTTTTTATAGCCATATTATATCAGATTTGAAAACGATTTTTTCTGTTTTGCCTAAAAATTTCTTCCTTTGTAATTAATTACTAATTCAGTAAAATTTTACTATACTATGTAAACCTTTTTAAAATAGCTTTTATTTTCTAATTTTTTATGTTATGATACATAATACTGAGTAAAGAAAAGGAAATCGACTGGTAAATTTTGCTCTTGGAGGTAACTTATGTTTTTTGACAATTTAAAAAATAACTATGATAAACTATCTATTTCAGAACAACAAGCTATAGATTATCTAATGAAGCAAGATAATATTGAACACACAACCCTAAAAGAAATCAATCAGGCTGTTCTTGTTTCATCTTCTACAGTAATTCGTGCTTGTAAAAAATTAGGTTATAATACTTTTATCGATTTAAAATACGATTTAAAAATGAGCAAGGAGCTATCTAAAAATAATAAAAACTCGACATCCTCTACCTTCCTTTCTTTAAAAGAACAGCTTAGTGTTGAATTTTCTAGGACAATGTCTATACTAAATCAAGATGATTTCAATATTTTTGCAGAAAAAATTATCAATGCTCGCCGTATTTTTTGCATTGGTAGTGGTTCTAGTTACATGGTCATGAGTGATTTTAATAGAAAACTTAAACTAATTAATCTTTGGTCAAACGATTATTTTGAGCACTATTCTATTAAAAGAATCCCTGATATCTGTAAAAAAGATGATGTCCTATTAGTATTTTCTCTTAGCGGAGATACTACGGTTATCAATGATTGTGTTTTAGAAGCTAAACAAAACGGTACTACTATTTTGTCTATAACGAGTCTCGCGAATAGTCCTCTAGCTAAAATGAGTGATCATTTGATTAAAGTCTATGACGCTCCAAAAAATAGAAAAAAAATTCGTTCTCGATTAATGCTAAGCGTAGTTGGAATTATTTTGTTTGAAACTATCGTTAACACTATCAGTCCCGGAGAATATGTAATTGATTAAAAATAAGCTTCAAAATATTTTTCTTGAAGCTTATCTTATTTGATTTATGATTTTTTCCATTCATCAAATTTAACAACAAATTCCAAAAAGGAGGTGAACTAATCTCACCTCCTTTTTAATTATTATTTTTTACTTTTCACCTTGTTTTTAGGCACACGTTTTGATGAACCTATATTCCAAACAGTCTCCTCTTGTGAAGCTATTTCTTTATAGATGCTTACATTACTTTTCACTGAGTCTTCTACTTTTTTAGCTTCTACCGTTTTTTTTTCTACTGATTGTGTTTCAGTTTTTTTCACTTCTGGAGTAGTAGTTTTTACAGAATTATTAATAGATAGTCCTGTAGTTGATATACCTACCTGTTTATTTGAACTCTCCGTAGTGTTTCGTGTTGCTGAACCATATACAGATGAGTAAACCGGTGATGGTTTGAATTTACCTACGTTGCGAGTTTTTGGTGTAATAGTATTCGAACTCATCATTTGGCTCGTTACCGATTTAGTTGATGCCGATAATCCTGATGAAGAGTATTTTTCAAAAATAGCATCAAGTATTTTTTGATTATTTTCTATTTTCTCTTTACTTACAGGCCTATACCCGTAATCAACTGTTTTATATTCCCCTAGTTTAGTACCATTACCTTTATCGAAGTATTCAGAAACATCATTACTATATAATTTTTCTGTATAATCTATTCCACGTTCCACTTCATCATCTTCTTTTACTTCTTGATGAACTTTAACGTCTTCTAGTCTCTTCTGAGCAACTTCCTTAGGAGCGACTTTCTCATCAGTGAATTTATCTACGTCATTAGTAACTTTAACAACTTTATTATTTGGTGAAACCTCTCTTAATAAGCTATCAATATTCACTGAATCTGCTGACTCTTCAAGGTAATTTTGCTCTTCAAGTTCTTCGATTTCCTCTTCATCTAAGTGGTAATCACTATAACCTGATAATCTATCTTTTTTAACTTCTTTAAGTTCTTCATAGTCTTCAACTTCGATATCTTCTATCTTAGCCGCTTCTTGAACTAAATCAACATAAGACTCTTCTTTCTTGTCTTTTCTTAAATCTTCTAGATTTTCATTTAGTTCTTCGATTTCCGGTAGAGTTTCTTCTTTTTTCGGTGAAACATCTATATTTTCAGTCTCGATTAGCTCATCTAATGCTGTTCTTTCTTGTGAACTGTCTGCTTTTTTACCTTCGTATAAACCTTTTCTGAAGTTTTCTACATCTTCTGTTGCTTCTTGACTTTCTTCAAATCTGTCACCTACAAGTTTTTTACTAACTCTGTCGATATCATCTTCAAATAAATCATCGGCACCTTCTAGAACATCATGTACAGAAGTATATTTAAGTTTTTCACGACGACTTCCTTCTGCATCAAGTTCTCTAACTTCAAGTTCAGGAGTTTCTTTTTCATAGACTTTGCTTTCTTTAGCACGAATTTCATCGAAAATACCATCTAATTTTTCATTTTTCTTAGTGTATAGAGGATTATCTTTTTCGATTTTATCACTTCTTCTCTCAAGTGTATTGAAGTTTTCTTCAAATTCTCTTCGTGCTTCTCTATTCTTAGTAACTCTTTCTTCTTGAACTGGAGTTTCTTCTTTGGTTTGTCCTTTGAATGAACTTGCTACTTCTTCTTTCAACTCACTACTGTCTTTACCTAGCACTACACTATCTCCAAGAGCATCAATCTTATGATCTTGTTTCAGTCTCTTAGTTCTTACAGCTGCAAGTGTTGGGTGCGTTCTTCTCGGCGGATTTTCATCAAAGATATCAACATCGCGGATTTCAGAATTTTCCACTCCAAGTTTTTTCAAAGCATCACCTATGTCTGTTACTTTTCCTACAGGTGCTACTTCTTCTTTTTCTTCATATACTGTAATATCAATTTCCTCGAATTCAGGTGTAGCTTTTTGTTCTTTTTCTTCTTCTACAAACTCAATTTCTAACTCATCTTCATTTTCTTCTATAACTATTTCTTCAACTTTTTCTTCTTTAAATTGAGATTTTTTCTTATCAGATTTCTTCTCTTCTTCTAACTCTTCTTCGAAATCATCTAATACTGCATCTAATTCCTCTTTATCAATTTCATCATCACTTACATTGAACAATTTGTCTTTTAGTCTTGAGAAGAATCCTTCTTTTTTCTCAGTTTCTTCTTCATAATCTTCTTCGTCTTCATAATCAGACTCATCATATTTTTCTTCAACTACTCTAGATTTTTCTCTTTGTTCTCGTTTCTGACGTTCTAGATATGTTTTATAGTCCTCAGCTTCATCATCGTCTTCATCTTCTTCATCTAGATATTCATCGTCTAAGTATTCTTCATCTTCTTTTTTATTAGAACTGAATAATCCTTTAATTTTAGAAATAAAGCCATTTTCTTTTTTAGATTTCTTCTCTTGTTCTAATTCTTCTTCGTAGTCGTCTTCGTAATCTTCAAAGTCATCGTAGTTATCTACTTCAAAATCATCAAGATTAACTTCTTCATAATCCTCAAATTTTTCTGTTTCTTTCTCATCACGTCTTCTTATACTACGTTGTGAACTAAACTCATCTTCATCAAATGATTTTTTAGATTTATTAGAACTGAAATCTATTTCGAAATCCTCATCTTCCTCAAGATAAACTCTCTCTTTTCTTCTGTTTTCAGCTCTTTTTTCCCTACGTTCAGCTAAATCATCTTTTTTCTCTTTTTTGGCTGTACTTTCTTCGTATATCTCATCTTCATCTTCTTCTAAAAACCACTTTTTCCAATTCACCATATTTTACACCTCCTAATTAGATTTTTTTATTTAAGATTTAAATCTTTCACACGAGTTCCTACTTTAGTGTCTGCGTCTAATACTAAAATACCTCTAGCTTCTTCTTGTGGTAAACCTAATTCACGTTTTGAACATAGCATACCATTTGATTCAACTCCACGTAGTTTTGATTTTTTAATTAATAGACCACTTGGCATCATTGCTCCACTTAGAGCTACTACTACCTTTTGTCCTGCTTCTACGTTTGGAGCACCACATACGATTTGTAGTGTTTCTTCTTCATTAACTTTTACTTCTGTTACTTTTAATTTATCTGCATCTGGGTGTTTTTCACAACTTAAAACTTCCCCAACTACGAAGAACTCATCATTATTACCTTCTAGGTCAATCTTAATTCCATTTTTTTCTAATCGTTTTTGAAGGATTTCTTTTTGATCTTCTGTTAAGTCGATACTACCTTCTCCATCTAATTTTAAGTTCTCAACATTAAAAATATTTAATCCAACTAAAGCTCCATTTTCATCTTTAATTAGTGTAATATTCTTTTTGTCTTCGTATGTTACCTCTTCTTTACTTTGAATAGTAATTAATAATGTTTCTCCTAACATCTTCTTATTGTAAAAAAATAACATGAATCTCTCTCCTATAATAAATTTTAAATTTAAAGTTATTCTACAAAAATAAAATAACTCTCTAGTTCTTTTCCATCGTATTTAAACGTTATTGTTGTTATCGGTACTAGGCCTTCTGTGAAAAAATGCACCATCATTTTTTGTAAAATTTCTAGTCCTTGCTTATTCTGCACATCTGCAATTATCAATGTATCTTGATGAGGTAAACCTACATAGAATGAATCGCCTATTTTGTCATAAAAGTAATTCAAGACATTTTTATCGATTATTCTCGCCCCATCGTAGCCGTCTTTTGCATTTAGGAAATAGAACTTATTTCCTGCAACTTCATCCACATTATACTTAAGCGGTAGTTTTTCTAAATTATCTCTAGCAAATCCTAAAAATTCTTCTTCAGTTTTAGAAAATCTACTTAAAAAACTACCATCTAATAATTTATAACCATCTTTAAAATCATAAGCTAAATATATTCTAGTTTCATTTGTATGATCAAAGTTAACAAGATTTTTCTCGTTATCTTTGTTAAAACTACTAGCTCGAACGACTGGAAAAATATTTTCCAATAATTCATCCTCAGTTATATCATCTATAGAAAGTTTTTTTTGTGCATTGAAGTTTCCTACTATGTAGTAAACAAACTCTTCTATCTTCTTGTCACTTTCGCTAGTTTTCTTATCTCCTAGCTTCCTTACAAAACTATCTATATCAATCTTAGCACGGCGATTTTCATATTCTAAAATAAAAACACTGTTTTCTTTTTCTCGCCTCTCATGAATTTTTAAAGTAGGTAGTTTTTCTATTATTTTTTCAAATATATAATCTCTTGAATAAGACATAACGCCTCCTATTTTGTGTATAATATGGCAACTTAATTATACCATATTTATTCGTATTCAATCAACATAATTAAGCAATATATACAAATATTATTCACTATTTTACACTATATATATTTTATTGCAGCTTTTCTTTTATTTTGTTATAATTTTATATATATACTTCGGAGGATTTTTTATGGATATAGAAATAAAAAGAGCCGAATTACAAACAAAATACAATAACTGGATTAAAAAGAATACACGTAGATTAGTAGTTGCTTTTATAACTTATATAGTAATTATCCTTATAAATTTTTTACTATTAAAAAACTCTAAGATCACTCTTTTTTCAAGCTTTTTATTTTTCACATATACAGTTTATGTATTATCATTAATTTGGTTTATAAAAAATAAATTAATCGCAAATATCGACTCTGTTGATTTCGATGTAAAATAAAAGTACTTAAATTAATCATATACGATTATTTAAGTACTTTTGTTATTTTTTGTAAATTGTCATATGTTTAATTCTTGAAATTTTTATAGAATATAACTTTATATTTTAAAAAATGAAAAACTGAAAAATATATAAAAACTTTTTTTAAAAAACGAGAAAAAAAAACTTACGAAAAAATTTTTTTTATGCTATAATCTGTTCATATTGCTTAAAAAAATTGAAAGGAACCAACATGACATTAAAAAGAAATTCTAAATTATTTTTAGTTCTATTTTTAGGAACTTTATCGGCTTTTGGGCCTTTTGTTACAGATTTATATTTACCAGCACTACCTACTATGAGTTCGTATTTCAATTCTAGTACATCAACAATTCAACTTACTCTAACAGGTAGTATGGTCGGACTTGCATTAGGACAGCTACTTATCGGACCTATTAGTGATAAATACGGTCGTAAAAATCCATTAATAATCAGCTTAATAGTTTATTTAATAAGTACTATTGCTATTATAATTTTTCCTAATATATACGCAATGATAGCATTACGATTTATCCAAGGTGTATCTTCTGCAGGAGCTGTAGTTATTTCTCGTGCTATTTCTACAGATTTATACCACGGACGTGAATTAGCTGCTTTCTTTGCTCTACTTATGGCTGTTAATGGCTTAGCACCTATTCTTTCTCCTATTCTAGGAAGTTTATTACTAGAACTTACAGACTGGAGAGGAATTTTCGTTACACTTGCTCTGATCGGTGTAATTTTATTAGCAGTAAGCTTTAAATTCAATGAATCTTTATCCATTGAAAAACGCTTAGATCTTCCAATAACTAAGACATATTATTCTATAGTACATGTTGCGAAAAATAGACTATTCTTTGCTCTTGTTATTATTCAAGGATTTGCATTAGCGACTATGTTCGCCTATATTGCAGCTTCACCCTTTATCTTACAAACTCACTATAGTCTAAGTCCATTAATGTATAGCTTATGTTTTGGTTTAAATGGCTTTGCTATAGTTTTAGGAAGCAAGAACGCTGGTAATTTCAAAGAGAAAATTAGTATCAAACTAGGTTTATCACTTATGTTATTAGTCAGTATCTACCTTGCGGTGGCACTAACTCTTACACTACCTTTCCTATTTATCGAAGTAGGATTCTTCCTTCTTTTACTAGGATTAGGATTTATTTTACCTGCTGGTTCTGCTATCGCTATGAGTTTAGAGCGTGAACGTGCTGGAAGTGCCTCGGCATTCTTTGGATTTGTTCCATTTTTCTTAGGTGGTGTAGTTTCTCCTTTAGTAGGTATCGGAAACATCTTCCACTCTAGTGCAATAGCAATCGTAATTTGCTCAACTATATCATTCATAACTTTCAAACTTGTTGAAAAGAAAATATAAAACAAAAAATCTAAGTTATAAAATAGGATGCCCCCTCTACTTTAAAGACGAGTTCATCCCCTATGACTTAGATTTTCTTTTTATAAAGAAAAATAAAGAAGACGATTAATCGTCTTCTTTTACTTATTTATCTCATTCCCCATGCTGCTAGACCTTGTGCATTGTATGCACGAGTAGCTGCATTGATTTGATCTTGAACTGTTGCTGTAGATCCCCATCCTGGCATAGTTTGGAATAACCCACTAGCTCCTGAAGCATTTCTAGCTCCAACTTGACCATTTGATTCACGAGCGATGATATGTTCCCAAGTTGAGGCTGGAACTCCTGTACGTCGCGCCATTTCTTGAGCCGCTGCAGCACCTTCAGCACCTGCCGTATTACCATTTGATAACACAACAGATCCACCAGCTGATGAATATGATTGAGCTACGTATGATTGACTTGAAGATGTTGCTTGACTAGAAGCTTTCTGTTCTGCTGGGCGTTGCTTAGTTCCTACTACAACAACTTTAGCAGTTGCTTCTTTTAGTACTTTTTCTGAAACAACTTCTCTAGAAATTTCTTTTCCGTTTTCTCTTACAACATTATAAGTTACTTCTTTTTCTCCGTTTTTACCTTCAACTTTAGTAACTTTTTCATCTACATATTTAGAATCATCTTTTTCTTCTTTTGTTTCAAATTTAATTTCTTCTTTTTTAACTTCTGTAGCTTTTCCATCTCTTACGATTTTAATAGTATCAACTGTTGCTACTTCACTATTTAAGTTTGGAGTTACTCTATCGTTTACTCCAAGAGTTATGTTTAATTCTTTTAAGATATCTTCGACTTTTTTATAAGTAGTTTTTCTTACCGTAGTTGTATCTCCATCAACGATTGTTATTTCATGAGCTTTATAAATGTTGATAGTTTCCCCACCATTTACTTTTGTATCTAATCCTGGTTCAACTCTATCGTCTGCACCAAAAGGAATATCATTAGCGATAAGAACTTCTCTTACTGTTCCTTTTTTAGTTTTTAGCTCAATTTTACTACTATTATCTAAGTTTACAGCAAAAACATTGTGCCCTGTATATTCTTCCGCTACTACGAAAGCTCCTGATAATAATAATCCCGATGTTGCCGCTGCGGCTATAATTCTACCTAATTTCATGTATTAATCAATCTCCTTTTTTTCTTCTAATCCGAACAACGTACATGCATTATTGAATGTTTGTTTTGTTAGTTGTTCATACGACATTTCTTTAAGATCTGCAATTTCTTGTGCTACATAATGCACATATGCAGGTTCATTTCTTTTTCCTCTATATGGTGTTGGTGTTAAGTACGGACAATCCGTTTCAATTAACAACTTATCTAATGGACAAGCTTTTGCTACTTCTTTAGGTGTTTTTGCATTTTTAAATGTTACTGGTCCACCTAATGAAATATAGAAGTTCTCTTTTAGCATTATATTCATGCTTTCTACAGAACCAGAAAAGCTGTGCATTATTCCACCTATTTCACTAGCTTTTTCTTCTTGAAGTATTTGTATTGTATCTGCCATAGCATCACGCGTGTGAATTACTATTGGTTTATTTACTTCTTTCGCTAGTTGAATTTGTCTTCTAAATACTTCTTTTTGAATATCCTTTGGACTTTTATCCCAGTGATAATCTAGACCAATCTCACCGATGGCTACTACTTTATCATTAGTTAAAGCAATATTTTTTATCATTTCATATTTTTCTTCTGTAAAGTCAATTGCTTCTACTGGGTGCCAACCTACTGTTAAATATAAAAAGTCATATTTAGCTGTGATTTCCAGTGCTTTTTCTATACTTTTATCATCGAAACCAACTATATTTATTAATTTAACTCCCGCTTCTTTCGCACGAGCAATAGTTTCTTCTAAGTCTTCTAAATAAGCATCATCATTTAGATGCGCATGTGTATCAAATAACATACCACGCCTCCTTATGTTAATAATTATATCAAAACAACGTTTCATTAGAATATCTAAACTATTTCAATTATGTTACAATACATTTTCAATTAACATAAATATTGTTACTTTATGCGTTTTCATCAATATTTAGGGAGAATTATTGTCTTTTTTCGACAATAATGTCTAACTTTTTAAGAAGCTGCCCTTAAAGTCTATATTTTAAAAAAGTTTAAACACAGAGATTTATTTATATATATTCACTTTATATTTACACGGGTAATTTGACAAAATCTATTTGATTTTTGAGTCACTTTCACAAAAAAGAAAATGTCTTAGAGTAACACACACTCTAAGACATCTCTAGTAAATGAGTCTATTATATTATTTTAAGCTTAATTCTCCGTGATACCAAACACGTACTTTACCATTCCCTATTGGATAAATATCACTGAAATACAACTCACCAGAAGCCCAACCACGCCCATCATAAAATTGACTATAATTTACACTTGTTGGATACGCTGAACCTACGGGATAGTCATAAGGAATACTTTTAGAAATCTTCTCTGCAGTATTCTTAGAATTATTCACAATTAGACTCTTATCTACTCCAACTGTATTATTTTCTTGATATGTTGTATTTTCTTCATTCACATTAGTATTTCCTCCTGATGAAGAATAGACTGTACCAACTCCTAAGCTTCCTGGAAGAATTACTAATAATAAACTCATTGCACCTATTTTAATATTTTTTTTCATAAGTATACACCTCCCCAACTACTTATTTTACTAATATTATACTCTTTTTTTTTATCAATGCAAACCTTTTCTCGATATTTTTTTATAAAAAACGACTTTAAATATAAGTCTGCCCTAAATTTTAAAATGCACCTCATTACCTAAAGTCGTTCTTTTTTATATTATTCAGCTTTGAAGTCTACTACTTGAGCACCGATAAGTTGCTCTAAAACTTCTGGTTTTACTTCCACTTGGTGACCTACTTTACCTGCAGAGATAATAATCGTTTCAACTTCACGACATTTTTCATCTACAAAAGTCGGGAATAGTTTTTTCATCGCAAATGGTGAACATCCACCTTTTACATATCCTGTAATTTTTGTCAGGTCTTTAAGTGGTAACATTGATAAACTTTTCACACCTGCTGCTTTGGCAAGTTTTTTAAAGTTTATACTATCTTCACTCATAAGTACTCCCACAACATAGTTACCTTTTCCATCCGTAGTCATAATTGTTTTAAATACTTGATTATGATCGCGCCCGATAATATCAGCTACTCCTACACCAGTCTTTGCAGCATCACTTTCTGCATCAAATTCAAAATGATTATATTCTACACCATTTTCATCTAAAAATCTCATAGCGTTTGTTTTTAATTCTTTTTTCTTAGCCATAATAGCTCCTCTTTTCCATATTATGTAATAATATTATTATTTTACTCCAAAGTTTGCCTACTGTCAAAATCTGTTTCAAATTATTTGAAAAAATACCAATCTCAAGAACTAGACCTACTATGTCTTTGAGATTGGTATTTGTCTTACTATTTTAGTACAAAGTGTCCTTCTTCAACTTCTTCGAATTTTTCACTACCAGTTATTACTATTTCCTCAGCACTAACTTCGAATTCTTCGAACATCTTTCTAGCTCTTACCGGATCAATTATCGGCATAGAATTTAGAAGACGCTTTGTATAAACGTGCTGCGGATTTTTCATAATCTGTGCTGTTGTTCCTAATTCTACTAGATTACCTCTATACATTACAGCTATTCTATCTGCGATATACTCTACTACACCTAAGTTATGTGAGATGAATAAATATGTTAGAGAGAATTTTTCTTGTAAATCTTTTAATAAATTAATTACCTGTGCTTGTGTTGAAGCATCTAAAGCAGAAGTCGGTTCGTCGCATAAAATGAAATCTGGTTTTGTTACAACTGCACGAGCAATACCTATACGTTGACGTTGCCCTCCACTAAAAGCATTTGATAATTTTAATGCATCTTCGTTAGAAATTCCAACAAACTCTAGTATTTCTAACGCTTTTTTCTTCGCTGTTTCTTTATCCTCTTTGTGTAAAGCTTCCATAACTATATCTAAAGCACTCATTCGTGGATTTAATGATGAATAAGGGTCTTGGAATATAATTTGCATCTTACTATAAACTTCTGCTAGTTCTTTTTTGGACATTTTTGTTAAAGACTTTTCTTTTCCTTCTACAAAAACTTCTCCTGATGTGAATGGATCAATATTTAAAATCCCCTTCCCTAGGGTAGTCTTTCCACTTCCAGATTCACCTACTACAGCTAGAGTCTCGGCTTTATAAATATCCAAACTAATATCATTAACAGCTATAGTTTCTTTAACTTCTTTGCCCATTCCTTTAGACTTATAAACTTTTCGTACATTTTTTAGTTTTAAATACTCTTTACTCATTACTCCACCTCTTTCAGATACTCATGAGTATCACTAAGTTTTTGCCAAGTATAGTGTTTGTCGTCTTCTTTATAATCAACAGTCAGAAGTTCTTTATTAGTATTTTCTAATCTTGCTGCAGCAAGAAGTTGTTTTGTATATGGGTGTTGTGCATTGCTGAAGATTTCTTCAACATTTCCTTTTTCAACAACTCTACCTCTATACATAATATATACATAGTCACACATTCCAGCTATTACACCAAAATCATGGCTGACTAATGCTACACTAAGTTCTGTTTCTTTTTGTAATTTTTTAATAAGAGATAGAATCTGCGCTTGAACCGTAACGTCTAGAGCAGTTGTAGGTTCATCTGCTACCAATAACTTAGGATTTGCAAGTAATGCCATAGCTATTAATATTCTTTGACGCATACCACCAGATAATTCATGTGGATATTGCTCCATTCTAAGAGGTGCATTAAGAATTCCTACTTTTTCTAGTTGCTCTATTGCTAATTTTTTTGCTTCTTCTTTAGACTTATTTTGGAATCTTTCTATTACTTCTATTAAGTGAAAACCAATCGTTCTAACTGGATCTAGTGAGGTCATAGGGTTTTGGAAAATCATAGAAATCGGTAACTTTTCGCCCTTCTTAACTTCCTTTCCATCAAAGTTAAACTTATCATTTTTATCAAAAATATTGTTAGGAAGAATAGACATTATGCTACGCATCAGAATACTTTTTCCACTACCTGATTCTCCAACAACACCAGTGATATGACCTTTTCTAAAATTAATATCGATACCATGTATTAACTGTTTATCTACTTCTTTATTTGGTTTATAATTAACCGTTAGATTTTTTAATTCTACTATGTTTGTCATACTACTGCTCCTCCTTTTGAATATATTTTGTAAATAAGTTACCAATATTATTGAATGAATAAATTGTTAACATTACAAATAATCCAGGAATGATAGCCATATGAGGTGCACGTTGTAAACTTTGTTGTGCATTTTGTAGGAGTGTTCCCCACGAAGTCATAGGCTGTTGAATACCAAGACCTAAGAAACTAAGTGCAGCTTCTGTCATTATTGCATTAGCTATTGAAGCACTTGCTGCTACTACTAAAGTTGGTATGATAGCAGGAATAATATGTTTCTTTAGGATAGAGATAGTTTTTACACCGCTAAATCTACTATATACTACATAGTCATATTCCTTTGCTGATAGAGTTTCTGCTCGAACTAATCTCGCAAGACGCATCCAAGAAAAACATCCTATTACTATAATTATTGAACCAATTCCCGGTTTTAAAAATACACTTAGGACGATTACTAATACTAACCATGGAATAGATGATAATACATCGACTAAACGCATAAGTAAACTATCAACAACTCCACCAACATAACCTGCGATAAGCCCTACTATCGTTCCAATTGTTACGGAAGTTACCATCGCTAGTAAACCTACTATAAGAGAAATACGACCTCCATAGATTACACGAATGAAGTAATCACGACCTACCTCATCAGTCCCAAATAAATGTTGCAGGCTTGGTGATTGAGATAAATTTGCTACATCGGTAGCCGCTGGATCTATAGGAAGTAAAGGTGCTATTAATGATACAAACACTAATATCGCAATAAAAATAAGTGAAAAAATATAGATTTTTGAACTTTTAGCTATTTTAATAAATCTTTTCATCTTACTTACCTCCTCTTCTAATTCTAGGATCTACTATTGAGTAAAGTATGTCTGAAATTAAATTACCTACTATTACTAATGTAGCTGACAGTAACATTACCGCCATTATTATAGGGTAATCTAACGCTCTAGTTGCTTGTGTAATATATGGTCCAATTCCTGGCCAACTAAATACTGTTTCTGTAATAATCGCTCCGGTTACTAACATCGGTAGTGACATACCCACTTGAGTAATTACCGGTATAAGCACGTTTTTTATAATATGTCTTGTGAAAATTTGAGTTTTTGTCGCTTGAAAAGCTTGTTGAACTACTACATACTCTTCATTTGTTTGGCTTAAAGCTGATGACCTTACATAACGTGTAAGTTCTGCGAAGAACACGATTGTTAATGTTAGATAAGGCATAATAAAGTGTGATAAGAAATCTCCAAAATCACCTTCTTTACCAATTGTGTGCATTCCTATTATTGGGAATAAGTTTAATTGGTATCCTAAAACATAGATGAATATCATAGCTATCCAAAATGATGGAGTAGCTATTCCAAGTGAGGCTACAGCATCAATCAGTTTATCTTGCCATTTACCTTTATTTGCAGCCGCTAATAATCCTAATACTATTGCTATAACTAATGCTGTTACATATGCAGGTAATACTAATGATATTGTATTAGGTATTTTCGCTAGAATTTCCTCTCCTACACTATTGTGCGTTACTAATGAGTGACCGAAGTTCCCACTTAATATTTGTCCTAACCAATCCACATACTGAATTAAGAATGGTTTATTAAGACCACTTTGTTCACGAAGAATATTAATTTCTTCTTGTGACATATTCGACGTTATCTGTGCATCAATAGCATCATATGGTGCTAAATGTATTAAAGTAAATACTATAAACGATATTACTAAAAGTAATGGTACTGCTTGTAATATACGTTTCAAAATATATCGAATCATACAATCTCCTTTAAATTTTAATTACTATATTTTTATAAAATTCATTTATAATTTATTGCAAATCTTTTTGTTATAAATTATAAATAACCGTTCCCCTTAAAACTAACAAAGCGAGGGAGATACTATAAAATCTTATTATAAATAGGATTTTATCGTACTCCCCCTCACACTATATTTTATTTTCCACTACTATTACTATTTAAGAGTAATTTTTGATAAATCATCAAATGTGTAGATTGGTACTAACTTAGCATCGTTAACATTTCCAACACGTTTGTTAACCGCTAAGATTTTTTGGTTATCTACGATTGGGTATAGGTATGCTTGGTTAGCAATTTCTTGTTGAAGGTTTTTGTACACTTCTTTACGTTTAGTTTCATCTAATTCAGCTGCACCTTGTTTGAATAACCCATCAATTTTTTCACTTCTGTATTGGAAGTAATTTGAAGTACCATTTGATCCAAATAGCTTAGAGTATAAATCAGGATCGTTACCCATGATATATCCACCTAAGAATAGGTTGTAAGCTTTAGAACCAGGTTTTCTTAACTCTGTAAAGATAGCTGTTTCATCTCCACCACGAAGCTCAACATTAATTCCTACTGCTTGTAATTGTTGTTGGATGAATGTTGCTTGAATAGTATTTGCAGCATCGTTACTTGCATACCCTAGGTTAAGTTTCAAGTTAGAAACTCCCGCTTCTTTTAATAGTGATTTTGCTTTTTCAACATTTTGAGTATATTTCTCTACATCATCAGTATGGAATGGATTTTTCGGTGGTAAGAATGAATAAGGGTTTTGGTAGTATTTGCTATCTAAGTAAGCCGCTTTATTCATGTCTTCTTTGTTTAATGCGTATAAAATAGCTTGTCTAACTTTAACATCTTTTAATTCATCTGTGTTTGTGTTTAGTCCTAAGTATCCAATACGGTTTTCACTGTAAGCATAAGTGTCGATGTTTTTAGAATCTAAATCTTTAATTGCAGCAGGTAATACATATGCTGCATCTACCTCACCTTTTTGTAACGCTACTTTTGTAGTATCAGCACTTTTAATAATACGTAGTACTACATTTTTAACTTTTGGCTTACCATTGTAATAATTTTCATTCGCTTCAAATTTAATGTATTCTCCACGTTTGTTTTCTACTAGTTTGTATGGTCCAGTTCCTACTGGTGTTTCTTTTAATTCTTTAACTGAGAAGTCAGATACATTTCCATAAACGTGTTTTGGAATAATGTAAGTTTCATTTGCAATGTTATTTGCTGCAGCCGCACTTGGTTCTGGGAATTTAAATACTACAGTGTAGTCATCTATTTTCTCAATAGTTATTGGTTTATCACCAATCCATAAGTTTTTGAAGTTCCCATTTTCTTTTTTAGCTTTTGTTTGATAAGTGAAGACTACATCATCAGCTGTGAATTTTTGTCCATCAGACCATTTTACGTCTTTTCTTAAGTTAACTTTTAAGCTAAGACCATCTTTTGCAAGTTCAGTAGATTCTGCTAATGCGTATTCTTTTGAACCATCTCCATTAACTTTAATTAACGGTGAGTAAATAATATTAGTCATTGTTAATCCCCAACGGTCACTTACCTTGATTGGGTTAGTTGATGATGGATCATCACTAATAGCATACGTGAAAGTATCTTTATCTTGAGAAGTGGTAATTGTGTTTTGCGTTTTTGAACTACATGCTGTTACAACACTCATTACTAACGCTAGTGCTCCTATAAACAATTTGTTCTTTTTCATTCTTTTTTCCTCCTTGATTTTAAGTCTTATTTTTCTAACTACAAATTATTTTGGTTTCCCCTATTTAATAATGGTTAAATACATTTGTCTATTCGACAGCGAGAGACTTACATTGCTACTCATGTATTGATTAAATAGACTATATTTCATAATAAGAATAATAAAACCAGATATTATTTAACATTGAACGAATGAAATCAATGCTAGTTTAGTTTACTGTATTATATATAATAATGTCAATTTATGTGCTTACTTTTATCACTTACTTTAATTATATAATTCTTTTTATTTAGTGTACCTGAAAAAATACTAAAGTATTATTATTTTTCTGTACCCCAAACTTCTTCTACGATTTCTTTAATTAGGGCGATTTTTTTCCATTGATCTTCTTCTGTAATCACATTTCCTTCTTCTGTAGAAGCAAATCCACATTGTGTACTCAAGTAAATATTTTCTAAAGGTACATATTCACTAGCCTCTTTAATTCTTGCGATTACTTCTTCTTTATCTTCTAAATCTGCAAATTTAGATGTAATTAATCCTAAAACAACTTTTTTATCTTTTCCAACTTTTGCTAGTGGCTTGAAATCTCCTGCACGATCTGTATCGTACTCTAAGTAATATGCATTTACATTTTCTCCCGCAAGTAGCTCATCTTCAACGTTTTGGTATCCACCTTGAGAAATCCACTTAGAAGCAAAGTTACCACGACAAACGTGTGTATTGATTACTAAATCTCCTGGTTTTCCTTCTATTGTCTCATTGTTAAGAGCTAAACAACGTGCTGCATATTCTCTACGAACTTCTTCTAAAGGACGCGCGTCGCGGAAACGGTTCGCAAATCCATCATCAGCTAGTGCTCCCCATGTACAATCGTCAAATTGTAATACGCGTAGTCCTTCGTTGTAAAGGTCTGCAATTACTTGTTTATACGCTGCTACAATCGCATCTTTTAATTCTTCGAATGTTGGGTAGAATTTTTCATATCCTTCAATGTGATCTTCTGTACGAATTAACTCGAAGTATAATTGTGATGGTGATGGAATTGTTAATTTTACAGTTACATCTTTTTTATCTGCTACTAAGTCTCTTAAGAATTTGTAATGTGCTACAAATGGGTGATTTTCTCCACTAATTTTCCCTGATACTTTTGCTGTATCAGGTTTAGTTTCAATACCTTTGAATGGGTAACCTTTTTCGCCTTGAACGTGTTCTATACCGTTAAGTCCCCAGAAAAAGTCTAGGTGCCAGTATGCACGACGAAACTCTCCATCTGTTACTCCTTTTAGTCCGTTTGCTATTTGCTTTTCAACTAATTCTGTAATTACTTTATCTTCTACTTTAGTTAATTCCTCTTGTGATAATTCTCCTTTTGAGAATTTTTCACGAGCTTCTACTAACTCCTTAGGTCTTAAAAATGACCCCACGTGATCTACTCTATATGCTGCTCTTTCTACTACTTTATTTTGACATCCTTGACACATAATATTTTTTCTCCTTTTATTTAACTAATTTATTTTCTCTCTTAACTTTACTCTTCTGACTTTATTATTTTGACTTTATTATAAATTGCTAATTAATTTTGACCCCAAACTTCTTCTACGATTTCTTTAATTAGGGCAATTTTTTTCCATTGATCTTCTTCTGTTAAAATATTTCCTTCTTCTGTAGAAGCGAACCCACATTGTGTACTTAGGTAAATATTTTCTAATGGTACATATTCACTAGCTTCTTTAATTCTTGCGATTACTTCTTCTTTATTTTCTAGCTCTCCAGATTTTGAAGTAAGTAATCCTAAAACAACTTTTTTATCTTTTCCAACTTTTGCTAGTGGCTTGAAATCTCCTGCACGATCTGTATCGTATTCTAAGTAATATGCATTTACATTTTCTTCTCCAAATAATGTATCTGCTACACTATCATATCCTCCTGAACTAGCCCATGTAGAGTGATAGTTTCCACGACAAATGTGTGTATTCACAACTAAATCTTCTGGAAGATCTGTTAAGATTCCGTTGTTTAATGTAATGAAATCTTGAATAAATGCTTCACGAATACCTTCTGGATTTAATCCACTTCCTTCAGCGATTAACTTAATTAATCTATCATCAACAATCGCTCCCCACGTACAATCATCAAGTTGGATAACGCGACATCCTGCTTCATAGTGTTCTTTTATAACTTGTTTATAAGCTTTTATAATATCAGCGAATAACTCTTCTTTATTTTCATAAACACTGTAAGTTTGAGCAATATGTTCTTCATCACGAATCAACTCGAAGTAGAACTGAGCTGGTGCCGGAATAGTTTGTTTAACTTCGGCTCTATCTCCTACTAAATCTCTTAAGAATTTGTAATGTGCTACAAATGGATGTCCCTCTCCTGTAATCTTAGCTACCACATCCGCTGAATTTGGTTTTGTTGTTTCATCATGGAATTGGTATCCTATTTTTGCTTGAGTGTGTTCTACACCGTTAAGTCCCCAAAAGAAATCTAAGTGCCAGTATGCACGACGAAACTCCCCGTCTGTTACTCCTTTTAATCCATTTGTAATTTGTTTTTCAACTAATTCTGCAATCACTTTGTCTTCTACTTTTGTTAATTCTTCTTGTGATAATTCTCCTTTTGAGAATTTCTCACGAGCTTCAACTAACTCCTTTGGTCTTAAAAATGATCCCACGTGATCTACTCTATATGGTGCTTTTCCTACAACTTTATTTTGACATCCTTGACACATTTTTTATTTCTCCTTTTTCTTCTTTTCTCTTTTCTAATACATATTTTTTTTCATAAACTAAAACTTTTTTATAAAGACCGTACTATTCGTCTTCTGGTAGTATCGCTACTACTCTTACTGGTGATCCAGTTGCTTCTGTCCAGTTTGGATAAGCAATTGAGATTAATGCTCCAGTTGCAGGCACTTGATCAAGATTTGCTAAAACTTCGATTTGATAAATATCTTGTTCTAGTAAGTAATACTCTTGAATTAGTCCTTCTGCAGCTGCTGTAACTCCTGAGTCAGTATCTAGAGTTTCATGTCCGACAGCTTTAACTTTTCTTTCTTTAATTAAGAATTCTAATGCATCTCTTCCCCAACCTGGAGTGTGTTGAACATCATTTTCATCTAGATTTCTAATTTCATCATAGCTAGGCCAACGTTTAGACCAATCACTTCTGAATGCTACGAATGATTCTGGTAATATTTCACCATGTTCAGCTTCAAAATCAAGAATATCTTGTTTAGAAATTACATAGTCATTATTCTCCGCTACTTCTTTGCTTTTATCAATTACGTATAAAGGTAATAGTAAATCTTTAAGTTCAATTTCATCTAACCAACGTCCACCTTCAACAAAGTGAATTGGCGCATCGATGTGTGTTCCATATTGTCCAACAACTGAGAATTTTTGAACATAGAATCCATCTTTTAAAGTAAAGACATTTTCTTTTTCTAACGCAGGTAGTGCTGGGAACTTAGGTGAATTTTCATCAATTTTGTGGCTTAAGTTAACCCATTTTTTGTTTTTTAAAGTTTTATAAATATTAAGTAATTCTGACATGTTTCTTTCCTCCGAAATGTTTATATTATTTCTTTAAGTTAAGAATTCTTGTGATTATTTTGAGAAATAAAAAAAGTCCTCACAGAAGCTTATGCTTCTGCAAGGACGTCTAATAATTTACGTGTTACCACCTTACTTTATGATATTCTCACAAATATCAACTCAAAAAGTACGCACCAAAAAACAATGGTGTTATACCCTGAAGCTATAACGGGCTCACCCGTAAAGGTCTAATTATTCGACCATTAACACTCAAAGACCATTTTCAAAGTTTCCAATACGATCTCTTTTCACCAACCGAGACTCTCTTTACCATCTTTCACTTTTACTTATCTTTTCAACGTGTGAATCATTAACTTGTGATTAAGTATAACAAGTTATTTTTTGTCTGTCAATAGTTTTTTTGAAAAAATTTACATGTTTTCTTTCTGTAGAACTTTTATATACTCCATATTATTTGAATAAAAGCTAGTTAAATCAGTTGATTATAAAGTCTAAAATCATCCTTTTTATCGATTTAAAATTTTCTTTTTTACTGTAAATATATATCATTTAGAGAAAATATTAATTAATAGCTTTATAAAATTGATTTTTACCTGCACTTTATTAAATATATAAAAAAATGAGAATTTCTAATTATTTCTTAGAAACTCTCATCTCTTCCCTTTAATTTTCAATGAAATTTTATATTCTGATCTTTGTTCGAACCAATTTCCAAAGAGCAGCTGGCACTAATAATATTGTTAATGCCAAAGCTAGAGCATGGTTAATAGTAAATACATCTATTAATACTATTAATACGAAAGCAAATATTCCCATTAATAATATTAAATATCCGACTAACGAAACTCTTTCTATTATGAAAAATTCTCCTTCTTTTTCTACATTATGTATTTTATAAACCTTACTTGATACCAGCATAATTACAGTTAAAGTAACTAGGTAAATAAATATATTCTTCCAAGGAGCGTATCCGAAATAATAGTATATTGGCATCTTTGGTATATTATCAAGAAACGGCTCATTTGAAAAATAATTTACAAAGAATAATTTTCCTACACCAATCCATACTCCCAATGGATAATATATTAATGTAAGAGCTGGAATATACATCACACCTATGCTCAATATACTTCCACAAAAACTTGATAAGATTGCTCCTAGTAATACTAGACCTATTCCTAGTATATAAATTTTATTATTTATTTCAAATACAGCTGGCACATTATAGTGTTCTCCTAACAAACTATTACTTATAACTGCTATATTGGTTAATCCTGTTAGAATGTAGCTAACTATTAAGGTTATGAATGATAAAATTACTTTGGCAAAGTATACTTTCTCTTTTTCATAGGGTAAGCTCGCTACAAATTTACCGAAATTAGTATGATATTCAACTCCAAAGATTAATAACGGGATCAAAGTTATTAAAATATAATACCCAATATTAGTTCCCTCGTTAAACATAGTTTCTTTTAACTTAATTTTACTAGATTCTAAATTTTCTTTTAAGAAAGTTAATGTTTTTACATTGCTAGCATCTAGTGCTGGAGGATAAATTTTATCTAATTCCTCTTGTCTATCAAAGTACTCTTTGCTCCCCGGCTGCATTCTTGACCATTCTTTATACTTAGGAACATTATTCAGTTCTTCTTCAGTTAAGTATTGTTTGTATTTTTCACTTCCTCCACCTGTAAGTACATTTAGGTCCTCATTATTAGTATAAAATGTCCATAATGCTGTACTAGGAAAATTATGTAAATATGCTCCAACCGCATATTCATGTTTCATCTCAGCTAATTTTTCTTTTGATAATTTTTCTTTATAATTTTTTTGATATTCTTCTTTCAACTTATATAGTTCGTGTGTTTTTTGACTTAATTCATCATTAGATGTTCCTTTTCTAATTTCCAATTCCTTTGCTATTCCTGTTGTTAATTGAAAATCATAAACTGCAACTCCATTTTTCAACTCATTAAGCTGTTTATTAGTAGTTGTAGCAGCAAATGTCGAGAAGGCAATTAATAGTATAATTAACATTATTGAATATTGTTTCAAATATATGCGAATAATTTTTAAAATATCTTTACACATTTTCATCTTCCCCCTTACTATTTATTAAAAAGATATCCTCCAATACAATAGGGAGTTTATCATATTGAAGAAGATCTTTATCTTGAATAATGTCATGAGTAGCATCATAACTTCCCCTCATAATAACCACATAGACTCTTCCAATATTACTAATAATTCTTACATCAGGATTGTTACGTAACTCCGCTGGTATTTTCTCTTGGTACACTAATTGATATTTACTATACTCATCCTTATTAATTTCTTCACTAACTCCAACTCCATCATCTAAATAGACAACCTTATCACTTATATTTTCCAGAGCATTTAATTGGTGACTACTAATTAATAATCCAACTCCATCACTTTGAGCATCCAAAATATAATCAACTATCATTTTAGTATTTATCACATCTATACCGTCTAACGGTTCATCTAAGAAGATAAACTTCGTTCTACATGAAATCCCCAAAATCAAACTAAAAATAGCTAGTTGTCCTTTTGATAATTCAGATAATCTGCTGGTTTGTGATAATTTAATTTTTTCTAATTCTGTTTTAAAATATTGTTCATCAAAATTTTCATAAGCTAACTTGTAAAATTCACAAACCTTTTTTATTTTAGAATTTTTGAAATAATCGAATCTATCCGGTATATAAATCAGTTGTTTTCTTATATTTTTATTATCTATTTCTTCAATTCCTATTTCACCAGAATCTTGACTATATATTCCTGATAAAATCTTTAATAATGTTGTTTTCCCACTTCCGTTTCTACCAACAAGTGCTACAATTTCTCCTGTACTTACGGTAAAACTAACATTATTTAATACTATCTTTTTGGAAAATTTTTTATTAATTTTTTCTATCGTAAGTTTCATAATTTTTCTCCTTTATCTTTTCTGAAATAACTTCACATAATTTCTCCATCGATAATCCTAAAAATTTCCATTCCATGATTAATTCTTTTAACTTTCCATCAATCTTCTTCTCATTATCCATAATTAATCACCCTTTCGAAATTCCAACTTAATTTTTTCTAATAAATCTTCTTCCGAGATTCCCCTTATTTTTACTTCCCTAACTAAATCCTCAATTATCGAATCTATTAGTTCATAATTTGGAACAATATTATCAAAATTATTTGTAATAAAAGTACCTCTCCCTACTATCGTTGTAATTATCTTTTCACTTTCTAACTGTTGAAATGCTTTTTGAATTGTACTAACATTAACACCAAGCATTTTTGAAAATTCTCTTACCGATGGTAATTTATCTCCCTCCTGTAATAAATTTTTGCTTATCATAGACTTAATTTGATCTACTATTTGTTTATAAATCGGTTTCTCTGATAATGAATCAATTTGAAACATAGTGACCTCCTTTCTAAGTGTACCATATACCACCATACATCTTTCACTTAAAGTGTACCACATATAACCATACATTACAAGTAAAAAAATAAGATATAATAATAAATTTCAAAGAAACAATTATTATATCTTACTCTTGCTTAGCTTATCATAAAATCGTACCAATTTTTTCCAGTAATTCGATTTTTGTAAATCTATTTATTTAACTTTTTTATTTAATAATGGTTTTAATACAACTCTAAAAATTGAATCAGCTATTATTATACCAACTGCTAAACCTATTGCACCATAAAAACTATTTAAGAAAATCTTTGCGGAATTTCCATATTCATCTAATAATAACGTTCTAAATGCATCATAAATAGTTACTCCAGGTACTACCGGTACTAGTCCTGGAACGAAATATACAGTTACAGGATTTTTAAATTTAATGGCACAAATTTGACCTATATTAGCTAATAATAACGAGCATACTAAACTCGACATAAACACACTATGTCCATGACTCCACATTTCCCAATATCCACACCATCCTATAGCTCCAATTATTCCACCAGTTACCAAAGTTTTTCTTGGAACATCACAAACAATTCCGAAAGATACTGAAGATATAAAGCTAAATATAAAATGATATAGTAGCAACAAGGCATGACTCATTACAGCAAGCATTATACCACACCTCCTAGTAGTCTAACTATGAAATATACAGTCACTATTCCAGCTCCTAATGCAAAAGCAACACAGAAACTTTCAATAAATCGAATAGAACCAGAAATAAACTGTCTGGCGATAATATCCCTCATAGAGTTTGTTATCGTAATACCTGGTACAAGAGGCACTACTGCACCTATCATCGCGAGTCTTAGTGAATGCCCATTTAATAATGAAAAGCCAATATAGCCAGCTACACCACCAACAAAAGTACTAATATACTCAGAAATAAACGGTGCTTTTAAATAGTCGATAACTTTAATGTAAACATAAAATGCTACTGCTCCAGCTATTCCTCCTGGTATAACATCCCAAAAGTTACCATCAAAGATCAAGACGATACTACCACTAAGAACCCCTGAACAAAGAACTTTAAACCAATCCTTTATAGGACTCTTTTCTTCTTGAACTCTTTTTAGTGCCTTATACATATCTGGTAAACTTATTTTTCCTGATGTAAATGCCCTTGATAGCGAATTAACTTCCGATATTTTTGTTAGATTGTAGGTTCTGTCCCCTACTCTTCGGAAATCAGTCCCTAGTTTTTCTATCCTAATAAATATACCTGTAAGAGTAACATGAGTATAATATTCATCAATACGATTGTCGCCAACACCATGTTTAATGATTCTCTCAAGCGTATCTTCAGTTCTGTATACCTCTGCACCATTTTCCATTAATATTTTTCCCGCAAGTAACGCTGTTTTCATCAATAATTTCTCATACATTACTCTTCTCCATTTAAGATTAGATACAAAGTCCATACAAAATAAAAACCATATAATTACATATTTTTATAAAATTCAAATACAACTATGTATCTAATCATCTTACCTTCCATAAATAAATTTTAAAATCATTATATCATAAAACTATGTATAAAAACATAGTTTTCAAGTATTCAAATTAAAAAATCACTACATCTATGAATCTCCATAAGACTATTTTAAAAGATTGTTCCTTTTGCGTATTTTGCACGTAATGATTTTTACGAATCAAAGATTCTAAAAATCTTAACGCTACCTCGCAGTCTTGACTAAACTTTTATTCGTCACTTCGTTCCTCTAAAAGTAAGTCTGCGTTGCGTACGTTGTACATAAGGATTTCGACATGCCTTTGGCACTAGAAATCTCATTATAATTTACTATATTACTTTGTCACTTCGCAGTTGGAACTAAAAATTTCTTACGTCTCTTCGTTCCTTAGAAATTTAGTTCCTTTTGCGTATTTTGCACGTAATGATTTTTATGAATCGAAGATTCTAAAAATCTTAACGCTACCTCGCAGTCTTGACTAAACTTTTATTCGTCACTTCGTTTCTCTAAAAGTAAGTCTGCGTTGCGTACGTTGTACGTAAGGATTTCGACATGCCTTTGGCACTAGAAATCCAAACGTACAACGCAAAAAAAGACTACCTTGCCTGGTAATCTTTTAAAGTATAATTAGATTTAATTTTTAAAGGGACAAAAGGGTATCCTAGCGATATGCTAGGATACATTAGAGCTAGACGACGTAGCCTTTTCCTACGCATTTCAAGCACTCTTTTGCCAAAAAAATTAGTTTAAATTCTTGTTGTATGTGTTGTTTAGTTGTGTGTGTATGTAGTATGTTATTGTTGTATGAAAAATTTTTATTAAACTAATTCTATAATAGCTGTTTCTGCACCATCACCTTTACGTGGTCCAACACGTAGAATACGAGTGTATCCACCGTTACGGTCAGCATATTTAGGTGCTACTTCTTCAAATAATTTTTTAAGAGCTAATTGACTCTTACCTTCTTCAGTTGCTACTGCAACAGGTTGGATGAATTTAGCTGCATTACGTCTTGCTGCTAGATCACCTTTTTTACCTAATGTAATCATTTTTTCTGCTAATGAACGAACTTCTTTCGCTCTTGTAACAGTTGTTTCAATTCTACCGTGTACTAGTAGAGCAGTTACTAAGTTTCTTAACATCGCTTTACGGTGAGCTGATGTACGTCCTAATTTTCTGTAACCCATTAGTGTGCCTCCTTGTTAGTATTATTCTTCTTTGAATCCTAGTTCTAACTCTTGAAGTTTAATTTTAACTTCTTCTAGAGATTTACGACCTAAGTTTCTTACTTTAATCATTTCTTGTTCTGTTTTGTTAGCTAATTCTTGTACTGTGTTAATTCCTGCACGTTTTAAGCAGTTGTAACTACGTACTGATAAGTCTAATTCTTCAATTGTCATTTCTAACATTTGAACTTTATTATCTTCTTCTTTAGCTACCAATATTTCAGCAGCTTTTGCTTCTTCAGACATTTCCATAAATAACTCTAAATGAGAAATTAGAATTTTAGATGCTAATGCTAAAGCGTCGTTAGCTGTAATTGAACCATTAGTAGTAACATCTAAGATAAGTTTATCAAAGTCAGTGCTTTGTCCTACCCTAGTTTTTTCTACTGTATAGTTAACTTTTGATACTGGTGTGTAAATTGAATCGATTGGAATAACTCCGATTGGTAAGTCACGTTTTTTGTTTCCATCTGCTGGAACAAATCCACGTCCTTTTCCAACGTAAATAATCATTTCAAATTGTTCACCTTCAGATACTGTTGCAATGTGTTGATCAGTATTTACTACTTCGATATCAGAATCGATAGCGATGTCTGCTGCTGTAACAACTGCAGGACCTTTAACACTGATTGATACTTGTTTTTCTTCTTCAGAATGAACTACAAACGCGATGTTTTTAACGTTCATAATGATTTCAGTAACATCTTCTACAACACCTTTAATTGCTTGGAATTCGTGTTGAACTCCTTCAATATCGATGCTTCTTGCTGCTGCTCCTGGTAATGATGAGATTAACATTCTTCTCAATGAATTACCTAATGTAGTTCCATATCCACGTTCAAGTGGTTCAACTACAAAGCGACCAAATCTTTTATCTGATGATTCTTCAATGATTTGAATTTTTGGTTTTTCTATTGCTAACATTATGTTAAACCTCCTAAATTTTGTCTACGTTATTATTATACACGACGACGTTTAGGTGGGCGACATCCATTGTGAGGAACTGGAGTTACGTCTTTGATTGATGTAACTTCTAATCCAGCAGATTGTAATGCACGAATAGCTGCTTCACGTCCTGCACCTGGACCTTTAACTGTTACATCTACATATTTCATTCCGTGTTCCATAGCTTGTTTAGCTGCTGCTTCACTTGCCATTTGTGCTGCGAATGGAGTAGATTTTCTAGAACCTTTGAATCCTAGTGCTCCTGCACTTGACCATGATACTGCATTACCATGTTCATCTGTAATTGTTACGATTGAGTTGTTGAATGTAGAACGAATGTGTGCAACACCATTTTGTATATTTTTTTTCACACGACGTTTACGTGATTGTTGTTTACGAGCCATAGTTGTGTTTCTCCTCCTATCCTAATTATTTTTTCTTGTTCGCAACTGTTTTCTTAGGACCTTTACGAGTACGAGAGTTGTTCTTAGTGTTTTGCCCTCTTACTGGAAGTCCACGACGGTGACGAATTCCTCTGTAACATCCGATTTCCATTAGACGTTTGATGTTTAATGAAACTTCACGACGTAAGTCACCTTCTGTTTTGTAGTTATCTACGATTTCACGAATTTTATCTAATTGATCTTCTGATAAGTCTTTAACTCTCACATCTTCAGAAACACCAGCTTCTTTTAAGATTTTTTGAGAAGTTTTTAAACCTATACCATATACATAAGTTAGAGATATAACAACGCGTTTCTCACGTGGAATATCTACTCCTGCTATACGTGCCATTAAGTTTGCACCTCCTAATTAATTATCCTTGTTTTTGTTTATGTTTTGCGTTTTCGCAAATCACTAATACTTTACCACCACGACGAATTACTTTACATTTGTCACAGATTTTTTTTACTGATGGTCTTACTTTCATCGTTATTTCCTCCTTGAGTTTATAACTTACTTGAATCTATAAGTTATTCTACCTTTTGTCAGGTCATACGGACTCATTTCTACTGTAACTTTATCACCTGGTAAAATTCTTATATAATTCATTCTGATTTTTCCAGAAACATGAGCTAAAATAATATGACCATTTTCTAATTCTACTTTAAACATTGCATTCGGCAAGTTTTCTACTACTAAACCTTCTACTTCAATGACATCTTTTGCCATACTTTTCCTCCCTGACTATTTCAGTTTGTCTAATATATTTTGTACGTCTTGGAAAACTACTTTGATGTCTTGGTCACCATTAACATTTTCAACTACACCTTCTTTTTGACTGTAGAAATCTAAAAGAGGTTTTGTTTGTTTGATGTTTACTTCTAAGCGATTAGCAACTGTTTCTTCGTTGTCATCACTTCTTTGGTAAAGTTCACCACCATCATTATCACAAACACCTTCAACTTTTGTAGGGTTGAAAATCAAGTGATAAGTGTTTCCACATTGTTTACAGATTCTTCTACCTGTTAAACGAGGTAACAGAATAGCAGGATCTACATCGATATTTAGTACTTTATCGATTTTTCTATTAGTATTTGCTAAAATTTGATCAAGGGCTTCAGCTTGTTCTACTGTTCTTGGAAAACCGTCAAGTAAAAAGCCTTCTTTTGCATCTTCTTGATTCAATCTTTCTTCAACTAATCCTATAGTTACACTGTCAGGAACAAGTTGTCCTTTATCAATATAACTTTTTGCTTCTTTTCCAAGCGGAGTCTCATTTTTAATAGCAGCTCTAAACATATCTCCAGTAGAAATATGCGGAATTGGATAATTCGCTTTAATTTGCTCTGCTTGAGTACCTTTACCCGCTCCTGGTAATCCCATTAAAATAATATTCATCATAATTATTTACCGCCTTTTCGTCCTGTAATAAAACTTCTATAGTTCTTCTCTGTTAATTGAGTATTAAGTTGTTTAACTGTCTCTAGTGCTACACTGACAACAATTATTAAACTTGTACCACCAATTTGTACAGATGCTGGTAATTTAGCAATGCTTGTGAATATTGTTGGAAGAACCGAAACAGCTGCTAGGAATATTGAACCTACAAACGTTAGTCTGTATAAAATACCTGTAATGTATTGTTCAGTTTTTTTACCTGGTCTAACCCCTGGAACAAAACTTCCTTGTTTTCTTAAATTATCAGCCATTTTTTCTGGGTTAACTTGCACCATTACATAGAAGTAACAGAACGCAATAATTAATACTACGTATAATGTTAATCCTAGAACATGACTGAAATCGAAATATGATACAATTTTTTGTAACTTTTCGTTATTAGGTGCGAATATCGCAATAGTTCTAGGTAATTGTAAGAATGCGATAGCGAAGATTACTGGGATAACCCCGGCACTGTTCACTTTAAGAGGCAAGTAAGTTGATCTTGCTCCTAACATTCTACGACCTGCTCTCGCTTGAGAGTATTGAATAGGAATTTTACGAATTGCTTCTTGCATGTAAACAACAGCAGCAACAATTCCTATAACAATGATTGCTACAATAACTATTTTTAAAATTGCTAATGTAAGGTTTTCAGCATCTTTAATTTGAGATTCATAAACTTGAATGAATTCCATAGGTAAACGAGCAATGATACCCGCTAAGATAATGATAGAAACACCATTACCAACACCATATTGTGATATCTGATCCCCTAGCCAAAGTAGTAACGCTGTTCCAGCAGTTAATACTAAAGCTACTGTAATGAATCCTATAACAGATGTATCTTTGATTAATCCTTGATAAGCATTATTAAATCCATAAGACATAATAAGCGATTGGATAAATGCTAAGACAATTGCTAAGACTCTTGTTAATTTTTGAGTTTTTTTATGTCCTACTTCACCTTGTTTTGACCACTCGGTTAATGTAGGAATAACATCCATTTGCATAAGTTGAATTACGATAGATGCTGTAATGTATGGCATGATACCCATAGCGAATACAGAGAACTGTTGTAAAGCCCCTCCTGCAAATGTATTAAATATTCCGAATAATCCAGATGCATCTTGGCTTTTAAGAACATCTGCATCTACTCCAGGTATCGGTAAGTAAGAACCGATACGGAATAGGAATATACCAAATAAGGTAAATAAAATTTTATTACGAGTTTCTTTAACTTTAAATAAATTTAGTGATGCACTAAACATATATTATAGCACCTCGCAAACTCCTCCAGCTGCTTCGATAGCTTCTTTTGCTGAAGATGAGAATTTGTGCGCTTGTACAGTTAATTTTTTCTCTAATTTACCGTTAGCTAATACTTTAACACCTGAAAGTTCTTTTTTAATAACTTTAGTTTCTAATAATAGAGCAGGTGATACTACAGTACCATCTTCAAATTTATTTAAGTCGTTAAGATTTACAACTGCAAAATCTTTTCTGTTTACATTGTTAAATCCACGTTTTGGAATACGTCTGAATAATGGGTTTTGTCCACCTTCAAATCCTGGGCGAACTCCACCACCACTACGTGCTTTTTGTCCTTTTTGACCACGTCCTGAAGTTTTACCATTTCCTGATCCAATCCCACGACCTACTCTGTTACGCTCTTTACGAGAACCTTCAACTGGTTGTAATTCATGTAATTTCATTTAGACTAGCACCTCCTTGTATTAATAATTCTTATTTTTCTTCTACTGTTACTAAGTGTGAAACTTTGTTGATCATTCCACGAATCGCAGCGTTATCTTTGTGTTCTACTGTTTGGTGCATTTTTTTAAGACCAAGAGCTTCAACAACTTTTCTTTGATTCTTTGGACGACCAATAGTACTACGAGTTAGGGTTACTTTTAATGTCATGTTCTTTTCCCTCCTCTTATCCTAATAATTCTTCCACAGATTTACCACGTAAAGCTGCTACGTGTTCTACTGTTTGTAATCTTGTTAATCCTTCGATTGTAGCACGAACCATGTTTACTGGTGTGTTTGAACCTAGAGATTTTGATAAGATATTTGAAATACCTGATAATTCTAATACGGCACGAACTGGTCCACCAGCGATAACCCCTGTACCAGGTGCAGCTGGTTTAATTAATACTGAACCTGCTCCAAATTGTCCGATGATTTCGTGAGGTATTGTTCCATTAACTACTGGTACAGTAATTAAGTTATGTTTAGCAGCTTCAACTGCTTTTCTGATTGCATCTGGTACTTCTTGAGCTTTACCTGTACCAAATCCTACGCGACCATTTTTGTCACCAACTACTACTAAAGCAGAGAAACGGAAACGACGTCCACCTTTAACAACTTTAGCTACACGGCGAATGGCAACTACGCGTTCTTCAAATTCTTTTTTGATTTCTTCTTGACGCATCTACTTATTTCCCTCCTTATTAGAATACAAGTCCGTTTTCACGTGCTGCTTCAGCTAATGCTTTAACACGTCCGTGATATAGGTATCCTCCACGGTCGAAAACAACTTTTTCAATTCCTTTAGTTTTAGCTACTTCTGCGATTAATTTTCCAACTTCTTTAGCAGCTTCTACACTTGATTTAGAAACGTTCTCAAGTTTTAATGAAGAAGCTTGTGCTAATGTAACACCTTTAGTGTCATCAATAATTTGTGCGTAAATGTTTGTGTTTGAACGGTATACGTTTAAACGTGGAACTTCTGGAGTTCCTTGAACTTTAACACGTACTCTTGCGTGTCTTTTTTTACGAACTTTATTTTTGTCAAGTTTCGTAATCATATTTGAAACACTCCTTTCTGTTATCTATTATTTACCAGTTTTTCCTTCTTTACGGCGAACATATTCACCAACGTAGCGAATACCTTTACCTTTATAAGGTTCTGGAGGACGTACTGCACGAACTTTAGCTGCGTATTGTCCTACTACTTCTTTGTTAATACCTTCGATACTAACTTTAGTGTTTCCTTCAACACCTAATGTAATTCCTTCGATTTCTTCGAATTCAACTGGGTGAGAGTATCCAACACTTAGTACTAATTTTTTACCTTGCATTTGAGCACGGTATCCAACCCCGATTAATTCAAGTTCTTTTTTGAATCCAGCAGATACACCTTCAACCATGTTTGCTAAGATAGCACGAGTTGTTCCGTGTACTGTACGGTGACGTTTAGAGTCAGATGGACGTACTACTGTGATTTCACTTCCTTCAATGTTGAAAGTCATGTCTTTATCAAATTGTTGTTTTAATTCACCTTTAGGTCCTTTAACTGTTGCGAAGTTATCAACGATGTTAACTTCAACCCCTGCAGGTACTGTAATAACTTTATTACCTATACGTGACATTTAATTGGCACCTCCTTATAATATTACCAGATGTAAGCTAATACTTCTCCACCTGTGTTATTTTTACGAGCAACTTTATCAGTTACAACTCCAGTTGAAGTTGATACGATTGCTATTCCTAGTCCGTTTAATACTCTTGGCAGTTCATCTGCTTTAGCGTATACACGTAAACCAGGTTTTGAAATTCTTTTAATACCTTTAATTACTCTTTCACCTTTTGAGTATTTAAGAGTAAGTTTAAGTTTTCCTTGTTTGTTATCTTCGATGTATTCTACATCTTTAATGAAACCTTCTTGTTTTAAGATTTCTGCAATTTGTTTTTTAATATTTGACGCAGGTAATTCTAATGTTTCGTGTTTAACCATGTTAGCGTTACGAATACGTGTTAGCATATCTGCGATAGGATCTGTCATTGTCATTAGGATAAATCCTCCTTTCTTCTACTAATATATTACCAACTTGCTTTTTTAACTCCAGGAATTTGTCCTTTGTAAGCTAATTCACGGAATTTAATACGGCTGATTCCAAATTTTCCAATGTATCCGTGAGGACGTCCAGTTATGCTACAACGATTGTGTAAACGAGCTGGAGCTGAGTTTTTTGGAAGTTTGCTAAGTCCGATGTAATCACCTTTAGCTTTTAATTCCGCTCTTTTAGCTGCATACTTGTCAACTAATTTTTGGCGTTTTAATTCACGCTCTACCATTGCTTTTTTAGCCATGTGTCTTTTACCTCACCTTTCTTATTTTGCGAATGGCATTCCACATTGTGTTAATAACTCACGAGCTTCTTCATCTGTGTTAGCTGTTGTTACTATAACGATGTCCATACCACGTACTTTACTTACTTTATCGTAATCAATTTCAGGGAAAATTAATTGTTCTTTAACACCTAGTGTGTAGTTACCACGACCATCGAATGCTTTTTTAGAAACACCGTGGAAGTCACGTACACGTGGAAGTGCTACAGTTACTAATTTGTCGAAGAATTCATACATTCTTTCTCCACGTAAAGTAACTTTAGCCCCGATAGGCATACCTTCACGAAGTCTGTAAGTAGCGATTGATTTTTTAGCTCTTGTTACTAATGGTTTTTGACCAGAAATTAAAGCTAATTCTGCTACTGCGTTGTCTAGGGCTTTAGAGTTTTGCACAGCATCACCTACACCCATGTTAATTACGATTTTTTCAATTTTTGGTACTTGCATAACACTGCTGTACTCAAATTTTGTCATTAATTCTTTTGTTATCTCAGATTTAAATTTATCTTCTAAACGAGCCATCTAAAATAGTGCCTCCTTTCTTCAACTATTATTATATTTCTTTTCCTGATTTTACTGCGATACGTACTTTCTTACCATCTTTTTCTTCGAAACGTACTCTTGTCGCTTTACCAGTTTCAGGATCTTGTAACATTACGTTTGATACGTGAATTGCTGCTTCTTTTTCAACGATTCCACCTTGAGGTGCATCTTGAGAATTCTTAACGTGTTTTTTAATGATGTTAACACCTTCTACAACAACACGATCTTTTTTAGGTTGAGCTTCGATTACTGTACCAACTTTACCTTTGTCTTTACCAGTAATTACTACAACTTTATCACCTTTTTTAATGAACATTTCTTGTTAACCTCCTTCTTTACTGTACTTTTTATATTATAATACTTCTGGAGCTAGTGATACGATTTTCATGTAGTTACCGTCTCTTAATTCACGAGCAACTGGTCCGAAAATACGTGTACCACGTGGGCTCTTATCATCACGGATAATTACACAAGCATTTTCATCAAATTTAATATATGAACCGTCGTTACGACGAGCTCCTGTTTTTGTACGAACGATTACGGCTTTAACTACTTCACCTTTTTTAACAACTCCGCCTGGTGTTGCTTTTTTAACAGAACATACAATTACGTCACCAATGTTAGCAACTTTACGTCCTGAACCACCTAGAACTTTGATTGTTAAAACTTCTTTTGCTCCTGAGTTATCAGCCACTTTTAAGCGTGTTTCTTGTTGAATCATGCGCTTTTTGCCTCCTTCTTAGGGTTTATCCTAGTTTTATTAGATTATAACTGCTTCTTCTACTACTTCTACTAAACGGAAGTTTTTAGTTGCAGATAATGGACGAGTTTCCATTATTTTAACGATATCATTTAATTTAGCAACATTGTTTTCATCATGTGCTTTGAATTTTTTAGAATATTTTACACGTTTACCGTATAGAGGGTGTTTTTTGTAAGTTTCTACTAAAACTGTGATTGTTTTGTCCATTTTATCAGAAACTACTTTTCCAACGTAAACTTTTCTATCATTTCTCTCAGTCATGTTTGCCTCCTATATTATTTATTCGCTAATTCTCTTTCGCGAATAACAGTTTTCATACGAGCGATTGATTTTCTAACTTGACTAATACGAGCTGTATTTTCTAATTGACCAGTTGCCAATTGGAAGCGTAAGTTGAAAAGCTCTTCTTTTAATTCTTTGATTTTTGTTTCTAACTCTTGTGAAGTTAATTCTCTAATCATTGATTTGAATTCATTTGTTTTCATTATGCTTCACCACCTGTTTCTTCACGTTTTACAAATTTACATTTAACAGGTAACTTGTGAGATGCAAGTCTTAGAGCTTCACGTGCAACTTCTTCACTTACTCCAGCAACTTCGAACATCACTCTACCTGGTTTAACGATTGCAACCCATCCTTCTACTGCACCTTTACCAGATCCCATACGTACTTCTAATGGTTTTTTAGTGTAAGGCATGTGAGGGAAGATTTTAATCCAAACTTTACCACCACGTTTCATATAACGAGTCATCGCTATACGAGCAGCTTCTATTTGACGAGAAGTAACTCTTGCTGCAGTAGTAGCTTGTAATCCAAATTCACCGAAATCTACTACGTTTCCGCCTTTAGATTTACCTTTTGTTGATTGTCTGTGTTGACGACGATATTTAACACGTTTAGGCATTAACATAAATTAGTTACCTCCTTTTTCAGATTTTCTAGTTGGTAATACTTCACCACGGTTAATCCAAACTTTAACTCCAAGTTTACCATAAGTTGTATCTGCTTCTTCGTGAGCGTAGTCGATGTCTGCTCTTAATGTGTGTAGTGGCACTGAACCTTCTGAGTAGTGTTCTGCACGAGCGATATCTGCTCCACCAAGACGTCCTGATACTTGAGTTTTAATTCCTTTAGCTCCTGCTCTCATAGCTCTTTGGATAGCTTGTTTTTGAGCACGACGGAATGATACACGAGCTTCTAATTGACGAGCAATGTTTTCAGCTACTAATTTAGCGTCGATATCAACTTTTTTGATTTCAACTACATTAATGTGTACTCTTTTTCCAGTTAATTTGTTTAATTCTAATCTTAATTTATCGATTTCAGAACCACCTTTACCGATAACCATACCTGGTTTACCAGTGTGTACTGAAATGTTTACTTTCTTATCAAATCTTTCAATTTCTACTTTAGAAACTGAAGCGTCTTTTAATTGTTTACTGATGAACTCACGGATTTTGAAATCTTCGTGTAAGTTAGCAGCGAAATCTTTTTCTGCATACCATTTTGAATCCCAATCACGAATAACTCCAACACGTAAGCCTATTGGATGTACTTTTTGACCCACAGTTTGTAGCCTCCTTTAACTAGTTTAGCTTTTATAATTTCTTAATTTTTATTATTTGTTGTCACTTAAAACGATAGTAATGTGACTTGTTCTTTTGTTGATTGAACTTGCAGCACCTTTTGCTCTTGGACGGAATCTTTTAAGAGTTGGTCCTTCATTTGCAAATGCTTGTGATACTACTAAGTCTTCTACATTCATTCCATAGTTGTGTTCAGCGTTAGCAGCAGCTGATTTAATAACTTTAGCTACTGGTAAAGAAGCTGATTTAGTTGTGAATTCTAAAATTCCTAATGCTTCGCCCACTTTTTTTCCACGTACTAAGTCTAATACTAGTCTTACTTTACGAGGAGCGATGCGGACTGTCTTAGCGATTGCTTTTGACTCCATGAATGTGCCTCCTTGATTTTACTTATTTCTAAATTATCTTCTTGTTTTTCTGTCGTCTGCAACGTGACCTTTGTAAGTTCTTGTTGGTGCAAACTCACCTAATTTGTGTCCTACCATATCTTCAGTCACATATACAGGTACATGTTTTCTTCCGTCATATACTGCAAAAGTAAGTCCTATGAATGTTGGGAAGATTGTTGAACGACGAGACCAAGTTTTAATTACTTGTTTCTTTTCTTGTTCGTTCATTTTTTCAACTTTTGCTAATAAGTGGTGATCAGCGAATGGTCCTTTTTTTAAACTACGAGCCATTGTGTTATCTCCTTTCCGATACTTTGCATACTTAAGGCTTTGGTAAAGAGCACTTGCTCCTCACCAACCAACCTTTGTTTAAATTTATTATTTAGTTCTAGCACGTACGATAAATTTGTTTGAACGAGCTTTTTTAGAACGAGTTTTCTTACCAAGAGTAGGTTTACCCCATGGTGACATTGGTGATTTACGTCCGATTGAAGTACGTCCTTCACCACCACCGTGTGGGTGATCGTTCGGGTTCATAACAGATCCACGTACAGTTGGTCTTTTACCTAACCAACGAGTTCTACCGGCTTTACCGATATTTACTAGTCCGTGTTGTTCGTTACCAACTTCACCGATTGTAGCACGGCAAGTTGCTAAGATCATTCTTACTTCTCCTGATTTAAGACGTACTAATACGTATTTACCTTCTTTACCAAGTACTTGAGCACTTGCTCCAGCTGAACGTACTAATTGTCCACCTTTACCAGGTTTAAGTTCGATGTTGTGAATTAATGTCCCTACAGGGATGTTTGCTAGTGGTAATGCATTACCAACTTTAATATCAGCAGTTTCACCAGATACTACGATTTGTCCTACTTTAAGTTCTTTAGGAGCGATGATGTATCTTTTTTCTCCATCTACATAGTGTAATAGAGCGATGTTCGCTGAACGGTTTGGATCGTACTCGATAGTAGCAACTTTTGCTGGTACGTTGTCTTTATTTCTCTTGAAGTCAATAATACGGTATTGTTTCTTGTGTCCTCCACCGTGGTGACGAACAGTGATTTTACCTTGGTTATTTCTTCCCGCTTTTTTCGGTAGCGGCGCTAATAATGACTTTTCTGGTTTGTTAGTTGTAATTTCCGCAAAATCTAATGACGTCATGTTACGACGACCGTTAGTTATAGCTTTATATACTTTAATTGCCATTTGTCATTTTTCCTCCTTAATGGTATTTGTTATTCTTAAGCGAATAATCCTTCGATTGTTTGTCCTTCTGCTAACTTAACGATTGCTTTTCTACGTTTGTTAGTGTAACCACCGTATCTTCCAACACGACGGAATTTTGGTTTGTAGTTCATTACGTTTACTTTCTCAACTTTTACTCCGAAGATTTCTTCGATAGCTTGTTTAATTTGAGTTTTGTGAGCGCGTGTGTCTACTAGGAAAGTGTATTTATTTTCTTGCATTAATAAATAACTTTTTTCAGTTAGTACTGGGCGTTTGATAATATCGCGTGCTTCCATTATGCTAATACCTCCCCAACTTTTTCTACTGCATCTTTAGTGAATACAACTTTGTTGCTTCCTAAGATGTCTAATACGTTAAGACCAGTTGTTTCTACAAATTCAACTCCTGGAATATTTCTTCCTGATAAAACAGTATTTTCTTCTAGTTCAGTAACTACGAATAATACTTTTTTCTCTAGGCTAAGGTTTGATAACATTTCTTTAAAGTTTTTAGTTTTAATTGTATCAAATGATAAACTTTCTAATGCAAATACTTCGTTAGCTGCTACTTTAGAAGATAAAGCAGAACGTAATGCTAAACGACGCATTTTACGAGGCATTTTGAAGCTGTAGCTACGTGGTGTAGGTCCGAATACAATTCCACCTCCACGCCATTGTGGTGAACGGATAGATCCTTGACGAGCACGACCTGTTCCTTTTTGACGCCATGGTTTGCGACCACCACCTGAAACTTCAGAACGTCCTTTTGTTTTGTGTGTACCTTGACGAAGTGATGCTCTTTGTAAAGTTACAGCTTGGAATAAAACGTGTTGATTTGGTTCAATTCCGAATACTGCTTCATTAGCTTCAACTGCACCAACTTTAGTACCGTCTTGTTTAAATAAATCTAATTGTGGCATTATCTAATTTCCTCCTTCCGTATATTTTCCGATTATTTACCAGATTTAACTGCTGATTGGATTTTTACGAAGCTTTTCTTAGATCCTGGAATACATCCTTTAACTAGGATTAATCCATTTTCTACATCTACGCTTACGATTTCTAAGTTTTGAGTAGTAACTGTAACTCCACCCATTTGACCTGGTAATGCTTTACCTTTGAATACACGGTTAGGTGCTACAGGTCCCATTGACCCAGGACGACGGTGGTAACGAGAACCGTGAGCCATTGGTCCGCGGCTTTGTCCATGACGCTTGATTGCCCCTTGGAATCCTTTACCTTTACTTACTCCTGTTACGTCAACTAAGTCCCCTGCTGCAAAAATATCAACTTGGACTTCTTGACCTACTTCATAATTAGCTACTTCTGCATCTCTGATTTCGCGTACGAAACGTTTTGGAGCAGTGTTAGCTTTATCTGCGTGACCTTGTTCAGGTTTGTTCGCAACTTTTACTAAACGGTCTTTACGCTCTTTGTCGTAAGGACGTTTATCGTCGAATCCTAATTGGATTGCGTTGTATCCTTCAACTTCTTCTGTTTTCTTTTGTAATACGACGTTACCTTTCGCTTCAACTACTGTTACTGGGATTAATTCTCCATTTTCAGCGAAGATTTGAGTCATACCTACTTTTCTTCCTAAGATACCTTTGGTCATCGAAAGTCACCTCCTATAATTATAATTTTAATTCGATGTCAACACCTGATGGTAAGTTTAAGCTGATTAAAGCGTCAACTGTTTTTTGTGTTGGTTCAATAATATCGATTAGGCGTTTGTGTGTACGTTGTTCGAATTGTTCACGGCTATCTTTGTAAATGTGAACTGAACGTAAGATTGTGTATACTGCTTTTTCCGTTGGTAATGGAATTGGTCCAGAAACTTTTGCTCCAGAACGTTTTGCAGTTTCAACAATTTTCTCTGCACTTTGATCTACTAATCTGTGATCATATCCTTTAAGACGAATACGAATTTTTTGTTTTGCCATCATTTCTCCTCCTATACATTTATTCGCCGCTATCTAGTAGCGACTTCTCCACGAAAGTTCTCCAGCACGCCATGCCATGGCAAAGCGGCCGGGCGTGTCAGTAACCTTTCGCTTCAACGCAAGTCTTTTTCAAGACCAACATTTATTATTATACATGGTTAAAGCATATAATGCAAGAGTTTTGACGAAAAAATTTTAAAAAAATTTATGAATATGTTTTCTATTTTTTTAGATTTTTTTCTTTAGTCAATTTAGATTATATTATATAGAAGAAAAAATTATTTTCCTTCTTAAAATTTAAAAAAACTCAGGATTTTTACATCCTAAGTTTTTTTAAATTCATATTTTATTTTAACGGTAAAATATTGTATTGAATATCTAGATCAGATGATAATAAATGAGATATTTTACAACGTAATTTAATATTGTCTAGTACACCTTGTCTATCACCCGCTGCTAGTTGTTCCTCTGTTCTATCCACATGAACATTAACTACAATTTTTCTATTATCGTAATCTACCACTAATTCAGTTTCAATTACTAAATCTACTAATTCGTAAGCTCTGAAGAAATATCCTTTTGCACACATACTCACACATCCATTGTATGCTGATGCGAATAGATCCATTGGACCATCTTTACTTTCTTCTATAAACATTTTATATTCTCCACCTAGTGGTGTTGTTGCATATGAAGTAAAACCTTCTTTAATTTTTAAATTAGACGTATACATAACAGTCTCCCTTTGTATATTTGATTTTAAGATTTCTCTTAATAAGTTTATTATACTCTTCTTAATAATTTTTGTACACTATTTATTCTCAACAATTTCTTTAACTGTTTCAACTAAATCTACATCTTTATATTTATAGTTTACACCAGCAAAATCCATATGTTTCGTGATATCGTTTGTTTGTAAAATTAACGTTGCTCCCGATGCAGCTGCAGCCAACGCACCTGGTCGTGAATCTTCTATAGCTATAACATTATTTATACTAACTCCTAATTTTTCAGCTGCTAACAGATAAATATCTGGAGCTGGTTTAGGAGTGACATTATCCTCTTTCGTGGCTATAACTGATATATATTTTTCAAAACCTTTTCTTTGAAGACCAGTTTCAATATGTTCTCTTTTACCATTTGAAGCTATCCCCATTTTTATCCCCCGAGCATGTAGGTATTCCATAAGTTCCGCAATACCTGGTAATACAGGTGCATTATGATAATTGTCTAGAATACGCTTAGTAATTTCCGCTTCAAACTTATCGTAATCCTCACTAGACATCTTATATCTTTCATTATAGTATCTCTTACTTGTTTCTTCATTCGTCCCTGAAACATTTTTTATGTAGTCCATCTTATCTAATTTTTGACCCAATACCTCTTCAGTTAAGTCACGCATGTTTTCATAGTAAACTTTTTCTGTATCTACTATCGTTCCATCAAAATCAAATATTACCGCCTCTAATTTTTCCACTTTATTTCTCCTTTTTTTCTATTTAAACATATATTTACTATTTTATAATGTATTTACTAAAATTCAAAATTATTTGGACGAAATAAAGAGCAACTTTGAAACTGAATCTTCAATTCCACCTAGTTGCTCCTTTTTATATTTTCAATATTTATAGTAAAAGTACCATTATATTATTCAAATCTTACTAATTTTTCAGCTTTAATTCTTACAGACGGTCTTCCATCTTTTTCTTTTTTACCTAGTGCAATTAACATCACAGGCACTAAGTTTTCTTCTAACTCAAATAACTCTGCTACTTTATCTCTCATAAATCCACCGATAATATTAGTGTCATACCCTTTAGCATAAGCTATATTAGTAAATTGCATCGTCCATAATCCACAGTCAAAGTAAACACCTTCTCTATTTTTATCAACTGGGATTTTTTCTAATTGAGGAACCATACCTTTTTCAAAACCATCTTTAACTTCTTGAGTCATATAACCTTTTTCTACAGCCTCACCATATATCTCATCAAACTTATTATAGTAGTTTAAATCTCCTAGCACGATAATCATCGCAGCAGAAGTATCATTTTGAATTTTATTGTAGTTAGCACTACCTAATTTCTCTTTTCCTTCCGGAGTATCTACCACGATATATCTCCAAGGTTGCAGGTTACAAGATGAAGGAGCAATATTCGCTTCATCTAACATTTCTATAATTTCTTCACGTTTAATTTTAACATCAGTATCAAAATACTTAACTGACTTCCTTCCTTTTATCACTTCAAAAAACTCTGGACTTTTCTTACCTAATAGTGCATTAAAAAAGTTTCTCACTTATCTTCTCCTTCTATAATTCTATTTTTTATATTCTCTCCATAAAATTATCTTCTGATTTTAAACAACTCGTAAATTATACTATACTTGATAATTTCTATCAACTAATACAGCTTATAATATAAAAATTAAACAAGTAGCCAATATCATATCAATCAGCTACTTGCTTCAAACAATAATTTTATATCGTAATGATAATATGTTCCTTTTACACATTATCGAATTTTCCATTATAAAATTTATCATAATTTTCTATTTCCCTAATAATATATCCAAGATCATCTTTGGTTTAGTTACCATAAGAAGATGATCTGACTCCTCTATTTGCGTATAATTCATTCCTATTAACTTGAAGTAAGAAAATACTGTAAGTTTATCAAACACAGTCCTACTTCTTTTTAATAGTTCTAAATTATCTATCCCCGCATACAAAGATAAATAATCATACTCTGTTTGCGAGCTCGGTCTCACCATATATTCACTACCTACTTTTCTGAGTTTTTTTAGGATTAACTCCACTAAAAACTCATCCCTCATCTCTTCTACACTAAGTGTCTTTGATAGATATTCTTCTTTACTAGTGAACTTTATCTCTGGTTCAAAATATGTTTTTAACACCGATTCAGGAGGTATAGGTTCTAAGCCCTCGATGATGATTAGATTAACACCATCAAGGTATTCACTAAAAATCTCTAAACCGTTAAGTAAAACGACAGTACCATAAGAAGCAGTTACGATGTAACCTCCTCTTTTTACTTGTGTCATTTTATTTAATAGCACCTGCTCAATTTCTTTTTTTGATATAGATTTAAAACTCTCTTCGGTAAATTCAATAAAATCAAAGGTTTGGTCTGGCATATTTTCTAAGACTCTCGCCCAAATATATCTATCCCAACCTAGTGGATTAATAAACAAGATATCTGTCATAGTAATCATCCTTTCAAATATCTATACTAAAATCCTAATTCGTCACCAAAATCCTCTAATTTATTTACAAGTATCGCCCCCTCTTTAATGTATTCGTTCATTGCATAACTCATCTTATCGCCAAATTTTCCCGGTAGGCAGAATACATCAGAACCTACATCTAAGGCGAAATCCACCGTTCTCTGTGTACCACTCCTTTTTGCTGCCTCAGTTACCAAAAGAGCACTAGAAAGACCAGCAACAAGCCTATTTCGTTCTAAAAACTTATATTTCCTTATAGGCGAAGTTGGAAAATACTCAGATATAATAAGATGGTTTCGTTCTAGCTCCTTATAGAGCTTATAACTTTGTTCCGGATAAATAATGTTGTGCCCATGAGCTATTACACCTATAGTGTATCCTTTACTTTTTAAAGCCCCCTCATGAGCAAGGCTATCGACACCTGTAGCAAGACCACTTACTATCACAAAATTATTCATCGTTAAATACGGCACTATACTATCGAGAGCATCTTTCGAATACGAGGTATTGTTTCTACTACCTACTATAGAAATTTTTCTCCTAAACAACAGCAGATCCTTATTACCTCTATAAAAGATAACGTACGGATAATCATAAACCCTAAAAAGTTCCTTAGGATAATAAACATCATCACAGAACATATATCTCACATTATAAAATTCAAAATAACTCTCGAAATCAAACTCCATATTATTATGAAGTTTGGTATAGATTTCCTCAGCATTACTTCCAAAATATACAACTAACTCTAGTATAGATAAATCCAAAATCTTCTCTATACTATTTAAATCATTAAATACCCTATGTAATTTAAGCGAAGTAACCTTCTCAATTGCCACTAATGAAAGCAGCACTCTTTTCTGTTCTTCCGTAAAATTCTCACTATACTCCCACATAGTTTTATCCTCTTACTTGTCATTTTCTACTAATAAAGCATAATATGCTTTAAATACTTTCAAGAAAATTTCCCCTTGTTGTATATTGTTTATATAAATACTATCTTTAAATTCTATAATATTACTCATTATTCTTATAAGTTCAGAATAACTTTTACCTTCTTTATAGAATCTATACATTAATCCTTGCCAATAGACAAGTGGCGTTCTAATAAGCACCTGTTCTAACATGTTGACACCAATTACTTCAGGAATATTATTCAACTCTATACGTTGATTATAAAACATGCTTAAAACTTTATTTTTCACAGTTTTATCAAACTTAATTTGTTCGTATACATAATTTTCAACATCTGACGGATATAATTTCGACGTTAAATCTTTGTCCAGTAGTTTTAAATCAAGTGGTACATCAAACTCATCAATACCCAATGAAGTTTTTATACAAACAACATTTCGTTTTTTTAGGTTATGAGCCCAGATTTGATAGAATTCAAATTTTTTATTTATATTATCCCAACCGTAGAAAAACACTTTCCCTTGATAATAATTCAAAAAATTATCAACAAACGGCGAATATCTAATATAACTTATACCATCATAACTTTTTAATTCTTTAATAAATTTGTTTGTATCAATTAACCAAATCAGCTTTAAGCCAGCTCTCATATACCCTCTTGTTCTAGCTTTAATAAGGTCAAAAGGAATAACTGATCTTTGATACTCAAAAGCAATGCCATTATCTTTAATAAACACATCCGCTATTTGAATATCATTATTTTTCCCTGTTTTAAAAATATGTTCGACTTCCACATTACGATATTTTTTTCTAAAGTGTTCGTAAAGATCTTTCTTCGCTTCTAGGTGTTCACTACTCTCCTTCTTATAAGTTTCAAACTCACAAGAGCAATTTTTAGCATGAGCAAAATGCGATTGAATCTTCACTCCCTTTTTGAAAATTACTTTTCCCCCACATATTGGACAGTGATACTCTTTATTCTTTTCTATATCTTTATCCAACGCATTAAAAACTTCGTCTTTACTATCGTATGCTACGTACATAATGTTTCTCCTCTTTTTTTCTGTACTACAATTACAAACTACTTCTAACGCCTCTTATTCAATTGTCAATTTATTTTAGGTACCTGTATTTTCTATAAACAGAATCATCAACTTCTACTTCTATAAAATTCGTAAGATCCATCCAAGTAATCTCATTTTCATGATTATCACTATCTACTAAGTAAATCTTACTGCCCTTCTCACATAGATAAAAATTTTTCTGTCTATCATACATTCCTTGCATAAAGTCCATATCCTCTTCTAAAGAAAAGTCAAGACATCTTTTATACCAAGGTATCTTTGCATGTTTTTTTACCTCTACTACATGGTCGTATTTACTTGCATTCATAATATCTCCTCCTTCATAATTTTTCCCCTTTATTAAACTTATATTATCTTTTACAAACTAAAAGCTCTAAATCTATCGTAATTTCTTTTAGTTTTTCAATATCATCATCTGTGATAACTTTAGAAAATGTTAAAGGTGTCATCTTTAGAAAACTTGCTGCCTGCATCTTTGTTAATCCAAATGTATCGCTTACCGTAATCCTCTCTACGATAGTACAATTCTCCTCGATTAAACTTACAGTATCATTATTCGTATACTCCTTACCACCAATCAACTCTCTAATCTCCTTTAGATAATTAGCATTCGGAATAACCTTAATCAAATACCCTTCATCTCCAAGAACTCTGAAAAACTCCTCATAATTTGCTGGTGTTAATATATTCAAGATACACGAAACACTATTATCTTTAAACGGAAGATTAGCTAGATTAGCAACCATATACGGATTTAACTTATCCTCTTTAACAGCTAATTCTATCGCATCCTTGCTATTATCTAGACCATAAAAATATTTCTCAGGAAATACCGTCTTTAACTTCTTGATGTAATAACCTTCTCCACACCCGATATCCAGTACAATACCTTTAGCATACTTTTCAACTAAACTTTGGATATTATTTAAAACACTCGCATAAAAATCATTACCAAAAACTTCGCTACGCGCTTTAAACAGCTCTTCACTATATTTTGTAGGTCTATAATTATTTATTAAATGGATATATCCTTTTTTAGAAAAATCATAACAATGATTATTACTACAAACCAAGCTAATATTCTCTATACAAGACTCTGATAAACACTTTGGACAAAGATATATTTTTTCTTGATTAAACTTCTTTATTACATTCTCTATTTTCATTAAAACGCCTCTATACTTTCTAAGTTTATTGTATCAAATTTCTTTCAATATTGATAGCGAAAAACAGCTAAAATATTAGAAAATTTCATCTTTTTCAGTTTTCTTCAAAACTTTATTTTTATTAACCAATTATCGATTTCATTCCTCTATTCTAAAACAAAAAATGACGACAGCTTTCCTCAGAATATTTTTATCGTCATTATATTTATATATTAATATTTTTTATTATTTTATATGAGAATGACTCAGAATTCATTATTTCGGAGAAATTGATTTCATCAGATAAAATCCACAGAGTTTATTAATATCTAAAAAGCTTTCATAAAGCAAATTTAGATATCATTAAACCACTACGTCTATGAGTTTATACATAAGCCTCTAAAATTTTTAAGATCTATGTATTAGCCCCAATATACTAAAACGTTATTTCTTTTTTCGCTCTCTTAACTCTTTAAAAAAATTCTTCATTAATATAGAGCACTCTTCTTCAAGCACCCCAGAGATAACATTAGCCTGATGATTAAATTTATTCTCTCCCACTAAATCAATACAACTACCACAGCAACCGTACTTAGGATCACTCGCACCATAAATAACATTTTCAACTCTAGCTTGAACAATGGCTCCACTACACATGACACAAGGCTCTACAGTAGTATATAAATAACTATTATCAAGTCTCCAAAAACCTTGTTTTTCACAACCCTCTTTAATCACTAGCATCTCTGCATGGTTCAATGCCTGTTGATTTTCTTCACGAGTATTGTGGGCCTTCGCAACAACCTTATCATTAATAACCAGTACAGCTCCAATCGGGACTTCTCCTTTAGCGTAAGCTCTCCGCGCTTCTTCTAGCGCCATCTCCATATAATAAGAATGATCTTTCACATCACTACATCCTTCCACATATACTTTTTCAATTAATTATATCATATTTAGAAATCATTAAGGGTGATAAGTTATAAAATTGTATATAACAACTAGATAAAAAAAACTTAACAAAATTAATTTCAAAACTAATTTTGTTAAGTCGATTCTCTTAAATCCTAGTTATTATTAAGCCAATAATATACATTTAAAAATATAATTATGGCTATAAACAATAATGTCAGCACACCTAGGACTATAGCGTGTATTTTTCTTTTGAAATATAGATATCCTATAAACTCTCTAATGAACGCATTAAGACTGAAATAAAACTTAGTTGGTGATCCATACCCAATACACCTAAAACCTAAGGTTCTTGCTTGGACTAGTGCACGATAAACGTGATAATAATTTGTCACCACAGCGAAACTTTTATCAGCTGGAATAAATTTCTTTGAAAAAATAATATTTTCTTCGGTAGAAGTTGATTTATCTTCTAAGATTATATCTTTTTCATCAACCCCTTGCTCAAGAGCATAGTTTTTCATCGCAAATGCTTCAGATACTACTTCATCAGGACCTTGACCTCCCGACATGATTAGTTTACTTCCGGGATTAGCTTTATAAACTTTTATCCCTTTTCTAATTCTACTAGCAAGAAGGGGCGTTACTCTCTCACCTATCAATCCCGCACCTAGTACCACTACATAATCAATCTTCCTAGGCAAAATATTAATAAAATTTAGAACACTAGATACTAAATAAGACATTGCTATACACAAGAAATACAATACTACTAATCCAACATAAACATAAAGTATACTCAATGTTAGATTACCATGAGTATAATCAGCAACGCGTGGCCAATATGTAAAATAACCTACTAGAAAGAAAAATGTAGCCAGACTCAGTAAGTTACCTACTCTTAAACCTTCTCTTCTAATAAGCATAAATGAATTGTATAAAAACAGAATTACTACTACAATTGGCAGCAGAGTAAATATTACCACAGCTATAACAAGTAATACTACACCCAAATTATAGAAAAACTTATTATCTTGAGCATGGTTAGTGATAAAGGTCATTACATAAAAAATAAAACTCAAACCTGTCGCTATAAAAAATATCCCTAAAAACAAGTTCCTTCTGTCGAAATACAAAACAGATAAAAACAATAAAAGAAATATCACAAAAACTATAAACGAACCTATTATCATAAAAACCTCCTACTTAATATATGTATAATATAAATTATATTGAAAACTAAGATGTGTGTCAATTACACCTAAATACAAGTGTTAATCACCTGTAACTCTCCGTTTACAATTATCCACACAATAAACAGAAAAACGAGGAATATTAGATTCGGTTTGACCATCGAAAGTTTCACTTTTTCTCAACTTTCTGATTACAACACAATCTACTATTCCTCATATTATTTTTTATTCGGTTCTTAACGCTTCGACTGGATCTTTCTTCGCAGCTATTCTCGATGGGATAATACTTGCAATAAGCGTCAGTATCAAACTAAGCAATATTAATCCAATTGATGATTGAGCATTTAACGATGCAGTAAATGCCTCAACTTTTAGCGCCTTAGCAATACTTCCACTTATTGGAACAGATAAAAGCATAGTCACCGCTACACCTACAGCTCCAGAAATAAATCCGATTAGACCTGCTTCTGCGATAAAGATTCTTGTAATATCTTTTTTCCGAGCACCTATCGCACGAAGAATACCAATTTCCTTCGTTCTTTCTACTACAGATACATATGTTAGTATCCCAATCATAATAGACGATACGATTAATGAAATTCCCGCAAATGCTGATAAGATTAATGAAATTGTATTAATCATCTGTGACATAATCGTCGTCATTTGCTTGGCTAAATCCGCATACGTGATGCTATACTTGTGATATTCTGAGCTATCTGGGCCATATTTATCTGCTACTTTCTTGTTAAAACCATTAATAACTTCCGCTATTTTATCTCGATCATTGAAAGATTTCGGATAAAGATTAATTGCACTCGGAGCAGTTTTTGCTCCTAACGTTGCCAGAACTTGTTCTGCTGTATCACTATCCATCTTTTGATTAGTTATAACATTTCTAGTTTTGTCTTTTTGTTGAGCAACTACAATATCCGACTTCGCTTCTTTTTCAATAAACGCTTTTTGTAAAGCTCTTGTGTAACCAATCGTCATCTGAGGTCTAGTAAAACTATCTTTAGCTTTTAATATAGCTACAACTTTAACCTTAGTTCCTGCATCATACATTTTTGAATCGACATCACGTGGAACGAATCTATCAGCTATTTTTCTGTAATAATTGTTATTTTCTACAACACTGAACTCTTTTCCGATTACATCTTCATACTTAACTTTCGCATTTTCATCAAACCCTAAAGCTTTTATCGTAGCTTTGTCGATTTCGTTATTCTTCGCAGTGAATAACACAACTTCATTATCACTAGGATATTCAAAATTTTCTTTAGATGATTTTACCACTTCATATTGATTCATAATTAGATTCTTATCTTCTGGTAATACACCAAAAATATTATCGTTCAATGACGTTTGTTCTTGTTTTACAGCTACTACATCACCTTTTATATTTTTAGTTAATGCTTGCAACTTATAACCTTCTGCAAAATCAATCGCAGAGTAATAATCCTTAGCATTATTTTGAATATAGTTTATAAATGTCTCTCCACTCCCTAATGAATCAACTGCGTATAAATTTCTATGCACATCTCGACGTGACTTTGGTACTAATTCTGAGCCATTAGAGTCTTTTTCTGAATTGTCATCATCAACACTTAGTCCAAAATTAATCTGATTTGAACTTATCATAATCGGCATTGATGATAAATTCTCATTTTGCATTGTTTGAATATACTTATCCATCCCCGATGAAATAGCTAATACTAAACCTATACTAATAATCCCTATACTACTCGCAACAACTGTCATAAGTGTACGGAATTTTTTCGTGAGAAGATTCTTAAAACTAGATTTAATAGCACTATTAAATGCCATCGCAGTTTTCTTCAAAGCAAAACCATTATCAGCAACCTCTCCAGTCATGTATGGATTTGTATCTTCTTGAATCACACCATCTTTAACTCGTACTATTCTATCACTATACTCTTTTGCAAGTTCCGGATTGTGAGTCACCATTATAACCAACTTTGTCTTACTTATCTCTTTAATAAGTTCCATAATCTGAACACTAGTCTTACTGTCTAACGCTCCTGTAGGCTCATCAGCAAGAATAATCTTCGGATCAGTTACTAATGCACGAGCAATCGCCACCCTTTGCATCTGACCTCCAGAAAGTTGATTAGGTATTTTATACAAATGCTCCGCTAATCCTACATCTTCAAGTACTTTTCTCGCCTTCTCATCATTTTCTGCATTTGACTGACCTGAGATAGATAAAGCTAATTTTACATTTTCAATAACACTTAAGTGAGATATTAAATTATAACTTTGAAAGACAAATCCTATGGTTCCGTTTCTATAACCATCCCAATCCCTATCTTTAAACTCTTTAGTAGAGCGTCCCATAAGAGCCATATCACCAGATGTGTATTTATCTAAACCACCTATAATGTTTAATAGTGTCGTTTTTCCACTTCCACTTGCACCTAAGATCGATACAAATTCATTTTCTCTAAAATGAATATTTACAGATTTTAGTACTTCTACTTCACTACCACCAGTATTATACTTCTTAACTATATTTTTAAGTTCTAACACTCTATACCCTCCTATTTTATTATTAGACAAACTCAAACTTTTTCTTTACACAAAACTTCTCGTGTATGTAATTATAGCATACAATATATCCCCATTGAAAGAATACTCTCTTATAGGGATACATGTATGCTACCTATTATAATTGATTACTAATCTTTATACTTTTTAAACAAATAGAAAGGTAAAACCGTAGAAAAAATTGCAAAAATGACTATTAAAACTAATGCTACTAGAGAACTAAAGAATCCACTAACAAATATAGCAACCCCACTAAAAGTCATATACAGCGCGTAAGCTCTAATCACTTTTTGTTCATTGACACCTTTTTCCAAACCAAAAAGATTAAAATTATATTTTCCCCAAAATTCTTTTTTAGGCAGATAGTTACCAAGAATAATAAGCACTATACCTATAACAAAAATCGCTAATTGTGATACATTAAAATTATTATCTAAAGCATATGCTATTACTCCGCCTTGGACTAGAACACTTATCAAAGGTATAATTCCCTTAATTATTAGCGCACCTTTTTTCGGCGTTTTATCAAAATCAACTACTAGCGAAATTATGACCTGAACTATCGCTAAGAATATAGGAATATCAATAATCGCACGAGTTTTACTCACAAAATTATCCGGCTCTCCCTTAAAGTTGAAATGTATGGATATTTGTTCAGGTAGTACATCATAATAATAAACTCCAATCAATATCGGCAATAAACAAATACCGACACTTAAAAACAAACTCTTTTTATCTACTCTCATCTTTTTTTCCTCCTAAACCATAGATCCAGACCAATACTTCTTCGAATACACTGGCATTTAACTCATAATATATAAAATTTTTATGCCTAGTTTCTAATATCAATCCAGCTTTTTTTAACTGCGTTAAATGATAAGATACAGTCGCTCCTGTTAAATGAAATTCCGAAGCTAGTTCTCCTGCACTTTTCTTCTCTTCCTTCAATATTTCTAGTATATTTCTTCTTACTGGATCAGATATAGCTTTTAAAGTTTCACTCATCCCATGTATATCACCTCTTTTTATTACGAACTGCAATTCTATTTAGATATCTTTCTAAATAGATTATAACTCTACTTTATATTAAAGTCAAGAACTATTTAGAAAAATTTCTAAATAGTTCTTAGAATTTGTTTAACACACCCTATTAACTGTACTATAAATTAAAAAATTTTTATAATCATATTTTTAATAAATATAATAATATTTATCTCTATTATTATTGTGTTAATACCTATTTTTAAATTCATCAGCTTCATCAATCCTTATTTTACATGATATCTCAAAACAACTATTACTACAAAAGTAATGTAAACGCATTATTTATCTTAAATATATTTTCTGTATTATTTTTTATAACATGTTGACATACTTTATTTTTCTGCTAAAATATAACTTGTAAGCGTTATCTAAAATATGTTGCCATTTTAAAAAATGTTATGTTTTAGCTGAATACTAGATATTACTACCTATATATATTTAATACAATATCCTAATCTAATATTCAGCTAAAATATAAAAAAATTAAAAGGAGATTTATTATGAAATTAGCACTATTTAACTTGAGAGAAGATGAAAGACCATTTGTTGATGCATGGTTAAAAGAACATCCAGAGGTGGAAGTTGATCTACATGAAGGGGAACTTCAAGCAGAAACAAAACACCTATTAGAAGGAAAACAAGGTGCAGTAATGTTCCAAAATAGACCATTTGCAAAAGAAGTTTATGATTACGCAAAAGAACAAGGTGTAAAAGTTATCGCAAACAGAATGGCAGGATTCGATATCTACGATATAAAATACATGCGTGAATTAGGAATTAGCATGACAAACGTTCCACGTTACTCACCTAATGCAATCGCAGAGCACGTTGTCACAACAGTTTTATATATAAGCCGAAATATTAGAAAAATTTTAAATAACGTTGAAAGACTTGATTTCACATGGAATAAAAACATTATTTCTAGAGAACTACAAACACTTCCTTGGAACAGGGAACATTGGACGTCAAGCAGCAACTTTATTTAAAGGATTAGGTTGTAAAGTTATTGGTTATGACTTATATCCTTCTGATGCAGCTCGTGAAGTATTAACATATGTTGACAGTATCGATGAATTATTAGCTCAATCTGACGTAGTTACACTTCATGTCCCTGCTACAAAAGAATATACTCACATGGTAAACGATGAATTCTTTAGCAAGATGAAAGACGGATCTATCTTCGCTAATGCTGCTCGTGGTGTTCTTGTTGATACTAAAGCTGTTATTCGTGCACTTGACAGCGGTAAATTACTAGGAGCTAGTCTTGACGTATATGAAAATGAAGGGAACTACGTTCCTAAAGATTTCTCAAATAAAGAATTTGACGATAAATTAATGCAAGAATTAATCGACAGGGACGATATCATCTATACACCACACACTGCTTTCTACACTGAAACAGCAGTTAAAAACCTTGTAGAAGGAGCTTTAAATGCTGCAGTAGAAGTAATAACTACTGGAGATTCTCCTAATATCGTTAATAGATAATTTCATATCATCCTTTACAAAAAAACGACTAACCGTTTCACACAATATGGATTGTATAATATGAATCTGGAGAGTTTGTAGATACTAAAATAGACCATCTACCAACTATGGAGCAACTAGAGAATTTGATTAACTAAAATCACAATTTTCAGTTGTTCCTTTTTTATAATCTTATATTTTATAAATGCCATTATTTGTAAGTTTGCATATTCTAAATATTTTTACTTATTCTTTAAATTTCAACTTTTATAGTTGTATATACAAAAACAAATATAAGACAATATTTATCGCCCTTAATGTTAAAACGTTTTCTTATATTTGACAAATAGCTATAATTTGCTAAAATTAAATTGTAAACAGTTAGTAAGATAATTTTATCATTAAAATATTTTGGTATAATTAATATTATTTTATTTATTTTCAATTATACTATTTGTTGCATTTGATATTAATTATTACTGAAATATCAATATTGTGGGGATAATTCAAATTAAATAAACTAGCAATATTTCAAGAGTTGACCATTTTCCCAGACAATATGTGGTATTGTTACATGAGTTAATAGGTACGGAGATATATCTATATATATCATGCAATCTATTTGATTGTTCTTAAAAACTGTGGAAGACTCTTTCGACTTCCATTTTAACGACTATAATACTATAGTCATATATTTCCTTTCGGTTGTTAAATTTATTTAACAATAAACTTTTAATTTAATGTCGGAAGCAATTCCGATCAATACTACAAAATAACAATTTACCCTAAATTTTTATTTTGTGTTAATATAACGAAAAGCGGTCCATTACGGGCCACTTTTTGTTTTTATCATTCACAATATTCTACTAATTATTTTCTAAATAATAAAAAAGAAGAAATAGGATTTCCTCCTACTTCTTCTTTAATTTTTATATTAGTCGATTACAGAAACTTTTAAGAAGTTTGTTGTTCCAGCGTTACTTACTGAAGTGTTGATACCACCAGTAATTACGATAGCATCTCCTACTTTAGCATATCCTGAAGATTTAGCGATTCTTGCAGCAGTTAGTAACATTTCATCTGTAGATTTAGCTTGTTCAGAGATTTGAGCATCAACTCCCCATACTAAGCTTAATCCACGAGCAACTTTAGCACTTGGAGTTACAGCTAAAATAGACGCGTTTGGACGGTATTTAGAAATTAATCTAGCTGTTTTTCCTAATTCAGTGTAAGTTACGATTGTGTGTAAGTCTAAGTTTAGAGCTGTGTATCCTACAGATACTCCAATTGCGTTTGTAATATCTTTAGATACAACTTTTTTAGAACGTTCTTTTAAGATACGAGAGTAATCTTGCATTTCTTCAGTGCGTTTAGCGATTGTAGCCATTGTACGAACTGATTCGACTGGGTAAGCACCCGCTGCTGATTCTCCTGATAACATGATTGCATCAGTTCCATCGTAAATTGCGTTAGCTACGTCAGATACTTCGGCACGTGTTGGACGTGGGTTTTTTTGCATTGAGTCTAACATTTGAGTAGCTGTAATTACGAATTTACCAGCTTCGTTACATTTAGCAATGATATCTTTTTGCATGATTGGTACTTCTTCTGCTGGTACTTCAACCCCAAGGTCTCCACGAGCGATCATAATACCATCAGATACTGCGATGATTTCATCGATGTTATCAATAGCTTCTTGGCATTCGATTTTAGGGATGATTTGTACGTGTTCACATCCTTCTTCTTTAAGAATACGTCTAACTTCTAGTACGTTTTCTTTTGTACGAACGAATGAAGCAGCAACGAAGTCGATATCTTGTTTACATCCGAAACGAATATCCTCTTCATCTTTTGGAGTAATACCTGGTAATTTTGTAGATACACCTGGTACGTTAACTCCTTTTTTGTTTTTAAGTACTCCACCGTTTTGGATAGTAGTGTAGATTAATCCACCTTCAACATCAACTTTGTTTACTGTTAATCCGATTAATCCGTCGTCAAGTAAGATTGTATCTCCAGCTTTAACGTCGTGTACTAATTCACCATAAGTGATTGAGAATTTTTCTGTTGTTCCAAGAACTTCTGTCATAGAAACGATAACATCTTTTCCAGTTTCTAACATGATTGCATCATTTTCCATGTTGTGAGTTCTAATTTCAGGACCTTTAGTATCTAAAAGGATAGCTAAGTTAGTTCCTGTAGCTTCTCTAACTTCTTTGATTGTTTGGATTCTTGCACCGTGTTCTGAGTAATCACCGTGTGAGAAGTTAAGACGACAAACGTTCATTCCTAATTCTACCATTTGCGTTAATGTTTCTTTAGCTTCAGACTTAGGTCCAATAGTACAAATAATTTTTGTTTTTTTCTGTATCATAATATACCTCTTAAATTTTAATCTTTTATTATTTTAACTTATTTTCAATTTATTTTCAAACATTTTCCTAATGAATAGTTGTTTTTAAGAAAGAAAACATTTTCAAAATAAACGATTAGATTGAAAGTTGTTTAGACACTTCATAGATAGATAAGTCTACGTTGTGAACATCACCAAATACATCTTCAAATTTAGTACTTACAAGTTTATTGTTTTGGATACCTACAGCACGACCTGATTTACCTGCTAATAATAATTGAACAGCATAGTTACCTAGTCTTGAAGCCAGTACTCTGTCTTGAGCTGATGGAGTTCCACCACGTTGAATGTGTCCTAAGATAGTAGCTCTTACTTCTTCACCAGTACGTTCTTTTAATTCTTTAGCTAATTCTTGACCACCCATAACACCTTCTGCTAAAACGATGATTGAGTGTTTTTTACCACGATCTTCCCCTGCTTTAATACGAGCAACTACTTCTTCGATATCTTCTTTTTTCTCAGGGATTAGAAGACTTTCACTTCCTCCAGCGATACCAGCAAATAACGCTAAGTCTCCTGCGTTACGTCCCATAACTTCGATAATAAATGCACGCTCGTGACTTGATGCAGTATCACGAACTTTATCAATTGCGTCTACGATAGTGTTAAGTGCAGTATCGAATCCAATTGTGAAGTCAGTACAGCAGATATCGTTATCGATTGTTCCTGGAACACCGATAGTTTTTATGTTCATTTCATTACTTAAAGCCATAGCTCCACGGTAAGAACCGTCTCCACCGATTACTACTAATCCATCAATTCCTAAAGCTTCTAGGTTTTTAATAGCACCTTTTCTAACTTCTGGGTTAGCAAATTCTGGTAGACGTGCTGAATAAAGCATTGTACCACCACGGTTAATGATGTTACCAACATCTCCTACTTCAAGTTTTTTAATGTTGTTTTCAACTAGTCCTTTGTATCCTTGATATACTCCATAAACTTCTAATCCATTATAGATTGCTGTTCTTACAACGGCACGCACAGCTGCGTTCATTCCTGGTGCATCCCCACCACTTGTTAAAACTGCGATTTTTTTCATGTAGTCTTACCTTCCTCATAATTTTATTAATTATTTTTAAATTTACCTATCAACAATATCATATTTTTAAGATTTTTTCTAGTAAAAACAGAATTTTGTTTTATTTTTGTTCGATTATTTTTGTTTTTTTACTTATATGTGATTTTGATGCGTTTTCCAGGGAACTTTTCCAAAAATTTCTGAACAAATTCATGTTCGTTATTAATTGTAATTGTCTTACCTTTTGTAGAGTCGTTATCAAGCAAGGCTATTACCTTAACTCTTCCAGCATCAGCCTTATATTCACTTAAAAGCTCTAATATTTCTTTATCAACAATTGTATAGATAGTTTTTATATTAGTTAGGCAGTATTCTCTATAATTTTTTAAACTAGCAATTTTCTCTAGGATATACTGTTCTCTTCCATTACGAAGTTGTTTTTTCAAAGTCATAACGGCGAAACTTCCTACTTTTATAAATATATTAGCATACCTAAATACACTTGGAAAAACTGTGACATCATAATCATTTTTTCCATCATTAACTGTTAAAAACGCCATGTAGTCACCATTTTTAGTTCTTATCTCTTTTCTCGTTATGACTTCTACATAACTATCGCTAACTTCACCACCAATATATTGTAGTGGTAAATAAGAATACTTCTCTTTTTCTACTTGGACTGGATGTTTTAAGAAGTATGTCCCTGTGACTTCTTTTTCCATTTGGATTTTCTCTGTAATTGAATAGTCTTCTATCTCTTCTACCTTTAATGTTAAACCACTTTCCGCAGACAACGCAACACGTACATTATTTATAAACTGCCTATTATCTGAATAATAATCATTTACCTTTTTCATCAAAGTAGCTCGGTTATAACCAAAAGTATCTAAAGCGCCAGCCTTAACTAGTGAAACTGCAGCTTGATAATCAACCTTTTTATTCATACGTTTTAAGAAATCATCTATATCTAGATAAGGTCCAAAATTAATTCTGTCTTGAACTATTTCATATCCACTTCTATAACCAACATTTTTTATCGCAGTCAATGCAAAAACAATGTCGTTTTTAAAAACTCTAAAATTAGCTAAACTTCTATTAACATCAGGTTTTACTAAATTAATACCTAGATTCATAAGTTCTTGCTTATACTCATTTATTTTCTTCTCGCTACTTATTACGTTATTTAATAAAGCTGTCATAAAATACTTAGTATAGTAAACTTTTAAATACGCTAAGCGATAAGCTAGCATACTGTATACGACCGCATGACTCTTATTAAAACCATAATTTGCAAAGGTAACAATAAGCTCAAAAAGATTCTCGGCAACTTTTATGTCATAACCAGCTGCAACACTTTTCTCTACGAAGATTCGTCCATAGTATTCAAGGTCTTCTTTTTTCTTCTTACTTACCGCTCTTCTCATATTATCCGCTTCATTGAGACTCATATGGGCAAAGTTCACCGCGATCAACATAATCTGTTCTTGATAAACAATTACCCCGTATGTGTCTTTTAATATTTTCTCTAGGTGAGGGTGTGGATATATTACTTGCTCTTCTTTATTTTTCCTACGTACGTAGACTTCTATTTGAGCCATCGGCCCCGGTCTATAAAGAGCATTCATCGCGACAATATCATTAAATTCAGTAGGTTTTAGTAGATTCAGTTTCTCCTTCATCCCACTTGATTCAAACTGGAAGATACCTTCTGTCTTACCTTTTGCAAATAATTCATAGACCTTAGGATCTTGATAATTAATTTTTGTTATATCGAATGTCGGGTTTTCTTTTCTAATTTCTTCGACAATATTAGATACCATAGTTAGATATCTAATACCTAAGAAATCTATTTTTAATAAACCAACACTCTCTACGTCATCCATCGTCCACTGAGTTAAGTACTTCGTCATATTCGATTCAGCTAAAGGTGCATAATTAATCAATGGTTTATCATCACTTATTACTATACCAGCTGCGTGTACCGATGGATTTTTCGGTAAATGCTCTAAGCTCAGCGCTATGCTGAACCAACGCTTATTAATATTACTTGTATTAATGAAGGTTCTTAATTCTTCTGATATCTCATAACATTCTTTTAATGTTCTTGTAGAGCTAATATTACTACTAATAAACTTCAGAGTTTGTTCATCAAACTGCAATATTCTTGCTGATTCTCTGGCTGCACTTTTCGATTGAAATGTTGTAAAAGTAATAATCTGCGCTACCTTATCAGAACCATATTTTTCTTCCACATATTTTATGACCTCATCACGTCTAGTGTCTTGGAAGTCTATATCTATATCAGGCATAGATATACGCTCTTTGTTTAAAAATCTTTCAAACAGCAAGTTGTATTCTAATGGATCCGCTTCTGTTATATCTAGTAAATAACATACTAAACTTCCAGCAGCACTACCACGGCCTGCACCCACTAATATACCATTATCTTTGGCATACTTCACAAAATCATAAACGATTAAGAAATAGTCATTGAAGCCCATCTCATCGATAATCTTAAGTTCATAATTGTAACGTTTTTTATAATGATATAAATCTTTACCTATTAACTTTTCCTTAACACCTTTTTGAACTAAGTAATGCAAGTACTCTTTAGAAGATAACTTTTCGAATATTTCTTCTTTTTCTCCGTAGATATACTTAGGCAAATGATATCCTGAAAAATTCAATTCATATTTACAGCTATCTATTATTAATTGTTGATTAGCAAATGATCTTTCAAAAATAGCATACAGCTCTTCATCTCCTAGAGCTAAGATTTCTTCAAAATCCTTTTGTTCTCTGACAAAGTCTTCTCCTGAGATAGTCGTAAGTTCCTGTATATTAAGCTTTTTATTATCGCGAATAGCACGACTAACAATGACTTGCTGATAGTGCTCTTTATTTAGATAGAAACTTGGTTTAGTATAAACGATATTATCAAAATCACTATAAAGACCTACCTGGAAACTCTCATTAAAACCGAAATAAAAATTATACTTACTTAGTAAATTTTTTAAATAAGAGAATTCCATACTATCCCTAAGCTCATCTACAACAATCAAGACAAAGTCTTCTCTGCAATCAATCATATCATTAGAAAAATCTTCTACAGTCCACTCTTCTCCATTCATAAGCTTCGTTGAAATCTCTAATAATTTATAAAACATCTCCTCTGTTTTACACAGTAAATTGAATTTCAAAAGCCCTATCCCATAACCTAAGTTAACTTCTAAACCTTGAATTAAGTCTATCCCTGCTTTTTTAGAAGCCTTATAAGCTTTTATAGCACCGTACATATTCGGATCAACAATAACCACTGATTTCTGATTATCTTTTACTAATTTAGAAAATAGACTCTCATACTTAATTGTACTATTCAACAAGTCATAGGCACTATGTACTTGCATATTGTAATACATACTAATATCCTCCTTTCTTCGTTATTTTATATTATCTATAAGATATTATCCGCAAAGTGGGTTGTACTCATCCTCATCTGACGAACAACCCATATTTTCTCCATGGTTTTTACTCGCTTCATTAAAGTAACGATATACTCTCTTATTGTCATCACCCATAAAATAAATTGGATTGAATTGAGTATATTTCATATTTCCTTCTTCATCTAGAAGATTTTCACAAACAACTCTTCGTTTTATAGATGCTACAAAATTTGTGTATTTTCCATATTCAGAAGTATTTTCAACTTTACATTCAAGCGATAATATACATTCATCCATGATCGGAGCATCGATATATTTTGCCGGATCATATGTCATATCAGCCATACCGATTTTATTCTGACCTGAATGGAAGCCTGCAATCTCCACCTTACTAAGTATTTGTTGGCAAGGTACGTTAACAGTAAACTCTCCATATTCTTTAATATTATTTACAGCATTACTGTCTGTTGTAAGTCCAACTGTAATCATATCTCCTAATGAATACGATGAGCTACAGGCTGTCACGTTATACTTCCATTTTTTATCCTTATAACCTATTAATATTACAGGAAATCCGTAATATAACTTACTGGTTTTAGTTTCTAATTTCATCTTTTTCTGTCCTTTTTCTTATTTTCCTCTTATATTTAAACTTCCCTATTTTTATCTTTTTGCTATAAATGCCAATGTTCTTTCATCTGAATTCTCTTCGTTATATTCGAAACCATCAAATTTAATCTGTTTCATTTCATCTACCGAAGAAACTTTATTTTTTATAAGTTCAGTTAAAAACTTACCTCTGGCTTTTTTTGAAATAGTCGAATGAACTTTTAACACTCCATCTTTTTCTTCCATAAAGCTAATTCTAATAAATTCATCCCTCTGTTCTTTTGAAAATACCTCTTCAAATTCACTAGAAAGTAATGACACGACTAATTCTTCGCCCTTGATACTCTTATCATAGTCTTCACGCCAGAAGTTTTTCAAAGACTGACTCGATATTTTGATATTTTGTAAAAAGTCTAATCTATGCTCTTGAATTAAATCATAAGCACCTATTACACCATATAAAGATGTTGTAATAAATACATTTTCTTTTATATATTTTTTATCAGTCTCATCAAAACCAACACGATCTATATTTCTATACATTAGGCCATTATACAACTCTAACGCCTCAAAACTTTTTGCTGTTTTGTTATTTATTTTTTCCCAACGAGAAAATTCTTCCACAGCCTTCTCATCTTTGATTTTATAGGCTTTAGCCAAGTCTTCCACACTTAATTTAGCTATTTCGCTTACTATTTCAGTACTTTTGTCACTTAGACTGATCTTTTTATGTGGAATAGCCTTCTTGTTTAACTCTTTGGCTGTTGGTATTAAAATTTTCATCATTATTCCTCTTCTTCAGGTAATTCTAAGAAGCTATTTTCAATTAAGCTTTCAACTTCCATTAATACGAAGTTGTACTCAGTTGCTTCTATAGCTGGATCGATAATTAATGTATTAAAGTAGCCTACTACGAAATCACGGTTAGCAATTTCTAGTTTAAACATATATTCACTGATTTCATCTACTAAAAATGCTGTTTCTTTAAGAACTTTATCTTCATAAGAGTTAGCGTAGTGAACTGTTTCTAAAAGTCTGCGGATTTCTAAGTCTGCATGCTCTTTAGCAAAACGATCACGAATGTGTTTTGCAAGTTCCTCAGCTTTAAGATTTTCTGTGTTAGTATTTTCTTTTTTCAGTACTTCTTTCTCTTCTAATTTTGCTAATAATTCTGTTAAAGATTGGTGTAATGTATTCATTTAATTTTCTCCTATATTTACAATAAATTTTTTAAAACTTCTTCTATATATTTTATAAGAAAAACATGAAAAACGCTAATAATACGCTACATACATGACTAGACTAGATTTCAAAGAAATCTATATTATGTACTGTTATTTTATTAGTGTAATAGAACTGATTGAAACTGAAAACTACTAATGAAAATCACTACATAAATAAACACAGTTCTCACTTTTTATTGTTTTGACAACGTTTTCTACGAATGCTATAATATAAGTAAGATATATTATATATTTTACTATACATTTAACATTATTATAAGATAGTTTTTCTATAAAAAAATTTTATAACCAATATATAAAGAAAAATGATTTAAAAAATTACGAAATTGATTATGGGGATTTAAAATATAAAGATTTAATTTCGGGAATTTTTAAGAGGGAGGTCTTTATATGAGTAATGACGATAGATTAAAAGTAACGATAATAGTATTATTAATACTACTTATTTTGACAATAATTTTTTGTACAATAGCTATAATCGAAAAATTAGACTTGGTTCAACACACCCCAAGTCTTGTACGAGTTGTAGGATAAACTATGTCTTTAAAGCACTTAAAATCGGGAGTGACTCAAAAATCGTGATTGTAGAGAAATCGATTTGGTCGAGTCAATCCCGATTTTATTGTAAAAATGGTATAATATAAATGAAATAATTATTCGAGGTGAAGTATGAAAAAATATGTAATGGCAATAGATCAAGGCACTACAAGTTCTAGAGCGATAATATTTAATAAAAAAGCAGAAATAATAACAAGTAGCCAAAAGGAATTCCCCCAAATTTTTCCTAAGTCCGGTTGGGTCGAACACGATGCTAATGCAATCTGGAATTCTGTACAATCAGTTATTGCAGAAGCATTTATCGAAAGTGGCATTAAACCAAATCAAATAGACAGTATTGGTATTACAAACCAACGTGAAACTACTGTCATTTGGGATAAAAAAACTGGACTACCAATTTATAATGCAATAGTTTGGCAAAGTAGACAAAGTGCCGATATAGCCAATAAATTAGTTAACGATGGGTATAAAGATATGATTCATCAGAAAACTGGTTTAGTCGTCGATGCCTATTTCTCTGCGACTAAAATACGTTGGATATTAGACAATGTACCTGGAGCTCAACAACGCGCTGAAAACGGTGAATTACTATTTGGAACTATCGATACATGGCTAGTTTGGAAGCTTACAGGTGGAAAAACTCACGTTACAGACTACACAAATGCAGCTAGGACAATGCTATTTAATATTAAAGACTTAACTTGGGATAAAGAAATTTTAGAAATTCTAAATATACCAGAATCTCTACTACCTGAAGTTAAATCTAATTCAGAAGTATACGGAAAAACTATAGATTATCATTTTTATGGTGGAGAAGTTACAATAAGCGGATTAGCAGGTGACCAACAAGCAGCACTTTTCGGGCAACTTGCCTTCGATAAAGGAATGATAAAAAATACATATGGCACAGGTTCATTCATCATCATGAATACGGGTGAAACTATGGAACTTTCAAAAAATAATCTATTAACTACTATAGGTTTTGGAATAAATGGAAAAGTTTATTATGCTTTAGAGGGTTCAATTTTTATCGCTGGCAGCGCAGTTCAGTGGCTAAGAGATGGGTTACGTCTAATTAATAAGTCTTCTGAAACACAAGCGTTAGCTTACAACTCTAAAAACAATAACGAAGTATATCTAGTGCCTGCCTTTACAGGATTAGGTGCTCCGTATTGGAATCCAGATGCTCGCGGAACTATCTTCGGCCTAACACGTGCTACTACTAAAGAAGATCTAGTGAAGGCTACATTACAGTCAATCGCCTATCAAGTACGCGATATTATCGATACTATGAAAATCGATGCTAAGGTAGAAATCCCCCTTCTTAAAGTCGACGGAGGATCTGCAAACAACGATTACCTTCTAGAATTCCAAGCAAACATCCTGGGCGTTAAAGTCGCACGAGCTGAAAACTTAGAAACTACAGCTCTAGGTGCTGCATTCCTAGCGGGATTAGCAACCGGATATTGGGAAAGCTTAGATGAGCTTAAGAACCTAAACACTGCAGGAAAACTATTTATTCCTACGATGGAAAAAGAAGAACGAGAAGAACTTTACAAAGGTTGGAAACGTGCAGTAAGAGCTACACAGATTTTTGCGGAGGAATAATTATCAATAAAATAAAAGCTAAGAATTAGGTTTTTAAAAAACTTACTCTTAGCCTTTTTTGTACCTAATATATTTTCACTATGTATATAAGTAGTATAGCCAATTTCTTGAAATAAAATTTTCACAGTGATATAATTAAAGTTATAGGTGAAAACGTTTGCCTTAAATTGTTAAACTAGAAAAGTTGCAATTTTTATAGAAGAGGTGATTTTATGAAGATAAATAATTTTACAAAATACACACTAGCTGTTGCATTGGGATTTGGCCTTAACTCTCTTACTGTTGCACAAGCAGCAGGTAACAATGCAGAAACTCCAGCAAGTGATAAAATAAACAAAAGTTTTATCGAACAGTTTCCTTTTGCTGAAAAATTCACAGATAAAGATGGAATTACAGCTGTAAGAATGAAGAGTCCTGACGTACCTTTAGTTAACAAAGAAAAGGGTTATTCTAAGAAAGTTGTTAGGGTCATCAATTATAAACAAGGAGCATCTGGGACTGTAACTAACAGAATTTATCAATATGTTAGATTCTACGGCGCACCTGTACACGAGGTTCCGAAAGAGTCTCCAGTTAATGATGTAACAGAATACAATAGTGGCGCTAATCCTATTGATCCACCTATTTTGGAAAAACCAGAATATAACGGTGACGCTAATCCTATTGATCCGCCTGTTCTGAAAAAACCAGAACTAAAGTTTGAATATAAACTTATTGATCCACCTGTATTAGAAATACCAGAATATACTGGCGGGGCTAATCCTATCGATCCACCTATTTTGGAAAAACCAGAATTAAAAGTTCCAAATACACCGGAAAAACCAAAAACACCAGGAATATCTACACCAGAAAAACCAAAAACAGATACTCCTAATAACTTACCTAAACCAAATCCAAAAGAGAACAACCCACAAAATAACAATAAAGTTCTCCCGAATACAGGTTTAGAAACAAGTTCAAGTATGGCTATTATCGGAACTTTAGCTTTATCAATTATTGGACTTACAATTTTAAAACGAAAAAATAATTAATAATTCTTTTTTCTTATTTAATCAGTATCAGAAAAGAAGATTATAAGATAGCCTCATCTCCTTTGATGAATCTAATTCTTATAATCTTCTTTTAATTTTATTATCCTAACAACTCTTCATATAATTTCTTATCTAAATCTTTAAACACATTGAATACTACTTTTAAGTCAGCAGCAGGGTTTTCTCTAAAGAATTTCTTAACCTCAGCTACCGCTATTTCAGCAGCAAGATCATTTGGAAATCTAAATTCCCCTGTACTTATACAGCAAAAAGCAATACTCTTAAGATTATTCTCTAAAGCAAGTTTTAGAGAATTTCTATAACATGAAGCAAGCAGTTCTTTATCATCATCTTCAACGACACGATATACTATTGGTCCAACTGTATGAATAACGTGTTTAGCTGGCAAGTTGTAGCCCGCTGTTATTTTAGCTTGTCCTGTTTTTTCAAAACTACCTTGTGCTTTCATAATATTATCGCATTCTTTTCTAAGTTGTAGTCCTGCTTGAGTGTGAATAGCATTATCGATACATCTGTGTAGAGGAATTAAACATCCTAGTAAAGCCTTGTTCGCCGCATTAACTATCGCATCTACTTGTAGTGTTGTAATATCCCCTTGCCATATATAAATATTATTTTCAATTTCTGTTAAATCTTCTAATGTTGTTATTCCTTTAGCTTTTAGAATCTCTTGCAGGTATTCATCTTGAACTTCATAGAATTCACTCGGTAAGTCCGATACTTCCCACGTATTCATTAATGATCTAAACAAATCTTTCTTTTCTTGTTCCGTTTCTGGTATTACTATTTCTGAATTTAGTGTTTTTATTAAATAATCTAGTTTTTCCATATCTGAATACTTCCTCCATATAACTTGCTTTTATTATATACCTTACTTAAATACGTGTCTATTATTAAGATATACACTGTATTTCAGAGATTAGCAAAATAGTCTTAGATTTTAATAAAGTTTAAATGAAAACTCATGGATACCGTGATTTATTGATATAAAAACACGACTTCAAAAATTAGGGCATAAACCCTAACTTTTGAAGTCGATATATTTTATCTTATTTTTGTTTACGACGTTTTACATAAACAGTTAATCCTACTAAAGCTAGAACTGCTATTCCAGCGTAAACTGTCATATTGTTATCTAATCCTGTTTTTGGTAATAATGAATTAGATTTTGAAACTTTTCCGAAATCTTCATCTACATTAAATGTACTTTCTTTCTTAGTTTCTTTTCCTACAAAACCACCTAAGATATCTTTGATTGATTTTTTAGAAACTTTTTTCTCTGCTTCTAATGCTTTATCTACTTCTTCTTGAGTAGCTGTTGCTGAAGCTAATAGTTCTTGTGCTTTTTGAACTGCATCTAGATAAGCTTTCTTATCTTCTGCACTTGCACTTTCAAAGCTATCTTTCTCTTTGATTTCTGCTAAATGACTTAGTTGTTCATTTAGTTTTTTCTTGTCTACTTTTGGTGTTTCAGGTTGAGGATTGTTGCCTTCTTCTTTCTTAGGTTCCTCAGCTGCTGGTTTCGGCTCCTCTTTCTTAGGTTCTTCTACCACTGGTTTTGGCTCCTCTTTCTTAGGTTCTTCTGCCGCTGGTTTTGGTTCCTCTTTCTTAGGTTCTTCTGCCGCTGGTTTTGGCTCCTCTTTCTTAGGCTCTTCAACTGCTGGTTTTAGCTCTTCTTTCTTAGGCTCTTCTACCACTGGTTTCGCTTCCTCTTTTGGTGCTTCAGTCGCTGGTTTTGACTCCTCTTTCTTAGGCTTTTCAGCTGCTGGCTGCGGCTCTTCTTTCTTCGGAACTTCTACTTCTTTACCATCAAGAGCATTTTCAGCTTGTTGTAATTTTTCTAACACAGCTGTAACTTCTTCTGTAGTTGCATCCTTGTTATCAAGAACTGCTGTCGCTTCTTTTATAGTATTTACGAAGTTATCTTTTTTGTCTTGTCCCGCATTTTTGAATTTAACCTCAGTTTGAAGTTTTTCAGTTTCTTTTAATTTTTCAATTAATTTAGCTTTGTCTACTTCTTTCTTCACTTCTGGTTGTTGTGAATTAGCTAATGTTACTTTAGCTTCGTTTAGACTTACTACCGCACTGTTTACTTCTTCTTGAGTTGCATTTTCGTTTTCAAGAACTTTCTTAGCTGCCTCTAATGCTTTATTATATGCATCTTTAGCTTCGATAGTAGCATTTTTGTACTCTTTAGTTTCATCTAACGCTTTATCCGCTTCTATTGCTTTTTGAAGCTCAGCTTTATTCACTTCTGCTTTTTTCTCTACTGGAACATTTTTCGGAGTCAATGCTACGAAGTTACTGAAGCTATCAGTAGTGAATGTTAACTTACCATCTGCATAATTAACACTGCTTACAGCTGTTAATTTTCCATCTTTTTCGTGGAAGAAACGCTCTGGAGCTTTCGCTAAATCTAATGTTACCGTTCTATCACCAGGAACTTTAACTTCTTTTCCTGCTGCATCTACAATATGAATTCCAAAGTATTCAACATCATATTTGCTTAAGTCTACATTTCCTTCTGTTAATTGTTTTTGAATATTTGCTTTCTCTTCTGCAGTTGGTTCTGTTACAACAAGTTTGTAATTATTATAAAGTTTTTTCTCAGTGAAATCTACAGTACCTTGTGCTTTAGAATTTTCAGTAGTTCCTACACTTGCTACTTTTTCTGCAACATTTAGAACAACTTGTTTCTTATTGTGCCCATCTTTTACTACTAATTCAAAGTTGTTTTCTGCCGGAGTATATCCTTCGGGTGTTACTATTTGAATTGTATATATTCCATTTTCTAAGTTTTTCTGGAAGGCATTTTTTCCATATAAACTTGTTGGAAGCGATATTTTTGTACCATCTTGAGCTATTGCATAAACCTTTGTACCTGCTGGAACTTGCTTATCAAAGCTGATTTCTGTAGCATTTCTGCTGATTTCATCTACTCTAAATTCAACCTCTTTTGTCGGTTTATCTTTAGTTATTTCGAAGTCAACTTTTGATGGTGTTAGTAGTTTGAACTCTCCATCTACCATCACTACTTCAACAGTGTATTTTCCGAATGGTAATGCTTGGTATGTACGTTTATTCCTAGAGAAGTCTTCCCCTACAATTTCACCTTTTTCATTAGTAATCTTGTAACGCAGACGACGTGAATTATTTCCAGTTCCATCACCTTTCTTAACTTCTACTTCTAGACTTCCTTTACCATTACCTTCAACATTAGATAAATTAATACTATCCTTGTTATCTGCAAAGTCTTTTACTTCAAAAGTAAGATCTTTTAATTCTACACCTTCTGGAATTGTATAACTTCCATCTTCATTTGCTGCAATAGTATTTTTACCATAGCTTAATTTTTTATAGAATACTCCACTTCCATCTTCTAGTACTGGATATGGTGTGAATTTACGAGTTGCTTCATCGTAGTAACCACCATTAGCACCTGTGATTTTCGGAGCTTTTCTATCAATTACTACATTGAATGTTGTCTCTTGCATATCTGCACCACTTACTGCTGCACTATAAGAAACTACATATTGATATTCTCCATCTGGAAGAGGGTTACCGTTATTGTCAACACCTTTCCAGTTTGTCATAGTTAATGATGTATACTTCTTACTTGTGTTATTGAAGAAGTTTTTATTACCAGAACCATTACCATTTTGATAAAGTGGGTTCTTACGTTCTACATCATCTTTAGCGTATACTGAAAGTTTTAGGTTTTCAAAGTTACGGTAGAATACCCCTCTCATACCTATTTCATCATAGTTTTCATCACCATTTGGTGAGAAGAAAATCTTATCAGTAAAGAATCTTTCACCAGTAACAGGATTTACATATGCTCCTGCTAGTGTTCTCTTATCTTTTTTATCTTCTTTATAAGTTGTTAACACTCCTGTGAAGTTCATGTCCGTTAATGAATCCCAGTTATTAGGATTTGAAGTATAACCATACTCATATGTTGGTTTTTCTCCATTTTTCATAGAATATATTGGTTTTTCTAATACTGGTAGATTTTGGAACTGACCTTTAAATCCTACAAATGGAATATTAGCTTTTAATGCACTTTCTTCATCATAGAAAGTTACAAACCCTTCTAGATAGTATCCATTAGTAAATACTTTTTCTAGTTCTTCTTTGAAGTTCGTAGCATCAACTGTGATTTCTACTTCTTTTTCACCTTTTGCTGGAACTTCTACAGTAGCCCAATCAGTTGTCAATAACTTCTTAGGGGTCATTGTAAGTTTACCATTCCAATCTACTCCAGCATCTTCACCATAATAATTATCTGTAGTTAGATGAGCTGCATATTGTAGGCTTTGAGCCTTATCTGCTAAATTGTGTAATACTAATTTAAAAGTAAATTTATCCCCAACATTTCCTAAAGAAACACTTCCGTAGTTATTTTCTCCAGTCACATAAAGATCTCCATATGCTGCTTTATTCGCATCGATTAGACCTGCACCTTGAAGACGTGGTGATCTATATGCTGTTGTGTATCCATCAGAATATACCTGTGGATTGGCCGTACTCATGATTAATCTCTTCGCTAAGCCTTGAATTTCTTCTGCACTTAAGTTCGGGAATCTTTCTGATAATACTTGTTTCACAAGAGTTATAGCTCCTGCAACGTGAGGTGATGCCATACTTGTTCCACTATCAAGACCATATCTTCCATCATTATAAGATGATAAGATATCTCCTCCTGGAGCTGTTACGTCAGGTTTTAAGTATCCATCAACACTCATTCCCCAACCAGTAGATTCATCAAATTCACCTTTTTTAGGATTGGCTTGTTTGTCCCAAGTACCATTGAATGTTATTTTATATTCTCCTTCATGAGCAGAAAGTTCATTACCAAATTTGTAATAAGTTGTTACCACAGGGAAATCTTTATCTTGTCCATTTAGTGTAAGATTATAAATAGTATCTCCTTCATTGAAGTAGATTACCGCTCCCGCTGCTCCATATTGTTTAGCTAGTTTAACTTTTTCTTCAAAGCTATTACCACCACGTTGGATAAGAGCGATTTTTCCAGTTAAATCTTTATCAGCGTAGTTCTCCGCTTTACCAACTCCTACATATACATAGTCGTAAGCTCTCTTCTCAAATTGTTTAGTATAACTGAAAATTGGCATTTTCCCATTATCAAAGTCAGCATTGTCTTTAAGTTGCTCGATATTCGCCACTTCTCTGTTAAGAACACTATTGCTTATATTCGCTACAGAAATTGCATCTTCTGAAACTGATGGTCTTCCTACAGTTCCGTAATCTGGATTAGCTGCACTTGGGTTTGTTTGCCCACTAGCAAAGAATGCATTGTTCCCAGCCGCTGCAACTATATTAACACCAGCCTTTTTCGCAACTTCCATCGCACGAACTAAACCGTCACCTACTTCTACCACTGAACCAGCCGGTGAACCTAAACTAAGATTTATTGTATCTGCACCTAGTTTAATAGCATCTTCTATCGCTTTTGTATAAATATAAGATTCTGTTCCTGCATTCTTAGTATCCGAGAATACACGCATGAAAATTAACTGTGCTTCAGGTGCTATACCTGTTACATAGTCACCATTTGTGAATTTCTCCTTAGGATTACCTACAGCAGTCCCAGCAACGTGCATACCGTGTGATTTATAAGCACTTTGTTTAATATCATTATTCCAATCGTTATAGTTAAATGCAAATGGTAACTTTTCACTATACCACTTACCATAGTCTATACCCGCTTCTTTTTTTATTTTTTCAATTTCATCTTTAGATTTATATTTAGATTTTGAATTATCAGATAATCTAAGTACTGGATGATTCGGATCAAGTCCTGAATCTAATACTGCGACAACTTTTCCTTGTCCTCTATATCCTTTATTCCAAAGAGGTTGTATATTAATAAGATTATAACTATCTAATGCTTTAGAAAAATCATTAGTTTCAGTACTTTCTTTCTTCTCTTCTTCACTCGCTACATTTTCTGGTTTATTATAGCTAACACTCATTTCAACAGTATCTACAAAATCTAGCTCTTGAATTTTTTTAGCATTTGAAAATGTAGTTTCTAAGGCAAAACCATTCATTAACGTATCATATTCAAACAGTTTCTCATAATCGATACCTTTATCTTTAATATCTTTTAATGCTTTTTCCCTAGGAGCTTTTGTTGATTCAGTAACTTCTTTAATTCCTTCTTTAGTTTTTAACTTATTAGGATCAACATCACCCTTCAACTTAACGATAACTTTTACTTTATCATCATTTTGAAACTTATGTTCTTCACTTTTTGAAACATTTGATAACTCATCTTTTTTTTCTTCTTGAGCTAGTGTTATTTTTGATGATACTCCATAATTAAACGTACTGATATTTCCTAGTAGTAGTGCTGCACTTAGCACACTTACAGCTGTCTTTTTAGTCAGTGTCATTCCTTCTTCTCCTATCTTTTTTAAGTGTATTTAAAGTATATTTCTATATTTTAACATATATTATCTGAAAAATAAAGTTAGTATTCAGATAAAACGCTTTTACAAATTTTTATGAATTTTATTTTTTATCATTTGATATAAATTTTATAGCAAAAATTAAAAACCAAGCACATCATCTATGCCTGGTTTTATAATAAAAAAGTTAATAAACGACTTAAAATACAATCTTTTAGCTCTTTTATACACTAATCGACTAATTTTTTTCGTTTAAAGTGTAACTATATTAATTAATATTAACTATATATACATCTTAATTATTTCATACTATTTATACTTTGTCAAAAGCTAATCTAACGTAATAATTTAATTTATACTCTCACAAAAAATAAATATAAATTGAATTATGTTCTTTAATTTACTTACCTTAATAGAACGAACTACCTCTCTATATTTTTATATATTCGATAGTAATTATATGCACAAAAATATAACGATATTATTTTTTTCAGTTTATATATAGGTGGGAGAATATTTCCTAGGAAATTAACTGTACTTTAATTTTCCAAACTATACTAAAGTGTGATAAAATAGAAACTAATTAAAAAATATAGTTATGGCGGAGGTAGAATGAAATATTTAACTAGTGAAGAAGTAACTAAAGCAAAAAAAAATATTAGTGAAATAAAACCTTATAAAACTACTAAAGAGATTATCTTTTCTAATATTTTTACTTTTTTCAATGCTATGAACTTAGTCTTAGCAGCATTTATAGCTACAACACTTAGATTTGAAAATATGTTATTTTTAGGTGTAATTACTATAAATACTGCGATTGGTATTTTTCAAGAAGTTCGTTCAAAAAATGCCCTTGAAAAGTTGAGTTTGCTAGGTAGAAGTAAATACCGAGTAAATCGTGATAATGAAATAAAAAATATAGATTCTGAAGAAATCGTCCTTGGAGAATATCTACACTTAAATCTCGGGGATCAAGTTCCTGTTGATGCTGAAATCATCGAAGGTAGTATCGAGGTCGATGAATCACTATTAACTGGTGAAAGTGACAATATCTTTAAAACTACTGGTGACAAAGTAATGAGTGGGAGTAACGTAGTTAGTGGTAGTTGTTTAGTAAGAGCTATTGCTGTCGGAGAAGATAGCTATATTAATAAGCTTGCTAAAAGTACTAAGGAATTTAAGAAATATCCATCTAAGCTTCGTGACTATATGGATAAAATCTTAAAAGTTATATCTATTCTATTAGTTCCTGTCGCAATTATGCTATACATGCGTGGTGCTAGCCTAGGACGTGGTTATGTAGAAATAGTTCTTCGTAGTGCTGGAGCTTTAGTAGGTATGATTCCAGAAGGTTTAATCTTGCTTGTCAGCGTCTCTCTTGCAGTTGCTGCGATGAAGCTTGCTAAAAAGAAAGTTCTAGTTCAAGAATTATACTGCGTGGAAACTCTTGCTAGAGTAGATGTTCTTTGTTTCGATAAAACAGGAACTATTACTACAGGTAATATGAATGTTGTAGAAATTGATGACGAAGTTGCAGAAAAATTATCAAGTTACCTTGCATATTTTGATGATGAAAATGCAACTTCAAGAGCTTTAAAGAACCATCTAACGTGTAAAAAACAATGGAATGTAGAAGAATTAGGAGCCTTTTCTAGTAAAAATAAATATTCATTTATAAAACTAAAAAACGGTGGAACATATTTCTTCGGAGCATATGAATTTTTAGGATTCTCGAATGAAATGGATGAATATTATGAGAATCTGAAAAAAGAAGGTTATCGAATTTTATCACTAGCCTATACTGAAGACAGTACAAACATTCCTACTAATATGAAACTCGTGGGACATGTAGTTCTATCGGATGAAATAAAAGAAAACACAAAAGAAACATTCAAATACTTTGAATCACAAGGTGTTGAAGTAAAAATAATCAGTGGAGATAACCATATAGCCGTGTACGGTGTCGCTAAGAAAGCTGGTTTCAAAAAAGATGCTAAAGCTATTGATATGACTAAAGTAACTGAAGAAAATTTTGAAAAAACTGTTCTTGAGAATGATATTTTTGGACGTGTTACCCCTGAACAAAAACAGAAAATGGTAGCCGTATTACAAAAAGCTGGAAAGACTGTCGCTATGAGCGGTGATGGAGTTAATGATGTACTTGCTCTTAAAAAAGCTGATATTAGTTTTGCTATGAATGGTGCTACTAGTGCTGCAAAAAGTGTATCAAATATCGTATTTTTAACAGATGACTTCGGAGTATTCTACGATATACTTATGGAGGGTCGTCGTGTTATTAATAACATTCAAAAGGTAGCTTCACTATTCCTAACAAAGACATTCTTCTCGATTGTCTTCTCAATACTTAGTGTAATCTTCGCCTTGGAGTTTGCTTTTATACCGATTCAATTTACGATAATTTCAGCGATAACAATCGGTATTCCATCCTTCTTCCTAACTTTTGAAGCGAATAAGGAAAAAGTGAGTAATAACTTCATGAAAGACATACTAACAAACGCTGCGATCGGTGGTGGTATTTTAGTAGCTACAGTACTACTGACAAACTTTGCCATCACAGATAATTCACAAGCAAAATTCATCTGTTTCCTTCTTGCGTTAATAAATGGATTATGTATGGTTGCCAAAGTCAGCCTACCTCTTAACAAATATAAAGTTGCACTACTTTCTATGTTAAGTATAGCTGCAATTATAGGTGTGGGAGTTAATATATTTATCCTGAAAAATCACTTTACTTCATTAGTATTTTCTCAAGTGATTTATATAATTATTCTTGCACTAGTAATTTCAACAGTTCACTTCTTTACGAGAAGAAAAGCAAGATAAAAAATAAAAGATATCAGAAAGTTAATCGGATCTAGCATCGATTTTCATGTTTCTTTCTGATATCTTTTTATTTATTTTTTCAACGAATATCTTCTATCTCTGTTTTCTCCGTGAGATTCCAATAGTTCATACTCAACAAATTTTGCAATATATCTTCTTGCAGTTGGCTTAGATTTTTCTATTAGTTCACAAACTGTTGCTACAGTAATATATTTCTCATTTTTTAAATACTCTTTTATTTTTTCAAAAACATCTTGTTCTGCTTTAGACAATTCTTTTGTCTTATCATCAGGTTCCTTATATGCCAGTAGAGTTTCTAATATAACACCTAGCATAAATTCAATAAATACTGTTGAATTATTATTCCTATCTGCCTGCGCTAAAACCTTATAATACTGTTGCTGATTTTCGTATATTATCGTTTCAATAGGAATCCAACTGAACAACGGATTCCAATTAGCTAAAATAACATTTTGCCATAACCTTCCCATTCTTCCATTTCCATCTTCAAATGGGTGAATCATCTCTATTTCATAATGGAATACACAACTCTTCACAAGTGCTGGAGTATCATCTTTACGTCCCCATTCAAATAATTCCCTCATTAAATCACCAATAAACTGAGGTCTTGCTCCTAGATGGACCATATTCCCCTGTTCGTCAAAAATTCCTACGTCTGAGTTTCTATATTCTCCCGATTGTCCTACTATTTCTGTAGTTAATAATTTATGAGCAAGTAAAAAATCCTTCTCACTATAGGGGTCTAAATTCAATATTTTTTCATAAGCATCATATGCATTCTTTACTTCTTTTATTTCTTTTGGATCTCCTAAGACTCTCTTTCCATCAATAATCGCTGTAATTTGTTCTATTGATAAACTATTATTCTCTATTGCTAAAGATGAGTGAATAGACTTGATTCTATTTTCTTTTCTTAAATGTAAGTTTTTCTTTGTTTCTATTTCTAGATTGCCTAATGCTTTAGAAATCTCTATAAGATAATTAAGAATAGTACTCGTAATGGTAAATGGTGGTTTCATAGCCTTCTCCTAAATTTAACTTCTTTATTTATTATATCATAAATAAAAATTTATCGCTCATTTATCGCTCATTTATCGCTCATTTATCGCTCACTTTAAATTATGAATATCATCTAAACATCGATATAATAACTTTTCAAAAGAGTATAACAAAACCCTAGACTTGGTTAGTTCCAAATCTAGGGTTTATTTTTTTATTCTTCATCAGAAGTTTTTTCTTTTGATTCGTCTTCTAGGTCTTTTTCTTCAACCTTTTCAACTTTATCTTCTTCGTTTTTAGCCTCTTCCTGAGCTTTTTTCTCAGCTTCTTCTTTAGCTTTACGAGCTTCTTCTTCGTAGTATTTCTTATTAACTACTTTATCTAGTTGTTCCGCTTCTCTTTCATCTAAGTCTTTTGGCATTTTTCCAAATTGGTAAAGAGCAACAATCTCTTTTCTATCGATTGTTTCAACTTCGATAAGTGTTTGTGCAATAAGTTCTAATTGTTCTCTGTGAGTTTCAATAATGTGAAGAACTTTAGCGTAACATTCGTTAATAATTTTACGAACCTCGATATCGATTTCTTTCAGCATTTCTTCTGAGTAGTTACCGATACTTGAAAGTTGACGTCCACCATATGGATCGTGGAATGGAGCTTGCATTGGTCCTACAGCCTCACTCATACCGTATTCTGTAACCATCGCACGAGCAATAGCTGTTACTCGTTCGAAGTCATTGTGAGCTCCTGTAGATACTTCGTTAAAGAAGATTTGCTCTGCAGCACGTCCACCAAGTAATCCACAGATTTTGTCGATTAAATCTGTACGAGTTTGGAAGTATTTTTCTTCTTCCGGAATCATAAGGTTATATCCACCAGCATCACCACGTGGGATAATAGTAACTTTTTGTACTTTATCAGCACTATCAAGTACCATACCTACAATTGCGTGACCCGCTTCGTGGTAAGCTACTAAGCGTTTTTCTTTTGGAGTGTATACTCTACTACGTTTAGCTGGACCACCGATTACTCTGTCCATTGCTTCATCTAAGTCTTCTTTTTCAATATTAGATTTATTTTCACGAGCTGCTAATAATGCTGCTTCGTTAAGGATGTTAGCAAGATCCGCACCAGAGAATCCTGGAGTTTTTTCTGCTAATGAACGAAGGTCAACACCTTTAGCAAGTGGTTTATTTTTAGCATGTACTTTAAGAATAGCTTCACGACCTTTTACATCAGGTGTAGAAACTTTAATTTGTCTGTCGAAACGACCCGGTCTTCTAAGGGCGTTATCTAATACGTCAGCACGGTTAGTAGCTGCAATTACGATAATACCTTTTTCACCATCGAATCCATCCATTTCAACTAGAAGTTGGTTAAGAGTTTGTTCACGTTCGTCATTTCCTCCACCTACTCCGCTTCCACGTTTACGTCCTACAGCATCAATCTCATCGATGAAAATGATACATGGCGCATTCTTTTCAGCTTCTTTGAATAGATCACGAACACGACTAGCCCCAACCCCTACGAACATCTCAACGAAGTCAGATCCTGAGATTGAGAAGAATGGTACTTTTGCCTCACCAGCTACTGCACGAGCTAGTAAAGTTTTACCAGTACCTGGAGGTCCCTCAAGTAGGACACCTTTAGGGATTCTAGCACCCATCTTAGTGAATTTACGGTGATCTTTTAAGAACTCAACCATTTCAGCAAGTTCTTGTTTTTCTTCATCAGCTCCAGCTACATCATCAAATGTAACTTTCGCTTCTCCACCATCGATTTTTTTAGCTTTAGATTTTTGGAAGCTCATTACTTTGCCTCCACCGCCACCTTGCATTTGTGTCATAAAGAACACTAAAACACCCATAAACAAGATAAGCGGAATAATGTTACCTAAGAATGATAGAATTGCTCCAGTTTTTTCAGCTGGTTTATACTCTACTACACTTAATTTTCCATCTTTAGCTTTTTCATTAATTTGTTTTTGTACTTCGGAATCAGATGCTGCAACTACACTCTCAAAGTTCTTATTACCATCTGTGTAAGTACCTTTAACATTGTAGTTCTCATCTTTTCTTTGTAGACTTATTTCTTTAACCTTGTCGTCCTTAATAGTCTGAACAAGTTTAGCATAGTCTATTTTTTCAGTTGTCCCAGGTAAGTCTTGCTGCCAATATGCAAATAATCCAATTGCGATTACGATTAACGCAAGCATACCAAGGATAGGGTTTTGTCTTTTTTTATTATTCATATAGACAATCTTCCTCCTATCATTTTTCTAAACATAATTTATTTTACCATATGTAACTAAAGTTTGACTAATATTCTGACCTTTTTTGATTAAAATATTATTATGAATAAATTTCTTCTTTTAGAACCCCGATATAAGGTAAGTTTCTATATCTTTCGTCATAATCTAAACCAAATCCTACTAAGAATTCATTTGGTGAAACTATACCGATGTAATCAGCTTCAACATCAACTACACGAGTTTCTGGTTTATCTACTAGTGAAGCACACGCTACAGAAGCGACTTTTCTTTCTTTTAAGTTTTCGATAAGCGCTTTAAGCGTTCTTCCTGTATCTACGATATCTTCAACGATAATTACGTGACGTCCTTCAATATCCATTCCACAATCTTTTTTGATTTTGATTACACCAGAAGATTCAGTTCCTCCGTGATAACTAGATACGTCCATAAAGTCAATAACTACATGAATGTCAATATGTTTTAAAAGTTCTGCCATAAAAGGTAGTGCTCCTTTTAATGTACAAATTAGAACAGGGCATTTATCTGCATAATCCTCTTCAATTTGTTTAGCAATTCTTTTACTAGCAACAACGATGTCCTCGTGTGTAAATAGAACTTTCTCGATATCTTTTAATAAATTTTCCACTGTTTTATCCTTTCGTGTTTATATAATAATCATATTTTTTGTTTTTGTTAACTTTAGTATTTATTCCTAAAACTCCTAAAACCCCATCTTTGTTGCGAATTACTGGAAGTTTGTCTCTAAGTTCTTTGGGAATTTTTTCATCAATAAAAAGACGTGAAAGTTTTTTGCTAACCTTACCTCTTTGAATCCTATCGCCATCCCTCTTAGTCGTAACTATTAAAGGCAAATCTTCTTTATTAAATCCAACCTCAGATGAGTTGTTAGTTGTTGTTATTAGAAAATTACTCTGATGAAATGTATAAACTTTATTAATATCCACTTCATCTATTATTAATTCTATCTTATCATTATAACATTTTTTTTCGATTTTATGAATATAAATACTATTATATTCGATAATAATTTTTAAATTATTTTTTAAATCATAACTTTTATTATTATTTCTATTTTTTAAGTCTTCTATTATTGTAAAAAGAGCCTTTTGTTTCACATCAAAAACACCAAAATTATTTGCTAATATATCTCTTAGCAGGAAATAAATCTCTTCTTTGGTATTTTTTAATAGTTTTTCTTTATCTAGCTCAACTTTACCTTCTTCTGTTGAAATAACATAATCATCTTTTACTTCTAATACTTTATTTTTCAACTCAGCATTAATATTTTGATAATAACTAGAAAAATTAATTAAATTATCAAAACTCGCAGCATTCACATCGTTCAACAATGGTACAATATTATGCCTTATATTATTCCTTGTATAATCAGTATCGAAGTTTGTTGAATCAACATAGTATTTCAAGTCATTTTTATCGGCATATTGCTCAAGGTCTGCTTTTAATACATTTAATAATGGACGATAAACTTCTAAGTTTCCTATAGTCGTCTTCCCTTCTATCATCAAGTTATAATCCATACTACGTCCACTAAGGAGCCTCATAAGGATATTCTCCACTTGATCATTTTTATGGTGAGCTGTTATTAACTTCACACCACCTTCTAATGAAGACATCTCCTCAAAAGCATCGTAACGTAGTTTTCTTGCGAACATTTCCTCTGACGTGTGACTATCTCTTACTAAATCTTTCATATTTAGCTCTTTTTTGTAGAATTTAACATTATAGTTTTTTACAAAGTTTTCTACGAACTCAGCTTCTTCATAAGACTGCTCTCTTAGACCATGATTTATGTGGAACACCACTAATTCTTTATAACTCTCTTTGTACTTAGTAACAAGCAGATGAAATAAAGCTATAGAATCCACTCCTCCTGATAGACCTAGTGCTATTTTATCAGTTTTTTGCCATAAAATATTAATGTCCATCTAGATAACCTCTCTCCTGAAGACCTTTCTTAATTTTTTCGAACTTAGCTTCAGCTTGCTTTGTCGTCGCAATTATATCTTCTAGCAATCCTTCTGGCGCTGGTGGAATTTCTTTTTTCTCTTCTTTCTCCTCAGACAGCTCGGTAATATTGCTCTTCTTACCTTTCCCTACAGAAATTTTCATATTCCCTATAAATTGAAGTTTTTTCAAGTCTTTTAAAGTTTTTGTCTCCTGTTTAAGTTCCTGATTTTCTTCCTTCGCTTCTTGTTTTTTCTGAACTTCAGGTTGTTCTTTAGCTTCTTTTTTTATTGGTGACTTCGGTTTATTTTTCTTTTTATTCTGTTTTTCTTTAGAGTTTTTCTCTACTTTTTTCTTGTCACCTTCAGCTTGTTTCAACTCTTTTTGTGTTAAAATCACTAAAGAATCCTTTGTACCTTTCTCCTCGGCTTTAATAACAAAACCAACAGAAAAAATCTCTTCTAGCTTCTTCTTTTTACCTATAAACATGTTTTCCTTCGGTAAAAATGCATCTTTGCCATTTTCTAGTTTTATATATAATCCTTTGCTTTCAACTTTCGTTACCTTACCTGCAACTTTACTCATTTAATCACCTCACTATCCCCTAGTATAAACTACATATTTTTTATAGTTTTAACCTCTTAAATCATTCCTATTTATTTCACTTAAATATTATACCACACTATATTCATCTATTGAAATATCAAAGATAATCCGATGTAATAATATACCAACAACCTAATCCCGATAACTAAAAAACACCAACTTCAAAAAAGTTATTCTTCTGAAATCAGCGCTCAATTATTAAATCTTCTTCTAAATAGTGTTATGTTAACTATCTCTAGTAAAAAACACTACTAAACTTTATTATACCATAAAAATAAAGATTTTATCAGTCTTTAATTTTTAAAGTTTTTATGTTATGTTAAAGTTACTAAAGGAGTTGTCTCGACAAAATCTTGTTTCTTAAGAGATTATTGTTTTTGAGCCACTCTCCATTCATAGTAAATACGCGACGCGCGATTTCAGGGAGGTCACTATGTTAGACGCAGAAAAAATCAAAAAAAGATTTTACATATCTCTAGTATTCTATGTTTTATTTGGTATCGCACTATTGTTAGTATTGGATAGCGCAGTTAGTCCGAACTTTACACAAGAATATAAAACTATATTATCAGTGATTAAATTTGTTTATATTATTTTGCCCGCCGGGCTATCTTTAGCTCTAACTAACTATATAAATAAAAACACTAAAAATGTAGAAAAATAAAAAATAACACTCTATAAAATTAGCTAGCGAGTGATTCGACAAAATATTATTTCTTCGAAATCGCGATTTTCGAGTCACTCCCACTTATTTTATATTAAATACGCAATACGCAATTTCAGGGAGGTTACTATGTTAAATGCAGAAAAACTCAAAAAAAAATTTTATATATTTGTTGTATTCTATGTTTTTTTATTTGGTCCTATAATCATTTTCTTGCTTGATGAAATAGTTAATCCAGACTTTACACAAAAATATAAAACCATAATATCAGTGTTCAAATATTTTTTTCAATCTTACCTATATTGTTAGCTTTGATTATAAATAACTATATAGCTAAAAAAACTAAAAACGTAGAAAATAACACTCTCTAAAACTAGCTAGCGAGTGATGCGACAAAATCTTGTTTCTTAGAAATCAAGATTTCCGTGTCACTCATATAGCTAAAAGAGCGACTCAAAATCACTTTTGAATCGCTCTTCTTTTTTATCCGTTGTAACAGTTTATTATTTCAAATAACTTGCTACGAATTTCTTCGTTTGTTGAATGTCCTAGCATTGATTTCAACTCTACTAGTTTTTTATCTAGTTCCTCAACATCAATGTCTAAGGTTGTATTTTTATAGATCATTTTGTTATCAGTCTTTTCGCTACTTTCGTAATCAAGTGATAACTCTTCATACATTTTCTCACCAGGTCTTAGTCCGATTTCTTCGATATCTATATCTTTATACGGTTCTAATCCTGATAATTTAATTAGGTTTGTCGCAAGATCTATGATTTTCACAGGTTCTCCCATGTCTAATAGGAAGATTTCCCCTTCACTTGCGTAATATCCAGCTTGTAGTACCAATTGTGCCGCTTCTGGAATCGTCATAAAATAACGAATAATATTTCTATGTGTAATAGTGATAGGTCCACCTTTTTTAATCTGTTCTTTAAAAATAGGAATTACAGACCCATTTGAACCTAATACATTACCGAATCTAACTGCAGCAAATTTCGTTTTGTACTTATTACCTTTTGACTGTAAAATAATCTCTGTTAAACGTTTCGAAGCCCCCATCGCATTCGTAGGATTTACCGCCTTGTCAGTAGAAATCATAATAAATCTTTCTACTTCTTTTTCAATGGCTACATCCATAACATTTTTTGTCCCAAAGACATTATTTTTTATCGCTTCTTGTGGACGACGTTCCATTAAAGGTACGTGTTTATGCGCTGCTGCATGGAACACTACGCTCGGTTTATACTTATCGAATACCTCAGCTAACGCATCTTTTTCACGAATACTTACTATTTCAGAAATATAACTTATATCATCATATTCTTTACTGTGCGATTTTTCAAAATCTAAATCACGCTCTAACATGTATAATGCATTCTCATTAACATCTACTAAAACAAGTTGACTAGGTTTGAATTTGAAAATCTCTCTTACAATCTGACTTCCAATTGAACCACCAGCACCTGTAACAAGAATACTCTTTCCTTTAATATAAGAACGAATCTCACCTTGAGAAAGTTTCACTTCTCCACGTCCTAATAAATCCTCAATAGATACATCTTTTAAGTGTTTAGAAATACTTTCTCCGTCTTCTACAGCAATACCCGAACTCATTACCTTCACAGTAACATTGGCTTCTTTCAGAACATTTAATATTCTATTTTTATTATAAGCACTAATCGAAGGAATGGCTAAGAATACTTGTTCTACTTCATATTTCGGAATAAGTTTTAGTATTTCATAAGTTGTTCCAACTACAGTAACACCACTAATTACAGAATTTTTTCGATTATCATCTATAAGACCGACTACATTAGCACGGAAAATATTATTTTTAGATAACTCTTTTAATAATATGTACCCCGCATCTCCTGCACCGATTATAAATGTATTTTTATAAGTACTAGCACCATACTTACCAGCTTCTCTTTCACGTAAGGCACGATATAGCATTCTTGTAAACATCATACCCGCTATTATTAATAAAGGCGAGAAGATAGCAAATCTAACATTTGAGAATGTATCAGGTAACATATACTGATAAAGGATACTCGTAATCAAGTCCCCAAGAACTACTGATATACAAATATTTACTATCTCATTAACCCCTAAGTATGACCACAATGATTTATTAGTACCAAATAAATAAAAACTAATTACATATATAACAAGTGAAATAACTAGAAATTCTAATATTTCAACATAATGGCCATTTAGCATCGCAAATGGATCTGATGCTTTACCTAAAAATATCGATGCTACTACACCCAATGCAACCGTCAATAAATCCAGTAACATGATAAGTTTAAATCTATGATTTATATATATTTTTGATGAAAATAGTCTATCCATAACATCTCCTACAAATTTACCAAAGAGCTTACCAAATCCTAAGTTATCACAAACTAAATATCAAATAAAGATACTTGTGATAATCAATAAACTATGCGGGGAACAACTCAAAACTAAACTTTTTGAGTCGCTCCCTCAGCTCTTCTACATATTTTAAAACAATCTATAACCAAAGTAACCTGTCGCAGCAATAATAATACATAATATCACAATGCTGATCTTTCTAGTCTCCTTGATTACTTTTATCTCTACTATTTTTTGAACTATTAATATAGTTATAGCTACGAAAATCGCAGTAGTCTTAATCCTTTGATTTTCTATAAACATCGTCGCTATTATTATAGCTAAACTAAAAACTGTAATAAGCATATTAACAGCCATAAATATTAATTTTTTATCCGCCATAATTATTTTTTCCTTATCTTGATTGTTACTTTAACAATCGGTGTATCCGTCGCAATTCGAACATTTTCTTTAGGATAAATTTTCAAATTACTTCGTTCTTCTGTTTCTTCTTTAACATCACTTAAATCGACGTCAACGAACATCTCTGACACTTTAGCCAATGTAGCCTCATCTTCCGCCCTAACAGCTACTTTAGAAACATCAGCAATCGCACTAATCAGCTCGAATCCTGAAGGAAGACTACCTATAGTATTTACTTCTAGTGGAACTTCTTTTTCGATATTCTTCAACTCTATATTCATAACTGTTGAACTAGGGTCTATTTGAATATCCTCGATTTTATTATAGTCACTATCGTAAGCCACTAACTTAGCTTCTTCTCTAGTATTTCTATTAAGCTTCGTACGAGTATCACTCTCAGCACGAACCTCGTTTATTCTATTAAGACTTTCAATCGCACCAGAAATCTTAACTGTTTCATTTGACACACTAAGATTATCTACTTCATATCCAATCAGTAGACGTTCTTTCTTAACTACCGGTGTGACTTTGAATTCTTTTGTTGCTTTTTCTCTAATAGATATCGTTATAACAGACGGATCTGCGGTACCATCGACACCTTTTTCTAAACCATCTATCTCAATTTTAACCTTTTGATCATCACCTATTTGAGCATTTCTAAGATTCAACTTCGCCTTGAAGTTTTTAGCAACACTTTCTTTTTGAACTTTTGTTTGTGTTCCAGATAGTTTCACAGATACAGTATTAGGAATACCTACTACATAAAGCTTATCTCTGTCATAATCAACATCCAGCGGAACATCGCTCACCCAAGCTGTTGCATTATCACTAGTACTATCTCCAAGAACTGAAAAGTTTTTAAAATTCTCATTAACCGATAGGAACAATAGTATCGCTATTAAAAATGATATTAACTTTAACTTATTATTTTCTTTTAGTTGCATAATATCACCTCTTATTTAATTATTTTTTCTTGCTGTTTCCAATTTTTCGCCAAATAATCAGCTAAATCGTCTGTTGAATAATCTGAAGTTAAGATTCCATTTTGACAAACACTAATCTTCCCTGTTTCCTCAGATACAGCGATTATTATAGCATCTGTAACTTCAGATAATCCTAATGCAGCACGGTGTCTTGTACCATAGCTACTAGCTATCGATCTATTATCCGATAAAGGAAGCACACAGCTTGCAGCGCGGATCTTATTCTCATCGATTATCATGGCACCGTCATGCAAAGGTGTATTTGGAATAAAAACATTAATTATAAGTTCATTTGTCACCTCAGCATTGACCGTAATACCACTTTCAACGTATTCATCAAGACCTGTATTATTTTCTAGTACGATTAATGCACCTATTCTTCGACGCGCCATATGTCTAGATGAATCAACAACAGCTTTTATAATCTGTTCAGTAGAATTTTTCTGAACATCTTTATAGTTAATATTGAAGATATTAGACAGCTGTACCCTTCCTATGTATTCAAGAGCTCGTCGTAATTCCGGTTGGAATATAATCATTATACCTAATACTCCCCAAGTTACTACTTGTTCAAAAATGTATGTCATCGTCCTAAATCCGATAAAGTTAAAGAATATTTTTAGTCCAATAACTATTAAAATACCTTTAACAAGTTGCATACCACGAGTACCTTTTAATAAACTCAATAGTTTATAAACTAAAAACCAAACTAATAATATATCCAATAGATGAATAATTAGTGTTAGCGTACTTACTCCTGATAAGTATTCAGCTATCATAAATAATCTCCTTCCTTTAATTAATAATACCTCGCTACGCATATAACACTTATTCTTATGCATATAGCAGTCCACTTTCAATTATATCATAAAATGCAAGCGTTGTGCTATTTTTTATAGAAGAAAAAAGAAGATATTTTACAAATAACATATGCAAAATATCTTCAATATACTTTTTATTATTTTAGCTTTTAGTTATAGTTCACTAAATAGTAGCTTATAATCCTAGTAGTACTAGGTTTTCTCCTTATAAACTATCATTAGTTTACTAATCAATCTTACTTATGTAAACAAAATCTGTAGGTGGCACTGTACCTTTTCCTGTATCTGGTTGACCCGCAGTTATTAAGATAGAATCTCCAACTTCAGCTAAGCCAACTTCTTTAGAATATGCTGAAGCATTACTTAACATCTCTTCCATACTCAACATTTTAGGTTCGATATACGGTACTATTCCTCTAGTAATAATTAATTTTCTTGCACTTTCTCTATCAGGTAAAACTGCTAGCACAGGTATATTTGGTCGATACCTCGCGATGAAACGAGCTGTTGTTCCTGATTTCGTATAAGTTACAATATTTTTTACATCAACTGCTTCTAAAAGATGTTTTGTCGTCATAGAAACAGCATGAGAAATACTCATTTTGTATTCAGCCACTTCAAATCTTTCTGCATCAACAGCATTATTTTTTTCAACAGTTCGTATAATTCTATCTACTGTTTCTAGCGCTTCACATGGATAATCACCAATCGCAGTCTCTTCTGTTAACATTACCGCATCAACACCGTCGAAAATTGCATTCGCAACATCAGACACTTCGGCTCTAGTTGGTCTTGGATTGTAAACCATAGAATATAACATTTGAGTAGTTAAAATAACTACTTTCGCAGCTTCATTAGCTCTTCTTACTATTTCCTTTTGAATTCCAGGTAAATCTTCATACGAAATATCTACCCCAAGTTCATCACGATTAATCATAATCGCATCTGCAATTTCCAGTATATCATCAAGATTATCATAACCATCTTTACAATCTATCTTAACAATAATCCCTATATTTTTTCCATATGATTTAATAAGCTCTTTTATCTTCGTTATCTCATCTATGTTTCCAACAAAAGGACACGCAACGAAATCTACATCATTTACGCAGGCAAAGTCTACATTCTCCTCATCTATTCTAATAAGTTTATATTTATTTTTCGCATAAATATGATCCACATCATATATTATAGCTAAGTCTCTTCCCACTTCTTCTCTTAGAGCTTTAACCTTTTCTATTCTTTCAACATTTTGCTCATTACTCCCGTAATAAGAATCTATCAATACAGCATCTGCTGCACCTTCAACTATTTTTCGTAATACTTTATCTGTAGCATCACCTATAGTAGCTATTATTTTAGAATTTCTAATCATAACTATTCACCTATCCATATTTTATTTCATATTTTATTATAGCACAGCGAAATATAACATACTATACTATAAATATTATAACAGATTTTACCCTTTATTATTAATTAATTAAATATTATTATTAAATGTAAAACACTTAACTATATCAAACTTCTTTTATTTAGGTAAAATTCATTATTATTAACGCATTAACTTAGTATAAACTATAGAAATATAACTACATATATCGTTTTTAAAAAGAGATGTGATTTATTAAATAAAAGAAAAACTCTTACCTTATTTGTAAGGTTTTTTCTTACAAATAAGCTTACATTTGTAGATGTTTTTTAGCAATAATTATGAAAAATATTTATAAAGTTTATTTCTCTATAAGTGTTATTTAAAGAACATAGTAGCATTTCTATAAATTCAGACTATAAAAAAAATAATATTACATAATATATAAAAAACTATTGACAACCTCCCTTTCTGTAGTATATAATTTACATGCTGATATAACACATGGTTTTCAGTTATTAAAATTTATATATATTATATTTAGGAGGAACATTTTTATGTTATCATTTTTAAAACCTAAAGCTAAATCACACAAAGTTCCTGCCGATAAAGTTATGCCAACTTATAAAAAATTAAGATTTATTTCTTTCCTTGGTGTATTCCTTGGATACATGGCATTCTACATTGTTAGAAATAACATCAGTTTATCGAGTAGTGATCTTAAAGCATCTTTAGGAATTTCTAAAACTCAAATGGGTGCAATCATGAGTTACATGCTACTTGCATACGGATTAAGTAAAGGATTTATGAGTAGTTTATCGGATAAAGCCGATCCGAAAAAATATATGGCTCTCGGACTTTTCCTTTGTGCATCTGTAAACTTGGCACTTGGAGTTAGCCACACTGTATTCTTAGTATCAATCTTAGTAATTTTACTAGGGCTTTTCCAAGGTATGGGGGTTGGACCAGCATTCATCACACTTGCAAGCTGGTACCCTAAAAAAGAACGTGGTCGTATGACTGCTCTTTGGAATATTTCTCACAACATTGGTGGAGGAATCGTAGCAAGTATCGTTACATTAGGATTCTTCATCTTTGGTAAAGAACACTGGAAATTAGCATACTACGTATTCCCAGCGATTATCGCTATTATCTTCGTTATTATTATCCTTGTTTTAGTTAAAGGAAAACCAGAAAACGAAGGTCTACCAACAATGGAAGAAATCACTGGTGAAACACATAAAGTAGAAGTAAAACACGTACCAGAAGAAGCTGCAAACTTAAACGCAGGACAAATCTTCGTAAACTACGTATTAAAAAACAAACACGCTTGGTATGTATCTCTAGTTGATACATTCGTATACTTAATCCGTTTCGGATTAATCTCTTGGCTTCCAATCTACTTATTAGAAACTAAAGGATTCACAAAAGGACAAATGGGTATCGCCTTCACACTATTCGAGTGGGCTGCTATTCCATCAACACTTCTTGCTGGATACCTATCTGATAAAGTATTCAAAGGTTACCGTATGCCTCCAGCAATCGGTGCAATGGTTATCATTTTCTTCTGTCTAATTGGATATTGGGAAAGTACTTCTCTAGTATGGGTAATCGTATTTGCCAGCCTTTCTGGATGTCTAATCTACGTACCACAATTCTTAGCATCAGTTCAAACTATGGAAGTTGTTCCATCATTTGCTGTTGGTAACGCAGTTGGTCTAAGAGGATTCATGAGTTACATCGTGGGTGCTTCATTCGGTACTTGGTTCATCGGATTCGTTGTTGACCGTGTAGGATGGTCTGGAGGACTTTACGTACTTCTATCATCTGCAGTTCTTTGTATCGTATTCGCAGTATTAAGTCACCGCGGAGCTAAAGAATTAGCACAAAAATAATTAACAATTCAAAACATCAAAAAGCACTGAACAAAATAGTTCAGTGCTTTCTTATTAAAGGCTTTAGCCAGTTGAGGAGGCGAAGTCTCCGAAACAAAAAACCACCCGCTATGCGGGTGTGAGACAAAAGTTAAACAATTGAAAA
>ERZ773044.9-NODE-9-length-193034-cov-31.1177_pt1 | contig 193034 bp, 160 predicted proteins | sample MGYA00511897_ERZ773044 | MGnify/ENA primary metagenome ERZ773044 (study PRJEB29015, sample SAMEA2738116) | human oral metagenome | biome: human oral; feature: human-associated habitat; material: saliva | place: China | collected 2170 ...
CCAAATCTAACCCCCGCGACACGCCGAGCCAGACACACATTTTGACCCTTAACCCCCTCCCCCACCTCGACGACGGGCCTGAGTTTGGCTGAAAGGTAGGGAATAACATAGGGATTCGGCTTCGTCAGGGCAAAACAAAACCCGGTATCTCAGCGACTTTTCGTTGAGATACCGGGTTTTTCTGGTAGCGGGGACAGGATTTGAACCTGCGACCTCCGGGTTATGAGCCCGGCGAGCTACCGAACTGCTCCACCCCGCGTCGGCTCTAGATACTCTAGCGCATCGACCGGGAGGGCACAAACTGTGCGCGGTGATTTACGTCCCAGCGGTCAGTATCTGTCAGCGGGAACGACTCGCTTCCGGTCGGGGATCGCCAGAAGGATCGCAGCCACGATACACGTCAACGACAGAACCCACGTTGCCACCGACCGCAGGCTATCCATCCCACTGTAATACGGCAGATGCATCGGCAGATACGGGGTGTACCAGGGCATCCTGAAAGCCACGGCCGCCCACGGCTGCATGATCAGGTACGTCACCAGAACGACACCGGCAACGATGTAACGAAGAGGGTTGACACGCTTGGCCAGGTAGATGATGAGGAAGGCAATGAGCACGCCATTCACCACCATCCAGAACCAGAATGACGTCCCTTGAGTACGCGATGCGTACAGCGCCGAGAGCTCATAGCTCCAGGGAATGAACTTATCGACGAGGAGCACCAGCTTCGCAAACAGGAGGATGCACGCGGCAACCACCCCACGCCGAGAAGCCACGGCTTTACTCTCCGGTACCACTGGCACGTAGGTCGGGGCATTCACGTAGCCGGTCGACATCTGCGCAGCCCGCTGCTCATCACTGTTTACGGGACTGGAGTATGGGTATCGGGGATCCGCCATCATTTTCCTTCCATCGGTGAAAAGCGGCGCATTGATCCGATCCTAGCCGCTCACGCGACCGCGTTCACACAGTTCCAGAGCGCTCACTGGGGCGCGGTAAATCCTGAGACGTTCGTCGCCTGAGCGGACGAGGCCTCGGGTGCCACCTCGGAAGAAGCGGCCTCGGGCGTCACCGACGGCGAGGCGACGTGGCCGGCCGGAGCCACTCCTGCGGCAGGGACGGGAGCGCTCATCGCGTAGGGCGAGGGCACCGGCTTGAAATCCGGGATCGCGAGCAGGATCGCGGCGATGACACAGATCCAATCGAGCACCCGCATCAGGAGCAAGCGCGCACCCAAGAGTCCGAGCTCATAAATACCGGGCTCAGGCACGAACGCGTAGTACCAGACAGAATCATTAGTAACCAACACGATCGGCGTCACAACAAAGAACAACACCAAAATGACGCATGCGGCAACATAGCGCGCAATGGCAGCACCCTTACGGATATAGAGCACCGCAAGCACGATGACAACGATTTCCATCAGACGCCACAACCAGAACAACGGGTTCGAGAACCGGCTAACGTAATCATCGAGATGATCAAACCGATAGGGGATGAATCCGTGCACCAGGGAGATACTCTGGCAGACGATGAGCATCCACGCCGCAATGCGTCCGCGCATGGATCGCGACGAGCGCGCCGAAATCGCTGCGCCGGTGTGCAGGGGCGCCGCGCCAAAAGGATCTGCGGCCGGCGCCACCATCACGGGAGCACCCGTCGGAGTCGGCAGCGAGGGAGCACCCGTCGGAGCCGGCAGCGACGAAGCTTCCGCCGGCTCCTGGCTCGGCTGAGGCACGCCCGAGGGCGTAGCGAAGGGATTATTGGGCAGAGTCATCGTCTTCCTTCCACGATGTCGATGGGTCCCAGGACAGACGTCCTCACCATAGCAACGACGCACCAAGGCGAGCCGGTCAACAACTCATGCTGGGATAAGCTCCCCCATCAAGTTGTTGCCGCAAACCACAGACGACCGCGCGCCCGCCCCCTCACGACATGTGATCGGCGGGACCGGGCGCGCGGTGGCTTCCGTCAGCGGTTATGAGCCGCTTTGTGCACCGCTCGTGGCAGATGGGCTCGGGCTGGGCGTCGGCGTGGGCGTCGCCGCGCCGAGCTCCTGCTGGGCGGCCTCGGCGCGGGCCAGGGCGTCGCGCAGACGCGTCTGTGCCTGGCCGAAGGCGGTCCAATCGGACTTGCTCATCGCCGAATCGGCGTCACGCATGGCCTGAGCGGCATCGTTGATGGCCTGCGTCAGGCGGGCGTTCGCATCGCCCGAGGCGGCCGGCGGGGTCGCACCCGACTGGCTGCCGTCGTCGCTCGCCGGCGGCGTCTGCGGCGTCTGCGGGGTCGTCGCACTACCATCGTCGGCGACCAGCTGGCGCAGCGATTCTTCCAGGGTCGGTGCGAAGCCGACCTTGTCGCCGAAGGCCGTCAGGACGGAACGTAGCACCGGGTAGGACGCCGAGCCCGTACCCTGCACGTAGACGGGCTGCACGTAGAGCAGGCCGCCGCCAACCGGCAGGGTCAGGAGGTTACCGCGGATGACCGTGGAGTCAGCCTGGTTGAGCAGGTTGAGCTGGGTCGCGATCTTCTCGTCCGAGTCGTACTTGTTTTGCACCTGGCCGGGGCCGGGAACGGTCGTCGAGGACGGGAGTGCGAGCAGGCGCAGCTTGCCGTATCCCTCGCGCACCTGGCCGGGGGTGTTACCGGTCTCGGAGTCGACGGCGAGGAAGCCCGCCATGGCCTCGCGCCGGCCCTCGCCGCCGCCACCGGGCACGAAGACCGAGGTCAGGGAGAACTCAGCGCTGTCCTGTCCGGGCATCTGCATGGTCAGGTAGTACGGCGGCTGCAGTGCGGTCGGAGCGGGCACGGGGTTGCCCGCCGCGTCCACGCGCGTGGAGGAGTCGGAGCTGGAGGCAGCACCGTGGGTGGAGGTCTCCTCGGCTAGGCGCCAACGGTCGCCGCCGGAGTAGAAGCCGGCAGCGTCGGTCACGTGGTACGTGGCGAGCAGGTTGCGCTGAACCTTGAACATGTCCTCCGGGTAGCGCAGGTGGCTCATGAGATCGCCCGAGATCGCCGAGACGGGCTCCACGCTGCCGGGGTAGATCTTTTCCCAGGTGCGCAGGATCGGATCCTGGTCATCCCAGCGGAACAGGCGCACGGAGCCATCGTAGGCGTCGACGATGGCCTTAACGGAGTTACGCATGTAGTTGATCTTGTTGGCCTGGACGTACTGGCCGACCTCAGTGGAGCGAGAGTCCACGGTGGCATTCGAGAGGGTCTCGTGCTGCGCGTACGGGTAGTTATTCGTGGTCGTGTACGCGTCGACGACCCACACGAGGCGCTTGGGGGTCGACGGGTCACCGTCCATGTCGACGACCGCCGGGTAGGCGGACTGTTCGAGCGTCAGGTAGGGCGCGACCTTCGCGACGCGCTGGAGGGGATCGCGATTGTAGAGGATCTGCGAGGCCTCGTTCGTCTGCGACGAGAAGAACAGGTCTGTGGATCCGAACTTGATCGCATACAGGAGCTTGTTCCACACGTTGCCCACTGAGGGGCCGCCGTTGCCGACGAAGGTCGTGGATACCTGGCCGCCAACCGCGGTGTCGTCCGGGTAGTCGAGCTCCTGAGGCTCGGAGCCCTCGGGAGCGCCGACGATCGAGTAGTCGGGCGAGCCGGGGCTGAAGTAGACGCGCTCCTCGTAGTCACCCATCTCGCCGACGGAGGGCACGGACTGTTCCCAGTAGGAGGGCAGGCCATCGCTGGTCAGCTGGTTGCCGTATGCGGCGACCGCGCCATAGCCGTGGGTGTAGACGGTGTGCTGGTTCACCCAGGTCTGCTGCTCGGCGGACAGGCCTGAGAGGTTGAGCTCGCGCACAGAGATCACGGTGTCGCGGCGCTCCCCGCCCACATTGTAGCGGTCGACCTTCATACCCGAGTTGAAGCCGTAGTACAGGCGAGACTGCTGAAGCTGCTGGACAGTCTTTGTGATGACCTGCGGGTCGAGCAGACGCACCTGGGAGGTGAGGGACTCGGTATCGAATTGACCGGCCGAGGCCGTGGTGGCCGCGTCGTAGTTCGTCTGATAGTCGACGTCCTGCAGGCCGTAGGCGGCCAGCGTGGCGTCAATGTTGCGCTGAATGTAGGGAGATTCAAGGCTGCGCTGGTTAGGGCGCACGCGGAACTGTTCGACGAGGGCCGGGTAGGCGCCAGCCAGGACGAGGGCAGCGATCACCGTCACCGCGACGCCGGTGACAGGCAGGCGCCACGTGCCCTTGAAGGCTGCGACGACGAAGAGGACAGCAACGAGTCCGGAGATGACCGCCAGGATGGAGTGCGCGGGCAACGTCGCGTTGATATCGGAGTACATAGCGCCATGAATGGAGCCGGAGTCCGAGGTGAGCAGCTCGTAGCGGCCCAGCCAGTAGTTCACAGCGATGAAGAGCGAGAGGCAGGCGGCCATCAAGCCAGACTGCAGGCGCGCCTGCTTCGAGGCGTGAGGGCGCGGCGCCAGGCGGATCGTTCCGTACAGGTAGGACACGATGAGGGCCGCAATGAGGGCGATGGCGGTGACGGTCATCAGGAAGGAAACAAGGACCTTCAGCGCAGGCAGGACGAACACGAAGAACGAGATGTCCAGACCGAACTGGGGATCGACCTGATCGAAGGAGGAACGGTTCAGGAATTGGAGCAGCGTCTGCCACTCCGTGGCCAGGCGAGCACCGTTCGTGAAACCGAAGAACAGAGCGACGCCCCAGAACGCGAATCGGCGCACGGGCTCGAGAGCCTTCTGGTAGGCGCGCAGGGAGGCCGACGCCTGCCCGCGCGTTGAGGACGCGCGATGCCGGTACGCGTAGGCCATCGAGAAGAAGATGAGGGCCGCGGCCACGACGAAGCCGACGACGAACAGACCGATGTGCGCTCCCCACTGGGTGAGGATGACGCGGGTGGCGCTCATCTGGCGGAACCACAGGATCTCGGTCCACACGATCGACGCGCCGTAGATGATCGCGCCGATCGCGATCAGGACGCCCAGAGTGATCGCTCCGGGGCCAGGCTTGTGCATCTTCAGGTCGACGGGTGGGCTATCGGGGTCTCGGGGCGCACGCGCTCCCCCCGGTGGGAAGACCGAAAAATTGAAGCTCACGGCAGTCCTCTCTGTAAAACCGTTCGGCTCCGATCCAGTGTAGCCGCGCACATGCACTTCTTCGTCTCTGTCTTATTCGCTCTCCGTGAGATTATGGGGGCATGACTGTTGAAATGATGCCGAGCGCGCGCGAGATCGCGCTGGCCAACGTGGTTGTCGATATCGAGAAGGGCGCTGCCCGCGTGGGCTGGGATCACGCCCCGTCCATCTACGCGCTGGTACCGACGGCGATGCTGCTGGCCGACCCGAATCTGCCTGCTGACATTGCCGAGCAGCTGCGCACTGGTTGGGATGGGACCGAGGACCACCTGAGCGCGATCATCCAGGAGGACCTGGCTGACGACGACATTGAGCAAGTTCTGGCGCATCTGGCCTGGCCCGAGACCGTTCCCGGGGCAGCACTGACCGTCGAGCGTATCGTCGTTCCGCCGGAGGTCGAGGACGAGGCCCCCGAGGACCCCGACGAGGCCCTGGCCTTCATCTCGAATCACCCCCTGCGAACGGACGTGCGTCTGGCCGTTGGCGTGATGCGTACGGGCGAGTCGTGGTGCGCTCTGCGTACCCGCGCCTTCGACTCTGACGACAAGGTCGGGCAGGGCTCGGCGCTCGTCCCCGCGCTGGTGGATGCCCTGCGAGCGTCTCTCGAGCCGGTGACGGACGAGCAAGCCTGACAGCGTTAAGAGGCCCCGGCCTCGTCCGGACCAGATGGACGAGGCCGGGGCCATTTGTCGCCCACCTGACGAAAGTCGGAGGGCGGGCTTGAGAGCGCCCCCGCGCTACTGGCAGGTCGGCAGGGCGTCCCCGGTACCGTCGGCGATGGAGCGCACGGCGTTCACTGCCTCGTCGAGGGTGGACACCGAGACGACGCGCAGCCCATCGGGGACGTGTCCAACGACCTCGTTACAGTTCTCGGAAGGGGCGAGGAACCACTGGGCCCCGTCGCGGTGCGCACCCCACAGCTTCTGCTGGATGCCACCGATACCTCCGACTTGCCCGTCGTAGGACATGGTTCCAGTGCCCGCGATGACGTTGCCGCCGGTCATGTCACCGGGGGTCAGGCGATCGATGATACTCAGTGAGAACATCATGCCAGCACTCGGGCCACCAACGCCGTCGATGTTGACGGTGATGTCGACGGGCAGGGCGGGGTCGACGGAGAGGTAGACGCCGAGCTTGGAGCCGCTCTCGGTGGCGGACGCGGCGACGGATGCGAAGGAGACGTCCTGCGTGGCGCCTTCTCGCTCGATCGTCAGCGTCATCGTGGAGCCGGCCGGCACCGAGCGCATGAGTGCGAAAGGAGTTGCGGCGCTGGTGATCTCGTGACGTACTCCGTCGGGGGTCGTGATCGCGCGGAGGATGTCTCCCTGTTGGACGACCCCTTCCGCGTTGGTTCCTTCGACCGCACCCTCAATCGTGACCGTCGCGGGGACCTCCCACCCGAGGTACTCGAGGGCGGCGACCTGCGAGGTCGTCTGCGAGTTGCGCATCATGGCCAGCTGAGCCACGCTCGACCGTTCCTGCGTCAATCCCTTGGGATACACCGACTCGTAGTCCACGATCTTGCTGTGCGGGTCAAAGTACGCGGCGATGAGCTGCGCGAAGTTCAGGCGAGACTTGGGGTTTCCCGATTCGGAGACCGTCACCATGCGCAGCTGCCCCTGCCCCGGCTTCGCGGGTGCCTTGTACGAGGTGGACTGAGGCTCGTCCTGCTCGATCGCTTCCCCCGTTGTGGGGTCGGTTCCCTCGATCTGAAGCATGGGAACTCCGTTGTCGGATCCCAGCACATTGAAGGTCGGGCCAGGGCTGTTAACCACGAAGGGAACAGGGATCCAGAAGAGGATCACCACCATGGCGAGCGCGGCGAGGACCGCCGTGACGATCCGCCAGCTGACGATGGGGATACGCCGGGTAGAGTCGTCCTCCTGCAGGGGCACCAGCTCGATATTCTCCGAGGTCATCTGCGCATCGTTCACCGTGTCATTGTGTCCCACCCGCTCCCCCTGCGCACGCGCGCCGCGCGCCACCCCTTCAGCTCTCAGCGTTTTTGCAGAAGATTGTCAGCCCTCGCGAACAACGGGCGGCTAGTCTGTTGTCATGAACGAGTTTGACTCCGGCACCCCGTTTGAGGACTTCCTGCGCTCGATCCTGGGCGAGGAGGCGGCAGCTGAGGCCGCGCGCGCCCTGCAGGCTCAGGGTTTCGATCCCGCGAATCTTCCCCCGGAGTTTTCCGATCCCGCGCGTATGCGCGCGGCGATGGGCCAGTTCCAGTTCCTCATGAACACGACGGCAGGCCCCGTCAACTGGCGCATGGTGGAGGACAGCGCAAAGCAGGCCGCGTACGCGAGCGGCGACCCCTCCCCCACGGCCACGGAGGCCGAGGCCGCACGTCAGGCGATGACCGTCGCGGACCTGTGGCTCGACGCGGTCACCGATTTTGCTTCCGGCCCGGTTACCCGCGACGTGTGGAGCAAGGTCGCGTGGGTCGAGCACACCATTCCGACGTGGAAGCGCATCTGCGAGCCCGTGGCACTCAACGTCTCGCGCGCCCTGTCCGCCGCCCTCTCGGAGCAGTTCGGTTCCGAGGGCCTTGGGGACGCAGCCTCCCTGCCGGACGGTATGGCTGCAATGCTCGGCAAGACACAGGAGATGATGCCGCGCCTGTCGGCGATGATGTTCTCCGCGCAGATCGCACGCGCGTTGGCGGCCCTGGCCGGCGAGTCGTTCGGCACCTTCGACACGGGCATCCCCCTGTCGGATACGTCGCACGCCGCCCTACTGCCGCACAACGTCGCGCAGTTCTCCGAGGGGCTCGACATCCCCTTCGATGAGGTCCGTCAGTTCCTCGCCGTTCGGGAGGCGGCGCATCGCCGACTCTTCGCCTCGGTCCCGTGGCTGGAGGGCGACCTGGTGCGCGCGGTCGAGCGCTACGCGTCCCAGATCGCGATCGACGCGGAGGCGATTTCCGAGGCTGCGCGCTCGGTGGATCCCTCGGATCCGCACTCGGTGGAGTCTGCCCTCAGCGGCGGCGTGTTTGCGCTGTCGACGACGCCCGATCAGCGTCGTGCGCTCACACGCCTGGAGACGATGTTGGCCCTCATCGAGGGCTGGGTCGAGGTCGTGACGGCCCGCGCTACCCTGCCCTACCTTCCCCACGCAGACGCGCTGCGCGAGATGATGCGTCGCCGCCGCGCGTCGGGCGGCCCCGCGGAGGAGATCCTCGGGACACTCATGGGTCTGCAGATGCGCCCGCGTCAGGCGCGCGGAGCCGCGTCGATCTTTGCGCTGGTGGAGGCCGACGGCGGGCGCGACGCTCGCGAGGCCCTGTGGTCACACCCGGATATGGTTCCCTCCGAGACGGAGCTGGCCACGCCGGACACCTTCCTGACGCTGCGCCGGGCAGCGGCCGAGGAGGACGCGGATATCGACGCCGCACTCAACTCGCTCCTGGATGGAACGCTCGGCTGGGCGGATGGGCTGGAACCCGGGGACGAGGCCTCGGCCGGCTCGACTGACGACCCCGAAGACCCCGAAGCACCCACCCCCAAGGACGCGACAGACTGATGCATACAGGAACGATCTGACAAGTTATCCACAGATTTTCCAAAACGCCACGCGGGCGACACACATAGGTTCATCATGTCTCTAACAGTCACAAACTGAAGGAGACCATCATGAACCTGATGCATCACACGGCGATCCTGTGGCGCGGCCCGGGCAGCGTCCAAATCGGTGGCGACCGCGCCCGACACGTGCGCCTCGACGACCTGCACGCAAGCGACCAGCTCTGGCTCGCCAGCCAGGCCGGGCCCGTTCACGCTTCGGACTCTCCCGAGGCTTCCCCCAGCCTCCTCGCTGCGCTGGCCGTGGCGGACCTCGTGGAGCACCCCGACCGACGCCCGCTCCTGTCCGTAGGAGTTCTCGGGGCGGTACCAGCCGCTATCCTCGCTCTCCGTTCGCTGGTCGACACCCTCGCACTGCGGCTCCGCATCGACGCGCCCACCCTGGTGGACGGCGACTGGGATCGCGTGTTTGGCGGCGTCTACACGGGCACGCCGCGCTCGCGTGCGGTGCGCCGAGAACTCTCATCACTGATCCCGCTGCCCGACCTGCATGCCCAGGACGCGCCGGACGTCGCCCTCGTGTCGGCGGATCGGGCGCAGGACCCCGGAATCCCCTTCGAACTGATGGCCACAGACACGCCTCACCTGCTCATCACGCGCGGAGAGCACTCCTACGAGATTGGGCCATTCGTCATTCCCGGCTCCACGCCATGCTTCCACTGCATCGAGCACGCGCGAGCCGAGCAGGACCCCTACCACCTCACCCACCTGCGAGAACTCGCCCAGTGGCCACTCGGGCCACTCCCCCAGCTGGCACACTTCGCGGCCGCCCTGCGGATTGCCCGCCTGCTGCGCGACTTCGCCTCAGGGGCACTCACCCCGCACCTGTGCGCCGAGATCGCCACGGTCGACGAGGACGGAACCATCACCGTCGAACGCGCGATCGGCGCCCACGAATGCGTCTGCGGCATCGAGGGCGTCGCCTGCTAGCTCAGGCCTCTTCGTCGACGATGACCTCTTCGCCGCGCACCAGTGCGAGCACCGGGGCGGCAAAGCGTTGCACCTTCACGTCACCGATGCCACGAATAACGCGCAGCTGCGTCGTGTTCTTTGGCATGGCCTGGGCAATGTCGCGCAGGGTCTGATCGGTAAACACGGCGAAAGGCGGCACGCCCGCCTGACGCGAGACCTCGAGACGCCACGCCTTGAGGCGCCCGAAGAGCTCGATCGCCTGGGGCGAGGCCTCCTCCTCGAAGGCCTGATTGAGGGCGCGCGTGGAGGCACGCGCCTTCTTCTTCGGCGCGCCCACTCGCGCGTCTTCGGGCCAGATACCGTCGAGCAGGCGACTGCGCTTGCGTTTGCCGCGTCCATCGGCGCCCCTCGAGCGCGCCCACGACAGGGTCAGCAGGTCGCGGGCACGGGTGACGGCCACGTACAGCAGGCGGCGTTCCTCCTCGCGGGCGGCCGCAGTCTTTGCGTACGAGATCGGGAGGAGGCCTTCGGCCACGCCGACGAGGAAGACAGCGTCCCATTCGAGGCCCTTGGCGGCGTGGATCGTGGCCAGCTCGACACCGGCCTTGTCCGGTTCGACCTGGTAGGCAACCCGTTCGTCGAGCTCCGCCACAAAGGCGGCGAGCGTCTCCGCCTTGCTGTCGTCCGCCCAGCCGACGATCGCGTTCATGTTCGACCAGCGCTCAGACCCCGCCTGGCCAGAGGGTGCCTCGGGTGCCCAGCCAACGCCCGAGAGGACATCACGCACGATCTCGCCCACGCTCCCGTCGTCGGTGGCGGCCGCCGCCGCGGCCCGCAGGCGTGAGATTGCGGTACGCACGTCATCGCGGGCAAAGAAGGGCTTTCCCCCGGCGACGGCGATGGGAATACCGCGCGCTCCCAGGGCCTCTTCGAAGGCCTGGGACTGGCCGTTCGTACGCATGAGAACTGCGATCGAGTGAGGCGCCATACCGCCCGCGATGAGGTCTGCAATCGAGGCTGCGACACTCTCGGCCTCGGCCCGATCGTCGTCGTAGGTGCGGTAGGAGACCTGGGCGCCGCCGTCGCGCTGGCTGGATAGGCGCACCGTGCCCTCGCGCTGGCTCGAGCGTGCCAGGACGTCGTTCGCCAAGCTCACGATCTGCGGGGTCGAACGGTAGTCGCGGGTCAGCTCGACGATGCGTGCGCCCGGATGCTTGCGTCCGAAACCTGTCAGGTAATCCGGGGACGCTCCCGTAAAGGAGTAGATCGTCTGCGCGACGTCGCCGACGACGCACACATCGTGGCGCCCACCCAGCCACAGGTCGAGCAGGCGTGCCTGGAGGAGGTTGACGTCCTGGAACTCATCGACCACGAAAGAGCGGTACTGCTTGCGCACGATCGAGGCGACATCCGCGCGTTCCTGCAGCATGCCGCACAGGTAGATGAGGATGTCCTCAAAGTCGATGACGCCGCGTTCGTTCTTCGCGTCCTCATACACGTCGAGGAGGCGCGCCATGTCGCCTGCATCCAGCCCGGCGGGCACATCGCGGCGCAGGCGAGCCACGCGCGAGGCGTAGTGGGCGGCATCGATCATCGAGACCTTCGCCCATTCGACCTCGGCCGCGATGTCGCGAACGTTCGTGCGATCGATCGTGATCCCCAGGCGCGCGGCGGAAGCCGCGACGAGGGAGGCCTTGTGCGGGATGACGTCAGGCAGCGGACCGCCCACGACGGTGGGCCAAAAATGGCGCAGCTGGCGCAGCGCGGCGGAGTGGAAGGTGCGCGCCTGAGCCTTAGGAACACCCAGCTGGGCCAGGCGGTGACGCATTTCGAAGGCCGCGCGCTGCGTGAAGGTTACGGCGAGCACGTTGGATGGGTCGAAGGCGCCAACGGCCGCCCCGTACGCGATGCGGTACGTGATCGCGCGGGTCTTGCCGGTGCCCGCACCCGCCAGGACGGCGAGCGGGCCAGCGACCTGCGTGGCGACGGCGCGCTGATCGGGGTCCAGGGCCTCCAGCAGTTCCTCGGGGTTCATGGTCCCCATTGTTCCATCGCCCATGCTCAGTTGCGTCCCGCGCCGTCCGGGCCGCTCGGCAGCTCCTCGCCGTACCACTCCCGCAGCAGCGCGTAGGCGATCGAGGCGCGACCGGGTGCGCTGATCTCCCCGTTATCCAGCGCGCGGGTCAGCTCGTCGCGGCTGTAGAAGCGCGCCCACTCGATCTCCACACCATCCGCCTGCGGGGTGGGGCGCGGCAAAGCGGTGCGAGCCCGGTAGCCCATCATCTGTGAACGCCCGAACGGCCACGGCTGCGTCGCGACGTAGGTAGGCGTCTCGATGTCGACGCCCACCTCCTCGGCGACCTCGCGGGCAACCGTGATGTCCGGGGACTCCCCGGCCTCGACGTAGCCTGCGATAATCGACACGAAGCCGGGCCGCCACAGGGCGTTGTGCGCGAGGAGGACGCGCCCATCATGATCCTCAACGAGGACGATGATCGCCGGGTCCTGGCGCGGATATTCAAGCCGATCGCACGCCTCGCATCGCGCGGCCCATCCGCCGGACACCAGCTGCACCGGAGCCCCACAGCGCGGGCAGAAGCGGTAGTTGGCGTGCCAGCCCGCGAGCGCGAGCGCAGTCAGCGCGAGGGCCGCGTCGTCACCGTCAAGCTGCCACCCAACCGTGCGCAGATGCTCCCAGCGTCCCCAGGCCTCGTCCCGACTCACCTCGATCGCGACGACGGAGCGCCCCTGCGCGACACCGATGAACGAGGCCGTCCCTCCTTCAGCAGCACGCACGGCCTCGTCCCCACTCAGGCGCCGCAGGACAGGGGCTCCCGAGGGGGATGCCTCAACCTCGTCAAGGAGAACGAAGCCAGCACCGTCCACGAGAATGACATCGGCCTCACCGGCGCGCACCAGGGCGACGGGAGCCACGGATTCACGCAGTGCGACGGCCGCGTCGACGTGACCGCGGACGAGAGGTAGATCAAGACTCATAACTCCACGGTAACGCGGTGGGCTACCCTAGGCACTATGACAAATACTCCCCTACGCGCCGATGGGCGCACCCCGTCCCAGCTCCGTCCCGTCTCCATGACCCGCGGTTGGTCGGGCACCGGTGAGGGTTCCGTCCTCATCGAGTTCGGCAACACCCGCGTCCTGTGTGTTGCGTCTTTCACCGAAGGCGTGCCGCGTTGGAAGCGCGACTCCGGCGAAGGCTGGGTCACCGGCGAGTACTCGATGCTTCCGCGTGCAACCGAGCAGCGCTCCTCCCGAGAGTCCGTCAAGGGCAAGGTGGGCGGCCGCACTCAGGAAATCTCGCGCCTCATCGGCCGCTCCCTGCGCGGCATCGTCGATGTCTCTGCACTCGGCGAGAACACCATCGTCCTGGACTGCGACGTTCTGCGCGCCGACGGCGGCACCCGCACTGCAGCGATCACGGGCGCTTACGTGGCCCTCGCGGACGCCGTGAGCTGGGCGAAGGAGCAGGGCATCCTCAAGCCCTCAGCCAAGGTCCTCACCGACTCGATCTCCGCGATCTCCGTGGGCGTCATCGACGGCACCCCCATGCTGGACCTGCCCTACGTCGAGGACGTGCGCGCCGAAACCGACATGAACGTCGTTCAGACGGGCGACGGTCGCTTCATCGAGGTGCAGGGCACCGCCGAGCATGCTCCTTTTAACCGCGACGAGCTCAACGAGCTGCTGGACCTGGCAACCCTGGGTAACGCCCGGCTCGCAGAGGCGCAGAAGCTCGCGCTTGAGGCTCCCCTCATGGAGCGCGTCGAGGTGCGTCCGTGAGCGCGCGCCTGGTTTTCGCGACCTCCAACGCGCACAAGGTCAGCGAGCTCGAAGCCATCCTGGCCCCTGCATGGGAGGGCTTCGAGGCCGGCTGCGTGGCGCGTATGAGCGATTTCGACGTGGCTTCCCCGGTCGAGGACGGTGTGACCTTCGAGGAGAACTCCCTCATCAAGGCCCGCGCGCTGGCTCGCGCCACCGGTCTGGCTGCCATCGCCGACGACTCCGGTATCACGGTGGACGTTCTGGGCGGGGCGCCCGGTATCTTCTCCGCGCGCTGGGCCGGCTCCCACGGGGACGATGCGGCGAATCTGCGTCTGCTCATCGATCAGCTCTCCGACGTTCCCGACGCCCATCGCGGAGCGGCATTCGTGTCGGCCGCTGTCCTCGTCACCCCGGACGGTCGCGAGTTCGTCGAGCGCGGCGAGGTGCGCGGCACCCTGACGCGTTCCCCTCGCGGCGAGGGCGGGTTCGGCTACGACCCGATCTTCGTCCCCGAGGGCTTCGAGGTTACGACCGCTGAGATGAGTGCGGATCAAAAGAACGCGATCAGCCACCGCGGCATCGCCTTCCGAGCCCTCATGCCCCACATCGTGGAGTACTTGCGCGGCTGAGAAGCACCGCAGACACAAATGTGCCGGGCACCCGAGGGTGTCCGGCAGATTTGTGTTGCGCCCGCAGGCGCGCCATCAACGGGCGACGAGGTTACCGAAGATGGGGCGGTCCATCGAGAACTGCAGGGGGTTGCGCTGTTGGCGCCACCTGCGGTGATGGGTGAGGCGACGAAGGAGTGATGCGACGAAACGAGACATTGTGTGCTCCTCTTTGAGTACAGTGCGATGGATCTGTCACCGCGTCATACTGACATAGTGCGCCTCAAAGCCCGTTTTTTCCATCGATGTTTTCTTATTTTTCTATGAAGCGCATCTTACGGACTTTTCCTTGGTACAGCTTGGAAAATTCTTGACCAAAGAGGGTTACTTCTCTTAGTTAATCAGCAGGTGGATACGGTGAGGGGGCAGGCCCACGGCCTGCCCCCTCACCACCCCAATTCAGCGAAGAGTCAGCGAGCGCGCGCCAGGCGCGCACGACGCGGCAGGTAGCGGCGCACGTCGAAGAAGCGGACGACCTGCATGATGCGGCGCGCGAGGCGGTCGCGCACGCGCCAGATCATGGTACATCCGACGCCGATAAAGATGGCGTTCGTCAGGAAGGACGGCCACGCGCCGGTCGAGGCGCAGGCGATCGCCAGCAGGATACAGCTGGAGACGTTCAGCGAGTGGTAGCGCAGGGAGTCAGGAGCGAAGCGCTTGGAGGAGACCAGGTAGTAGGCGGCGATGGAGGCGGCGGCGCCCACCCAGCCGAGGATCGTGATTGCGAGAGAGAAGATCGTCATGACTCATATGATGCACCTTCCGCTAGTCAAGCACAATTGAATGGTTCTATAGTTATCTTACAGTTTCACTTAACGAAGGAGTTCGCGTGGATATCGACCCCCGCCGCCTGCCTTTCCTTCTGTCCGTCGCGCGTGAAGGCGGCATCGTTGCCGCCGCCGACATCCTCATGGTCTCGCCCTCGGCAGTGTCCCAGCAGATCCAGAAACTTGAGGAGGAAGTCGGCCTCAAGCTCGTCGAGCGCACCACGTCCGGCGCGATTCTCACCCCGGCCGGCACGATCGTCGCCGAGGCCGGCGAGCGCATCAACGCCGATATCGAGGAAGCCCTCAAGGCGCTACGTCCCCTCACCGGCCAGGTGACGGGAACGGTCACCGTTGGGGCGTTCCTGACGATTTGCCGCTCCACCCTCATCCCCGCACTCCCCGACCTCGCGGACGCCCTGCCCGGCGTCGACCTGCGCATCGAGGAAACAGAAGAGACCCCGGGCATGGCCGCGCTGCGCACCGGCCACTACGACATCCTCGTCATCGAACGAGACGAGGACCCGGGCCTCGCTCCTCGCGGGTACACGGACGTCCCATTCCTCGACGAACCCTGGATGCTCGTCACCCCGGACTCCGCTCCCCCGATCGGCTCGATCGAAGACCTTGCGGACCTCACCTGGCTGCGCGTCAGTCCAGGCACCAGCGGCGACCACGTCATGCGCCGTATCACGAAAGCATTTCCGGACACACGCTGGGCACCTCACCTCTACACAACTTACGAGGCCGCCCGCACCCTCGTACGCGCCCGCACGGGCTCGACGATCCTGCCGGCCATGGCGCTGGCCGGGGCCCACACGGAGGGCATGCGCATCACCCCGCTACCGTCGCTGGGCACTCGCAAGATCCTGCTGCGCCACAAGAACCACGGTTGGTCCGAGGCGTCAGGCCCCGCGCGCGTGGCCACATACTTGGCGGAGTGGAAGCGTCACAACGCCTCATACTCGACATCCGGCGACTGACCGAGGAACCACCTCGCCTCACCCATCGGTGGTGCGAGGGTCGGCTCAGAGGCTGACCTGCATCCCGGAGGTCGCGAAGTCGAGGGGACCCGACCAGGTCTGTCGCACTTCGGAGGCCACCCGATCGCGGGGCGTCCACGGCTGGATGTGGGTCGCGATCATGCGGGCCACTCCGGCTCGCGTGGCGACCTCACCCGCACGCACGCCGTCCATGTGCATGTCAGGCTCGGTCTCGTCGCTCGTGAAGCCGACCTCGCTGAGGAGCACGTCAACGCCGCGCGCCCCCTCGATGATCGTGTCGCACAGGTCGGTGTCCCCCGTGTAGAACAGCGACACCAGGCGCTCAGGATCATCCTCGGAGGGCCCCTCGATGCGCAGGCCAAATGCCTCGACCGGATGCAGGGCGCGGTAGGGGCGGATCGTCATGGGACCAACCTGGTAGGCCTCGCCCAGCTGCATGTGGGTGAAGACGAATTCAGCCTCGTATGCCTCATCGTCCGGGGCGCCTTCGATCTGGCGCACGCGACGCATCGTCTCAGCAGGACCGTACAGGGGCAGCGCAGATGCGGTCGCCCCCGGGCCCCACTTGCGGTAGACCTGCAGGGAGATGATGTCGCCCATATGGTCCGCGTGACAATGGGACAGCGCCAGGGCGTCGAGCTCACATGGGCACACGTGCGCCCACAGCGCGCCGAAGGAACCGGGACCCAAGTCGCACGCGAGCGAGAAGGTCCGCTCCTCCCCCGATCGAGGGTCCAGGCCTCGGGCCTGAACAAGGTAGGACGAGGCCGGTGACTCCGGGCCAGACATCGAACCGGTAGCGCCGATGACAGTCAACTTCACGCGATACCACCGCCGGTGTTCACGCGGGCAACGGAGCCCACCTCGGGGCCAAGGAAACGGCGAGCCAGGCGCGGGAACAAGTCGGAAGCGCCCGTGGCCAGGAACTGGTGCTGCGGCCCTTCACCCACGGGCCACGGGTCGTGAAGGAGCCTGCGGTCCACGAGCTCGTTATAGGTAACGTTCGCGGTCGCCTCCGAGGAGGTCACGAGCGTGACTCGCTCGCCCATAATGCGGCCGATAACACCGGTGAGCAGCGGGTAGTGCGTACACCCCAGGATCAGCGTGTCCACACCCGCTTCCTTCAGCGGCGTCAGATACTCGCGCGCCACGGCCTCAATCTCCTCGCCCGTGGTCACCCCGGCCTCGACGAAGTCAACGAAAGCGGGGCAGGCCTGCTGGCTGACCGTCAGCCCGGGGACGGCTGCGAGCGCGCGCAGGTACGCCTCGGACTGGATAGTGGCCTTCGTACCGATGACGCCCACGTGGTGGTTACGCGTGGCGATAACGCTCTGGCGTGCCGCCGGGGTAATGACCTCGACGACGGGGATCCCGGCATCGATCCAGTAGCGTTCCCGAGCATCCGCAAGCGCGGCGGCCGTCGCCGTGTTGCAGGCGATGACGAGCGCCTTCACTCCGCGCGATACCAGCTCGTCGAGGGCGGAGAGCGTCAGCGAGCGAACCTGCGCGATCGCGCGCGGGCCGTAAGGCGTATGCTCGGTGTCGCCCAGGTAGATGATCTCTTCGTCGGGCAGCTTGTCGATGACTGCGCGAGCCACCGTCAGCCCACCTAGGCCCGAGTCGAAAATTCCGATCGGGGCGTTGTTCATGTATCGACCTTATGCGTTACTGGGAATTATTGACAGCTTCTAGGAGTGAGTCCTGCCACCATGTGATGAGCATATAGATGGCTGCGACGGTTTGCGAGCGCTCCCCCGTCGGCTCACTGAGCGCCAATTCTTCGATGCGCTGAGCGTCGTGTGAATCCGATAGGTCCAGCTCACCGGCTAAGCCGAGCCTAATGTCATTGAGCGCACCCAGCCAGGACCACGCGTCCTCGGCCTGGATCCTCAGAGTGTCGCTCTCACCGTGGACGATGTGGTCAAGATCGCCGACGATGGCACGCAAACGGACGGACTTATCGGTGCGCAGAGAATCCTCGGTGAGGGCGCGCAGGCGGCCAGCATCTTCGTCATCCTCGCTCATCGAGGGCAGCAGCATACGCAGAGTGCGTTCGCGGGGTTCGTCTCGGCGCTGCTCGGTCTCGGTGGCGGCATTCACCATGGACGAGGTCGCGGCGTACTCACCGGGATCATCCAAGACGACGAGAACCTCCGTGGCCAACTGGCGCAGGAGGAGCGCCTCGCCGTCGCTCATCGACGAGGCGTAGACACCGTCTCGAAGAGCGAACCCTTCCATATCCTCAGTCCCGGTCCTCTTCGATGGTGGCGCGCAGACCGTAGGAGTGCATAGCCATGACGTCCGCCTCGATGCGTTCGCGCACGCCCGTGGAAACGGTGGCGCGCCCGCGCGTATGAACGGCCATCATGAGTTCCTCAGCGCGGGCGTTGGAATAGCCGAAATACTGGCGAAACACAGCGCTCACGTAGCTCATGAGGTTGACAGGATCGTCCCACACGACGGCACGCCAACGCGGCACCGCGGTGGGTGCCTCGTGCGTGCGGGACGCGGGTTGGAAGATCGTTGTCATACGTCAACACTAAGGCGTATTTGAGTATCAGGGAAGGAAATTCGCACCCCGGTGACACGCTTCTCAGGGTAGGCTCACAGTATGCCTGCATCGACATCTACTTCATTGCTGACCGATATGTACGAGCTCACGATGCTCGACGCCGCCCTGAAGGATGGCACCGCGCATCGTCGCTGCACGTTTGAGCTGTTTGGGCGCCGCCTGCCCGCCACACGACGCTTCGGCGTTGTCGCCGGCACCGGTCGCATTCTCGAGGCCCTGGAACGCTTCGAGTTCGACGCTGAGCAGATCGATTGGTTGCGCGACCAGGGGATCATCTCCGAGGAGGCCGCCCAGTTCCTCGCCTCGTGGCGTTTCACGGGCGACATCTGGGGCTACGCCGAGGGCGAGTGCTACTTCCCCGGCTCTCCCCTGCTGACGGTTGAGGGTACATTCGCGGACTGCACGCTCCTGGAGACGCTGCTCCTGTCGATCCTCAACCACGATTGCGCGGTGGCTTCCGCCGCCTCGCGTATGACGATCGCCGCCCACGGCCGCCCCTGCATGGACATGGGTGCTCGCCGTGCCCACGAGCGCGCAGCGGTCTCCGCCGCCCGCGCCGCCATCATCGGCGGTTTCCAGGGCACCTCCGACCTCGAGGCAGCCAAGCGCTACGGGATCCGCTGCATCGGTACGGCCGCCCACGCGTTCACGCTCCTGCACGACAGCGAACGCGACGCCTTCGACTCTCAGGTCGCCAAGCTGGGCGCAGGCACGACCCTGCTTGTGGACACCTACGACATCAGGCAGGGCGTCATCAACGCCGTCGAGGCCGCGCGCGCTGCCGGCGGCGAGCTGGGCGCGGTGCGCCTGGACTCCGGCGACCTCGTCGCTGAAGCGTTCAAGGTGCGCGGCCAGCTCGACGCGATGGGCGCGACCACCACGAAGATCACGGTGACTTCCGACCTGGACGAGTACGCCATCGCCGCCCTGGGCGCGGCCCCCGTGGACTCCTACGGCGTGGGCACCAAGCTCGTGACGGGCTCGGGCGTCCCGACGGCCGCCCTGGTCTACAAGGTTGTCCAGCGCGAGGATAGCAACGGCCAGATCGTTTCCGTGGCCAAGAAGGCCGAGTCGAAGTCCACGGTCGGCGGACGCAAGGTTGCCGGCCGCGTCATGGGCGAGGACGGCTACGCAACCGAGGAACTCCTGCTCGTCGGCACGTCCTTCGAGGAGGGCCAGGCTCTGCTGGCCGAGCGCGGCGCCCGCCCGCTGCAGGTCCAGCTGGTCCGCGGCGGCAAGATCGACGCCGAAGCCTGGGGCCCCGAGGCGCTGTCCCGCGCCCAGGAGCGCCACCTGCGCGCCCGCAATGAGCTTCCCTACCAGGCATGGCGCCTGTCCGAGGGCGAGGTCGCAATCCCCACGCGCTACGAACAGGCTGACTAACCCTCACCTCTCATTCAACGAAGCCCCGGCCTCGTCCTTCTCTCGGAGGGATGAGGCCGGGGCTGGTTATGCATCAGGGCGCGGACAGTGCTGCGGGAGTGCGCGTCAGTGGCGGCCGACAAACCACTCGCGCAGCAGGGCGATGCGGGCCTCGATCTGCTCGGTCGTGGCCTGGGCAACCTCGGGGCCGCCGCAGCGCGAACGCAGGCGCGAGTGAATGGTCGCGTGGGTCTCGCCGGAGCGGCGCGACCACGTGGAGACCAGGTGCTGAAGCTCCTTGCGCTTGGCGGCACGCAGCTTGTGGGCGGGGATGCCGGCATTCTCTTCGCGCATCTTCTGCGCGGCGCGGGTCTTCTTCTGCGCGGCAACCTGGTCAGCCTGGCGAGCGCGCAGCAGGGTCGTCACCTGGTCGGCGTCCAGCAGGCCCGGAATACCCAGGTATTCCTGCTCTTCCTCGGAGCCTACTTCGGCGCCGGCACCCCATGCGGCACCGTCGAAGAGGACCCCGTCGAACTCGGCGTCCGCGCCCAGGACCTCGAACTGGGAGAGCAGGTCGGAGGAAGCTTTCTCCTCGCGGTTCGCGGCCGCAACAAGCGCGTCCTCAGGATTCCACATGTCGTCTTCGCTGGCCTCGTCGCGCTTGGGGCGATCCAGCGCATGGTCGCGCTCAACCTCCATGCCGCCGGCGAGCGTCAGCAGGGGCACAACGGAAGGGATGAAGACGGTGGCCGTCTCGCCGCGACGACGGGCTCGTACGTAGCGGCCGATGGCCTGAGCGAAGAACAGCGGCGTGGAGGCGTTGGTCGCGTAGACGCCGACCGCGAGGCGGGGCACGTCGACGCCCTCGGACACCATGCGCACGGCGACCATCCACTTGTCGGTGGAGTCGGCGAACTCGGAGATGCGGTCGGAGGCATCCGCGTCGTCGGACAGGACGATCGTGGGGGCCTTGCCGGTGATCAGGCGCAGGTGGCGGGCGTAGGCGCGTGCGTGCTCCTGGTTGGAGGCGATGACAAGGCCGCCCGCGTCGGGCACGGCGCGGCGCACCTCTTCGAGGCGCATATCGGCGGCGCGCAGGACGGCGGGGATCCACTCGCCCTTGGGGTCCAGCGCGGTGCGCCAGGCCTGCTTCATCATGTCCTTGGTGAGAGGCTCACCCAGGCGGGCGCTCACCTCGTCGCCCGCGCTGGTGCGCCAGGCCATCTGCCCCGAGTAGGACATGAACAGGACGGGACGAACGACGCCATCCTTGAGGGCGTCGCCGTAGCCGTAGGTGTAGTCGGCGCGCGAGCGTCGGATGCCCTCCTCGTCCTCCTCGTAGGTGACGAAGGGAATCGGAGAGGTATCGGAGCGGAAGGGCGTACCCGTCAGTGCCAGGCGCCGCGTCGCGTCCGTGAAGGCCTCGCGCACGCCATCGCCCCACGACAGGGAGTCGCCGGCGTGGTGGATTTCGTCGAGGATGACGAGGGTACGGTAGGCACGGGTGCGCGCCGCGTGAACGGCCGGGTTGGAGCCAATCTGCGCGTAGGTGACAGCCACGCCATCGAAGTGCGAGCCGGCCACGCCCTGCGAGTTCGTAAAGTCAGGGTCGATGTGGATGCCGAAGCGCGCGGCGCTCGAGGCCCACTGTCCCTTGAGGTGCTCGGTGGGGCACACGACGGTGAGCTTGTCGACGATGCCGCGGGCAATCAGCTCGGTCGCAAGCGTCAGGGCGAATGTCGTCTTACCTGCGCCCGGAGTTGCGACAGCCAGGAAGTCACGCGGGGACGTCGCCATGTAGCGATCCAGGGCAGCGGCCTGCCAGGCGCGCAGCCTGCCAACGGGTGCGCGCCGGGTCGTCTCGCTCACTTGTCAGAGCCCTTTCCGCCGTCGGAGAAGGGCCAGTTACGCCCGTTCTTTCCCATCGAGTCACGCAGCTCCTTGCAGGTGGGGCACACCGGGTACTGCGAGGCGTCGCGGGTGGGAATCCACACCTTGCCGCACAGGGCGACGACGGGCTGCCCCGTCACCATGGACGAGTTCGCCTTGTCCTTACGCACGAAGTGGGCGAAGCGGTCGCCGTCCCCGCCGGTGCGCTCCTTGCGGGTCTCGGTACGCTCCAGCAGGCCGGTCGAGGACGCGGTGGAGGGACCGGAGGGCGCGGAGGGGCCGGTGGGTTCGTCGAGGGCATTACGCATGGGGTCCATTGTACGTGCCGAGGTGTGCTTCCAACGGGTGGCACGCGTGCGCCGGGAGCGAAGAAGCGACGCTCACAATAAGGCCCCGGCCTCGCATTGACGAGGCCGGGGCGAAGTCGGGTGGGGAACCTATCTCACAGGTGTTCCTTCTCCCAGACCTCCCTGTAGAAGTCTGCGAGCTCAAGCTTGGAGGCGGCGGCCTCGTCGAGGAGCACGGTGACGTCGGGGTGGTGCTGGAGGATGGACGCGGGCCAGCGCTGGGTGACGCCGCCCTCGATCATGGCCTTGACCGCGTCGGCCTTGCCTTCACCCGTGGCGATGAAGATGTGGGCGCGCGAGTCCATGATCGTGCCCAGGCCCTGAGTCACGCAGTGCGTGGGGACCTGGTCGATGTCGCCATCGAAGAAGCGGGCGTTGTCGCGGCGGGTCTGCTCGGTCAGAACGCCCACGTGGGTGCGCGACGCAAGGGTGCCGCCGGGCTCATTGAAGCCGATGTGGCCATCAGAGCCGATGCCGAGGACCTGAATGTCGATGCCGCCGTCGGCCTTGATGGCCTCGTCGTAGGCGGCAGCGCCGGCCTCAAGGTCATCGCACCAACCGTCGGGTCCGTGTGCCGCACCCTCGGGCATGTCGACGAGGTCGACGAGGTTGCGGTGGATGAAGTTCGCGTAGCCCTCGTAGTGGTCGCGGGGCAGGCCCACATACTCGTCGAGGTTGTAGGAACGAACCTGGGCAAAGGAGATCTGACCGGCCTCGTAGCGGCGCACGAGCTCTGCGTAGAGCTTGAGCGGCGAGGAGCCGGTGGCCAAGCCGAGCACGAAGTTCGGCTTAGCGCGGTACACCTCGAGGATGCGGTCCGCTGCGAGGGATGCGATCTGATCTTCGTCGTTGAAAATTCCAATTCTCATGTGTTTAACCTTACACGGCTGACGTCGATTTGTCAGACGAATCGACGAAGATTTTTTGGAAACGTGTGAGCTGGGTTATCCGTGCAGGGCAGCGACGATTCGCTCAACCTCCGCCTGATCGGTTCCTGAGGTTCCGGGGGCGCGCATGTGGACCTCGCGTGCTCCCGAGGCAGCCACGACCTCGGCGACGTTATGAGCGCGCAGGCCACCCGACACCAGGATGATGATGTCGTCTCCCCCGCGCTCGACGAGACGGGCGAGGGCGTCCGGCTGCGCGACGGCCGGATCTCCACCCGTCGTCAGCACGCGGTCGTACCCGAGTTCCATGAGAACGTCGAGACCGCGATCCTGATCCGCAACCTGGTCGAATCCACGGTGGAAGGTCAGCGGCGCGTCCTCGGCTGTGTCCCGCAGGCGCGCGGCCGCGTTCACGTCGATCTGCCCGTCGCGGGTAATGACGCCAACGACGAAGCCGAGGCGCACGTCCGATCCACGACCGATCGACGAGAGGGTCACGATATCGGAGGCGATGCGATCGACCTCTTCGCGCGTATGCACGAAGTCCCCGGGGCGCGGGCGCACGAGCACCTGAACGCCGCCAGCGGGCGCCACCTCGAGGGCGGCGGCCACCTCGTCGAATGCGGGGCTCAGGCCGCCGCATGACAGGTCGGTGCAGATCTCGATACGATCCGCTCCCCCGTCGCGCGCGCGGCGCACGCCCACGGCATCTTCCACGCAAATCTCTACAGTCGTCACGGCTGCCACCTCTCGTAGCACGTCGAGCCGCCCACGCGAGCGGCCAGGATCGCGGCACCCCAGCGACCACCCGCTCCCCCGAGGGATGCGCGGACGATCTCGGGAGCGTCACGGAATGTCAGCATCGAAGCGAATTCCTCGCGCAGTGGCGCCAGCAGGTTCTCGCCCGCGTGCGACAGGCCGCCGCCGATGATGATGCGCTCGACGTCGACGGTGAGCGTCATGTGGGTGAGAGATAGCGCGAGTGCACGAACCGCGGTGTCCCATACCTCGGTCGCGACCGGGTCTGTACCGATGCCGGCCTCGACCGCCTTCGCACCGATGTCCTCTCCGGTCGCCTGCTCGTAGCGTCGGGCGATGCCCTTTGCCGAGGCATAGACCTCCAGGCACCCGCGCGACCCGCAACGGCAGGACTCACCACCGGGGAAAACGGGCGCGTGCCCGACTTCGCCGGCGCTAAACGTCGCACCACTCCACAGGTTGTCACCGAGCATGAGGGCCACAGAGATCCCGGTACCGATAGGCATCATGAGGAAGGAGGAAGCCCCTCGGCCCGCGCCGAGGAGTCCCTCAGCCAGGCCGGCGGCGCGCCCATCGTGCATGAGTGCTGCAGGTACGCCCGTGGCGTCCTCGACCACGCGGGCCAGCTGGACGCCACGCAGCTCAAGGTTCGCCGCGTACACGACGATCCCACTCTCCTCATCGACGAGGCCGGGGCAGATCAGGCCGAAACCGACCAGTCCCGGATAGTCGCTCGCGAGTCGCGCGCCGATTCGTCCCACCTGCTCGGCCACGGCCTCGCGGTCCGTCGGCTCGTTTCCCTGAGTGAGGATCGCGCCCGCCTCATCGACGATCATCCACTTGATGGATGTGCCGCCGATGTCGATGCCCGCAAATACCGGGCCCGCGGAATCCTTGACGGCGCTCATGGTACGACGACCTGAGCATGCAGATCGGGATCTGCCATATCCGGATCGAAGGGGAACATCGGGCGCTCAATCTTGTGGTGACCGAGGCGGATGAGGTCCTGATCAACGCCACCGGGGGTCAGCGCCATGAGCCAGCCCTTCTGGGTCTCGTACAGGTCGGGCTCCAGGTAACCGATCTTGACGACGACGACGTCGGCGGTGGTGATATCCACGCCGAGCAGCTCGAACTGGCTGTACATCGTGTACTGATTGCGGTTCGTCGTGATGATGAAGCGCAGGCCGCCCGTGCGCAGCAGCGCGGTGTGGCCACCCATCGGGTCGTCGGCGAGGGCCTCGACCGTGGCGTGGACGTTCAGCGGGCCAGGCTCGCGGGTGTCAATGTGTCCACCGACCTCGAGGTCGACCTCGGCGCCGACACCAGCCTCCCACGCAACGGCGGCCGCGACGGGATCGATGATCGAGGCGTAGATGACGTCGAGCGTCGCCTCCTGGACGGGCTTCCACGCGAGCAGGGCCGCGAGCGCGACCGTCACGTCGTCGGCGCCGCCGGCACCCGGGTTGTCGCCGGAGTCGGAGATGAAGAAGGGCTTGGGGCCCTCCTCGGCGGCTGCCAGGCACTCTTCCATGGAGGCAACGGGGGCCACAAACTCGAAGCGGTCGTGCACGTCCCAGAAGTACTGGCCGATGCGCTCGGCCTGTTCCTTGACGAGCTCCGCGTCGTCACCCGTGACAACGACAGCGCCCTTGCAGCGCGGCTGGTCGGCCCACGCGAAGCCGATCCAGATCGCGGCGTCCAGGATGCCGTCCATCGCTTCGATGGGGTCGATCATCTTGTAGAGGGACTTGGCGGGTTCGATGCGGGTCGAGGTCTTCTCGCCCGGGAGCAGGACGGGGACATGGACGAGGGCCTTGACGGGCTTGGGCTGGCCGTTGAGGAGGCGCATGCCCAGGTTGTAGGCGGCGCGACGGCGCGACTCGAGAGCGTCCTCGTGGGGTGCGAGGCGGTAGCAGGTGAGGATGTCGCAGCCGTCGAAGAGGTCCTGGGAGACGTTTCCGTGCAGGTCCATCGAGGCGCTGACCATGGGATCGGGGCCGATGACGCCGCGGATGGCGTTGATGAGGTCGCCCTCGGCGTCGTCCATGCCCTGGACGCTCATGGCGCCGTGGATGTCGAAGAAGAGGCCATCGAGGGGGCCCGCGGCCGCGAGGCCCTCAAGGATCTCAGCCTTCCAGGCGTCGTAGGCGCCGCGCTCGACGACACCGCCGGGCAGGGCGCGCGAGTGCAGGACGGGGATCCACTCGATCTGGGTGGCCCAGTCCTCGTCGCGCCAGTAGAAGCGGTCCATCAGTTCCTCGCCGCGGGTGACGATGAAGTCGTCGGCGGTCGAGATGTAGGGGGTGAACGTCGAGGATTCGATGTGGATGCCGGCAACCGCGATGCGGGGCTTGGTCATGAGCGATTCTCCTTTGAGATCTTCGAGGGGGTAAGTGTCGAGAGCCCCCAGAGCGCCGCTTCGCGCCCTGATCGAGACGATTCGATCACGAGGTGTTCCATGATCGAGGGGAGGCAGGATTGGTGGAGTGCGGCGCGCACTCCGGCGGTGAAGGCGTCAACGGCGGAGAGTGCTCCACCGACGATGACTCCCTGGGGTGCCAGGAAGGACACGAGGTGGGCGACGCAGTGGCCCAGGAGGGTGCCCGCCTGGCGGATGGCCGTCGCAACTTCGGGGATACCGTCGCGTGCTGCGGCCAGAAGCTGTGCGTTGTTCTCATAGACGAGGCCTGCTGCGGCCAGGTCTGCTCGGATCGAGTCGGCGGACGCGATCGTTTCGAGGCATCCGACGTTGCCGCACTTGCAGGGGCGGCCCGCGGCGGCCTCGACGGGGATGTGCGAGATATCCCCGGCCAGTCCGCCCTGCCCCACCTGCGGCACGCCATCGACGAGGTAGGCGCCGCCGATGGCGGAGCCAGCCTTGACGTAGATAAGCGTGTCGATGGGGGTCCCGCCCTGAAGTCGACGGCGGTAGACGGATTCGCCGATGGCTCCCGCGCGCGCGTCGTTTTCAATGAGGGCGGGCAGGCCGCACTGCTCGGTGACGGCCTCGGCGACATTGATGCCGTCCCACCCGGGCATACGGGCGGGGCGGATCACGCGAGAGCGCTCCGCGTCCACGGGACCGGGGACCGCCAGGGCAATGCCACCGACCCGCACGCCGGCAGATTCTTCCTGGCGGGACACCTCGTCCATGACAGCGTCGAGCACCGCCTGGGGGCCTTCCGCAATGTCGATAAGGAGGCTCGATGCCTGCCCGACTCCGCGGGTGGGGTCCGTCAGGGCAACGAGGCCGTGGTGGGCTCCCAGCTCGACAAGGGCGAGTGCTCCGGCGCCGTCGGAGGTGACGAGGCGGCGTGCACGCCGCCCACCCGTGGAAACAGAGTGCTCCGCTTCCGCGATGACCCCGGCTTCGACGAGGCGAGACACAGCGGCCGACACCGTTGATGGTGCGAGGCCCGTTTGCTTGACAATCGCGGGCCTGGTGTCCGCTTGACCGGACCCAATCAGCGTCAGGACGGTCTCGTCGACATCATGCGTGGCCATGACACCTCCTCTAGGTACGCATGCAGTAACTACAACGTTACACTGCGCTCATCGTTGAGAACATGATTCATTATGCCTCACCGAAGAAAGTCTGACACTTCTTTCGTCGAAATATCTTGTTATTTTTTCGTAACATTCCATATTTTGCCCAAAGTGGCAACATTCGCCGACAAACTGTCATATGATGAACATCATCTGACAGGGTTGTCATCCGTCAGTGTCCCCGATCAACGTTGATTTGGAGCAGTCATGAACCTTAGAAAGAAGCGGTGGATGGTCACCGGCGCGGCCCTCGCAATGGTCGCCTCCCTGGGCCTGTCCGCCTGTGGTGGCAGCAGCAGTAGCGGCGGCGGCCAGGCAGCCAACTCGGAAACCGGAAAGAACGAGGTCACGATGGCCTCGCGTACCCCCAACTGGATCTTCCCGATCTCCGCAAAGGGCTACACGCAGGGCGAAAACGGCCAGTTCATCCAGGCGATGTACCGCCCGCTCTTCGCCTACAAGTCCACCTCTGAAACCCCCTACAAGATCAACCTCCCCAAGTCCCTGGGCACCGTTCCCGAGGTCTCTGAGGACGGCCTGACCTACACCATCAAGCTGCGCGACGACGCCAAGTGGTCCGACGGCACGCCCGTCACCACCCGCGACATCGAGTTCTGGTGGAACCTCGTCACCAACAACAAGGACGAATGGGCCTCGTACAAGAAGGGCTTCTTCCCCGACGGTGCCGATCTGAAGATCATCGACGAGCACACGTTCTCGATCACCACCGAGACCAAGTTCGCCCCCGCCTGGTTCATTGACAACCAGATCAACAAGGTCGCTCTACTCCCCCAGCACGCCTGGGACAAGACCAGCGCCGACGAGGCCGTCTCCGACCTCGACCGCACCCCCGAGGGCGCCCAGAAGGTCTTCGCCTACCTGCAGGGCGAGGCCAAGAACCTGTCCTCCTACGCCACCAACCCGCTGTGGCAGACGGTGAACGGCCCCTGGAAGCTCGCGGAGTTCACCCCCGACCAGGGCCTCAAGCTCGTCCCCAACGAGAACTACTGGGGCGAGGACAAGCCCAAGATCGACGCGCTGATCTACAAGGCGTTCACGGGTGACGACGCTGAGTTCAACTCCGTGCGTTCGGGCGCCATCGACTTCGGCTACATTCCGGCCGCGCAGTACAACCAGCGCAAGGCCGTCGAGGACAAGGGCTACAACGTCTTCCTGTGGCCCGGCAACTCCATCACCTACCTGGCCCTGAACTTCCACGAGAAGGCCCCCGGCTCGAAGTTCATCAACCAGAAGTACATCCGCCAGGCGATGCAGCAGCTGATCGACCAGCCGACCCTGTCTGAGAAGATCTGGTCCGGCACCGCCTCCCCAACCTGTGGCCCCGTCCCGATGCCCGCTGAGAAGACCGGCACCACCGAGGGCTGCGTCTACAAGTTCGATCCGGATGCCGCCAAGAAGCTCCTCGAGGACCACGGCTGGAAGGTCGTGCCCGACGGTGAAACCACCTGCGAGAACCCCGGCACCGGCGCCAACCAGTGTGGCGAGGGTATCAACGCCGGCGACAAGCTGAACTTCAAGCTCATCTCCCAGTCGGGCTTCGTCTCCACGCACCAGATGTTCGAGGAGATCATCTCCCAGTTCGGCAAGCTCGGCATCAAGATCGACATGAACGAGGTCCCCGACTCGGTCGGCGCCTCGCAGGCATGTGACGACGAGACCCCCTGCACCTGGGACATGTCCTTCTTCGGATCCCAGACCTCGTGGGGCTTCCCGATCTACGCGTCCGGCGAGCGCCTCTTCGCCTCTGACGCCCCCGTCAACCTCGGCCAGTACAAGAACCCCGAGGCTGACAAGCTCATCGAAGAGTCGACCCGCTCCTCCGAGCCCAACGCTCTCCAGGCATACAACGACTACCTCGCGGAGGACCTCCCCGTTCTGTGGATGCCCAACCCGTACTACCAGATCACCGCGGTGAAGAAGACGCTCGACCTGGGCGAACTCGACGCCACCGGCGACACCTGGCCCGAGGATTGGTCGTGGTCGACCGAAGGTAAGTAAACCTTCGCCTTGACGCCTCACGGGGCAGGCGCCCGCACCCGCACATGCGGGCGCCTGCCCCCTTACTGTGGAGTTCGCAATGATCCAGTTCATCCTCAAACGCCTCGGCCAGGCAGTCATCGTTGTCTTCCTGGTCACCATCATCACCTTCATCCTCCTCCAGTCTCAGCCGGGCGGTGCAGCCCGAGCAGCACTCGGTAAGGATGCGACCCAAGAACAGCTCGCGGCCTTCGACCACGAAAACGGATACGACCGGCCCATCCCCGAGCAGTACGTCAACTACCTGAACAAAATTGCGCACGGCGACTTCGGCTACTCCTACCAGCACAACCAGTCCGTCAACGACCTGCTGGCTGCCCGCCTGCCGCGCACCATCTTCCTGTCTCTCCTGTCCACCATCCTGGCTCTCATCGTCGCGATCCCCCTGGGCGTGTGGCAGGCCGTCAAGAGAAATAAAGCCCCCGATTACATCGTGACGATTGCGTGTCTGTTGGCTTACTCGACGCCGATCTTCTTCGCGGGTCTGCTCCTCATCGTCCTCTTCTCCCAGGTGTGGCCGATCCTGCCCAACGACGCACCGCAGGGCGAGTCCCTGTCGGTCATGTGGGAACAGTGGGATCACTTGGTCCTGCCCGTGTGCGCGCTGTCGATTGGCACGATCGCCGCCTACGCACGCTACGTGCGCTCCTCGATGGTGGATAACCTCAACGAGCAGTACGTGCGTACCGCTCGCGCGAAGGGCCTGTCGGAGTTCCGCGTCGTCTTCGTTCACACGCTGCGCAACGCCATGTTCCCCGTCATCACGATGATTGGTCTGTACATCCCCGCGATGTTCTGTGGCGCCCTCGTCATCGAGACGCTCTTCAACTTCAACGGCATGGGCTACATGTACTACCAGGCGACCGGTAGGCGCGACTACCCGATTCTCCTCGGCGTCGCCCTGATCGTCTCCTTCGCGACCGTCATCGGCGCGCTCCTGGCAGACTTCCTCTACGCCCTTGCTGATCCCCGTATCCGACTGGCAGGACGTGCCAAATGACCACTGCAACCGCACCTATCGCAGCGCCGGCCAAGGCGCGCACCGCCCGCAAGTCAACGAAGCTGCAGGGCCTGCAGGTCTTCATGGAGAACAAGCTCGCCGTCTTCGGCGTGTGCCTGATCCTCATCCTGATGGCCTTCTCGTTCATCGGCCCGATGTTCTACGTGACCGACCAGATCCACACGGACCTGTCGAACTCGGCCCTACCGCCCTCCGCCGAGCACCCGCTCGGCACCGACATGGTCGGTTACGACCAGCTCGGACGCCTCATGAAGGGCGGCCAGACCTCGATCATCGTCGGCCTGTTCGCCGGCATCTTCGCCACTACGATCGGCACGCTGTACGGCGCGATCGCCGGCTTCGTGGGCGGCTGGGTCGACGCGATCATGATGCGCATCGTTGACGCGCTCATGTCGGTGCCCGTCCTGTTCCTCTTCATGCTGATCGCCACGATGATCCCGCCGACCGTCCCGGTCCTCATCATCATCATGTCTGCCCTGTCCTGGCTGGGAACGTCCCGATTGATTCGAGGCGAGGCCCTGTCCTTGCGCACGCGCGAGTACGTCGTCGCGATGCGCGGCATGGGCGGCTCGATGCCTCGAGCAATTCGGACACACATCGTCCGAAACACGATCGGCACCGTCATCGTCAACGCGACCTTCCAGGTCGCAGACGCCGTCCTCTACGTCGCCTACCTGTCGTTCCTCGGCCTGGGCGCGCAGCCTCCCGCCACCGACTGGGGAGCCATGCTCTCCAACAGCCAGTCGCACGTCTACTCGGGCAACTGGTGGCTGCTCTACCCGCCGGGCGTCCTCATCATCCTCCTGGTCCTGTCGTTCAACTTCATCGGCGACGGCCTGCGTGACGCCTTCGAAGTTCGACTGCGCAAGAGGTGAGTACTGAACTATGAATACTCCACTCCTTCAGATCAAAGATCTGCACACCGATATTGAGATCCGCAACGGCGTGGTTCGCGCCCTCTCGGGTGTCGACCTGCACGTGAACCCGGGCGAGACCCTGGGCATCGTGGGCGAGTCCGGATCGGGCAAGACCATGACGGCCCTGTCCCTCATGGGTCTGCTCCCCCAGGGCGGCAAGGTCTCCTCCGGCTCGATCATCCTCGACGGCCAGGACCTCACCCAGCTGCCCCTCAAGGAGAAGCGCAAGCTGCGCGGCACGAAGGTCGGCATGATCTTCCAGGATCCGCTCACCTCTCTGAACCCGACCATGAAGATCGGTCTTCAGGTGTGCGAGCCGCTGCGCGTGCACGAGAAGCTCTCGAAGCGGGAAGCGCTCGCACGCGCCGTCGAGATCCTCAAGCGCGTCGGCATGCCTCGTCCCGAGGTCGTCATCAATAACTACCCGCACCAGCTCTCGGGCGGCATGCGCCAGCGCGTCATGATCGCCATGGCCCTCGTGTGCAAGCCGCGCATCCTCATCGCGGACGAGCCGACGACGGCCCTGGACGTGACGACGCAGATGCAGATCCTCGACCTCATCGACGAGCTGCGCGACGAGTACAAGATGGGCGTCATCCTCATCACCCACGACCTGGGTGTTGTGGCCGGTCACACCGACCGTGTCGCCGTCATGTACGCCGGCCGTATCGTCGAGACCGCGCCGACGAAGACGCTGTTCACCGAGCCGAAGCACCGCTACACGAGCTCGCTCATGGCGGCCCTGCCCGAGCGCGCCCTCGCGGCCGGCACCAAGCTCTTCTCCATCCCCGGCGCTCCCCCGTCGCTGACCAACCTGCCGGTGGGCTGCCGCTTCGCGGCACGCTGCCTGTGGGCCACCGACAAGTGCCGCGCCGGCTACCCGGACCTGAGCGGGGATGAGACCCACACCTTCTCCTGCTTCCACCCGGTGCAGGAGAACGACGAGTCCCCCGCGGTTCTCCAGGGCAAGCTGGATTCCACCAAGGCCGAAGAAACGGCCTCGGTTGTCCCGCAGATCTCTCACGAGGTCCTGCTCGACGTCAAGGAGGCCTCGCGCGAGTACGAGTCGGCAGGCTCCGGCTTCTTCAAGCGCGAGAAGGGCGTCGTTTCCGCCGTCGACCGCGTGTCCATCACGGTCAAGAAGGGCGAGACCTACGGCCTCGTCGGCGAGTCCGGCTGCGGTAAATCCACCGTGGGTCGCCTTATCGCCGGCCTCGAGCCCCCGTCGGGCGGTGCCATCGAACTCGATGGACGCGACCTGGCTACGCTCAAGGGACGCGACGCTGTGCGCATCCACCGCGACGTGCAGATGATGTTCCAGGACTCCTACGCGGCAATGGACCCGCGCATGCGCATCGACCAGATCCTGGCCGAGCCCATGAGCATCCAGAAGACCGGCAACGCTCGCCAGATCGCCGAGCGCATCATGGAGATCCTCGAGCAGGTCGGCCTCACCGAGGAGATCCTTGACCGCTACCCGCACGAGTTCTCCGGCGGACAGCTCCAGCGCATCGGCTTCGCTCGCTCGCTGACCCTGGCTCCCGACCTGATCGTGGCCGACGAGCCCGTCTCGGCGCTTGACGTCTCCGTCCAGGCGCAGGTCCTCAACCTCATGAAGGACCTGCAGCAGGAGCTGGGCCTGTCCTACCTGTTCATCAGCCACGACCTGGCGGTCGTTCAGTACATGGCCGATCGCATCGGCGTCATGTACCTGGGCCGCATCGTCGAGGAGGGCCCCGCGCACGAGGTCGTCCAGAACCCGAAGCACCCCTACACGAAGGCGCTCATCGACTCGATCCCCGTGCCGGACCCCGAGTTCAAGCACGACGAGAGTGCCATCAAGCTCACCGGCGAGCCGCCGAGCGCCGTCAACCCGCCCGAGGGTTGCCGCTTCCGCCCACGCTGCCCGTTCGCTGGCGAGGAGTGCAAGGTGCAGCCCATGCTCACGGATGAGACGCACCGCGTGGCGTGCCACCACCCGCTCTTGACGCTGAGCGTCAAGGAAGAGGTGAACGCCTAACACACACGTTCATGCGAACTCCATGCGTTGCCCCCGGCCCGCTGACGCGAGCCGGGGGCAACGTTATGTGCGACAGCCACACCGTCGGGCCGTTATGCGCATCTGAAGGGCGCAGGGCTGCTTCGCCCTCCTAGTGCCCGTCGCGGCTCGCTCCCAGGCATCGTCGAGGGCGCTGCCGTTGGGCTGGTGTGCTCGCGGATCTGGCCGACCGTTCCCCTACCCCGTTCCCGTCAGTGATGCCCTACCGGCGTTTATCAGCACCCCACCGAGCGGCATTGCACCAGTGAGGGAGCCTGACACCAGGGATAATGGTGGGGGTTTTGCAGCATGAGGAGCCTCCCTTTGGCGTGTCGCCGGCGTGTCGCGCCCCTCATGGTGCAAATGCCCCCGTTGGGTGGCGGCGAGGTCGCGGTTCGGGGCGGTGCGTCACCCACATCGCAGACCACACGTTCGGCCACGCTCCCACAATGAAACAACCACCGTCAATGTTCATTGTCGACCACCAGCAAGCCGACCAGTCACCACACAACCAACACGTTTTTCCTGTAAACCGCGTGTACGAGGTCTCTGCACACCATTGGCGCCATCCGACGGTAGAGACGCGTGTGGGGCACGACCACTCGGTCGTGCCCCACAGGCTATTCGCTAGTGTCAGCGCGTCACTTGGAGACGGCCTTCTTCAGCGTGGAGCCAGCGGAGAGCTTCACACCGTAGCCAGCGGGGATCTTGATCTCTTCGCCGGTGCGGGGGTTACGGCCGGTGCGGGCGGCGCGCTCAACACGCTCGACGGAGAGCAGACCGGTCACCTTGACGGCCTCGCCCTTAGCCAGGGACTCAACGAGGACGGCCTGGAAGGCAGCCAGGGCCTCGTCGGCCTTCGCCTTGGTCAGGTCGGCGCGTTCGGCAATCTGAGCGACAAGCTCGGTACGGTTCACGGACATTGAGAAACCTCATTCCTGTTCGTTCTTGGTTACCACTGTCGTGGCCACGAATGACACACTACGAAATCTTTGGCGATTTTGCCGACTTTAGGGCCAGATTTCGCGGATTTCACGAAAATATCTCGTTTTTCTGCTCAAATACCGTCAATTCTGTGCGACAGGTCACTCAAACTTGCCGAGTGGTTGCAATTCTGCGGAACTCAAATGCGTCACCACCGGCACGTTTTTCGATAACAGGAACTTTCACGCACACCGAGGACACACCCCTCTCATTAAAACGGACAAACATAGACGGCGACGCACACAGACCCCACCCACACATTCCGCTTCAGTAGCAGGTGTCGCCCATCCTCGCGGTTGCTCACGAGACGGAAAGAAGCCGGGACATACACCCCCGCGGGCATACAACACCCCGCAGACACCCCACGGGCATACACAAGGGTGGGGAGCGACCTCATGGCCACTCCCCGCCCCGATGAAAAGCTTCGCGATACCTCAGGCCGAGGCGCGCTGCTTGCTCCAGACGACGAGGCCCCAGCGGGGGAGCTCGGCATGCAGGGTGGCGACGTATTCACGAACGCGCTCGATCTCGCGCGCGAACTCGGGGGTCCATGTGTCGGGGTTGCGGCGATCCATTCGTACTCCTCACTGAGCACCGATGAGCATCGGATGGGTTAACGTTAACACTCACCCGCGCATAAGGCAAGCACGAATACAAAAAAGAGCCTCTAACGAGGGCAAACTCCTGTCGAACCGCGCACAACGAGGCGCGTTGGACGCACGTACGTGTCCACCGATTCACCGTCGAGCGCATAGCTGACCGCCTCAAGCGCGCAGCGCCCAAGGTCCGCGAAATCCTGACGCACCGTCGTCAGCCCCGGCCCCGCGTAGGCGGCCATCGGCACGTCGTCGAAACCCGCGACCGACACGTCACCCGGAACACTCACCCCGGCCTCGGCGAAGGCTCGGAGGAGGCCGACCGCGACCTCATCGTTCGCGCACATGACGGCATCAGGCAGGCCATCCTCGACGAGGTTCTGTCCTGCAACGTACCCCCAGCGCGCCTCCCACGAGCCGACGAGCGGCTCGCGCATCGGCAGACCCGCCTGGACCATCGCCTCGCGCCACCCGGCCACGCGTTCACGCGCCTCGAACCACTCCTGAGGACCCGCCACGCAGGCAATATCGCGATGACCGAGCGTCGTCAGGTGCTCCGCGAGCGCGCGCGCACCTCCGCGCTGGTCCGCGTGAACGACCGACACCCCGCGACCGAAGGTGCGCCCGCCGGAGACCGCAATCACCGGCACAGACGCGCCCTGCGATGCCACGGCCTCGGCGAGAGAATCCACCGGCGCGATGACCACGATCGCCTCGGCCGCCAAGGAGGAGAAGTGGTCGAAGGCACTGGCCACGTCGTCGGGACCGAAACGATCGAGGGCCACAACCGACGTGAAAAGCCCGGCCTCGCGGGCGGCGACCTCCAGGGCAACCAGCATCGAGGAGGGCCCGAAGTGGGCCGAGGTTGTGGTCACGACGCCGATAATGCCCGAGCGGGCGGTCACCAGGGCACGGGCAACCGAGTTCGGGCGGTATCCCAGCTGTTCAATCGCGGCCTGCACGCGCTCACGTGTCCGAGGCGATACGCGCCCCTTGCCGTTCACAACGCGAGACACCGTCTGATGCGAGACACCGACCATCTCCGCCACGTCCGCCATCGACGGAGGACGACCATTGCGCGACATACCGGCCTCCCTCCCGCATACGTCCAGCTTTGTTCACATCGTAAACGAAAAGCACCCGGAACATATCACTCGCCACACTTTTTAAATAACTCATAACACACTTATCCCGATCGCAGAGAATGGAGGGGTCCCTTCAACACTTGGATAAAGGTCCAGGAGACACAGATGGCATCAAGCCCCTCGTCCGCTCCCCACCCCGTCGATCAAGTCCCTCCCTTTGGGAAACTCACCATTCTGGGCATTCAGCACGTCCTCGCGTTCTACGCGGGCGCCGTGGTCGTCCCGCTCGTCATTGCTTCCGGCCTCGGGCTCGACAACCACACGCTGGTCCACCTCATTAACGCAGACCTGCTTACCTGTGGCATCGCCACCATCATCCAGTCGGCCGGCATCGGCCGCTTCATCGGCGTGAAGCTCCCCCTCATCCAGGGCGTCACCTTCACCGCCGTCTCCCCCCTCATCGCAATCGGAGCAGCGGCCACGCCGCCCGGCGCCGACCCGACGACCGGCCTGGCCACCATGTACGGCTCCATCATCGCCGTCGGTCTCATCGTCTTCCTGGTGGCGCCCTTCTTCGCCAAGCTCCTGCGATTCTTCCCACCGATCGTCACGGGTACGCTCCTGACCGTCATGGGCACGACGCTCCTGTCTGTCTCCGCCGGAGACATCGTCGCCTGGGCCGATCAGGCCACCGGTGATGCAGCGAAGGCAACCGCAACATTCGAGGCACTCGGCTTCGCTTTTGGAACGATCGCGATCATCGTCATCATCCAGCGCCTCTTTAAGGGCTTCATCGGGACCCTATCCGTCCTTCTCGCCCTCGTTATCATGACGGGCGTTGCATTCGTGATGGGCAAGACCGATTTCTCGGGCGTGGGAGAAGCCAGCTGGTTGGGCATCACCACGCCCTTCTACTTCGGCATCCCGAAGTTCTCCGCCACCGCGCTCCTCGCCATGATCATCGTCATGGCTGTGACCGCCGTGGAGACCACAGGCGACGTCTTCGCCACCGGCGAGGTCGTGGGCAAGCGCATCGCCCCGCGCGACATCGCTAACGCCCTGCGCGCCGACGGCCTATCCACGCTGCTGGGCGGCGTCCTCAACTCCTTCCCCTACACCTGCTTCGCGCAGAACGTCGGCCTCGTGCGCCTGACCCGCGTGAAGTCCCGCTGGGTCGTCACCGCCGCGGGCGTCTTCATGATCATCCTGGGCCTGTTGCCGAAGGCCGCGGCCATCGTCGCCGCCATCCCCTCCCCTGTCATCGGCGGCGCCTCGCTGGCGATGTTCGCCAACGTCGCCGTCGTCGGCATCCAGACCCTGGCGAAGGTTGACCTGCGCGACAACCGCAACGCCGTCATCGTCTCCACGTCGATCGGCCTGGCCCTCCTCGTGACTCTCAAGCCCGGCATCGTCTCGGTCATGCCCTCCTGGCTGCAGATCATCTTCGGCTCCGGCGTGACCATCGGCTCGCTGACGGCCATCATCCTCAACATCCTGTTCTTCCACATCGGACGCCAGGCCTCGCCGGACGTGGCCGTGGTGGACGGCAAGAAGATCAACCTGGACGACGTCAACGCAATGGATCGCGACCAGTTCGTCGCGACCTTCTCCTCGATGTTCTCGTCGCACACGTGGCCGGTCGAGCGCGCCTGGGAATCTCGTCCCTTCGCCTCCGTGTCTGAGCTGCGATCCTCCTTCGAGGACGCGGTCCTGGCGGCCAACCCCGAGGAGGCCGAGGAGCTCATCGCGTCCTACACGGACATCGTCTCCCTAGTCCTCGATGGTGCGGGCGACGAGCAGGCCAGCTCGGATACCTCGTCCCTGTCCGTGGGCGAGGTGTCCTCCGAAGAAGCCGAGGAGCTGCGCGCCCTGGCTGCCGCCTACCGCGAGAAGTTTGGCCGCCCGCTGGTCATCTGCGTGGACAACGTGGTGGACCGCAAGCATCTGCTGTCCTCGGGCTGGCGTCGCGTCGAGCACTCCCCCACCCGCGAGGCTCGCTTCGCTCTCGGCGAGGTCATCGACATCGCCGACCTGCGCTTCGATCAGCTGGTCGCAGACGCGAACCCCATGCGCGCCGCGTGGGACGCTGGCTTTGAGCGCCTCTGAGTAGCACTCAGAGTCTCCAAAAGACGAGGCCGGGGCGCGTTGGGCAATATGCCTGACGCGCCCCGGCTTTTGCGCGGCCTATTGTGGGCGATTTTACCCTGGTGATGTGCGTTGTGGACACCACAACCCCCCAATCAGCTGGCGGTGACACCGCTCAGCGGGGGCACCACATGAGGGTCCGAGGGAGGTCGCGTGACGCGATTACCTCAATCAACGACGGAATTGCACGACACAAGGGTCCGACACGCCGGCAACACGCGTTGAGAGGGTTTCGCGTAGTACCCCCTCAGCACTGCCACTTCAGAAGCCACCGAAGGTGGCAAGCACCAACGAACTGGATAGGAAACGACGATCTGGATAGGTCATCGGCTTCTGGATAGGACAATAACCTATCCAGAAGAGCCGTTCCTATCCAGAAGACAACTTCCACCGTAGGAAATACGCACCACAGGCCCCACCGCAAAACCCCACCGCACAGACTTCGCAGCATAGACCGCGGCGCCATCACACCAACGCATAGCACTTTTCACCCACAGTTCCCCCGAGTCGCTCCAGGTGCAGATACGCCGAGGGGCCGACCTCGTGGTCGGCCCCTCGGCGTATCCCATCAACACAGTGCAAGTTGTCCCAGAAGGCTCCTCAATGATGTCTCGTCGGCATTGCTCGGGCCCGTGTGGCCCGTGCCGTATTCCCTTGTGATGACACCTACTGTAGGGACCCAACCTTGCGGCAATGGCAAGGTGAGCTGAGAATATCCTGGGAAATTAACCCCACAGATAACTGAGTGATCCCAATACGAGTGTGCGCCCCCGGTTTCCCGGGGGCGCACACCGCGTTACGCGCTGTCAGTGCTGCGCGTTAGGCCTCAGCCGTTCCATTGGCCGTTCTCGGCGAAGTAGTGCCACTTCCAGCCGATCCAGTGCCCGCCCGTGTACATGGCACCCGAGTCGGTGCTCAGGTAGTACCAGAAGGAGCCCTGGCGCAGCCACCCGGTCGTCAACGCGCCGCTGGAGTGCATGAAGTACCAGGATGAGCCGTCCTTGACCCAACCAGTCGCCATCGCGCCACTGCCGGGTGTCAGGTAGTACCAGGTCAGCCCATCGAGCAGCCAACCGGTGACCATGCGACCCGTCGCCGGATCCAGGTAGTACCAGGACGCACCATCCTTCACCCAGCCACTCGCCTGAGCACCCGAAGCGTCGTGGTAGAACCACGAACCAGCCTCGCTCACCCAGCCGGTGCGCATGTATCCGCTGGCATCGAAACGATAGGTGGCTCCGTCGATGAGGGCAGCACCGTTCCTGGGGTACGAACCGTCTGCGTAGCGGTACCACCAGCCGACCGAATCACTGATCCACGCCCCACCCTGGGGCGCGGGCACCGGGGACGGATCCACGCTCGGAGCCGGAGTCGGCTCGGGAGCGGGCGTCGGATCCACCGTCGGCTCAGGTGCCGGGGTCGGAGCAGGAGTCGGATCGCCCTGGAGGCGCACCTCCTGCTTGGCGGGGTTGACGCCCCAGTCCCAGGCGAAGAGGTACGGGGTCACCGGGGCCTCGTCCGTGCGTCCCTGCTGCGCCCAGGCGGCCTTCAGCTCCGAGACGGGCACGGCGAAGTGGTAGCGATGCGTGCCGTCGGCCAGGATCTCGCCGTCGTCCTCGACGAGCTTGCGGTAGTACCACGTGCCGTCGGCATCCTCGTGGAAGTCGATGCCGGCCACGGGCGAGGCGTCGGTGACGTCGAAGGACACCGTGCGGGCGTCGCCCTCGCCGCTCACCGTCAGGTTAGAGATGACGGGGGCCTGCGTATCCAGCGTGAACTCGTAGCTCATCTGGTGCTTGTGCGAGGACGGACCATCCGTCGCAGCCTCGATCGTCAGCGTGTAGGCGCCGTCGGGCAGCTCGTTGCCGGACTGGTCGTAGCCATCGAAGAAGGGTTCCTCACCGGCGAACTCACCCGGCTTCGTCCAGCCGGTCTCGAGGTCGTAGAGGGACTTGCGCACGCGGTTGATCGTGTAGGAGCGCACTGACTCGCCCGCGGAGTTGCGGTAGGTGACAGACATCGACGGGACCGAGCGCAGCATGCCGGTCATCGGCGCGATCCTGTCGGGGGCGCCCGCCCACTTGGCACGCGAGGTGATGAGGCGCTGCGTGTTGATCGTGGTGACCAGGTTCGAGTCCTGCTTGTCCGACAGCGGGTTCAGCGCTCCCAGCGGGATGGACGAGTGCGCGTTGACCAGCGCGGAACGGAAGACGTGCACGGGTGTCGTCTCGTCGTCCGACCACTTGCCGTCGAAGACGTCCGGGGCTCCCCACGAGCCGTAGAAGCCCAGGTAGGGCACGGTCAGGCTCGGGGTCCCGTCCTCGCTCGTGAAGGTCACGGCGCCGTCGATGAAGGTACCCTTCGGGGTGTTCTCCGAGGCAAAGGCCGCAAACTCGGACTCGGGGGTCACGGTGACGGTCACGGTGGCGTTCGACATCGCGGGGACCGTGATCTGCTGGGCGTCCCCGGCCTCGGCGACGCCGTCACCGGAGAAGGTCAGCGAGATTCCTGCGCCCGCCCAGTTCTGCGAGTGCTCGAGGAAGAGGCCCTCCTCGACCATCTCGGAGAGCGCCTGGCCGCCGAGGGTGTAGGTGTAGGCAGCGTCGGAGAGGTTGGTCAGCTGCACCTGGAAGGTCCAGCCCTTCGTCCCGTCGCCGAGGTCGGCCTTGGGTCGGGAGGGATCGGCGGCGCCGACGACGGTCGGGTAGACGGTCGCGGTGGTCGCTGCGAGCGCGTCGACGGCGCCCGCGCCGACCCTGCGCGGCGAGTAGTAGGTGCCGTCACTCAGCTCGACGTCGATGAGCGGGTGGGCGGTGCCCATGAGGAGATTGGTGACGACTGCGTTCTTCTGCTCGGCGCTCATTCCAGAGAAGGCAGGATCGCCCGCGAGGCGCTCGCGCACAAGGGCACTGATGCCCGCGACCTGCGGGGATGCCATCGAGGTGCCCGACAGGCGCTGATACTCGTTGCCGAGGTAGGCCGACATGATGTCGCCGCCGGGGGCAGCGATCTCAGGCTTGAGGGTCAGGTCGGGGGCCACACCCCACGCCGAGAACTCCGAGGCCGTCGGGTTGTTCGAGGCCAGCACGATGCCGGAGTGCGTGACGGTTACGGTGACGTCGGCTCCGTTGGCGGCGGCCAAGGCCTCGCGGATCGCCTCCCCGTCACGCTTGGTGATGGTCACCGTCGGCATCGACGTGGTCGAGCCGAGGATCGCCTGGTAGGGCGTGTCTGCCTCATCCGTATCGGCGACCATGAGGGCCGCGGGTGCCGGCGAGAGGGCCGTCAGGTTTCGCGCCTTGAGCTCCTCGGTCATCGCCGAACCGTCGCGGGAGTCCGTACCGCCCTTATCCTCGAGGACGATCACGCCGGAGAGGTCGGTGCCCGCGTGCTGCTCGAGCCGGTCGGTGCCACCAGCGCCAGCGTCGACGATGCGGTAGGTCTTCTCGGGGACGTCGCGCAGGCCGCGCACGGCCTCGCCCTGACCGTCAAGGGCGGTGCGGTAGGCGATTGTGCGATCGCCCAGGCTCACGTAGGACAGGGCCTCCTGGTTATCAACGGAGGCGACGGCCAGGGTGGACTTGTAGGAGGCGGGTTCGCCGAGCGTGCCCGTGTCGGGGTCGGTCGCGAACGGCTTGTTCTGGCCGGAGTTGTTGCCATAGGCGTTGGAGAAGGCGTTGCCGCCCGCCGCGTTGACGGTGATGCCAGCGGCGGCGAGCTTCTCGTACACGCCGGCGAAGACACTGCCTGCGTCGCTGCTCATGCCGGAGTCGTCGCCCAGGGACAGGTTGATGACGTCGGGCTTGATGACGAGCGCGTCATCAAGGGCCGCCAGCAGGGCGCTGTCGAGCATCGAGCCGTCCTCGTCCGAGGCGACCTTGGCGACGACGATCTGCGCGTGGGGCGCGGTGCCCTGCAGGACGTCCGCATTGGCGGCCGCGATCGCGGTGACGTGCGTACCGTGGGACAGGTCCTTCTCGGAATGGGGCACGACGTCGGCGTCGTTGTCCGCGTAGTCGTAGGCGAAGGGGATCTTGCTGTTGACGTACGTGCCCGCTCCGCCGTGCGGGAGCTTGCCCGCGAAGGCCTGCACGTCGGCCTGGCTCATGCGCACATCCACGCCGTCCATCGAGCCGGCGAAGGCGTCGTGGTCGGTCTGCAGGCCAGAGTCGATGACTTCGATGACCTGACGATCGCCCTTGAGGGCAACCTCGTTCGCGCGCGTCATCGCCAGGGACGAGGCGTTCTTGAGGACGGGCGCACCGCTCCCCTCGGCACCGGTTTCCATCGGCTTGTGGACGCCCTCGATGAAGGCGGTCTTCACTCCCTCGACCTTCTGGATCGCGGCGAGAGAGGAGCCGGGCGCCTTGATGGCGAAGCCAACGAAAGCGTTGGTGTACTCGCGCACGGTCGCGACCTGCGCACCGGGGACGACTCCCTCGACAGCGGAGGCGATGCGGGCCTTCACGTCGTCGCGAGTGGCCTGCGTCGAGCTACCGGCTGTTCCATCCTCCAGCTGGACGATGATCGTCGTCGGGGTGTCGTCGGCCGCCTCCTGGGCGGACGAGGCGTCGGGCAGGGTCACTCCCCCGGCCTCGGCCTGGCGGATGGACAGCAGCGCGTCCTCGACTCGTGTACCCGACTGGGCGTCCTTCGACGAGGCGTAGGTGGGGTTGGCGGGGAGGACACCGCCCGGCTGCGGGCTCGCTGCGAGTGCCGGGACGCTCACGCCGGTCAGGGCGAGGGCTGCGGCGAGCGCGAGTGCCGGGGTGGAGTGATGGGTCATCAATGGCTCACTTACGTATCGACGAGATGACGATCTGGTGCGCGTCCGGGTGACGCGCCGTCCCATTATGCGAAAGTTCTTCCAGTTGTGCAGTATGCATGTCCGATAGATGGCCCAGTGTCCACACACTGACATTTTGTGCAGGCCCGAATATAAGCCGAGGGGCCGACCTTACGGTCGGCCCCTCGGCTTATCCCATCAACACAGTGCAAGTTTTCCCAGAAAGCTCCTTGAAAAAGTCTCGCCGGCATGTCCCGGACCCTCATGGTCCGTGCCGTATTCCCTTGTGATGACATTCATTGTGAGGAGCGAACCTTGCGACAACAGCAAGACAACCTGAAAAAACCCTGGGAATTTTGGCGCTTAACCGCTTCGACAGACGCCAGGCCCGCACACCCAACGCGAATCGGGGTGCGGGCCTGGACGGTCAGTGTCAGGGGCAACCTAGCTGATCAGCTGCCCCGTCTCAGAGAAGGTGTACCACGTCCAGAAGATGCGCAGTCGGCCCGTGGCCATTGCGCCGCTTCCGGTCTTCAGGTAGTACCAGGCACCGCCGTCCTTGAGCCACCCCGTCATCATCTTGCCGGTGGTGGGATTGAGGTAGTACCAGGTGTCGCCGTCCTTCACCCAGCCGGTCTGCATCTTCCCCGTGGCCGGGCTCAGATAGTACCAGGACGAACCATCCTTGAACCAACCCGTGGCCATGGCACCCGTGTTCGGATCCAGGTAGTACCAGGACGAACCATCCTTGACCCAACCGGTTTGCATCTTGCCGGTGGCCGGGCTCAGGTAGTACCAGGAGGAGCCGTCGAGAACCCAACCGGAGGCCTGCTCGCCCGAGAAGCCGTGGTAATACCACGCGCCCCCCTCGAAGAACCAACCGGTGCGCATGTTTCCTTTGGCAGTAAAGCGGTAGGTCTGTCCGTCGATCACGAGCGAGGTGCTCGTGGCGCGTGTACCGTCCGCGTAGTGGTACTGCCAGCTGCGACCGCTGCGCACCCACTTTCCCTGCGCGGGCACCGAGGCCGAGGAGGCCTTGAAGGTCACGGTTGTCGAGCTCACGAGTTTCGATTCGTCACGCACGTCGATACGCGCGACGATGCCGTCGCTGGTCGGAGTCCAAGAGAAGGAGCCCGTCGAAGTGGCGGTGTCCGAGCTTTCTGACATCGCGGCCCAGTCCTGCAGGACGGTTTCACGCCCGTCGGGCTCGATCTGAACGAGACGCATCTGGCGTGTGCCCAGGACGCCAGCCTGAGTGGAGACAGACACTGTCGTCGGGACGCCAACCGCTGAGGTGAGAGTGTACCCGGACCCAGCCTCGTCGATGCCGGTGCCCGACACACTCAAGGCCGGCTCGGCGTATTCGAAGAGGTTGGCCGTGTTGTACCCAGCTTGCGTCATGGCAGCCTCGGTGATCTGCCACGCCTGAGAGCCCCGGGGAGCTGCGACGTAGACGGCGGTGTCGGCCTTGAGGTCGGCCGCCATATCCTCGGCGAGCTTGAGCTCCTTCACCGTCGAAGGCAGGACCAGGACGCGGGGCGTGTCGAACCAGAAGGTGAAGCTGGTCATCCCCTCACCGAAGTACGCGCTGTCGGGACGTCCGTTGGTGGCCTTGCCCTCGTAGTAGAACTCGCCATCATTGCCGCCGCGCACGATGATGTGGCGCGGGGTGGTGGTATTGCGCGGAGTCATCCACAGTTCCGTGACCTGCGAACCCAGCTCGACGGTGTCCAAGCCGTTGTTGACGAGGCCTCGGGCCACGGTCACCGAGTCGGGAATGACGATGTCTGTCAGGTTATCGCAGCCGTCGAAGGCGCCAAAGCCGATCGTGGTCAGGCCCTCGGGCAGGACGGCGCGGCGCAGGGACATGTTCTTCGAGAAGGCGTAGTCAGCGATCGCGACCGTGCCGCCAGGAACCGTGAATTCGGTGGCCCCGTTCGTGGGCAGAGACAGGACGAGGATTCTACCCCCGATGGACTTCTGGTACAGGACGCCGCTGTCCACCGAGTAGACGGGATTGGCGGGTGCGACGCTCAGCGAGGCCAGGGACGTCGCCCCGACGAACGCGCCTTCCCCGATGGAGGTCAGGCCCGAGCCCAGGTGAACGCGGGTCAGGTAGCTGTTGTCGGAAAAGGCGAACTTCCCGATGCTCGTCACCGATTCGGGCACCGTGACCGAGGTGATCGGCGCGGCTTCGAACGCGTAGTCCTCCACACTGGTGAGGCGCCCCAGGTCGGGGCGGAAGTTCACCTCGGTGAGCGTTTTATCGTAGCGGAAGGCGCTGTCCGACACGGCCGTCGCGCCTCCCAGATCAACGCGCTCCAGCTTGGGCATGTACCAGAACGCCATGTCGTCCATGGATTCAAAGCCTTCCGGCAGGGTCAGGGAGGTGACCTGCGAGCTCGCGAACGCCGCCTTTTCCACACGACGCAGGGTCGAGGGCAGAGTCACGGAGGTGATCTGCGCAGATGTGAAGGCTCCCTCGTCGATCGTCGAGGTCCCCTCGGCAATCGCGTAGCTACCACCGGCGTTCTTCGCCTCCGGGTACGTCGCCAGGTGCGTCAGGCCCTTCGTGTACAGGACGCCGTTGAGGCTCTGGTAGTTCTGGTTGGCATCGTCGACGTCGATGCTCTCCAGGAGCGGGGTGCGCGCAAATGCCGCGAACAGGCCCTGGGCCGACACCTTCGGACCGACGTGGACGGAGCGCAGCTTTGCCATGTCACTGAAAGTCTCCAGGCCCGCCATCGTGAGAGAACGGGGCAGGGTGATGTGTTCGAGCGCCGTGTTTGCGAAGGCGCGATCCCCGATCGTCTCCAGCTGCGAGGGGTGGGCGTCGTCATCCTGGAAGGTAACCTCGGTGAGCGGCTGGCCTGAAAAGACATAGTCGTCGATTGCGCGCACGCTCGCGGGGATCCACACGCTCGTCAGGCTCGTGCCATTAAAGGCATTTGCGCTGATCTCGGTGACGCCCTCGGGGATACGCACCTCGCTGGCACCACCGGTGTAGCCCACGAGCACGCCGGCGGCGTTGATGATGAAGCCGTCGGCATCTGCGTTCAGCGAGGCGGCAGCGTTAGCCTGCCCGGCGGCATCAGCACTGACCGCATGGGCAGCAGGCACGCCAAGCGCAGTCAGCGACAGGGTGCCGGCAAGCGCAAACGCCAGCACCGCAAACTTTGAATGGGACATCTGTGAACCCCTAAATTAGCATTCGGTAGGAGAAGGCCTCGCGTTGCGATCGCAGCCATTCATGTCAAACATATCGCTTTTTAGGGTTTTCGGATACCCCTACGACTCATTCTCTCAACATATGTCGGCCGATTCACCCGCATCTGCGCAAGTAGTAGCATACTTAGCCCTTTCACGAAGGCCTGGCATCACCTAGCTGATTCACCTCCTTCTCATCGAGTTTTTCTAGGGTTTTGTTGCATCTTTCCACTCAACCTGTCAAGAAGACCAATAGTTTATATTGATCGCATCTGACAACGACCCCAACCGCCCGTTACGCAGGCGATTTACTTCATGATCGACCGAATGGTCGAACAAGATGCGCACGTCGCACCCTGGGTTGACCCGCCATGGCGACAAATGACCAATGGGTGGTGAGACAAGCACACGCCCCCGGATGATCTCCGGGGGCGTGTGGGAAGCCTGGTAACAGGTCAGTTCATCAGCTGTCCTGAGTCAGCAAAGCGATAGGAACGCCAGCCGATCCGCTGGGAGCCGGTGGCCATCACTCCGCTGCTCGGGTCGAAGTAGTACCAAGCTCCGTCCAGCTGCAGCCAGCCGGTGGCCATGGCACCACCCGCGGGGTGCAGGTAGTACCAGGAGGACCCCCGTTGCAGCCAGCCGGTGACCATCGCACCGGAGTCGGTGCTCAGGTAGTACCAGGAGGAGCCCTGTCGCAGCCAGCCGGTGGTCAGCGCGCCGCTGGGGGCCATGTAGTACCAAGAGGACCCATCCTTGACCCAACCGGTCGCCATCGCACCACTGCCGGGTGTCAGGTAGTACCAGGTCAGCCCATCGAGGATCCATCCCGTCACCATCTGTCCGGTCGTCGGGTTCAGGTAGTACCAGGAGGAGCCATCCTTCACCCAGCCACTCGCCTGAGCACCAGACGGATTGTGGAAGTACCACGCGCCATCCTCACTCGCCCAGCCAGTACGCATGTAGCCATCCGCACCGAAGCGGTAGATCGAGTTACCGATCTGCACCGTCCGGCCAGCCGGATAGGTGCCATCCGCATAGCGGTACCACCAGCCGACAGAGTCGCTCACCCACTGGCCGTCCTGCGGGGCAGGAGCCGGAGTCGGCTCGGGAGCGGGCGTCGGGTCCGGAGTCGGCTCGGGAGCGGGCGTCGGGTCCGGAGACGGAGCAGGCGTCGGCTCAGGCGCCGGTGTCGGGTCCGGGGTACCCGGCAGCTTGATCATGAGGGTGCTCGTCAGGTACGAGGCGTCGCGCACCTGCACACGCAGGCTCACGTCCGCGGCGGACGGGGTCCACGGGAAGGTCACGGAGGAGGCCGCAGCTCGATCCCCGCTGTCCGTCACCGTCGTCCAGTCGCGCACGAGCGTCTCGGTGCCATCCGCTCCGATCTGCACGGCGCGCACCTGCTGCGTACCAGCGATACCACCGGCAACCTCAGCCGTCACGTCGACCGACGCGCCGACCTCGCCCGTGTACGTGTAACTTCCCCCGGCCTCGGCGATGTTCGTACCCGCCAGGGTCATCGACGCACCCGTGTAGGTGTGCAGGTGCGAGGGGTCGATGCCGGCCGCCTCGAGGGCGTCCTTGGCGACGTTCCACGCCTGCGAACCCTCGGCCGCGGCGACGTACACGTGGGTGTCGTCCTTCTTCTCGTCGCTCAACTCCGGCTCAAGGTAGAGGCGGGTCAGCGTCGAGGGCAGGACGAGGACGCGCGGGACGTCCACGCCGAAGGACACGCGGGTCATGCCCTCGCCGAAGTAGGCGCTCTGGCGGCGTCCGTTCGTCGGGCGACCGTCGTACACGAAGGAGCCGTCCACGCCGCCGCGCACGACGATGCGACGCGGCATGGGAACCCAGCTGCCTTCCATGCGGATCGAGGTCACCTTGGAGCCGTACTCGACGAGTTCCAGGGAGTTTCCGGTGACGCCGCTCGAGCGCTCGACCGACTCGGGGATGACCAGCTCGGTCAGGGCAGTTGTGCCCGCGAAGGCGTCGTCGCCGATGACCTTGAGGCCGTCGGGCAGGACGACACGGGTGAGCGTCTTGTTGTTGGCGAATGCCGTCGCGCCGATCTCGACCGTGCCCGCGCGCACCGTGTAGTCGGTGAGAGTGTTGGCGGCCGGGGACAGCATCAGGTGCAGGCCATCATTCGCCTTGCGGTACAGGACGTTGTGCTCGGCCGAGTACACCGGGTTGTCGGCGGAAACGGTCAGCGTCGCGATCTTGCGGTCGTTGTACAGGGCGGTCTCAGCGAAGGACGTGACACCCGCTCCGATGTGGAACGAGGTCAGGGCCGTGCTCTCCGAGAACGCCTGCTCGCCGACTGCGGTCACCGAGTCAGGAAGGGTCACGGAGGACTGCGCCGTGCGGCTAAACGCGAAGTCGCCGATCGTGGTCAGGCGGCCGAGCTCGGGCCGGAAGTTGACCCCTTCCTTGGCGCTCGTGGACTCAAACGCGCTGCCGCCCAGGGAGATCGTGCCACCCAGGTCGATGCTCGCGAGCTTGTCAGCGGAGCAGAAGGCGCAGGTGCCGACCGTCTCGAACTTCTCGGGGAGGGTGACCGCGGTGAGCGCGGAGAGGCGGAAGGCCTCGTCCCCAATCGAGCGCAGGCTGTCGGGCAGGGTCACGGAGGTGATGCCAGCCTTCTGGAAGGCCTTGGGCGCGATCGTCGCGACTCCGTCCAGGACCGTGTACGTGCCTCCCGTGTTCTTGGCGGCCGGGTACAGGATCAGGCGCGAGTGGTCCTTGGAGTACAGGACTCCGTCCACGCTCTCGTAGTTCGGGTTCGCGGGATCGACCTCGACGCTGGTCAGCGCGGCGGTCTCGGCGTAGCCCGAGGTCACCGAGTCGGCGGCTACGTTGGGGCCCAGCTTGATCGTGGTGAGCGCCGAGTTGTAGTCGAAGACCTCCGCGCCGATCGTCACCACGGAACGCGGCAGCTCGATGGCCGCCAGGCTCGTGTTGGCGAACGCGCGGTCGGCGATCGTGGTCAGCTGGGCGGGGTGGGCCTCGTCGTCAACGAAGGTGATCTTCTTCAGCGAGCTGTAGATGAAGGCCTCCAGGCCGATGGAACGCACCGAGGCGGGGACCGTCACGTGCTCCACGGTGGAGCTCGCGAAGGCGCGCTCGCCGATGGAGGTCACGGTGTCGGGCAGGGTGACCTCGGTGGCCGAGCCCTTGTACTTCACGAGGACGCCGTCCTCGTTGATCTCGAAGTCGTCGGCGTCGGCGGCGCGCACCGTGACGGGGATGGACGCGGTCTTGGCCGCGCCGGCCTCGGTGGTGACGGTGGCGGTCAGCGTGCCCGAACCAGCGTGATCACCGGCGGTCAGGGTCGCCTTGCGCGTGTCAGTGTCGGCGGCGACCGTGGCCAGGTCGGCCGGCTCCACGCTCCACGTCACCGCACGGTCCTTCAGCGAGGGCGCCAGGTAGGCCTTCACGGAGGCGGTCTCGCCCACCTTGAGCGTCACCTGGGTGTCCGCGAGCTCGATGCCCGCGTCCTCAGAGATCGTGCGCACGCGGATCCGAGCGCTGGCCGACAGGGTCGGCTGGGACGCGTCGGTCGCGGTGATCGTCGCCTCGCCGGCGGCCAGGGTGCGGACCTCGCCGTTTTCGTTCACGGTGGCCACGGCCTCGTTCGAGGACGTCCATACGAGGTCGGTGACATTCGCGTTCGCCGGCTCGTAAGAGGGACTCAGCGCGACCGTCTCGCCCGCGACAACCTCGGAGTCCTGCGGAGTGAGCGACAGGGAGGTCATCGGGATCGTGCTAAAGCGGATCACCTGACGGGCCTGGTTCTTACCCCAGTCCCACGCGAACAGGTAGGCGGTCGCCGGATCCGAGGAGTCCGCGCGGTCGATGAGGTCGGCCCACTTGATCTCGTAGTGCTTGGCGTAAGTGCCGTCGGCCTGACGGTTCGCGCCCACGGCCTCCTTCTCGTCGTAGTAGCGACGCGAGGTCGGGGACTCGGAGAAAGCGATGCCAGCCAGCGGAGAGTTGTCGGTGACGTCGAAGGACACGACGCGCTCATCGCCCTCGCCGGTCACCGTCAGGTTGGAGATGACGGGAGCCTCGGTGTCCAGGGTGAAATCCCAGGTCAGCTGCGAGGCCACGCTCGAGGGCGCGACCGAGGCCGCATCGATCGTCAGCTTGTAGCGGCCCGCGGGCAGCTCCTTGCCATCCTTGTCGAAGCCGTCGAAGACGGGGTTGTTGCCTTCCTGGCTTTCGATGGGCTCGACCTTGCTGGCGTGGTAGTTGAACAGGGACTTGCGGGCGCGCTCGAAGGTGTACTCACGCACGACCTCGCCGGCCTCGTTCGTGTAGGTGTAGGTCACCTTCGGGGAGTTACGCAGCAGGCAGGTGCGCGGCAGGATGCGCGAGGGGGCCTCGGGCAGCGCAGAGCGCGACATGATGAAGTACGCGGGGTCGACCGCGCGCACGTCGTCAATTTCCTGTCCGGCGAGCGGGTTCAGGGCGCCCAGGGGAACCTCGGTCGCGGGGTTGATGAGGGTCGAGGAGCAGGCGTGCGCGGTGCTCGTCGTACCGTCGTACCACTTGCCATCGAAGACGGCGGGCGCGCCCCAGGAGCCGTAGAAGCCCATGTAGGGGACGGTCAGGTCGGGCTGACCGTCGGCACTGGTGAAGGTGACAGCACCGTCGATGAACGTGCCCTTGGGTGCGTTCGCGTTCGCGTACGAGGCAAAGGCGCCCTGCGGGGTCACGGTGACGGTCACGGTCGCGGTGCCCTTGGCGGGCACGGTCACCGAGTCAGCGGAGTAGGTCAGGTCGATGCCCTGCCCCGCCCAGTTCTTGGAGTGCTCAGTGAAGAGGCCCCCCTCGACGATCTCGGAGAGCGCCTGGCCGCCCAGCGCGTAGGTGTGGTCGGCGTCGGAGATGTTCGTCAGGGTCACCTGGAAGGTCCAGCCGGTCGTCCCCTCTCCGAGGTCAGCCTTGGGACGCCACGGATTCTCGGCTCCCACGACGCTCGGGTAGACGGTCGTGGTCGTGGCTGCGAGGGCGTCCACCTGGCCGGCGCCCACGCGGCGCGGCGAGTAGTAGGTGCCGTCGTTCTGGTCGATGTCGAGCAGCGGGTGGGCGGTGCCCATCATGAGGGTGGTGACGATCGCTGCCTTGTCCGCCTCCGACAGGCCGGCGAATGCCGGGTCGTCGTTGACGCGCTGGCGTACGAGGGTCGCGATGCCCGCGACCTGCGGGGTCGCCATGGACGTGCCCGACATGGAGCGGTACGTGTTGCCCAGGACAGCCGCGACGATGTTGCCGCCGGGGGCCGCGATCTCCGGCTTGAGCTTGAGATCGGGCGTGACGCCCCACGAGGTGAAGTCGGAGACCGACGGGTTGGTCGAGGCGAGCTTGAGGCCCGCGTGAGGGTTGGAGATGGTGATGGAGCCGGACTCGCTGGCCTTGATGGCCTCGATGAGCGCGTCCTTCTCCTTCTTCGTGATGGTCACGGTCGGCATCGTGTGGGTGGCTTCGATGGTCGCCACGTAGGGGTTTTCGACCGTCTCGGAGTCGCCGATGATGAGGGCGGCGGGCTTGGAGGTCAGCTGGGTGAGTCCCTTGACCTTGGCCTCGTGGGTCATGTCCGCGCCCGTCGCACTGTCGGAGCCGCCGCGGTCTTCGAGGACGATGACCTTCGACAGGTCGCCGGGGTGCTCGGCGACGAGCTTCTCGAGTGCGGCCGCGTCACCGATGCCCGCGTAGACGAGGGTGTAGGTGGCCTCGGGGATGTCGAGGAGGCTCGGCACGACGGCGTCCTTCAGGCCGCGCGACTTGCGGTAGACGACCTGGCGCTCCCCCACCGTCAGGTAGGGCAGTGCGTCCTGGTTGTTGACCGAGGCGACGGCCAGGGTCGAGCTGTAGGACGCAGGCTCGGAGAGCGTGCCGGCGTCGGGATCGGAGGCGTAGGGCTTGTTCTTGCCACTGTAGTTGGAGTACGCGCTGGAGTAGGAGTTACCAGCAGCGGCGTTGACGGTCACTCCCGCGTTGGCGAGGTTCTTGTAGACCTCCGCGTACATGGTTCCGGCCTCGGTGCCCATGCCCGCATCCTCGCCGAGGGAGAGGTTGATCGAGTCGGGCTTGAGAACGACCGCGTCGTCGAGGGCCGCCAGGACCGTGCTGTCGGGGATCGATCCGTCCTTGTCGGAGGCGACCTTCGCGACGATGATCTGCGCGTGGGGCGCGGTGCCCTGCAGGTCAGCCGCGTTAGCGGCGGCGATCGCGGCGACGTGGGTGCCGTGCGACAGGTCCTTGCTGGACTTGGGCAGCACGTCCGCGTCATTGTCCGCGTAGTCGAAGACGAAGGGGATCTTGCTGTTGAGGTAGGCTCCGGTCTTGCCGTGCGGCAGCTTGCCGACGAGGGCCTCGACGTCACCCTGGCTCAGGCGCACGTCGACGCCATCCATGGAGCCAGAGAAGGCCTGGTGGGTGGCCTCGATGCCCGTGTCGATAACCTCGACGACCTGACGATCCCCCTTCTGGGTGGTCTGGTTCGCGCGCGTCATCTCCAGGGAGGAGGCGTTTTGCAGGGCCGGGTCCACGGCCTCGGCGCCCAGCGCGCCCGCGTCGCCCTCGACGACCATGGGCTTGTGGTGGCGCTCGATGAACGCAGCCTTGACGCCCTCGGTCGCCTTGATGGCACCCAGGGACGAGGCCGGGGCCTGGATCGCGAAACCGTCGAGGGCGTGCGTGTAGTCGCGCACGTCGGTGATGTCCGCACCGGGGACCACTGCCTCGACCGAGGTTTCGATGCGTTCCTTGACCGTCTCGTGCTTGGTCGAGGACGACAGGCCGAAGACCCGCTGGTACCACGGGATTCCGACCGAGCCGTCTTCGAGCTGGACGATGATCGTCGTCGGGGTGTCGTCGGTGGGGACGGTCTCGGGGGTGGTGGTCGGGTTCTCGGCCCCGGCCTCGTCGGCGGCTCCCGACTGCGGGGCGCCGGACTGGGCGTCGACGGACGAGGCTGGGGCGGGGACACCCGACTGGCTTTCCTCGGGGCTGTTGGCCGCGAAAGCCGCCGGGGTGGTCACGGCGGTCATGGCAAGGGTGCCCGCGGTTAGCAGCACCAATGCCGAGGTTGTGCGATGGGACATCTATGGCTCACTTGGTTGACAACTGGGTCAGGGCATGGCCGCGGATACGGCATAACCCACCGTCTAGGGTAGGGTTACCTATCCTTACTGAAAAGTTTTCTTCTCACCATCCGTCGAGGGCTTTACGCACCCATCTTTTCGCCGTAGACTAGCTCTTCTTAGCGAGGCCTTAATAACAATAGTTGACCTTAATTTTTGCGGCGGTGGCTACCAACGACAAACCCGCCGAGGAGAGCGCGGACACTGGGTCCGAACCATCTCCTGGCGGGTTATGAGTCGCGTGCTCAGTGGCACGCGGATATGGGTCAGAGAATGACCGCGGTGCCCGTCGCGATGGCGGCGAGCATGCCGTTGTTGGTGCCGGCGGTGAAGTAGTCGACCTTCACGCCGACGACCGCGTTGGCACCCATGGCTTGGGCGCGGGCGCACATTTCGTTGACGGCGGTCGCGGAGGCGCCGCCGATCTCTTCCTCGTACTGGGAGGCGCGGCCACCGAACATGTTGGACAGGTTCGCACCGAAGTCCTTGAACATGTTGACGCCGGAGATCGCCTCACCGGAGACCATGCCGATGTACTGCTTGACGGGCGCACCCTCAACGGTCGGGGTCGTCACAACGAGCATCATTCACTCCTTCATAGGGGGCTAACGTGGCAACACTACCCTCGTTCCCCCGCGGAGGCTAGTAGGCGCTCATCAACTGATTGGCTCAGTTGGTCCCCGCACCCACTCCTACCCCTCCATACTCCACACAGGTCAGAACGGATGCCAGGCACCCTCTTCTTCCTAGAGATAATCTCGAAGCCAGTCAGGCATGGACGGATCATCAACAGACCACGACTCAACCTCCGTTTCACTTTCTTCCCAATTACTCTCATCACCATCAAAGAACTTATGCCTGTTGCACTTGTATTTCGTCACCGTCCCTCCCTCCAGGCGATACTCATTCCAGAAGTAGTTCTGCTTGCCATGACCTTTCCACTCACTCGTCGTGTAGATCGTCGACATATTTTGCTTCCTTCCAAGTAGCCACACCTGCCATTATCCTTGCTGTGTCGGGCAATATGGACAGACATGTATTTTGAACACTGAAAAGCAGCCTTGAATAGAATCCCAACCACAGGACCGACATGGAAAACCAGGCAACTACCTAATCAATCACTCTATTTGGGCCACATTGCGCCAAACGGCTGCACAGGTCAACGATGCCACAGAAAGATAAGTTACGCAACAACTCTCACCAATTCATACAGCCAACGTGGGGGTACTAGATAGTAAATAGCCACTCGGGCATTTCTGAAAGAGCGGATGCTAACATCCGAGTATCAGCTAAGTTCAGGGGGCGCAGCGGCGCGCCCGGCGACTTGCGCGGAGCGATGCCATGAAGATGCACGTCTACGGGCCTGGAGGGGAAAACTCCCCCACCGTCCTCATCATTCACCCGATGCTGTCCTCGGCCTCGAGCATGAAGGCAGCCCTCTGCGACCGCATGGGTCCCAACCTGGATTTCCTCGTGCCGGACCTGTCGGCCCACGGGGACGAGGCCTCGGCCCCCTACATGTCAGCGGCGGCGGAAGCGGCAGCGATCCACGAGTGGCTGGCCTCCCACGGGGTACGTCGCCTATCGCTGGGGTTCGCGGCGTCGCTCGGCGGGGTCATTCTGTTCGAGCTGCTGCGATTCCCGGACCTCTCGTTCAATCGGCTGTTCATCGAGGGAGTGAGCTTCTACTCGCGCGGCCCCGTAGCCCGAATCAGCGGGGCCGTTCTCAGCCGAGTCATGATCGCGAAGCACCGAAAGGCCGTGCACGACCCCGAGGCGGGGGCACGCAAGCTCGCGCACCTCTACGGCGAGGATGCCGCACGCTCGATGGTTGCTAGTTTCGCCGCAATGAGCGAGGAGAACATCCGCGCGACCGTGCGCGACTGCTCGCATGTCAGCCTGCCACCCCTCTCCCCCACCATTCAGCGACGCTGCACCTTCGCGTACGGGCAGAAAGACTCGGACCTGCAGCTCGCGCGCCGCGTGATCCCTCGCCTCTATCCGGAGGCCGAACTGCGCATCTGGCCCGGCTGGGGACACTGCGAGCGCATGAGCCGCGACTCGGTCACCTACGGGGCGATGCTGCGAGGGCTCGTCACGGAGGGGCGTTAGTTCCCGTTGCCGCGTGGGGCAACCGGCGCATGCGGATAGGTTGTGCGGATACGGATAGGTTATTCACTTGCGGATAGGTTAATAAGCTATCCGCATGTTCGTAACCTATCCGCGTAGTCGCATTCAGCGCGCGAATCGGCCTGTTGCGCACCTACATCCGCCGCGAGGAACGCGCGTGGATGAAGGAACCGACGCTATGGGCCCCGAAGCCGAGCAGGCTATAGCCCACCCCGTAGATGAGCGCGCTGTCGTTGAGGAACAGGAACATTGGTGCCAGGAAACACACGAAGGGCGCGAGCAACCACAGGAGGCTGAAGCCCTCCTTCACGCCATCCCATGCGCCGAACCCCATTGCAAGGATCGGCAGGATCGCGAGCAGGATCAGGAACACGAGGCTCTTCACGATCTCCATCGAGTCCTCGACGCGCGAGAGACTAAACCACGCCGCCGGCACCAGCAGGTAGATGCCGAACAGCACGACGATACGAATCCACGTTGATTTTGTCGCCCACCTCATGACTCAATGATAGCCGCGTCGCATGAATAAAAAAGCACTTTGACACGTCCACTGTGCGGGCCGCGAAATGGGCGTACATGAACCAGCGTCGCGGCGCGCGCAACGCTACCAGAGGGGTGACGCCTACTTGCAGAAGCTGCCGAAGAAACCACGCTTCTTCTCGGCGGCGGCGTACTCCTCGTCGGAATGGTCCTTATCGCACCACTGATTTGCGGGAACCTTCTCCTTCACCGAGTCGATGTGCTTGCCGCAGCCCTTCCAGGTGGTCTTTCCGCATACTTCGCAGGTGGTGGGTCGACACATGATTATCTCCTTGAAACTCGCGCCTCGGATCCTCTGGGGAGTCGTTGCGCATCGGTGGTTGTTCTGTTCGTGATAGTAGATCTATCGACGTGCTAGGTCAGGCGGAGGAAAAGCTGCTCAAGCTCATCCATCGTCACCCTGTCCGCAGCCACGAACGATTCCGTTCGCACCGACTCAGGGTCGACCTCGTCCCGCGAGCCGACAACCTCCTGCGCACACTGCGACATGATCGTCGCTACCGCGAGGTAGCTGGCTCGTTTCATCGCGGAGTTAACGGCCGCGAACTGAGTCAAGACCTCCCGGCATTTTCCGTCCCCGCTTTCCAGCTGCTCGATGAGGGCGTCAAGCTGCCCTCGAGCGCGCTTGAGTCGGTTTACAATCTGCGTCTGCGTCGCCATGCCTCTCCCCTATTCTTTTAGGAGCACCGTGGCGGCGCGGTCGCCGAGCCACGCGCGCAACGTTTGAATGCCGCCCGACAGCATGGTCACATCAAAGCCTGCCGCTCGCACGATGCGGTAGCCGATCCAGGAGCGCACGCCCGCGGCGCACATGACGACGAAGGGCTGGTCGCCGACGTTCTCGTCGGCCCAGGCTTGGACTTCATCGAGGCGATCGCGCAGCTGCGTGTGGGGAATATTCAGGGAGTTGGGCATGTGTCCGGCAGCGTACTCGCCCGGCGTGCGCACGTCGAGGACCGGCATGTCCTCGGTGAGGGCGTCCGGGCCGGTGAGGACGAGCCCGCCGGTCAGCACGTTGTGGGCGACCATGCCGGTCTGGTTGACGGGATCCTTGGCCTGGCCGTAGGGCGGCGCGTAGGCCAGGTCCAGGTCGATCAGGTCCGTGGCGCTCAGGCCCGCTCGTATGGCGGTTGCGATGACGTCGATGCGGCGGTCCACGCCATCGGCGCCCACGGCTTGCGCGCCGAGGATCGCTCCGTCCGTACCAACGTGCATGAGGATGTGCACGGGCTGGGCACCGGGGAAATAGCCCGCGTGCTGGTTGGCGTGTGTGTGCACCGTGAAGTACTGAATACCCGAGGCATCGAGCGTCTGACGGTTAGCGCCGGTCATGGCGGCGGTGAGGCTCCCGATCCGAACGATCGCGGTGCCCTGGGGGCGTGGGATCGGGCGCGCGGTGGCCTCGCCGTGTTCGGCGTCGGCGATCGCGTCGGCCACGAGGCGTCCCCCGCGGTTCGCGGGTCCGGCCAGGGCGACGGGCCGGTCGTGGTCGCGGCCAATCGTGCCATCACCGACCGCGTAGACGTCGTCGGCGCTGGTACGCCCATGTTCGTCGACGAGGATGTAGCCGCGGCCGGTCGCGATACCTGCGGCCTCGGCGAAGGCGGTGTCGGGGCGGACTCCGGCGGAGAGGACGATGACGTCGGCGTTCAGGACGGTGCCGTCGGAGAGGGTCACGACATCGTTGTTGTCAGCGTGGGCGATGGCCTGGGCGGCGACGCCCGCGTGGACGTGAACGCCGAGGCCGCGCAGCTCCTGCGTAACCAGCGTCGCCATCTCGACCTCGAGCGGCGGCAGGACGTGCTCGGCGAGCTCGACGAGGTGGGTTTCGAAACCGCGAGCGGCGAGGGCCTCGGCGGCCTCGATGCCGATGAAGCCGGCACCGAGCACGATGGCGCGGGTGCCCGAGGCTTCGCGCAGGGCAAGGGCATCGTCAACCGTGCGCAGAGTGTGCACGCGCGGGGAGTCGAGGCCGTCGATCGGCGGACGGGCGGCGAGCGCGCCGGGTGAGAGGATCAGGTAGTCGTAGGACAGCGTGTAGGCCTCGCCGGTATCCGAGTTGGCGACTGTGACGGAGTGAGCGTCGGGGTCGATCGCGGTCACCTCAGAGTTGACGCGCACGTCCAGATTGAGGGCGGCTTTGAGGGATTGCGGGGTGTGCAGGAGGAGCTTGGCAGAGTCTTCAATGTCGCCGCCGACGTAGTACGGGAGACCACAGTTCGCGAAGGACACGTACTTGCTTCGCTCCAGCACGATGATCTCGGCGCTCTCGTCGCGCCTGCGCAGGCGCGCCGCCGCGCTCATGCCACCCGCGACTCCTCCGACGACTACTACTCGCATGCTCAGCTCACTTTCTGGCTCGAGGGCTGGTCTTCTTTAACTGCTCTGAGGATACTCCCCCGCGTTTGGATTAGTGCCCGTAAGCCAACCTCGCTTGTTCTGACCTTAAACCAAATGGCGCCGCAGATTCATAGGTCAGGACAATGAGTGCACGTCACGAACACGGTAACGCCCCGGACACTAAACGCGTCCGGGGCATCACCGTCAGGCCCAGCGTCGCGCAGCCTCGCGGATTTGATCCACATACTGATAGATGTCTTCGACCGAGTTGATGTTGTAACGTTCCTCAGTCTTATCTTCGTTGACGAACGCAATCACCTTTCGGCGACCGAAGTAGCACCGAAGAATCGGACGCCGATTATTGTCGTCAGCAAGGACGGAGAAGTAGGAACGCACGTCACGGTAGGTGATGCGTTCAAACGGCAGTTCAGCACACGCAATGGCCTTCACGATCCGATAAGCAGCGAGCTCCTCCTCGGTTGTTTCAATGCCATCTGACACTTCCTCGACTTGCACCTCTTCGTTAACTTCTTCTTCCACGTCATCGGGTACCGGCATCACCGTGTTCACATCCGCACCCAATGCACTCTTCAACCGATCATTGATCCGTTCATTGAGGAACTGGCGAAGAGCTTTGTCCGTGAGTACAGTGAACTTCTCCAGGACCTGCTGCGTCACACGCCCTTCGTAGACACGTGAGGCAAAAAGCCTCACGAAGTCCGCAGAAGGCTCTTTAAACTCCATGCCCACTTCACGCTTGATCGCTCCGAGATACTTGAGCTCCTCCGCAGCACTCACGATCGACGTCAGATCGAAACGTTCCTTCGTGAGCTTCCTCAGCTCAGGCAGGAAAGTCTCATCAATATCCGCAAGATCCAGAACCAAGAAAGGCCTTGAATCCATGACATTGGGGGCATCCAGGTCCGTGTAGAAGTTATAGACACGGCCGTTGGTGAGCACCGCGATTCGTGCCTTCGTCACTGAGAAGTAGCGATACAGCTGAGCGGCATGCTCAGGTGTAAGGTCTCCGGCAACTTTCTTGCATTCGATGAGAATCCGAACTTCACCACCATCCATGATGGCGTAGTCAACCTTTTCGCCGCGCTTGGTACCAACATCCGCCGTGAACTCGGGTACGACCTCTTGCGGATCGAAGATGTCATAGCCGAGAACAGTTGAGATGAATGGAAGGATGAATGCGGTTTTCGTTGCTTCTTCAGTCTCAATGTTCTCCCATTGGTCAGCAACCTTGCCAGCCAGGAGGGTGAGAGCGTCTTCAAAGGCCACCATTGACTCCTTGTTGAAATGCGTGAGCTTCCTCTATAACTCTAATCACACTTCACCCATGTATGTCAAGTAAGCTAGCTAGCCGCCCCCGAACCACTTCGACAGCTCTCCCTAGCCTCCACTGCGAGATTGATGGAACCCCATACAAAACACCGGGGCGCACCTTAGTGTGTGTCACGCACGTGTGTCACACACCGAGGCATGCCCCGATTTACCGCAGAATCATGCGGTTTTTGTTGTGGAGATGGGGGGAATCGAACCCCCGTCCAGTGGCCGGCCCCGAATTCTTCTCCGAGCGCAGTCTACGGTTTTATTTCTCAGCCCCCAGCATTGCGCAGACACACCGCTGGATAGGCTCAGTTGATGAAGTGTCGGAGGCGCCCCACCAACATGGGCGACTCCCAGTGGCTCCCTAGACGACGCCAGACACCGGGCCGGAAGCAACTCCCGGGCTGACGGACTAAAGGTTCAGGCTGCGATATCAGGCAGCGAGAACGTAGTCGGTGCGATTCTGTTCGGCACCTATTGGTTTGCACGCATCGTTAACGAGTTGAGCGCACATTCTCGGCTCGCTTCACTTCGATCGACGACCACTGTCGAAACCGATCATCCCCTCTTGAGTTTTCAACTCCCTGACGCCCGCGTTACCGCAGACCGTCAGACACATCAGTTTACGCCCGCAGCCCCCGCCCGTCAAGGGAAAACAGGCGCCTCAGAGCAGCTTCGTGGACTCCAGCTTTTCCACCATGCGGCGGTTCTTACGCACCAGGAGCGGGCGCAGCGCCAGCCCCAGGAACGCGGCAAACAGGATGAAGGAAGCCAGGAACAACATGGCGTCCGCGTACTCATGCCCCGCGTACCCGGCGATCGACGCGCGCAGCGCCGTGATCGCGTGCGTGGCCGGCAGGAACGGCGAAATCGACGAGAAGAAGGACGGCAGGATCGCCAGCGGGAACGCTCCGCCGGCGCCCGAAATCTGCAGGACCAGGAGCAGCACGCCCAGGGCCTTACCCGCGTTCCCGAACGTCGCAATAAGCGTGTACAGCAGGAAGGAGAACACGACGGCCGTCAGCCACAGGGTGCCCATGAACTGCAGCGGGTGAGCGTGCTGGACCTTCAGGAAGTAAAGGTCGCCCAGCCCCACCAGGGTCGCCTGGGCGAGCGCGATCGTCCCGAAGATCATGTAGCGCCCCAGGTATCCGGCGGCCAGGCCAACGGGCTTCGCGGTGAGGGTCGCGCGCAACGGGTGGCCCTCGGGCAGGCCTTCAGCAACATTGAAGTCCGTGACGTCCGAGCGCAGCGACACGACCATCAGGATGGAGCCCACCCACAGCGCCAGGATCGTGTACAAGGGCGCCATCTGGGAGCCGAAGTTCGCGACCGGGTAAACGGGAGTCTTCTCCACGCCGACGGGGGCCGCGATGGCTGCAGCCAGGGCCTCAGGATTATTCCCGATGACCGTTCCCAGCGTCGTCAGGTCTCCACTGGCAAGCGCCTCACTGATCGAGGAGTGCAGGGAGTCGAGCTTACCAGCCGCCTCGCGCAGGCTCGTGGCCGCGCCCGTCAGATTGTCGCGCAGCTGGGTCAGCCCCTCGCGCGCACTCCCGCTACCGTTCGAGGCAGTGGACGTCGCGCCCTCCAGGGACGTTCGCGCGGCGCTCAGGGACGACTGGGCCGAGGCCAGGGTGGACGCCAGCGATTCAAGCTGGGGCCGCAGGTTGTTCTCGTAGTCGGAGGACAGGCCGTCGACCGCGGAGCGCGCCTGGGCGATCAGGCCGTTCACACTTGCGTGCCCAGCTTCGGCATTCGCGACCTTGGAGTCCAGCTCGGAGGCGGCGGCGCGCAGCCCGTTCGCAACCTCGGTCAGCCGGTCGGAGGCCGCCTGCAGCCGATCCAGCGAGGACTGGGAGACGGGTGAGCCCGGCAGCGCCTCGAGCGTCGACTTGATGGACGCGAAGCTGGTGGCCTGCGTGTCCAGCACGGAGGCCTGCGAGCGCAGCGTCAAGGCCGCATCCGACGCGCTCGTCGAGCCGTTCGCGTACACGCTCTCGACGGCGCTCGACAGGGAGGTCAGCGAGGACTGGGAGGAGGAGATCGCGTCGGACACCGAGGAGACCGCAGCCGATGCAGCGGATCCGAGGCCGCTGGCCCCCGCCTGAGCACTCGAGACCGCGGACTGCGCAGGTCCCTTCGCGCTCCCCAGCCCGTCCACGAGCGTGGCCGTCGAGTCGATGAGCGTCACCGAGGAACCCACAAGCGACGCGTACGCGTCCGCGCTGTCCGCCGCCGTGCGCAGGCGCGAGGCGACGGTCTGCACGCGGTTATCGAGCGCCGTCACCGTATTGACGGCTGTGGGCGACGACAGCGCACCCCCGACCGACGTTGCCGTATCGAGGGCGACCTCGGAGGCGTCTGCACGAAGATCTGATTCACCTGGGCGCTCACGGCCTCGGCTCCCTGGCCCGCGATCTTCGGCGAAATACCGTTCTTCTTCTCGTTGACGTAGTACGTCATCGGCGCGGAGGACGCTCCCCCGTCGAAGAAGGTGAGCATCTCACGCGAAAAGTCCGACGGGATGACGATGGCCGCGTAGTACTCGCCCGAGCGCGTCCCCTCGATGGCCGCATCCTCGGAGTCGATCACCCAGTCGAAGTTGTCGTTCTTGCGCAGTGCGGACACCACAGAATCGCCGATGTTGATGCGCAGCGGCACAAGGTCCGACTTGTAGCCCGCGTCCGTGTTTGCGATCGCGATGCGCAGGCTCTTCGTGTTCCCGAACGGGTCCCACGACGCCGCCACGTTGAACCACGTGAACAGCGACGGAATGACGACCAGTCCGAAGACAACGACGCTGGCGATCAGGGACCGATGCGCGCGGCGCAGATCGGCGCGGTAGATAGCCCAGATGGTCCTCATTGCTCGCTTCCCTTCGCCGCCTCCGACGCGTCGCCCGCGCCGTCCTCATCGACGAGGTCGGGGGCGGCCTCGTCCGTGTCCTCTCCCCCGCGCTCACCGAGGGAGGACGCCAGCGCCGACGAGATCGACGCACCCACCGCGGCCGCACCCAGCGCGATACGCGAGCGCGCGCCCTGCACGCGGCGGGTGAGCAGGGAACGCACGTCCTGCTCGTCCATGGCGCCGAGGAGCTGCTGACGCGCCAAGGCCTCGCGCAGGTACTCCAGGCCGATCAGGAAGGTGATCACGAGGAGGACCCAGACGATCCAGGCGCCCAGAATGATCGGCACCTCCGCGACGTTCGCGACCGACAGGACGGCCAGAGTCACCGGAACGATAACCCCGAGAATGATCGCGGCGCGGCGGATCGTCGGGTAACGACGCTCGAAACGCGCGGCACGGCCGCTCACCGAGCGCTGGAAGCCGTCGTGATCGGCCAAGGCCGCCACGATCTGGCTCAGCCGGTAGCGGCTGGAGGGGACGCGCGTGGCCTCGGCCAGGAAGAGCCCGGAGGACGCCAGGTCGCGCGTGATCATCGCGTTCAAGTTCACCAAGAACGGACGCAGCGCGAGGCCGATCGCGAAGGCAACCAGCGCCTCGGCACCGAGAACCGCCAGGCACGACAGGTAAGTGTGCCCATAGAAGCCGGCCACGATCTCACGCAGCGCGTTAATGCCGTAGGTGAAGGGGAACAGCGGGTGCAGGAAGCGGAAGAAGGACGGCAGCATCTCGATCGGATACAGGCCGGCAGACCCGGGAATCTGCATGACCATGATGATGACGCACAGGCCCTTGCCGATGTGCTGGAAGCACGTGGAGAGCATGTAGACGATCGACACAAACACCAGCGAGATGATCATCGCCGTCCCCACGAACGCCGGACGCGACACCGTCTGCACGCCGATAATCAGGTCGCCGATCGACACAACGAGCCCCTGAATGACCCCAAAGAAGGCGAGAAGCATCCACCGGCCCATGTACTTGGCGGCAGAGGACGTGGGGCCGATGCCCTCCTCATCCACATCGAGCTTCAGGAGGAGGACGAGCGAGAACGCGCCGATCCACAGAGCCAGGTTCGTGAACAGCGGGGCCATCGCCGAACCGTAGGCGGCCACGGGGTACACGGCCTTCGTCTCGATCTGCGTCGGCGAGGCCATGAAGGAGGCGATCGATTCGGCGTTGACCCCGAGGGAGTCCGCGAGGTCGCGCAGCGTGTTCGAGGAGGACAGCGAGGAGATGTCGGTGGCCACCGAGTCGAGGTCGGTCTTGATCGCGGCGACATTCGTCGAGCTGGTCTGGGTCGCCGTTTTCGCCCCGTCCAAGAGGGAATCGAGCTGGTCGAGCAGGCCCGACACCTGCTCGCGCTGACTGCGCAGCGTGTCCAGCGAGCCGCGCATCGACGAGGACGCGCTCGAGAAATCGTCAAGTGCCGAGGAGATCGCGGGCAGCTGGGCGGACACTCCGCTGCGCGCGTTCGTCACCGAGGCCGACACGGCCGCGGACGCGTCGGAGGCTGACGTCAGCGCGTTCGAAATCGACGTGGACGTTGCCGACAGGTCCGAGTTGAGGGTCGTCAGGCTACCCAGGGCCGTCGACAGCGCGGCGTTCTGGTTCGTCAGGTCGGTCAGTGCCGTGCCCGCGGCGGGCAGGTTCCCGATCCCCAGGGCATTCAGCTCCGCGAGCACGTCACCCACCGAGTCGTTGATCGACGTGCCTTCAGTGAGCAGTCCGCCCACGCGCCCAGACGCGCCCTGCACAGCGCCGTCGAGGGTTCCCGCATTCGCGGACACTCCCGCCAGAGCGCTCGCCGCGTTCGCGGACAGGCCATCGAGGGCACCGCCCATCTGGCTCGAGAAGGAAGCCAGCGACGTGCGGGAGTCGCTCACCAGCTGGTCCGCCTGGTCCAGGGACGTCGACATCTCCGAGACGGCCGCGTCCAGCTCGCTCAGGGTCGTGCGAGCCGAGGCCACCGAGGCCTTCGCCGCGTCGATCTTCTCCCCCATACCGTCCAGGGTCTGGGAGGCGCTGCCCAGCTTGGCCGAGGCCTCTGACACCGACGCGGACACATCCGAACGCTTCTGGTCAGCGTCGTTCGCGATACTGACCCCGGCCTCGGACGCCTTCTCCGACAGCACCTTCGCCACCGTCGAGACGAAGGCGGAGTTGATCTGGCGGTCCAGAGCCGTCGCGCCCGCCCCCGTGATCTTCGGGGCCACCGCGTTGTTCTTCTCGTTGACGTAATACTGGATATTCGGCTTGACGTACGTGCCGTCAACGATGCCCGTCAGGTCACGCGAAAAAGACGCCGGGATGACGAAGGCCGCGTAGGAGTCCCCGCGTTCCACCTCGGCGCGCGCCTCGTCGGCGCTCACGAAGTGCCAGCCCAGCTGATCGTTCTGCTTCAGCTGAGTCTCGAGCATCGCACCGACGTTCACGGTGCCGATCTGGTCCTTAGTCGCTCCCTCGTCCTCGTTCGCGACGGCGACACGAATGTGGGAGGTCTGCGAGTACGGATCCCAGAACCCGACGATGTTGAACCACGCGTAAAGCGCGGGCACGAACGCCATACCGATGATGACAATCCACGCGGCCGGAACACGCACCAGCCTCAGAAGATCACGACGAAAAATCCTGACAGAACCTCGCACGCAATCGCCTTCTTTCCCTTACCTGCGGGCCTGCTTCACGTAGCGGCGCATCGCGCGCTCGGCCTCGCGCTGATCCTGCTTCTCACGCAGGGCCTGACGCTTATCCCATTCCTGCTTGCCCTTGGCCAGGGCGATTTCGACCTTGACGCGGCCACCGATGAAGTACAGCTCCAGGGGCACGATCGTGTAGCCCTTCGCGGCCACGCGATCCTGCATGCGGTCGATTTCCGCGCGGTGCAGCAGCAGCTTGCGCTTGCGCGTGGGTGCGTGGTTCGTCCACGATCCCTGCGAGTACAGGGGAATATTGGCGCCGTAGAGCCACGCCTCTCCCCCGTTGATCTCGACCCAGGCATCGACGAGGGACGCGCGGCCCATGCGCAGCGCCTTCACCTCGGTGCCCATGAGGACCAGGCCGGCCTCCCACGTATCCTCGATCGTGTAGTCGTGGCGCGCCTTCTTATTGCGGGCTATCGTCTTCTTCGCGTCGGAGGCAGCCTTGGCGCGCTGCCCCTCCGTGGGCTTGGGCTTCTTCCATTCCTTGGGCATGCTGCCTCCTTTCAGACTCGGTTTCCGCGGCTCATGCGGAAAGACCCCCGCAGCGAAGTCGCTACGAGGGTCCATCCTAACGCGGATTACAAATAATCCATCGGTTCAACATAACTTCCGTTCTGAAGAACACCAAAATGCAGGTGGCAGCCCGTCGCGTAGCCGGTCGAGCCGACCTCGCCCAGCGCGTCGCCCGCGTTCACGTACTGGCCCGGGGACACGTACTGCGCCTGCATGTGCAGGTATTCGGTGATGACGGAGTTGCCGCCGACGAGGCCGTGGTTGATATCCACGTAGTTGCCTGCCGACACATCGGAGGACACGGCGTTCACGTAGCCCGAGGCCACGGCGCGGATGATCGTGCCACAGTCGGCGGCCATGTCGGTGCCCGAGTGGCCCTTCATGACGCCCAGCACGGGGTGGTAGCGCATACCGAACGGGGAGGTGACCACGATCGGAATGTCGAGGGGGTTACGGAAGCCCGAGGCCGACACGTAGGAGGCGCCCGATGCGCGGTTCGCCGCGTCGATGGCCGCCAGCTCGGCGCTGCGCGCCTGGTAGTCGGCTTCCGCCTGGCTGAGGGAGGCCTCGACCTGGCCCTTCTGGGCGTCCCACTCGGCCTGCTTGGCCTGAGCCTGCTCCTTGAGGCTGTTGAGCTCGGTGAGCTTGGCGTCGGCCTCGTTCTTGGCTTGCTTCGCCTCCTCCTCAGCCTGTGCGGCCTTGACCTCAAGGTCGGAGATACGCTCCGTGATGGCGTCCTGGCGCGTGGCCTGGGTGCGCTGGGACGAGGACACGTCCAGCGCGGCCGTCATCGTCTGGCTCTCCGTGCGCAGCACCATGTCGGCCGCCGCCGCACGGTCGGTGATCGACTCGGTGCCGCCCGCCGTCAGGGCGACGGCGACCGGGTCGACGTTGCCTTCGCGGTACTTGCGACGCACGAGGTCAGCGATCGCGCGCTGTGCGTCGTCGGCCTGCGTGGTCGCCTGGTTCAGCGACTGACCGATGCGGCTCTGCTCGCCCTGAGCGGCGCTCAGCTCACCCATGATCGTCGCATGTTCACGGGTCTTCTGGTCATACGTCGCGGTCGCGCTCTCGTAGGCGGCCTGAGCCACCGGGATCTGCCCGTTGAGCGCCTGCAGGTCGATGAACACCTGGGCGAGCGACGCGTCGATGCCCTCCAGCTGCGACTGCAGGGCGTTGACCGTCGCCTCGGCCTCGGCGGCCGCGTTCGCGGCGGCGTCGCGCTCATCGTCCGCACGCGCGGGCAGGGCCTGGCTCATCGCCGCAAACGAGGCGATTGCGAGGGCCAGCGCGCCGGCGCGCAGCGCGCGACGACCGGGACGATGCGAGGAGAGGGACATGAGACTCACGCCTTCGTGTACTTCGCGAGCGAGAAGGCCGAGGCAATAACCGCCAGCGCCACCGCCGCCAGGACGAGGATCGGCGTCATGATCGCGACCTCGCCCATGCCGATAAAGTTCGTCCAGCGGAACGACGGGGCCATCCACCCCTGGACGATGAAGTGCACGCCCGCGAACAGGGTGCCGATCGCGAAGGCGGCGCCCACCAGCGCGGCGAGCGCGCCCTCGATCATGAAGGGGGCCTGAATGAACAGGTTCGAGGCACCCACGTAACGCATGATCTGGGTTTCCTGCTCACGGCTCATGGCGCTCAGGCGGATCGTCGTCGAGATCAGCAGGATCGCGGCGACGACCATGATCGCACCGAGGCCCAGCGCAGCCGTGCGGGCGGCGCCCAGCACGCGGAACAGCGGCTCGACGACCTCACGCTGGTCGCGCACCTCGGACACGCCCGCGGTCCCGGAGAACTCCTCCTTGACCACCGAGTACTGCTCGGGATTGACCAGCTTGATGCGGAACGCGAACTGGAGCATCTCCGGAGTGGTCCACTGGGTCAGGGCGTTGTTGCCGTTAAGACGCTGGAAGTTCTCGTATGCCTCTTCCTTCGTCTCCTCGTACACCTTGGCCACGTACGGGGTCATCTCGGCGGACGCCAGCTTCTGGCGCACCGCGTCGATCTGCGCGTCGGTCGCCTCGGTTGCGTTACAGTTCGCGGCCGCGTCGTTGATGGCGCACATGTAGATCGTGACCTCGATCTTGTCGTACCACTCCGACTTCATCTTGGACACCTGCATCTGGGTCAGGCCCGCGATGCCCACGAAAAGGAGGGACACGAAGGTCACGAGGATGACGGCGACGCTCATCGCGCGGTTGCGCGACAGGCCCTTGCCGACCTCGGACAGAATAAAACGAAGCTTCACTGTTCTTACCTCCCGGCCCCGTAGACGCCGCGGTTCTGGTCGCGCACGACGTCGCCGCTGGCGAGCTCGATGACGCGCTTACGCATCTGGTTCACGATGTCCGCGTCGTGGGTAGCCATGACGACGGTCGTGCCCGTGCGATTGATTCGGTCGAGGAGACGCATGATGCCCAGCGACGTCTCCGGGTCAAGGTTGCCGGTGGGCTCGTCCGCGAGCAGCAGCTCGGGACGGTTCACCATGGCGCGCGCGATCGCGACACGCTGTTCCTCACCGCCGGACAGCTCGTGCGGCAGGCGCGATTCCTTGCCGGACAGGCCCACCAGCTCGAGGGCGTCCGGGACGGCCGTCTCGATCGCGTGGCGAGGCTTGCCGATGACCTGCATGGCCAGAGCGACGTTCTCGTACACGGTCTTGGAGGGCAGCAGTCGGAAGTCCTGGAAGACCGTGCCGATCTGACGGCGCAGCTTTGGAACCGCCCACGTGGACAACTTGGACACGTCCTTGCCGAGCACCCACACCTTCCCGCTGGTCGCCTTTATTTCGCGCATGACGAGCTGCAGGAACGTGGATTTACCGGAACCTGACTTGCCAACGAGGAACACGAATTCTTCGCGTTCCACCTCCAGCGAGACGTGGTCCAGCGCGGGCTGGGCACCTGGCGTGTACACCATGGTGACATCTTCAAAACGAATCATGGGACCGTCCGATCGGGGTCAATAGTCCCTGTCAGATTAGGTAACGATCGGGTCACGGCCCGGCTACGACACGCGGAAAACAGGCGGTGTGGCGCTCAGCCCTCCACCTGGGGACACTTGGATACGCAACCCGGCCCCAGCCTCGTTCATGAATCGACGAGGCCGGGGCCGGGTAGTGCGTATGGGCGTCGCTCAGTCCTGAGCTGCCTTCTGCTCGTTCTTGCGCCAGCGGATTCCGGCGTTGATGAAGCCGTCGATGTCGCCGTCGAAGACGGACTGGGGGTTGCCGGACTCGTACTCGGTGCGCAGGTCCTTGACCATCTGATACGGCTGGAGCACGTAGGAGCGCATCTGGTCGCCCCACGACGCCTTGACGTCGCCGGCGAGCTCCTTCTTCTTCGCCTGCTCTTCCTCGTGACGCAGCACGAGGAGGCGGGACTGCAGGACTCGCAGGGCGGCCGCACGGTTCTGGATCTGGGATTTCTCATCCTGCATGGACACGACGATGCCCGTGGGGATGTGGGTCATGCGCACGGCCGAGTCGGTCGTGTTCACGGACTGGCCGCCGGGGCCCGAGGAGCGGAAGACGTCCACCTTCAGCTCGGACTCGGGGATCTCGATGTGGTCAGTCGTCTCGATGAGGGGGATGACCTCGACGGCCGCGAACGACGTCTGGCGGCGGCCCTGATTGTCGAAGGGGCTGATACGCACGAGGCGGTGGGTGCCGGCCTCGACGCTCAGCGTGCCGTAGGCGTAGGGCGCCTGAACCTCGAAGGTCGCCGACTTCAGGCCGGCCTCTTCCGCGTAGGAGGTGTCCATAACCTTCGTCGGATAACCGTGACGCTCCGCCCAGCGCAGGTACATGCGCAGGAGGATCTCGGCGAAGTCGGCGGCGTCCACGCCGCCCGCGCCGCTTCGGATCGTGATGACGGCGTTGCGCTCGTCGTACTCGCCGTCCAGCAGCGTGCGGATCTCCAGGTCACCCAGGTCCTTGCGGAGCTTCTCCAGGTCAGCCTCGGCCTCGGCGAGGATGTCAGCGCTCTCGTCCGGGTCCTCGGCGGCCATGTCCACCATGGCCTCCAGGTCGTCGATGCGCTCGCTCATCTGCGTGATGCGGTCCAGCTCGCTCTGACGGTGGCTGAGAGCGCTCGTGACGGCCTGGGCGGCGCTCGGGTCGTCCCACAGGTCGGGCGCTGCCGCCTTCTCGTTCAGCTCGGCGATCTGCTCGCGCAGCTTGTCCGGCTGCACGACCGCGATGATGTTCTCCATCGTGGTGCGCAGGGACGGGATCTCTTCAGAAAATTCAATGGCCACGCACCCAGGGTAGCGGATAGGAAGCCCAACGAGGAACGCTAAGGGGCGACGGTGGCGGGGTTTACTCCGGCGCCGGCCTCAGATACGACGGTGCCCCGACGCCACACAGGACGCCGGGGCACCGAAAAGCGAGAGGATCAGATGAGACCCATCGCGATCATCGCGTCGGCCACCTTGCGGAAGCCCGCCAGGTTCGCGCCCGCCACGTAGTCGCCCGCGACGCCGTATTCCTCGGCGGTGGCGACGGTGGTCGCGTGGATGTCGACCATGATCTGGTGAAGCTTCGCGTCGGTCTCCTCGAAAGGCCACTGGGTGCGGCCGGAGTTCTGCTGCATCTCGAGGCCGGAGGTGGCCACGCCACCCGCGTTGGAGGCCTTGCCGGGGGCGTAGGCAACGCCGGCGGCCTGCAGGGCTTCGATCGCCTCGGGGGTCGTAGGCATGTTCGCACCCTCGGCGACCAGCTGGACGCCGTTCTTGATGAGGGTCTCGACGCCGGACAGGGGCAGCTCATTCTGGGTCGCGCAGGGCAGCGCAACGTCACAGGGGACGTCCCAGATGGAGCCGTCGGCCACGAAGACGGCGCCGGGGCGCTCGGCCGCGTAGTCGGAGACGCGTCCACGACGCACCTCCTTAACGTCCTTGAGCAGCGCGACGTCGATGCCGGCCTCGTCCACGACGTAGCCGGAGGAGTCGGACACGGCGACGACGGTCGCGCCCAGCTGCTGGGCCTTCTCGGTCGCGTAGATCGCGACGTTACCCGAGCCGGAGACCACGACGCGCTTGCCGTCGAAGCTGGTGCCCTTCGCGGCGAGCATTTCGGCGGCGAAGTAGACGAGGCCGTAGCCGGTGGCCTCGGTGCGCACGTAGGAGCCGCCCCAGGACAGGCCCTTGCCCGTCAGGACGCCCGCATCGAAGCGGTTCTTGAGGCGCTTGTACTGGCCGAACATGTAGCCGATCTCGCGGCCGCCCACGCCGATGTCGCCGGCGGGCACGTCGGTGTCGGGGCCGATGTGGCGGGAGAGCTCAGTCATGAAGGACTGGCAAAAACGCATGACCTCGGCGTCGGACTTGCCCTTGGGGTCGAAGTCCGCGCCGCCCTTGCCGCCGCCCATGGGCAGGCCGGTGAGGGCGTTCTTGAAGATCTGCTCGAAGCCGAGGAACTTGATGATCGACAGGTTCACGGAGGGGTGGAAGCGCAGGCCACCCTTGTAGGGGCCGAGGGCGGAGTTGTACTCGACGCGGAAGCCGCGGTTCACGTGGATGTTGCCCTTGTCGTCGGCCCACGGGACGCGGAACTGGATCTGACGCTCGGGCTCGACGATGCGATCGATGATGGCCAGGTCGGCGTATTCGGGGTGACGCTCAGCCAGCGGGGCGATCGTCAGAAGGACCTCGTAGACGGCCTGGTGGAACTCGGCCTGGGCGGGGTCGCGGCGCTGGACGGATTCAAAAACGGAGGCCAGCGCGGGGGAAAGACGAGATGTATCAAAGCTGCTCATGGCCTAAAGTTTACGTTTCGTTTACCCGACCTTCCCTCGCCGTCCCACAATGTGACCGTCGCGGACGCCACTTTAGGGTGGCCCCTGCACCCCGCGCAGGCGCGCACTCGAGGTCCTCACCAGCTCGGGAACCACCGCGCTGCGCAGCACCGGAGGCAGGAGGGAGACCCTGGGGTGTGCCCTCACGCCGACCTCCACCTCTCCGCTGCTCACGCTGACCCAGGAGACGCTTACCCCGTCCCCGACCCGGCACGTCGAGTACGACAGACCCGCGAGCGCACGGTCGACGCGAGCGCTCGCCGTCTCCTCGTCAACCCCGAGGTCTCCTCCCGCGAAGACCGTGGACGCGGAGGCTCCCGACACCCCGGCGCTGGCCAAGGCGTCGGCGCAGGACACGAGGCGGCGGTCCTGCATCGCGACCTCGGTGAGCGCGATCGACACAACGAGCAGCAGGCACACGAAGGCGCAGCCCGCGCACATGAGGATCCCGACGCGCCCCTCCTCCCCTTCACTCACGGGCGACCACCTCCCGCACGGGCGCGCGGGCGCTCGAGGAGACACCGACGCCAACCCCGCCGAGCCAGGCAGGCATGAAGGGCAGCGGCACCTGCACGGACACGCGCACGTCAACAGCTCCTTCTCTCTCCTGGCAGTTCTCGCACGTCGCCACCACCTCAGGGGTCGCGTTCACGCCGAAATCCTCGACGATGAGGGTGACAGCGTGGGATGCGTCGGCCGTTCGTTCCGGGTCCTCGGCGAGGATACGCGCAGCCTCGCGCGCCCCCGCGTCCACCGCCATCGCACCGGCGCTCACCTGGCCGATCGCGAGCACGATGTAGAGCACTGGAATCACGACAACGACGAGAATCCCAAGGAATTCGACGCTGGCATCTCCGCGCTCGTTCACGGCCCCTCCACCAGGGCACGCCCGCGCACGGTCAGCCACCTCGGCCCGAGTCCTCCGACGAGCGGCAGGCGCGTGCGCACGGTGACTGTGAGGACATCGACACCGCCGTCGCTTTCGCGATCCACGGCAATCTCGCGATCCTTCGCGGCCCCCACGAGAGAGTCGAGGAGTTCGCCCGTGCGCGCCCGGGCCTCGTCCTCATCCCCTCCGAGGAGGCCGCCTCGGCGCGCGCCCTCGGACGCAGCACTCACGCTCATCGTGCGCACATGCGAGGCGAAGGCCAGCTGAAGGAGCAGGAGGATGACGAGGACGACGAGGCCCTGAACGAGGACCGTCGAGACGACCTCGGATCCCTCCTCAGATGCCCGCAATCGAGTCCATCGCACGATTAAAGATCTCCACGAGCCGCTCCGAGGCAACACCCCAGATGAGGACGACGAGCGCGGCCGTCATGAGGGTGATGAGGACCCACCCGGGCACGTCGCCGCGCTCCCCGAGGGGAGCCTTCCTGAGAAAGAGTTTCTTCATGACTGTTTCCTTCCTTCACGGGGTGAAATCCAGGGCGATGAGCCCCGGGTAGAGGGCGAACATGACGGTGACGGGCAGGATGAGGAAGACGACGGGCAGGAGCATCGCGATCTCGCGGCGCCCACCCTCTTCCATGAGGGCGGCGAGAGAGCGTTCGCGCTGGTCCCGCGCCTGATCGTGCAGGACCGAGGCCAGGGGCGAGCCGCGCTCGATCGCCGTGGTGAGGGTGCGACTCAGGCGCGTGAGGGCTGGGGATTCGGTGCGCTCGACGAGGTCGGCGAGTGCGCGCACGGAGGGCGTGCCGTTGCGGATGTGCCCGGCTGTCAGCGACAGCTCTGCCCCGAGGGGACCTCCCGCGCAGCCGGCGACGCGCTCGATGGCGGCCGGGATCGACTCGCCGGCGGCCACCGCGAGCGCGAGGAGTTCCGAGCAGTCGGGCACGGAGGCGTCAATCGCGCGCTGGCGGGCATTCGCGCGCATGGTGAGGAAGCGGTCCATGCCGGCGACCCCAAGGAGGGTGCCGACGAGCGCGCAGGCGCACAGGGGAATGAAAGAGGCCCGCAGGGAGGAAGCGTGGCGCGCGGCGACGAGGACGCATGCGGCGACGAGGCCTGCCACCCCTGCGACCGCCTGGCGCAGCCGGAAGACGGACACGTCCGGGTTCATACCGGCCAGGGAGAGCCTGCGGGCCACGGATTCGCTCGTGGACCCGAGAGAATCGAGGGCTGAGGCGCTCATTCGGCGCGCCCACGCGACGAGCGCGGAGGGTGGGTGCTCCTGCACGCGCCCCTGCGCGACGCGGTCAACGAAGGAGGGACGGCGTGCGAGGGCGGCGGCCAGGATGAGGACGAGGCCCGCGCCGGCGACGAGGGCGACGGCCAGGTCGAGGGCACGCATAATCCACGGATTCATCGCGCGCCCCCAAGGTTCCTCGGGTCGGTGCTCAGGCGGCCCATGGCCTTCATGATCAGGTAGGCGATGACGCAGATGCCAGCCCCCGAGCACAGGACGGCGACACCGCCCGGCGAGTTCCACACGTGTGCGCTGGCCCCGCCTCCCGACAGGAGGAGAAGGACGACCCAGGGGGCCGCGAGGCCGAGGCGAGCGGCGCCCACGGTCCAGGATTGACGCGCCTCGAGTTCTCCGCGCACGCGCGCATCCTCGCGCAGGAGTGAGGCGAGGTCTTGCAGCAGGCGGGTCAGGTCCGCCCCGCCGACAGATCGGGCGATGCGCAGCGCCTCAACGATGCGGTCGGCAACGGGGTCGGCGACTGTCTCTTTCATCGTGTCCAGAGCGAGCTCGAAGCGGCCATTAGCGCTGTAATCCCGCGAGAAGGCTTCGAAGGCGAAGCGCACGGGGACGGGCCCCTCGTCGGCCAGGTCGCAAAGCACCTGGGGCAGCGCCGTGCCCGCACGCACACCGGACACCATGGCGTCGATAACCTCAGGCCAGGCGGCCCGAACAGTCTTCGCGTGTGCTCCCAGGCGCGAGACAACCCACGCGTAGGGCAGGAACGCAACGCCGACGGAGACGATGAGGGCGACGGGCCAGGCTCCCGTGACGGCCAAGATAGCGAGCGCGACGACGATTCCGACTCCGAGGCTCAGCGCGACGAGGCGCAGGGCCGTCAATCCGGGGATGCGGGCGCGGGCCACGTCCTCGCGCAGGCGCTTCCACGGCCCCCACGGGCGCCACGCCGGAGGCGGCGTAAACCAGGGAGACACCACCAGAACAAGGCCGATCCCGAATACGAGCCCGCACACGATCGCAATCACGTCGGCCCCCAATCCAGGAGGGACGCGAGGTCGAAGCCGGCGGCGGTAAAACGATCGTGCAGGTCAAGGCCACCCGCGCCTCGTGCGCACCGGCGCCCATCGAAGCGGAAGAGGGTGGCTGTCTCGATCCGATTTCCTTCGACGCGCCCCGGGACCGCCATGATCTCGGCGACGTGGCGCTGCCCGTCCACGCCGCGCTCAACGTGACACACGAGATCGATGGACGAGGCCAGGGTCGGGGTGACGAACCCCGTCGTCACATTCTCCCCCGCCAGGAGCGGCAGGATCGAGAGCTTGTCGAGGGCCTCGCGGGCCGAGTTCGCGTGCACAGTCGCCATGCCCGGCACACCCGCGTTGAGGGCCACCAGCAGGTCGAGGGCTTCGGGGCCTCGGACCTCGCCGACGATCAGGTACTCGGGGCGCATACGCAGCGATTCGCGCACGAGGTCACGCAGCGTTATCTCGCCCGTCCCCTCCGCGCCGGCCGGGCGTGTCTGCATCGCGACGTGGTCCCAGTTAGCCAGGCCCAACTCGAAGACTTCCTCGCAGGAGATGACGCGGCGCGACCTGGGCAACTCCCCCGCGAGGGCGCGCAGGAGCGTCGTCTTCCCGGCCTGCGTGCCGCCCGAGACGAGGACAGAGAGCCCGACGGAGACGGCGGCCGCCAAAAAATCCCTCATCGGAGGGGCGAGCATATCGACCGAGACCAGGTCGTCCAAGGTGCGGGCGCGCTGGATGTGCTTGCGGATGTTGACGCTCCACGACGATCCCGTGACGGGAGGGATAACGACGTGGAGGCGTTCCCCACCCGCGAGCATCGCATCCACGAAGGGGCTGGACAGATCGAGCCTGCGCCCGGAGTGGTGGAGCATGCGCTCGACGAGGGCGCGCACGTCCTCGTCAGTGAGGATCAGGCTGGTCAGCTCTGCGACACCCGCGCGGGCCACGAACACGCGCGAGGCCGCATTGATCCAGATTTCCTCGACCGAGGGATCATCCATGAGCGCCTGAAGCGGGCCCAAGCCGCAGATGTCGTCCATGAGGTCCGCTTCGACCTGCTCGCGGGCCGCAGGCAGCAGATCGGGCGCGTACCTGTCGATGGCGCGGTGAATGAGCAGACGCACGGATCGAGGATCTCGGGCCGCGTCGACTCCGCTCGCGGCTAAGTCTTCACGCACCCGTGCGGCGAGCGCGCGCGTCGTGGCTTCCATCGCTGCGCCTCCTTGCTGCAGACCAGGCCAATGTGTCAAAAGTAACAGAGTTTTTCGGCAAGGAGCAAACCCACATTCGTTCAATCCTCCTCGCGCCCGCGCGGGGAGGAGCGCCCGGGCCCAGGCCGCGATACGTTAAGGCAATGACCTCCCGCAAGAGCCCCCTCGAACTGGCAGCCCTGGCCACCGCAGCCGTCCCCGGCATGCGCGTCACCGCCCTGCGCCCGCCCACCTACAGCGACGAGCTCTCCACCGTGACCGGCATCGAAGACGCCGCCGGGCACCGCTGGATCGTCACCTCCCCCCACGAGGAGGTCTCCGGACCCGCGCTCGAGGCGACCTCCGGCATCCTCGATCGACTCGGCCAGGCACACGACCATGACTACATTCCCTTCGACGTGCCGCGCCTGGCAGGCCAGGTAAAGACCAGCGACGGCGGTACCGTCTACGTCCACCGCGACCCGGGCGGCACCGCCCCCTCGGACGAGGATCTTGACACCGATCCCCTGCTGCCCTCATCCCTCGGACGTGCCCTCGCGGCCCTGCACAACCTCCCCGAGACCGTCTTCTCCTCGATTGGCCTGCCCAGCTACACGGCCATCGAGTGCCGCGACCGCAACCTCGCCCTCCTCGACGAGGCCGCCCGCGAAGTCGCCATCCCCGCCGCCCTGTGGAGCCGCTGGGAGGCCGCCCTCGAGGACGTGTCCCTGTGGCGCTTCCCCTCCGCACCCATCCACGGCGATATCCAGGAGCGCTGCCTGTCCGTCAAGCGCGGCTCCCTCCTCGCCATCGGCGGCTGGACCAGCGCACACGTCGGCGACCCCGCACTCGACATCGCATGGGTCCAGGCCACCGCCTCCGACGCTTTCCTCGACCGTTTCCGCGAGACCTACGGCCACGAGCGCCGCGCCACCGACCTGCACGTCTTCACGCGCGCCCAGCTCCTGTCCGAGATCGCGCTCGTGCGCTGGCTCGTGCACGGCCTGCACGCCGAAGACTCCTCCATCGTTGAAGAAGCCCGCTCAATGCTCGACGACCTGGCTAAAGACCTCGACGGTGAGCCCCTGCTGCCCTCGCACGCATCCGCGATGGGGGCACGCATCTCCCTGACCCCCGTCGAATCCCCCTCCGCCTCACCCATCGAGGCCTCGAAACCCACCACGAGCGCGGCGGACGAGACCGACAATGATGCCCCCAGCGAGGACACCGTCCCGGTGTCGCGCCCCGCCTCCGCTCTGAAGCGCAAGCTCGCCGAGGGCGAAGTCGACCCGGCTGCCCCCACTGAGCGCCTCGGCCTCGGCCCCGACGGCACGCTGCTGCACTAACCGCGCCGCGTCGTCCACTGTCCTCCCTCCCACGGGCGCTCCCACATCACAAAACGGGGCCCGTCAGGTTTCCACCTGACGGGCCCCGGCCTCGTTTATTCAGTTGCGTGCGCCGACGCCTCAGCGGGACTGACCATCCCCCCGGTGGGACGCCTCGAGAGCATCGACGCGGCGCTGCAGATCCTCCACCTGCACGCGCAGGATCGCAGCCTCCTCAGTCAGGCGACGTCGATCCTCATCCGAACGCGACAGGTCCACCGAGAAACGCAGCGACAGGAGCAGCAGCACCACCCCCGCCAGGAAGAACCCGAGGTTCAGCGGAACGACAACACCGAGCTGCAGCGCCGTCCACTTCAGGATCGGCGGGAAGATGGACAGCAGCGCCGTAAAGAAGGCGATGCAGTACCACCACAGGCCGTAGCGTTCCTTCAGACCTGAGTTACGCATCTTGACGAACACCATCACCAAGATGATGATCGCGAACACCAGTCCGAGCAGATAAGTGGGGCTCATGCATTCTCCTCCGGCGCCGGGGCGACCTTCTCACCGGGACGCGACAGCGAGACCGCGAGGGCCATCGTCGCCTGCACCAGGAAGAGCGCCGATTTGATCGGGTTGTGGGAGGGCTCGCCGCCCGCGCGCGGGTGCATCTGCACGCCGACCTCGCGCACGACCAAGTGCGAGCGCGCCGCAATGACGAGCGCACCGATCGTGTCACCGAGGTATTCGGCCGGGTAGTTGTGCGCGAAGAGCGAGAGCGCGCGGGGACCGTAGAGCTTGAAACCGCTGGTCGTATCGCTCAAGCGAGTCTCACACACGCGCGAAAGGATGAACGAGAAGAGGTTCATCGCCCACTTGCGCGGGCCCCGCGCATGGTAGCTACCCTTACCTGCGAAACGCGAGCCGATGACGACGTCCGCGTGCTCACTCGAGGCCGTCTCTATGAGCGTCTCAATCTCGCGCGGATCGTGCTGGCCGTCCGCGTCGAGCTGACACGCATACTCGTAGCCCACGCGCCGCGCGTACTGGAAGCCGGCGCGCATCGCGCCGCCGACCCCCAGGTTGAGCGGCAGGTCAAGGACGGCCACGCCCGCGGCGCGCGCGATATCGGCGGTCGCGTCCGTCGACCCGTCGGAGACCACGAGGATGTCCGCGAAGGAAGGCTTTTCAGCCTTCACCATCTCGAGGACATCACCGAGCACCTCCTCCTCGTTCCACGCGGGAATAACGATGAGCAGGCGGGACTGAGCACTGGGACGGCTCACTCAGCGCCCCTCTCGCTCAAGCAGCTCGAGCAGGTAGGCGCCGTAGCCGGACTTGACCAGGGGCTCGGCGCGCTGACGCAGGCCTTCGTCGTCAATGAAACCCATACGCCACGCGACTTCTTCGGGGGCGCCGATCTTCATGCCCTGGCGGGCCTCGACCGTACGCACGAAGGCGGTGGCGTCAGCGAGGGAGTCGAACGTACCGGTGTCGAGCCACGCGGTTCCGCGCGGGAGGACCTCAACCTTGAGCTTGCCGGCCTCGAGGTAGGAGCGGTTCACGTCGGTAATCTCGTACTCACCGCGCGCGCTCGGCTTGAGGTTGCGGGCGATCTCGACCACGTCGTTGTCGTAGAAGTACAGGCCGGGCACCGCGTAGTTCGACTTGGGGTGCTCGGGCTTCTCCTCGATGGACAGCGCGTTGAACTCCTCGTCGAATTCCACGACGCCGTACTCACGCGGGTTGGACACGTGGTAGGCGAAGACGGCACCGCCGTCGGGGTCGACGTGACGGCGCAGCTGGGCACCCATGCCGGGACCGTAGAAGATGTTGTCGCCTAGGACCAGGGCGGCACTGTCGTTACCCACGTGATCGGCACCGAGCACGAAGGCCTGCGCGAGGCCGTTGGGCTCGTGCTGGACAGCGTAGGAGATGTTGACGCCGAGCTGGCTGCCGTCGCCGAGCAGGCGGTGGAACGACGGCGCGTCGTGGGGGGTCGTAATGACGAGGACCTCAGAAATGCCCGCCAGCATGAGGGTCGACAGCGGGTAGTAGATCATCGGCTTGTCGTAGACGGGGACGAGCTGCTTCGATGTCCCCAGCGTAATCGGGTTGAGACGGGTGCCCGAGCCGCCCGCCAGGATGATGCCTTTCATGTTGCCTCCGCTTCCCGGCGCGTCCTCGTGTGGGTCGCGCGTCGTTGACAATTATCCCTATACAACAGTATTTTTCCACAACTTTGTCCCCGCGCGCGCCCATGGGTCGGCGCACACCGCCGCGGGGGCGCAGATCGGATAGTATTTACATGGAATGTTGCGTCCGCACAAAAACCACGCACGTAAGGAAGAACCATGGCGCCCACCGCTAAGCCCCTGGGGATTACGACCACGCCGATCCCCGGCTTTTTGCGCATTGATCTGACTGTTCACGGCGATAACCGAGGCTGGTTCAAGGAGAATTGGCAGCGCGAGAAGATGGTCGCGCTGGGCCTGCCGGATTTCCAGCCCGTGCAGAACAACATCTCGTTCAACGACGAGGTCGGCGTGACGCGAGGTATTCACGCGGAGCCTTGGGATAAGTTCGTGTCGGTCGCAACCGGTCGCGTGTTTGGCGCGTGGGTAGACCTGCGCGAGGGCCCGTCCTTCGGCACCGTCTACACGACGATCATTGATCCGGGCGTCGCGGTGTTCGTCCCCAAGGGCGTGGGCAACTCCTACCAGACTCTGGAGCCGAACACGGCCTACACGTACCTGGTCAACGACCACTGGTCGCCGGACGCGCGCTACACCTTCCTGAACCTGGCTGACGAGACGGCCGCCGTGGATTGGCCGATCCCGCTCGAGCGCGCCATCCTGTCCGACAAGGACAAGGCACACCCGCGCATGGCCGATGTGACCCCCTTCCCTGCCCCGGCTCCCGTGGGTCGCCGCGCGCTCGTGACGGGCGCAAACGGCCAGCTGGGCCGCGAGCTCATGCGCGCGCTGCCCGAGGCAGGCTTCACGGTGACGGGCGTGGACCTACCCGAGGTATCGATCTCCAACGCCGAGCAGGTGGCCGCTCTGCCGTGGGATGACATCGACGTGGTGATCAACGCGGCGGCGTGGACGAACGTCGACGGCGCTGAGACGCCCGAGGGTCGCCGTGCGACCTGGCAGGCGAACTCGACGGGCCCGGCGATCCTGGCCCGCGAGGCGACCGCTCACGGTGCGACGATGGTTCACATCTCGACGGAATACGTCTTCGATGGCACGCAGGACGTGCACCTCGAGGACGAGGCCCCCTCTCCCCTCGGCGCGTACGGCCAGTCGAAGGCGGGCGGCGACGCCGCGGTGGCCTCGACGCCGAAGCACTACATTGTGCGCACCTCCTGGGTTGTGGGCGACGGCAAGAACTTCCTGAAGACCATGGTGTCCCTGGCGGATCAGGGCACCTCCCCCTCGGTCGTGTCCGACCAGGTGGGCCGCCTGACCTTCACCTCCGACCTGGCCAAGGGTATTATTCACCTGCTGACCAGCGACGCCCCATTTGGCACCTACAACCTGTCGGGCGAGGGACCGGTCATGAGTTGGGCGCAGATCGCCAAGCGCGTGTTCGAGCTGTGCGGCCGCAATCCGGAAGACGTCACCGAGGTCACGACGGAGGAGTACTTCGCGGGCCGCGAGGTGGCTCCGCGTCCGCTGTCCTCCGTCCTCGACCTGACGAAGATCAAGGCCGCGGGTTTCACCCCCGAGGATTCCTCGCAGCGCATCGACTCCTACGTCGCTTCTCTGCGCGGCTAATCGCCACATACAGCGAGGCCCCGCTCATTTTTTCTCGCCCGTTACGCGCCCCGAACGCGTCTGCACGCCGACCATCGCACAGCCGGGCGCACGCACGCGGATAGGTTACGAAGATACGGATAGGTTAGAAACATGCGGATAGGTTAATAGCCTATCCGCATCTGAATAACCTATCCAGATGCGCATAACCTATCCAGATGCACACATCCTATCCGGGCGCACATGATCGAGGGCACCTGTGGGCGCTCGAGCACCCAAGCAGAGCATCAGCGAAGTGCCCGACAACACCGGAACACCCCAACACACTGCTACAAATCCCCCAATTCCGCACGCAATTCCCCGACACCTCTTTCAACCTTTGAAACCACACCGTTGGTATTCCAACGTTTTCTCGATACGGCAAAACAGACCTGATGGGAATTGCCTGCGAGATGAAAGGCCGGGGCCAGCCACGCTGAATCGCGCAGCCGGCCCCGGCCTCGTCACAGAAGAACTCTCAGAAGTACGCCTTCATCATGGACACCAGGTCGTAGCCGTAGTTCTTGGCAGCGGCCCAGCCGGTGCGGTTGGGGTTCTCCTGAATGCCCAGGTACTCGACCACGGGGGCCGCGCCCTTGCGCACGTAGGTGAAGCGCGGGTCGACGACCGTGTTTGCGAGCGACGCCGTGGTCACCGATGAGTCCGCGTAGGCGCGCAGGTGCTGGACCTGGGCGCGGATGCCCGTGCGAACATCCGGGAAGGAGGCGCCCTTCGCGCCGCCGCCGACTGCACCGATGCCGGAGAAGTTGTACTGGCTGACGGACACGTCGCCGCCAAAGCGCAGCCAGCCCGTCTCCTTCATCGCCTGGACGAAGACCAGCTCGGGGGACACACCCTCGGCCACGGCCTCGTCGTAGACGATGGACGCGAAGTCGCGGATCGTCGGCGCACCGCCAGCCGCCAGGGCGCTCGGGTAGCTGTAGCCAGCCTGATCCCAGGCGTCTTCCATCGCGTCGATGAGCTCCGCACGCGAGGCGGTGGGTGTACTCATGATGAGGCGCTGACCGGACGCGTTCGTGACGGAAGCACTGCGCGAGGCGCTGCGGGAGGCCGCCGGGGCGTCGCTGCCGTCCGCGTAGCCGAGCCATGCGCCGGAGGAAGCGAAGTTCGATGCGCGGCCGTCAACGGTGACCGTGCCCGTCGCCATGGCGCCCGAGTTCGGGTCCAGCCAGTACCAGGCGCCGTCCAGGAGCCAGCCGGTGCTCATCGCGCCGGAAGAGTTCAGGTGGTACCAGGTGTCGCCCACCTTGGTCCAGCCGGTCATCATGGCGCCCTCATCATCCAGGTAGTACCACTTGCCGGCGTCGAGGAGCCAGCCGGTGACCATCTGGCCGCTTGAACGCATGTAGTACCAGCGGTTGTCATCCTCAGTCAGCTGCCAGCCGGTGAGCATGCGCGCGTCGTCCTCGAAGAGGTACCAGGCGCCATCAACGTTGGTCCAGCCAATCGCAGCCGCACCGTCGGCGCGCAGCCAGTACCAGTTGTTGCCATCCTTGAGCCAGCCGGTGACCATGACGCCGTCAGCGTTCATGTAGTACCAGGAGCCGGCGACCTTCACCCAGCCGGTGGCCATGTCGCCATCAGGACGCAGGTAGTACCACTTGTCATTGTCCTTCTTCCAGCCCGTGACCATCGCGGTCGAGCTGTCAAAGAAGTAGCGTCGACCGTTGATAGTCGACCAGCCACGGATGGTGCGCTCGTCGGAGCCGGCCCAGTACCAGCGACCGCCGGTGGAGAACCAGCCGGTCTTAGCCGCACCGTTGGAGATGAAGCTCCAGGAGTCGCCGACTGCGCGCCAGGTGCCCTTGCTTAGCCCGTAGGCCTGGGCGATGCCGGTCGCGTCGGCGACACCGAGGGAGCGCACGAAGCTCTCGTTGCGCAGGAGGGCGGCATCGGTCGTCGAGGTGAGGAAGGCATGCTCGACAATGACGCCGGTCATGTTCTCTTCGCGAGCCTGGCGGATGATCGCGTAGTAGTCGCCGGTCGAGCCGTCCGGGTAGTCGTAGTAGGGGTTGTCACGCGTCTTGATGCCGCGATCGGCCAGTCCGAGGCCGGTGAGCTGTTTCTGGATCGCGTTCGACAGGGAGCGTCCCTGCGTATGGGTACCGTAGTTGTACGAGGAGGAGTTCGCGTACCAGACCTCGGCACCCTTCGCGATCGGCGAGCCCGAGTTGAAGTGGATGGAGACGAGGGCATCCGCATTCGCAGCGACAGCCATGTCGACGCGGCTGGAGAGGTCAGTGCTGAGGTTCTCCGAGGGGCGGGTGTCCGTCGTGCGGGTCATGACCACACGCACGCCGTCGTAACTCTCGAGTTCTTCCTTCAGGGCCAGAGATACCGCAAGGGTCAGGTCCTTCTCACGCAGGCCATTGGCGACCGCACCGGGGTCGGAGCCTCCGTGCCCGGGATCAATGGCGATGGTAATGCCGGCAGCGTGGGCCGGCGGCGCAAAGGCCACAATGGCTGCGCCAACGGCCAGAGACAGGCCGGCGACGAGTGTCCTCCACGAGGAGCGCATGATTATCCTTCGAGTTGCTAACGTGACAGTCGTGATTGTAGGTACTTATGTTGTAACTGTAAACATGAAAATACTTACATATATAGACCGACATGAACTAAGAAGATGTTTTCTACACCTATGAGACGAGGCCGGGTCACCGCACCACGCCACGCGGCCTTCGACGAGCCGCCCTAGCACTCCGTCGAAACACGCACATCCGCAGAAAACTCGCGCACGACAACCCTATCGCGCATCAAGGAGGGCTCACGAGGGGCAAACACCCCCAGCAGGGCTACAACGCCGACCGAACTACCGAGGCAGCAGTGCGCGACGAGGCCTCAACCGACCGATGCGTGCGCACCCAGGAACGCGCCCCCTCGCCCCCCACCCAGGGGGTGGTGCCCGACGCGAGGGCAACCATTGCCTCGGCGATCGCATCGGAGTCGAGAGAGCACGCCACCCCAAGCCCGTTGTCTGCGACATCGCGGGCGGCCGCGCCCCGACCCGCATAGATGACCGGCGTCCCCTGCGCGAGGGAGGCGAGGATCTTCGTCGGATAGGCATAGTCATATCCACCCGGCCGCAGCGAGGCGAGCGTGGCAGTGGCTCGCGCCATCCACCGATCCGCCTCATCCGCGCTGACGGCGGGGATCAACTCGACGCCGACCACGCCTCGAGACCGCTGCGCCAGTTCATTCCATCCGCTCCCCTGGCCCACAAACACGAGTCGGGCATCCCCGAGACGACCACGCGCACGCTCGAAAGCCTCGACGAAGACCTCGGGGGCCAGCCACTGGGCGACCGTGCCCGCGTAGACGAAGACGGGGCCGTCGCAGGTGGGGAATCCTTCCGGGGTGCCGGTAGCCACGGCCTCGGGCACGCGCACGCCGTTGGGAACGACCGCGACATCGCGCGCACCCATATCGCGCGCGCGGCGGGCGACCCCGTCGGAGACAGCGATGACTCGGCGAGCTCCCCTCAGCGCGAAAGACTCCAGGCTCGCGACCGTTCGCACGACGAGGCCGGGCACACCCGCGAGCGCCGCGGCATCCGAGACGATGTCGGCACAGTAGTAGACGTAGGGGACGCGGCGCGCCGCGCACGCGAGGCGCACGGCGACGCCGGTGGTCGGCGGGGGCTCGCAGACGACCACGTCGGGGCGGGGAGTCGTGAGCAGCCTCGACACCAGGGGGACATCGAAAGACATATAGGAGACGTATCCGCGTACCGCTCCCGTGCGGTCGCGCAGGACGGGGGTGCGGCGAACCTCGACGAGGCCGGCGCCCTCCCCCGCATCGACACCACCGTCTGCGAGCCGGCGGGCGTCGCTGGCGACGGAGGGAGCCAGGCGCGATGTGAGGACCCGGACCCTGTCTCCGCCTGCGGCGAGCGCGCGGGTGAGTGCCCCGAGGCGCAGCGCGGCGGCCGTCGGCTCGGGTGTAAAGGTGCGGGTCGCGAGAGTGACTAGCATGCGGGAGCGCTTCCCCCACCGACGGTGATACGCGAGGTGCCGACCCAGGCCTCGGGTGAGGTGATGGCGCGGCCGTCGACGAGGAGACGCACGCCGGGCAGGTCGGCGGGGACCAGGTTCCGGTAGGCGGCGTGGTCGGCCTGGATGATGGCGACATCCACCGGCTCGCCGAGGTGGTAGGCGTCCCACCCGAAGGCTGCCAGCTCGTCATCGGCATACAGCGGATCGTGCACGCTCACCTGCGCCCCGGCCTCGCGCAGCGCGTCGACGACGCCGAAGACGCCGGAGAAGGCGGTTTCCTTGACCCCGCCGCGGTAGGTGGCACCCAGGACCGCGACGCGCAGACCCTTAAGGGAACCAAGCAGGGCAGAGGCGCGGGAAACCGCGTAGGCGGGCATATCTGCGTTGGCGGCGCGGGCCGCGGACACGATGGTCGCGTCCGGGTCACCGGCCAGGTACAGGCGCGGGTAGACGGGGATGCAGTGGCCGCCGACCGCAATGCCGGGCCGGTGGATGTGAGAGTACGGCTGGGAGTTGCAGGCCTCGATCACGCGAGCGACGTTGATGCCGATCTCGTCCGCATAGCGCGCGAACTGGTTGGCCAGGCCGATATTGACGTCCCGGTAGGTGGTCTCAGCGAGCTTGGCCATTTCAGCGGCCTCGGCCCCACCCATAGGCCACACGCCGTTGGGGCGCGGCAGGTCGTCGCGCTCATCGAAGGAGAGGACGGCCTCGTAGAAGGAAACGCCGTGCGCCTCGCCGGCTTCGCTGAGGCCCCCCACGAGCTTCGGATAGCGCGCCAGGTCGGCGAAAACCCGGCCGGTGAGGACACGCTCGGGCGAGAACACGACGTCGAAGTCGCAGCCCTCGATCAGGCCGGAGACCTCCTCGATGAGGGGCTTGTATCGTCCGCGCGTCGTGCCCACGGGCAGGGTGGTTTCGTAGGAGACGAGGGTGCCGGGCGTCAGGTGGGCGGCCATCGAGCGGGTGGCGGCGTCCATGACGCGGAAGTCGGGGCGGCTCTCGTTATCGACGACGAGCGGCACGACCATGACAACCGTGTCTGCGCCGGGGATCGCCTCGGCGTACTCGGTCGTGGCGCGCAGAGCGCCGGAGGAGGCAAGCGGGGGCAGGTACTCGGCCAGGTGCGCCTCGCCCGGGAAGGGTTCGACCCCCTCGTTAATGAGGGCGACCACGCCGGGGTTCACGTCCACGCCGACGACGGTGTGCCCGCCGCGCGCGTAGTGCACCGCCAGCGGCAACCCGATCTTGCCCATGCCGACAACCGCGATGCGCATGCGGCTCCCCTTTCCGTCTCCGGCCTCGCTGTTCCCCTCCAGTGTAGTGCCCCTCCCCACCTACAATGGGGGCGTGGATCGCGCGCTGAATCTCCTGCTCTACCCGTCGAACCTGGCCTCGCCCGGTCGCCTGGTGAAGATTGCGCGTTCCCTGTCCCCGCTTTTCTCGCAGACCCACGTTGTCGGAATCGATCAGGGCGGGCTTCCCACGGACGAGGCCGTGGCCCCCACCGTGTACCTCACCCGGATTCGGGGCACGTCCCTGGGTGCGCCCCTGGGTGGTCCGAGGGTCGTCGGCGCGTGGGGGGCGCGCGTGTACCGGCGGTTCGCGAGGCAGCGTCTCGCCGCAGTCTCCGCGCAGAACCTGTTCCTGCTGCCCCTCGCGCACGCGTTGGCGCGGCGCACGGGCGCGGTGTTTGCGTACAACGCGCACGAACTGGAGACGGAGACGGTAGGGTCGGCGGGCCTACGCCAGCGCCTCCAGCGCGTGATTGAGCGCCGCTATATCCACCGCGCGGACGTGGTGTCCGTGGTCAACGAGACGATCGCGCAGTGGTACCGCGAGGCCTACCCTGGCGTCGAACCCGTGGTGGTGACGAACGCTCCGACGGGCTCGAATGGGGTCATCGACCTGCGCGGGCAGCTGGGGATCCCGCAGGACGCTCTCCTGTACCTCCATTCGGGATACCTGGCGCCCGGGCGCAACATTCCGTTGATTCTGCGCACGTTTGAGCAGGTTCAGAACGCGCACGTCGTCTTCGTCGGCGCGGGTGCCCTGCTGCCCGAGGTTGAGCGTGCGGCTGCGACCCACCCAAACATCCACCGCCTGCCTCCCGTGGAGCCGGACCAGGTTCTGGCTATGACGCGCGGGGCTGACGTGGCGCTGTGTCTCATCGAGTCCGGGTGCCTGTCGCACCGCATGTCCACGCCCAACAAGATGATGGAGGCCTTCGCGGCCGGTGTACCTGCGCTGTGTTCTCCCCTGTCCGAGGCCCGCCGCTACCTGGGAGATCAGGCCGACACGTGGGTGCTGGAGGATCCACAGCGCGAGCTCGTCAGCGCCCTGGAGCGCATCACGCGAAAGGACATCGCGGCTTTCATCGCTCCCACGATTCCCACCTGGGAGGAGGGAGCCACGCGCCTGCGTGAGGCCTACGAGCGGGCACTCGCCGCAAGAGCCCGCCGGTGAAACACAGGTTTCACAAGGGTTTCACGCGGTCACTGGGCGCGTGACGTCACCCCTGTCGTAAGCGCGTGCAGTCACGACCGCCATGAGGAGCATCCCCACCAGCAGAACGGCCATGAGGGCTCCGAGCACCGCAACCGTGGTCTCCACGCCGTAGGGGCTACACGCGAGCCACGCCAGCGGTGCCGCGCAATACACGCACGCAAAGGCCAGCATGCGGCGCTGGTGGTAAGTCGCAACGAACACGTTCGACAGCGGCGAGGTCGCGACCGTGAGGGCCAGCCAGGGGGCCAGGGATCGCGCGAAGTACCCGGCCGCCTCCCAGCGCGCCCCGAACACGAAGGGGAAGATCGCAGGGCTCACCCACGCGAGCAGGGCGAACACCGGGATCGAGCAAGCCAACGCAATGCCACCGACGCGCAGGGCGACGCGGGTCATCTCACCGGGAGGGGTGTCCGACAGACGCGGCAGGTACACCTGCGACAGCGCCCCCGCGATGAGGGCGACCGGGGCCTGCAGTGCCAGCCACGCCAAGTTGAATTGGCCAAGCGCAGCCACTGAATACGTGGCGATAAGCATCGGGATAGTGCTCGTGCGCAGCGCGTCGACGACGACGTTGGGCACACCCACGAGGGCCATCTTGCGGTAGCGCGAGGCAACCTCGCGAAGGGTCGGATCGGTGTCCTGACGTTCGCGGGCGTCGCGGGCGCGCCACGACAGGTAGGCGACGGCGATACCCTGGCCCGCGATCGTCGCCCCAATCGCTGCACCCAGGCCGCCACCAGCCACGAAACCGCACACCAGCTGCAGGACCGCGATCCCGAGGGCACGCACCACGGATGAGCTCGCAATCGCCTGGAACCGCCGGTGGCGAGTCAGCCAGTAGGAGCACACCTGTCCCTGCGCCAGGAACAGGATGGAGACCCCAACGGCGAGCATCCACCCCGCGAGCGCGCTTCCGTAGCGCGCGCTCACCCACGGCCATGCGGCGGCCGCAATCAGGGTGGCCAGTGCGGAGGCGACCAGCACGCAGCGCGAAGCGAGGCCGGCCAGGGACCGGGCCGAGGCCTCGTCCCCGGGGGCGGGCAGGACGATGCTGAGGTCGAAGCGGGTGCCCGCGACGGCCGCGCCGAGCGTGGCGGCGGAGGTAAAGATTCCCAGGTAGCCCAGGTCCGTGTCCGTGTAGAGGCGGGCGATGCCGATCTGAGCGACGAAGGCGATGACCTGAGCGAGGAGGGTACCGCCAAGGAGGGTGAGCACCTGCGCGAGGACGCCCGAGCGGGCGGGGCGGGCAGGCGCGTTCATCATGGACTCATTTAATCACCTGGGGCGCGCGGCTTGCCCCTAGGATGGTGGCATGCCCGCTCACCGATCCACGCCCACCCTCGGGTGGTACTCATGAGGGTCGCCCTGACGAAGGGAACCCTGCTGGTTCCTCCGACCTACTTCGCACTCTCGCACGCCCTCGCGATGCCGGACCTCGATTGGCGGGCTTTCACACTCGCGGCGCGCATCACCGATCCGACCGTCACGGTCCCCATCAACGAGGCCGCTCCGCGCGCGCTCGGCAGTCCCCTCCCGCTTCGCGTGACCGCACAGGCACGAGGCATGGGACAGATGCGCCGCGCGATCACCGCCTGGAATCCGGACGTCATTCACCAGCACCAGGCGACCTGGTCCCTGCCGGCTGTGGCAGCTGCGCGGGAGACGGGGGTGCCCCTCGTGGTGACGCTCCACGGCGGGGACGCCTACCCGAGGCTCGGGCGCGGCGCGGGCGCCGCGTGGAACGCACGCAACCGCACGGCCGCCTTTGAGGGAGCGAGCCGGCTGCTGGCTGTCTCCCGTTACCTAGCGGACGTCGCCTTAGGCGCGGGAGCAGATCCGGAGCGCCTGAGCGTGCACTATCAGGGCGTGGACACGCACTGGTGGACGTCTGCCTCGAACACAGCAGAGTCGCGCGAGGAACCCGTCGTCCTGTTCGTGGGCGCGCTCAGCCATCTCAAGGGGGTGGACGACCTGGCCCGGGCGTCCGCCACCCTCGTGGGGCGCCGCCCGCATCGCCTCGTCCTCGTGGGCGACGGGCCGCTGGCACCCGCACTGCGCGCGCACGCACCCGCCCACGTGACGTTCACGGGCCGACTGGATCGTGAGGGGGTGCGCGACTGGATGCGCCGCACCCGCGTCCTCGTCCTGCCCACGAAGCCGACGCAGGGGCGGCAGGAGGCTGCGGGACTCGTGCTGCTCGAAGCGCAGGCGTGCGGCGTTCCCGTCATCGCATATCGCACGGGCGGAACACCGGAGATGATCGCGCCCGGGGCCTCAATACTCTCGGATGAACGCTCGCCGGACGCTCTCGCTCGCTCCATCGACGAGGCATTGGCTTGGTCCGAGGACGAACGCGCGGATCGCGGGGCGGCGTGCCGGGCGTGGGTGACACATGAGCGCTCGCTGCGCGGATCTGCGGATCAGCTGCGCGCGATCTACGCCGACGTGACGCGGTAGCGCCGCGCTCTACAGGTCGACCGAGCGACCGGTGGCGGCCGAGGACAGGATGGCCTCGACGACGCGCAGGTTATCCAGGGCCTCGTCCATGGTGACGTGCTCGCTTCCCGCACCGAGGATCGCGTCGCGGAAGCGCTCGTGTTCGAGGGCGAGGGGCTCGCGCTTGGTGAGCGCGTAGCGCACAACCTGTCCCTCGCTCACCCCACGGAACGCTGCGATGGCGTCCCACTGCAGGGGCGCGTGGCCATTCTCGTAGAAGGTCAGGTCCCCCATCGCGGTGTCTGCGACGAGCGCGCCCCGCTCCCCCGTCACGATCGTCGTGCGGTCCTTGAAGGGGGTCAGCCAGTTGACGAGGTGGTTGACAAGGATACCGCCTGCAAGCACGCCCGAGGCGACCATCATGTCCTCGTGCACTCGCCCCGAGCGCACGGACGTGCGCGCGTAGATGCTCTCGTAGGGGGCACCGGCCACCCACGCGGCCAAGTCCACGTCGTGCGTAGCCAAGTCCTTCACCACGCCGACGTCGCTAATGCGGGCGGGGAAGGGCGACTGGCGGCGCGTCGCAATCTGCTCAATCGCTCCGAGCTGGCCCTCCGCGATCCGCCTGCGCATGTCAATGAGCGCCGGGTTGCAGCGCTCGACGTAGCCGACAGCGCCGACGAGGCCCGCGGCCGCAAAGGCGTCGCGGATGCGGCGGCCCGCCTCCACGCTCGTGGCGAGGGGCTTCTCGACGAGGGTGTGCACCCCGGCCTCGGCCAGCGCCAAGGCTGCGGCCTCGTGGTGTGCGGTAGGCGCGGCGATGATCGCGGCGTCGATGCCGACCTCGATGAGTTCCTCGACACCGCCCAAGACGGGCAGGTCGCCGGCGACGCCGAATCGGTCGCCGCCCGGGTCAGCGAGGGCGACCAGGTCCACGCCGGCGGTGGCGCGAGCGTTGCGCACGTGGTGTCGGCCCATCGAGCCGATGCCGAGGATTCCGAGGCGAATACTCATGTCAGGCCCCCGCTTCCGCGAGTGCATTCACGGCCTCGACGATGCGCTCCAGTTCGCCGGGCGTCAGGGACGGGTAGATCGGCAGGGAGAGGACCTGGTCGGCTGCCTCGCGCGTGGCCGCAAGCCCCAGGCCGGGGGCGAAGCGGGCGAGGGAGGGCAGCTCGTGGTTCGGAATCGGGTAGTAGACGCCCGAGCCGACGCCGTATTCCTCGCGCAGCGCTGCGGCAAAGCCGTCGCGGTCCTCGGCCACGCGGATCGTGTACTGGTGGTAGACATGCGTGGCGCCGGGCGCGACGTGCGGGACGGTGACGCCGCGCAGGTGGGCATCCAGGAAGGCGGCGTTGTCCTGACGTGCGCGCGTCCACTCGCCAACCTTCGTCAGCTGCACGCGTCCGATGGCGGCGTGGATGTCGGTCATGCGGTTGTTGAGACCCACGATCTCGTTGGCGTAGCGCGTCTCCATGCCCTGGTTGCGCGCAAGTTTGACGCCGCGGATGATCTCGGGGTCGCTCGAGGTGACCATGCCTCCCTCGCCGCTGGTCATGTTTTTCGTCGGGTAGAAGGAGAAGGCCGCGAAAGCACCGAAAGAGCCGACCGGGCGCCCGTGCAGGCTCGCGCCGTGGGCCTGGGCGGCGTCTTCGAAGACCATCAGCCCATGCGCGTCGGCGATCGCCTGGAGGGCGTCCATGGGGGCAGGGTGGCCGTAGAGATGGACGGGCATGATGGCCCGCGTACGCGGCGTGATCGCAGCCTCGACGGCGGCAGGCGACAGGGTAAACGTGAGCGGGTCGATGTCGGCGAACACGGGGGTCGCGCCCGTGATGGCGACCGAGTTGGCGGTGGCCGCGAAGGTGAAGGAGGGGACGATGACCTCGTCGCCCGGACCGATCCGGGCGGCGAGCAGGCCCAGGTGCAGTGCCGAGGTCCCCGAGTTGACCGCGACCGCCTGCACCCCGGGCACCAGGGCGGCACAGAACTCCTCCTCGAAGGCGGCGACCTGGGGTCCCTGGGCGATCATACCCGTGCGCATGACGGCTGCGACCGCGTCGATCTCCTCCTCGCCGATGAGCGGGCGTGCGGGTGGGATGAACGGCTGTGTCACTGCTGGTCCTCGCTGGTTTGGTGAGGCGTCTCGGCGTCATTCGGGGACGAGGCCTGGACCTCCTCGGGCGACAGGGCACCGTCTCGCTCAGCGTAGCGGCGGCCCGAGGCCGGACACACCCACGTGCGCTCCCCGGCCTCGTTCCCGACGTCATCGGAAGCCTCAAGGGGCAGCCCGGCCTCGCCGACCCACCCGACGCGGCGCGCGGGGACGCCGACGACGAGCGCGTAGGGGGCCACGTCACGGGTAACGACCGCGCCCGCACCGACCGACGCCCACTCCCCGATGCGCACGGGGGCCACGCACACGGCGCGTGCGCCGATGGCGGCGCCGCGCTCGACGGTGACGCCGACGCGGTCCCAATCGCTCGCGCTCTTCAGGCTGCCGTCGGCGTTGATCGCGCGAGGAACGTGATCATTCGTGAAGACGGCCGCGGGGCCGACAAACACTCCGTCAGCCAGGGATGCGGGCTCGTAGACGAGCGCGTAGTTCTGGATCTTGCAGCGCGCACCGACTCTCACGCCTTCGCCGATGTAGGCTCCACGTCCAACGATCGTCTCCTCCCCAATGCGCGCGTTCTCGCGCACCTGGGCGAGGTGCCAGACGCGCGCGCTCGGAGCGACGATCGCGCTGGGGGCGACGTCGGCGCTGGGCTCGATCACGGGGTCTCCCTGTCGTTGTCTGCTTACGTGCGTGCGCGCATTGGGGCGCGCCGCGCCCTCTCGGATACCCAACACTATAGGCGCGCGCCCATCCCGATGTGCGACACTAATCAAATGCAAATCGGCTCCGACACGTGGGTGGTGATCCCAGCATTCAACGAGGCGTCCGTCATCGGGGGCGTCGTCGCGGGAGTCCGCACCTTTTTTCCACGTGTCCTCGTCGTCGATGACGCCTCGAGTGACAACACTGCTGCCATCGCTCGCGCCGCTGGAGCCTACACCGCGAGACACCCGCTCAATCTCGGGCAGGGCGCGGCCCTCCAAACCGGCTTCGATGCAGCCCTCGCCCGCGGGGCGCAATACGTGGTTACTTTCGATGCCGACGGCCAGCACGACCCCGCCGAGGCGGCAGCCATGGTCGAGCGGGCACACCGGGAGGACCTCGCTTTCGTCCTCGGATCTCGTTTCCTGTCAGGGTCTCCGTCGTCGGCGGGTAGGGTCAAACGCGCCATGCTGCGCCTCGGAGCTTTGGTGGCCCGGCTGCGCACGGGCTTGGATCTCACTGACACGCACAACGGGCTACGTGTTATCCGCGCCGATGCCCTCGCCCACGTGCATCTCACCCACGCACGCATGGCCCACGCCTCGCAGATCGTCTCCCAGCTGGCCGCCTGTGGCCTGCCCGGCGCCGAGCACCCGGTGACGATTTCCTACACGGACTATTCGCAGGCGAAGGGCCAACCTCTGCTCAACTCCGTCAACATCGTCGTCGACCTCGCGTTGGGGGGACGATGAGCGCATACCTCGCCATCCGCCTCCTCCTGCTCCTCGCCCTCGCGCTCACCGCGTGGTGGCTGGTGCGCCCGGTGTCCTCGGCCTCGTCCCTCGCGATGCGCCGCATCGGCATCGGAGCGGTCGTCGCCGCGGCTATCGTGGCCATCCTCGTGCCCTCCCTGGCCAACACGGCCGCCCGCGCGATCGGCGTTGAGCGTGGCGTCAACCTGATCGTATACGGCCTCGTCATCGCGTTGATTGCGCAGATGGTGACCGGCTATCGGCGCGAGGCCCGCGCTGAGGAACGCATGGCCGCGCTGGCCAGGTCCCTTGCCCTCGCGCACATCCTCCCGCCCGACGATCCGGGGGACGCGAGCACCGAGACGAGCAGCTCACACGCCGATACGAGCGGAGTGGAACGCGCCGCTAACGGCCCTTCTTCCCCGACAAACACGCCAGATAACGATATGGTTACGAATGATGAGTAACGTGAATCTGAGACCGATCCAGCACTCGGCCGTCAACTTCGGACGCTTCGGCTTCCTGCGTGGCGCACTCGCCGTTCTCCTGGCCGGCGTCCTGTTCGTCGTGTCCTCCGCAGGCTTCGTCTACGCCAAGCTGAGCACTCAGTTCGCCAACCGCGTCGTCAACATCGACGCCTACGCGAGCGACGAACAGAATAAGGCCACCCCTGATTCGTTTGAAGGACGCGCCGTCAACATCCTCGTGGTCGGCACCGACTCGCGTAACGGCGCCAGCGGCGAGCTGGGTGCGGGCGACGCAGATGACGTTCCTGGCCTGCGTAACGACTCGACGATGGTGATTCACGTCAGCGCCGACCGCTCCCGCGTGCAGATCATCTCCATCCCCCGCGACACCCTCGTGGACATCCCGGCGTGTAAGCACCGCGATGGCACCACCAGCGAGCCCACCACGGACGACATGTTCAACAACGCGATGGTCTACGGCGCGGACGGTGGCGACGAACCGGAAGACATCGGCCCCGGTATCGCATGCGTGCGATCGACCGTCGAAAAGCTCTCCGGCATGTCCATCGACGCCTTCATGGTCGTTGATTTCGCGGGCTTTGTTAACATGATCGACTCCCTGGGTGGCGTCTGGTTCAACATCCCCGAGCGCATCGACGATGACTCGGCCCAGCTCTACATCGACGCGGGTTGCTGGAAGCTCTCAGGCACGCACGCGCTGGCCTACATGCGCTCGCGTAAGGGCCAGGGTGACGGCTCCGACATTTCCCGTATCGGCCGCCAGCAGCAGCTGATTTCCGCGATGCTGCGCGAGCTGCAGGACAAGAACTACGTGACGGATCCCGGCTCGCTCATCAACTTCCTGCAGGCTGCGATTTCCTCCGTGAACGTGTCCCCCAACCTGGGCAACGCCAGCTCGGACGCATCCCTGCTCATCAACGTCCTGCAGAACATCGATCGCTCCAACATTCAGTTCGTGACGATGCCGGTCGAGGAGCCCTCCTGGGATCCGAACCGCCGCATCGCATCTGAGCCGATGGCCCACAACGTGTGGAACGCCCTGAAGAACGACCAAGCCCTGCCCGTGGGCACGACCTACACGGATGGCAACGGCGCACAGCTTGTCGTTCCCGATCCGACCGCAACGACGGCTCCTCAGACGCAGGCGCCGACCACCGACCCCAGCTCGGAGGAGACCACCACGGATAACACCGCACAGTCCGCCTCCGTCGCGAATAACGCAGCGAACGAGGAAGCCGCCAAGCAGACAGCCGCCACCTGCCCGCCGAAGAACCAATGAGCAATCCTCCTTCGTTTACGCCTGACCCGAAGCGACGCCGCCCCGGATCCGACGACGCTCACGTCGTCGGTGAGGAGGTGCGCGGTGGCGCGCCCACTCCCCCGCCGGAGGCTCTGGCCCCGCAGATGTGGAGAATCTCGGACGACGAGGCCGCGGCGGCCCGCCCGCTGATGCCCCGCACGCTGGATCAGCCGCAGAGGGACTCTCAGTCGATTTTCCCGCGCCGTACCCCAGCCCAGCAGCCGCCGTCGTTCCAGCCGGCCTCGGCGGCCAACCCGCCGTCCTACGCGCCGGTTTCCGGCCGCTCGTCCGGCTCAGGCACGTACGCGCCGTCGGGCATCGGGCCCCGACAGGTGACGATCAATCGCTCCCAGAGTGCACCCGCGCCGGCCCCCGCGCCGGCCGCTCCCGCGGCCCCGGCTACAAAGCCGAGGCGACGCAAGCGCCGCCATCCGATTCTCAAGACCCTGTGCCTGTTCCTGGTCCTCGTCCTCGCGTGGGGCGGATTCCTCATGTGGGACGCCAACACGAACATGGGACGTGTGAGCGCCCTGTCGGGGGCCGCCGACACTCCGGGCACGACCTACCTGCTGGCGGGTTCCGACTCGCGCGCCGACGGTGCCGTCCAGGACGGCTTCAACGAATCCGAACGCGCCGACTCGATCATGCTCGTCAACGTCGCTCCAAACGGGCAGAAGGTCGCGCTGTCAATTCCGCGTGACACCTACGCGGAGATCCCGGGCGTCGGCTGGGATAAGATCAACGCCTCCTACGCTTACGGCGGCCCGCAGCTGCTCGTGGAGACCGTCGAAAAGCTGACGGGACTCACCATCGATCACTTCGTCCAGATCGGCATGGGTGCGGTGCCGGACATGGTGGACGCCGTCGGCGGCGTCGAGCTGTGCTACGACAGCGACGCGGACGACCAGTACTCCGGCCTGAAGTGGAGCGCCGGCTGCCACACGGTGGACGGCACGACCGCCCTGCAGTTCTCGCGCATGCGCTACCAGGACCCTGAGGGCGACATCGGCCGCACGAAGCGTCAACGCCAGGTGATTTCGAAGGTCATTTCCTCGGCGGCCTCGCCCTCGACCCTCGTTAATCCCGCGAAGACCCTGCGCGTGGAGCGCGCGGGTTCGAAGTCCTTCACAATTGACGAGGATTCCTCTGTTGTGACGGTCGCGTCGCTCGTGTGGGCGCTGCGCGGTGCCTCGTCGAATCAGATGATGGGCGTCCCCCCGATCGCGTCGCTGAACTTCACGACGAATGCCGGAGCCTCCGCTGTCCTGCTGCGCGATACGACCGCAGACGACTTCTTCGCCAAACTCCGTGCGGGCAGCCTTACGACCTCGGACCTCAACCAGGTCGACAACGTGTAGCCCTCACCCCGAAACCTCGCGCGACCAACCAGACAAAGAACTCCGGCCTCGTTCCCTCTAAAGGGAATGAGGCCGGAGTTCTTCAGGCCCTACAGGCACCCTCAGGAGCCGGGAACGGTGATCGGGCGCGGCCCCGCCTGCCAGCCCTCCCAGGCGGAGGTAAGGATCTCGTCGAGGCCGTTGTTGGCCTTCCAGCCCAGGTCCACGCCGATGGACAGCGGATCGCCGATCAGCTTGGGCGGGTCGCCCGCGCGGCGGTCCAGCTCCTCGACCGGGAAGTCCCAGCCGATGACGCGGCGCAGACCGTCGATGATCTCGCGCACGGAGGTACCCAGGCCGGTGCCCACGTTGTAGGTGTGGTGGTCAGGCTGGCGGCCCTCGGCGAGCACATCCAGGGCGGCGATGTGGGCCTCGGCCAGGTCCAGGACGTGGATGTAGTCGCGCACGCAGGTGCCGTCCGGGGTGTCGTAGTCGGTGCCGAAGATCTTGGCGCTCTCGCCGCGCTCAATGCGGTCAAGGACCATGGGGATCAGGTTCATGATCGCCGGGTCGGCCAGGTCGGGCCAGCCGGCGCCCGCGACGTTGAAGTAGCGCAGGCCGATCCACTTCAGGTCCCAGGCACGCTCGCAGTCGGCCATCATCCACTCGCCGATCAGCTTGGTTTCGCCGTAGGGGTTGATGGGGTGTCCGGCCATGTCTTCGGTGACAACCTCTGCGGTGGGGATGCCATAGACGGCGGCCGAGGAGGAGAAGATCATCTGGTCGACGCCCGCGTCCTCCATGGCGGCCAGCACATTGGCCATGCCACCGATGTTCTGCTGGTAGTACCAGGTGGGGCGTGCGACGGACTCGCCGACCTGCTTGCGTGCGGAGAAGTGGATGACGGCCGTGACGTCCTCGTCCACCATGAGGTTGGAGAGAACGGAACGGGCTTCATCGGTAGCGACATCGAGGCGCACCAGGGGCGTGTCCCCGATCCTGGCCGCGTTGGAGGTGGACAGGTCGTCGACGACGACGACGCGATCCCCGCGCTGACGCAGGAGGCGGACAACGTGTGCGCCGATGTAGCCGGCGCCGCCACAAACGAGAATGCTCATGGCTTCAGGATACGACGCGCCGCCCCCTCGCGGCTACCCGCGCGGGGCTTGTGTTGTCGGGCGTCAGCGAGCCTGCGAGACACGCTGGGCGAGAGCCGCCCCCTTTGCGCTGGCCACGTCGCGTAGGTCCTTCTGGAAGTCGCGCATCGAGGCGCGCAGGGATCCGGCGCGTTCCCCTTCGCCGGCTCCGAGGATCCGGGCAGCGAGCAGCCCCGCGTTACGCGCGCCTGCAATCGACACGGTCGCGACGGGCACGCCCGCGGGCATCTGGACGATGGAGTGCAGGGAGTCGACGCCATCGAGGTGCTTGAGGGGCACGGGCACGCCGATGACGGGCAGTTCGGTGAGTGCGGCGAGCATGCCGGGCAGGTGGGCCGCTCCCCCGGCTCCCGCGATGATGACGCGCAGGCCGCGCGCGGAGGCGGATCGACCGTACGCGACCATGTCCTCGGGCATACGGTGGGCGGAGACGACGCCGACCTCGCAGGCGATGCCGAATTCGGCGAGGGCACCGACGGCCGCTTCCATCGTGGGCCAGTCAGAGTCGGAGCCCATGACGACGCCGACGAGAGGGTTGTCGCCGGTGACGGTCAGCTGGATGTCGAGCTCGGTGGTCATGGGCGGTCCTTTCAAGAGAGAACGAGGCCGGGGCACCTGGTCCCTCGGCCGCGGACGGGTGGGAGGGTTAGCTGGTGGGGGTCTCGCCCTTCAGGGCGTTGACAGCTGCCCGAGCACGCTCAAGAGCGAGGGCGGGATCTGCGTCGACGACGGTGACGTGGCCGAGCTTGCGTCCGGGACGCACCTCCTTGCCATAGAGGTGAACCTTCGCTCCCGTTCCCCCGGCTGCGAAGGCTGCCGCGAGGGCGCGCGCGGGCTGAGCGTGGGAGGAGCCGAGCAGGTTAACCATGACGACATGCGTGCCCGGTGCGCGCAGCTGCGTGGAGCCCAGCGGCAGGTCGAGGACGGCACGCAGGTGCTGCTCGAATTGGCTCGTGACGGCCCCGTCGATGGTCCAGTGTCCCGTGTTGTGGGGGCGCATGGCGAGCTCGTTGACGAGGACGCGTTCGTCCGCGCCCTCGCCGACGACGAACATTTCCACGGCGAGGACGCCGGTGACACCCAGCTCGGCTGCGATGCGCTCACCGATGCGCTGGGCCTCAGCGGCCGTCTCGGGCCGGATGCCGACGGCTGGAGCGGTGACCTCGGCGCACACGCCGTCGATCTGCACGGTGGAGGCGACGGGCCACGAGGCGATCTCACCCGAGGGGGTACGCGCGAGGAGGGCAGCCACCTCGCCGGTGAAGGGAACCAGGGCCTCGGCCAGCAGGAGGCCGTTGCCCCACCAGGAGGACACGTCCGCGGGGCTGTGGGCGACTGCCACGCCGTGCCCGTCGTATCCGCCGCGCGGGGTCTTGACAATGAGGGGCCATCCGATCGTGGCGCCGAACTCGGCCAGCTGGGCCTCGTCCTCGACGCACGCCCATGCGGGGCACGGGATGCCCATCTCGGTGAGGCGCTCGCGCATGGCCAGTTTGTCCTGGGCGTACAGGAGGGCGCTGGCCGGGGGCTGAACGGAGACGAGGCGGGCAGCCTCCTCCATCGTGGGAGCCGGGATGTGCTCGTGCTCGAACGTGAGGACGTCCGCGCCGTCGATCAGCGCGCGGACCGCGTCCAGGTCGGCGGGCTCGCCCACCGCTTTGTCGACGGTCACCTGACCGGTCGAGCCGTCCGAGGCCTCGACGAGGGCCCGAAGATTGATACCGAGCGCGACCGCGCTCTCCTGCATCATGCGTGCGAGCTGTCCGCCGCCGATGACGGCAACGGTGGGAGGGGTCAGCATCTCGTGTTCCACGCCTTTCAATCTACTCCGCTGCTAGAAGCGCCGCGAGCGGCGTCCCATGGACATGAGGGGACCTTCGGGCATCACGCGATCGGGGTCGAGGGACGCGGGGATCGCGGCGACCGACACGGTGAAGACCGGCGGCTTGTTCGTCTTGAGCTCGAGACGCCCGCCCATCGCCTGGGCGAGGTCGTGGGCCAGGGCCAGGCCGATACCCGTCGACCCGTGGCCGGAGACGCCCTTTTGGAAGATGTCGGGGGCCAGGGACTCGTCGATGCCCTCGCCTTCGTCGCTCACCTCAATGACGACGCCGCGCTTGGAAGTGCCCGCGTGCGCCCACACGCGCGTGGTCCCGCCGCCGTAGCGCAGCGAGTTTTCGATGAGGGTCGCCAGGACCTGCCCGAGCTTTCCGGCATCGGCCAGGATCGGACGCTCGGCCTCGTCGAGGAAAACGAGGGGACGTCCCGCCGCCTCGAATTGGTCCTCCCACTCCTCGCGCGCAGTGTTGAAGACCTCGAGAATGTGAATGGCCTCTGTTTGACTGGTCTCGCGTTTGGAAACGTCGAGCAGCTCCGTGACCACGTTGGTCATGCGTTCCACCTGTTCGAGGCAGGTGCGGGCTTCGGCGCGCACCTCGTCCTCTGTGGAGATGAGTTCGATTTCCTCCAGGCGCATGGACAGGGCGGTCAGCGGCGTGCGCAGCTGGTGGGAGGCGTCGGCGGCAGCCTGTCGCTCGGCTGCGAGTCGGCCCGCCATACGTTCGCCGGTGCGAGCGAGTTCTTCGGAGACCAGGTCGATCTCTTCGATGCCTGACTTCTCTACGCGGGCGCGCACGCCGCCGGAGCCGATCTGCTCGGCCTGGGCGGCCAGGTAGATGAGTGGGGCCGACAGCTCACGCGACAGGGAGCGCGCGAGCATCCAACCGATCACCATGGAAGCAACCATGCCGCCGCCGAACATCGCACACGTCCACGCGATGCGGTTCAGAGCATTCGACGCCGACGCTGTGAGCTGCACGGAAACGCCGCTCGGAGACGAGGCCAGGGCGGTCATGGTCTGCCCCGGAAACACCTTGCTGTTGGTGACGAGGTTGGCCTCGGGAACCTTAATGCGGTAGCCGAGTTCGTCCCCGCGGCTGTTCGCCTGATCCGCCACGAGCGAGGCAAGGGTTGCGGGGTCGTTCCCCTCCCCCACGGCACGCCTACGCTCGATGTTTTGGAGGATTAGCTGCGCCTGAGCATCAAGGCTGCGCTGTTCGGATGACCAGATGGAGGCCGACGCGAAGAAGGCGCCGGGCATGCCCATCAGCACGCACACGACGGCGACGATGGAGACGATCATCCTCACCGCGCGAACGCGCATAGCGGGCCTCCCTCAGCGACGCGCTCAGCGAGCGTTCTCGAAGCGGAATCCCATCCCGCGCACGGTCGTGATGTAGTGCGGGTCGGTCGCGTCGTCACCGAGCTTGCGACGCAGCCACGACACGTGCATGTCGAGAGTCTTCGTGGAGCCGGTCGGATCCGAGCCCCACACCTCACGCATGAGGGTGTCGCGAGCAACGACGGAACCGGCCTCTCGCAGGAGCACGCGCAGCAGGTCGAATTCCTTGGCCGTCAGGCTAAGTTCAACATCGCCCACGAAGGCGCGATGCGCGGCGACATCCATGCGAATGTCCTGAGCGCGCAGCTCACCCTCGGCAGGTTCGGCAGCCTGGCGACGCAGGAGTGCCCGCACGCGAGCGAGGAGCTCCGCGAGGCGGAAGGGCTTCGTCACGTAGTCGTCTGCGCCCGCGTCCAGGCCGACGACCATGTCGACTTCGTCCGTGCGCGCAGTGAGGATCAGAATCGGGACTCGGTTGCCGGAGGAGCGGATCTCACGGGCGACATCCAGGCCATCCATGTCGGGCAGGCCGAGGTCCAGGACGACCAGGTCAACGCCGCGAACATCTGCGAGGGCTTCAGCGCCTGTCGCGTGTGCGCGCACGTCGTAGCCTTCCCTGCCCAGCGCACGGGCGAGGGGCTCGGAGATGGCCGGATCGTCTTCAACGAGGAGAACTGTAGTCACGCTTACATCTTAGCAATTCTGAACCAAAACTTGTACCGTTCTTGACCCATTATGCGGGCTGGTCAAGCACTCGTTCACACTGCGAGATGAACGTTATTTAACAACGCTTGAGAGCAGGTACGGCGAGACAGGGCCGAAACCGCGCAAGTCCGCGGTTGGGAACTCTTCGAGTTCGTACCCGTCACCGACCTCACCGGCAGCAATGGCGGCAGCCGTGGTCGGATCGGTGAGGATCTTACCCACCGGAGCAATGTCCACGAGGCGAGACGCGAGGTTCACCGTGGGTCCGAAGACGTCACCCGATCGCGAGAAGACATCTCCGCGCACGAAGGATGCTCGAACGGGCAGCATCTCATCGTCGGCATTCAGCCTCTCGATGAGGGCAGTGGCCACGCGCAGACCGGTCGGCAGGTCATCGGCGATGTAGAGGACAGCGTCACCGATCATCTTGACGACGCGACCCCCCTCCTCAATGACAGCGTTACGGCTCTCCTCCTCGAAGCGCTCAATGAGACCCACGAGGGCATCACCGAGGATAGTCGAGGACGACGTGTAGGACACCATGTCGACAAAGCCGAGGCAGCGGTTGAGCGGGAATCGGTTATGCCGCTCCTCGTGCCCCCGTTGGGACACCTCGCGATCAAAACGGGACAGGGTTGCCTCAAGCTGACGCCGCCAGGCGTATGTGAACATCTCCTGGAAGACGTCGATGTACTCGCGCATATGGTCCAGCACGTACATGCGGGCCGTCGTGTCATCAAGCATCAGACGACGCATTGAATCCTCGACCAGCGCTTCGAACTGCCACAGGGCAAGGCGATCGGCCAGGTGAGCGTTGGCACGCAGGAGAGAGCGCGAGGTTGCCGTGTCAATGCCACCGGATTCGACGAGGTCATGCCAGCGACTGAAAACTTCCAGGTCGCGCTGAGAGAAAACCTTGTCGTCTGCGGTGGGAGCCTGGAAGCCAAGGGCAATCCAGAAACGAAAAACGCGCTCGATAGGCGTATTCGTCATCTCCGCGAGATCGCGGGCCGAATACGTCAAATGACCACCGAGAAGCTGAGGAACGTAGCTTGTTGCGGTCAGTTCATCAGGAGTTGCAGGGGACGAAGCCGCGTGCTCATCCATCGCAAATCCCTTCTCTTTGGGCTGACTCAACACCACATCAGCGGGTAACGGTATATCAGATCACTTTTCAAAGTCACATCGAGATTGTGACCTCGTACGTAGACAATTGTAGTAGTCTGATGAGTTTTTCACCAGGGTTTTGCACGTTTACCTGCGAAAACCCTCCACCTTGCAATAAATTTCAGTTTGTCTACACGCTTCTCGAACGATGGTCCACAATGTCCCTATGCGCCTTGTTCTTGCCTCTGCATCCCCGGCCCGCCGCGCAACACTCATTGCGGCGGGCATCACACCGATCGTCCAGGTTTCCACCGTTGATGAGGACGCCGTCCTCGCTGCGTTGCCCGGCGGGCGTGCATTCTCGGGAGGCACGACCAACCCGGCGGACGAAGTTGCAGCGCTCGCCGCAGCCAAGTGTACCGACGTCTGCAAAGCCCTGAGTGCGCCCGGCACCAACGCCGAACTACCCGAGGACGAGGCCGTCCTCGTCGTTGGCTGCGACTCCATGCTCGAGATCGACGGCCAGATGCTCGGCAAGCCCCACACCCCCGACGTAGCCCGCGAGCGCATCCGCGCCATGCGCCGCACGAGCGCCACCCTATGGACGGGCCACTCGGCCGCGATCCTCGCCCCGGCCTCGTCGGATGACGACCAGAGGCACGAACGCACGATCACCGCAACCGTCACCTGCTCCGCCTCGACCCAGGTCCACTTCGGGGACATCTCGGATGCCGAGATCGACGCATACGTCGCCACCGGCGAGCCCCTGCACGTGGCAGGCTCCTTCACGGTGGATGGGCTGGGCGGCCCCTTCATCGAGGGCGTGACGGGCGATTATCACTCGGTCGTCGGCATCTCGTTGCCGCTGCTGCGCTCCATGGCCACCAAGCTTGGGGTGTTCTGGCCGGACCTGTGGGATGCGCCGCGCACCTGAGTTTCGGCGCCAATCACCCCCACCATGCCCCGTACTGTAGGGGCATGGACAACAGCACTGCATGGGGCATCGGCCTCGCAACGATCACTCTGGACGGCACGACACTCGACACGTGGTACCCCGCCCCACACCTGGGCGATCCGGGGACTGACGAGGAGCTGGCGACCTCGCTGTCCGTGCTGGAGCGCGTCGATGATGCGCGCCGCGTGCGCACCGTCGTCGTGACCACGACGATTGACCTGCGGGAAGCCCCCGCTTCGACGGAGGACGCCTACCTGCGACTGCACCTGCTTTCCCACCGTCTGGTGAAGCCCAACACGATCAACCTGGACGGCATCTTCGCGGTGCTGCCCAACGTCGTGTGGACGGATGCAGGTCCGTGCGCCGTCGCCGACTTCGAGGCCACCCGCCTGCGCCTGCGCGCTCGCGACGGTCACCCCGTGACCGTGCAGGGCGTCGACAAGTTCCCGCCGATGGTCAACTACGTCCTGCCCTCCGGCGTTCGCATCGCCGACGGCACGCGCGTGCGCCTGGGCGCCTACCTGTCCGAGGGCACGACCGTCATGCACGCCGGCTTCGTCAACTTCAACGCGGGCACGCTGGGCCGCTCGATGGTCGAGGGCCGCGTCTCGCAGGGCGTCGTCATTGGCGATGGCTCTGATGTGGGCGGCGGCGCCTCCACGATGGGCACCCTCTCGGGCGGCGGCAAGCAGCGTGTGCGCCTGGGCGAGCGCTGCCTGCTGGGCGCAAACTCGGGCCTGGGCATCGCGCTCGGCGACGACTGCGTGGTCGAGGCCGGACTGTACGTGACCGCCGGAGCGAAGGTCACGCTCATCGATTCTTCCGGCGAGGCCGAGCCGCGCACGGTTGCCGCACGCGAGCTCTCGGGCGCATCGAACATCCTGTTCCGCCGCAACTCCCAGACGGGCCGCATCGAGGCCATCGCCCGCGCAGGCGTCGTGGGTATCGAGCTCAACGACGCGCTGCACGCGTCGAACTGAGTCTTCTCACCAACGAGGCCGGGGCCGCCCACGCTCAGTGCGCGTGGGCGGCCCCGGCCTCGTTATGTGGCTGACGTGTCAGCGCGCCGCCCAGGCCTCGCGAATGCGGCTCGCTGCGGCCTGAATACGCTCGTCGGTGGCGGTGAGGGCCACACGAACACGCCCGTGGGCTGCCGTGCCGTAGAAGTCGCCGGGCGCCACGAGGATGCCGAGCTCGGCCAGGCGATTCACGAGGGCCCACGAGTCGGTCGGATTCGCGCGGTCCGAGACCCACAGGTACAGGCCGGCCGCCGTGTCGGGGTCGACGTCGAGGCCGGCGTCGGTCAGCGCCTCGAGGAGGAGCGCGCGACGCACGGCGTAGACGCTGCGCTGGCGTTCCACGTGTTCGGTGTCGCGGAGGGCAACCGCCATCGCGTGCTGGACGGGGGCGGGCACCATGAGTCCGGAATGCTTGCGCACGCTGACGATTGGTGCGACCAGCGCGGGGTCACCATAGATGAGGGCACCGCGGTAGCCTGCGAGGTTCGACTGCTTGGACAGCGAGTACAGGACGAGGAGGCCGCTCGCATCGCCATCGCACACGTCCGTATCGAGCAGGGAGGGCACGCCCTCGCTCACGTAGGGCTCCGACCAGGGCAGGGCCGCGTAGCACTCGTCGGAGACGACGACGGCGCCGTGGGAGCGCGCCCAGGCGACGACCGCGCGCAGCTCGTCCTTGCTCATGACGTGCCCGTCGGGGTTGCCCGGGGAGTTCAGGTAGACGAGGGTGGCCTCGGGCCAGGCGTCAGGATTCGTCGGGTCGACAGCGACGGGGGTGGCACCGGCCAGGCGGGCGCCAATGTCGTAGGTCGGGTAGGCGACCTCGGGCACGAGGACCATGTCGCCGGGGCGCACGCCCAGCAGGGCGGGAATCCAGGCGACGGCTTCTTTCGACCCGATCGTTGGGATGACGCCACCGTGGCCGACATCGACCATGCCTCGGCGCTGTCCCCATGCGAGGATCGCGTCTCGCACCTCGGCAGTTCCGATCACCGTCGGGTAGCCGTGCGCGTTGGAAGCGTCGGCGAGTGCCTCGCGGATGAACGCCGGGGTGTCGTCGACCGGAGTTCCGACGCTCAGATCACAAATTCCCCCGGGATGTTCAGTGGCGCGCGCCTTGGCGGGCGCCAGCTGATCCCAGGGGAATTCGGGCAGGTCAAGAGGGCGAGGAAGGATCGTTGTCATACCCCTACCCTATCGACTGTCAGAGATTTTCGGCCTTCCATTCCTCATTCTGAGGCGGCAGCGCGGCGATCATCGGATCGTCGAAGTCCTGGACGCCGGTCTTCTGGGCACCACCGGGGCTGCCCAGATCGTTGAAGAAGTCGACGTTGGCGCGCAGGTAGTCGGACCACTCGGAGGGCAGGTCGTCCTCGTAGAAGATGGCCTCGGTCGGGCACACGGGCTCGCATGCACCGCAGTCCACGCACTCCTCGGGGTGGATGTAGAGCGAACGGGCACCCTCGTAGATGCAGTCGACGGGGCACTCGTCCACGCATGCGCGATCCTTGACGTCCACGCAGGGCTGCGCGATGACGTAGGTCATGAGACGTTCCTCCTGGTCAGTTCTAAAGACTCGTTGGTTCTATTATTCACGTATGAGTAGCCCCGAGTCACCCCGCGTCCCCGACAGCGCTGCGAGCGGCGAGAATACGCCGATTCAGCACACCGAGACCGAAGGGGCGCGCGAGGAATTTTCCACACGCGCGACTGGCGCAATTCCCCAGCTGCCGTGGATGAGCTTCGCGGTCGGCGAGAGGATCGTCATCCGCTACCGTCTGGCAGACGGCCTGCACGACGCTCTGGGAGAGGCGCTCGAGGTGGCCCCCACGCACGTCACGGTCGCGACGAGGCGTGGGCCGGTTCGCGTGGATGCCCGCACGATGGTGACGGGCAAGCGCGTACCTCCCCCGCCCACCATCTAGCGAGCGGGGAAGCAGGCGCGGTTCAGCGGTTGGCACGGCGCTCGCGAGCGGCGATCTTGAAACGCTCCTGGGCGTCCAGGACGACCTTGCGCACGCGCACGGCCTCGGGCGTGACCTCGACGCACTCGTCGTTGGCCGCGAACTCGAGGGACTCCTCGAGGGTCAGCTTACGCGAGGGGGTCAGCGACTCGTACACGTCGGCGGTCGCACTACGCGTGTTCGTCTGCTTCTTCTCGCGGCAGATGTTCACGTCCATATCCTCGCCGCGCGGGTTTTCGCCCACAACCTGGCCCTCGTAGACCTCGGAGGAGGGCTCGACGATGAAGGAGCCACGCTCCTGCAGGTTCGTCATCGCGTACGGGGTGGCTTGGCCAGCGCGGTCAGCGACGAGGGAGCCGGTGAGGCGCTGCTCGATGGAGCCCTGCCAGGGGGCGTACCCCTCGGAGATGGACGAGGCGATGCCGGTACCGCGCGTTTCGGTGAGGAACCGCGTACGGAAGCCGATGAGGCCTCGGGCGGGAACCACGAACTCAAGGCGGATCCAGCCCGAACCGTGGTTCGCCATGGTCTCCATGCGGCCCTTGCGGGCGGCCATGAGCTGCGTGACGGCGCCCAGGTACTCCTCGGGGATGTCGATCGTCATGCGCTCCATGGGCTCGCTGAGCACGCCGTCGATCTCCTTGGTGACAACCTGCGGCTTGCCGACGGTGAGCTCAAAGCCCTCGCGGCGCATCTGCTCCACCAGGATCGCCAGGGCGAGCTCGCCACGGCCCTGGACCTCCCAGGCGTCGGGGCGCTCGGTGGGCAGAACCTTCAGGGACACGTTGCCGATGAGCTCGCGGTCGAGGCGGTCCTTAACCTGGCGGGCCGTGACCTTAGCGCCCTTGACGCGGCCGGCCATGGGCGAAGTGTTGATGCCGATGGTCATGGAGATGGCCGGGTCGTCCACCGTGATGAGCGGCAGGGGACGCGGATCCTCGAGGTCGACGAGGGACTCGCCGATCATGATGTCTTCGATGCCGGCGACGGCAACGATATCGCCGGGGGCGGCGGAGTCGGTGGACACGCGCTCGAGGCCCTCGGTGGCCAGCAGCTCGGAGATGTGGACGCGCTGGATGGTGCCGTCGTGCCGCGCCAGGCCCACGTCAGCACCCTTCTTCAGGGTGCCGTTGTGGATGCGTAGCAGGGCGAGACGGCCCAGGAACGGGGAGGCGTCCAGGTTGGTGACGTGGGCCTGCAGCGGCATGTCCTCGTCGTAGGTGGGGCCGGGGATACGGTTCAGGATGGTCTCGAACAGGGGCTCGAGGTTCTCGGTGGGCAGCTGGCCGTCACCGGGGTTTTCCAGCGAGCACTTGCCGGCCTTAGCGGAGGCGTAGACGACGGGGACGTCCATGAGGGAGTCGACGTCGATGTCGATACCTTCGTTCATGAGGTCCTCGCCCAGCGACAGGAGCAGGTCGGTCGTCTCCGAGACGACCTCTTCGATACGCGAGTCGGGACGGTCGACCTTGTTGACGACGACGATGACGGGCAGGTGGGCCTGGAGGGCCTTACGCAGCACGAAGCGGGTCTGCGGGAGCGGGCCCTCGGAAGCATCGACCATGAGGACGACGCCGTCGACCATCGACAGGCCTCGCTCGACCTCACCACCGAAGTCGGCGTGGCCGGGGGTGTCGATAACGTTGATGATGACGCCATCCTTGAGACCCAGGGCCTGTGCGGCGGGGCCGGTGTAGTGGACGGCGGTGTTCTTGGCGAGAATGGTGATGCCCTTCTCGCGCTCAAGGTCGCCGGAGTCCATGACGCGCTCGCCGGTCTTTTCGACCGTGTCACGCTCGGAGAACGCTCCGGACTGCCAGAGCATTGCGTCAACCAGCGTGGTCTTGCCATGATCGACGTGCGCGACGATGGCGACATTTCGCAGGTCGGGACGCGTAGACATATGTGGACTCCTCAAATGTGGATACAGATTTATGCGTGTGAGGGGGCATGGAAGCCGCAGACACAACCGGTTCGAACCGATTTCACGCACATACGCCTCTAAGAATATCGGCTGAACAAGGGGCAACACGATCCCCATGTTGCGAATTCCACCACGTCGTGGACACGTGGCGGCGATGTGAGGCACCATCGGCCCGTCTATTTGCTCGGTCACAAGCTATGGCGTTAACTGGCTCGTATGACTGACATCACCACGCTCAGCGCAGACGTTTCTAAAGCCTCGACCCTTGTCACCCTCTTCGGTGCGCACCTGTTGTCGTGGCGTCCTGCGGGTCACCCGGATGTCCTGTGGCTGTCCTCCCGCGCGGTGTTGGATGGCACGAAGGCGATCCGCGGCGGCATCCCCCTGTGCCTGCCTTGGTTCGGCAGCCCCACCGACTCCCCGACGAGGCCCGGCCAGGGAGCGGGTGCCCACGGGTTCGCCCGCACGAGCCCCTGGACGCTGCTGGGAAGCACCCAACCCGCGAACGACGCCCCAGCCTCGTTCTCCTTCGAGCTGCACCACACGGGCGAGACCTCTGCCCTCTACCCACACTCCTTCTGCGCGCGCCTGGACATCACCGCCGGGGCTGAGCTGAACACGACCCTGACCCTCACGAACGAGGACGACCACCCCTTCGCTATCGAGGCCGCCCTGCACACCTACCTGCACGTCGGCGACGTCAAGGACGTGACGGTAGAGGGCCTGGACGGAGAGCGCTACTACGACAAGGTCCGCGAGCGCTACGCCACCCAGACCGGCGACGTGACTTTTATCGGCCCGACGGACCGAGTCTATACCTCCACCCAGCTGGTCCAGGTCGTCGATCCGAAGCTGGGCCGACGCATCATCGTGGACAAGAGCGGTTCAGGCTCCACGATCGTGTGGAACCCCTGGTCGCAGGGCGCGGCCACGATGAGCGACATCGGCGAGGGCGAGTGGCAGAACTTCGTGTGCGTGGAAACCGCGGCGGTGCGCGAACGCGCGCTGACGCTGTGGCCGGGGCACCCCCACATCATGACGCAGACCCTTGCCGTGGAAACGCTGGACTGACCGACCCGCGGGTAGGATTGGCTCCAGCTACGACCAGAAAGGCCCTCATGGCTCTCACTTCCGCGATCGCGTCCGCGTACCTGTCTGTTTCCCGCTGGAAGCTGTCCACGCAGCCCCTCCCGGACAAGGTCATCATCATCGGCGCCCCGCATACCTCGAATTGGGACGGTGTCTTCATGGCGATTTCCATGTGGAAATCTGGGCGCACGTTCTCGTTCCTCGTGAAGGATTCCATCGTCAAGGCCCCGGTGCTCGGCTGGTTCGTGAAAAAGATTGGCGCGGTCGCCGTTGAGCGCAGCGCCTCGCACGGCTTGGTCGAGCAGGTTGCCCAGCGCATCCGCGAGGCAGACACCTTCACGCTGTGCATCACGCCCAAGGGCACGCGATCGCCGCGTGATTTCTGGAAGTCCGGCTTCTACCGCATCGCAATGGAGGCAGGCGTGCCGATCCAGCTGGGCTTCATCGACCGCAACACCCGCACGTTCGGCTGGGGCCCGACGTACCAGCTGACGGGCGACGTGCACGCCGACATGGAGGCCATCCGCGCGTTTTACGCCGACAAGGTGGGTATTCACCCTGAGAAGACATCTGTTCCGCGACTGCGCGCTGAGGACGAAGCCGAATGAGGCTCACGCGAGCGCTGCTCGTCACCGCTGGGGCTCTCGCTCTGACGGCGGGCGGCGCTGCGGCGTATGCGGACAAGCCGACGCAGATTCGCCTCGTCGAGGTCTACGAGATGACGCCGGGCGTGAGCGCAACCCATGAGGTGACCCTGTCGACGGATCACGCATTGATCGGTGAGCAGTGCCAGTCGATGGGCACAGCCGCGCAGGCGACTTCCTCGCTGCTGGTAGATGTGGGCGGGGTCTTGGGATGCCGTTTCACCTGGAACCTCGAGGACGCGAGCGCCGAGGTCGTCTCGGTTGACGACGGTGGGGTCTTCCACTTCGAGTCGACGTCGGCCCGACTGCTGGAGGGTTTTTCCTCGCCCGAGGCGTCGGCCTCGATCGAGTCGGTGACCCTCATCGCTCACGATTCAGTTGTCGTCGAAGCCTCTGACGGCGGGGAGATTTCGGTTCCTTCGTCGTCCACGAAGAAGGATGCGAGCACTGTCGTGTGGCACGGCGTGACGGACAACGTGAGTGCGTCGGGCTCGGTTGCGCCGGGGGCCTCCGCGCCGGCGCCATCCCCCTCCCCCTCGTCGAGCACCAGCCCCGTATCTTCCTCTGAGCAGCGAGGTGGTAGCTCGGTTGGGCGTTCTTTGATGCCCGTCCTCGCAGTGACTGGGTCGGTGTTGGCCTTGGTGATCATCGGAGCGCTTGTGCGTGGCCGCGCCGCCTCGCAGCGGCGAGCAGCAGACGCTCAGTTCGATCGCGATGCCTCGTTGAAGAATGCACGCCGCGCTCAGTCGGGTGCGCGTCAGACCTCCGCGCTCCCCTACGCGCGCAGCGCGGCCATCTCGAAGGGCTCCGAGGCCCCCTCGAACGAAGAACGTTTCGCCCCGCCCGAGTGACCTCGTTCGTCTGTGACAACGACGTGCCCCGACCTCTTTGCGAGGCCGGGGCACGTATCGTTAGCCGATGTGGAAGTAGCGTTCGACGAGTTCTTCCACTGAAATTCGCGAGTCGGCCAGGTCGTCGCGCAGGTGCATGTCTCCGAGTGCAACCAAGTGAGATGCCCACGAATCAATGAGGCCGGCGGGGAACACGCCCTTCGCCTCGTAGTCCTCGCGCTGGGTGAGGAGCCTACCGGCGGCCTCGAAGCAGGAGCCGGGCAGCTGATCGAGGTCGGGGGTCTGCGAGGCGTCGCCGTCGACCTTGCGTTCGCGCGCGTAGTCGGCCATGCCCGGTTCGGTCAGCCCGATACGTGCCGCGACAGCGATACCGGCCAGCAGCAGGTGGACGGCCGCAGAACCGTCGGGGCTGCGCAGCTCGACCGTTTGCGAGTCATTCGGCAGCTCGTCGATGGGAGGCTCGGCGGGGTTCGCATCACGGAACATCGAGTCGTCAATGTTCTGCCATCCCAGGGGCACGCGCACGAGGACGGAGCGGTTACGGTCGCCCCAGCAAATCGCCGTGGGGGCCTCCTGATGCGGCACGAGGCGCAGGAAAGAGGTGGGGACCGTGTTGCCGAAGGCGGTCAGGGAAGCGGCATGCGACAGGTAACCGCCGATGACCTTCAGGGCCGTCTCCGTCAGGCCCGATCCCGTCGAGAACTGGTTGACACCGTCCTTGACGAGGCGGGTATGGAAGTGCATGCCCGAACCGGCCTGGCCAACCGCGATTTTCGGAGAGAAAGAGACGTGAATGCCGTAGGAGTGGGCAACCTCGCGCAGCACCCACTTGGCGAGCACCATCTGGTCGGCGGCATCCAGGGCGTCCACGGGCAGAAATTCGATCTCCTGCTGGACCATCTGACGACCGTCGGACACGAAGTTACCGACCTCCGAGTGAGCGTACTTGACCGAGCACCCCATGGACACCAGGTGCAAGAGGGTCTCCGTGCGCACGCTCTCCCACTTCGAGAAGGGCCCCGATTCGTGGTAGCCGCGCTGCGGTTCGACGGGGAACAGGTCCTCCTCGTCGGAGAAGAGGTAGTACTCGAGTTCACCGAGGGCCTGCAGTTCACAACCCGTCTCCTCCTTCAGGGCTCGCTGGGCCTTGCGCAGAATCTCCTGCGGCGCCGAGGCCAGGGGCTTGCCGTCGACGTCGTAGAAGCCGCACAGGATATCCAGGGTCGGAATGTGCGAGAAGGGGTTGAGGAAGGACGTGGCCAGGCGGGGCACGACGTACAGGTCCGAGGAGGTTGCCTCGACGAAGGCGAAGAGCGACGAGCCGTCGACGCGCTCACCCAGCGTCAGCACACGATCCAAGTGCGCCTTGGACTGAATCGCGAAGTTCAGCGTCTTCAGGCGACCGTCCCCTCCGACATAGCGCAGGTTGAGCATCCTGATGCCGTTGTCCTCGATATAGCCGATGATGTCGGCTTTCGTAAATTCCTTCGCCGGCTTTCCGAGGGCACCAACGAGGGGATTTGGACTGAGGGAAACGGTGTCGGTCGACAGCATGAAGCACTCCTCTTTGAGTATGACTGGATTCACATCAGCACAACCATTGTAGACCCATTCAACAAACCTGACAGTCGGGAGATAATCGCAACCTTTCAACAATTCCGCAGATTGACGAACGAAAACATTCCACATTATTAGTGACGCTTGTTACACTTTTGTAGCCAAGTCCAAGGAGCCACCATGGAATTGCTCCTGACCGTCATGGCGCCCTACCGAGTCAACGTCTTGCACTGGCACCTCACCGACAACGCCGGGTGCCGTATGCACGTGCCCGGATACCCCATGGTGACAGCGATCGGCGGAAACATCCCACGACAGCCCAGCGACTGGTACGACACCGAGTGCGCTCCCGACCGAAAAGGTTCATGGTGCCTCACGCCAGCACACTCGACCCAAGGTTTCTACTCGGACGCCAACATTCGCCACCTCGTCAACGTTGCGGCGGCGCGCGACTCTCTTTGCCCACCGTCCCGGGAACACTGGCCGCCAGGCCGCCGAATCCTCTGGAGCGCCGTGGATCTTGGCGGACGCCGAGATTCTCACCCTCAGTCACCCTGGGCGAACCAGCAGCCCCCTCGAGCCCACCCACACCCTCTTCGACGACCCCACCCAGGCGTTGCATGGGGAGCGACTGAAAGGAGTCGAGGCCGTGGCATGGTCCTCAACCATCACCACCCCAGACCTCCTCTTCTACCATCTCCTCCCCAGGCTCCTCGTCATCGGGGAAGCAGCGTGGCACGGGGAGGAGTCCCCGCCCTGGGACAAGCCGGCTCCCCTCATTGAACACGAGATGGCACACCTGCGGCGCACCTTCCCCTACTGGAATCCACAGCGGCCACGATGAAGGGCCGCGCACCCGAGTCGAATGCGCGGCCCCACGCCCCCTAGTGGGGCAGGGTTCGGAGCAGGCATGAACCCGCCCCACTAGGACTATGCAAGTGCTACGACCAGGCTTTCAGGCGCTCAGCAAGCGCGCGCGCCGCAGCGTCCAAACGCTCGGCTTCCTGAACGTCCCCACCCCTGACCGCACGCCAGTAGGAAACTTTCGTCCGCAAGAACTCGCGACGCAGCTCAAGAATCTGCGCCTCTTCCCGCAAGCGCTCATCCTGCTGCTCCAGCAAGGTGATGAACTCGGAAATATCGCGCTCACCACCAAGGCCCGAGCGAACATACTCACGCATATCAGCAATCGACATGCCGGACGCCGACAGGCACGACACCCACGTCAACAGCTCAAGGTCGTCTTCCTGATAGATGCGGTGACCACTCGAAGGGTCACGCGCGATGGCAGGAATGACGCTCACATCCTCGTAGTAACGCAGGGTGGACGCGGGCAGCCCAACGAGCGCCGCTACCTCCTTGATGGAGTACGTGCGCCCGGAGCGAATCCCTACCATGACTTCACCCTAAAAGACCTCAAGTCCTTGAAGTCAAGCGGAGGTGCGGGACGTGCATCACGCGCCGCGACCTGCACAAAGGCGCAATCGCTCATCTATCGCCACGCAGAGTTGAGAATCGACAGAAAACGCCTGAGCGCACCCGCGTTAGAGCAGCTCCGCACGCCTCTGGAAAGCCCAGATCGGACAGGTCTCCTCACGCATATGCACATCGACGCGGTCAAGGAGTTCACAACCGCCATTAAGATAGAAACGCGCATTCTTTTCCGTCGAGGTCACGAAGCCGTAGGCGCGCCCACCGCGCTTCGCCACGAAATCCGGCAGGACCTTGGAGACCAGCCAACGCCCCACGCCGCGACCACGCATGCTCGCGTCAACGGAGAGCACCTCGAGATACCAGTCGAAATCGCCATTATCGATGGCGATCTGATCAGATCGGTCGGTCACGTCGAGAAAATCAGCCACGAGGTGCGGGGAGGCGTAGCGGAAGAGCTCATAGCCTCCACTGACGAAGTTACGCACCACGCCAACCTTGCGATCATGCATGAGCGCCGTTGCGACAACTTGCCCTTCATGCTCCACGACAAGTGCGTGACGTGCCCACTGATAGGAGGACGCGAGCATCCGATTAATCGCGGCCAGGCATTGTGGGTAACAGTCCGGCTGGTAGAGGTAGGGCTTGAGCATGATATGCAGCGGATAGTCAAGGAACCCCTCGGTGATAATGCGCGTCATTTCGGGAATATCGCCGCGCGTAGCGGGTCGACACTTCATGGGCCACCTCCTTCATCAACATGGGCACATGAGCAATTTGCTATCAAAAACCTAACCGCAGGTAGACACCTGTCATCCTACGGGATAGACACCAATCTAGCCTTGTCAACGAGGCGTGTTTTTCTTTGTCACTCGGACTTCTTTTATTTGACGATCGGTCAGGTAATCTTGCATGCGCTCCCCCTCGTTGCTTTGTATCCACGAACGGACGATAATCGAGTGGTTCATATCAGGAGGACTGCATGCGACTCTTTCACGCCCTGTGCGCCACGCTCGGGGCACTACTCATCGTGTCGACGCTACCGTCGGGAGCCTACGCCGCCGACGGGCCGACACTGTCGGAGGCGTTCGTCCTGACCAAGGACGGCCAGCTCGTCGACACGCTGACCCTCATTGATCCGTCCCGGACAATGAGTGAGTCGGCGTGCCAGCCCTACGCCGGTAAATCATCGGACCAGCATGTCGAGTTCGTGACGCGCGACGACGCAACCGTGTGTCACATGCAGCTCATGTACACGAATGCGGAGAGTGAATCTGAGTTCTCCCTCGAGGACTCCGGCGAGTTCGTCATGACCGCTCACGCCGAGCGCACGCTCACCGAGTCTCGAAAGTTGTTCCACCCGGACTTGACGCTTAAGTCTCTGTCCCTGAGTGTCGAGGGAGAGGTACAGTCCGCCACCGCGGGAGCTTCCACGTCTGCAACGACATACGAGGGCCGCACATTCTCCGTCACTTCCTGGACCGACACCGTCCCCCAAATGATCACCGTGAAAGGGTCTCTCACCCCTGGCGGCGACCCCACTGCCGCGGCGACGACGAATGCACTGAAGGATCCATGGGGCGTGACCCCGATGCCTACCTCGGCCTCGGCGAGCTCGAGCGTAGCACCCACGGCGGACGCTGCCACCGCAACCGAAGAATCCTCCGATCCTCCGATCGCTCTTCTCATCGGTCTCATCGTTGGCCTCGTCCTTCTCGTCATCGGCATCGTGGTTGTCGTCTACGTTGTGCGCGCCAAGCGTGGAAAGAAAGCGACATCCGGAACGCTGGCCGCCGCCCCGGCTTCGCATGTACACGGTCCCTCTCCTGCTCGTGGGAACGAGGGCGTGGAGCGCTACGCCCCTCCGACACCGATTGCGCCCGCCGCTACGTCCGCTCCTGCTCCGGCTCCCACCACGCGTCCTTCGGCCTCCCTGAATCCTCCGCAGCCGACGCCGCGTGACACCGGTTTCACGTGGGAGCACAAGTCGCGCCCGATGCCCACCGCTGCTCCCGTAGCTGCGACCTCGGAGGCTCCCAAGAGGCGACGCTCGCGCAAGGACCACAGGCCTGCGGTCTTCCCTGAGCGCCCCGCACAGCCGATGGCCGGCCAGTCGATGCCTGGCGCCGGCATGTCCAGCGGCCCCCTCCAGGTCCCGATGACCGGCGTTTCTCAGCGCAGCGCGGCCCCGGCCGCACCCCCTGCTTCCCCGCAGGCTCCTACCGTCGCGCCTACCCCGGCCACCACTCCGACACCCACGCCAGCGTCCCAGCCCGTCGTGGCGGTGCCGCAGGCCGTAGCATCGGCACCACAGCGAGAGACTCACACGGAGTCCGCCTCTGATTCCTCGCTTCATCGTCGTTCGCGCCAGGCCTCGGAGGCTCAGCAAGCGGCCGACGACGCTCAGCCGGTGTTCCCGAGCAGACGTTCACAGCGTCAGGTGGTCCGCGACGCGCATGTTCCTCAGCCTATTCCGGCCCCCGAAGAAGCACCTGCAGCACAGCAGGTGCCGATTCCCGTGCCCATGCCTCCCATTCCGCCCGTGCCGCCGCCTCCCGCGAGCGCCGTCGACGCTCCCGAGACGATGCTGATCCCGAAGGTCCGCCAGGCTGCTATTCCGGTGCCCGAGCCCGTCGTGGTACCCGAACCGATCGTCGAACCCGAGCCGGTCGCTGTGGTCGAGCCTGAACCGATCGTCGAACCCGAGCCGGTCGCTGTCATCGAGCCGGAACCCGTCGCGGTGGTTGAGCCCGAGCCGATCGTCGAACCGGAACCCGTCGCGGTGGTTGAGCCCGAGCCGATCGTCGAACCCGAGCCGGTCGCTGTGGTCGAGCCTGAACCGATCGTCGAACCCGAGCCGGTCGCTGTCGTCGAACCGGAACCCGTCGCGGTGGTCGAGCCCGAACCCGTCGTCGAGCCGGAGCCCGTCGTGGCGGCTGAGCCCGAACCCGTCATCGAGCCGGAGCCCGTCGTGGCGGCTGAGCCCGAGCCAATCGCGGAACCCGAACCGATCGTCGAACCCGAACCGATCGTCGCGCCGGACCCCGTCGTCGAGCCGGAGCCCGTCGCGGAACCCGCCCCGGCCTCGTCGATGTTGTTTATTGATGACGCGGAGATGCCGACCGCGCAGATTCGTCGTGTCCGCCGGGAGAGGCCCGCAGACTGGGGGATGCCCGAGCCGGTCGCGCCGGTGCAACAGCCCGAGCCCGCCCCTCAGGTGTCCACTCCCCCGATGACGCCGGCTCCGTTCGAGCAGAGTGCGCCCGCCATGCCTTCGGTCGTCGAACAGCCGCAGGCCCCCGCATCCCCGCAGATGCCTGCCGCCTTCCAGGCGCCGGCCGCTGCGACCCCCTTCCAAGAGGACTGGAACGCGGAAATCTCCCAGAAGAAGGAAGCCCCGCGCGAGCAGGAAGGTGACAAGAAGCGCCGCAGGCTGTGGGGCTGGGGCAAGCGCCGCAAGAAGCGCAACGAGGCCGCCACCGCGCCCGAACCCGAGATCGATGAGCCGATCGAGTCCTCTCACGCGCCGATGATTTCAGTCGACGCGCAGGACGAGGATGACTGGAACGACTGGCAGAACTGGAACTCGCGCAGCTAACCGAGCGCCGGGGAGCGCCTATAGGCGGCTCTCGACCTTGGCAAACTCGACGTAGTGCGCGAGCTCCTCATCCAGATCATCCGGACTATCTGCGCCATCGGACGTGGCCTCGGCCTCTACATCCGCTTCATCCTGTCCGTAGCGCTCCAACAGGAGGCGCTCTCGGTAGAGGTTGTCCGCTGTCACCCCGATGGTACGGATGAGGGATGCGTTGAGGGCCATGCCGATGATGATGCCGATAATCGGCAGGATCTGCGCCATCTTCAGGCCGACGAGACGCGCGCCCAGTGCCGCGAACAAGGAGTTCACGGACGCCGTCAGCGCATTGTTCCCGATGCTCTCCATCGATCCGCGTTTGGTGAGCTTGCGCACCACCTTGTTGAACATGCGCATCGAGGTCTCCTTCTCGACGGCATGGTCACCAACAGTGCTACGCGGGGCGATCGCCTGGGATAAAACCATCGCGGAAAACAGCTTTTCAGCTGGGTCCTTCGTGTCATAGCCGTAGTAGGCAGCCGTGTGGGACACGAGGCGCGCAGAGGAAGCCAAGAACGTCGCGATATCGAGGCCGATCGCCCCCACGATCACGCCGATACCGGGCGCCGATGCGATGCCCAGACCGAGGAGAGCAGCGACCGACCCTCCCGTCGCGAATATGCTGCTCACCGCTCCCTCGGTCGCGGTAGCAACGGCGTATCCGACCTTCAGGTGGGGCCTGACCGATTGGATCTCGGCCAGGTTGAGGTTTCGAATGTCCTCGAGGCACTCGATGTCGTTGCCCGCCCGGCGATACGCCTTCACAATTCGCTTTCGCGGAACTGAGGATTCGGCGGCTGACGTTGTCTTCTCGACGAGCCCCAGGACAGCCGATGAGGTCTTGTCCGCAATCGCTGCCCCGCCGGGCACCTTGCGCGCGAGGTCGACCGTTTTTTTCAAAGGGGTGAGCACGTACGAACGGATGCGCTGAGTGATGACGCGAGGACTGCGCGGGCTGATCTGAGCAGCCTTCCATTCTTGGATCGCATCCCACTGCGCACGATCGTCACCGGTCATGCGCTGACGCATGTCGTCAGCTTCGCTGTCCGCTTCTTCTGAACAATCCGGCATACCCCCAGCCTACACGGCCGACAATCGCAACTTCATGGAACCGCGGGAGCGAGACTGCCGCTCCCCTACGGGCGGCTCTCGGCCTCGGCGATCTCCACGTAGCGCGCGATGTCTGCGCTCAGCTCCTGGGTATCGGCAGGCCTCACCAGGTCCGTGGAGGCACCGTCGCCAGGCTCCACGCGGCCGTAGCGTTCGGCGAGGAAACGCTCGCGATACAGGTGATCGGCGGTCTCGCCGATGGTGCGCATCAGGGCGGCATTGAGCCCGGCACTCACGACGACGCCCGCGACGGGGACGATCTGCGCGAGCTTACGGGATGCCAGGCGCACGCCCATCGCACTGAAGAGGGAGTTCATCGCGCTCACGACCACGTTGCCGCCGAGGCCGTCGAGCGAACCGCGCCGGGCGAGGTCGCGCATCACCTTATTGAAGGCCAGCATCGTCGTCTGCTTTTCAACAACGAAATCACGACCGCTGCCCATCGGATCGATCGCCTGTGAGAGCACCATCGTGGAGAAGAGTCGCTCAGTCGGGTCCTCCGAGTCGTAGCCGTAGTACGCGGCCGTGTGCGCAACGAGGCGGGTCGCGGCAGCCAGGAAGCTCGTGATATCAACGGCGATCGCCGAGGCCGTGACGCCCACTCCCGGGGCGGAAGCCACGCCCATGCCAAGCACTGCGGCAACGGAACCACCCGAGGCGAAGACGCCGCTCACCGCGCCCTCGGCGGCCGCGGTCGTCGAATAGGCCAGGCTCAGGCGGGGCTTGACGGTGAGGACGTCGTCGAGCGTCAGAGAGCGGATGTCCTGCAGGGTCCGCACGTCAAAGCCCGCGGAACGATAGGCCTTGAGGATGCGCTTGCGGCGCACCGAGGCCTCGGATGCGGAGGCTGCCAGCTCGACGAGGCCGAGGGCAGCGGAGGACACGGTTCGGGTCAGCGCCTCGCCGCCGGGCACCTTGCGCGCGATGGACACCGCCTTACCCAGGGGCGCGAGGGCCGCCGAGCGGACGCGCTGGGAGATGACTCGGGGGCGGATCGGGCGCATCTGCACGTCCTTCCACCGCTGGATTTCGTCCCAATGGGCGGCGTCGGACTCGCTCATGCGTGCACGCAGATCGTCAGACATGTTCTCCCCGTTTCTCTCGCGGTCGCTAACTCACCAACACTACACAGTGAGGGCCTCGTGCGAGGCTGTAGCGCCGCCGCGTCCCCTGTTATGCTTGTGACCTGGTAGTCAGATTCGGCCTCGATACGAAGGAGCTTCCGTGGAATCTCGTGAGTCGCTCATCAACCAGATCGCTCTTCTCCATGAGGAGAAGGAACACCAGAAGATCATCGCACTCATCGAGGGCCAGCCCCCGGCCGCGATGGACTACGAGCTGACGAGCCTGCTGGCGCGCGCCTACATCAATTACGCTCAGCCCTACATGGATTCTTTCCAGGAACACATCAAGCACGCGGTGGAGCTGCTGCGCAGCGTTGAGGCCGAGGGCATGGCAGACCCGCAGTGGTACTACCGCATCGGCACCGCCCTGTACTGGCAGGACGAGGAGGAAAGTGCCATGACGTACCTGGAGCAGTGCCTCGCGATGGACCCGACCCACGAGGACGCTCCGCAGGTCATCGAGGAGTGCAAGCGCGCCCTCGAGCGTCGCACAGTCGTACGTCCCCTCGACATGCGTGCACTTATCGACTTCTTCGAGCGCAACGACTACAGGTACGACGTTGAGGACAATCGCCTGCGCACGGGCTTCACGAACGGCTACTACGTGTTCTCCGTGATCGACGATGGAGCGGACCTGAGCATGTGGGGCGGCATCCGCGAGGATGTGTCGATGGAGCTGCGCCCGCGCCTCATCCAGGCGTGCAACGACTGGAACGCGGCCACCAAGTGGCCCAAGGTCTACGTGGCGACGCTGGACGACGGCACGCAGCGCGTGTGCGCCGAGCAGTTCGTCTCGTCTCGCTACGGCATGACTGACGCGCAGGTGTCGATCAACATCGACCGTTTCATTTCCGCGTCCGAATCCTTCTTCAAGGAGCAGATCGAGCGCATCCCCGCACTGGGTGGCGCGAGCGAGTAACGCTCGCACAGAAACGTTCCTCGGCCTCGTCTTTTCGGACGAGGCCGAGGTTCGTTATACGGTCACTGCCCGACGCGCTGCGCCAATGCTCTACGCATTGCTGCGGGGCACGTAGACGCTGAGGCCGCCGTCGCTGACCACGCCCGTGAGGGTCCCGTCATCCGCGACGAGCACGGACGGGTGGTCACCGATGATGCACTCCCACGCCTGGCCTGCATGGCGTGTTCCCACGTAGAGGGTCTTCTCAGCGGCCATTCGATCGGAGAGGATGACGGCGCAGCCGGAGCCGGGGATCTCGTCCTTGCCTTCGCGGGCAAAGCCCACCACGTCGGGATGATCAAAAGCACTGTGCTGCGGGCCGACAGCCGCGCGGGCTCGGATACTCATGAGGACCGGCAGCTCACGCACGGCGGGCAGGTCGTCGGACTCGGGGGAACCCAGAAGGTCACCCCAGAACACGCAGGGAACCCCGGCCTCGTTGAAGAGGATGAGGGCGTAGGCGGCCGCCTTGAACCAGGGGGCGACCGTGGAGGCCAGGGACTGGCCGGGCTGCGTGTCGTGGTTTTCGACGAAGGTGACTGACTTGTCCGGATGGGAGGCAGTCAGCGTGTTCTCCCACAGGCGCGCCAGGTCCACGTTGCCATCCGAGGCCGAGGCCTGGTGGAGGTGGTAGTGCAGGGGGACGTCGAAGAGCATGACGTTGGGGACCCGCTCCAGGTAGTCCTCGAGCTCGCGCACGTCGCCGCTCCAGTACTCGCCGACGGCGGGTAGGCGGCGCCCGGTGGAGGCGCGCAGGTCTTCGAGCCAGCGGGCGTAGAAGTCCGATCCCACGTGCTTGACGGCGTCGAGGCGCAGCCCGTCCACGCCGGTCGTCTCGACGTACCACTTGCCCCAGCGGTCCAGCTCTTCGCTGACGCGGGGGTCGGTGACGTGCACGTCGCAGCCCATCAGATAGTCGAAGTTGCCGAACTCGGTGTCGACGGACTCGTTCCACTGCTTGCCTTCGAAGAGCCACAGTCCGTTGCGCTTCGTGGCTTCATCCCAGTCGATGCCGTGGAAGCACGTCCAGTCCCACGTGAAGGCCGAGTACACGCCCGCGCGCCCCGGGAACGTGAAGTGGGTCCACGCCTCGATCGTCTCGGGCTCCCCGATGGCCTCGTGGCGGTTCTGGGGGTTGATCGGGGTGGCTCGCACGGTCTCGGTCGCATCGGCGCCCAGGCGGTGGTTGAGGACGATGTCGGCGCACACGGCGATTCCCGCCTCGTGCAGGGCCTCGATGGCGGCCAGGTACTCGTCCTTCGTCCCGTACTTCGTGGGCACGGAGCTCCTCTGGTCGAACTCGCCAAGGTCGTACAGGTCGTAGACGCCGTAGCCGACGTCGTTGATACCCTCGTGGCCCTTGTAGGCGGGCGGCAGCCAGATGATGGTGACGCCCAGGTCCGCGATCGCCTGGGCGTGCTCGGCGAGGTAGCGCCAGTGGCTGGCGTCCGGCACCATGTCCCAGGCGAAAGCCTGCAGGATCAGCGGGCCCGCCTCCGTCATGGACGAGGCCAGGGCCGGTTCGATCGTCTCATTCACCCGCATATCGTGGCAGGTTTCCCCGCCCCCGGGCGCGCGAGAATGGGAAACAGTGGCGGGGTATACACGGTAACGAGGCCGGGGCTGGGTACCGCTGATGCGCGCGGTACGGCCCCGGCCTCGTCGGTGGCGCGTTACTTGCGGCGCCCGAAGAGTCCCTTAACACCACTGGTGACACCCGATGCAGCACTCACCACGCCAACCGCAGCGATTCCCACTCTCCCTTGGAAAGCGGCATCAACAGCTCCCACGATGCCCTGTTCCTGTTCAACAGAGTTCGCTGTCGTGATGCCCCGCTTCCACATCTCGGCATCAATTCCGGGAGGAGGAAGCTCGCGCAGGTGATTCTTCAGTCGAGAAGACTGCGACTGAAGCGACATAAAAGTCAAGCCGCTCGACACAACTCCGCCAATGACGGGGAGTACCTTCGAGAATCCCTGAGTGAAAGCTTTCTTAGTGAGATTGAGGCCGATATATTGCAGGGTCTTTTTGACAGCCCGATACCACGAGGTCTTCATCAGGAATTGCTTGGTCACTTGCTTTTTGACTGTGTCCATCACAGTCGAACTGGCGAAAGAGGAAAGAGACATAGCTGCTTCTTCAACGTCGAGCATCACGCCAAAGAAAATAGCGATGATACCAATCGTCTCGTCGTCCACCTCTTCCTTCGCTCCAAGTAATTCACGCCATCCGTAGAGGTATGCAAGCTTCTGCACGATCCTGAAAGCATGCACGTAGTACTGCGTAAGATCAGCGGGGATCGTGCCAAGCATCGCGAAGCCGCCGGGAATACCCGCAGCAAAGGATATTGCTGCCGACTTGTTTGTCTCGTAGGAGATAACTTGCTCAGCCAGCCTATCGAGTTCAGCTAGCGGGATGCCAGCGAAGGCAGGGTTGGTAGCGATCGCCCTCCGAATCACTTCTTCGTGCACGCCACGCTCACGCAGTTCCTGGCGCAGGAAGTCGTCGCGGTTGATGCGCACGCCGGGCACGCGCACAACCTTCTTCAGGAATTCGACCGCATGCCGTTCAGCCTCGCTCCGTTGATCAGCCGTCAACTCCCCACCGATTGCTTCAGGCTGCATGTCCCGCCGATTTCCATCGTTTTCGCCATGAGAACCCGGTTTGTTGAGACTGCCCCACATGTCATTCCTTTACACTCCGTTGTGACCTCACCATGAGGCCTGGATACGCGACAACTATAACCTAGTTCCCCTTAGCGATGGCGCTCATGACACACCGTCATTATTCTCAGGTCCACGGACGTCAGCGTCGGGCCTAGGCTGGTCTCATGTGGATCCTCACCGCCTGCTTGTCAGCCCTGTTCGCGGGGCTGACTGCCGTCCTCGCGAAGGCGGGCGTCGCCTCGACGAGTTCGACGGTCGCGACGGCGCTGCGCACGGTTGTCGTGGCCGCGGGGGCGTGGGGCATGGCGGCGCTGACCGGAGCGGCCTCCGGCGTTGCGTCTATCGATGGGACTTCTGCGCTGTTCCTGGTGCTGTCCGGGTTGGCGACGGGGGCCTCGTGGCTGTGCTATTTCGCAGCGTTGTCTCGAGGGGACGTGTCCCGCGTGGCGCCGATCGACAAGCTGTCGACGGTCCTCGCGATCATCCTCGCGCTCGTCCTGCTGGGCGAGCCGGTGAGTTTGTGGAGCGCGGGCGGGATTGTTGCGATCACGGCGGGAACGCTTCTGATGGTGGAACCCTCCGACCTGTCGGGCCTGCCACGTGCGCTGCGCGGGGGTGGCAGCTGGCTGACGTTCGCGCTCGCATCCGCGCTGTTCGCGGCACTGACGTCGATCCTCGGGAAGGTGGGCATTTCGGGGGTTGATCCGACGCTGGGAACGGCGGTGCGCACGCTGGTGGTGCTGGCGATGGCGTGGGTGATCGTGTGCATGCAGGGACGCCTGAGCGAGGTTCGGTCGGTCCCCGGCCGCGAGCTGGCGTTTATCGTCGCGTCGGGTGCTGCGACGTGCGCGTCGTGGCTGGCGTACTACCACGCGCTGAAGGATGGACCCGCCTCGGTCGTCGTGCCCATCGATAAGCTGTCGATCCTCGTGACCGTCGCCGTGTCGGCCGTGGCGTTTCACGAGCGTTTCACGCCGCGCTACCTGCTCGGCCTCGCCCTCATGTGCGCGGGGACGGCGGCCATGGTGGTGGCGTAGATTCGCATCTGCTCGACGTTCTAGTGCCCTTGTTTTTCTTCTGAGGTGTCGGTGTTGTTGACGATGAGCTGACCCAACGGGAACGGGCCCGTCGTCTCGGTGGTGGTGACCAGGCCATTAATCGTCTGAGTGTCACCCGTGAAGGGGTTGGTGGCCGTGCCCGCCCAGGTTGTGGTGAGCGTGATAGTGCGCGTAGCGGAAGGGTAGGGGCCGTCCAGGAAAGACTTCCACCCGTTCGGCGCCTTGTAATAGTGGCGAATCAGGGCGGGATCAGTATTGGGGTCCATGCCCTCCTGCCAGGGCATCCCCGGCGATGTCGTGGTCAAGTCCGGGGTCCCATCCCCCCAACTCCACGTGTAGGACGTGGCCGTGAGGGTGACCGTGATGTCGTGCCCCAACAGCGTAACGGTGTGGGTCTGCGTGGGATGCGTAGCGGCAACGAGCGTAGGAATGTGCTTGTTCGTGTACGAGACCCCTTCGGGTCGCTTGTGGAGGCCTGCGCCGTCGGCGTGGATAATTGTTGCCGCCGCGAGGAGAAGGTCGCGAGTCGTGGGCAGTTGCGCGGGGGCTCGCGTGACGGTTCCAGTGACGGGATCAAATGGTATAGAACAGTCCTCGTCCGATACATGACCGTCATTGGGAGCGGTTCCAATGGATACTGACGCGCACCTTGCCCAATTCCAGAAACGCTGTGCCTCTGGAGCTGCTGTTGCATCAGCAGTGAGATGAGCCCTCTGGTCGTTGACCGTCGATGGATTGCTCGATGGTTGTTGTTGCCCGGGAGTCTGCCGTGGTTGATGATCGTTTCCGTATACTTCTGCGGCGTCTTGTTGTCCAGTCCTGCATAATCCAAATTGCCATGATCCACCGCCGGAACATGAGGCGGACGATGGGTTGGAGATATCATCAGCTCTTGCCGTGGGTACATTGGTGCATAGACTGATCGCGGGAAGAATTATAATTCCAAGAGCGATCCAACTAATTTTCCTCATAGTCCGATACACTCCCTTCAGTGGCAACCCAATGACCATCTTTCCATGTCATGAATAGAACAAATCTAATGTCGAATGGGGAATCGCTGACAACGATCTGCTTACCCATGCAGGCTGTTCCGTTAATAGTTGTTACTTTGAAAATGACACCTATCGTGTTGGGCTGGGCATTCCATTTTGTGTCTGTAATTGGTTCGACTGACACAATACTCGCGACCGATGAGGTATTTCCGTAAACCCATCCATTTGTATAAACGGCATTGATACTGTCGATGGTTGAATCATGAAACTTAGCTCCAGATTCTGTGATATCAGCGAAGGGCTGCGTGTCTCCTGTGTTCCATGCGTAGCTGAGTGTCTCGATGACGTACTCAGCAGTGAGTTCCGCGCCTCGTTCGGTGTTCTCCTTGGCTTCTTCGGGTAGTTCGGGCTTCGTGTACGTGTCCGTGGCGAACTCGGCGGGGCGCACGAGGACCCCGTCGGGGCCGATCTCATAGCCGCCTGACATCGGGGGTTCAGTCGACATGGTTGGTGCGGGCGCTGGATGCACCGTGGGGGTCGCCGCGGCGCTGGGTTTCTCGCTCCACGAGCCGATGCCCGCGGCCAGCCTGTAGGCAACAACACATGCCACAGCCACCAGCACAGTAAGACCGATGCCGATCGCCCACGGGCGGAGCGCTGCTCGTGTGGCCGCTATGGAGCGCTTCTTGCGGCGTGACGGCGGGGCGAGGAAGGCTTGTTCCTCTTCTTCGTTGACGGGTCGCTCGGATAGGGGTGGGACCTTCATGGTGTGTGTGCCTCCACGGTGAGGTGTCCTCCGACGCGCCCCCACCCTTGGGAGCACGTCCTTTGTCATCAGGGTACGCGTAGAACCGACACGAAACACCAAGAATGCTGCGCAACCATCACGCAAATCCTCCCACCCGCATTCCCAGAACCGCACGGATGTGCACACCCAACCCCGGCCTCGTCCGTTGAACGTAAGGCCATGGGTCACTCCCCGGGGAAATACTCCTCGACGATCCCATCCAACTGCACACGGATCTCCTCGAAGGGGCGGTCCAGGTCGAGCGTCGTCGCGCTGATGCGGTTGCCGCTCATGCGGTAGGTGGCGTCGGGCTGGATGTCCTCGTCGGTGGCGGCATAGAGGAGCATGCCCGATACCTCCACGCTCTCCCACGCTCGCTCGAACGCAATCTGCTTGTTCTTCACGTACGCGAAGATCTGATAGAGGTTCCCCGAATGCACGGTCCTCTTGTCGAAGTTGCTCTGCATCGTAGACGCGTAGTACTTCGCGTCGATGATGAGCGCGCGGCCGCGAACGCTCAGCGTGATGTCGCTGCGCATGGCGGGCAGGCCGTCCGAAACCCCGTCGTCGAGCGCCCAGTCGATGAAGGACGCACTGGCGTTCAAACGGGGGTGCTCCTTGCGGTAATACTCGAGGATGAACTTCTCGTAGAGGCGGCTCATGCGCTGCTCGTCGAAGAAATCCATCATGCGCACGGTGCCGTCGCTCTGGGTTTGGAGGAGGCCCTTGACGACGAGCCAGCACACCGCCATCAGCATGCGGTAGGTGCGGTTGTTACGGTCATAGCGCATGTTCCAGTCGACCGCGTGCAGGTCGATCTCGCGCACGTCCGCGAAGAAAACCATGAGCTTCTTCAGGCTCTTCTTGCGCGCCTTCGAGATGTCCGAGCGCACGAGCAGCGCGACCGTCGCCTTGATGATGCGATTCATCGTCGTGTCGACACTGAACTCATCGTAGGAGCACACGAGCTGGCGACGCAGGATCGTCTGCGATTTCACGGATTCGGTGACCTCGATTTTGCCGCGCAGGGAGGAGCGCGCCTCGGTCCGGCTGACGTATTCCTGCCCGAGGCCTCGTTTGAGTTGCAGGGAGACGCCTCTCTCGAGGATGGCAGCGCACAGTTCGGCCGCGTTGTCGAAGTCCTCCGTGGCCACGGCACGGTAGCCCTGCTCGCGCAGTGCCGAGAAGGCGTAGGCGAGCATGTGGAAGACGTTACGGACGCGAATCACCGCAGCGACCTGCGCAGCCTATCGGTCCAGTCGCGGACCTTGCCGGGCTCGTCGAACCAGTATTCCCTGAGCATCGGGATGAGCTCGTAGTCCACGATCGAGGCCAGGGCCGCGTCAGTGCAGGAGTCGGCGTCCATGTTGCAGAAGTAGCTGTGTCCGATGCAGAAACCCTCGCCGAGAGACTCATCCTCCGCGATCTCACGGTTGAGGGATTCCACCTCGCGCACCAGGGCCTCGAACTTCGGATTGTCGAGGCCGGCGCAGTAGTCGCTGAAGCCCTCAGAGTCGAAGGCGGGGCGCAGTTCCACGAAGGCGAAGCGGCGGCGCAGCGCGTAGTCGAGCATCGCGAGGCTGCGGTCAGCCGTGTTCATCATGCCGATAATGTGGACGTTGCGGGGCACGTAGAAGAGCTCGCGGGAGTAGAGGAGCTGAAGTTTGTTCTTCGGTCCGCGTTTATCGCTCTCGATGAGCATGAACAGCTCGCCGAAGATCTTGGAGAGGTTGCCGCGGTTGATCTCGTCGATGATGAAGAAGTAGTCGTTCTCCTCGTCATCGGCGGCCTTCTTGCAGAAGGAGTAGAAGGCACCCTTGACCAGCTCAAATCCCGCGCCGGAGGGCCGGTACCCCTCGATGAAATCCTCGTAGGAGTAGCTCTGGTGGAACTGAACGAGCTTGACGCGCGAAACGTCCTTGACGCCCATCATCGAGTAGGCGAGGCGCTTGGCTGCATAGGTTTTACCGACGCCCGGTGCGCCCTGCAGGATGATGTTCTTCTTCGTGCGCAGCAGGCCCACGATCGCTTCGTAGCGTTCCTCGGACATGTAGACCTCGTTGAGGAATTGCCGGGCGGAGTACTCCGGGAGGATTACTAGCGGTTCCTCACTGTCGACGTCGTCGTCACTGTCCTCGAAGAACATCTCAATACGAGAAAGGAGTTCAGGGTAGTCGGTGATTTCGGTGAGGGTCTTCATTGCCAGTCGTTCGTCGATTGGCCAGTTTCCTGCGGACATCCAGCGGACCTCCCGACAGTTCGGGTAGTGGCCGCCCTCCGGATCAAAGACGTAGTCACCCGCAACAATTCCTCGCCCGAGAATCTCTGAACGTCCCTTCTTCACGAAAACGACATCACCCGGCTTCATCTCGTTCGCAAACTGCCACAGGGCGTGAATGTCGTTCTTCTGGGTACCGTTTTCGGGATAAGTCTGGAGCATCTGCGCCTTCAGATCTTCCTTATGTGCGTAGGCAGTCAGATCCCCTATCTCGCCCCACGCGAGCCCCATAATTCCACGCTCATAGAACTCGTCCCACATGCAGGCTCCCCGGCCGGGGGCGTAGAGCCAGTAGCGCACGGTCTGCACACCGTCATCGCCGAGAGCCGTCGTCTGCATCATCAACTCCTTGAGAAGCACAGCCATGAGTACTGGCTATCCGTCGTCATGGCCACACCCTACCACCCGGGTGACAGGCGACACGATTTACGCACACGAGTCCCCAACAGCAAAGCCGGGCCACGCTCTCGCGCGACCCGGCCACTGCCTCGTCAGACTGAGGCGTTTAGGCGACTTCCACCGTCGTAAGCGGAACGCTTCCGCTCGACGTATCCCCCAGTGCATCTTCAGCACGGTCAAGCTCGTAGCGCATCTGATGGTTCATCCAGAATCCCGGGGTCGTACCAGAGTAGCGGGACAGTCGCATCGCTGTATCGGCCATGGCTCCGCGCTTTCCGCGGACGATTTCATTGATACGACGAGGCGGAACACCGATATCGACGGCGAGCTTGTGCTGCGTAATTCCGAAGCCCTCAATGAAGTCCTCCATAAGGACTTTACCCGGGTGAATCGGAGCAATTTTAGTGGTAGTCAACGATCTCAACCCCTTCTGGACCACTACTGCGCAGGTTGTCACACGTCACGACTGCCCTCACCACGAACGGCGCGGGTCTGCCCGAACAAGCGAACGCACGCGAATGCTCGACGTCTCCGTCTTCCATCACGTAGTCCTTGCCTTCCATGCGCCCCCACCGTCGGGGACGTGCCCTTGCCTTTGAGGATACGCTCAGAAACGACACGAAACACTAAGAATGCCGCGCAACAATCACGCACATTCTCCCACACCCCAACCAACAACCACACAAACGTGCACACCCAGCCCCGACCTCGTCGGAGTTTTTGAGAGACGGTCCGCTAGCTCGGGAAGTGCGCCCGCCCGATCCCCTCCAGCTGTGCGCGGATCTCATCGAACGGCCGATCCAAATCCAGTATCGGCGCGTCTATCAGGTTGCCGCTCGTGGCGTAGGTTGCGCCGGGATGGTCTTTCTCGTCAGTAACCTCATTGAGGATGAGTCCTGAGACCTCGATACGCTCCCCAGCACGCCCAGGATGAGCACCGCACATCGCTTGGAAAGGCTGACGATCTTTCCAGCCGATTCGCGAGGAAACTGCTTGGCCGATCGCTTCCTATCATAGGGGCGCATCTGCCTCTCAGAAACAACGACTATCCCTGGCTGCGGTTTCAAGCGCGGAAACAATGCGGCCGATAAGTTACCGCTGGGAGCGCTCAACAATGTCGGCGCTAGCAAAAGGAAAGCACACTACCTCAAGATAATCGCAGGCTCGCAAGTCTCTTAAAGCCAATTCATTCTTTCCTTGTCTCCCGGACGGCTCCCCGCGGGTTGGCTGCAGCTACAACGCTTTCAATTCATTGCGCCGCCAGTATTCCAGAAGCGTAGGCGAGCGCCCCCATCCCAGTGTAGTGGGATGGGGGCGCTCACTCTTTGCCTCAGCAAGCTGTTAACAGCCACCGCGGCTCAGCGATATCAAAGATCGCGACGGCGACGCTTCATCGCGATAAGGGCACCACCGGCCCCTACCAGCAAGGAAACGACAATGGCGACCACGACGACGTTCGAAGCGCCTGTCTTTGCCAGCGGCTTGGCGGGAAGCTTCGGCGTCGGCACCGGCGTGTACGTGTTCGTCGCTTTCACGGCTACGACCACGTCCTTGTCAGTGATGGTGACCTTACCGTCATTGGAAAGCTCAGACGCAACCGTATAACCGTCGCGGTTTGCCGTCTGAGCGCGCTCACTCAGCGTGCATGCCGTGCCCGTAGGCACTCGCGGACCCTCCACGATCGTGCCATCACCCGGAACGTCAAGGCGCCCCTCGGTGCCATCCGCACACACGTAGTCGAAAACGAACGTGTCCTGCACGAAAGAATCCTGACCGCCCACAACCGCCTTCGCGACTGAGAAGGAGCCACGATCACGCACGTAGGTGTTGGTGGCAGCAACCTTGACGGTAGCGCTGTCCAACACATTGAAGACCGCAGTACCGTTGTTCACACCGTTGGCAGAGCCGTCAACTGTGAGAACAGTACTCAGGCTGGCACCATTGATAGTGGCATCACGCTCGGAGACGGAGCACGAACCGACGGGGACATCAGAGACAGCGTGGTTCTCGCCGCCCTTGACAACTACCGTTCCCTTCACCTGGGCGACGCCGGAGGTCAGAGTGCACGTGTAGTCGAAGGTGAAACGCGCGTCCTTGGCTAGCTCGGCCCCGTCACCATCCACGGTCTTGGAGATCACGAAACCACCCTTGAGAGGCGTATAGGTGTTAGTCACCGTCACCTCAGGGTTCGGTGTCGCGGTCGCCACGGTTACCTGGCCCGCGGAGTATGCCGTGGCCACGGCGTATCCTGCGCGCTGCGCGGTGTCGGCGTTCTCCTTGATGGTGCAGGAAGTACCGAAGGGAAGGGAGGGGCTCTGGACTGCGGTGCCGTTACCAGTCAGCGTCAGGGTGCCAGCCTTTTGTTCCTCAGTGAGCGCCACCGAGTCGTGCGTGCACGCGTACTGCACGTTGAAGGTGTTGTCGGCACCAGTAAAGGCAGCGCCCTCCGTGACCTTCTTCACCGAGAAGGAACCCTTGTTGAGCGTGTAGGTGTTGGTGAAGGTGGCGGCGACCGTCGGTTCGCTAACCAGGCCGATCGTCACGTTCTGGACATCGTGGCCGGTCGGGTCGAGGGTGTAACCGTCAATACCGGCCACTGCAGTGTCCTCAGTCACCTCGCAGGTGGTACCGACCGGAAACTTTTCAGGGCTGGACACGGGGGTCGAGTTACCCAAGACATCCGTGATCTGCCCCTTTTTCTCGGTCTTGTCCGGAAGGGTGCACGTGTACGTGAAGGAGTACTTTTTCGCGTCCGCCCCCTCGGCACCGCTGGCTTTCTTGATCACTTGGAATCCATTGTCGGCAGCTCCGACGGTATTCAACAGGTTGACCTTCGTGGTCTTCTGGTCCTCGATCGTCAGGCTCGTGCCAGCATCGGTGCCGATGGTGAACTTCGGGTCCTTCCACACATAGCCCGCAGGCAGAGTGGGGTTGGCCGTCGAGGTGTCCTCACGCAGGTTGGTGATCGTCGTACCCATTGGGAACGGCGTAGCAAAGCTAGTCTCCTGGCCCCGCTTGACAACCATAGAGGCCGTGCCGGTGCGCTTGTCAGAATTGAGCGTGCTGCTCTGGTCTTCATTCGTAGGCGGCGTCCATTTCGGGTAGTTGTCTACCGTGGTGCCCGCAGGAAGCTCGTAGTCGAAGGTCACCTTGAAGCTGACGTCTGCATCTACGTGTTGCAGATAGTCGGAGGCGATCGTCTTTATGACGCTGAAGGTACCCTCACCTTGCCGCATCTCAACGTCGACGGACCCCGCCACAGTGAAATTCGTAGTCTTCTGCCATCTAAACTTGGTTCCGTCAACCACAATAGTGTTGGTGTAGTCGGTTCCCGGAAGCGCCGTCCCACCGACGAAGAGAGTCTTGTAGGAGATTGAATAGTTCGTCTTTGCCCTGAAAGGGCCCTTGGCTACGATGGTAATCGGAGTCGTTCCATCGGCTGCCATCTGCTCGCACTCACCAGTGACCTCGAAGGTCCCCTGCGCACCGGTCGTTGCCCCTGCCTCCGGTCCTTTGTCCAGAAGGACCCATTGCGAGGGGTTTTCCTCAGATTCGATGGCAGTGAGGTGGATCGACGTCATCGGGCAAGTCATACCCGCGCCGAGCGTATCCTTGAAGGTGATGGTCTGTTCCGTCTGGCCATCAAAGGTCACGCCGAGCGCTTTCATGAAGGTCGGCCCACCGAAGTTGAAGTACCAGTTCGTCTCAGTGTCCCCTTCCTTCATTACTCCGACGTAGCTCTTGTAGAACTGTATGTCCGGACGGTAGGAACTTGTGGACTTGGGGATGCCGCCAGTCCCCGGGAGATCAACGTTGACGGTCTTGTCACGGTTGATGATGAAGGGCAGCTCTTCCTTGCTCGTGTGCGAAACGACACCGAGCTGAAACTTTCCGGTCCCTCGGATGTCCTTGTTTCCAGCCTGGACCAGCGGCGTGATCCCAGCGTCGAACGCGCAAGTCAGAGTGTCGCCTGCGACGGTGCACTGACCCACCGTCTGATCGTCATACTTCATGGGTACCGCAAAGGTCGAGTGGAACTTGAACTCGGCGGGCAAGCTGATTGCGAAGGAGTCACCCTCCTTCGGCGTAATTTTCGAGGCATCCCAGTTGAATGTGAGCAAGGCCAGGCCCTGCACGTAGAGCTCACCGCTCTGCTCCTCGTTGGCAGCGTTCACCTTGGTGAGGCTCAGGTCGCTCACCTCAATCTGAGGGTTGATAGCGGCCATTGCTGGCGCAGCCAGCCCGTGGACCACCATGGCCAGGGCCGCCAGGGCGGTGACGGCAACGCCAGTCAGCCTTGATCTCACTGCCCTCAGTAGCAGGCCGCTAATTGATGTCTGCATGCTTAGACCTTTCACGTTGCAAATGGGATGGGGAAAGGGCGGATGAAGGACACGGCGAAAAGCCCAGTCCTCACGAACATTTACAAAGAAATCTTACCGTGCCTGGCGGACGTATTTCGAGACACTTATAGAACAAGTGTGTGCGAGATCACGTAAACCCGCCCGCTTGAGCGCCATTAGCCCCAAAGGCGCTAGGTCTTTGACCTGCCGTTTTACTGCTGCGGGCTCACAGACGTCCAGTTGGCGGGGATCTACGGCCACCGGATCCCACGTTCCCGTCATCTTTATCACTGAAGGCGCGTCTGACCATCAGGAAATACTCAAGTGCTGAACCGAAACTCCACCACGTCACTACTCCTCGACTTGGTGCATGTCTTGAATTTCCCAACAAGCCTCGGCCACACCCCGAATAAGGAGTACTGCTGCATCAGAGGCGACATTACATCGCCTTGCGACAGTCTCAGCATCACAGCATGACTGCAACCGACTTGACAGAAAGAAGCGCCGCCATTCTCAAAGGAACTTGCCCCTACCCCACAACGATAGGTCAACACGCCACAGCAAGACATCCATCGACAGAGCGTGTGATATGACGTGCATAAATCTAACGACAATCCGAAAACAAGTCTCTTTGGAGAGGTACTACAATGTCAGATAACCCAAACACTGAACACTTACCCGATTCAGAAGCAAACGAGAATCCACTCGATATATCCGATTACCTGACGGACTTCACATCCACCTTTTGCTCTCCTGTCGAGGGTCTACCAATGGACCAAGGCGAGTATATTCGGATTGCAGCGGAATGGACTACCGAAGAAGCTCTTGACCATCTATTCCCCTCCATCGAACCAACCACCTTCGCCGAACTAGCCGAACATTTGAACTCAGAGAGCTCTTTCTGGATAAATAGGAAAGATGAAGACGAGTGACCAACAATCAACATGCTTTGACATAGTCTCAGAACAGCATAAGGCAACATATATATTCCAAAACTTCTCACCCACCACCCGTAAGCGAGTCTTCAGAGTTGAGTGCGGGTGAGTGTCTGGTCCTGCGACAATGAGGATTTCGCATACCCGCTGCTTACTGCGCTCGCAGCTCGCACGCACGGTTCGTCAATCAAATTCGACAAGGCCGTTGATAGCTACGTCAGTCTTGACCGATATCCACATCTCCAATATTCACGCTTTGCCAACTAACAACGCCCAACGGTTCTCATAGCACTCATGGAATCTTTCTGGGTGAGAAACAGCCCACCCACACACAGAACAATTCACGTCCTTCCCTCAGACATTGAATCTGAATTCCACTTTGTACCTGTGGATCTATGAATGCAATCAAAATCGGGTTACTAGCGAGCATTTTCACAAGTCAATTGGTCAATCAAGCAGATGTTGAACCAAAACTCAGAGCATCGTCTAACCTGACGGACTTACTCAAAATCCAGCCCATCCAGCAGACTCCATATGCACAGTTTATACAGATGGAGGATGGGCACTAGTAGTACTGATAGGTACGTCGATCCGATCACGAGCTACGACGATGCCATCTTTGACTATGTAGCACTCCACGAGGTGGGCGCCTCGGAAAACCGAATGCTCGGACCGCACACCGGCTGCTGTGGAGTCAACAATCTGACCACGAATGTTGTTGCGACGCTCGGCCTCCGGACCGCGGTTAAGGACCTTCCACTTCACCGTGTACGGCTGTGGGACCGAGCATGCAACCACCATGAAGCGTAACTTCCTGTCGGCCTTCAGCAGCGTCCCCAAGCGCAACATCTCCCGCAGTTTCATCGGCCGCCACCCAGCCTGGGTCACCTCGCAGTCGATTGAGACAGTGTCCGATATCTCAACCGGGTAGTGGTCCTCGATGAACTCCTCCGTGCACTTGAACGAGCGGGCATCGCGCGAGCTCTTCGCTCGCGGGACGAATGTACCGAATAGTTCGCGCCAGATGGAATCGGCCATAGACGTGCCCTCGGCTTCCATGGCCTCGACACAGCGGTTGTAGGCCTTCTTCGCCTTGGGTTGGAACTTGGCCTTCACATAGACGCGCTGATGGCTGCCAAGGGCCAAGTAGTAGTCATTCTCCGGCTCGTTCTTGAGGAACTCGAAGAAGTCGCGTACCATCCGATCAAATGAGCCGCTACCCGTTGCGTCGAACTCATGCGTTTGCTCGAAGAAGCGGTAAACCAGCGTGTCGATGAGGAGGCCCCCCATGACCACCCCGTTGGCGTTCTTCCATGCGCGGGCCATACGCGCGAGGTGACGCATGTTGGCGGAGGTGCGCGCGACGCTCTCACGGGTAGCTTGAATCTCGTCGCGAGGCTTGGTGATCTTCCAGCTCTCGGACTTCGTATCAGGGTAGGAGAAACTGCGGTCCGCATTCTCGAACGCTGGTTGAACATCGAACTTGAAGGCATTGGCAGCGAACTGCACGCGAACTACGCACTGATCGACCCGGATGTCTGTGTTCGGGTACCGAGCCTTCAGATCGTCGCGGACTCGTTCGAGCATGCGACGAGGTCCACGGTCTCCTACGTAGTCTTCACGAATACCTTCCGGCAGGATGTAGATCATGTCGAGGTCAGAGACCCCTTTGATCGCCGTGTGCCGACCAAAGGATCCAACCATGAGATTGTAGTCGCTACAGCCATCTTTCTTGCGGAAATCTCTGTTGAGTGCCTTGGCGATCTCATCACGTCGGCTGGCGATCACAGAGGCTCTGTCGCCCACCTTAAGAGCGCTCAGCAACCCATCGAAAATCTCTGCCTTTTTCATGACTACCCCTCGTCCTCACCAAGACGGAGCGCTTCGGGGAGGAAAAGGTCAATTTCACGAGTCGTAAACGTCATTTCCTCATTGTTCTTCAGCCCGTCCTGCGCGCGTACGAAGGCTTTGCCTGAGGTGCGCGGGGCTGTGAAGTAGATGTCTCGCGCCAAGATCTGCAGTTCGTCGCGCCGCTTCCGCGCATCCGAGTCCGAGACCTCGCCCGACATCATGTCGGCGATCAGCGAGATGTAGGACTCTCGGATATCCCAGAGCTTGGATGCTATGTCGCGATGAGCTGCCGAAGTCTCGTCAAATTTGAAGGTCTTCGCACCAAGGCTCATCCAACTAACCAGGAGTGCACAGAAGGATGTGGCGAGGCTCGACCACGTTGAGTTGCCGAACAGTCCAAAGACGAGAGTCAGAAACGTGCCTGAGCTCAATGCAGTGAGTGCTATAAGGGTGGCCTGCTGCCACTTATACCTAGAGAAGCTGATGTCAGCTTGCTTCTCATGCGTCTTATGACTGTAGACCACCCGGCCAAACGACTCTCGGACTTGTGCAAGTAGCCTTTGATCACACAGCGGGCCATGTGAAGTGGTTTTCATCAAGTCACTCCTACTCATGCTCAGAGCTCACGCTCGGCCCAGCATCCGCAATCTCGTGAACTACTTCTTTCCCCCAGACGTAAGCCCCGTCCGGAACTCCACCACGTCTCCGTCTTCCATGACGTAGTCCTTGCCTTCCATGCGGACCTTGCCGGCGGCCTTTGCCGCGGCCATGGAGCCGGCCTCGACCAGGTCGTCGTAGGAGACGACCTCGGCCTTGATGAAGCCCTTCTCGAAGTCCGTGTGGATGACGCCGGCGGCCTTGGGGGCGGTGTCGCCCTTGTGGATCGTCCAGGCGCGCGCTTCCTTCTCACCGGCGGTGAGGTAGGTCTGCAGACCCAGGGTGTCGAAGCCGACGCGGGCCAGCTTGTCCAGGCCGGACTCGTCCTGGCCGGATTCGGCGAGCATCTCGCGGGCGTCCTCGTCGTCCAGTTCGACCAGCTCGGCCTCGAACTGGGCGTCCAGGAAGATGGCCTCGGCGGGGGCGACGAGGGCGCGCAGTTCGTCCTTCATCTCCTCGTTGTCCATCTCGGCGGCGTCCATGTTGAACACGAAGATGAAGGGCTTGGAGGTCATGAGCTGGAAGGAACGCAGCGCGTCCTGGTCCAGCTTGGCGCCCTCGGGGCCGGACAGCAGCTCGCCGCGTTCCAGCAGCTCAAGAGCCTGGCGCGCGGTCTCGAGGACGATCGGCTCGGTCTTCTTGCCGCGCACCTCCTTTTCGAGGCGCGGGATCTGCTTTTCGATCGTCTGCATGTCGGCGAGGATCAGCTCGGTCTTGATGGTCTCGATGTCCGAGGCCGGGTCCACCTTGCCGTCAACGTGCACGACGTCGGGGTCGGAGAAGGCGCGCGTGACCTGGCAGATCGCGTCTGCTTCGCGGATGTTGGCGAGGAACTGGTTGCCCAGGCCCTCTCCCTCGGAGGCGCCGCGCACGATGCCGGCGATGTCCACGAAGGACACTGTGGCGGGCAGGATGCGCTGGGAGCCGAAGATCTCCGCGAGCTTGTTCAGGCGCGGGTCGGGCAGGGGGACGACGCCGACGTTGGGCTCGATGGTCGCGAAGGGGTAGTTCGCGGCGAGCACAGTCGCGCGGGTCAGGGCGTTGAACAGGGTGGACTTGCCGACGTTGGGCAGTCCGGCGATACCGATAGTAAGAGACACGCCCCCATCCTATCGGAGCGGGCCAGGTGGTGTTGCCCTACTTCGTGTGGTTTGGCCCGGCGACGCGGGGCGCGTGAGGACGCGCGGGCGCCATGCCTGCCTTCTTGAGGTCGGCGCGCAGGTCGCGGGGCAGCGCGAAGGTCGTGGATTCAGTTTCGGTGCGGGCCACCTCGACGGTGGGGAATCCGCGCTCCTGCAGCCATTCGATGACCTCGCGTACGAGGATCTCGGGCACGGACGCGCCGGAGGTGAGGCCCACGGTGCGGGCACCCTCGAACCAGGATTCCTCAAGCTCGTCGGCCTTGTCGACGCGGTAGGCGGCGCCCGCCCCGGCCTCGAGCGCGACCTCGACGAGGCGCACAGAGTTCGAGGAGTTCGCCGAGCCGACGACGACCATGACGTCCACCTGGGGCGCAATGTGTTTGACCGCGCCCTGACGGTTCTGGGTGGCGTAGCAGATGTCGTCCGACGGCGGGTCGATGAGCTGCGGGAAGCGCTGGCGCAGACGGTCGACGGTCTCGCGGGTCTCGTCGACCGAGAGCGTGGTCTGGGAGATCCACACGACGCGCGAGGGGTCGCGCACGACGACGTTATCGACCTCGTCGGGGGTGCCGACGACCTGGATGTGGTCGGGGGCCTCGCCAAAGGTACCCTCGACCTCCTCGTGGCCCTGATGGCCCACCAGGATGATGTCGTAGTCTTCCTTCGCGAAGCGCACGGCCTCGCGGTGCACCTTGGTCACGAGCGGGCAGGTCGCGTCGATCGTGGCGAGGTGGCGGGTGGCGGCGGCCTCGTGGACGGCCGGGGAGACGCCGTGCGCGGAGAAGACGACGCGGGCACCCTCGGGTACCTCGTCGGTCTCTTGGACGAAGATCGCGCCGCGCTTGGTCAGCGACTCGACGACGAACTTGTTGTGGACGATCTCCTTGCGCACGTATACGGGCGCGCCGTAGAGCTCGAGGGCCTTTTCGACGACGTCGACGGCGCGGTCCACGCCGGCGCAGTATCCGCGGGGGGCGGCCAAGAGGATGCGGCCGCTGCCCTCACCGTGGGAGGAGGGCAGGGGGGTCTCAGCGCTGGCTCGCAGGTCGACGTTTTCATTCATGCGTCCACCCTAGCGCCCGCGGCCCGGGGCGTGCGCGCGCTCGTGGCAATCCCACACGCTCCTCATCGACGAGGCCGGGGCTGTCCACAGGCGTACGCTGCGGCAGCGCGGCGGGGACTTTCCTGTGGCATGCTGAGTGGCGTGACATTGCCTGATACTCATGCTGCGCCGCCTCCGGGCGGCTCGTCCCAGCCTCGTCCGCCCGCCGCGAAGGCAGCAGATACGACGCGGGATAATCCGTGGCCGCTGCGCAGGCTGACGGAGAACATCAAGGTGTACGTGGACCGCATGAGCCCCCTGTGGGTGGAGGGTCAGGTCGTCGAATACAAGGTGCGCCCGGGCGCGAAGATGCACTTTTTGACGCTGCGCGACTTGGAGACGGACACGTCGATGACGGTGACCGCGTGGGCGGGCGTCATGGATTCCACGCCCCTCACCGAGGGTGCACGCGTGGTGACGCGCGTGAAGCCGGTGTTCTGGGAGCGCTCGGGCCGCCTCAACCTGCAGGCCGCGGAGATTCACCTCCAGGGCGTGGGAGATCTGCTGGCCCAGATTGAGGCGCTGCGTGCCCGCCTGGCCGCCGAGGGGCTGTTTGCAGATGCACGCAAGAAACCGCTGCCGTTCCTGCCGCGCACGATCGGTCTGATCTGCGGACGAAACGCGAAGGCGAAGGACGACGTGGTCGTGAACGCATCGGACCGCTGGCCATCCGCGCGCTTTGAAATCCGCGAGGTCGCCGTGCAGGGCGATCACTGCGTACCCGAGGTGGGCCGCGCCCTCCTCGAACTGGACGCCATGGACGACGTGGACGTCATCGTCATCGCGCGCGGCGGCGGCGCGGTCGAAGACCTCCTTCCCTTCTCCGACGAGCGCCTCGTGCGCGCCGTCGCGGACGCCCGCACGCCCATCGTCTCCGCGATCGGCCACGAGGGGGATTCTCCCCTGCTGGACCTGGTCGCCGACTACCGGGCCTCGACCCCGACGGATGCGGCTCGCCGCATCGTGCCGGACCGCGCCCGCGAGCGCGACGGCATCTCTCAGGCGCTGACCCGCATGCGCGGGGCGCTGGGCGCGCGCCTGGCGACAGAGCGCTCAAACCTGACGCTCATCGCGTCACGCCCGGTGCTCCAGGGCCCGGAGGCCATCGTCGAGGGGCATCGCGTGGCCCTCACGCAGCGGGTCACGGCAATGCGATCGGAGATCGAGCGTCGGCTCGCCTCGGAGCGCCAGCAGCTGACTCGCTCGCGCGCGACCCTGACGGCCCTGTCTCCGCAGGCGACGCTGGACCGCGGCTACGCGCTGCTGAAGACTCCCTCCGGCGCACTCATCACCTCTTCGGCGCAGATCAAGAAGGGCGACCTCATCGAAGGCATCCTCGCGTCGGGCCGCATGGTCGCCCAGGTCGTGGGCGCCACCAACCCCACTCCTCCCGCGGACGCGCCCGACACAGGCGCCTGACCTGCAGGCCCCGCCCCGGCCTCGTCCCCATACCTCCCACTCAAAGGAACACGCTTATGACCACGAACGACCAGCTCCCCGATCCCCAGTCCCTCGGCTACGAGGAGGCGCGCGACGAGCTCGTGCGCATCGTCCAGACCCTCGAGGGCGGACAGGCCCCGCTCGAGGACACTCTCACGATGTGGGAACGCGGCGAGGCCCTGGCAGCCCGCTGTTCCCAGATCCTAGACGGGGCTCAGGAGCGCCTTTCTGAACGCACGTCCTCCCCCTCCCCCGAAGCACGCTAATCTACCTTCTATAGATCCGCCCACGCCCGCAGGTGAGGAGACGTCATGACGGTGCAAGCTGAGCCCCACGTGCTCGCGATCGGAGAGGCTCTCATCGATGTCGTCATCACGCACGAGCAGCCCGACTTCCCCGTCGAGATCCCGGGCGGCTCCCCCGCGAACGTCGCCCTGACGCTGGGGCGCCTTGGCCGTCCGGTAGCGCTGGCGACCTGGTTCGGTGCGGATACGCGCGGCCGCCTCATCGACTTCCACATGAACGATTCGGGCGTGTACATCACCCCGGCTTCGCGCGGGGCCTCGCACACGTCGACGGCCCTGGCGCGCCTGGATGAAAACGGCTCCGCCTCCTACACCTTTGACCTCGAGTGGGCCCCGACTGCCCCGATCGAGGTCCCAGAGACCGCGCAGATCATCGAGGCCGGTTCGATCTCCGCGATCATCGAGCCCGGGGCCTCCGCCGTCCTCGACGCGCTTGCCCGGGGCCGCGAGCACGCGCTCATCTTCTTCGACCCGAACGCCCGCCCCTCGATCATGGGCGAACCCACGGCCGCACTCGCCTCCCTCGAGCGTTTCATCGCCCTGGCGGACGTCGTCAAGGTCTCCGACGAGGACATCGACTGGCTGACCGGCGGCGCGCCCGTCGACGAGGTCGTGGATCGTTGGCTCGGCATGGGCGTCTCGCTCGTGGTCGTCACGCGCGGCAAGCACGGGAGCGACGTCACCACGGCCTCGGGCCTGCGCTTCACGAAGACCCCGAGCGACGTCCCGGTCGTCGACACGGTCGGCGCGGGCGACTCTTTCATGGGCGGCATGATCGACGCCATGTGGGGCATGGGCCTGCGCGGCGCCGAGGTACGCGAGGCGCTGCGCACCCTGCCCGAGGAGCAGGTCCGCGCCATCATCGACCGCGCCAGCGCCGTGTCCGACGTGACCGTCTCTCGTAAGGGCGCGAACCCGCCCTGGGCGCACGAGCTCTCCTAAGCACCGCAGACACACGTGACGAGGCCGGTCCCCACGACGGGGTCCGGCCTCGTTCATTGCACGCGCGGCGTAATCGGCACGCGCTTACTTGCCCATGCGGCGCTCGCGCTGCGCGTAGGAGCGCAGGGCGCGCAGGAAGTCCACGCGGCGGAAGTCGGGCCAGTAGACCTCGCAGAAGTAGTACTCGGAGTGCACGGACTGCCACAGCATGAAGCCCGACAGGCGCTGCTCGCCCGACGTTCGGATAACGAGGTCGGGGTCGGGCTGGTCCTTCGTGTACAGGTGAGCGGTGATATCCGCGTCCGTGAAGGAGTCGGCGAGCTCGTCGAGGGTACGTCCCTGGGCCGACGCCTCGCGCATCATGGAGCGCACGGCCTCGGTGATCTCGTGTCGGCCGCCGTAGCCGACCGCGATATTGACGGTCATTCCCTGCACGTCGGCGGTGCGCGCGACGGACGCACGCAGGTCATCGGACACCTTCTCGGGCAGCAGGGACAGGTCGCCAACCACGGCCAGCTTCCAGCGCCCCTGGTCCGCCAGGAGGGAGACGGCCTCGCAGATGATGCGCAGCAGCTCGCCCAGCTCGCCGGCATCGCGGGACAGGTTGTCGGTCGACAAGAGCCAGAGCGTCACGATCGACACACCCGCGTCGTCGGACCACTGGAGGAACTCGCTGATCTTCCCGGCGCCAGCGCGGTGTCCCTGCGAGGCGGTCGCGCCCAGGGACTTCGCCCAGCGGCGGTTACCATCCAGGATCACGCCAATGTGTGCGGGCACGGCGGCATCAGACAGCTCGGCTTTGAGGCGACGCTCATACATGTCGTAGAGCATGTTCCACTGGGCCATGATGTCCCTCCTGCTACTGTCGCACCCTGCGGCGCGGCGTACTCTTATGACATTAAGGGTATCGCGCCGTAGGACGGCAGGGAAACACAAGAACTCTCGAAGTGCGAGAACACGCCTATCGCAACAAGTTACGGCGTAGTAACCTACGGACTCGTAAGAAATGTTGACAGGTTGACAGGGGGAACGGATGAAGATCGCATCGCTCACGCCCAAGGAATGGTTCTCGGGCCAGCTCGTGCAGATCAAGCCCAAGCTGCGCGGCTGGCTGCACCTGGGCGCCGCCCCGCTGTCCCTGGCCGCGTCCATCGTCCTCGTCTGCCTGGCACCCACGACTCCGACGAAGATCGGATCCGCCGTCTACCTGGCGTGTTCCCTCATCCTCTTCGGGGTCTCGGCCGCCTACCACCGCTTCTACTGGGCCCCGCGCTGGGAAATCATGTGGAAGCGCCTCGACCACTCCAACATCTTCCTGCTCATTGCGGGCACCTACACGCCGATCACAATCGCGCTCCTGGACCGCTTTGACGCCACCGTTCTCCTGTCAGTCGTCTGGGGCGGAGCAGTTGTCGGTATCCTCCTCAACCTCTTCTGGCCCACCGCACCACGCTGGCTGACTACCCTCGTCTACGTCGCGCTCGGATGGGTCGCGGTCTGGTACCTACCCCAGCTGTGGGCGGGCGGTGGCCCCATCGTCGTGTGGCTGATCGTCGCCGGAGGCGTCCTGTACACGCTCGGCGCGGTCGTCTACGGCACCAAGAAGCCCGACCCCTCCCCCACCTGGTTCGGCTTCCACGAGATCTTCCACGCCTTCACTGTCGCCGCGTGGGCCTGCCACTGCGTCGCCGTCTACCTGGCGGTCCTGAATTCCTGACGCGCCGCCCGGCTAGGCTGCGCTCATGGCCAGGCGCAATGTTGCTACACTCAACACCATGCGCGCCGGCACCCGTGTGTCGGCGCTCGATTACTGACACGTCATTGGAGGAACCATGGCTGACACACAGTGGCTCACGCAGGCCCAGTACGACCTGCTCGCAAACGAGCTGAAGGAGCGCGTCGAGGTCAAGCGCGTCGAGATCGCGCGCCTCATCGATGCCGCCCGCCAGGAAGGCGACCTGCGCGAGAACGGCGGCTACCACGCCGCGCGCAACGAGCAGTCCATGAACGAGACCCGCATCCAGGCCCTCCAGGAAATGCTGGAGCACGCCGAGGTCGGCGAAACCCCCGCCGACGACGGCATCGTCGAGCCCGGCATGGTCGTCACCGCCCTGGTTGCGGGCCGCGAGCAGAAGTTCCTGCTTGGTTCGCGCGACGCCGGCGGCGACCTGGGCATTCAGGTCTTCTCCGCACAGGCTCCCCTGGGCGCCGCCGTCATCGGCCACAAGGCCGGCGACAAGCTCTCCTTCGAGGCCCCCACGGGCCGTATGATCGAGGTCGAGATCCTCGACGCCAAGCCCTTCGAAGGCTGAGTCCGCAGTCGGCCAGGCCCGCGCGGCCTCGCCCCTCAATCAACGCGAAGCGGGTCCCACCAACCGGTGGGACCCGCTCTTGCATATGCGGCTAAGGAAGCCTTAGGCCTCCACGTGGGGCGTCGGAGGCTCCCCCGACTTCTGCTTCTCATCAGCCGACGTTTCCTCCCGGTCGGCGTCGCCCTCCGACTCGACGCGGGCCTCAACGTGAAGATCCGCCGAGGCCACGACCTCGTCCTCGCTCGACTCCGCGCGAGCCACGTAGGGACGCGTGTCGGGCTTACCGGCGTAGGAGGCTGCGATCTCCTCCTCGAGGGCGCCGGGAGGACCACCCGGGCGATCCGACGCGGTCGCGAGCTCGGGCATCGGGTCATACCCGTGCAGGTACATGACGGTCGCATTGATGAACGCCGCAATCGGCACCGAGAAGACCGCACCAGCGATACCAGCGATCGCCGAACCCGCGGTGATGACGAGCATGACGGCGACGGGGTGCAGGGACACCGCGTTCGACATCATGAAGGGCTGCAGAATGTTGGATTCAACCTGCTGGACGACCAGGATGATCACCAGCATGATGATGGCCTTCGTCAGGCCACCGTTCACGGCCGCCACCAGCACCGCGATGACACCGGACGTCAGAGCACCCAGAATGGGCACGAACGCGGCGAAGAACGTGATGACGCCGATCGGAATAGCCAGGGGCACGCCCAGGAAGAACGCGCCCAGCGCGATACCGATCGCGTCGATGGCCGCCACCTGGATCTGCGTGCGCACGTAGGAGCCGAAGGTCGCCCAGCCGCGGATTGCGCTCTCATGAACGGGGACACGAGCGGGCGCGGGAAGCAGACGCACGCACCACAGCCAGATCGAGCGCCCCTCCTTTAGGAAGAAGAACAGACAGAAGAGCATCGTCAGGCCGGAGGTCGCCAGCGTGCCCACTGACGAGGTGATACTGAGAGCCCCAGTCGCCAGCGTCTCCTTGTTGGTGTTGAGCCAGCTGACCAACTCGGAACGCAGCTGCTCGGCCGCGGCGGTCAGAACGGTCGTGTCGATCTTGAGGGGGCCGTTCTGCAGGAACTCATTGTGCAGGATCGCATCGAGCAGGGCACGGAAACCCTCGGCGGCCTGCGTGGCCAACTGCGGGACCTGCTGGATGAGTTCGGCGGCGGCCTGGCTGAGCGCACCGGCGACAGCCGCAAAGAAGACGAGCAGGCCGACGGTCGCAGCCAGAGACGAAGGGAAGTGCAGGCGCCTGCGCATCCACGACACGAGGGGTTCGAGGAGGACCGTCACCGTCAGCGCAATCGCAACCGGCATGATGACGATCGTCAGGCGCGCAATGCCCCACAGCACCGCCATGACCAGGCCAGCGACGACCAGAGTGCGCCACGAGAACGCCGCAGCCACGCGCAGGGTGCGCGGGACGGCCACGGCGACATCGCGCTCGTCTTCGTGCTCCTCGCGCACCGACACCATGACGGGTGCGGGGGTAGGTTCGCCAGTGTGCTTCGTGGGCAGCGCCGCAGAAAGCCTGCCCATGAGGTCGGATAGCTTCCAGCGCGGCTGTTCCTGAGTATCGGCCACGGTCCCTCCTTTTCATTCTTCCCTAAGCATACCCGCCCACTCCCCCATTTCCGTCCGCGCACCGCGCCATGTACGCACACGAAGCGCATACTGTCAGATATGAGAAATATCTTCACGCTCGCGCAGACGGATGTTCATCCCACAACGCACGCGGTCCTTGGTTCGAACATGAGGGCCGAGGCCGGGACAGGCCAGGAGGTCATCTACCTGGCCGCTGGGTGTTTCTGGGGCGTCGAGAAGGCCCTGTGGAATACGCCCGGCGTCGTCACCACGGCGACGGGCTACATGGGCGGGCATTCGCCCAACCCGACGTACGAGCAGGTGTGCTCACATTCGACGGGTCACGCGGAGACCGTGCGCGTCGTCTTCGATACCGCGCTCACCAGCGCTGCTGACCTGGTTCGGCTCTTCTTTGAGATCCACGATCCCACGCAGGTGGGCGGCCAGGGCAACGACATCGGCGACCAGTACCGCTCTGCGATCTGGACGACCACTGAGAGCCAACTGCACGACGCGACCGCCCTGCGCGCGGCCTACCAGGAGGTGCTCACGAAGCGCGGTTTCGGCCCGATTCAGACCATCATTTCTGCCGCACCCGACGGGGACTCCACCGCACGTTTCTGGTACGCGGAGGACTACCACCAGCAGTACCTCTTCAAGAACCCGGGCGGCTACGAGTGCCACGCACGCACGGGCGTCGCCTGCCCGGCGCTCCCCCACGAGTAGCCAACGCGTGACACAGATGTGGGGCGGGCCGGCACGATTGTGCCGGCCCGCCCCACATCGCGTGAGATCAGTTCACGCCCAGGATGTCAGTGACGAACACGAGGGTCGCGCCGCCGGGGATACCGGCCTGCGGAACGCCACGCTCGCCATAGCCGAGCTCGGAGGGGATGGACAGCAGGACGCGGTCGCCCACGCGCTTGCCCACGAGGCCCTCATCCCAGCCGGGGATGACCATGCCGACGCCGATCTGGAAAGACAGGGCGCCGCCGCGGTCGAAGGAGTTATCGAAGTCCGCCTTCGAGCCGAAGACCGCGCCGTAGTAGTGGCACGTGATCGTGTCGCCGGCCTCGACGACCTGGCCATCGCCAGCGTGGAGGACCTCGACGACGAGCTCGTCGGAGGGGGTTCCGTCGAAGGAGAGGACGGGCTTACGGCCGAATTCGCCGGTCACAGAGATGTTTTCCATAATGTCTTTCCTTAAGGGTTTCAGTGAGGCGGCACGTCAGTCGCGGCGCATGAAGTAGGACAGGATCTTGAGGATCTCAAGGTAGATCCAGATGACATCGGTCATGATGGCGAAGGTGCACAGCCACGAGTACTTCTCAGGCACGTTGTTGGCGACGCCGACCTTGACGGCATCAAAGTCGCGCACGAGGCACAGCACTCCGAAGAAGACCGCGAGGACGCCGATGATGATGCCGAGCGGGATCCCGAAGACGGTGATGTTGCGAACGACCGCCATGTTCACGAGGCCGGTGCCCGACAGGAATAGGCTCGCCATGTAGTAGATGAAGAACGCGAAGGAGCCGATGCCCGCGACTCGGGTGAGCGTGTTCGAGTTGCGCACGAAGCCCATCGTGAAGGCACCCAGTGTCACACCGATCACCACGAGGGTCGCCAGAACGGCGCTCACCACGATGCCCGGGTACATCATTTCGAAGGCGCAGGACAGCGCTCCGAGGACAAAGCCCTCAACGAGCGAGTACACGACGATTGCGCCGGGACGCACCTTCTTGGAGAACTGGATGAACAGGGCGAGGCCCAGCGTCACGGCGCAAGCAGCGAAGGCCACAAGCATGGCAGCGCTCAGCGCAACGATGCCCGTCATCCATCCGGCCACCGCGCCCACGAGAAGCAGGCCGAAGCACATGAGGGACTTGACCACGACGTCGTCGTAGGTCATCGTTCCACGATCCACCGCGTCGGCCGCGGGAGCGTTCATCATCGCCTCGTACGAGGCCATCTGCTCCTCATAGCTGGACGACACCGGGTAGCCCTCGGTGCCAGCCTGTGCAGTGCCGTAGACCGGCTGCCCCGAATAGTCGACACCCTGCTGGGTGCCGTACGGGTTGGTCGCACCCGCGTAGGGGGTCTGTGCCTGCGCCGAAGCGGGCTGGTACCCCGGCATCTCGGGGTAGCCGGCGGGAGTCGTCGACTGGGTCGACCAGTCTTTGACGATCGAGTTCATCACCGGGTTGGCCATATTTCCTCCTTGGTCAGTGATGTGCTGCCTCTAGTGTCGCACGAGGGACCCACGGGTGGGATACGCACCATTATGCGCGCAGCGCAACCCTGCGTCCACACGAGGGACGGTGTGCGCATCACGGGCCACGGCCTCGTCGATGAAGACTGCGAATGGTACCCCCGGTGGGACTCGAACCCACAACACACCGATTTTAAGTCGGTTGCCTCTGCCAATTGGGCCACGGGGGCGCGTCGGGCGCACGTCCAGCCTACGGGAGGCAGGCGCTCGCCTCAAGCTCCGCTCAGATCATCGCCTGTGCGATGCCGTCGAGGATGTCGTGCTCGGAGGTGATGACCTGCTCGATCGGGTGCCCGGCTGCCTCGGCGCGCGCCAGAACGCGCGTGACGATGCGGCTCCAGATGAGCGCACCCGCCGCGATGACGTCCTCGCGTCCCTCGGGCATGAAGCCCAGGGAGGCCTTCACGGAGGTCGGCTGATCGACCATGAAGCGCACGGCTTCCTCGAACTGGGCGGCGCTCAGGCGGGCACCGTGGATGCGCTCGGGCTGGTAGGAAGTGAGCCCCAGTGCCTGGGCGGTCAGGGTGGTCACCGTGCCCGCGACGCCCACGAGGGAGCGCACGCGTGCCAGGTCCACGGACTTTTCCGCGCCGTCCAGCTGCTCATCGATCCACGCGATCGCGCGCTCCTGGTCCTCGACGGGCACTCCGCCTGCCGGATCCACGTGGGAGAAGAACTTCTCGGTGACGCGCACGGCGCCCATGTCGATCGAAATCGCCTGTTCGACGCGGGTCGCACCCAGCACCAGCTCCGTCGACCCACCGCCGATGTCGACGACCAGCATCGGTGCGGTCACGGACTCGCCCAGGCCGCTCACCGCGCCGTTGAAGGACAGGGAGGCTTCCTCCGTGCCGACGACGACCTCGGGCTCCACACCGATGATGGCCTTGATCTGGCGCACGAAGTCTGCGCTGTTGGATGCATCTCGGGTGGCGGAGGTCGCCACGAAACGAGTGCTTGTCGCGCCCAGGGCCTCAATCATGCGCTGGTACTCGACCACGGCCTCCACCGTGCGCTCGATCGCCGCAGGGTCCAGGTAGCCGCGCGCATCCACGCCCTGCCCCAGGCGCACGATGCGCATCTGGCGGGTCAGATCGCAAAGGTGAGGGCGGCCGTCCTCGCCGATATGTCCATCGGCGACAAGCAGTCGGATCGAATTGGTTCCACAGTCAATGGCAGCTACGCGGGTCATCGCTTCGTTTCTACGGGGGTGAGTCCCGGACGAGGCCGGGGCGGGAACGGGCAAAAAGCGCTCAGCAGGAGCAACGGGAGGTGGAGAACAGGCCACGCTCGTCGAGCATCGCGAGCGCTCGGTCCCCGATCGGATTCACGCCGGGGCCGGCAGCCAGAGAGTGGCCGACGAGGGCATGCAGGCACTTGACGCGCGTGGGCATTCCGCCGGCGCTCACGCCCGAAATCTCCGGGACGTCGCCCAGGGTCAAGCGCGCCTCAATGTAGGCCTCGTGGGCACGCGCATAGGCGGCACGCAGCTCCTCATCAGCCGCGAGGTCCTCGTTGAGGGTCTCCATGACGTGCTCGGCCTCAAGCGTGGAAGCGCCCTTCACTGCCGCCGGGTGCGTCAGGTAGTAGGTCGTGGGGAACGGCGTCCCGTCAGGCAGACGCGGCGCGGTGGCCACGACCGTGGGCCGACCGCACACGCAGCGCGCGGCGATACCAACGACCCCTCGGGGCACGCGGCCCAGCTGGGAACGCAGGACCTCCAGATCCTCTTCAGTGGCGTCGGTGGTGTTAACGAGGCTCATTCTCCGCTTTCTTGGCTGGTGGTGGGGGCCTGGCCCGACTGGCTGGTCTCAGTCGACGGGATAGGCGTCGCGCTCGGCGGCTGGTCCGCCTTCCCCACTAGGATACCGAGCTGCTGTACCCACGGGCGCGCCGGTCCAGTGGATGCAGCTGCGGCCGCCAGCGCCGAGTCCTGGTATTGCGGCCCCGGATCCACCACCGTGTATTGGGTCTCACCGGGGCGAACGAATCCGAGGCGCTCGCGCGCCTGTGTGGAGATGTAGTCGGGGTCATTCCACAGGTCGAGCTGACGCTGCATGTCGGCATTCTTCTGCTGTTGCTCGGCGACCTGCGTCTTAATCTGCGCGAGTTCACGCTCCTGCTGCCACCACTGGTAGAGGCTGGGCACCAGCATGACCGACAGAATAGCGGCGACGATCAGGACGACGAGAAGTCGCGTGGACACGTCGAGGCCACCGATGGATAGGACCGAAGAGCCCTCCGCGGCGGGGCGCACGAACGAAGTGCGCGATGTGCCCTTCTCAGCGCCCTTATTCCTACGGAAAAAGCTGCGCTTTGCCCCCTCATTCTTCTGCGCTCCCCGCGCCGACTTCTGGCGCTTCGCCGAGGCCTCGGCCCCCTTCGAGGACTTCGACGCCTTCGCGGCCGCCCTGCGCTGGCGCGACTTTTCCGCGTTGATCTCACGCGTCGTACGCGGTGCCTCCGAAGCGGAGGAGCGACGATGCGAAGAGGGGCGAGAAGAAGGACGACGGCTAGCCATTCTTCTATCATGCCCTAAGTTGACGTCTTTGGCTCAGCCCCACGCCGAAAAAACTCCGCGCGGACCCTTACGGGCCCGCGCGGAGCTATGCGGCTAGTTGCCTAGGCTCACTTGAAGCGAGGGAAGGCAGAGCGGCCGGCGTAAACGGCGGCCTCGCCCAGCTGCTCCTCGATGCGCAGCAGCTGGTTGTACTTGGCGACGCGCTCGGAACGAGCGGGAGCACCGGTCTTGATCTGGCCGGAGTTGGTGGCGACGGCCAGGTCGGCGATCGTGGTGTCCTCGGTCTCGCCGGAGCGGTGCGAGGTCATCGAACGGTAGCCGTTGCGGTGCGCTTCCTCGACGGCGTCGAGGGTCTCGGTCAGCGAACCAATCTGGTTCACCTTGACGAGCAGCGCGTTCGCGGCGCCCAGCTCAATGCCCTTCTTCAGGCGGGCGGGGTTGGTGACGAACAGGTCGTCGCCGACCAGCTGGACGCGGCCACCGATCTCGGAGGTCAGGGCCTTCCAGGCGTCCCACTCGTCCTCGGACAGCGGGTCCTCGATGGAGACCAGCGGGTAGTTCGAGATGAGCTTCTCGTAGTACTCCACCATGTAGTCGGTCGAGCGGCCTTCGCCCTCGAACTGGTACAGGCCGTCCTTGAAGAACTCGGAGGAGGCAACGTCCAGGGCCAGGGCGACATCCTCGCCCGGCTTCAGGCCGGCCTTCTCGATCGCGGAGACGATCAGGTCGAGGGCCTCAGCGTTGGAGTCCAGGTTGGGGGCGAAGCCGCCCTCGTCGCCCAGACCGGTGGACAGCCCGCGCTCCTTCACGACGCCCTTGAGCGTGTGGTACACCTCGGCGCCCCAGCGCAGAGCCTCACGGAAGGAGGGAGCGCCGATGGGGGCGATCATGAACTCCTGGATGTCAACGTTGGAGTCCGCGTGGGAGCCACCGTTGAGGATGTTCATCATAGGGACGGGCAGGACGTGAGCGTTCGGGCCGCCCAGGTACTTGTAGAGGGGCAGGTCCGCGTACTTCGCGGCAGCCTTGGCGACGGCGAGGGAGACGCCGAGGATGGCGTTCGCGCCGAGCTTGCCCTTGTTGGGGGTACCGTCCAGGTCGATCATGGCCTGGTCGATGTAGCGCTGATCGTCAGCTTCCTCGCCGATGAGCTCGGGGGCGATCTGCTCGACGACGGCGTCAACGGCGTCCTGGACGCCCTTGCCGAGGTAGCGGCCCTTGTCGCCATCGCGACGCTCGACGGCCTCGAACGCGCCGGTGGACGCGCCGGAGGGAACGGACGCGCGCGCAGCGGTGCCGTCCTCGAGGACGACCTCAACCTCAACGGTCGGGTTACCGCGCGAGTCGAGGATCTCGCGTGCACCAATGCCTTCAATAACTGCCACGTCATTCTCCAATCGATGTTGTTGCGTGGAAGCGGTCAGTACAACGGTAATACGGACCGCCATATGTGGTCACCCCCGGCGAGGGGGACGTTGTGGTTTTTGGGGCTTCCAACCCCGGTTGTGCGCCCGGACAAGCGACATTAGTCCCTGCCGGAGGCGCTGTGAGCGAATACTCACAAGGCTCACTGGGCGCTGCCACCCAGGAGCGCTGCCGTGGGATCGTCCTTGGCTCCAGATACGGCGTCACCAAAGAGGGGCATGGTCGGTGCCTGGCCTCCACCCAGGGTCGGCTGGGAGAAACGCGGGTTGATCCGCGCGTTCGCTGCGGCGCGGGCCTGCTCGAAGGCCTCGTTCATGGCTGACACAGCCCCCGGGTTCACCTGAGCGACCTGGTTGAGCTGCTGATTCAGGAGCAGGGAACGCACGGTCGCGCGCGTGCCGCGCCCGATGACGGGCACCTGAGCACCGGTCTGCGCCGCAATCTGCTCGATAGCCTGGTCGACCTGCTCGTCGGTCACACTGATGCCCACTGAGTCGGCCACTGCGACGAGCTGCGGTTCGTTCATGAGGCTGGCGCGCACCTGATACGCGCTGATGGAGGACTGCCCGCCCGTCACTGCGGCAATCTGACTCACGGCCTCGTCAACTTCCGCGATGCTGTAGTCGCCATTGTTGGTGATGACGGCAGCGCCGGGATGGGCGGAGCACGCCCCCATTCCCAGTCCTGCGGCCACAATCAGGGCGGCGGTGGCGAGCTGGCGTGTGTAGCGCACGAGCATTCCTTCCTCAGATGTGTTGCGACGCAATAGGACCAGTGTATTCCACCACAGGCACTACTCGCCAAAAGGCACGAGAATCTTGGTCACCAGAGTCTCCACCCACTCCAGGAGCGGGCCGTCGGTGAGCGGGGACCCGCCGACTCGCGAGGTGAGCGGTAGCGGCACAAGAACCTGGCGAACCGCGGCTTTGATGACCGTTCCGGGGTGCAGACGCTTGAGGCGCATGACCTGGGAATCGCGCAGCTCGACGGGCGAGACTCGCAGGTACTTGCCCTGCGTGACGATCTCGGTGATCCCCGCGCGGCGCACGATCTCGCGCAGCCGTGCGACGGCGAAGAGCAGGTCGACCTGGGGCGGGATGGGACCGTATCGGTCGACGAGTTCCTCGCGCACGTCGGCTTCCTGTTCGGGCGTGGAGATGGCCGCGATCTTGGCGTAGACCTCGAGGCGCAGGCGCTCTCCGCGCACGTAGCCGTCGGGAATGTGCGCGTCGACCTGCAGGTCCATACGCACGTCCGTCTTTTCGGTGGGGGCGTCGCCTCGGTAGGCGGCAACCGCGTCGGAGACCATCCGCACGTAGAGGTCAAAACCGACCCCCTCGACGTGGCCGGACTGTGCCCCTCCCAGGAGGTTTCCGGCGCCTCGAATCTCGAGGTCGCGCTGAGCGACGGCTAGGCCGGCTCCCAGCTCGGTGTTGGCGGCGATCGTCTTGAGGCGCTCGTGAGCGGTCTCGGTGAGCGCCTTGTCACCGGGGTAGAAGAAGTACGCGTAGGCGCGTTCGCGGCCTCGTCCGACGCGCCCGCGCAGCTGGTGGAGCTGAGACAGGCCGAAGGTGTCGGCGCGATCCACGATGAGCGTATTCGCGTTGGAAATGTCCAGGCCCGTCTCGACGATGGTCGTACACACGAGCACGTCGAACTCGTGGTTCCAGAAGTCCTGAATGACGGCCTCGAGCTGGTGCTCGTTCATCTTTCCGTGGGCCGTGCGCACACGCGCCTCGGGAACCAGCTCGGTGATGTGGGCGGCGACCGAAGAGATCGAGTCGACGCGATTGTGCACGTAGAAGACCTGGCCGTCGCGCAGGAGCTCGCGTCGGATCGCGGCGCTGACCTGGGCGTCCGTGTAGGCGCCGACGAAAGTCAGGACCGGCTGTCGCTCCTCGGGCGGGGTCTGGAGGATCGACATCTCACGGATTCCGGAGATCGCCATCTCGAGCGTGCGCGGGATCGGCGTGGCGGACATCGACAGGACATCCACGTCGGTACGCAGCGCCTTGAGCGTCTCCTTGTGCTCAACGCCGAAGCGCTGCTCCTCATCGATGATGACGAGGCCGAGCTTCTTGAACGAAACGGTGCCGGTCAGCAGCGAATGTGTGCCGATGACCAGGTCAACCTCGCCCGAGGCCAGCCCCGCCTTGACCTCCTCGGTTTCCTTCGGGGTCGAGAAGCGCGAGAGCGTGCCAATGCGCACGGGGAAGCCGGCGTAGCGCTCGGCGAAGGTTTCCGCGTGCTGGGTGACCAGCAGGGTCGTGGGCACGAGGACGGCGGCCTGGTAGCCGTCCTGGATGGCCTTGAAGGCGGCGCGCACGGCGATCTCGGTCTTGCCGTAGCCGACGTCGCCGGTGAGCAGGCGGTCCATGGGAACGGGCTTTTCCATGTCGGCCTTGACCTCGTCGATGGTGACGAGCTGGTCGGGGGTCTCAACGTATGGGAAGGCGTCCTCGAGTTCGCGCTGCCAGGGCGTGTCGGGGCCGAAGGCGTGGCCCTTGGTCTGCTGGCGCACGGCGTACAGGCGGATGAGTTCCTTCGCGACCTCGTTGACGGCCTTCTTGGCGCGGGCCTTGGTCTTGGCCCAGTCGGCGCCGCCCATCTTGGTCAGGGAGGGTTCGTCGGATCCGGTGTACTTCGAGATCTGGTCCAGCGCGTCGGTGGGCACGAAGAGCCGGTCGGCGGGCTGTCCGCGCTTGGAGGGCGCGTATTCGATGACCAGGTAGTCGCGCGTCGAAGCGGCGTCCCCGCGCCCGATCGTGCGGGAGACGAGCTCGATGAAGCGTCCGATGCCGTGCTGGTCGTGGACGATGTAGTCCCCGGGGTGCAGAGTCAGCGGGTCGACACCCTTGCGCCTGCGCGAGGGCATGCGGCGCATGTCGCGCGTGGATGCACCCGCGCGCCCAGTGAGGTCGCCTTCGGTGAGGATCGCGACCTTCAGGTGGGGAGCGACGAAGCCGACGCCGGCCTGCGCCGTCGTAATGGTCACGAGGCCGGGGTCGGGGCGCGCTTCCACGTTGTCCGCGAGCGCGGCCGGGCACGAGGCGTCGGTGAGGATGGAGCGGATGCGTCGGCCCGGTCCGGGACCTTCGGTGGTGACGACGATGCGCCAGCCGTCGCGGGCCAGGTCGGTGAGGTCGGCGGCGGCTCGGGCGAAGTCTCCGCGGTAGGGGTGCACGTCGCGGGCGCCCACGCGCATGAGGGTGGGCGAGACGACGACGGGCGCGGGGCCGTCCGCAGAGGGCGAGTCGGCCTCGGCCTCGTCGATCGCAGAGGCGAGGTCGGCGGGCGGCAGGTCGGTGAGCTCCCACCAGGGGCGCTTCCCGCTCCCCCACAGGTCTGCCAGGTCAAGGAACGAGGCCTTGGAGGCCTCGAGCGGGGTGTCGGCTCCCCCGGCGGCGGCGCTCCACGCGGCGGCGAGGAATTCCTCGGTCGTGGCGACGAGGTCGGCGGCGCGGGCACGGATGCGTTCGGGGTCGGAGGCGAGGATCGGCGAACCCGCGGGCAGCAGGTCGAGGAGGGATTCCATGCCGCCCACGAGGATCGGAGCCAGGGATTCGATGCCGGGGGCGGCGATTCCCTCGGCAGCGAGGCTGAGCATCTCGGCGGCGCCGGGCAGGCGGTCGGCGGCCTCGCGGGCCCGGGCACGTACGGCCTGGGTGAGGAGAAGCTCGCGGCAGGGGACGGCCCACAGGCCGTCGGCGGCCTCGCCGAGGGTTCGCTGGTCGGAGACGGAGAAGGCACGGATGTCGTCGACCTCGTCCCCCCACAGCTCCACGCGCAGGGGGTGGGGTTCCTGGGGCGGGAAGACGTCGAGGATGCCGCCGCGCACGCTCATCTGGCCGCGGCCTTCGACCATGTCGACGCGCTCGTAGCCCAGCTCGGCCAGGCGGTTCGTGGTCTCGGTGAGGTCGAGAATGTCGCCGGTGCGCACGCGCACGGGTTCGAGGTCCGCCAGGCCGGAAATGATCGGCTGGAGGAAGGCGCGGATGGGGATGACGAGGACCGACATCGGCCCGGCGCTGTCGTCTCCCGTGATCGGGTGGACGAGGCGGCGCAGGACGGCGATGCGGCGCGCCATCGTATCGACCTGGGGCGAGAGGCGCTCGTGGGGCAGGGTCTCCCACGCGGGCAGCATGGCCACGCCCGGGATCCACGAGGCCAGGGCGTTAGTCAGCGATTCGGCGTCGCGCCCGGTGGCCGTGAGGACGACGAGGGGCGTGGCCGCGCGGGAGGCGACGGCCGCAAGGAGGGGTGGACGGATGCCGACGGGCGCGACGATCGTGCCGGAACGGCCGGCTTCGACGGAGTCGATGGCCGTCTCGATCGCGGGATCGGTGGTGATGTCCGGGAGAAGTCCGGTGAGTAGCACGCGCTGCCTTTCGCGGTGAGAGTGCGCGGCGACGCCCAGGGGCGCCGCCTCGATCAGGACCCGGTGTGCAGGGCCATCTGGGTGGGAGCAAATCCCTTGGTCACGATGTCTTCGACGACGTCGGCGGCCTGCTCAAAGGTCACGTCCCATTCGGGGCGTTCCTTGGAGGGCAGGGTGGCGAGCACGTAGTCGGCGGGGTCCATGCGCCCCGGTGGGCGGCCCACGCCGATGCGCAGGCGCGCGTAGTCGCGCGTGCCCAGGTGCTGGCTGAGGGACTTCAGGCCATTATGGCCGCCCTCTCCGCCGCCGACCTTGAGGCGCAGCGTGTGCGCAGGCAGGTCCATGTCGTCATGGATGACGAGGATGCGCGAGGGGTCGATCTTGTGGAAGGTGGCGAGCGCGCTGATCGGACCGCCGGAGGTGTTCATGTAGCTGTCGGAACGCGCGAGAATCACGCGGGGTCCAGGCATGCCGCCGGGGCCGATCCCTAAGCGGACATCGGCGGTGTGCGTGCGCGAGCGGTGCGAGGTCAGGGTCGCGCCGCCGCGCGAGGCGAGCACGTCGAGGGTCAAGTACCCAACGTTGTGTCGGGTGAAGGCATACTGCGCGCCGGGGTTACCCAACCCGACGACGAGCCACGGTCCGTCAGTCGTCATACTCCGATTGTGCCACCCGCGCCGAGAGCATGTCCCACTGGGGGGCATCCTCGACGACGGGGGCTGCCTCACGTCGAGACGTGGCCCACGCGTCCGCGAAGAGCTGCGCCCACTTGGTGTACGCCGCCGAATTCGGGTGGAAGAAGTCCGCAGCGTGGTAGGCGAACGTGTAGGTCGGCAGGGAGTATTCCTGGGTGAGGGAACGCAGGTCGACAAGGTGCGCGTCGCTGTCGGAGACGGCGAACGCGATACGGTCGGACATGTCCTGCGCACGACTTTCCTGGGGCATGATGCCGAAGGACGGGATCGTGGAGACGAGCGCGTCGGCAGGCAGGAAGGCGAGGACTCGACGCAGGCGCTCTTCGAACTGGCCGGGGGCCATGTCCTCGGTCATGACGTCATTGCCGCCGATGGTCAGCGTCACCAGGTCGGGGCGGTAGGGGCCGTCCAGGAGGCCCAGGCCGCGCATCTGCGGGATCTGAGTGAGTTCCACGGACTCGATCGTGGCCCCGGAGAGGGACAGGTTGAGCAGAAGGACCTCGCGATCCATCTGAGCGGCGATCGAGGAGGCGAGGCGGGCCGGGTAGGACTCGGTGACGCGCGAGGCGCCCACACCCTGCACGGAGGAGTCGCCGAGGGAGACGATCAGGTAGGGACGCTCACCCTCGGGATGCTCGTCGAGCTCACGCAGGCGGTCCAGGGTCGCCAGGTTGTGGTTCTCCCATGCCTTGCGGTAGTCACCGCGCTGGGAATCCAGCCGCAGGAGGCGTCCAATCGCCAGGCCGCCGCCAAAGAGGCTCGCACCGCCGGCTGCCGCGCCCGCTACCTGCCATGCTCGTTTGCTGATCCCCATCGGAGTGTCCTTCCCTCGTGTCTGCTGGTCCTCAGTGTAACGAGGCCGGGGCCGGTGCTTCAAATGCTGAAGCACCGGCCCCTCGGTTTGTCACAGATCGCTCAGTCCAGGCGTCCGGCAGGAGCTCCCGGGAGGGATCGGATGAAGTGGGGAGGCTCCCAGCCTCGCTCCGCGTAGGAGGCCGCGACGGCTCGTGCCACCCCCTCCACGGCGTGCGCGTCGACGAGAGCGATCGCACTTCCGCCGAAGCCACCGCCCGTCATGCGCGCACCATGCGCGCCCGCGGCGCGGGCCGCCTCCACGGCCACATCCAGCTCCTCACAGGAGACCTCGTAGTCGTCACGCAGCGAGTCGTGCGAATCGTTCAGGAGAGCGCCCGCGACCGCCAGACGCGTGCCCTCCAGCGGCCCCTCATCGAGAAGTTCAATGAAGGCGCGCGTGCGCGCGATTTCGGAGACGACGTGGCGAGTGCGGGCGGCCAAGCGCTCATTACCCAGCGCGGCCGTGGCCTCATCCAGATCCTCAACGTCCACGAGCTGGCCCACTCCCAGGATGCGCGCCGATTCCTCGCAGTCCGCGCGGCGCGACCCGTACTGGCCGTCCGCCAGCGAATGCTTGGCACGCGTATCGATGACGAGAAGCTCGAGACCCACCGCGCTCAGGTCAAAGGGAACCTGGCGCGTCGACATGTCGCGGCAGTCGAGGGCCAGCGCGTGCCCCTCGCGGCAGCGCAGGGACGCCGTCTGGTCCAGGCCACCCGTGTTCGCGCCCGCCACCTGGTTTTCCGCGGCGCGCGCGGCATCCACGAGCACCTTGCGCCCCTCGTCGTTGGGGGCCTCGATCGTGCCCGCAAGACCCAGCGAGCCCACTTCGTCGAGGGCAACCGCAGTCGCACACTCGAGCGCGGCGCTCGACGACAGGCCACCTCCCAGGGGCACGCACGACCACAGAGCCGCGTCAAAACCGGGCAGCGGTCCATATCCAGCCTGCTCGAGGGCCCACGCGACACCGGCGAGATAGGCGGTCCAGTGGTTAGCGACCTCACCGGGGGTTCCCTTCGGACCGATCACGTCGAGATCGAGGACGTCGATCGCCTCGCGCGTCTGCGGCGAAATCAGGCGAATCGTCCGATCCTCACGAGGCGACAGCGCCACGTAGGCGCGGTGCGGCAGTGCGATCGGAACGCACGGACCGCCGTTGTAGTCCACGTGCTCGCCGATGATGTTGACGCGCCCGGGCGCGCTCCACACACCCCGAGGCTCGTAGCCAAACGCGTCACGGAACAGGTCTGCGGCCTGCGCGGCCCCTTCATCGGGAGTAGCGGCGTCGGCCCACACGAGATCAGTCACAAGATCCTCCTTGGTCTCACTTCCCCAAGGCTACGTGAACGCCCTCACACCCTTCAAGCGCTACGGCCTCATCGAACACGCCCCGACACCCGGTACAGTGGAGCCACCACAACCGCGACACAGGCAGGCCCCATGTTCCTCCCCCAACGACTCCCCGGCCAGGACTGGCTCGGCGTCGTCGTCGCGATCCCCGAACCGTGGGTCACGCAGCTCACCGACCTGCGCCTGCGCCTGGGAGACCTTGCAGGATCACGCATCCCCGCGCACATCACGCTGATGCCGCCCACGCCCGTCGCACGAGAAGCGCGCGCCGAAGTCATCGACCACCTGCGCTCCATCGCATCGAGGCATTCCCCCTTCCGCGTCACCCTGTCCGGCACCGATTCCTTCCGCCCCGTCTCCAACGTCGCTTTCATGACGCTGGCCGAAGGTGCCTCCGACTGCACGGACCTCGCCGAGGAGATCCGCTCCGGCCCCCTCGACCACGAGACGCGCTTTCCGTATCATCCTCACGTAACGCTGGCTCAGGACGTCGACGACGTCGCCCTGGACATGGCACTCGACATCGGCGCGACCGTCGAGGCCTCCTGGATCGTTCCCGGTTTCCGTCTGGACCGCATCGCCCCCTCGGGCATCTATTCCTCGATGGCCCTATTCGACTTCGACGCCTCCGGCCACTGATTCCCTGCCACCGGCCCTGCGCACGCTGGTATCCGGGCGCCGGAGGCAACGGCCATCCACGGGCACCTCAACACACACGAAAGGCCGCGGCCCAGGGAACATTCCCAGGCCACGGCCTCGTCGTTGAAATGTCAGATCTCGTAGGTCACCGAGACCGGCGCGTGATCCGAGAAGCGCTCCGCGTACTCATCGGCGCGGCCGATCTCGAAGGAACGCGCGCGCTCGCCCAGGGCGGGCGTCGCGTACTGGTAGTCGATGCGCCAGCCCGCGTTGTTGACGAAGGCCTGGCCACGCCACGACCACCACGAGTAGGGGCCCTGCACATCGCCGGCCAGGTCGCGCACGGTATCGCGCCACCCCTCCTCCACCCACCGGTTGAGGAAGGCGATCTCCTCGTCGAGGACGCCGGCGCGCTTGTTGTGGTTCGGCTTCCAGTTCTTAATGTCAGCCTCCGAGCGCACAACGTTGAAGTCGCCGCACACGAGCGAGGAGATGCCACCGGCAGCCTCTTCGGCGATGAGCTCAGCCATGCGCGCGCCGATGCGGGGCAGGTGCGCCATCTTCGCCTCCTGCTTGGGAGTATCCTTCTCACCCGAATGGAAGTAAGCGGAGACGACGCGCACGGGGGTGTCGCCGCCCTCGGGACGCACGACGACCTCGAGCCAACGGCCCGAATCCACGTCCGTCTCGGCCTCATCGAGAATCAGGCGAGGCTCACCTTCCAAGACCGCGCGCCCGCGTCGCACTGCCACGCCTACACCCGCGCGCCCCTTGATACGACAGGGAACCCACACGCTCTCCCAGGCCTCGCCCATGATCTCACGAGAGATCTCCTCAGGCGCGCGCACCTCCTGCATGAGCAGCACATCCGTATCGCTTGCCTCCAGCCAGTCGAGGAATCCACGCTTGTGGGCGGCGCGGATGCCGTTCAGGTTCACGGTGGTCACCGTCAGAGTCATCGTTTTCTCCTTACGCGAGTTTTCTTCAGTCTAGAGGAACGAGGAGGCGCGGCGAGGAATGGACATCCTCACCGCGCCTCCGCTGCGTTCGCGCGCGACCTCCACGTTGACCGAGACCACGCGCACCTATCAGTTCGCGCTGATTCCCGCCTGGCGTTCGGCTGCCTCGACGACGTTCGTCACGAGGAGGGCCCGCGTCATCGGGCCAACACCGCCGGGGTTGGGGCTGAGCCAGCTGGCCACCTCATCGACGCCGTCCGCGACGTCGCCCATCAGTCGAGCCTTGCCGTCCTCGCCCTGCACGCGGCTCACGCCGACGTCGAGGACGATGGCGCCGGGGGCCACCATGTCGCGGGTGATAATCCCCGCGGAGCCCGCCGCGGCCACGATGACGTCCGCACGACGCACGTGATCAGCCAGGTCGGTCGTGCCCGTGTGGCACACGTCGACCGTCGCGTTCACTTCCTTGCGCATGAGCAGCAGGCCGATCGAACGACCCACGGTCACGCCTCGACCGATGACACACACGTTCTTGCCGGCCAGGTCGATCCCGTGGCGTTCCATGAGCTCGATGACCGCGCGCGGCGTGCACGGCAGAGGCGAATCGATGGGCCCCGAGCCTCGCAGCACAAGGCGTCCGAGATTCATCGGATGCAGGCCGTCCGCGTCCTTCGCGGGGTCGATACGCTCCAGGACGGCGTTCGTATCGATGCCGCGCGGCAGGGGCAGCTGCACGATGTAGCCCGTGCAGGCAGGATCCGCGTTGAGCTGATCGATCGCGGCCTCCACCTGTTCTTGCGTCGCGTCGGCGGGCAGGTCCACACGGATCGACTCGGCGCCGATCTGAGCGCAATCGCGGTGCTTGCCGGCGACGTAGGCGACGGACCCGGGGTCCTCGCCCACGAGGATCGTGCCGAGGCCCGGGACAACCCCGGCCTCGCGCAGACGATCGACGCGCTCCTTCAGCTCCGCCTTAATGGCGGCAGCGGTCGCCTTGCCATCCAGGACCCCGGCGGGGCCCTCCCAGGGAGCCCTCACGATCAGAGCCCGGCGTACAGCGGGTGCTTGTCCGTCAGCTTCTTGACGCGGGCGCGCAGGGCGTCCACCTCAACGTTGCCGCCGGACGCCCCCTGAGACAGGGTCGTGCCAATGATGTCCGCAACCTCGGCGAAGTCCTCGGCGTCGAAACCACGCGTCGCAAGGGCAGGGGTGCCGATGCGCAGGCCCGAGGTGACGGCCGGCGGACGAGGGTCGAAGGGAACGGCGTTGCGGTTGACGGTAATACCGACCTCGTGCAGCAGATCCTCAGCCTGCTGACCGTTGAGCTCGGAGTCAACCAGGTCAACGAGGACGAGGTGCACATCGGTGCCGCCCGTGACCAGCTTGATGCCGGCCTTCTTCGCGTCGTCAGCGCCCAGGCGTTCGGCGATGATCTGCGCCCCCTCGAGGGTGCGGCGCTGGCGATCCTTGAATTCGTCGGTCTGCGCGACCTTCATGGCGATGGCCTTCGCAGCGATCGCATGCATGAGGGGGCCGCCCTGCTGGCCGGGGAACACCGAAGAGTTCAGCTTCTTGCCCCACTGCTCGCCGCGCGAGGACAGGATCATGCCAGAACGAGGACCACCCAGGGTCTTGTGGACCGTCGTCGTCACCACGTCAGCGAAGGGGACGGGGTTGGGGTGCAGCCCCGCGGCCACGAGGCCCGCGAAGTGAGCCATGTCCACCCAGAGGGCGGCGCCGACCTCGTCCGCGATGTCGCGGAAGGCCTGGAAGTCAAGGTGACGCGGGTAGGCGGACCAGCCGGCGATGATGACGCGCGGACGCTCCGCGAGGGCAGCCTCACGGACCTTCTCAGGCTCGATGCGCATGGTCGCGCGGTCAACCTCGTAGGCGACGGCCTTGTAGTTCTTGCCCGAGAAGTTCAGGCGCATGCCGTGGGTCAGGTGACCGCCGTGAGCCAGCGACAGGCCGAGGATCGGGTCGCCGACGTTCGCCATAGCCATGAGTGCGGCGGCATTGGCCTGCGCACCGGCGTGGGGCTGAACGTTGACGTAGTCGCCGCCGAAAACCTGCTTCGCACGTTCGATGGCGAGAGACTCTGCGACATCCACGAACTCGCAGCCACCGTAGTAGCGGCGGCCCGGGTAGCCCTCGGCATACTTATTTGTCAGGACCGAGCCCTGCGCCTCGAGGACGGCGCGCGGGACAAAGTTCTCCGAGGCGATCATCTCAAGAGTGTCACGCTGGCGACCAAGCTCGGCGTCCAGAACGGCCTGAATCTCAGGATCCAGCTGCGCAAGTGTCATGTCATTGAGGGAATCCATGGGGTTCTCCTATTGATCATCCGATGATGGTTGGCAGTGGCCTCTAGCCCAGGCGGGCGGCTATCGATGCCGACGCGTCGCTCCCCGGTGGTGGCCCACCTGTTCGCCAGTCACGACACGCTTACCAGTCTATCGCTCGGCGGTTTTGCGCGCATTCTTCCATGGTGTCAGCAAGCTACCAGCTGGTCACGTAACGTTCAGGTCTGACTTGCACAACTCGTCAGGTGTACGAAATCACAGCCTACTTTCGCTTGTACTTGACCCTTCGGTTAGCAACCAAGCTAACCATATGGATAGACTAGGGTTAACACCTAACGGTGACTGAGTTGCACCAGGGACGTTTGCCTAGCAGACATCCCAGTCTAGAGCGGTTTTCCGCCTCTAACCGACATGCAGCATTTGAGTTTGATGAAGGAGAAGGAAGGCGCACAAATGACAACATTGACGAAGCCCACCGCACGAGCCGCATCCACGGCTCTCGCATTCGAGCACGCGTCGAATCTTGCCGCCTCCGCCGACAACGCCATCAAGCGCATGTGCGACATTTTCGCAGCTCTTTTCGGCATTATCCTGCTGACCCCGCTGTGGATCATTGTCGCCGCGATGGTGCACCTGAACGACGGAGGCCCCGTTTTCTTCACTCAGGAGCGCGTCGGCCTCAACGGCAAGACTTTTACCATGTTTAAGTTCCGCACCATGCGTGTGGACGCCGAAGAGCTCAAGGCCTCCCTCATGGAGGCCAACGAGGCCGACTCCTCCGCCGGAAATTCGATCATGTTTAAAATGGCCAATGATCCGCGCATTACGCGCATCGGAGCCTTCCTGCGCAAGACGTCGATTGACGAGCTGCCCCAGCTATTCAACGTCCTGTGTGGCGACATGTCCCTCGTGGGCCCGCGCCCCCCGCTCCCCAGCGAGGTCGCACAGTACGAACCCCGCGTGATGGGTAAGTTCGCCGTCCGCCCCGGCATCACCGGCCTCTGGCAGATCTCCGGCCGCTCGAACCTCTCCTGGGATGAGACCGTCCACCTGGACCTCTCCTACGCCCAGCACCGCTCCCTCACCCTCGACACGTGGATCGCGCTTCAGACCATCCCCGCGATCCTGCGTCACGAGGGGGCCTACTAAGCCTTTCCTCTCTGTGTGTGATTAGGTGTGGCCTGAGCCAATTGGCTCGGGCCACACCTTTATCTTTCACGCCCCACCACGGCCGCACATCACCGCAACCACTGGGCAATTCACACCGGCTTGGACAGCGCGGCGAGGCCCCATCGCAGTACCTCACGGCAGTGCTCACACAATGAGCAGTTCATAAGTCTCACGAGAGTTTGACACCGGCACACAGGAGCAGCCTTTGCCACCCGCATCACAGGGATCCGTCACACCCTCATAATGGTTAGTGTGGGCTACACCATTCACTGCATAACCCTTTTCAAGCATCCATCCGGAAGCGTTTTGAGACACGCTCAGCGCCACTCCCCCTTCCCCACGCGCGTCCCTCGTGCACTCCCGAAAGCCGACCAGGCACTCACACGAAAGAGACCCTGACCTGCGAGCGCGCACCTTCACGCAAACCCTGTTGGTGACCGAGCTGCGAGACACAGGACGACAGGATTGACCGATAAGAGCCTCGCGCCCCACTTGCGCGGGCATGGGCAGGGAGGATATGCCATAACGATGCGGATAGGTTATGGCGATCTGGATAGGTTGGAGCGATCTGGATAGGACAATAACCTATCCAGATCTGCCGTTCCTATCCAGAACAACCCGTTGCAGTCGCCTGAAGCGCACGTCGCCAGAGACGGGGGGCTGACCACACTAGGCGCACACAATGCCAGATGACAGCAGGTAGAAACAACAGCCCCTACGCGCCAGCATCCTTCACGACCCACCAGTGGGCAGCGCCAGCCTATTCGGCAACGTGGAGGAGGCCGGACCCCTGCGGGTCCGGTCTCCTCCACAACGACTAGCGTCAACCTCGGTCAGCGAACGTCACACCACCGACCAGTCCGAGATCGTCGAAGCTACCCATTGCCTCGAGCCGCGAGATGAGCTCGGGCGCGTGAGCGACGAAGTCGAGGGCTTCGACGGTGTAGCGCTTGATGAGCCGCTTGGGCTCGTGCGCGATGCGCCAGGCCCACCCGAGGCGGGCGGCGTGCACCCAGGTCGGGAAATAGTCGTCGGCAGCGCGCGCGTACTGGTCGATCCAACCGCCCGCGGTGCACACGGACGCCTCGGGCAGGAGGTCGAGAACGAACGACGCGACGACCTCCTGGAGGCCGGCCCCCAGGCCGACGATCACGAGGCGCGGATCGAAGGCAGTGAGCACCGAAGGATCGGCCTTCAGCCGACGAAGCCCCTCATACCCGTCAATGACCTGTACATCGAAGCGATGCAGGCGCTCGGCTGCGGCCTGACCGGCCTCGGGCACAGCCCCGATGAGGGTGATGCGGGTGCCATCCTCGAGTCGTTCGAAGACGTGCGGCAGGACGAGGTCCGCGGAGGTGCGGGCGACCTCGTGGCCTGCTGCGCGCAGACGTATCTGCAGGAGGGTCCCATCGAAGCCGACGGTGTGCATGCGGGCAAGCGCACGGAAGTCGGCGTGCAGGAGGGACCAGTGGTTCAGCCACGTGGTCGTGTGCCCTCGGGTCAGCACACGCTGTGCCATCGCGTCGAACGCGGGGTCGGTCGCGGGGGCGCCGACCGCGCCGGCGGCCTTGGCCTCTTCCGAGCCGCCGGCGGGAGTTGACGTCGCGGTCATGGAGATCACCTCACCAGGCTTGCCTTGAGATCGAAGGTTACGGATGCCGCATTCGCGTAGTTGGCGTGCGTTTCAACCGCGACACGGTTGACGCCGTCCCTGAGCACCTTGCGAGGCACCGCGATGCGCACAATGTTGTTCTTCGCCGTAGCGAGGCCCACGTTGGAGGAGGCTCGCGTATTGGCGTCGATCGTGCCCTCAGGCATGTTCACGCGCTTGATTTCGGTGCCGTTGATGTAGATGACTGCACCATCGTCAACGCGGACGTCGAGGGTGACCTCGAAGTCGGCGCTGAGGGTACCGAAGTTGACGTCACGCACGAAGTAGTTCGTGATGGCTCGGTCCGCCGCAGGCATCGTGAAGGGCGTACCGGCGTCGCGGTCGCCCCAGCCGAGCGGGCTGGCTCCGTGCTTCCACGAGGACAGGTCGGCGGTGGAGTTCCACGCCGGGTCCGGAGTTTCCTTGGAGTTCCAGTAGTTCCAGTACATACCGGGGAACAGGAAGGGTCCGAAGTTAAGCGCAGACACGTCGAGGACCTCGAGCGGCTTGTCCGGGTCGGGCGTGAGCGGAACATCCGGCTGCGGCTGGGGTGCCGGCTCCGGATCGGGTGCGGGTGCGGGAGCAGGCTCGTCACCCTTGGTGATGACCTTGACCATGCCGTCGATGGTCATCGACGAGCTGGAGCGGTAGTTCAGGTGCGTTTCGACGGCCAGCGTGTTCGTACCGGCGACCAGCTTGTCCGCGGGGACGAAGACCAGCTGTCGGTCGGCGCGCGCGGCGGGCGTCGAGACGGACGCGTTCGCGAAGGTCGAGGCGTCAACCGTTCCATCGTCCATGCGCTGGCGGGCTACTTCGTTGCCGTTGACGTACACCACGGCTCCGTCGTCGGCCGTCACGGCAACGTTCACGCCGACGATGGCGGTCGGGTCAGCGACCGTGAAGTTGATGCGCGCGTAGGTGGTGACAGGGCGGTTCTTGGCCGCGCCCGGGGTCAGTGTCGTGTTGATTCCGGGGCCACCGTAGCCGATCGGCGAGGCGCCGCGACTCCAGGCGGAGTCGTCGAACGAGGTCTGGGCCCAGTTCTCGGCGACCGGATCGGTCGACCAGTGGTACGCCCAGGCGTCATCCTCGTCGACGAGCAGCGTGGCACCGTCGGGCTGGGCGGGTTTGCCGTTGGAGTCGACCGTGTAGACGTGGGTCGAGGCACCGCGCAGGCCGTCGGAGGCCACCGCGCGCACGAAGAAGCGGTTCTTGCCTCCCAGGGGCACGGTCACAGAGTTCGAGGTCGTGGTGGCGATCGGACGATCGTCACGCAGGATGTCGTAGGAGACGGCACCGGGCACGGAGGACCACTTGAGGGTGACTTCCTTGGAGTTGCCGTCGGAGGCGCGCAGGTTCGCGGGGACCGCGGGGGCGGTGGTGTTGCGCGCGGGCATGCGCACGAAGCCGCCGGACCACTGGCCCGAGGTCAGCGACGTGTAGGAGTAGTTGAAGTCGCCGCCGGCCCACAGGGCACCGTCGTCAGCCATTTCGAGGGCCCACGCGCCGGTGGAGCGTAGGGAGCCGAGGCGGTAGGGGGTCCAGCCGAGCTGGCGGCCCGTGGCCTCGTCCCAGCCACCGACCCACTGGATCTCGTCAGCTCGCGTCCACGTGGTACCCAGCGTCAGGTACTGGTAGGCGTCCTGGAAGGTGTAGTCGGAGCAGTGGCACGACGCGTAGACGACGCCAGTGGCGGACCGGGTGGAGGCCTGGATGTCGCCACCGTTGTACATGGTGATGGAGCCCGAGGTGCGCGTCATCGTGTCGGAGTTGTAGCCGAAGAGCGAGTGCTGCGAGCCACCGAAGTAGACACGGCCGTTGGCGGCCGTCACGGTCTGCTGGTACTTGCCGATCAGGTAGGAGTGACGGAAGGTCCAGGACTGGTCGAGTTCGGCGCCGGCTGCCGTGGACAGGCGGCCAGCGTTTTCGACGACGCGGTCGTGGGCTCGGGTGAAGTAGCCGGCCGCGTAGTAGTAGGCCTCGTTCTCGTCGACGTCGATATCGATGACGGAGCCGTTGAACTCGGGGTTCCACGAGCGGTCGGGCTTGCCATTGATGTCGAGGCGGGCGCCGTTACGGGCGTAGGTCCACGACGCGCCGTTGCCCTGGAAGTGCGTGAAGATACCGCCCAGATAGATGTGATCGTTGATGATCTTGATGGACTTGACCGAGACGCGGCCACCGTTGGTGCCGGTGCGCGCCTGCAGGGTCCACGACGGGTCGATCTGGCCGGTCGCAGGGTCGATCAGAACGGTGCCGACGTGGGTCTCACCGTTGACCTTTGTGAAGTCGCCGGCCACGAGGAGCTTGCCGTTGGGCAACTCGACGAGGTCCTTGACCTGGTTGTTAAAGGAGAACGTCTGACCGTTCCACTCCCCCGTCGTCGCATCGAAGCCTGCGAGACCACTGGAGGCGATTTCCTGGCCGTTCTTGCCTTTCTTCACGCCGGTGAAGTTACCGCCCACGTACATCGTCGAGCCGATCTGCTCGAAGGCCTGAACCTGGATGTTACCTTCCTGGACGGAACCGTTGAGGTTGCCGGCCACGCCCCAAGACATCGGGGACGCGAACTCGGAAGCGGTAGCCTTCTGCTTCTTGGCGGGCGTCCCACCGTCACCGATGGCACGGAAGCTGGCGTCCGTCGAGCGCAGCTGCGGGCGCACGTAGGCCTCGGCGTAGGGGTTGATGATCGAGCCGTTGCGGTGGAAGTACGACGTCGAGGAGGACGTGTCGTACCAGGACGTGGCGAGGGGGCCGTAGCCCCAGCCGAGCGTGTACTTGTTCTGCGCGGAGGCGATGAGGTTGACGTAGCCCCAGGAGGTGTTGGTACCGAAGCCTGCCCACACAATGCCGCCCTGGACCCACCATTCGTGGTTGAACTTCACATCCACCGGGTGAGCGCTCTTGAACGGCCAGATGAAGTCACGCATCTTCGGGAAGCGCATGCGCACGGTCTGGTAGTCGGTGCCCTTGTGGTTCGAGGCACGCTGGACCATGAGGCCGTCCTCAAGGTCGGAGACAGAGGTGCCGCCGAGTAGCCCATTGACCGTCTGGTGTGAGGCCTGCACGACTTCGAAGTCACCGGCGGTACGCGGACGGATCTTGAGCTTCTCCTGGTCGCCCTGTCCCTGGCTCCACGTCTCCCAGCCTTCACGGCCACGACCGATGAGAACCCAGCCGCCGCCGTCAGTGGTCTGATCGCAGAAGAACTGGCCGGGCGCGTCCATGGTGGAGGTCTGCAGCCAGAACGTTCCGTTCTGGGAACGCGGGTCGTTCTGCTTGATTTCCCAGCACGAGGCCGCGGCCGTGGCCGCGCTCAGGCCATCGTGGAGCGGGTCGGTGGCGGCGTGGGCAGCCGGGGAGAACGCAAGCACGCTCAGGCTGGTCACTGATGCCAGTCCGAGCGCCAAGCAACGGCGCATAAACCTCATGGGGTCCTCACAGGTATCGTGTAAATGGTTACTTCTATAGTGTCACGATAGTTGCCACCACTCAACCACTTGGTTAGGACCAGGTGGGAGCCGTTTACCACATACAAGTACAACCCCCGCCAAAAAGGTGGGGGTTGTACTTGTCAGCACGGTTCACGAGCTGGAATGAACGGTTTTCTCTGGCTCATGCCTCACACAAACGCAGGCGAAGAAGAACGATTCTTCCCTTATTTCACAAGAGTCGCGTTCAGATCGAAGGTCATCGAGGGCGAGCCCTTGTAGTTGAGGTGCTCCTCAACACCGATGCGATTCACGCCGCTCGTCAAGAGGCTGGCGGGGATGGTGACCTCGAGCAGATCGGAGGCTGCCTTGGCGGCGCTCACGGCCGAGTTCGCGTAGGTGGTGTGAGTAATGTTGCCATCGGACATACGTTTCGTGTCGATGATCTTGCCATTGACTCGCAGGACGACGCCGTCATCCGCACGCACCTTGACGGTCAGCGTGGTGTTCGGGGTGATCGGGCCCAGGTCGATGTCGCGCGCGAAGTAGTACGTGATCGCACGATCCTTCTTGGCAATATCGAGGGCGGTTACCGCGGCGGAGTCTCCCCAGCCGATCGGGCCGGAGCCACGGTTCCAGCTCTGGAGGGAGCCGGTCGTGGCCCAGTCGGAGGCGGGAGCATCCGTCAAGGTCCAGTAGTTCCACTCGTCGCCAGTGTGGATGACTGTGCCGGACTTGACGGAGGCCGCGTTGATCGGCTGCGTCGCGTCGGTCGGCTCGGTGCTGCGCTCGGAGGGAACGGAGCTGTTGTCGTCCGGGGTGCCTTCCACGCGGAAGATGGAGGCCTGCATGGCCACGGTCGCGGTGCGCATGTAGTTGACGTGCGTTTCCACGGCGATGACGTTGTCACCGGTCTTCAGGGCCGACGCGGGCACGAAGATCTCGGAGGGCGATGCAGAGGCCGCAGCGAAGTTGGGAGCGGCGTTGGCACGGGTCGTGTAGCTCACCGCGCCAGCACCCATGCGGGTGCGGTCCACCTCGACGCCGTTGATGTAGACGACGGCGCCATCGTCGGCCAGGTACTTGACGTTAATACCCTTGAGGCCCTTCGCGTCGGCGACCCGGAAGTGCGTGCGGTAGTAGGTCGTCACGGGGCGCGAGCCCTTGGCGGCAACCTGGGTCGCGATCGCGGAATCGCCGTAGCCCAGGGGGGCTGCGCCGGTCGGCCACGCGGAGTCGTCGAACGAGGCCTGGGCCCAGTTCTCGGGGGCAGCGCTGGCGTCAGAGCGGTAGTTCCACGTCGCATCGGCCTCGAGGAGGACCGGGTTGGAGGCGTCCACCTGGCCGGGGGCCGGGGCGGTGTAGACCGCGGTGGTTGCGGAGCGGTTGCCCTCGGCGTCAACGGCGCGCACGAAGTAGCGATTCTCACCGCCGCGCGGCACCTCGACGGTGGTGGTCTCGGAGGTGGCGATCGGCCGATCGTCGCGCAGGATCTCGTAGGACACGGCGTCGGCGATGCCTTTCCAGGCGAGGGTCACGGTGGAATCGTTGGACGCGGAGGAGCGCAGGTAGGAGGGCGCCTCGGGCGCGACGTTGTCGCGGTTATCGTAGCGGGCAAAGCCGCCGTTCCACTGGGTGCGCGTGGCATCGGTGTGGGAGAGGGTGAAGTCGCCGCCCACCCACAGATTGCCGTAGCTATCGGTCGCCAGCGCCCAGGCGCCGGTCTTGCGGCGCGAGGAGAGCTCGAAGGGAGTCCACTTCAGGTTCTCGCCGGTGGCAGCATCCCACGCACCGACCCACTTGATCTCGTCGACACGCGACCAACTGGAGTCCATCTGCCACAAGTACATGTCCTGGTAGGAGGCATCGGAGCAGTGGCAAGACGCATAGATGATGCCCTTCGAGGACACGGTACTGGCCTGCAGATCGCCACCCCTACTGAAGGTCACGGAGCCGGAAACACGCTTGTTGGATCCGGCGTCGTAGCCGAAGAGCGAATGCTCGGATCCGCCGATGTACACGCGGTTGCCGGCCGTCGTGATGGTCTGCTGGTACTTGCCTGCGGTGGTCGTCGAGGGCTCGAACACGAAGGAGGTGTCCTGGGCGGCGCCGGGCTGAGTGGAGAACTTGGCGGCGTACCAGGCACGCTCGGTGCCGTGAGCCTTGGTGAAGTGGCCGCCGGCGTAGAAGGAGCTGTTGGCTTCGGAGACGCCCACAGCCTGGACCGAGCCGTTAATCTCGGGGTTCCACGAGCGGTCGGGGCGCGAGGAGAGGTCAACTCGGCCGGCGTTTCGGGCGTAGACCTTGGAGCGACCACCACCGCTGAGATGCGTGAAGGATCCACCAATGTAGACGTTGCCATCGTAGTAGGCGAGCGAACGCACGCTCACTGCACCACCACGAAGAGCATTCGAGACCTGCAGGTCCCACGAGGGGTCGATCTGGCCAGTCGAGGGGTTGATGACGACGGTGCCGACGTGAGGCTCACCGTTGACGCGGGTGAAGTCACCGCCCACGAGGAGGCGACCGTCGGGTAGAGCGAGGAGGGCCTTGACCTGCGCGTTGAAGTCGAAGGTCTGGCCGGTGAAGTCACCGGTGGCCACGTCGAAGGCCGCGAGACCGCGCGAGGAGATCTCGGCACCCTTCTCTCCCTGCTTCACTCCGGTGAAGTTGCCACCGACGTACATGGTGGAGCCGACCTGGGCGAAGGCCTGGACCTGGATGTTGCCCTCGGCGTACGAGCCGTTGAGGTTACCGCTCACGCCCCACGAGGTCTTGGCTGCGTACTGCGAGACGGCGCGAGTGACGGTGCTGGCCGGAAGTCCCTCATCGGAGATACGGGAGAACGACGCATCCTCGGAGCTCAGGCGTGGACGCATGTAGGCCTCCGCGTAGGGGAACACTGTCTGACCAGACTTGCGCAAAAAGGAGCCACGGGAGGTGACGTCACCACCCCAACTGGCGGCCACGGGGCCATAGCCCCAGCCGATCTGCCAGCCGGTACGGGCAGACGGGTAGACCTGCAGGGCGTTCCAGCCCTGATCGTAGCCGGAGGTGTTCCACATGATGTCGCTGACTGGGCCGCGCTTGTCCATCGAGATACTGATGGGATGTGCCATCTTGAAAGGCCACACGAAGTCGGTCATCTTCTGGAAGCGGATATCCAACGACTGGTAGGAATGTCCGGAGGGGCTCGACGAACGCATGACGCGCATGCCGTCGGCCTGATCCTTAACCGGCACGTTATTGAGAAGCTCGGTGACGGCCTTGTTGGAGAGCTGAACGACCTCGAAGTCGTCGGAGGTGCGCGAGCGAGAGGTCAGCTTCGCGGGATCTCCCTTGCCGCCACTCCAGGCCTCCCAGCCTTCACGGCCGCGGCCAATCATGACCCATCCGCCACCGTCTGTCGTCTGGTCACAAAAGAACTGAGCGGGGTGATCCATCGCGGGAGTCTGGAGCCAGTAGGTACCGTCCGCTGCCTCGGGATTCCGCTGCTTAATGTCCCAGCACGACGCGGCGGCAGTCGCGGCGCTCGAACCGTCGCGAACGATAGCCTGACCGGGTGCAGAATCTCCCTGACCTGTGCCAACAGCGTGAGCCATCGGAGCGAGCGCGAGGGAAGCGCAGGCGACAATCGGCGCAGTTGCAAGGATTGCAAGGCGCGAAATCGCAGAAGCCATGACACGACCTTTCGGAGGGAACAGAAACTTGTTGCATAAAGAATTACACAACAATCCCCATTCATTCAACCGAATGGTCACGTCAGACTTTCACAGGTGCGCCACACACCCCATTCCTACCCCCTTCGACGCCTCGCTAGGGACCCAAGTCCCGACAGGTGCAGACGAGCCCTAAACACCCAGCAAACACAAGCAAAAACCAGGACCGAGAGTGCCGATCCGACAATAGTCGCAACGAAAGAGTCGCGCCCCAGCCACCACGCTATACCCCCGCCCGGAATCACCGCAGACACACCCACAACAAGGATCGGCTTGACCACTTCCGACAATTTCGGTGTCACACCGATAAACCGCGAAACTTGACTGGTCGCCATGGCCGCGTCAAGCACCATGCACACAGCCCACACGATCGCCGCGGCAACCATTCCTCCACGCGGAATAAAGATGACGTTACCCACAACGTTGAGCGTAAGGACCACTATCTTGTTGACCGCTGCCCACCCGGAGCGTCCACTCATGATGAGCAGCGAGTGAATGTTTCCCGCCATGAAAGTCACGATGGAGCCGATGCACAGGACCACGAGGACGTTCGCGCCGGGAGCGAAGCCGTCACCGAGGATGCGCATGAGCGCGGGCGCGTAGATCGCCATGAGGGCGTAGATGGGGGCGGCGAACAGGACGAGCCAGATCGAGGCCGTGCTGTAGAGGTCGCGCAGCTCCTTCGTCTTACCCTGGTGCAGGAGTTTTGAGAACTGCGGGGAGACGACGACCCGCAAAGCCGTGTCGACGACCATGCCCGCCTGAATGAAGCGAATGGCGCCACCGTAGATGCCCGAGGCCGCATCGCCCGCCAGGAGACCGACGAGGAGGACATCGAGCCACTGCAGCGCCTGCTCGAGACCAGCGGTGAGGGTGCGAGGAAGCGCGAAGGACACGACCTGACGACGCCGCTGAGCGGTCGGCCAGCGACCCACCGAGTCGGCCACCGAGGGCATGTGTCGCAGCAGCAGCCACCACGCGGCAACGAGGACGACGACGAAGGGCAGCGCCCAGGCGACAGACACGACGGCCAGCGACCCGGTGAACGCGGCCGCGAGCGCAACGAGGAGGGGGCGCAGGCCGGGCAGCAGCAGGTTCTGAATGAGGACGTACTCGCGCATGTTGCCGAGCGCCCGCAGGGCGGCAGATGCGACCAGGGTGAGGGCACCGATCGGTACGAACCACAGGACGGCCCGGGTGGACGCCGCAACCTCGGCGTTCCAGATCAGGGGAGCCACGGCCTCGAGAATGAGGACGCACACGGTGGACACGCCCACCGTCATGGAGGCCATGAAGGACAGGGTCGCGCGGATCTCCTCGGGCGCATCCAAAGATAGGCGCGGCATCAGGTAGATGGCGGTGGAGTCGAGGCCCACCTTGGCCAGGGCCATGACGATCGCGAAGACGCCGGTTGCCTGGGTGACGATACCCGCGCCCTCGGCACCCAGCATGCGCGACAGGATGATCGTGAACGCGAAGCCCAGGACCGCGGAGGCAGCCGCTCCAACGAAGCCGACGATGCCCCCGCGCGCGAGGGAACGCCTGGCTTGATTTGCCTCACTCATGATCAACCTTCCCGCTACCGCGCGGTAGCCTTTTTCTATAACCTACCGATGGGATACACATGGACTTCATCAACTCGCTCTCCCCTGCCCGCAAGAAGAGCCTGCTGGCAGCCGCGATTCTCCTCATCATTGCGCTCGTCATCGCCGGGTTCCTGCGCCTGACGGGCTCCTCCGAGACAGATATGGCCGCCTCCGCGGCGTCCAGCGCGCAGAGCACCGAAGAGGACCCGCAGTCCGACATCCCACAGTCCGTCGCGAAGACCATCACCCCGCAGTCGGGCGGGCCCGCGAACGAATCCGGTTCGCTGGCCACGGACGCCGAGGCCACCGGACAGGCCACCTTCGTCATGAACACCCTATGGGACGCGTACACGGATCCCGAGCAGGCTCGTGCGACCGACCTGTCCTCCGTGCTCACCGCCTCAGCGCTGGAGGAGTTCGACGCGCAGGCTCTCGAGTGGACGAGGGACGGCACCCGCACCACCGGCTCACCCACCCTCGAGGACGTGCACATCCTCAGCGATGACGGTGCCGGAAACGTCACGGTCTCGGCGTGCGTCGACTCGTCCAACGTTCGCGTCCTCAACGACGCGGGAACTGCGCTGACGGACGACACGACCATGACCCGCGCCCTCACCTATTTTCTGTTTGTGAAGGACGGCGGCGCGTGGAAGCTGTCCGGCTTCTCGTTCCCCGACGACCCGACTTGTTGAGTCGAGCAAGCATGTGAGTGGCAAAAGCCCCGTCGTTCGCGGCGGGGCTTGTCCATTGCCCCATGCGCACCGCGCGCTCGGCGCGGACTGTCCCGGCGACGCTACCGGCGTTCGCGCGGCCGTCACGCTCGGCCTCGGCGCGCTTGATCGGATCACTCTCCTCCTCGAGGTGACGCGACAGGAGCGCCACTGCGACGACGGAGATCATGAGGCCGGTGCTCATGCCGTAGTAGAACTGCTCCACCAGGGTCGCCAGGATGATGCCGCCCAGGATCGAGCCGTACACGTCCGTGGCTCGCCAGATGCGCGGGAACATGCGCAGGAAGAAGGCGAGGAACAGCGCCAGGCCGACCAGGCCGTAGGAGAAGATGACCGTCCAGAACTGGCCCTGCGTGCCCAGGGAGGGCAGCCACGGCGAGGCTGAGGGACGCGGGGCGCCGAAGCCCAGGAGCGGGGACTGCTGGAGCTCGTAGAGCGTCTCGACGTAGTTGGAGGCGCGGTCTTCCGTCGAGGAGGAGGCCGCGACGCGCTCAAGGAGCGACTGGGAGGCCGGCGTGGCGAGCCACGCGATCACACCCACGACGATGGCCGCGACGATACCCAGGACGGTACGCCAAGCTCCCGCGCGCAGGCGCTGGAAACCCACCCACACGACGATGACGATGAGGCCGATGTACATGCCGCGGTTGAGCGTTGCGGCTGCCGGGATGACCGACAGAGCGCACACGGCCGCCACGATGAAACGCCACTTGGAGCGCTCGCGCCACAGCACGTAGGCGAAAACGAGCGCGAGCGGGAAGATCAGCGAGTAGACGTTGCCGTAGGTGTTGGAGTAGATGAAGGGGGCCGACGGACGCGGGTCGGAGAGGATCCACGACGACGGGGTCCACTGGGTGGTCGCGCGCTTCGTGAACTCTTTGACGAAGTCGTTGGAGTGCAGGGCTCGCGGCACCAGGTAGTACATGAGAGTCGTGAAGCGCAGCGTCGGCGCCGCCATGGCGATGAAGCCGCCGATCGTGGTCGATGCCAGGAAGCCCCACATCGTGCCTACGATCGTGCGCACGCTGAGGGACTTGCGTGCGTTGAAGGCGTAGACCGCGAAGATGCCAGGCGAGATATGCAGCAGGAAGCGGTAGAACGCGCCGATGACGCGCCCGCCCGTGTCGAGCATGGTCATCGAGGCCAGCACCCACGCCAGGAAGAATACCCACAGGATGGATCCGGGCGGGAAGCGCAGGCCGTGTCGGCCGATCATGAACACGAGCATGATCGACGCGAACAGCGGCCACATCAGGTCACCGGAGCCGAGAACCCACCACAGGAAGTACGCCGAATAGGCCACAACGAAGGGCCATGCAGGCAGATCTTGCGCGTCCTCTCGCAACGGCCCAATTTGGGCGGGGGCGGGTTTGGCCCAGAGTCCTCGGCGTGGGCTCACGCGTTACCGTTCCCTTCGCCGGTCGTCTCCGTCGCGGACGAGGCCTGGGCCTCCCCAGCGCTGCTCGGTGCGGTCACGCTATCCTGCGCGGGGGCCCGCTCGGCCTGGCGCGGGGCGCCGAGCTTGTTGCGCGTGCGCGACGACAGGTAGAGGAAGGGGCCCTCGAGGAAGCCCTTGATCTCGGACTTGGTCAGCGAGCCGGGCACGTCCTCGTCGGTACCGGCGACGCGAGCGCCACCGGGCTTGACGCGACTGAGGACGCCAGGCACACGAGTCGCCAGCGTACCGAGTACGGAGGGCTTAGCGATGATCGCCTTCGTCAGGAGCGCCGCCATACCCGAGCCGTTGCCGCGGATCTGCTTATCCAGGCCGGCCTCGTCGACGCGGTGACGGTGGTGCACGAGAGCGTCGGGCGTGTGGATGATGACGTCGCCCGTGGCCAGGATCCGCGCGAACATGTCGAGGTCCTCACCGCCGCGCGTCGAGGTGCCGGCGCCCAGCGCCGGATCGAAGGGGCCGACCTCCATGAGGACGTCGCGACGCATGGCCATGCACACGCCTGCGCCCACCCGGGCCGTCGTGATCGGGAACAGCGGGCCGCCGTCACCCTTCTCACCCAGGACCTCCAGGCCCTCGGGGATATCACCGACGCACCACACGCGCGGGGACATGTCCTTGGGGAAGCCGCCGCGCGACTCGAACCACCGCTGGGGCGCGTAGCGCTGCTCCAGGGGCAGCGCGATACCCGTCGTCGCAGCCACGTACGGCGAGGCCGTGAACGGGTCGATCATGGCGGTCAGCCAGTGCGGGTCGACGATCGCGTCGTCGTCCGTGAAGACAATGACTTCGCCGCGAGCAGCCAGTACGCCGCGGTTGCGGGCGCGAGACAGGCCGGGACGAGACGCAGAGACGATGCTCAGGCGCGTATCGTCGATGCCCGCGAGCTTCTCGCGCGTCAGGCCCGTGTGCGGCGCGTTATCCACCACGACGAGCGTGAAACGCTGGTGATCCTGCGTGAGGATGGCGCGCACCGCGTCTTCGAGCATGTCGCACGAGCCGACCGTGCACATGACAACGGTCGCGTCCACGTCGGCGCCAGCGCCCTCTTCCCAGCCGCGCGCAGGGGCCGGTTCGACCTCGAGCACACGCGGATCGGTCTCCGGATGGTCCGTGCCCTCGATGTCGACGAACGCCGAGTTACGGCCGTTGTCGCGCACGAGCACGAGCGCTCGCGGATCCGATGGGTCGCCCGAAATCAGCTGGGAGACGCGCGCAGTGCGGTCAACGTGCCAGATGGAGGCGGCCTTGTGGTCGGCTGCGGTGGTCTCCTCGGCACTCATTTCTTGCCCTTCTCCGAGGAAGTCTCTTCCGCGGCTTCTTCCTCAGCCTCGGGTTCGATGACCTCGGCCGACTGAGCGGGAGTGGTCGGAGCGGAGGCGGGCGCGGCCACCTGGTCACCCAGGTAAATCAAGCCGTTCACCTCGCGGTTGATGATCGCCAGCTCATCGAGGAGGGCGTGCAGCGCCTTCAGGTCGTGGCCCTTGCGCACGGCGACGAGGACGTGGCGCGAGGGGCGCACCTCGTCGAGGAGGGAGGCAAGGGGCTGGTTGATGTCGATGAGGCGCGGCGCGGGCACGCGGGTCTCGGCCAGCGAGGCGGACAGGACGCGGTGCAGGTCGCGGGCCTGCGGATCGGACGCATCGACGATCAGGTCAACCCAGTGATCGCGGTCGATCGCCATCGCGAGCATGCGGGTGGGGGCGAGCCACGGCTCGGGGGCGCCCTCCTCGGCACTCCACACGGGCAGCGCCGTCAGGTCGGCGAGCTGCGTGGGCGAGGTCAGGGAGCGCGAGCGGGTCTCACGGATGAGGACCAGGACCAGGCCGGCGAAGAGGCCGACCACGGTCGTGATGAGAATCAGGCGGAGTTTCGAGGGCGAGACCTCGTCGCTCGAGGCCGCGGCCGGGGTGATGACGCGGCCAGCGGTGGCGTGGTAGGGGGCGAGCTGCTCGGCATCCTTCGCGAGCTTGGTCAGCTCGGTGCGGATCTCGGCGGCGCGCGGGTTGTCCTTCGTGTTGCCGTTCTCGTCGGTCAGGGGCTGGAGGGAGGCGAGCTCGGTCTCGAGGGCCTCGATCTGCTCGTTGATGCCGGCTGCCATCTCGTCGGCGCGCTGCTCGACGAGGGCGGTGCGCTCAGTCAGGTAGGCGTTGGCGATCGCGTCGGCGGCATCGACGGCCTGCTGGCGCGTGGGAGCCACGTACTCGATCTTGACGATCGTGCCGTTCGTGTCGCCCGACACCTCCATGTTGGAAAGAAGCTCCTCAGCAGTGACACCATTGCCAAGGCGCGCAGCCACGACATCGAGGACGGCGGCGGACTTCGCAATGCCCTGCTCGGTCACCATATCCGTCGTGTTCGACAGGGAGGCGCGCACGGCGGGAGCCGGGGTGATCGACGGAGACGTCACGGTCATCGACACGGTCGCCGAGTGCGACGCGGGGACACCAAAGGCGGCTGCGACACCTACGACCAGGCCGGCCACGGTCCCCGCAACGATCGAGGTCCAGCGGCGTGCCAGCGCGTGACGAAGGATCTGCTGGCCGCCCGTGGGCGGAGGGGTCAGGATCATGACTGTTCTCCTTGGAGGTGAGAGCGCACCCACGCGGCGCGCGCATTGAGCCGGCGCTCGAGAGCGCGGCGAGACGATGCGGGTCGAGACGCGACCCCCTGAGTGTAGACCTGAACGAAGCGGTCGAGCTCACGCTCGGCCTCGTCGCGAGGAAGCGAAACGAGCGAGACCAGGCGCGGCAGCTCCTGGCCCGTCAGAGACACCGAAAGGTCAGCGAAGGCCTGCGCCTGCTCGGGATTCTTCCACGATTCCGAGCGCCACGAGGCGTTTCCGGTGACCTGTCCCGGGTGGATGCGGTACAGCAGACCCCAGGGCGCGATGCGGCGGATTCGACCGCCCGCGGACGCCACGCGCATCCACAGGTCGTAGTCCTCGGCGGGAACGCTACGGTAGCCGCCGACGCGGTCCATGATCTCGCGGGTGGCGAGCATGGTCGGGTGGCACACGGGGTTGGTGAGCAGCAGGTGCCAGCCCATGTCCTCGGGCGTGATCTCGTAGGGCATACGGGGCACCGGGCTGGAACCGCGCAGCTCAATCATCTGCGTGAAGACCATGTCGTCGCCGCGCTCGATGGCGCGCATCGTGCGCTTGAAGCGGCCCTTGAGGGACACGTCGTCGGCGTCCATACGACCCACGAGGCGCGAGTCGGTGCGCTCCATGAGCTGAGTGAGAACACGAGAGACACCGCCCTCGCCCGGGGTGATGTCCTCAATGCGCAGGCGAGGATCGACCACTCCCCCACGCGACGCGCCACGGATCGCCTCGCCGACAGTCGAATCAGACGACGAGTCGTTGCCGACGACCAGCTCGGCGTCGCGCGGCATGGCCGCCAGCGTCGAGGCCACGGCGCGCGTGATCGTGCCCGCCGCGTTACGCGCAGGCAGCAGGACGGACAGCTCAGGCACGGGGCTCCCCCTGCGTGGCGGCCTGCTTGGCGGCCTCCTTAGCGGCCGCGTCCAGGGCGCGCAGGTCGCGGAAACGACGGCGCAGCGAAATCGAGGAATGCGCAACCGCGATGACTGCGAGGAACGTGTAGAGCACCATGAAAGGCACGCCGAAGCCCCACAGCACGAAGGACCAGCACAGCACGCCCGGGTCGGTGGGCAGCAGCACGAAGGAACGCAGGTTCCCGCCGCGCGTCTGCTTACGGCCCGCCGCGCGCACGAACTGCTCGGCGAGGATCTGGCTCATGAACTGGCCCGACGTCACCCATCCGTAAACGAGCGCGACGACGGCCAGCCACCACGACTCAGGGCGGTAGACCATAACCGCAGCGGCAGTACAGAAGTGGATCGCCGGAGAGCGGAACGCGTCGGCGACGTGGTCCACCCACTCGCCCGTCTTCGAGGACGCGCCCGTGACGCGCGAGACCTGGCCGTCCGCGGAGTCGAACATGAAGCCAACCGCGAGGGCCGTGCCCACGATGAGGCCCGTCCACCACGCGGGTTCGAGCGTGACGAGGACGATGAGGCCCAGCGTCGAGAAGCACACGGAAACGAAACTGACGAAGTTCGGCGTCCAGCCGAAGGCCGCGCAGGCGGCGGCCACGACGCGCGCAGCGCCGCGGTTCACCCAGCGCATGTACGCGGGAACACCCGCGCCCGGCTTCTGCGCGGCAGCCAGAGCGGAGCGGTAAGCACTAAAGCGAGTCCCCCACGAGGAACCCGGCTCAAGCACGACGGGCAGGCTCACTGCGCTCCCCTTCCGCCGCCTGGTCGCTGTCCTTCGCCGGGCCCTCGTCAGAGAAGTCCTCGGGCGCAATGAAACGGCGCAGCTTCGTCGACGACGTCGACGGCGTGTACGGGAGGTAGACCACGCGCGCGCCGACCTCGGCCATCTCGGCCTCGAGCGCGGCGCCCTTCGGAGTGTCCTTCCAGTCGTCACCCTTGAAGAGGACGTCGAAAGGTTGGAGACGCCACGCGAGGCGCTTGTCCTGGTCCAGGTCGACGACAACCGCATCCACAAAACGCAGCGACGACACGAGGTCGCAGCGCTCCTTGAGCGGAATGACGGGGGCGCGGCCCTTCATGCGGATGAGGGCCTCGTCCGAGGTCACGCCGACGACGAGGCGATCGCAGCGCTCACGCGCCGCGCGCAGGATATTGAGGTGTCCCTGGTGGAACATGTCAAAACCCCCGGGCACGTAGCCGGTGATGGGGGTGCGTTGCTGAGTCGTTTCGTCCACGTAACAAGTGTGCCATTTATCAGGCGGTCAATGCGACACTTACCCACTAAATGCCCGAAAGATCACGTCTGAACCTTGCCCACCAAGTGACAAGACGGTCCGCGCAAGCGCGTCATATCGCGTAAATGTGACCGCATGGCCGCACACACCCTTGTTAGAGGTTGCGACACGCCAGCCGGGCGTCACGAGGCCAACGCGCCGGTCGGGCGGTCAGGCTCAGCGTGCGCGCGGACCGCGCCCCGGCCTCGTCTTGACCCCCTCGGGAGGGCGTCAGCGCGCGAAGACGACCGTTCGGTTGCCATTCATGAGGACGCGACGCTCCGCGTGGAAGCGGACGGCCTGGGCGAGGACCCGGCGCTCCACGTCCTGGCCGAGGGCCACCATGTCCGGCGTCGAGTCTGCGTGGGAGACGCGGGTGACGTCCTGCTCGATGATCGGACCCTCATCGAGGTCGGCGGTCACGTAATGAGCGGTCGCGCCGATGAGCTTCACACCGCGCTCGTGGGCCTGCGCGTAGGGGCGCGCACCCTTGAAGGAGGGCAGGAAGGAGTGGTGAATGTTGATGACGCGGCCCTGCATGGCGCGGCAGACCTCGTCGGAGAGGATCTGCATGTAGCGCGCCAGGACGACGAGCTCAACGTTTTCGGAGGCGATCAGGTCAAGGACCTGGCGCTCCGCCTGGGCCTTCGTGTCCTTCGTGACGGGGATATTGAGGAAGGGGACGCCGTAGAACTGGGCAACGGGCGCCAGGTCCGGGTGATTGCCGACGACCGCGATGACGTCGATGGGCATGCCCTGCGTCTGCTGGCGGTACAGGAGGTCAGTGAGGCAGTGGCCCTCACGGGAGACCATGATGATGGTGCGCAGCTTGCGGCCCAGGTCGTCGACGCGGTACGTGGCGGCGAATTCCTCGGCGACGCGGGCCAGGCCCTCATCGATGGGCGCGCGACCCTTCGGGGAGTCGACCTCGACGCGCATGAAGAAGGTACCCGTGTCGGAGTCGCCGAACTGCTGGGACTGGATGACGTTGCCGCCGGACCCACCAATCACGCCGGTCACGGCGTGCACGATACCGGGGCGGTCCGGGCAGGACAGGGTCACAATAAGCTGCGCGTTTTCAGTCATGGGAGCCAGTCTAGCCAGGTTCATACCCATGAACGAGGCCGGGGCACCGTTTGCGGGAGACGCCACGGGGTTGCGGGGTGGGATTGTTGCTGGGCGGGGTTGCGGGGTGGGCTTGTTGCTGGCCGGGGTTGCTGGATGGGCAGGCAGCGCCACGGTTTCACGCACGTTTCACGAGCCGCCAGGGCCGGCCGCGCTGGTTTCACGCGCGTTTCACACACGCTTAGTCTGCTCCCAAATGACTGTTAACTCGCGTCCGGGCCAGCTTCGAAGCGCACCCGCCGACGCAAGGCTGGCACGTCGACCCACTAGGTGGCGCCCTTAACCCTTCAATGCGCACGTTAACCCCTTGATACGCACATTAACCCCTTAGTACGCACGCTAACCCCTTGATGCGCACGCTAACCCTTTAGGTGACAGCCTGGGCGCGCTGCCACCACTACTACCAATCGGGTTACCACTCCGCCCATAGGGCCCAGGCCACCACCTATCGGAGGGGCCACGAACACCTCCTATCATTGGGGGATGCAGATTCGACTCGCGTCCCGCTCAGACATCGCCTTCATCGAAGGTGCCTATGAGCACGCTCGCGCGTTCATGCGGGAGAATGGGAACGCAACCCAGTGGCCTGACTGCTACCCAGGGCGGATCGATGCGGAGGCAGACATCGCGAGCGAGCACTGTTTCCTCATCACCGACGAGGATGGACCTCTCGCCGTCTTCACCTTCACGCCAGGTCCGGACGAGACGTACGCCGACATTGACGGCGCGTGGCGTTCTGATGCCGATTATCACGTGATTCACCGTGTGGCGGCGGTGCGCGGACGCGGTGTTGCTCGGACGATCTTCAGCTTCGCAGCTGAGCACGCTGACTACCTGCGTTGCGACACTCACAAGGACAACGCTCCGATGCGGCGCGCGCTCGAGTCCTTCGGATTCCGCGAGTGCGGCACGATCACTGTCGCCAACGGTACGCAGCGCGTTGCCTATGACTGGATCAAGGACAGCTCTACCGGCGCAGCAGCCAACTAGTTCCACCTCCTCGACCGCACTGAGCTACCGAACAATCTCGCACGTAATTCCTATACACCACAAATTTGCGATACCCCAGAAAGCACGGAATTTCAACGTTCTGATTTCAAATTCTGAAGGACTCTGAATAGAATTACGTGCGAAATTTTGAGAGCTGCACCCGTTATGGAGCATTACACCCGATCAGTGGGCATTACACCCGATCAGAACGGGTGCATCGTCACTGATGAGGTGCACAACCCGATCAGCAACAAGCTCTGTCGCGGAGGCGCGCCACTGGCAGCTTCAATACCGATGCGGGCACACCGCTCCCTACCATTTCACCGGCCCAAGATCGCCCACTCGAGCAACAACCGCCCATCCAATGCTGACTGATCGCCGAGCAACAATGACGGTGTACGTGTCGATCCACCAAAGTGCAGACCCATTGAGCAAAATCAGCCGAAAATCGGGGAATTTTGGCGAATGGGACTGCGGTTTGGCGGGTGAACCCACCGGGCACCACTACACACGTGCCCTTCGCCCCACGCATCCCACCTCCGGTAACCAGAATGACCACACTCAAGCTTGTTCCTCAGTGGGGTTACACCAATTAGCGGAGTATTACACCAGCTCGGAGCTAGTGCAATACTCCCTAACTGGTGCAGGGCTGCCCGGCAGGGCTCGGCTGCAATCTCATTGGAGCAGCAACGGGGTCAGGCCGCGCCGCGCGTGGGCTTGTTGCAAAGTGACATTGCAGTACTGAGCTCAGCATTCCACTAGGTAATAGGTAGTGCATTGCTGCTACATCTAATGAATTGCTCCATGATGCGCGTTGCCGCACGTCACCGAGGCGCCACGACCGCGCAACACTCGCGGACGAACCCCGCAACAACACCGCAGACCCCACAAAGACTACAACAACCCCGAACGCACACGGTTACACGCCGCCACCGCGGCCACAACCCCCAACAACACACCCCCATACATGCGGGTGCGCGCCCGGCCAATCAGCCGGGCGCGCACCCTTCCCACCAACCGCCGCGAGGGCGGTCGCCTCACTTGATGAAGCCGAGCTCCTTGACGGCGTCGTACTCTTCCTGGAGGGCCTTGATGTTGTGGTCGATTCCGGCACGGGTCGCGTCGGAGATCTCGAGGCCGTCGACGACCTGCCACTCGCCGCCATCGGAGGTGACGGGGAAGCCGAAGTTCAGGCCGGCGGGGACGCCGTAGTGCGTGCCGTCGGACATGACACCGGCGGTGACCCACTCGCCCTCGGGGGTACCGTGGATCCAGGAGTACATGTGGTCGATCGCGGCGTTGGCAGCGGAGGCGGCCGAGGAGGCGCCACGCGCCTCGATGATGGCGGCGCCACGCTTGGCGACGGTGGGACGGTAGTAGCTGGACAGCCACTCTTCGTCCACGAGCTCGGTCGCGGGCTTGCCGGCGACGGTCGCGAAGGAGACGTCCGGGTACTGGTCGGCCGAGTGGTTACCCCACACGACGACGTCCTTGATGTCGGCGTTTGCGGCGCCGGTCTTGTGGGCGAGCTGCGCGACCGCACGGTTGTGGTCGAGGCGCATCATCGCGGTGAAGCGCGACGCGGGGACGTCCGGCGCAGCGTTCTGGGCGATGGTGGCGTTGGTGTTCGCGGGGTTGCCCACGACGAGGACGCGCACGTCGTCGGCGGCGCCGTCGTTGATGGCCTTGCCCTGGGGGCCGAAGATGCCCGCGTTGGCCTCGAGGAGGTCGGCGCGCTCCATGCCGGCGCGGCGCGGCATGGCGCCCACCAGGTACGCGACGTTGGTGCCCTGGAACGCGCGGTTCACGTCGTCGAAGATCTCAACGCCAGCCAGGGTCGGGAACGCACAGTCGTCAAGTTCCATCGCGGTGCCCTCGGCTGCCTTCACGGCCTGCGGGATCTCCAGCAGGTGCAGCTTGACGGGCACGTCCGGGCCGAACAGCTGGCCGGAAGCAATGCGGAACAGGAGGGCGTAGCCGATGTTGCCGGCTGCGCCCGTGACGGTGACGATACGAGGTTCTGCCATGATGTGGCGCTCCTTTACAGTTCCTGTGGGCGTGTGCCCTTCAGTCGCGGTGTTCCCCGCGCTCTGTCCTCTAGGATACGTCGTCCGTCACAGTGGAACCCGGGCATCCAGTCCCAGGAGACTCCACCCCGACAGTGATCTACAACATATCCAATGTGTGGGGCGCTCTCCACCAGACTCGTCAAAGACGTACAGTAGGGGCATGTCCGACAACCGTACCAGCCCCTCCCCCAGCGCCGGTTACGCGCAAGAATCGACCCCCGCCTCGTCCCACATCGACGAGGCCGTGGCCCACTCCCAGGACCACGCGCACTCCGAGGGCGGCGGGCACGGCGGCCACTCCCACGATCATTCCCACACGGGGGCCTCGACCAAGCGCCTCGGGTGGGCGCTCACGGTCACGGGTGCCGTCGTTGTCGCCGAGCTGGTCGGCGCTTTCTGGTCCGGATCCCTGTCGCTGGCGGCGGACGCCGGGCACATGGTCGTGGACGCCTCCGGCCTCGTCATCGCACTGATCGCCGCGCACCTGACACGGCTCCCACGGGATGACAAGCGCACGTGGGGGTGGGCGCGCTCCGAGGTCCTGGCCGCCGCCCTACAGGCCGGCATGCTGCTGATCATTTGCGCGATCGTCGCGTGGGAGGGCGCGTGGCGACTACTTTCTCCGCCCAAGGTCGAGGCCGGACCGATGCTCCTCGTCGGCATCATCGGCTTAGCCTCCAACGTCGTGTCGCTGGCGATCCTCGCGGGCGGGCGCGACGCGAACCTCAACATGAAGGCAGCATTCCTGGAAGTCGCGAACGATGCCCTAGGTTCGGTCGCTGTCATCGTCGCTGCGGGTGCCGAGTGGGCCTTCGGGTGGACCCGCGCCGACGCGATCGCTTCACTCCTTATTGCAGCGCTCATGGCACCGCGCGCACTCACCCTCCTGCGCCGCTCTGTCGCAATCCTTATGGAGCAGGCGCCAGCGAACGTGGACGTCACTGAGCTGCGCGCGCACATGCTGAACGTCGACGGCGTGCTCAACGTGCACGACCTACACGTCGCTGCCGTCTCGTCTCACCTGGTGACCGTCACGGCGCACGTGACCGTGTCGGAACACGCCGACGGGCCAAGCCGGGACAGAATTGTCCACCAGCTGGGCGAATGCGCGTGCCACCACTTCCCCATCGCGCACTCCACGTTCCAGCTCGAATGCGCGCAGCACGCGAGCCACGAGCACATTGAGCACTAAGCGACACTTCACCTCCATACACAAACGGTGAGGCGGCGGGAGCTTCACGCTCCCACCGCCTCACCACAGGCACAACTCTCGGCCACGCCTTGTGGGGTTTGAATCAGCCCTCGCGGAACATGATGCCGAAACTACCGCGCGGGTAGTGCCACTTGAGCACGCCCTTCGGTGCAACAGCCAAGCAGGTGCCACACTCAAGGCACGCCGCATACTCAACGCCAACGGTCCCGTCGGCCTCAACCGAGTACACCTTCGCGGGGCAGACGCGCTCGAGGAGAGCGCCAGCACCAGTGGCGCGAGCGAGTTCCTGATTGACCTCGATGTGGGATTCTTCCTCATCCAGGTAGTAGGTGTTCCCAGCCAGGCGGGCGGGGACACTCTCGATGACGAATTGAGCCATTGCTCGTCCTCCTTTCAGAAATCTCGTCACAGGGCGCGGATGCCCGCGAGGACATCGCCCATGATCTGCGTCAGCTTCAGGCCCGACGCCTTGAGGGCGTCGAGACCGACCTTGCGGATGTGGCGCCTCGGCGTCAGGTCATGGTTGAAGATGCCGTAGAACACCTCGGCGGCGAGCTTGCCGTAGTCCTTGTACATGCGCGGGCGCTCCAGGAAGGCCGGGGCCTTCGCGTAGGTCGCCATGTCCTTGCCGACAAAGCTCTCGTCGAGCAGGGCGCGGTACTGGTCCATCGACTGCTGGCCAAAGTCCATGGTCTGGAAGGCCTTCTCGATGGCTTCGGCAGCCGCCAGCGCGGAGCCAGCCGCCAGGTCCATGCCGCGGATGGTCAGGCCCGTGTTGAGGGTGAAGCCCGCGGCATCCCCGATGATCATCAGACCCGGGCGGATCAGATCATGCGCCACCATGGCCGGACCGTCCTCAATCGTGAGGTGGCATCCATACTCGAGGCAATCAGCGCCTTACCCAACGGGTCCTCGAAGACGTACTGCAGGTAGACGGGGGTGTAGATGATGGAGCTGCCGATGGAGACCAGAACGAGCAGGAAGAAGCGGTGTCCACGCGACAGATCATTCGCGTGGCGCTCCTGGGTGAGCATGCTCAGCACTGCGACCACCTTTCATGAAATTGAGAGGCTGGGAAATCAATTTGTTGACATCGCTCCGCGACCATGTCTCGTGTCTTCATCATTGAATGAAAATCCAGGTACTTGTCAACGTCGAGCCACTATTCTGATCATCGTTAACCATGAAGCGTGGCTACCAGTAGCACTCGCGGAACTTTGTGCTGTCAATGGTATCGAGGGCGAACCAGGTCAATCCTGACCTTGGTCCCAGAACACTGCCCCGCAATTCCGGACCTTACGCGTCCAAAAGCGACCTATGCCCGCAGTGGCACGGACGGCGCTAATGGCGCGCTAATTGCGGACGATCCCGGTCCATTTGTCAGCTTGTACTGAGATATTCATTACCCCACAAAGAGTTAGTCATACGACACAACAAGGTCTGACAAATTACACGCCGATTCCACCTCGGCACACTTACGCTCTAATCACCTAAATTGTCTGATATATTTTCATTCAGGCCAAAAAGGGAAATTCAATCGACAAACATCGCAAATTATCCGACGCTTATCGTCGGTAATATCGTCACGCAGGTTGAAGCCGGACTCTTCACACACGAAATGTGCGGCACTCTGATCCTCCAGACGCCACGAAAAAAGCCGTCCTCATTCCACCACGGCACCTGTACCCGTTGCAGTCGACGGCAGCACGGACTGCGGTCAGCCATCAGTTCCTGCTCACACGCAAAGACCCACGCATTCTTAGCACCGCGCCGACCGCACGTCGCTCAGTCGCGCTCGCCCGATACCCTCGCACAGTTCGCTGCCCACAGGCCCATCAGCGCCGCCGAATCCGACCACGGGAATGCCAAGTAATCGCCCGCCAGAATCACCGGCCCCGTATGCTCCTTGCGATAGCGGCGAACCTGACTGACTCGCCCAACCCGACAGGTCGGCATCGCGTGAGGGATCCTGACGACGCGGCTCGCTTCCAGATCAACGGCGTCTCCCACAGTTGGCGCGAGCTCGCACACCGCCGCGACCGCCCGAGCGGTCACCTCAGTGTCGGACTCCCCCATGACCATCGAGCGCTGCGCAGCCTCTCCGTCAAACATAACGGTGACGGCATCCGCGCCCGGTGCCGCATGCCCCGCACGGCTCGCCACACACAACGCGGCGATGGGGCCAGCCTGGCTCGGCGACGCAAGGAGACCGTACGCGCCCCCCAGCTCCCTTTCCTCAAGGCGCCGGCTACACGCGAGAACGACCAGGAGCCCGGAGCTATAGGGGGTCGCCAGGAGCTGGGCTTCGAGCGGGGACGGATCCGCGAGGAGCGAAGCGGCTGCGGGTGCCGGAACAGCCAAGACGATCCGGTCCCCCTCCACCACGGTCCCATTGGCGAGGACCAACGCGGCACCGCCCTCATCTCGTTCGACGCGAGCAACGGGAGCCTCGTAGTGAACGGTCAGGCCCGAGGCGAGCGCCCGAGGGATCGCTTCAAGCCCGGGATCCGCGGTGAGCGTAACGAAGGGACGCGCGCCGTAGGACACCATGGCCAGCGCCGCCGACGCCGACGTCTGCGCAAGATCCTGAAAGTAGTATCCCCGAAACGACGAGCCGATGACCGCGCGGGTGAAGGCCTCGCCAAAGCGAGCGGAACACCATTCGTCGGCGGGCACGTCGATGTCTGCCCAGTGGGCGGGATCAGCCGGATTGGCCTTCGCCAGGCGCGGGAACTGACGGGCAAGCTGCCATCCCGCCTGTGCGGCGTCGCCCCACCCGATCACTCCGGCGCGCACCATCGAGTACGCGGAGGGACCGTAGGTGAGCGCCGCCGAGTCAACGATGATTCCTGCGCGTGAACGAATGGGGCGCAGCGCCACCCCGAGGCGCTTGGCTATACGGGGGATGACACGGTATGTCGAGGACAGGAAGTTCGCTCCGACCTCAACCCGGCAACCGGCCACCGTAGCCGTTTGAATGCGACCACCCGCTCGCGCGCTCGCCTCGTAGAGCACCACGTCCTGGCCGCTCCGAGCGAGCGCATCCGCGCACGCGAGTCCCGAAATCCCAGCGCCGACGATCAAGGTTTTCATGACGCCATACTAGCGACTCACGCGAGCGTTCCGTGAACGATCGGCGTGGATCAGAGGGGGATCGCGAGTGCGCCGAGTCCGCGACCGACGGCCCGCGACTCTCGTGCCCTTGACAGCGACGTCGGGTCACAGTGTTCGATGGTGCCCATGAGAGTGAAAGTGATGGCCGACCTGGCGGGGACCACGACCCGGACGGTGCGCTACTACCACCGCCTGGGCCTACTCCCCGTGCCCCCACTCGTCGCGGGACGCCGCGACTACGGCATCGAGCACCTAGCGCGCCTGCTGCGCATACGGTGGCTGGCCGAGTCCGGGATCCCCCTGGCGAAGATCGCCCAGATGCTGCCCGAGGAACCCGCCCAGGGGCGCAGCGCCATCGAGGCGGACCTGCTCGCCACGCGGGCGCAGATCGACGCCCGCATCGAGGTCCTGCACCACCAGCGCGCCCGCATCGATGAGCTCGTGGCCAGGGTGCGCTCCGGCGAGGCGCTCTCGCCCCTGCCCATCGTCCTGGAGCGCTTTTACGAGCACCTCGAGGACCTCGTCGAGGACCCGGCCACGCTGCCCATCATCCACACGGACCGGCGCATGGTCCTGGCGCTGGCGGCCTCAGGCCTCATCCCGGCCTCGCTGGGCCCGTTCATCGAGGGGCTCAGCGACGAGGACCGCCGCGCGGTGGTACGCATGCTCACCACGTTCGCCACACTCGACCGAAGCCGCTACCCCGGCGCCTACAGCGACGAGAAGAGGGAGCGCGTCATCGAGGATCTCGAGGAGGCCGAGTGGGCCGTCCTCGAGCGCAACAGGGCCACCGCCCTGGCGTTGCTGCGCGACCTGCCCAGCGGCGGGCCCGGGCACCTGTTGTGGAAGCGGGTGGCCCTGCTCTCCACGATCGGCTACCCCGAGCCCGACCAGAGGCGCGTCATCGACGACCTGGTTCGCCGCTTGCAGTCGGACCCGGAGTTCGGGCCCGTGCTCGAAGAGAAAACAGGAAAGGACTGGAACATTGTCTAATCTCATCGAGGCTAAGGGCCTCGTCAAGAGCTTCGGGAGGGTCAAGGCCCTGGACGGCCTCAACCTGGGGGTCGCGAAGGGCCAGATCCACGGCTTCTTGGGCCCCAACGGCGCGGGGAAGTCCACGACGATCCGCGTACTGCTGGGCATGTACCACACCGACGGCGGCCGCACCCGGGTCCTGGGGATGGACCCCGCCCGCGAGGCCTCCGCCATCAACCGCCACCTCGCCTACGTGCCCGGCTCGGTGAGCCTGTGGCCCACACTCACGGGCGGACAGGTGCTCGACACCCTGGCGGGCCTGCGCGGATCGCGCAACCGCGCCCGCGAGGATGAACTCATCCAGCGCTTCGACCTGGACCCCACCAAGAAAGTGCGGACCTACTCCAAGGGCAACGCCCAGAAGGTGGCGCTCGTGGCCGCCCTGTCCGCGCCCGTGGATCTGCTCATCCTCGACGAGCCGACCTCTGGTCTGGACCCCCTCATGGAGCGGGTCTTCACAGACGTGGTCCGCGAGGCCGCCGACGGGGGCACCACCGTCCTGCTGTCCAGCCACATCCTGGCCGAGGTGCAGGACCTGTGCTCGCACGTGACGATCATCAAGGATGGGCGCACCGTGGAGAGCGGTGACCTGTCGTATCTGCGCTCCCTGGCTGAGACCGCCATCCGCGTCGGCGTCGGGCAGTCGGACGTGCGGCGCCACCGCCTCGTCGAGGCCCTGGCCGGGCTCGGCGCCCCCGTCCGCCCCACCGGCACCCGCGTGGAGACCCGCGTCCCCTCCTCCCTGGTGCCCGGGGTCCTGAGCGTGGTCGCGGAACTGGGCGCGGACGACGTCCAGGTGGAGCCCGCCAGCCTGGAGGACCTGTTCATGAGCCACTACTCGGGGAACCAGGGGGCACGGTCATGAGCGCGTTCACGGGACTGCGGCGGTGCCTGGGGCTGGCGACGCGCCGCTACAGGTGGCAGGCGCTCGCGTGGATGGTGCCGCTGTGGCTGTTCCTGCTGGGCCATCCGATCGCCCTGCAGCGCACCTACCCCTCCTTCGAGGAGCGCACCACACTCCTCACCCAGATGCGCGACGCGCCCGGCGTGCGCCTGCTCTTCGGGCCCCTCCCCGCCACCGGCGGCGTGGGAGAGTTCGCCAGTTGGGAGGACGGCGGGTACCTGCTGTGGTTCGTGGCGATCATGGCGATCATGCTCACGACCGCGCTGGCCAGGCGTGACGAGCAGGACGGGCACGTCGAGGTCGTCCTCGGGGCGGGCGCCGGCCGCTGGGTGCCCTTCGCCTCGGCGACCGCGTGGGCGCTGGGCGCGATGGCGCTCACGGGCACGGGTCTGGCGGTCTCGCTGATCGGCGTGGATGCCGTCGTGGGCGAGACGCCCCTACGGGGGGCGCTCGTGTTCGGGGGCGTGGCCATCGCCCAGGGATGGGCTTGCGCCGGGATCGCCCTGGTGGCCTCGCAGTTGGTGCGGGACACCTCGGCTGCGCGAGGACTGTGTTTCACGGTCCTCGGGGCGGCCGTCACCGTCCGCATCCTGGCCGACGAGACGGGAGCCGCGTGGCTGCGGTGGCTGAGCCCCCTGGCCTGGCGGGATGTCGCCGAGCCCTTCGGGGCGGAGCGCGTATGGGTACTCGCCGTCTTTGCGCTCGTGGTCGCCGCTCTGGTGGCACTGGCCGCACTGCTTCACTCCCGCCGGGAGCTGCTGGGGGCGGTGTTGGCCGACCGCTCGGTGTCCGCCAGGCGGTGGCGCGTGCGCAGCCCGCTGGGCCTGACCGCGCGCCT